>Ga0210408_10000002_pt1 | contig 534610 bp, 434 predicted proteins | sample IncBWH4MmetaG_FD_155471 | JGI IMG/M metagenome (GOLD analysis project Ga0210408, IMG submission 155471) | Forest soil microbial communities from Barre Woods Harvard Forest LTER site, Petersham, Massachusetts, United States - Inc-BW-H-4-M | ecosystem: Environmental > Terrestrial > Soil >...
GGGCCGTCAGAACCAACGTGGTGGTCATATACCGCTCCAAGGCCCAACCGATCACCTTGCGCGAATAGGCATCCAGAACCACGGCCAAAAAGACGAACTCGGTCGGCAACCGGATATAGGTAATGTCAGCCACCCATAATTGGTTGAGGCCCGTCAACTTCATCCGGCGCGCCAGATTCAGATAGATGGGCAAGGAGTGATTCGACTGCGTGGTGCGCACAAACTTGCGCTGCCGCAGGGCCAGCAGGTTGTCTTCTCGCATCCACCGTAAAACCCGTTTGTGATTGACGTGCAACCCGCGCTTCTCTAACTCGATCCCCATCCGCCGATAACCGTAGTTGCGCCGATTCTGCACCGCGATCCGCTGCATCTCGGATCGCAACTCCATATCCTGCTGCACCCCATACTGCTGCTCCAAGGAACGGTAAAAACCGGCCCGGCTCACTCCCGCCAGCCGGCACATATGCTCGATACTCAGACTGCCTTGCACTGACATCATCTCCCCGATCTGCTGGTAGATGCTGTCCCGCCAGTGTTTTCGTTCTTCTGGCGTCGAGCCTCGATTTTTTGCAAGGCACCTTTGAAAAAATCCACCTCCAGACTTCTTTGCGCCAGCAATTGCTGGCTTTGTTGCAGCTGTTTGCGGAGACTGAGCTTCTCCCGATCCGGTGGGATTCACGCCTCACCCTCCGGGTGCCCCTTCACGGCTCGGCTCCAGTCGTACAGTCTTCGTCGCGGTATGCCCAGCTCCTTGGCCAAAGCGGTGATGCTAGGGCTGACCTTCATCCGCTCCAGCGCCATCTGCCGGAACTCCTGCGTGTAATACTTGCCTTCTTTTCTCTTCACTTTGCATTTCCCTTTCCCTGCAAAGTGTAACGTCTCACTCTGTCTCACTTTAGGGGTTCAGTCCAGCCATGGGGTGCCGACTTGAACTCATGGGGTGCCGACTTGAACCTGTGGTTTGCGCCGACCTGAGTCGCTTCGGCATGCCGCTTAAATGCTTCCGAGGGCACGGTTGGAACATTTTGTTGTAAACGATCATGGCTGGGACAAGAGTTGGCATCAATATAAAGACACTATAAAGATATTACTAATATTTGTCAATCCCACCCAGGGCTAGCCATGACCACAATGATTACGGAAAGAAGGTTAGTGTGGACGAAGTGGACGAGGTGGACTTAGTGGACTGAGTGGACGGTGCCATGGTTACCAATTTGCACCCGGTCAGAGCACTAGACGCGAGGTCCCCTCCTATCTACCCGAGCTGCCGCTCGGGTAGATGCCGGGGTGGATGGGTCTTTTTTGTTTCGGATTTTATGAATAGTCCGGGGTTAAAGGCTTGACTCGCACTTTAATTACAACCCGTCAAGAAGTTTGAGACTGTGGAAATCGTGAGGGCCGAATGTTTGAAGGGGCCGGCGTTGTCTTCTCCCCTTGGCAGGTTCGCCTGAAGTCTTTCGCCGGCCCGTTCGTGCCACTCCGTTCATCTGTTAAATAGTGCAGGGATAGGTCAAAGCGTTTCAATTTTTTCCGGCAATTTTCTTATTTTTGGTAGGAGGCCGATTTTTGCGTCAAAAACCAGCCAGACGGCTTAACTAAATTTAGCAAAGGTTCTGAAATGCGTTTTACGGCTAGAGAATCTGGGCGCTCTTTTCGAGAGAAGTGGCTGCCTATCGACCGGCTTTCGCAGCCTTTTTATTCTTGGCTGTATAGTCACTGATCGCTTCCTCCAAGTCTTCCGGACCACTCAATATAGTCCGAAAAAAATCCGTAATGCGCTTGGAAACCTGAAACGGAAACTCGTTATCAAAGTAGTCCTTACTACCAAAGTTGAGCGTCATAATTTCCTGAATTTGAACCGTCTTGATCACTTTTAGGGTCAATTCATCATAAGGGACAACTTGTGCCAAGGCTGGAACAGCGCCAAACTCATTGCGAACGAGCATCAGGCCAATCTTTTCCCCCAGAACAGTTGCGAGTCGATAATCGTATGAAGATGGAGGACCAGAACGTGGCAGGTAGTCAGTCCTGTGAGGCCGAATCTCGAATTGATATGGAGGTCCGGCCAATGTTTTTCCGTTCTTCGCCTCCAGTACCGCTTTTAGTCTTTCTTTAACATCCCAGTCTTTCAGAGGGTGCCCTTCTGAATTCGTCACGCGCTCAGCATACTTAATTCCAGACCCGGACTTCTTTGTCTCGTTCACGACGCGATCAATTCGCTGATCCGCAGAGGAGTTCTTCCGCTTTTTCGTTGCAGGGTCAATCTTGTGTTCTCGATCGGCGTACGAAATGAGATTCGAAAGAGCCTGAAAGTAGTATTCCAATACCGGTGAAACAAGCAGGGAAACAAGCTCAGTGGCGCCGACTTTCTTTCGCGTTCCATATAATTCGTGAATGACGTCATTGAATGCTTTTAGGCCTTTGAAATCTTGGGCCGGCTCAAATCCTTCTGCAACGGCGATCAGAACATTCCGGTTCTTTGCATAGAAATCTGCTATTGACTCCACGAGTGCGTACAATATCGGTTTCTCAATCAGCGAAGGCCATATTTTGGTAAGTTCGGGCACCAGAAGAATCTCCGCGCCACCGAAGGTAGTGGCCGCCGCCAACCACCCAGCATCCCTGCCCATGGTCTCGATTGAAAAGGCACGTTCCGCCGTTCTAGCGGTTACTCGCAAATCTTCAGTACATGAAGCAATTTTTTTCACCGCTGAGGGGAAGCCAGGGCACAACGACACTTCAACCCCTTCGAAGTGTGTGTATGTCCGGATGTCATTGTCAATCGTCTTGAGGAACCCCATGATCTCAAAAGGTCTGAACTCTCGGGAGGCCAGATGCTGTTGAACCCATCCCTGGAACATTTTGGTCGCTTGTAAAGTACCATCTCCACCAATGACTACCAGAACGTCGATTTTGTAATCAGAGAGGAACGTTGCCATCTCTTTGCACCGTTGATTATCGATGCCATAGGGTGTGTCTTCTTTACCAGCGGTTGGTTGTTTCGAATCCGAAACCGGAGATTTTTTCGTGGGGCTGACCCGCAGACTCCCAAGGCACGAACCTCCTATGCGAGGATCTATTTCTTTGTGCGTAATATCCTCTATCCAGCCATCTACAAGCCCCTGGTATCCCCGCCGGATGCCGTAGATTTTTTTCCAGCCGGCGTCGTAAGCGTTATCGCGTATGCTTCGAATCGATGCATTGAGCGCACAGGTATCACCGCCATTGGTCAAGATTGCAAGCGTTTTCATACGGTTATTTGGACGAGACAGAAGCGGCTAGCGTATTCTTGTTCGTCCCAAGGGAAGCCTACTTTCTGCCGGGATTCGATGGGCCCAGGGCACAGAAGTAAGCTGCCTTCGTCCGGCTAGGAAGAGAGTGCCTTAAAAAATGCTGAAACTGTGTAACTATACCATAATTTAGCATACTGTTTTTGATTTGTAGACTGGTATCTTGCAGTCTTTGTAGGGCCGAAGTTGGAGAAGAGGGACGCTATGAGGACAGATGTTGGAAAACAAAAGACACTGATCGGCTTACTTGCCAGCCATGACCACGTTGAAACGAACAATAAACTAGCAAATGCCCTCGAGCGCTTTTGTTGCCAAGGACAACCGAAATATCGGGACAAGATTGATCAGTTTCACTTTTTGATTACATTTGGAACGTTTTCTCGGGTGATCAAAGGAAATGAAGAATCGAGGAAAGACGGTGTCAGGCCCGTTTCTGACTCGACACGCGACTTCCTGTTACCTCGGACGACTGTGCTGCCATCAGGCATTGATGGCGGTGTGACAATTCTTTCCTATTTCATTACGCAGAAAAAGTGCAGCATTATTTGGCCGTTCTTATCACCGCTGACCAGTCACTGGCTGACACCCGAAAATCTTGCTCTGATGCGCCTCTGCGATCAATGGCACGTTAAACGATTAATGAATACTGGCTCCGTGGATGAATGGTTCAACTTCGAGGCTGATAGAGACGCAGATCGCAACCTTCAGACCTGCCCACCGAGCATAGTTTTTGGTGAGGATGTCATCCGGGGACCTGCGTTTATGGTACAAGCGGAGGGATGGAATGGCACACATCGCATCAGTATACCCACGTCTCTAACGATGCCCCACAAAACGGAAGACACCACCATTGCCTTGATAGCCCATGACGAAATGAAGCCGCGGATGGTAGACTTTGCGATCGATAACGAGCATATCCTCGCGCGGTTTGGAAGAATTCTGACGACTGGAACAACCGGGCAAGCCGTAGCCAATGCCACCCACACTCTTGGTCCAAAAATCTATCGATATCACTCTGGTCCAAAGGGCGGGGACATCGAAATCGCGACGGAGATATTGTTTGGCAGATGCCACGTCGTTGTGTTTTTGGTTGATCCTCTTCATTCCCACGCGCATATTGAGGACATTAGGGTCGTTTTTGGTGCATGCATGATACAAGATCACGTTCGAATGTTGACAAACGAAATGCAAGCACGGGAGTGGATCGAGCGAGTCGCAAGAAGGAAATCGATGGAACTCACATCCGATGAATCGTAACTATTGAAGGGGCCGGCGTTTGTCTTCTCCCCTTGGCAGGTTCGCCTGAAGTCTTCCGCCGGCCCGTTCGTGCCACTCCGTTCATCTGTTAAATAGTGCAGGGGTAGGTGAAAGCGTTTCAATTTTTCCGATAATTTTCTCAAATATTTTTTGGTAGAAGCTGATGATTGGGTCAGAATCGGAGCCAAAAATGGCTTGTCGGAAACTGCATCCACTGTATTTTCAAAGACTTACGATATGGTTGAGGCTGGAAGTTCAATCAGGAGCCGGGTGTAGCCAGCACTTACGAGGCAGCCTGTGCGCAAGAGCCGCGCACACGCTGCCTCGACCCTTCGCTACGCTCAAGGGCAGGCTAAACTGGGCTACTTTCAACTTTTCCCGTAGCGAAGTGTGGACTGAGTGGACGTGGTGGACAGAGTGGACGCCATGAACGATGTGATTCAGCGGCACGAACACTTCGAAGGATTTCCAACCGCTAAATTTCAGGGACGCCGGAAGCGACGGCCTTTTCTGTTACCCAATCTGTCCAGACGGCAGTGGAGCCGCTCGAGAGCAGATCTTTTCCATCCAGGACAGCGTCCACAAAATTCTCGATGCAAGGGTAGTGCAAATTGGAATGTGCAGGAATATGTTCGTCACCCCTTGGATACACGAGCTGCGGGCCATTGAGCGGAGTGAGGTCCATCTCGCCTGTAGAACCGACGATGCGAAACTCATCACGAGCCACTGCGGAGTTCCAGCGCACGTCAACGATGCCGTGCAATCCGCTTGAGTACTTGATCAGCACGGTGGCGCTGTCCTCGACGGCTGTCTGATGGACGGCATTGGACAGGCATGCACGGACTTCGCCGGGCCTGCTAAAGAAATAATTCAATAGATCGATTCGATGCGATGCAATGTCGTAAAGCGGACCACCTCCGGCCTGGGCTGGATCCAGTAGCCACGATCTCTTCTTGCCATCGGTTGGCATCTGGCTATGACAAGTTGCAAAGGCCATTACTGGCTTTCCGATTGCTCCTTGCCGAAGCAAATCAGCAGCCCTCTGTACCTTAGGATAGGTGCGGCGATAATATGCCACACCTAGAATTCGCCCATTCTTCTCCGCTGCTTCTACCATGCTCTCCGCCTCGGCCAGATTCATGGCCATCGGCTTCTCGCACAGGACGTGCTTACCAGAACTGAGAGTCTGGATTGTTTGCGGCCCATGCAGGAATACGGGTGTGGCCACATAAACTGCATCAAAATCGCAGCTCTTGAGAGCCTCTTCCAGACTGGCAAATGCCGGAACACTATATTGCGCAGCTTTAGCGGGATCCCGCGTTGCAACTGCGGCAAGCTGACTGCGGCGTTCCGCGAGAATCCCCGGAATCACTCGTTTGGTCGTAATTTCACCTACGCCGACTACCAGCCATCGCAGCATGACTTCAATCCTACTATGCCTAAAATTCTTTAAGACGCTGATGGCACGACTCCGCTTCGCTAAAGTTCCGTTTTTTAAGCCTACCCAGCACTGTCGCTGGGCTATTCTCAATACGTTCACTTAAGGATTACATTGAACCATTCTGGCCAATACGGACCGTATGCAAAAGCTCTGTCGTCCCTCCGGGACTCGGTTGCTATCTTTTGTTTTCCCAGGGCTTTCGCCCTGGGCTACAACTAGGCCGCGCCTCCGGCGCTGATGCTTGGACGATCCATGTCTTTCGTTAACTCATGAATAATCCAGGCTAACGGGGCTGATCATTTGAGTCCCAGACACGCTCCAATTCCTTACAGTATTGGGGGCTATTTTTGTTCGTCCCTTTCGGTGCTGGTTTATCGACGTATTGGCATATTTGGTAAATCATGTAGATCTGCGGCAAGCTTTGATTGCTAAGCCCGTAAGGAGTAAAGATCGCCCCTGCTGGGCGCTGACTTTCTCTTGTACGCATTTGCAAACCGGACGCGAAACAGCCAGAAAATCATTAATATCAGTGGCAGGATACCCAGAATAAAAAGCACGTTTGTTTTGCGTAATAAAGCGGGGAATACTTGTTGCTGTCCCATGAATAAGGACCCTGCGGCGATGAACAGGGCAAAGGACATGCGCCAAAGATGGCGCGTGACACGTTGTGCGCCAGAAACACCGCCGCGCACGAGCATGCGAATGTCGCCTGCGGCAAGAAGCAGAGCCACGGAGCCAAAGATGAAATACGCCGCAGCGGGAAATCCACCTTTTGTCCCGGTCTGGCTGTTCGCCGCTTGGAAACCATAGACCGCGAGACTAGCTCCGACCGTTAATGGAACCAGAAGCGCACCCCAATCGACAATGCCCGTTTCGCCGTCTCTGCGTCTGGCGGTCAACCATGCCGTGGCCACCAGATAGAACGTTAGAACGCCCATTAGGCCATTCAATGTTTGGTGTTTCATGAACCCCAGGTACGCGCCGCTTACCGACAGGCAGAGCATTGATATGACAAATACGTTTCCAGTTACGCGATGCCGGTGGGAACCTTTGCGGAAAAACATGGCGGCAGCACCGGACAGCAAACCTACGGTCCCGGCGCAAATATGAAAAGTTAATAAGGGCGAAAATGACATTCTTCCCTCCTTCTAGTCACGAACCAGCGCAAGCGGGCCATTGGACATCGATGGCGACGGAGCCAATTAGAGCTCGTTCTCGAAACATTGTGTCCTCCTGTCAAAAAACTAAACATGGAGAAAATTGATCCCGCATTCGAATCAGATGGGTCCACGATAGCGGCGGATCCGCACCGCTGCGGCGAGGAATGCCGTGGCAACTATCAGCCCGGTCCACAGACCCGGCGTGCTCAGGAATTTGACCGGAGCGAGTGTTGCCATCGGATCCATCGAGGCGCTACCCATGTCGAAAGCCTCGGGACCGGCAAAGCGGTACATGAGCAAGTTGGCGAAATGCGAAGTGTTGAACGCAATCTTCTCGACAACGCAGATCGCAAGTGGCGGCAAGATGGCCCAGAGCAATGCCGCGCGCCGCGCCCAGCCTGAGACCAGCATCAGCCAACCGAAGATTGGCGCATACCAGAGCGCATGAACGGCCAGAACGTGGTAGACCAGCATCAGCGACATCTGGAACAACGACGGTGTCCATAGCATGGCGACACTCAAACCACTCGCCCGCAGGACTGCGGTGTTCAGCAGCAGCATGATCAACTGCGTGACAAGCATGATCACGATGGTAAGCAATGGCAGAATGACGAGCGGAATGCTGGCCTTCGAGAGCACGGTCGTGAGATCGGAGACCGGCAGCGACTTCCAGAACAGGATGCTGCGATCACGACGCTCGCTGTGCAGCGCTTCAAGACAGTAGAATATCCCGACGATAAAAGTGGTCGCTATGATCAAACCCGCCGCGAACTCATACGGCATCTCGATTGCGGCCCGCTGCTTCGCCGGGTCGAGCGCCAATACGGCACGCATCCGGGCCGGTAGATGAATCATGCTGACCAGGAAGCCGAGCAGAAATGCGGCGGCAACGGCCAGCGGCCCAATATAGATCGCGCGGGACTCCCACAACTCGCGTCGTACCGACCAATACATGGGCCGAGTCGCCGCCATGGCGGCGGGCGCAACTCTCTGAGAATCGAGGGCCTCGGGCACGGCGTTGGATTGAGTATTCATCGAGCTGCTCCTTGTGGCTCGCCGGCCTGATGGCCCATCACAGCGACGAACAAGTCGGCGATGCCGGGCGTGCGCACGTCTCCAAGCGCGGCGAGCTGCTGACGATCGGCACGATCGAACAGCAGGATACTGCGGCCGAACACCTGGCGCTCGTGAATTGGCCTGAGCGCCCGGGCCGCGGCCACCTGCTCAGGATTCACCATGACCTCCAGATAGCGCGACTCAACTTCTTCCATGCTGCAATCGAATACGATGCGGCCGCGATTGATGAACATGAGATCGGTAAGGACGTGCTGGACCTCTTCAACCTGATGGGTCGTCACCACAATGGTGCGGCTGCGATCGAAGTAGTCGTTCAGCAGGGAATCGTAGAACTGCTTGCGATACAGGATGTCAAGGCCAAGCGTCGGCTCGTCCAGCACCAATAATTTCGCGTCAATGGCCATGACTAGAGCGAGGTGGAGTTGGGCCACCATGCCCTTCGACAATTCCTTGACCTTGCTGGCGCGCCGGATGATGGTCTTCGCCAGAAAACCTTCTGCTTTAGAGCGATCGAATCGTGGATGCACGCCGGCTACGTAGTCGAGCGCCTGTGAAACCCGTATCCAGCGTGGCAGCACGGCGACATCGGCAATGAAGCAGACATCGCGCACGAGCTGATCGCGCTCGGTCCAGGGGTCGCGTCCGAGCACCTTGAGATTTCCCTGATATGGGGTGAGGCCGAGAATCGCATTGAGCGCGGTGGTTTTGCCCGCGCCGTTGGGACCGATCAGTCCGAGGATGCGGCCCTCTTCGACGCGCAAATCGAGGCCGTCGAGCGCGATGGTTGTGCCGAAGGCCTTGCGGAGGCCGCGTGCTTCTATGCATGCCATGGCTCTAGGGTTCCTCCTCTCGATCGTTGGAACTTGATGTAGTGGGCGAAGACTGGCTATTTGCGCCAGCAGCATCATTCAGAAGTTCTTCCGCTGTCAGGCCGAGCCGCTGAATGGTTGCGTAAATCCTGGGCCATTGTTCGGCAAGAAACTTCTGGCGTTCGCCCTGCAGCAACAGATTGCGCGCGCCGGCATTGATGAACATACCGCGGCCTCGTTTGGTCTCCACAAGCCCCTCGTCCACCAGTTGTTGATAGCCTTTCAGGACCGTGAGCGGATTGACCCGATATTCGGCTGCGACATTGCGCACCGACGGCAACGGGTCGCCTTCTTTGAGCACGCCGTCGAGGATCATAGCCACGACACGGTCTCGAAGCTGGCGGTAAATCGGCTGACTGTCGTTCCACTCACGGTCCATCCTGTTTTCCAAATAGTCCTTACGAGAGATAATCCTTCCGTCATTTTGTGCGCTGCAGGTCGAAGTGCGCGTGGACCGGCTTGTCCCCAGGCATCATGTAAGTCCAATCCTCGGTGTGATGGTTCGCGTCGATCACGGTAAAGACTGCATGGTGCATGTGTCCGTACTGCGTGCTACCGGCAACATCGAGAAAATCGAATTCTACCGTCTTTCCGTCCGGCGACATCTTGCCCGCCATACGAGGCCGATTCCCTGCATCGCAATAATGCGTCAGGAGCAAGCGGTCCCCGTCCAGATAAAGCATGGTGATCGGATCGTCAGGTCTTCCGGCTCCCGTCATCTCATGCACGAGCGCGTTACCCATAGAAGTTACACGCAGCGAGACCTGCATGAGCTTGCCTTCGATCTCGGCTTGCTGCGGGAGGGTTGTTACGTGGGCTTCCCAGGAACCCGCCAGAGTTTTTAGTTTGTCAAAGGACTTTTGCGCGTCGGACGGGGCAAAAGCCATGGTGGAGAGCGACATCAGAACAACGGGCAGCATAAAACGAAGGGATTTCATGTTTTTCATCCTCCTTAAATAAGAGTTCATTTCTTGCAGGAACTTCTTACTGTTATAGTTAACTATAACACTAACTCACATGTCAAGTCCACGTTCCGCATGGAAAAGGACTCTATTGTGGTTAAGTTGTTGTAAAAAAGACATTTAAATGAATTGAATGGCGTATAAATCATAGTCATGACAAGCATGGCAAGGATTGACGTTCTTTACCGATGCGCAGGATATAGCGGCTGTGGAACCCGCTATATAGGTATCTAGGCTTCCAAATTGGGCGCTAGCGTCGAGTGGCTCTCGTTGTGATAAAAGTCTTCATGGGGCCGTTGCCCGTGTCCATCGCGGCAACCAGAGTGTGAACGCCGACCAAATCCACAACCGCAATTCAAGCGTGCCAAAGCCATCGCGCCGTATCCACATGTCGCTCGATCGCACGGTCACCATCGAAGGCCCAAGCAAGGGTTTGCGCTAATGTCCACAGTCGGGCACGTTCTCGATCAAGTCCCAGCATACTGGTAAGTTTATCCAGCCGGTCTATTACACATTTGCGGCTGTGGCCGAACTCATACGACCGAACGATGGGAGCTAAAGTGAATTCTCGTTCACCAACAAGAGGTTTTGGATCGATGACAAGCCAAGGCTCACGCTTGGCTCGTAGCACGTTGCCCCCGTGAAGGTCCTGATGGAGGAGGATCTGCCCGCCCTGGGTTCCTCGGAGAGCATCAAGAGCCTCGAGTGCAGTATTGAGCAGTTCCATCTCAAAGGGACGTCCTGCGCGTTCCCAGGATGATGGCAATTGCTCCGCCCAGCCAATAGATTCATGGTGAAGAGACATGAAGGGCTTGTCTGCATTGATCCAAAGCCTGGGCAACAGTTCTGTGAAAACTTCGAGGGCTTGATTAGCGTTGACGCGGGAGAGAGGGCCGCCGGGCTCGCACCGTTCCAATAACAACGCGTGATGTGCCGGGTCGCAAGCAAAAAGTTGAACTGCGCCGCGACCGTTCCAGCGCCGCAGTGCCTCCGCTTCGTGTTCGCACTCTGGATGAGGAAACTGAACCTTTAGCACGGCGCGTGATCCATCCGCGACGGCAACCGGAAAGACAATGGAGACCTGAGACTCCTTGTAGGGAGGTTCAAGTCGCAGTGACCATTGCTCAGCGCATGCTTTGATATGACCGGGAAGCTGGCGCAACCACTCGCGGCCGTCGCAAGATTCTTCGAGCCATTTGAGCCTGGGAGGAAGGTCAAACACTGGCGCATCTCATTTGAGGCAGCGTTGTTTGTGCGTCTGTTGCTGTATCCGAATTTCCTCCAGTGTACACGCTCCACAAGCTAGATCTGCAACTACGTTTGTTCTCAACAGTAGATTGCACCGGAGAGATCTCCGTGAAAATGCCTCGTTACATTATTCTGGAGGACGCATCTCGCGGGTTCTTCGACTTTGCTCTCTGGAAGCTAGATCCGAAACTGCTTTGCTTTTCTTATGTGCGCTCCGCTGACGCTGCGCGCAGGCCCTTCGACTCTCCTGCTTCGCGGGATCATCTCGAGGGCAGGCTCTGCGGCGTAAGGAAAAGGGGGCTTGTTCTTCCCGTACCCAGCACTTACGAGGCAGCGTATGCGCAAAGCCGCGCATACGCTACCTTCGACCCTTCGCTACGCTCGAGGGCAGGCTAAACTGGGCTATTTTCATTCGTCCCCTGTCGGGGACTGGGTCCTCGGTATTTCCGGCATTACCGCATTCTTAAGCGGTTCGATTGTGCCCTGGGCGAACTGCGGTCTGCTACGCTACTTATTCCTGCTCGGGTCGTCTTGAGGATTGACGTAGTTAAACTGCAAGGGTGCGGTCCCGTGGACCTGCACTACGACCTCGCCGCTGGCCATCGCGTAGTGATGCATGTCGGGATCGAGAAAGGCAAAGCTGCCGGACGGGAAGGAGGACATCTTGTTCTTGTCAAAGGTGTCTCCCATCCCAACTTTAAAAGTTCCGGAGATTACCGTGACATTTTCCCGTTGCGGATGCCAGTGGGGTGCGATCCGGTATCCATCAGGCATCTTCAAACGCACGGTGTAGTCACCGCTGGAGGCAGCCGGATTACCTTCGAGCACGACGAGCTTCGCGCCCGCGTGGACGAATGGCGGCGCAGGACCCCACTGAATAGTGTCCGGGGTGAATGCGTTTCCTTCGTGAGAGTTGGCGTGTGCAGCAATCGTAAGGAACCGACCCGCCCAGCACAGTAGCCCAAGCAGTGCGAGTGCCAGGTAAAGGTTTCGTTTCATGTTTTGCCTCCGTCGTTGGATGTTGTCCGGCGAGAATCATCGCTTGACCAACAGGCCATTTCAATCAAGACCAGATAAATTTTGTATATCTTTCGTATATCGTCGCAAGTCGCTGAATCTTAGCGGATAATGTTAGCGCGAGAGTCTTATGCGGAGTCCAAAACGAGTCATTGGCGAAGTGGAGCTCGACCTGGGGCGCTACGAACTTCGCCGCTTTGGGCGACGGGTAAGGCTTGAGAAAAAACCCATGGAATTGCTGATTTTCCTGGTTGGGCGGCGAGAGCAGATGGTGTCCCGCGAAGACATCGTGAAGAAACTCTGGCGCTCGGACCTATTTATCGATACCGAAAGGAACGTCAACAACATTGTGCGAAAAATTCGGACGGCCCTCGGCGACGATTCAGCCAAACCGCGTTTTGTTGAAACTGTAGTTGGAAAAGGGTATCGGTTCATCGGCCCGGTGCGGGTGATCGATGCCCAATATGCCCGCCCTGATCCCGGACAGGCTGCTGCGCGTGCGGTCAGGCCAGAGAATGCGAGCGAGTGGGGCGAGCGTTCATCACTTGCCGTGTTGCCATTGTTACTTCTGGGGAAGGCCACGGACGACCATGGCCTGTGCCTGGGTTTTGCCGATGCATTGGTCGCTCGTCTTGGAAATCTGCAGGATGTGGACGTGCTACCGACCTCGGCGGTACTGAGTGTGCCTCTTGAAGCAACGGCTGCGGAGATCGCATCACGCCTGGGTATCCGTTTTGTCGTTCATGGCGCTATTCAGGTGTCAAAAGGGCAATGGCGTCTTTCCCTGGAAATGTTTGACAGAAATTTGCAGGGCGCTTGCTTCACAAAGAAATGCGATCTTGACGTGAAACGCCTTTCCAGCCTCGAGAGCGACATCGCGAAGCAGATCGCGGGCGCATTGAACCGCTCGCTGAGTCCAGCGATGGTCCAGCAACGCCCACGATATAGCAGGGACCCGCTGGCTTATGCGGAATTCATGCGGGGTTACCGGCTTAGCGCCTCCGGCGATCCGGTCATGATGGAGAAAGCCACCCATCACCTGACGAACGCTGTGACTCGAGACCCTACTTTTGCCCTCGGTCACGCGACCCTTTCGTTTGCGTATACGACTCGCCATTTCGAATTCGATCCAGCCAGCGTGTGGCTGGAAAAGGCTGAATTCCATTGCCGGCGTGCGCTTGAAATCGACCCAGATCTTCCCGAAGGCCACGTCGCCGGCGCTTTTCTGCTCTGGGGGCCGTCGAAAAACTTCCAACATCTGGAAGCGATTGCCAACCTCAAACGCGCGCTCGCCTTGCAGAACAATCTGCCACATGCTTACAACCGTCTGGGCACCATCCTGGCACATATCGGGCTGCTCGATCATGCTCGCGAGATGTATGAAAGAGGACGGCCGTTCCATCCAAAAAAAGCAGTGAGTCCAAGCATCGTCCAGGTCTATATCTGGAATCGAGAATACGAACTGGCGCGTGAAGAGATTCAAGCCTGGCGGTCGGAAAGCCCAGGTAACAAGTACGCAATCTATTTTGCTCCGCAGCCGGCGATGATGACAGGGGATTGGAAAGAGGCAGAAGGCCTGCTCGATGAGGCGCTGCAACTTTTGCCGGAAGAACCGCTCATCACCAGCTTGCAGGGCGTCTTTTATGCATTGACGGGGAGAGGCGAACAGGCGCTCGACTGCATGACCAAGGCTTGTGCGAGTCCAAAATCATTTGGGCACGCGCACCATACTTATTACCAGATCGCTTGTATTCTTGCCCTGGCAGGGCGACGCGAAACTGCTTTTGAGTGGCTTGAGCGAAGCGTCAGCACCGGATTCGCGTGCTGGCCTTTTTTCCTGAAAGATCCTTGTCTCCAGAACTTGCGTGGTCTTCCCGAGTTTGAAGTCCTGGTGAGCTCTTTGCAGGCCAAGTTTCCTGACCATCTGGGATTGTTGTAGGTTGGCGGCGATGCATCGGAGCAACAACAGCGCGGCATAGCTGCAACCAAAAGAAAAACCAACTTCTTACCGCTGATTTGCGCGGATAAACGCTGATAAACCAAAACCTTGAAACACGGAGGAACTGAGGGAGCAGAGGAAAACCAAAACCCTTAACCACAGCGTGGCATAGCCGCAACCAAAAACAAAACCAACTTCTTACCGCTGATTTGCGCGGATAAACGCTGATAAACCAAACCTTTGAAACACGGAGGAACTGAGGAAGCAGAGGAAACCCAAAACCTTAACCACAGCGCGGCATAGCTGCAACCAAAAGAAAACCAACTTCTTACCGCTGATTAGCGCGGATAAACGCTAATAAACCAAACCCTTGAAACACGGAGGAACTGAGGAGCAGAGGAAACCCAAAACCTTAACCACAGCGCGGCATAGCTGCAACCAAAAGAAAAACCAACTTCTTACCGCTGATTTGCGCGGATAAACGCTGATAAACCAAAACCTTTGAAAACCCGGAGGCAGTAGAGGAAATCGGGAATCGGGAGATTCACGGTTAGCTGGGACAGGTTTTGGAATTGAGTCATTGAGAACCGGATCTGTGGCAGAATACGGGCGTGCTGCAACCACTGACCAATCGCAAGGAATGGAAGTTCTTCGGCGTGCTACCGAAGGCGGCCCCTGGCTTGGCCGTCGCCTGGTGGATGGCCCTCCTGCTGAGAGGGACCCTGCCGGCGGCTTTCGCGATCGCGATGGGCGTGCTCGTCGGCGCCGTGCAACGCGGCGATCCTCTCGCCGGTCCGCTGGCGTTTGCCGGCACGATCTTTGTGCTGCTTCAGGTGCTCAGCCCGATTCATCAGGCAGTCAGCATGAACCTGGGCGACCGCACTGCCGCATGGCTCTACGACCGGCTCACCGAGGCCTGCGTGCGCCCGCCGGGCATGGGGCACCTCGAGGACCCGAAGCTCACCAGCGACCTCACGGTTGCGCGCGACTTCGACCTCGGGATGACTGGCCCGCCGCTGTCGATCTCCATGGAATTCATCGCGAACGGCATGGTCGAGATGATCGGCGGTATCGCGTCTGCGGTGATCCTCGCCAGATACGCGTGGTGGGCGCCGATTGTGCTTGCGGGCGCGTGGCTGGCAACCCACTGGCTTCTACGCGAGAGCGCGATCTGGCGCGACCGCAACACCGAGGAGGTGCGTGGCGCACAGCGAGATGCCGACTACGCCTACCGGCTGGCCGTAGACCCACCCGCCAGCAAGGAGTTGCGGCTGTTCGGCCTCGCCCGCTGGACGATTGACCGTTTTATCGCGAGACGCACTCGCTTGCACGAGCTTCAGTACGCAGCCACACGTCTGCGCGAGCGTCCTGTCATTTGGAGCTTGCTCCTCGTCGTTTCTGCGAATGTCCTGGTGTTCTGGTTATTGGCGGACGCCGCCACTCATGGCCGCATCAGTCTTGGGGAAGTGGTCGTCTATGTGCAGAGTGCCGTCGGAGTGTCGATGATCGCGTTCGGCGGATTCAGTTGGGCTCTCGATGGAGCGGCAGCTCCAGTCGCCGCGGTGCTGCGACTCGAGCCTGCGATGCGTCCCGCGGGCGCGCTGCGCTCTGGCGACCGCCCGGCGGATGCGACTCCTGCACGCGAGATTCGTCTCCGCGATGTCACATTCGCGTATCCTGCGGGCGCCGGCGCGCCGGTGCTGGAGCACTTCGATCTCAGGATTCCCGCAGGCTCTTCGCTGGCCATTGTTGGACAGAACGGCGCCGGCAAGACCACGATCGCAAAGCTGCTGTGCCGGTTGTACGATCCGCAGTCAGGTGCAATCGAGATTGACGGCGTCGACATTCGTGAGTTCGAGCTTGCGTCGTGGCGTTCGCGGGTCGCAGCCGTGTTTCAGGACTTCATCCGCCTTGAGCTGCCGTTGCGCGACAACGTGGCGCCAGCAGGCGCGCCCGATGATGTGGTGCGGGCCGCGCTCGAGTCGGCAGGAGCGACAAACCTGGCCGGACTGGGCACGGTGCTGGCCCGTGCATACGAGGGCGGCACCGACCTCTCGGGCGGCCAATGGCAGCGCATCGCGCTTGCCCGGGCACTGGCAGCCGTGACTCTCGGCGCCGGCGTCGTGCTGCTCGACGAGCCGACCGCGCAACTCGATGTGCGCGGAGAAGCAGAGATCTTTGATCGCCTGCTCGCGGCGACACGGCATTGCACAACCATCCTGATCTCGCATCGCTTCTCCACGGTCCGCCATGCCGATCGTATCTGCGTGCTCGAGCATGGCCGGGTCATCGAGCTTGGCACGCACGATGAGCTGATGGCGCTGGCCGGGCGCTATCGGACGATGTTCGATTTGCAGGCGCAGCGCTTCAATGTCCCGGAAGAGGAGGGAACAACGTATGACGTCCTCTCCTGAGAAAGCACGCGCGATCGAGCCACTGCCTCCCGCACTGTCGTCGATGTGGCGGTTGTGCAAGCTAGGGTATCGCCACGAGCCGCGCTTGATGGCTGTGTCGTTCGGGCTGTCGCAGCTCGCCGCCCTGCCGGATGCGCTCCTGGCGTTGTGGCTGATGCTCCTGGGCAAAGGCCTCCTTGAGCACAGACCCGGCATGGTGCAAGGCGCGGCGATTGGGCTCGGCTTGTCGACCGCCGCGACGTGGTTTCTGCGCACGGTCAGCACGCGGGTGCAGCGCCGCTTCCGCGATAAGGTGACGATTGCGCTCGAGTCGCACGTTGCGCATCTACAAGCATCGGTCGCGACAATCGCACATCAGGAACGCCCGGAGTATCTCGACCGGCTCTCGATGCTCCGCAATCAGGTGTTCGTGCTCGACCACATGTACATGTCGCTGTTTTCCACGCTGGGGTGGATCCTGCGGCTAGGCGTGACGATGGCGCTGCTGGCGTCGATTCACCCGGCACTCATCCTGCTCGGGGTGTTCGCGGTTCCGACCGTGTTGACGTCGACGTGGCGGCCCCAGGTTGAGCGATCCGCACAGGAGCGTGGAGCACAAACGAACCGGCTGGCGCGTCACCTGTTCACCATCGCCACCACCGCGCCGCCGGGGAAGGAAGTGCGCGTCACCGGCATCGGAGAGCGCCTGGTTACAGAGCGCCGCGAGGCGTGGGAGCGCTGGTATGGACCAGTAGCGGCCGCACGGTGGGGCTCGGCGTTATGGCACGCGCTGGCGTGGGCGGTATTCGGCTTCTCGTACGTCGGCGCGGTGGTGTTCGTGTCGTCCGGGCTGGGCGCGCCAGCCAGCAAGGTGCTGCTGGTGCTTGCCGCAGGTGCGCGGCTATCGGCATACATCGGCGCCACGGTCGGCGAGATTGGATTCCTGCGCGGCTTCTGGATGGATGGCTCGCGGCGGCTGGCGTGGCTTGAAGATTACGCCGCCTCGGTCGCAGCGTCGGGCGATCTGCCGGTTCCCACTGTATTGCACCGCGGCATCCGACTCGACCACGTGTCGTTCGCGTATCCCGGCACATCACGCCTTGTGCTGGACGATGTGTCGGTGACACTGCCTGCGGGCGCAGTCATTGCGATCGTGGGTGAGAACGGAGCCGGCAAGACGACGCTGGTTAAGCTGCTGGCAAAGATGTACGAGCCGTCATCTGGTTCGATTCTCGTGGACGACACACCGCTGGCGCGGGTGCCGGCGAGCGAGTGGCGAGCGGGTCTGGCGGGGGCCTTCCAGGATTTTTTCCGTTTCGAATTCCGCGCTGGGCACACGGTCGGTTTGGGCGATGTTCCCCGGCTGGACGACGAGCCCGCAGTGGTCGCGGCGGTCGATCGCGCCGGCGCAGGAGACGTTGTCGCCCGTTTGACATCAGGGTTCGACACTCAACTCGGTCTAACATGGCCGGGCGGAGTCGAACTATCGTTCGGCCAGTGGCAGAAGCTGGCGCTGGCGCGTGGCTTTATGCGCGATCAGCCGCTGTTGCTGGTCCTGGATGAACCGACTGCCGCGCTGGACGCGGAGACTGAACACGCGCTGTTCGAGCGCTACGCCGCAGCGGCGCGCGGCACGGGCGAGAGTGGCGGAGGCCGCATCACGATCCTCGTCTCCCACCGTTTCTCCACGGTCCGCATGGCCGATCTCATCGTCGTGCTCGACGGAGCCCGGCTCGTGGAGGTCGGCACGCACGATGAACTGATGGCCAAGGGCGGTCAGTACTCGGAGTTGTACGGCATCCAGGCCGCCGCATACCGTTGACCACCTGGAGTCGTTCGGTTGTGTTGTCAGAAACTCACCGAGCTTGAACGCCGTTCTGCTAAGCGAGAAGGCTTGTTTTGGGACGGGTTGGCCGCTAGTGATGCACCTTGTCCAACTCTTTGCACTCAGGTTGCTGAAAAGTAATCCACACAGAGCTGTATTGGTTCATATTGCCGTACCTGGTGATGTTGACCCACTCGTAATCTTCGGAAACACCAGAACACTCCGCGCATGGATCTACGGCCAGCTCCATCGCAGGTTTTCCGCTTGAATTAGACGTAGAGTTCTCTGGCTTCACAAGTTTTAGACATGTGCCGTTCAGAAAAGTGCCGATCTTGTACTTGCCTCGAAGTTCTTTGGGCGCGAGTTCATCCAAGACAGCGTTCAATTGCTTATCGGTGATTCCTGCGTCGACGCCAGAATTGAGGTGCGCTCGGCAAAGGTTGCCATTAGAAGCAAATGACGCAGTGATCGTCAGGCTTTGCGGCGTTCGATACACCTCGCTAACAGGGCTGCCGTAGAGCCTTTGAACCGTGTCACGGTTCTGGATAGTCGCGGGTGCTGCCGACTTTGAGGAACTCGACTGTGCCCCTGCCAGAAGCACAATATAGGCGGACATGATGAAGGAAACGACGCATCTCATGAGAAGCAGCTTACACCGCAGCCGATGGAATTTCCAGATTGTTAGCGCGAATCGTGATGCTGGAGACGGACCGAAATAGGGCAGTCCGAACTCGTCTGCATTCAACCCCGGCGCCGGAACTGGATGATTTTACGGCGATCGCGTTTCGATGGTCGCCCGGAGGGCGCCACTTCGAACTGCATCATCGCCTTACGTTCCGCTGCGACCTTTAGACGCAATTCCCGGCTTGCTTCTGTCTCGCGGTACAAGGTTTGGGCGACTGAAGCAGGGCCGCGCACCTCGTTAAGCAGCAGGACCTCCACTTGAAAGTCGCCGCCATCGTTGGTTATGCGCAACATGTCTCCAATCCGGACCTCGCGCGCGGCCTTGGCGGTCTGCCCGTTAGATTGAATTCTGCCGAGCTCACAGGCCCGTGCGGCCAATGTTCGCGTCTTGAAGAATCTGGCAGCCCAAAGCCATTTGTCCATGCGCACGGAGGTCATGATCTATTTTCCTACAAGACCGGATTTTAGTGGGCATCCTTGGCCACCGACCACCATCCACCAAGGCCGAGAAGACGCCTCTGGCATCACCACAAACCGTACAGTGCAAAAACTCTTACTCTTACATCGGATGCCCATAGAATACGATAGTGGAAAGAGGATGGATGCAGAACTCTTCGCCAAAGATTTTGGAAGAATGCATTCGAAATCACTAACGTTGGAGGGCTTGACTTCTGCTGTCAAAGCGGTCTCTTAGGGGGTAGATAAAATGACCATCGAAAAGTTCACGATCAATGTGCCGGACGCCGTACTTGCAGATCTGAGGCGCAGGCTGGATGCCACGCGCTGGCCGGACGAACTCGAGAACGTTGGCTGGGATCTGGGCTCAAGTCTCAGCTACATGAAGTCACTGGCCGAATATTGGCGAAACGTCTATGACTGGCGGCGGCAAGAGGCTATGCTGAACCAACTCCCTCAATATAGAGTCGCTCTCGATGGATTCCACATCCACTTTGTGCATGCGCGCAGCAAGGCCCCAAAGCCATTGCCACTCATCATCACGCATGGCTGGCCAGGAAGCTTTATGGAGATGGTGAAGCTCCTCCCGCTCTTGACCGATCCCGAGGCGCACGGCGGAAGGGCAGAAGACGCCTTCGATGTGATCGTCCCCTCTTTACCGGGCTATGGATTCTCTGACCGTCCTAAGGAGCGAGGCATGAATCCATTCAAGGTGGCAGCACTCTGGGCCCGATTGATGGGGGAGCTTGGCTATGAGCGCTTTGCTGCTCAGGGTGGCGATTGGGGCTCCGCCATTTCGACAGCCCTCGCTCTCGACCACGCGCAACGCATCGCCGGCATTCACCTCAACTATATTGCCGGCCGCTTTCTTCTCGGCGGCACGTTGAACCAGACCCAGGACGATGACCTTGGCAAATCCTTCTTGGCGGAACTCCGTGGGTGGTGGGACCTGGAAGGCGGCTACAGTCATGTTCAAAGTACCAAGCCACAGACTCTGGGTTACGCCCTCAACGATTCCCCTGTGGGTCTTGCGGCCTGGATCATCGAGAAGTTCCGGACCTGGAGTGATTGCGCGGGTGAGGTGGAGCAGGTTTTTACGCGGGATGAACTCCTGACAAATGTGATGATCTACTGGGTAACGCAGACCCTAAACTCCTCAACACGCCTGTATTATGAAACGCGCGAGCAGCCGCTTCGGCTTTCGTCCACAAACCGTGTCCAGCCTCCCGTGGCGGTGGCTGTCTTTCCCAAGGAGCTTGCCATGCCGCCGCGCGCTCTGGCAGAGCGCGGCTACAACATCGTGCGCTGGACTGTCATGCCCAGGGGAGGCCACTTTGCCGCCATGGAGCAACCTGATCTTCTCGCACAGGACCTCCGAGAATTCTTCCGTCCGCTTCGCTAGAGCCTTCACGGAGGGAGCGCCTCATTTTCCACCAGACTATGATTCAACGGGATTTCAGTTTCTTTTGTTAAGTTGTCCGAATTTGCCACACTGCTTTTACCACAGACCCGTTACGATCTCCTCGAGCAGGCAACACTTGATTATTTGAAGTGTCAATGATGCGTTTCGCTGCCTATTGGTGAATCGCACGAGGACACACTTCATGTTAGTGTTCGCGACGCTCGATCCTGCACCGATTCGTTGACGCAAAATTCGCGACTAGGGACAATTTCATGAAACTGGGAAAAGTTCTAATCCTTTGCAGTGCAATTCTGGCATTCTCATCCACTTGGGTTCATGCTCAAACGCTGTTGTGCGACGTAACATGTACACCTGACAGAACCGCGCCGTCTTATGCGGGCGCAGTTGGCGCGCGTCCTAAGATGTTAAATGCGCGCGGAGCTTCCAGCCCCATTGTCGCAATAGCGCGGGCCCGCGCGTCTGCGGAAGGTACGTCCAGCGGTACCACGGTGATCGGCAGCCAGAGCTACAGCTATGCCATTCCCATCCTGAAATTGCCTGGCCGCGCGGGCATGGATTTTACCCTCAATCTCTATTACAACAGTCGCGTATGGGACGTGAATACAACCGACAGCACTGTGACTTTCAATGCCGACCGGGACTGGCCCAGTTATGGCTTTCGCCTGGATTTTGGTTATCTGGAAAATGCGGGTTCCAGCTTTGTCCTCACCGAGGGGGATGGGACAAAGCGCAACCTTGCACAAGGGACGGATCCAGCAAAGCCTTTCATGTTTTATTCAACGGACGGCAGTCATATCCAATACAACAATTCCACAACGGTCCTCAGTTACAAAAACGGCACAACTGTTCAGTTTCTTCCATTTCCATCCACAACCACTCTGCTCCGCCCGGTGTGGATCAAAGACAGCAACGGCAATTACTTCAGCATCGGCTACGTCAGCGGGCATGACCAGATGATCTATCAGATCAACGGCAGCATGGGCCGGGTCGTCACCTTCAATTACAACGCGTCCAACCAACTCACCAGCATTTCCCAACTGGTCCATCCCTCGGGCAGCAAAACCTATATCAGCTTTAGTTGGGGAAGTCCTTACAGCAGTGGTTACAGTTGGTATAGTTTTTCCGGGCTTACGGTCAACGGCGCACCTACAGCCGACCAATTCCAAGCTATTACCGGATGCACATATCCAAATAATACTGGATACCGCTTTACTTATGGTGACTGGGGAATCATCAAAAAGATTGAAACCCTAAGCTCCACAGGCGTAACGCGAAGTTATGTCAGCTATGATTTTCCTCTAGCCAGCCAGGGTGCGCTGACCGACGCTCCCACTTACACGCACCAGACCATGTCGCCCGATGGCGGGAGCGGCAACAATTCTGTTTGGACTTATGCCACCACCAAGAACGGTACGGGCGTGGTGACCAGCACAGCGATTACGGACCCGAACGGGACCACATCCATCACCAATCTCGACCCTAATACCGGGTTGACCTCTTCCGTCCAGGTAAAAGACAGCTCCAATACGCTCAAGCGCCAGGCTGACTATACGTGGGGGACCACAGGCTTCCCACCAGTCAGCACCGTTCTTAGCAACATAGTCACGACCTTAAGCGACACTGGCCAGCAGTCCAAAGTTGCCTATGGTTATGATCCGTGGGCAAATATCACCGATGTTTATGAGTATGATTTCGGTTTAACGCTCAAACGCCATACGGTCACCAGTTATTTGACAACCGGGGATTATGTAACGTTCCACGTCGTCGATCTGCCGACCCAGGTTTTGGTGAAGGACAGCGGAGACAACACTATTGCCCGCACAGACATAGCCTATGATGGCGGTACCTTAACATCGGTTACCGGTGCGGCCAACCATGATGATCAAAGCTTTTCGAGCAGCTTTACCACACGCGGCAATGCGACCTCGGTAACGCGTTATGCCAATGCCGCTGCCGGGACTGGGGGCATCACGCGCAACTTCACTTATGACTCACTGGGCAATCTGACGAGCGCGCAGTTGGATTGCTGCAGCCAGAAGGTCTTCAATTTCAGCACCACCACACAATTCTCTTTCCCCGATTCCATCACCCGCGGGCCCACCGGCACGCAGTTTACTACCAGCTATACCTACGATCCGGACAACAGCCTCCTGCTTACCAGTACCGACGAGAACAGCCAAACCGTGCAGTATCAGTACGACGTAATGGGACGTACCACACAGTTCACGTTACCGCCCCAGAACGGGACGAAAGTCATAACTACCACGGTGTACGGCGACGACACAGTCTCTCCCACGGTCACTACCTCCAGCGCTACCGATACAGGGGGCAGCGTTCCGACGCCGGTTACCGTGGCGACCTTCGATGGTCTCGGCCACATCATGCAAGTCGACACCAAGAACGGCAGCACGGGGATTAGCAGCGTGCAATATGCCTATGACAAGATTTGGCAGCGAACGCAGGCTTCCAATCCTTATGCGCCCGGCGGTACGATTGTCAATACCACATCCAGCTACGATGCTTTAGGCAGAGTGACCCAGGTGGCGCCGCCCAGTGGTGGATCCACACAATATTCTTACTCCGGCAACGCGGTGACCATTACTGATCCGACGGGCAAACAACGGAAAAACATTACTGATGGACTGGGCCACATGATCGAAGTCGACGAGCCGGGCGGAGGTTCGCCCAGCACGGCAGCCAGCGGCTCGATGACCATCAACGGCACGCTCCGGAGCTGGACTGGCTCCGCGCAGTCGGCCACCAGTGGCCACATTGAAATGACTTTTAGCGGGACCCTGAAATCAAAGTCGAGTTGTTCCCCTTCCGGGCAGCCTTGTACAGACAACGGTTCCATAAGCATTACCGTGGGCGGATTCACCAAGAGTGCTGCTTATAGCTCTTCTACGGGCACCGATTCCGGTCAAACCGTCCATGCCCTGGCCAATGCATTTCATCTGGACAGCACCTCGCCGGTGGATGCCATCTACTATGGCGCTGACGAATCTGGAAACATCATTATGGACTTTATTGCCAGGACCAAAGGCGCTGCGACAAATTATCCGCTGTCCATCTCTATCGTGTCCGCTAACCCGGCAAATTTCGCTCCACCTTCATTTCAAGTGAGCGCTGGATCGTCCCTCATCGGTGGCCAGGACGCTTCCAGTGGAGGTACGATCTATGACTCTGGAATAGTCTATGTGAGTGTGGGCTCGTTTACCGCGAGTGCGCCCTACAGCCATAGCGGCAATAACACGGCGGCGATGATCGCCACAGCCCTGGCAGGGACGGGGTCAACCGGCTTGAACCAATCCAGCTCTCCAGTGACCGCCACGGTTTCCGGCGCCACCATCACAGTGAATTACAAAACTACTGGGGCAGCCGGTAACGTGTATTTGGGTTTTTCTTCCAGTACCGCCAACCCGGACACCCCGTCCTTTAGCGGCGCAGGTTCAACGCTGACAGGCGGCGCTGATACGGTCCCTCCCACTCTCTCCACGCCGGCGGTTACGCTCTATACGTATGACGTTCTTGATAACCTGACGCAGGTCACGCAGGGAAGCCAGACACGCAACTATGTTTACGACAGCTTGTCGCGCGTTACCAGCTCGACTACGCCGGAATCAGGCACAGCCAACACCTACTATACAAATGCCAGCGGTAATGCGTGCTCGGGCGATCCAAGTCTCGCGTGCCGGGCGCAGGATGCGCGAGGCATAGTCAAGACCTTCACTTACGACGGAATCAATCGGCCTGCGGGTGTTTCCTACAGTGACAGCACTCCAAGCGTGGCTTATACCTATGACACGGGCGGATCGGCAGCCTTTGCATTGAACAGGCTGACAAAAATCACGGAAGGGCCGCCTAATTCCCAAACGCCGAATTCCCAGACATTGACCTATGACAATCTTGGGCGGATCAGCTCGGTGGCCCAAGTCATTGACTCGACAACATACACGACTCAATACAGTTACAATCTAGCCAACCAGCTTACCTCCATCACCTATCCGACCGGGCGAGTGGTGGCGCAGAATGTTGACAACATTGGCCGGCTATCTTCGATTGCCAGCGGTGGAACCAACTATCTCAGTGGTCTCAGCTACAATGCCGCTGGAGAAACGCTGGCGCTTACGCTCGGCAATAATGTACAGGGCGTGTTTGGCTACAACGATCATCTGCAGGTTTCGTCCCTGCGTTACTTCAAGAGTGGAAGCTCGACCGATATTCTCAACCTCGGCTATGACTACGGATCAAACAATAATGGACAAATCCAGGCGGTGCATTACTACACATCCCCCGGCGTGGAAGATCCCACCAAATCGGAGTACTTCAACTATGATCCATTGGCCCGCTTGAGCAGCGCCAATACCGGCACCGTGAATTCCACTCCCGGAACCTGGAGCCTGCAATGGGGTTACGACCGGTGGGGCAACCGGCTGTCGCAGACGCTCATCGGTGGCAACGTGACGATCGGGCAGCCGCAACTTACTATTGACCCTGCCACCAACCGCATCACGAACAGCGGTGTTACGTACGATGCTAACGGAAATCTGACCAATGACGGCGTGACGGCTTATTCGTACGACGGTGCAAATCGTGTTACGCAGCTCAATAGCGGCTCCGCTTCCTACACTTATTTCGGCCCTCTCAGGATCAAGAAAGTGATTGGCTCAACCACCACGGTTTATATTTATTCTGGAAATAAACCGATTACGGAATACGTGAACGGCAACCTTAGCAGAGAATATATTTATGATGGATCGTTCTTGCTGGCCACGGTTTCCGGTGGCGCCGCCACTTATCATCATCCCGACCATCTCTCCAACCGAGCGGAAACAGATGGTTCCGGAAACGTGGTGCGCACTTACGGACATTATCCGTTTGGAGAAACCTGGTACGAAACAGGGACAGCGGACAAATGGAAGTTTACTACCTATGAGAATGATTCTGCGGTGGGAGAGTCGGGACTCAACTATGCCCAGTTCAGGTATCATGCGCCGGGATTCGGCAGGTTCATGAGCGCCGATCCACTCGGCGGAACTCCCGGCATTCCTCAATCGTTGAATCGTTACAGTTATGTCCACAACGATCCTGTGAATTTTACAGATCCGCTCGGCCTCTCCGACGAGGGACCACCGGTCCTGAAGTGCGTTGTGAATGGTGGGGTCTTTTGGGGTGATTTTTGTGAATTTCTCTGGGATACGCTCTTTCGCGGCGGCGGCGGCGGTGGCGGCGGTGAAGTTGGAGGCGGAGGTGGAGGACCATCGCCTGAGGAGAGGTTTAAGTTTTGCAAAGAAAAATACGGCACAGCAAATGCAAAGAACAACAATCTGACATTTAACGAATTCAATGCTGCCCAGGATGCCGCCAACAAGGCCGGAATATCAACCAGCGATGTGCTGGCCATCTGGGACAACGAGACTGGCTTCGATGCGGACAATTACTGGACACCTCAGGCGAATGGTGACGTGGGGCCTCTTCAAATCACTCCTGCCACACGCGATGACCTTGATAGGCTCGATGAACTGCCGGATAATTATGATACGAACCTCCAGGCGAATGTCCTGGCTGGGGCAACCTACTACAGCGTGCTTCTGAATCACTATCATATTCCCAGTGATGGCGCGGCGGCCGCTTATCAGACCGGCGAACACCGCTACAAGAGAGCTGCGGCCCGGGCGAAGAAAAGCGGTAAACCGATTAAATTGTTCAAGAAGGCCACAGGGTATCAGAAAAACTTTAACGATAAGAAGAAGGCGTTTGACCAGCTCGTCAACTGTATTAAGACGGGCAAATGAGAAGCTAAAATGACAACGAGTCTCTATTGGGTATTTCTGCTTGGCATTCTGGCAACTGGTTCTTGGCGACCGGCCGATGTGCCCACGCACATTACGGTGGATGAACGAACCAATGAGAAAGGAACGAAAACGGCCATTGTGGTGGATAGCGATGATCAGGTCCAAGAGGTCGACCGGCGATCGTCCTCACCTGGAAAGCCTGTCATCATGGCGAATCTAGGCACTCGAATCACGAAGAGCGGCGATGTAGACCTGGCAATGGTTTTGCCGAAAGGAAAAGTTGCAACCCTGGCCCGCAGGCTTACCCTCGCCGATGGATCTCGAATTCATGCGATCATCGCGTGGGGTTTCGCCGAAGGGCCCGGCTCCCAGAGTGCTTATTGCAGCTTGTATGTATTGCGTGAGCAGCAGGGTAAATTAGAGAGAGTGTTGACGAAAACAGATATTGGCGTGGTCCTGGAGCAGTTCGTATTTGCTGATATCAATGACGACGATAAACCACTGATACTTGTTACAGCGAGAGAGGAACACTCGGATTCTACGTTGGTATTTGAGATTGACAAGGAGAGTCATCTCAGATTTGTTCAGGAGATCGAAGGCGACTATGTGCATACTATCGCTGAGAGATTCATGCGTGGAAAATTTGGCATCTATGTGCAAGACAAAGCATCCGGTGGCCGTTGTTTCGAGAGCTCTCGTTATGTCTGGTCGAAAGCTGAAGGGAAGTTTGTGAAGGCACAACTTCCCGCGCTAGGAAAATAATCCTTGGCATTCAATAGAAGCCATTTCATGAATGGTTCAAGAATTGGATATGGTGGAAGAGCAAGTTTCTTAAGGTGAAAGGCCGCTCTTCCACTCTTCCAACGTATCTTCCTTGATTCAGCTTCCGGCGCCTTCAATCCAAGGATTGTCCTTCCCAAAACGGGAGCCATAAGCGCATTCCCCCAAATTTAATTAAAACATTCTCATTACCCTCGGCACCTTCTGTCAGGCGCGGATCGAAAGTAATATGCCTCATCATGAAACATGGCCTACGGATCGGATCAATCGCGGTGGTTCTGCCAAGATCTATCTCTGTTGTTTTGTTATCACTGCTGTTTTTGATGCCGTCGATGATGCTTGCGCAGGCCGGCGATGTTTTCAGCGCAGGTAATACTGGGTCGTCCGGGCCAGGCCCAGTTGGCCCCGGCACTTGGATCGCACTCGGTCCTCGATATGCTCATGGAGCCAATGGCCCTTATGTCTGGCAGCCACGGTGCGACGAGCCTCGTGACCATTGGCTCTATGGTGTGGTTGCATATAGCGCTCCGACGGGCATTGCTACATCGCCGCCCACCTCAATTCGTGATCCAAAGGTCCGCCAGAATTATCAAATATATGCCCGGCAGCAGCAGGCAATCTTAGGTCGCTATTGCCGTGTCAGCCCCACTGATCCGAATCGAGGCGGAAAGGGCAGCACTTGGACATGTACGGCCACCTGTACATTACAGGGAATTGGGGGCAATGCTCCTCCAGTCTCGTATGTAACCGGACAAGGCTCTGGGAACAGCGAAAACGAAGCATGCGTAAAAGCCAAACGTGACGCAACGCAGAAGGCCCCTCGTGGAACCTATCCTCGTCATTGCAAGTGTGAATGTGCTAAACGATGAGCTACCCAGTCCGGGAATTTCTGGCAGAATTGGTGTAGTCCGCCGATGTTTTCTCGCCAGGGCTTAAAGCCCTTTTGTATTCGTACTTCAACACGGCGCTAAAGGGGCCGTTCTTTCACCGATTGCTTGGGTCAACTGTGGAACCGCTTTAGTGGCATGAAAACCCGTACACTGCGTTGGGGCCAAGAGCGAAAACCTGGCTGCCGGATACGGCGAGAGCGGAAGTGGGCCCTTCGGCGTCATAGCCAAACAATGTTTGTTTTATTCTTCCTGAATGAGGGTCAAGAGCAGCCAAACCTTGATATTTGACCAGAAGACTGTCTCCGCACAGGGCATAGGATTCATTTGCGCCCGGCATTTGAGTGCGCCATAGCTGGCGACCGGTTGTCAGATCAAGCGCATATACAAAGCGGTCACCGGATGCCGCATATACCAGATCATCTTTGACGATGGGTGATTCCGCAAAACCTACAAAGCCGGATTCACCCGCGAAGCGCCACACCTCATTTCCAGTGTTCCGGCTGACCGCCACCACCGAATTGCTTAGATAGTCCCCGGCGAGCACCAGATTCGAGGCGATCACTGGCGAAGACGAAAGACCGCGTCTTTGATCACCGCTTCCAGTCTGAAAGCGCCAGAGGACCCTGCCGCTCCTGGCATCCAATGCCACCATCCAGCCGGATGCCTTCAGACCATTCTCCGTGCGCCACTGTTCCACTGTTGCGTAGACTTTTCCTTCCGAGACCGCCACGCCCCGCACGGTAGCCGGGTATTGCCATTCTTTGCCCACATCAACCACCCATCGCTTTCGGCCATCGAAGGCCCGCAGCGCATATACCCGGTGACTCGATGTTCCGAAGAAAATGGTGTCATCGTGAACCGCAGCCCGGCCCAAAGATGCGTTGGCATCCGGCGTGAATTCCCAGAGTCTGTGCCCATTCTTTCCATCCAGAGCATAAACCGTGGACTCTGCTACGAATACCACTTCACCTTTGGCTACGAGCGACCGGGGAAGATACTTGCGAACCGCGACCTGCCACAAGGTCCGTCCATCTGCGATAGAGTACGCGTGGATTCCAGTATAGGTGGCGATCAGACGGCCACCTTTGGTTACTACGGGAGTGCCTATGGGAGGGTTGCCTCCGGCTTCCAGCGCTGTGCGCCAGACAAGCTTCAGAGGGCCGGTGTTTTGCTCCTGGGAAGGCAGCAGAACCTGCCAGGCGCTTGCGGAAAATGCCAGTAGTACGAGCCAGTGGAACCGGCGCGCGCGCCACCTTTTCGCGGGTCTTTGGAGTTGCTGGAGCCGCGTCAATGGTCCAATAAAGAATCTCTCCAGCAGGTCAGTTCGTCCCCGTGAATGTTGGCCCGCCATCTACAGTTTGGAACGCAGCACGCGGGAAATAAGCAGGGTCCCCAGGAACCACGCTCGCCGAATAAGCGTAGGCTGGATCACCCAGCGCCTTGGATATCAAGATTACTGTCGATCCAATGACCCCGGCGTTCACTGGCGCTACGGAATCGCGATTGATGCTGGCGGCCATTGAAAGGGCAGCAGATTGTGCTGTTAAAGATGGACCATAGCCGATTTCATCGACGTGTCCGTTTACGGTGATGGAAATTGTTCCGGTATCAAAATATTGAGTGCAACTGGATTTCGTTCTTCCCGAGCATGGGGGAGCATAGATTGGAAACGGAGCTGCGCGGCCAGAAAGCGCCACTGTTCCGATGGAGACGCCGGCAGGCAATCCTTGCTGCGTGATGGTCAGTGTGGAGCCAGCAACAGTGAGAGTGCCAGTTCGTGGAGCGGTTGTGAGATTAGCGTCGACCGCATAACTGACAACCGAGCTGCCTTTCCCGGTATCGGCGCCGATAATCGATATCCAGGGCACGTTGCTGACTGCCGACCAGGAGCAAAGCGAGCCGGTGGTTATGTTCAAGTTCGTGGCGCCGCCGGTCGCTGGAAACGAAGTTGTATTCCCGGAGACTGTGTACGTGCACCCAGCGCGAGGAACGAAGAATTGGGCATCCAGGCTTAAGGTGATGGCCGCGCGCACAAACGGGCTGCGAGTGGAACCAAGATGAGAATCACCGAAGAAGATAGGGTAGTTCACTGCCCCGGAATACGCCTGGCTGAAGCCTCCAACAATGCCATCGGAGGTCTCGCCTGGCAGCGCCACCAGACCATTCCAGAAACCGTCAATATGGTTCATGATGTTTTGAATGTCCAGGGCCAGATCCAGCAGGTCGAAATCCCAGTAGAAAATTGCGATAGCTTCGATTACATAGAGAATGTCATAGGCGATCTCGGTGTAGAGAAACACCGCATTTCCTCCGCAAATCGACCACGGATCGCAAAAATGGTCGCCAATCAGCCGAAACACATTCCAACGCCGGATGGTCGCAGTGTTGATTCCAACCCTGGGGAAGAATTCTGGCGCAGCGTTCAGGGCGCTCAAGTAGGGATTGGCAGGCGGGTTTACATTCGCATACGGTCCTACAGCGATGGGAAGCAGGTCGTGAGTGGCCGGAATGCCGGCGGTGAATCCGAAATCAACGATCGGGAAAGAATTATTCCCAACAAAAAAGGCCAGGGCGCACCAGATATTGTCGCCGGCGGAAAAACAGCCGATCCTGTCCGCCAGCTTTTGCGCCAGAAAGGTAATACCGTCGGCGATGGCTTGCTGTCCATTCAGGTCGAGCAGGGCCCCCAGGTGCGGTGTGTCGACGGTTATTACTCCGGAAGCCAGATCGGGCCGTAATTGGGCCACGTTGCGTGCTATCAGGCCGCCTTGGCTGTGTCCGATGATCAGGAAATTGTTTTTCCCTGTAGACGACATCTGACCCACCAGATCAGACGCTTGAGCGGCAAGGAAATTTGTGGAAGTCAGAGTGGGGACCAACTCAGTATTGAATTGAAAATCGGAATTCAGCCACGTGGTCATTTTGTTCCAGGTAGATGCGTCGCTGAAAATGCCGTGCTGAAAGACCACATTCCTTCCCAATCCGGAGTTGGTCACCTGAAATTGCGGAGTCACGCTGCTGGGCACAGGCGCGGGCGGCGAAGTGAAGGTCACGCCCGATGCTGCAGGGGTAGTGGCGATGGTCGTTCCCCGGGCCGATCTTCGGCTGTCCCCGGCGCTATTCGTGTTCCAAACCACGTTGCTGAACTGAAACGTATGCGTTGACTGGATTCCTGACACGGCTGCCGGAGTTACCTGCACCTGGTTTAAAGTCCACATGGATCCGGCACTCTGGTAATTCATAACGCGGGTTGAAGCTGTCTGGGTTGTTCCGGATTTGGTCAACTCTTGCGAGGTGGCGGACTGGGCGGTAATAGTTGCGCCTATCTGGGTGGCCAGCGTCTTGGGACTCGATACCACGAGGTTGCTCACCACCGACGGCCCGGGCGTGAGTCCAAGCCACGCGAGAGGATTGGGGAGGGGCATATTGTTAGGAAGCACCAGCGGAAGGGGATTGCCGGACTGGTCGTAGATGATGAATTTCCCATCTGCCAGCCGAATCTGGCCGACAAGATCCCGGTTGGTAGTAGTGACATCAACGGTCGGATCGCTGGAAAACATATTGACAACCAACCCGTCATTGGCATCGAAACCCGCTTCCACGTGGAAGCGCCGGGGGCTGGGGTTTAGGTTGATCGCGGCCGACGTCGTGCGGGTGCTGGCGTCATACATGGCTTGGGGAAGGCTCGCCGTGGATTGGCTCTGCAGGCTCACATCAAAGACCACATACGTATCGCTGGCGTTGATCCCCGAATTTTGAGATAAAGGGCTCTGCCCCCAAGCTGAAATGGCCGATGCAAATCCCAAGGCGGCAATCGATAGACATCTGAGAAATCTTGCAGAACTGAACATCATGCCGGATAAATTCACGCAACACCTCCAGCCTCAGCGGTCAATCAGAAGCAGTGGTTTAGCCTAGTCTGCTTCTACACCGGGTCTTTGAAACATCTGCTCAAGCAGATTAACCTCAACCAAATGCTTAATAAAAGAGAGAGCTAAATAAGGACGCACTTTTATAAACAGCAAGGTTCCAGTTGTCAACGAACTTTCGATGCTGTCCCAAATCCGGATTACTGGATCCTGCCGACAATGCGGCCTTACGCTACTAATCCTTATGGACTAGGCTTTTGCCAAAAAAAGACCCTGCCCACTGGGCCAGGCCAAGCGCATCAATATGGGCAGCTTAAGTGATTGCTTGTTCGTCTGAACCCCGATCCCTTCCAAGGCCCGGTCATCGAGTGATGGCGCACATCTAGGATGACGAATTTCGCAGCAACATGCTTTGTGGGTTCAAGGGAAAAATGCTCGAAGAGAAAACTGCGTTATGGATTCAAGACCTGCCTGAAATTTTGAAGGGGCCAGCGTTGTCTTCTCCCCTTGGCAGGTTTGCCTGAAGTCTTCCGCTGGCCCCTTCGTGCCACTCCGTTCATCTGTTAAATAGTGCAGGGGGAAGTCAAAGCGTTTCAACTTTTGCCAAAATTTCTGAATATTTTTTCGATGAGGGCCGATTTTGGGCCAAATGTCTAGAAAAGCGACTCACCTACTAAAAAAATAGTTGACAAGCTGCTCCCATCATGGTCTTCTACTAAAAATTTAGGAGCTCGCAGCCTCGATGGGACGACGCCCAGACAACACCCAGATCACACCCCTTGAACTCCAGATCCTTCAGGTGCTGTGGAAGATGGGGACAGCCACCGTGCAACAGGTGCAAGACCAGCTTCTACCCGAGCAGAAGCTGGCCTACACCACCGTCCAAACCATGCTGACCGTGCTGTACCGGAAGGGCAGGGTCAAAAGGACGCTTAAGGGAAAAGCCTACGAGTATGAAGCTGCGTTGAGCCAGAAGAGCGCCACCAGCATGGCCTTGCGCGATGTGCTCTCACGTTTTTTCTCTGGTTCTCCCGAGAATCTGGTGATGAACCTGATTGAGACCCAGCAGTTGTCTCCGGAGAAGCTAGAGAAACTGACCCGGCTGGTTTCCGCCGAAGAAGAAGACAAAGAAAGGAAGTAGAAACATGGAGGCACTACAGGCATTCCTGATCAATGCAGCGTGGCAGCTCGGATTGGGCAGCAAAGCGGCAATGAGATGAATTCGTAGAGAAGATTCCAGAGTGTAGTGTCCAAGAATTAATTGAACAAATCAGGCCTGCCGGAATCGTTGAAAACAATCCGCTGCCCCTGACCAGTAGCGGGTACTACACTAACCGTTAGCAGCTTGCAAAGCACTCGCCAAGTTTAGTGCCCTTCCAAATTTTGGCAATTACCAATTTGAAAATTACCAATTCTTCTTGCGTCCCCTTCGCATCGGGGAACTCATTCCAACTCGTGACAACATTGTCAGCAAGACCCACTTGATTCAGGAATTCGTCTCAATCCCCTTCGCATCGGGGAACTCATTCCAACGGACGTCAGCCTTACAATAAAGTGTAAGATGACGATGTCTCAATCCCCTTCGCATCGGGGAACTCATTCCAACCCTTGCCAAAAATCGCCCTTTGGAATCAATGGATTATACCCTGTTTTTCCAACACCCCTCAAAAAAACGCTTTTCCTTCGCCTGAACTTTTCAGCGACGTCCTCGAAAATCACTGCAAATCATTGAAACTGCGGCAGATTAAGGTTTCCACGCACCCCTGCCCATAATTGGTGCACCATTGGAATCGCACCAGGTACTTGAAAACAAGATGCTTACCATCATTTTCGGGCCTGGATTGGCAGTCAGGAAGAAATTCGCTCCAGCCCTGAGGTTCCAAGCAAGCGTTTTAGTTGTTTCTTCCAGGTGCTATTGTAAATCTCAAGATTTCATATTTTCAATTCGTTCCGCTTGCAGCCGTAGTGGTAGCTGGTGCAGATGACTGAGCGTTTTTCACCCATTTATCAAACCAACTCACCATTTCATACAACGTATGCTCGGTGGACTCGCGGGCCACATAGCCGTGGGCTTCGTAGGGCAATTGAACGTAGCGCACAATTCCGCCGTTGCCCTTGATTGCCTGATACAGCCGTTCACTTTGAATCGGAAAAGTTCCGGAGTTGTCGTCGGCCATCCCATGAATCAGCAGAATGGGGCGCTTGATCTTGTCCGCCTGCATAAACGGAGAGACCTTGATGTACATCTCCGGGGCCTCCCATAATGTGCGGCGTTCGCTCTGGAAGCCAAAAGGAGTCAATGTGCGGTTATAAGCGCCGCTGCGTGCTACTCCTGCGCGAAAGAGATCAGAGTGGGCCAGCAGGTTGGCGGTCATGAATGCGCCGTAACTATGTCCGCCCACGCCGACGCGATCACGATCGGTCACACCCATCTCGACTGCCTTATCGATGGCCGCTTTGGCGCTGGCCACGATCTGCTCGACATAAGTATTGTTCATGGTGTCCGGGTCGCCGATTACCGGCATGGTCGCATCATCCAGAACAGCGTACCCTTGGGTGACCAGGAACAACTGGGAGATGCCGCCGATGGTGGTGAAGCGATAGGGAGAGCCGGAGACCTGCCCGGCAGTGCCAGCATCACTGAATTCCAGCGGATAAGCCCACACAATGGTTGGCAGACGCTCGCCTTGTTTGTAGTTCGGTGGCAGATAGAGAGTGAAGGAGAGCGGGACGCCGTCCGCGCGCTTGTAGGTGACAATTTGCTTGGTGATACCGCGCAACTGCGGCGCAGGATCGGGGAAGTTGGTCAAGGCCCTCTTCTCGGCGCTGCCGGTAGTGCGCACGAAAAAGTTAGGCGGCTCGGTCGGGCTTTCATGGCGCGTAATAAAGCGTGAGCCATCATCGGAGATAAGCGTTGAGGGGGCTTCAAAATTCCCATCGGCACACTGGAACAATCTCTCGGCCTTGAGTGATTGCAGGTCAAAGCGGTCGAGGAAAGGGAATTCGCCTTTGGGTGAAGCCCCGGCGCCTACGAGGAAAATCGAATTCCCATTTTGCCGGATCACGCGTTTGCCATTTGCGAGTGTCTGCATCAACGGATTGCCGGGATCGCCATACCGGTCGCGAATGGATCGCTCCCATATCAGCCGGGGCGCCTGTCCAGGCTGGTTAGCATTGATCATGAAGGTCCGTGTCCAGCGGCGATTGCGATCATAGTCGCGCACCAGTCCCATTTCTTTCTCTCCCCAACTGACGATGGTGAAGCGCTGCTCCACTTTGAGCAACTCGGCAGGCTGCTCTTTGAATGGAGCGCTGAGCATGAGCAGATGGTCGTGGTAGGGAACTTTGGCCCTGGTATCGCCCCCGTCCAGCGCCTCGGCCCAAACCAGTGTGGCGGGCTTGGTTGGGATCCAGTCGTAGTCACGCGGGCCGGTGAGTACACCCTCGATGGGCACATGCTCTGCCAGAGGCAGGCTGGCCAGTTGATATTCGACCTTCCCAGTCTTGTCCCATACTTCAACATCTTTAGGAAAGTCGTTGACCGGCAGCAAGTAAGAATAAGGACGATGGATGCGGACTACTAAAACGTGTGTGCCATCCGGTGAGGGATCGATTCTTGAAAACACCGCAGGTTTGCCCAGTGCGGTTGTGTGGCCATTGCGGATGTCCACCAACAACAGTTGGGCGGCAGCATAATAATCAAAGACGTCTTCATCATGGGGATTTTGCAGCAGGTCTTCATAGGTAGCTGCTGGAGCTTTCTTGCCGTCGCTTTCCTGAATGATGGGACCATCGGGAATTCTGGTCTCGGCCGGAGGATTCCCGCGCCCCTGCGGTATAGCTTCAACCAGCAGGGTCTGGCTGTCCGGCATCCATTGCATTGCTTCGCCCAGAATTGAGTTGACCTTTATTCCGCCGACACGGTGCGTGCTGCCGGAAGCGGCATCGCCCACCCACAATTCAATGCCATTCGACAGCATATTGGTAAAAGCAAAATGCTGGCCATCGGGCGACCATGCAGGAAGGCCCAAATATGCATTTTGCGGGAGTTGAACATTCTGTTGCTTCCCATCAGCAACACTCACGATATGCAGGCCGGTAAACCGAAGAGGATGATGTCTGCCATTGGTCGCCGGATTAATGCGCATTCCCGCCAGCCGGAGCATGGGCTGGGCCAGATCAGCGATCGGCGGATTGGCCAGCCTGTCTATGACCAAAAGACGGTCTGATTTGGGACTCGCCAGCACCAGTGGCGTGGGCGGCGCATCCAGTATTTCAGGGATCGGTTTGGGGGCATGCTGGTAGCCATGCACGACCGCGGGCTGAGCTTGGCCTGCCGCCAATCCAGAAAGAATCAGGCTGAGCAGAGAGCAGGTCAGGAGGTGGAAGAAAAAACGTAATTTGCGCATGGGGAGTGCCTCACGTGAAGTCTGTTGTGACGAGAAAGTCTAGCCTAAAGACAGTTGAAATTTCCACAGCAAAGGGCCAAAGGAGAACTCAAAAACTTTAACCGCTGATTTGCGCTGATGAACACTGATCAGCAGATTATTGTCGCGAATTATGGAATCGCACGAATTCGTGTTCATTCGCGTTAATTCGCGGCAAAATCGGCTTTATCCGCTCTTGTCCGCGAAAATCCGCGGTAAGAAGTTTTCCCCTAGAAATTCAACCTCAATGCCAACTGGATCTGCCGTGGGTTATACATGGCGCGAGGAGTACCGTAGTTCGGGTTCGGTGATCCCTCGCGGAATCTTTGGGTAGCGGAGCATCCCTGCGCTGTTGGATTGAACGGGCAGAAATCCGCGGCCCCATAGACGGTGTTAAAGAACCTTACATTGACTGTATTGAACAGATTAAACGCCTCTGCAATAGTCTCTATTTTCATGCGCTCGGTCGCGCTAAATGTGCGTGAGAGCCGCAGATCCACCGATTGGTAGCTGTCTCCCTTAAAGGTGTTGCGAGGCTCCAGGCCAACACGGTCGTTGTTGCCGAAGATGTCGCCGTTGGCATCAAAGCCGGCGAACTTGGTGAAATAGTTGGGCGATTCCAGAGTCACAATCGTGCCCAGGTGGAAATTATTCAGCAAAGCGTTCATGTGCTGGGGACCGTCGATGGTGGTATTGAATACGAAGCGCTGTCCTACGCTGTCGGAAGAGATGGCCCGCTCGGCCTTCAAGTTCTGGCTGTCTTGAGGGATGAGCACAAAGCTGGGGTTGGGACCATCGTCGATACCCTTCGACCATGTGTAGCTTACCCCTGCGCTGAAGTGGTGGCTCATGCGCTTGTTGAAGTTGACCAACAATCCATTCCACTCCGAATTCCATCTGGAAGAAGCTTCAAAAAACACCGCATACAGCGTTGGGAAGCCAGGGGCCGCGCTGCGCGATCCGGGAATGCCGGGTGCGGCAAAGTAGGTGTTCTTGAGTCCTGCCATACCTTGAGAGTTGTGGACGGTCACGTGACCGCTGGGATCGGGCTGGTTCACGTTGAAAAAGCTTCCCAGGTGGACACCCTTGGAGCGTAGAAAACTGATGTCGACAGCGGAGTCTTTGAAGGGCTGGAATTCCAGACCCAGGCTGGTCTGAATTCCATACGGAGGTTTGTGGTTCTTGTCGAAGCGGACGATCACCGAGTCGCCAAAGAAACCGCATCCAGAGACTGTGCCGCCGGGGCAGAACCCCAGGGGAGCAGCATCGGGATAGGTCCCGCCGAGCAAGTTGGATAATGCGATGGAGGTGATGTTGGGCGCGCTGGCAAAGGCAAATAGCCGTGTAGTGGCATTCAGCGCATTTTCATTCGGCCGGCCAGGATAGGCCCCGGCAGTTCCTCCGCAAGATGGCTGCTGACAGGCCAGCAGCGGCATGGGAATGGTTCCGTGGAAAATGCCGCCCCCGCCACGCAAAACTATGTTGTACTTCGTTCCAAAATTGTAAGCGAACCCGGCGCGCGGATCGAATTCGGCCATTGGACTGTTCAGCGCCTTCGCCGGAAACGTCTCAAACTGGTAGCGTAAGCCATAGTTCAGGGCCAGATGATCGGTAGCGCGCCAGTGGTCCTGAAGATAAAGACCTCCATACGTGTGGCCGATCTCTCCTTCTGCCTGGTTGCGCACTGCGCTGGAAATACGTTGCCCTTGAAATACCGAAGTATTAAAGGTCGGCTCGGTAAACGTGGGCGCCTTGAAACGCTCGAAGAAGATCACCTGCGGCGCGCCCGCCTGCAAGCTAAACGGACATTGGATGGTCAACAAACACGCGAAATCGGCCTCAAAGGGATAGAAGAGAGGAAACGATTCCAGTGTGTTTACGTGACTAAAGTCTCCGCCGAAGCCAACCGTGTGTTTACCGGCCTGCCAGGTCACATTGTCCACCACCTCTCCACGGTTTTCACGGTAAAAGTCTGGATTGCCCCTGTTTACTCCGGCGGTGAAGGTATTCAGCACCTCCAGGTGAGGCTGCGTGGTTACAGTTGGAAAGTCAAAAGTCCGGTGTCCCCACTGTGCCCGGATTTCATTAACGAGGTGCGAAGTAAAGGTCGAGGTCAAACTTCCCACCAGCGACTGGTCACGAAGATTGTTGTCTTTAAACCCGGAGGGCAGATCGAAGCCATCATTCAAGGGGGAGACGTTGGTCAGGCGGCCATCATTAAAGAAGTAGCGGAAGAACGAGTAATTCCGATCGTTAAAAGAATGGTCGAGCTTGAGCAGAAAGTTATCGTAATCGCTGTTGCGGGTTACATTAAGCTGTTCTGTCGGCAATCCAAAATTGGTCTTGAACTGGTTGATGCTGGTCAGATTGCCCAGGATGATCGAGTTGTAGTAAGGGTTTTCGCGCCGTCGTTGGCCCTCATAGTTGCCGAAGAAAAACGTGCGGTCTTTCTTAAGAGGGCCGCCCAGCGTGAATCCAAACTGGTTCTGCCGCAGCTTGTTCAGACCCGGCGCCGCCAGGGGGCTCTTGGCGTCCAGGGCATCGTTGCGGAAGTATTCATAAATGCTGCCGTGCACATCGTTGGTGCCGCTCTTGGTGATGATATTGACAATGCCTCCCACAGCGCGACCGGCCTCTACGCCATAAGTATTGTTGATCACGCGGAACTCGCGGACCGCGTCGGTGGAAGGCGTAGTCTTCTGGACTCCGGAGGCGGTTGAGATGTTGTCGGCCCCATCGATGGCAATAAAGTTGTAATGAATATTCTGTCCGGCAAACGACAGCTTAGTCACCGGTTCAATGATCACGTCGGTGCTGCCGGACGTTGTATCTCCAATGGTTACGCCGGGCGCCAGCAAGGCAAAATCGATGAACTGCCGTCCATTGACCGGCAGGTTCTGAATTTGTTTTTCTGCAATGACCAAGTCTGTAGAGGTGCGCGTCGGCTCTACCAGCGGCACCTCAGCCGTTACCGTCATGTGCTCTTCCACCTGGCCCGGCGCAAGAGAGAAATCCAGGTTGGCGGTCTCGCCGATGCTGAGCTGGAGCGTGCGTGACTGCGGCTGAAAGGTGGCTGCTTCGCTGGTCACCTTGTAATTACCCACTGGCAATTGGGTAATCTCGTATCCTCCGCCGGAGTTGGATTTTGCCGATCGGGTAAAACCGGTTTCGGTATTACTCGCCGTCACCGTGGCATCAACCACTACCGCACCCGATTTGTCAGACACGCGCCCTTGCAGCGTGGCGGTGATCGTTTGCGCAAAAGTAAAAGAACCCAACAGCAAGAGTGAGAAACATATAAGACTGGCCCGAATACGAGGCGTCACGCTGTCCTCCGTAACTATCCAGAGATGATGGCTTTGGATGGTATTTAGGCGAATGGGCATTGTCAATTCGGAAGGTCCCCTAGCGTTATGGGCCGTCGGTTCATGTCCAGTTGGGAATATCCGCGTCGATCCGCAACATCCGCGGTAAGGGTTTGGTCTGTGCTCCTTGAGTAGTATGCTGGGTACAACCCATGCTTGAAAGAAACCGAATCCTGGTGGTGGATGACGAGCCACAAATTACCCGCGTCCTCCGCACCAGCCTGGCCGCCCACGGATATGAGGTCCGGATCGCCAACGACGGTGAGTCAGGGCTTGGCGCCTTTCAGGAATGGAACCCCGACCTGGTGATAACCGATTTGTCCATGCCCAAGATGACAGGCATCGAACTCTGTGAAAATATCAGGGACCACTCCCAAGTTCCCATCATCGTCCTTTCCGTGAGAGGAGAAGATAAGAACAAGGTTGAGGCGCTCGACAAAGGCGCGGACGATTACGTTACCAAGCCATTCAGCATCAATGAGCTGCTTGCGCGAATTCGGGCCAATCTTCGGCGCAGCAATCTGGCCAAGGAGCCGGAGTCATCCAGCCCGATTGAGCTTGGCGACTTCCATATCGACCTGCAAACCAGAATCGTGACTGTGGCAGGAAAGGAAGTCCATCTCACACCCAAAGAGTTTGACCTTTTAACCTATATGGCGCGCCATCCCGGAAAGGTCCTTACTCATAGGATCCTGCTCAACGCTGTGTGGGGCGGCCAAAGCGTACAACAGCCCGAATATCTGCGGGTCTTTATCAATCAACTTCGCAAGAAAATTGAGACCGGAGAGACTCCGCGCTATATCCTCACGGAGCCCTGGGTGGGATATCGCTTCCAGCCCGGCAAAGATTAGACGAGCAACGGGAAACTGTGCCAGCAAGCTGGGAATAGTCTCCATCAGATGTGTCATAAAAATCCGTTACGTCTGCTATCAGTCGCACATGATCCTGTTGAATATAGAGTGCAAATCCTGGCTATCTTCAAGTTGTTGAGTACCTGTAAAAGTGGGCCTATCCTTGTCTGAACCCGTAGCTGTCGCAGGAAAGATGAGGATGATGGAAAAGCGCGTGCCAGGCATCGATGTCCTTCGGGGGCTCTGCATTCTCGCTGTGGTCCTTCATCACATCAACCTCAGGATCCGCTTTAACCAGAGTGGTGTGGGCAAATTATTCGGCGCGGCGGCCAACCGGGTCCTGTTCTGGAGCGGGTATTACGGAGTTATCGTCTTCTTTGTGATTTCCGGCTTCCTGATCACCACCTGGTCGCTCAAACGTTGGGGAAGCCTCAACAACATCAGCATCAAGCAGTTTTACTCGATGCGGTTTGCTCGGATTGTGCCCTGTCTTCTGGGCCTGCTCGTGGTTCTCAGCATTCTTGATCGCGCCGGGGTCCCCCGGTTCACCATCAACACCCAGCATACCTCGCTGGGACATGCGCTATTTGCCGCGCTCACCTTTCATGTGAACTGGCTTGAGTCCCGCACTGGCTACTTGCCTGCGTCCTGGGATGTGCTTTGGTCTCTCTCCGTGGAGGAGGTCTTTTACCTCTTCTTTCCGCTGCTGTGTACCTTGGTCAGAAAACAACTGCTCCTGATATTGCTGCTGGGCGCCTTTGTCGTGGTCGGGCCATTGGCCCGGACGATCCTTACCCACAACGAACTGTGGGCAGACTACGGCTATCTCTCTTGCATGGATGGAATTGCTCTGGGGTGCCTGGCCGCCATTGTCGCCAACAGAATCAGGCTAGGTGACAAGACGAATCTCGTGTTGCGGGGCCTGATGTCGTTAGGCGCGATTCTTTGTATCTTCATCGTAGTTTTCCGAGGGACAGCCAGCAGTCTTGGACTCTACAAAGCTGGGCTCGATGTGACCGTGCTGGAAATAGGAACGGCGCTGATGGTTATCGCTCTACAGCAACGCTTCGAAAAAAATGCCGCTCCTGGGCACTGGCTGACAGTCCCATTGCGCTGGTTCGGCCGCAACAGCTACGAGGTCTATCTCACCCACATGTTCGTGGTCTGGCCCATGGTGGCCGCATTTTTTCGTTTCCACCAGACAATCAATGCCGCCCCGTTGTGGTTTCCCATCATCACTGCTCTGACCGGGGTAGCCAGCTACATGATAGCGCGATTCTATTCCGAGCCCCTCAATCGCACCCTCAGAGCCAAGCTCCTGCCAGCGCGACGCAGCGCGGCTTTGTAAAGCGATCTCTTTCGCAGCTCCGATCTACCGATCACCAGATCATCCGATCACCCGATGGCCGACTTCCTCGGCCTCATCTTTATAAATAATTTACGAATTCCTTAGCCTATCTTTAGGTCTCGTATTGTCAAATCTGCTATGGCTTGTGGGAGCACGCCTTTATGAAGTCTTAACAAGTTCTTTATGTCGAATGTTTTCCACTGATGTTGTTGGTGGAGGAAGTTCGATGATGGCTCGGATCATGATTACAGTGCTCTGTGTGGCCATAGGCGTCCTCCTCTGGTGCTTCAAAGGTTTACCCTCATGCGGAAGCGGTAGCAGCACAACATAAATATTTCGAGAGGTTGAGCAAGATGAAAACAAGAAAGCGTCTGTTGATACTCAAAATCCCATGTAGCATCCTTGCCTTGGCGGTGATTTGGTTCCTTGCCGTTCAAGGTGAAGCTTCGGCCCAGACGGCCACCGGGAGCCAAAGGCTTGTTGCCGATTCTTCTACCAGCACACCCAGCACCCCGAATGCTCATCCACCTGCGGGCACAAATGTTAACAATGCCACCAATGCTGAAGTTCTCATAGAACTTGAGCGGATGCGTGCTCGAATCCAGGAGTTGGAGGCGCAGCTTAAGGCGCAATCGGGCGATCTCGGAACGACACCGAGCAAAGAAAATACAGATAGCTTTGCCGGCCCATCCCCTGTCGTGAGTTCAGTAGGTCAAGCAGTTGGCATTCATGCCGCCCAAACGGAAAAGCCCAAGCCGGCTGAGCCATTTGCATTTGCCGATTTCACCTGGCTGACGGGCAATCCACGCACCAAGACGCCAGCCTTTGATACACCGTTCTTTACCCCTGAAATCCGGGCCGACGTTGACTATATCTATAGTTTCAACCATCCGTCAGACAATACGATCAGCGGATCGACCGAGGTCTTCCGCGCCAACGAGTTTCAGGTGACGCAGTTGGGTGTGGGCGGCGACTTCCACTTTGATAACGTTCGCGCCCGCCTCATGACGCAGTTTGGCCTGTATTCGCAAACCACCCCACGCAACGACGCCAGCCCGGCGCGCGGCCAATGGAACCTCGATAACGCCTACCGCTATCTTTCCGAGGCTTACGGCGGGTATCACATTAATAAGATGCATGGCATCAACGTCGATGCCGGCATTTTCATGTCCTATATCGGCCTGTTCAGCTACTACAACTTCGACAACTGGGCTTATCAGCCTTCCTATGTGTCTTCCAACACACCGTGGTTCTTCAATGGTCTCAGAGTGCAGCTTTTTCCCACGGAGAAACTCAAGATTGAACCTTGGCTCATCAACGGGTGGCAGTCCTACGGCAGGTTTAATAAGCGACCCGGCGTGGGAGGGCAAATCTTGTGGCGGCCCAACGGGAAGTGGTCCATTGTCGGCAATCAGTATGCAGTGGGGCGGGACGCTCTAGGTGTAACCGGGCGCACGCGTTTCCACACCGACGATAGCATTCAGTACAAGTACTACGACAATCCGGAAAACTTTATCAGCAAGGCCGCATTCTCCCTTACTGGAGACGCCGGGTGCGAGAGCGGAGGCGGTGTGAGCTGCTTTGGCAATGGGAAGAACGGTCCCAAGCAGAGCTTCCTCGGATTCATGGTCTACAACCGCCTCTGGTTCCACAAAGATTTGTTCGCGGTAACACTGGGTGGAGGAGCAATCAACAATCCTGGACGTTACCTGGTGCTGCTGCCCCCAATCAATGGCGCGACTGCCGCATCGGGGACGCCCTACTTCACAGAAAATCCGGGTGATCCATACAAGGCCCTGGATGCCTCGGCGACCTTCGATTACATGCCCAGTCAGTACATGACTTTTCGCTGGGAATACAACTACCGGGCAGCCAATGTGCCGTATTTCTCCGGTTCGGGCGGTGTTACACCTCCCGGCGGGAACACCGGGACACCCAGCTTGCTCGTACCGGGATTCTTCCCGGACCTTCGCAAGCGGGAAAACCGGCTCAACATGGCGTTTCTGGTCAAGTTCTGATTCCTGGCGCGCAGGGATTCAGAAGCAGGCTTGCAGCTTTCCTTCCGGGAAGCTGCAAGCTCCGCAATAGCCGATAGACCCTTAAAGGCGATGGATCTGCAAGAGGTGATGGCAATGGACTTATTAATGATTCTTGGAACGATTGTTTTCTTTCTCATCGCGATCATTTATACGGTCGCGTGCGACAAGCTTAAGTAGGTGGTGGCATGAACCTGGAAAACATTGCGATGTTGGTCGTCAGCGTTTTGCTGATGGTCTATCTGATCTATGCCCTGCTGCGGCCGGAGAAGTTCTGATGACATTCAATGGCTGGTTTCAAATTCTGTTGTTCTTTGTCGTCATACTCGCAATGACGAAACCCCTTGGGGTCTTTATGGCACGGGTGTTTTCCCGGGAACGCACCTTTCTTGATCCCGTCTTGCGGCCCGTGGAAAGACTGATCTATAAGCTTACCGGAGTCGACGAAGACAAGGAGATGCGCTGGACGCAGTACGCCATAGCCATGCTGCTCTTCAGCGCCGTCTCCATGCTGGTGCTTTACCTGCTGCAACGGGTCCAGCATGTCCTTCCATTCAATCCGCAAGGCTTTGCTAATGTGCCTCCCGACCTTGCATTCAACACTGCCGCCTCATTCACCACCAATACCAATTGGCAGTTTTATAGCGGCGAACAGGTGATGAGCTATCTCACCCAGATGGCGGGACTTGCTTACCATAACTTTGTTTCTGCGGCCGTAGGAATTGCTCTAGCTGTTGCTTTCATTCGAGCCATTGCCCGGCGCGAGAAAGAGACCATTGGCAACTTCTGGGTCGATATGACCCGGGCCACACTATGGATACTGCTTCCTTTTTGTACCGTCTATGCCCTGGTGCTGGTGGAGCAGGGCGTGGTTCAAAACCTCAAGCCTTACGATACGGTGAAAATCGTTGAGCCGCAGCAGGTGCAGAAAGTTGGCCAGGACGGCAAAGCTGTCATCGGACAGGACGGCAAACCCGTGATGGACACGGTGACCGATCAGACTATTGCCCAAGGTCCCGTCGCCTCTCAGGAAGCTATCAAGATGCTGGGAACCAATGGCGGTGGTTTTTTCAATGCCAATAGCTCTCATCCGTTTGAGAACCCGACACCATTTAGCAATTTTCTTCAGATCGTATCCATCTTCTTAATACCAGCGGGCCTCACCTATACCTTAGGGCGCATGACAGGCGCGCAGCGCCACGGTTGGGCAGTCTTTGCCGCTATGGCCGTGCTCTTCTTTGCCGGCGTGATTGTTGCGTACTGGGCCGAGTCTATGGGCAATCCTTTGCTGCAAGGAGTCAATCAGCATGTTTCCGCCATGCAGCCCGGCGGCAACATGGAAGGCAAAGAAGTCCGCTTCGGCATCGCCAACTCCGCGCTCTTCGCCACCGTGACTACCGATGCGAGCTGCGGCGCGATCAATGGCGTGCACGATTCTTACACTCCGTTGGGAGGCATGGTGCCTCTGGTCAACATCATGCTAGGCGAGATCGTCTTTGGAGGCGTCGGCGCCGGCATGTACGGCATGCTCATCTTTGTTGTGCTTTCGGTCTTCATTGCCGGGCTGATGGTCGGACGTACTCCAGAGTATCTAGGTAAGAAGATCGAGGCCTATGACGTGAAGATGGCCATGCTTTACGTGCTCATCTTCCCGCTGTCGATCCTGATCTTTAGCGCTGTTTCCGCCCTGTCGCCGAACTACGGACTTTCAACTTTGACCAACACTGGCCCGCACGGATTGTCGGAGATGTTGTACGCCTTTACCTCTGCTACCGGAAACAACGGCTCCGCCTTTGCCGGCCTGGGTCCCAACCGCTGGTACAACCTCTCTGTCGGTTTTGCCACGCTTATTGGCCGATTTTTGATGATTGTGCCTATGCTCGCCGTTGCCGGAAGCCTGGTTCGCAAGAAGGCTGTTCCACCCTCTCCCGGCACATTCCCGGTTACAACTCCATTGTTCACGGTGCTGGTGGTAAGCGTGATCATCATTGTCGGGGCCTTGACCTTCTTTCCGGCGCTCAGCCTGGGGCCCATTCTTGAGCACTTGCTCATGAATGGGAGAAAGCTTTTCTAAGGGAGCATACGATGGCAACAAGAGAGAGCAAAAGATCATTGTGGGACGCTAAGATCATCCGCCAGGCGCTGATTGATTCCGTGGTTAAGTTAAATCCACGAACCATGATGCGCAATCCGGTGATGTTCGTGGTCGAGGTTGGCAGCGTCATCACCTCCGTGTTGCTGGTGAAAGACCGGTTGAATCACGTGCAGGGCTTTGGCTTCGACCTCCAGATCACCTTGTGGCTGTGGTTCACTGTACTGTTTGCGAACTTTGCTGAAGCCATGGCTGAGGGCCGGGGCAAAGCCCAGGCTGAAACTCTTCGCAAAGCAAAATCCGAGACGGTAGCCAACCGGCTGCTGCCCAACGGGCAAACAGAGGCGGTGCCCGGCTCGAAACTGCGTCTTGGCGACCTGGTTATGGTGTCAGCCGGAGAATGGATCCCGGGTGATGGCGAGGTAATCGAAGGCGTGGCTTCAGTCGATGAATCGGCCATTACTGGGGAATCGGCCCCTGTGATTCGTGAATCAGGTGGAGACCGCTCGGCCGTAACCGGAGGTACTCGCGTCCTTTCCGATCAGATCAAAGTAAGAATCAGCTCCAATCCTGGCGAGACCTTTCTCGATCGCATGATCGCCCTGGTAGAGGGGGCTGAACGTCAGAAGACCCCGAATGAGATTGCATTGAACATTCTGCTGGCCGGACTCACAGTCATCTTTCTGCTGGCCGTTGTTACCTTGCAGCCGTTCGCGATTTACTCCGACGCGCGTCAGACAATTTTTGTGCTGGTTTCTCTTCTGGTCTGCCTTATTCCCACCACCATCGGCGGGCTTCTATCTGCAATTGGCATAGCCGGAATGGATCGCCTGGTCCAGCACAATGTGCTCGCCATGTCCGGCCGGGCCGTTGAAGCTGCCGGCGATGTGAATACGCTGCTTCTGGATAAAACCGGCACCATCACCCTGGGGAACCGGCAGGCCACCGAATTTATTGCGGCGCCCGGCGTCAGCAATGATCAACTTGCTGATGCTGCCCAGCTTTCGTCCTTGCCGGATGAGACGCCGGAAGGCCGCTCCATCGTGGTGCTGGCCAAGGAGAGATACGGTTTGCGGGGCCGGGAACTCGGCGCTATGCAGGCCCAGTTTGTGCCTTTCAGCGCACATACTCGAATGTCGGGCGTGAACTTTGATGGCCGTGTGATTCGCAAAGGCTCAGTTGATGCCATTGAAAAATACCTTAAGCAAAACGGAGGTAATCTCCCCAAAGAAGTTCAGCTCTCGGTGGAAACCATTGCGCGCTCCGGGGGCACACCGCTGGTGGTTGCTGAGAATAGTCTCGCTCTCGGCGTGATTCACCTGAAAGACATCGTAAAGGGCGGGATCCGCGAGCGCTTCACTCAGCTTCGTGCTATGGGCATTCGCATCGTCATGATTACCGGGGACAATCCCCTCACCGCCGCCGCCATCGCCCGCGAGGCTGGGGTCGACGATTTTCTTGCCCAGGCCACTCCCAAAGACAAAATGGACCTTATCAAGAAAGAGCAGGCGGAAGGGAAGCTGGTTGCTATGACCGGCGACGGCACCAACGATGCTCCGGCCCTGGCGCAGTCCGATGTAGGCGTAGCCATGAACAGCGGCACCCAGGCGGCCAAAGAGGCTGGAAACATGGTTGACCTCGATTCCAACCCTACCAAGCTGCTGGAGATCGTCGAGATCGGCAAACAATTGCTGATGACACGCGGTTCGTTGACCACCTTCTCCATTGCCAACGACGTTGCCAAGTACTTTGCCATTATTCCCGCAATGTTCGCTGCTAAATTTCCGGTGCTCAATGCGCTGAACATCATGCGATTAGCGACTGCCCAGTCAGCCGTTCTCTCGGCAGTGATTTTTAATGCGCTGATTATCATTGCGCTCATCCCGCTGGCCCTGCGGGGCGTCAAGTACCGGCCAATGAGCGCTGCATCGCTCCTGCGCCGCAATCTAGTGCTTTATGGCGCAGGTGGAGTGATTGTGCCGTTCATCGGCATCAAGCTTATTGATTTAATTGTGAGAGCCGTGCGCTTGGCGTAAGAGAGCAGATGGCAAATAGCAATTGGCAAATAGCCAACAAACATTAGCCAAAATCTTTAACCACGAAGGACACGAAGGCTACACAAAGGAAAACCAAGGCTAACCACAGAGGACACGGAGGATCACAGAGGTCGCAGAGAAAATTGGAAAGCAAAGGCACGACGGAAAAGCAAACGCTAAGTACTAATGGCTAAAGGCAATACTGTTCACTTAATAGTCAGAGAGAAAAACGTTCGTCATCCCGAGGGTTTACGCACGCGCCAGCGGGCGTAAATCGGAGGGACCTTGTGTTTAATATTAACCAAAATGGTTCTGAAACGCCTTAAGTGAACAGTATTGTGGCTAAAGGCTAAGAACTAAAGGCTAACGACTAACGGCTAATAACCATGAAAAAAAATCTAATCACCGCTGTACTCATGACGATTGTGACGACCATCCTACTAGGCCTTATCTATCCCTTGCTGGTCACCGCTCTGGCCCATATCTGGCCGGACAAAGCCAACGGCCAGCTTGTCACGAAGAATGGCGTGGTGGTGGGTTCGCGCATCATTGGACAGCCCTTCACCGGCGCAGCTTACTTTCATCCTCGGCCTTCGGCTGCCGGCAACGGCTACGATGCCACCAATTCCGGCGGAAGCAACTACGGTCCCACCAACCAGAAACTGATTGACCGGGTCAAAGGCGATGTCGCTGCCTTGCAGGCAGAGAATCCAGGCAAGCCGGTTCCAGTGGATCTGGTGACCGCCTCCGGCTCGGGGCTTGATCCGCATATTTCGCCCGCTGGAGCTGACTTCCAGCTTCCGCGAGTAGCCAAAGCCAGGGGCATCAACGAAAGCGAACTTGCAAAACTGGTGGCTGAGCATACCGAAGGCCGTCAGTTCGGCTTCCTGGGTGAGCCGCGTGTCAACGTTCTGGAGTTGAACATGGCCCTGGACGAAAAATATCCAGCGAAGAATTCCGCACCAGCCAAGTAGACCTGCTTTTCGCGCAAATGTTCCGTAGCGGCGAAGCATAAAGGCTTGGATCAATTCCGGCCCCTGATTCCGGCATTTTTCCACTCCGTCGCTCCAGTGCTTTATTAGCGATTGCAAAGCTCTTTCTGACTCAAAATATCCTTACCGTATCCTTGGTGTATCTGCAGGGGGTGGGGATATTCAGTGGGGTATTAATGAATTAGTAATTTTCAGTTGGAAACTTCTAATCTGCTGACAGCTCTGGTTTTTTATCATGCTTTGGAACGGAGATGGACCTAGTGAGATAAAGGCCACGAAAGTTTTGAGTCATCGCGGATGACGTTCGGTTCTCTACCCCTCCATTGTAAAAGTATTTCTCCCCAGGAGCGGAGAAAAATTCACCCCCAAATTCTCCTTTTCGTATTTCTTCGTGGTTAAGGAGTTTTGGTTTATCCGCATACATCCCGCGCAGATCCGCGGTAAGATTTTGTTGTGGTCTACCACGCTGTGCTACTATGCCTGAAAATCTTCTCTTCCTGCGAAGATTTCCAGCCGTCCCTGCGGGACTTAACTCGCTCATTTACTCCTACCCAGCACTGGCGTGCTGGGCTATTTTCGCTTCGTCCCCTTCGGCTGCCACCTCAGGGCAGGCTCTGCCGGGACTTGGGTTACCGGCGCCATAGCATTTTCGACAAAACATATCGCGCCAGATCGTTAACCAATCCGCGAACATCCGCGCAGATCCGCGGTAAAGTTTTGTTGTGGTCTACCACGCTGTGCTACTATGCCTGAAAATCTTCTCTTCCTGCGAAGATTTCCAGCCGTCCCTGCGGGACTTAACTCGCTCATTTACTCCTACCCAGCACTGGCGTGCTGGGCTATTTTCGCTTCGTCCCCTTCGGCTGCCACCTCAGGGCAGGCTCTGCCGGGACTTGGGTTACCGGCGCCATAGCATTTTCGACAAAACATATCGCGCCAGATCGTTAACCAATCCGTGAACATCCGTGCAGATCCGCGGTAAGGTTTTGTTGTGGTCTGCCACGCTGTGCTACAACCATGAAGATAAATCGTGCACAGCCGCAGGAGGCCCGATATGAGATCACGAAAGAAATGCCATAGCTATTCCTCTGCATCAATTCCTCGCACATTGAATTATTTTTTCCTCCCGGTGATCATTCTGGCTATTCTTTCCCTACCGTTGCGCTCATCCGCACAAGTCCTACCTGCTAACCCACCGACTGCTGAGTCGAGCGAGTTGCGTGAACTGCGCGAGGCTGTACGAGATCTGCGGGCAGAGGTCGCTGAGTTAAGAAGCGAGATTAAGAAGCAGCGCCAGCAAGATGGATCGCAAACAACAACTTCGGTCGAACCATCGTCCAGCGTACCAGGCACGTCGCCGCAGCCTCCTCAGAGTGCAGCCCCAGACGCCGGCCAAGGTCTGGGTCTGGATTTTTTGCGTGAGGCAACCATTGAAGTAGGTTTGGATGGCTATTACGGATATAACTTCAATCATCCGATTGGCCGGGTCAACCTTCTGCGGGCCTACGACATCAGCAGCAATGCCTTCAGCCTGAGCCAGGCCAATGTGATCCTCAAGTTCGATCCCGACCTCGCTGCTGGCCGGCGTTTTGGCGCTCGCGTAGATCTTCAATTTGGCCAGGCAACCGCGACTCTTCAAGGCAATGCCAACAGCGAACCTCGGCCGGAAGTGTACCGTCCTATTTTCCAGGCTTTCGGAACCTATATCGTCCCGGTGGGGAAGGGGCTTACGCTGGATTTCGGCAAATGGGCAAGTTCGATGGGCTACGAGAACAACTATACGAAAGACCAGATGAATTACTCACGCTCTTACTGGTTCAACTTTCTTCCGTTCTATCACATGGGCGTGCGTGCTAATTACAAGTTCAATGACAAGGTTGGAGTGAGCTATTGGGTGGTCAACGGCACCCAGCAGACGGAACCTTTCAACGGTTTTAAAGACCAGTTTTTTGGACTCAGCTTGCAGCCTCATAAGACCGTTAGCTGGAATGTGAACTACTATCTGGGGCAGGAGCATCCCGATGTTGTATTTTTTCCCAACGGAGGAGGGCCCCCCAACCTTCCAACGGAGCAAGGGCTCCCATTCTCGCCGATCACCCATGCGCCCAACGGACGACTGCATATCTTTGACAGCTATCTGACCTGGCAGTCCACGCCTAAACTCACCCTGGGCGTTGAAGGTGACTATGTAATTCAGCGCTTGTTAAAAGAATCTGCTCCGGCGCACACCATGGGCGGGGCCGCGTATGCGCGCTATCAGATCAGCCCTAAGGTTGCGCTTGCGGCACGTGGCGAGTATCTCTCCGACCAGGGAGGGCTCTTTAGCGGCACAACCCAGGCCTTGAAGGAGACAACTCTGACCTATGATTATAAGTTTGCGGAGGGCTTCCTCATGCGGACCGAATGGCGTCACGATTTTTCCAATGTTCCATTTTTTCTTACCGACCAGCTAGGAGTCCTCAACAAACACCAGAACACCGCCACCATGGGAGTGATTTGGTGGTGGGGTAATAAACAAGAAACTTGGTAGAAGCCATCTCATCAATGGTCAAATTGGGTTGGTGGAAGAGCGGCCATTTATAGCTTGCCCTGAGCAAAGCCGAAGGGACCGCCCTGGTGTTTCAAGAGTGCCATTTATGAAATGACTTCTAATAAATCAGATACAGAAAGGGATTGCCAGTGGCAAATCTATTTGGAATAGCTGTTTTGAGCATCTCCGCGCTCTTTTTCTTAGGGACAAGTTGGAGCAGCTTTTCGGATCCCAGGAAGTTTGGCGAACGGCTTGGCTTAACGCTTCCTGGCGCGGACGGACTGAACGAGGTGAGAGCGCAATACGGAGGATTCTTCCTGGCAGTCGCAGTTTGCGGCGCTCTGGCCCTGGCCGGCACGGTTCCTCGCGGGACGGCCCTGGTCGTCAACGCTACCGTTTTTGGTGGACTGATTGCAGGCCGCATCGTCAGCCTGATCCTGGATGGAAGCATCAAGAAATATGGCCCATTGATCCGGGCACTCTTTGCGATTGATGCTCTTGGCTTTGCCACGGCGATTGCGGCGATCGTCTTAGAGGCTGCTCACTAGAAGTCAAGGTTTGCTTTCTAAACATCCCGAGCAAAGCGAAGGAGCCCTATAGCCGCAAAGAATTTTTGGATAGAATCTACATCAGCGTTTATCAGTCGAATCAGCGGCATCAGCGGTAAGTTTTTGATTTTCCTCGGTAACTGCTAAATGCTCATTCAGGAACCGATTTGCTCACTTTACGGCAAAAGCTGTCGCTCAGCTTCGCAATGCTTATTCTGCTCACCATTATTGTGAGCGTCATTAGCGTCTCTCAGTTTGTCCGTTTGGGTCACGCAGTCGATCTGGGGCTGCTCAACAACTACAACAGTATCGTGGCTGCTGAAAATATGAAGGAGGCCCTCGAGCGCCAGGATTCCGCCGCTACCTTATTTATTACCGGGGCGGACGAGAAGGCCCGCCAGCAATTCAGGCAGAACGTGCTTCAGTTCCAGCAGCAGCTCGACATTGCAACCAGCAACATTGTCAGGTCGGAAGAAAGAGAATCGATACCTGGCGAACGAGAGATTGTAGAGGACATAAAAAACTGGTCGGCAAAGTATCAACAGGATGTAAGCGGCTTTCTCAGCGCAAAGCAGCCAGTCAATCAGCTCTCGCGTATGTATCTGGATGTTCTGGAGCCCCAGTTCACTCGTTTGAGAGGCCGTCTGGATGACCTTCTCACGAAAAACCAGCAGGCCATGGTGGCCGCAGGAGAGCGGGCCAAGCGCCAGGCGCGCAGAGCGCGCATTTATGGCGAAGCGGCTTCGATCATCGCTGTGGCGCTGGCCCTGATTTTTTCCTGGCAGTTCACCCGCTTGGTGGTGCGGCCCATTCAGATGCTGGCTAAAAGCGCGCGCAAGATTGCCGAGGGCGAGTTGGACCAGCGCATTCAATACCGCTCCCATGATGAGATTGGTTTGCTGGCTGCAGAGTTCAACCGCATGAGCGTGCGCCTGCGGGAGTTGCGCAAATCCGATGTTGGACAGATCCTGGTTGAGCGCAGCAAGTCGGAGGCCGTGATTGACTCTTTGTACGAGCCGGTGATCGTCACCGATTCTGAGGGAAACGTTACCAAATTCAACCGCGCGGCCGAGCAGGCTTTCGGAAAAGAAACGGGAAAATCTTTTGGCGGGACGGCCATGGGCGAACGGCTTCTCCAGGCGGTCAAACAGGCGGTGGAGATGCAGCGTCCCGTGGCCGGCGAAAAAGAGAGCTCCATCATGCCTCTTCGTGTGGGCGATGCTGAGCACGACTTTCGCCTTCGCACAACTCCTTTGCGGGATCAGGAAGGCCGGCTCTACGGGACAGTAACTGTTCTGGAAGACGTAACTGCCTTACGGGAAGTAGACCAGTTCAAGACCAGCTTTGTTCAAACAGCCTCTCGCCGGTTGCGCGACCCGCTGCAATCGCTAAGGCTGGCGCTTTATAGCCTTATCCACGGACAGGCGGAGCCGCTCAAACCGAAACAGGAACAGATTCTATACGATGCTGAAGAGACCGCCGATCTGCTCGATACGCTTATGACCGACCTGCTCGAACTCGCGGAGATTGATTCTGGCGCGCGCAAACTGGAGCCGGAGCGCGCCCGTCCAATCGTTCTCACCCGCGAAGCTGTCAACCATCATGCCCTGGCGGCTGAAGCAAAACGCATCAGTATGGAACATAAAACCTATCCTGACCTCTCTTCCGTCATGGCCGACCGTCGCGCGGTGCGCAGCATCTTCGATAACCTGCTCTCCAACGCCATCGAATTAACTCCGCACGGCGGAACCATCGAGGTTGGGGGCCGCGAAAAAGAGAATTTCGTGGTCTTCTATGTAAAAGACACGGGGCCGGGAATTCGCCCAGAAAGTTTGCCGCGTATCTACAGCCGCTTTGCCTCGGAATCCTCCGACAGAAAGGGAACTGGACTCGGACTGGCTTTAGTTCGGCGTCTGGTAGAGGCGCAAGGCGGACAGGTGTCGGTAGAAAGCAAAGTAGGTGAAGGATCAACCTTCAGCTTTACCCTGCCGCTGGCCCCAGTCCTTGCCAGCCGCCACGCAATCGAGGAGGGCTGATGGCTGACGGCCCCTCGCCAATTCTCAGCGACTCGATTCGCACCCGTTTTGAGCAGAGCGAGCGCGCATGGTTGCGCATCTACCTTGGCGCTGCCCCCGGTGTAGGCAAAACCTACCAGATGCTGCGTGACGGACATCTCCTGCGCGAGCAGGGAGTCGATGTAGTGATTGGTTTTGTCGAGACCTACGGCCGCGCCGATACCGAGGCCCAGATCAAGGACCTGTACGCAGTCCCTCGCCGCAAGATTTCTTATCGGACCGTGATACTGGAGGAGATGGATGTGGAAGCCATCATCCAGCGAAGGCCCCAGGTTTGCCTGGTGGACGAACTGGCCCACACCAATGTCCCTGGATCAAAGAACCACAAACGTTATCAGGACGTGATCGACTTGCTCGATGCCGGCATTCATGTCATGACGGCCGTCAATATCCAGCACCTGGAAACGCTGAACGATGCGGTCTCGCTCTCCGCCGGGACCAAGGTCCGGGAAACCGTCCCCGACAGTTTTCTCAAGCGCGCCGATGAGGTCATCAACGTAGATGTTTCCGTAGAAGAGTTGCGCACCCGGTTGCGCCAGGGAAAGGTCTATCCACCGGAAAAGATCGAACAGGCCCTCACCCATTTCTTCCGCAAAGGCAATCTTTCAACCTTGCGGGAACTGGCCCTGCGCACCGTGGCGGAGGAGGTCGGCTTTAAAGCGGCACGCGATCGTAAAGTTGAAGGTTCGCAAAAATCAGCGATTCCCGAGAGGGTCATGGTCTGCATCTCGCCCCGCGCCGGTACAGACCGCCTGGTTCGCACCGCAGCCCGCATCTCTGGCCGGCTGGCCTCGGATTTCTATGCCGTATTCGTAGAGTCTTCCGACTTTGAGCCCGGACGCATCGCGCCGGAAAACCACGCCCGGATTACGGAATTCCTCAAGCTTGCCCAAGACCTGGGAGCGCGCGTCATCAAGCTCAAGAGCAACAAGGTCGCCGATGCCCTGATCGAGTTCGCCAACCGTGAAAGCATTACTCACGTAGTCTTCGGACAGTCCGCCCGTTCCCGCTGGGATGTCCTGCTGCATGGTTCCGTTTTGAACCGCTTCCTGGCAGAAGTAACGGACGCAACTGTCCAGGTAATTCCACTGCAAAAAAAAGAGAGGCTAAGGCCAAAATAACTTAAACTCTACCTGCGCGCCAGCGATGGTAGAGCGGAGGGAGCTTGCGTCTAGCCATGGACCGCAAAGGCTTTGAAACGTCTGAAGCGGTATTTGCCCAGGCCGTTACCGTGCCTCGGGATAACCAAGGGGCAATCAGTAATCGGCGCACAGTGACTCGCACTTTTAATTACACCCAAGAACGGGCCTGAAGGGCCGTTCTTCCACCATAAAAACGTAGCTCGCCCAAACACTTCACCCGTATAAGACTGTTTTCCCAAATTAGAACAAGCCATCTCGAAAAACCTGTGATACTTTCTGGGAGAGCTAATGAACATCCCCAAGGTATTCATCTCATATTCATGGGACGACGCGGCGCATAAGACTTGGGTCCGCGAGAAACTGGCGGCCCGGCTGCGCGGCAACGGCATCGAGACCATCCTCGATCAATGGCATGCCGCTCCGGGAGATCAATTGCCGGCATTCATGGAACAGGCAGTGCGTGAAGACAATTTTGTTCTTATCGTCTGCACCCCAGGTTACAAGTCAAGGTTTGAGTCCCGCGAAAAAGGCGCGGGCTTTGAAGCGGACATTATCCAGGCCGAAGTCCTGGTAAAGCGGAATCATCGCAAGTTTATTGCAATTTTACGGAGAGGCGAATGGTCCGAGGCGTTGCCCTCTGCGCTTCAGGGCAAGTACTCGATTGACCTGCGCGACGGCCTTGACTATGAAGCTAATTATCAGGATCTCGTGCTTACGTTGCAAGATAAACGTCCCCGGCCACCCAGGGTCAACACTTCAAATTCGGATGAGGCGGGCGCAGCGGTCTTCTTGCCCGACTTTCATTCTGAAAACTTCATCAGCCGAAGCGGCTATGTCGAGAAGCTGCGGGATGCCCTGGTCGATCATCAGGGCATGTTTCTCCTTAGCGGCGAGCCTGGGAGCGGCAAATCAACTTTGGCCATGATGTTTGCTTGGGAAGCGCAGAAAGATTTCGATGCCGTGGTCTTCCAAACCTGTGGGCAGCGTGCCCCGGAGGCCATTATCAGCGATCTGGCGGAGACCTTGCGGGAGCAGATCGGAGAAGGCATGGCCACAGCGCCGCCGGAGAAAAAGCTAGAGGCCGTGAAGAAGTGGCTGAAGCAGCGTCGGTCTTTGTTGGTCCTCGATGACATCTGGCTGACTGACTCCGAGTCGGCGCGCCGTTTTCAAGCTCTGCTTCCAGGACTGCCGGTTTCGGTGTTGTTTACCTCCCGTCGCCCGCAACTGCCCTGGTTAGGGGCCGGAAAGGTCCGGACAGTGGAGTCGTTTACCGTGGCGGAGGTCGAGGCGCTGTTTAAGGAATACCTGGGTGCTGAGACCGTCGAGCGCCACCGGGAAGCGCTCCTGCAATTTGCCCAGCGCATGGACCGCCTGCCAATTGCCGTGACTGTAGGCGCCGACATGTTGCGCAGCCAGTTCGGCCCGCTGGACGAAACGGCCCGCCGCATCGCCCTGGCGAATTTGCGCAACGAGATCCATGACGTTTCCGCACTTTTGCGCCGCGCCATCGAGGCCCAGGGCGAATCTGAAAGACGTCTGCTCACGGCTGCCGCTGTTTGTGTCCAGGAGGGCTTCTGGCTGCCGCTGGCCGTCAAGGTTGCCGGCCTTAGTGAGTCGGAGGGTCAGACAGCGCGAGACAACCTGGTGAATGCCTCGCTCGTACGGGTGCTGGATCGGGAGCGCCAGCGCTTCCAACTCCATGCTCTTTTGCGGGAACAACTACGTGCTATGGCCTCTCTTATGAAAGAGTTGCGTGAGGCCCATGCCCAGGCATTGGAGAAGCTCTTTGTGGATTGGCAGACCCGCTGGAAAGATTGTCGCGAGTGCCTGGCGGAGATCATTCAGGCAGCAGAGTTTCTCTGGAGCATCGACAGCGAGCGCGAATCGCGTCTGACTCATAACGCCACCCGGTGTGCCAGGAGGATCGGTGAGTTGGATTCCGCACTGCGCATTCAACAGCAGCGCGAGCGCCTCTGGAGTAGCCGCGATGATCTTCGCGCCAAAAGCGAATTAGGGGTCAGCTATGGGTTTCAGGCGATTATCTCGCATCTCTGGGGGCGTCTGGATGAGGCTTTGGCTCTGCACAGAAAGGAAGAGGCGATCTGCCTGGAATTGGGCGATAGGGACAACTTGCAGATCAGCTACGGGAACCAGGCGCTGATCCTGAAGGTGTGGGGGCGTCTGGATGAGGCCGAGACCTTGCTCAAGAAGCAAGAAGCGATTTGCCTGGAATTAGACAATAAAGACTCGTTGCAGCGCAGCTACGGGAATCAGGCGATGATCCTGAAGGCGTGGGGGCGTCTGGATGAGGCCCTAGCCTTGCTGAAAAAGGGGGAAGCGATTTGCTTGGAATTAGGTAACAAGGACGGTTTGCAGGGTATCTACGGAAACCAGGCAAACATCCTGAGGGCGTGGGGGCGACTGGAGGAGGCCCTGGCTTTGTACAAGAAGGAAGAAGCGATCTGCCTGGAGTTAGGCATCAGGAGGGACCTCGGCTATTGCTATTGGAATTGGGGCCTGTTGGCTCGGGAGATGAAAGACCCAAATACCGAAAAACAAAAACTCCATGCAGCATTTGCCATCTTTACTGAGCTGAAGATGCCCATGGAGCGCGATGCGGTGCAGGCTGACTTGAATGGCGGAGAGGCAAGTGCAGCGGCTGGGGAACAGTGAAGAATCATGAAGAATCGGGTGATCCACGGCCAGCCGGGACAGGTCGGGTGATCCGGTGATCGGGTGATCTGAGTAGCTACATCTGCATTTACGCCCAATACGGTGCAGAGTCGAAAAATCACAATCGTTCATGGCGTCCACTCTGTCCACCACGTCCATTCAGTCCACACTTAGCGCAGCAGAGCCGCAACCAACAAAAAACCAATGCGCACCGCGGAGGCGCGAAGGCGCGGAGAAGACAAAACCTACTTCTTACCACTGATAACGCTGATTAACTGATTCACGCTGATAAACCAAAACCTTTGAAACGCAGAGAATAGAGGCAGGAATTGGGATGGAACTGGTCAAATCCTTAAGACTGTTCGGTATAGACAATTTGCGAGAGAAAAACAAGATTTTCAAAGTACCTCGTAGTACTGGTGGAACTGATCGACTCAGATAAGAACGAAAATCAGTGTTGATCAGTCCCATCAGTGATATCAGTGGTGAGGTTGTCTTGCTCAATCCGCCCCCATCCGTGTAAATTCGCGGTACGCTCTTCGTGGTCGTGTTACATTCAACTCAACCATCCTATGGCGGACGAAGAACGGGGCACACCTCGCTGGCTTGATCTGCTGTGGCTGCTTTTTCTAGGGGCCCTGGCGCTGCTGCCTATCGTCCAAGCGCCGGGGAGTCCTTCACCGGATACCCCAACCCATAAGCAGATCATCCTTCTCCTCATCGGGATCTTTCAGCTTGCAGAATCCGGCTTCATCGGCGCGGTCCCAAGATTCGGTGAGGCGTTGGCAGTGGTGGTGAAGCTGGCGCTGGCCACGATTTTAATGACGCATACCAGCGCGGTGCCTATCAACAGTCGCTATTACCCTATCTACTATCTCCCGGTAATGACGGCCGCCATGTACTTCGGTCCTTTAGGCACATTGCTCTGGACGCTGGTTGCCTCTGCGACCTATTGCTCTTTTCTGATTCCCGTGGTGGTCCAGTTCGGTATTCATAGCATTGATCCTGCCGACCTCGCCGAACTTGCGATGCGGGTTGTGTTTTTCTTTCTGGTGGGAATGACCGTCAACCGCTTTGTCGTGGAGTATCGGCACCAGACACAGCGTTACCGCTTGTTAGCGGAAAACTTGAGTGAGACCAATCAGATCCTCAAGAAGGCCCAGGCCGAAGCGCGCCGGGCCGAGCGTCTGGCTGCCCTGGGACAGCTCTCCGCAGGGCTGGCCCATGAGATTCGCAACCCGTTGGGAGTGATCAAAGGCTCGGCGGAGATCCTGCATCAGAGACTGGCAAGCTCAGACGATCTTGCTAAAGAACTATCGGGATATATCTATACCGAAGTCAATCGCCTCAGCGCGCTGGTGAGCCGGTTTCTGGATTTCGCCCGGCCTACACCCCTAGAGTTGCGCCAGCAGGAATTGACGCCGATTGTGGAAAAATCATTGAAGTATGTAATGGAGCAACAAGTGGCAGCCAGGATCACCGTGCATCGGGATTATGCTGCAAGCATTCCCAACATCATGGTGGACGAAGAATTTTGCGACCGGGTCTTTACAAATCTTTTCCTCAACGCCTGCGAGGCCATGGGCGAGCAGGGTGGAGAACTGAAGGTACGAATTCATCCGGTAGAAACCAGGGGCCGCACCGAAGTAGTGGTGGAAATCGAAGACACTGGACCGGGCATTCCAGCGGAATCGCGCGAGCAGATCTTCAATCCTTTTGTCACTACCAAGCAGTCAGGAGTAGGACTGGGATTGGCGATCGTAACCAAGATTGTCGATGCCCACGGAGGCACGGTGCGGGTCACCAGCGAGCCCGGACACGGCGCTTGCTTTCAGGTGTCGCTTCCTGTAGCAGAAAGTCAGCCAGATGCCAGCGAAATGGAACACCAGTTGCAATAACCCCTATCTATGCCAACCATCTTGATTGTTGAAGACGAGCCCAAAATGCGCAGGTTGCTGGAGATCACCCTGGGTGAAGACGGGCACCATGTCCACACGGCTGCCGATGCCGAGACCGGGTTGAAATGCCTGCGGCGAGAGCCCGTTGATCTGGTGGTTACGGACTTAAAGCTGCCGGGGATGAGTGGGTTGGAATTTTTGCTGGAAGCCAAACACGTTAATGCTGCTCTTCCGATTGTTGTGATGACCGCATACGGCTCGGTGGAAACCGCCGTCGATGCCATGAAGGCAGGGGCCAGCGACTATGTGCTCAAGCCCTTCACCATGGCGGAGATGAAACTGGTCATCCGCAAAGAGCTTGATGTGCAGAAAGTGCGTGATGAAAACCGCACCCTGCGCGAGGCCCTGGGCAAGCGATATCACTACCAGAACATTATCGCCCGCAGCGCCAAAATGCAGGAGGTGCTGGCCATCGTGGCCAGAGTCGCGCCAACCAACTCCACTGTTTTGCTGGGTGGCGAGAGCGGCGTTGGCAAGGACCTTATCGCCCGCGCTATTCATCAGAATTCCCGCAGGGCCTCCGGGCCGTTCATCAAGATCAACAGCACGGCAATTCCTGACAATCTGTTTGAGAGTGAACTCTTCGGATTTGAGAAAGGCGCATTTACTGGGGCCAATACCAGCAAGCCCGGAAAATTTGAGCTGGCGGACAAGGGCTCTCTCTTTCTCGATGAGATCGGCGATGTTCCAGCCCCGATCCAGGTCAAACTCTTGCGTGTCCTTCAGGAGCGTGAGTTCGAACGCCTGGGCGGCACGCGCACCATCAAAGTCGATGTCCGGCTGGTGGCTGCCACCAATAAAGATTTACGGGCTGCGCTGGAGCAGGGGACCTTTCGTGAAGATCTCTACTACCGGCTGAACGTTGTCCCCATTGATATTCCTCCATTGCGCGAGCACAAGGAGGACATCCCCGAGCTTGTTCAGCACTTCCTCGCGCGTTTTGTGCATGAGAATGGTAAAGAGATCGATACCATCACGCCGGCCGCGCTCAAGCTGCTGATGGACTATCACTGGCCGGGCAATGTCCGCCAGCTTGAGAACAGCATTGAGCGGGCGGTGGCGCTCTCTTCTGATTTGGTGATCGATGTAGACGACATCCACCTTGATTCCGGCCCTTCCAGAACTGCTGCCGCCACCGCAACAACTGCAATACTTCCTGAGGGCGTAACGCTGGAGCAGTGGGAAGATGAGATCATTCGTGAAGCCCTCCGCCGCGCCAACGGCAACAAAAGCCAGGCCGCCCGGATGCTGGGACTCTCGCGCAACGCACTCCGCTATCGCCTTTCAAAAATCGGAGTGCCGGATGAAGAGTAGGACGAGCAAAGATGAGCAGATAGCAATTGCTTCTTCTGGCCCAAATCCACCAACGCTCATGGTTGAAAACCACCACTTTCGCCGTGGGAACTTGCCGATTACGGCTAAGTCCAAAGAAAAGCTGGAAATAGGCATGAACAGGGCTTTGGCATGAAACTTGCCTGTCTATATTGCAAAGGGAAAGTCAGTTTAAGGTGAGGCTGGCTATGAAAACAGGGCGAATCGTAATTCTGATGTTAGCGGTGACAGGGCTCCTGGCTACAGCGGGAGCCCAGGAATCTAGTGACCCACCCTTAACTGGTGTGGGCCACATTAGCTTGATCCATGGGGATGTCTCCATGCAGCGTGGAGACTCCAGCGACTGGGTGGCGGCCACCCTGAATACTCCATTAGTGCGCGGTGATTGGGTCGCCACCGGAGAAAAATCACGGACCGAGATCCAACTGGACTACGCCAACATCGTGCGTCTTGCCGCGGGCACGCAGGTCAAGATTGCCAATCTTGAGCGCACTCATATCCAACTCCAGGTGGCCCAAGGCTATGCCAGTTACACCATGTTCAAGGGCGGCGAAGCCGACACCGAAATCGACACGCCCAATGTGGCGGTGCGGCCGCTGCGCCAGGGAAGATATCGGGTTCAGGTAAATTCCGATGGTGAAACCGATGTGATCGTGCGTGAGGGTGAAGCCCAGATCACGACTCCGCAGGGAAGCACCACGGTTAAAGAAGGACAACAAATCACCGTCAGGGGGACCGATAACCCTGAATATCGTGTGGACAGCGCTCCCGGCAAAGATGATTGGGACCGCTGGAACAAGGACCGTGACCGGATCGTCCATGACGCGGAAGGCTGGCGCAGGACCAATCGTTATTACACCGGCGTACAAGACCTGGATAGCTATGGTCACTGGACGTATATTCCGGGCTATGGCTCGGTCTGGGCGCCTTATCAGACTACCGCCTGGTCCCCTTATCAGGTTGGACACTGGGTCTGGGAGCCTTACTATGGCTGGACATGGGTCTCTTATGAGCCTTGGGGATGGGCGCCGTATCACTATGGCCGCTGGTTCCTCTACGATGCTTCGTGGTACTGGTATCCTGGGCCGATCTATCCGGCGTATCGTCCGGTTTATGCCCCGGCGTATGTCTTCTTCATCGGGTTTGGCCATCACCACTTTGATGTTGGCTTTGGTTTTGGATCGATAGGCTGGATTCCGTGCGGGCCGCGCGATGCGTTTTATCCCTGGTATGGCAGGGGCTTCAATCGTATTCACGTGACCAACATCACCAACGTGACCAACATCACGAATATCACGAACGTAAACAACGTGAATGCTGGCAATCGCGGCGTGGTGGTTCCTCCGTTGGCAGTACACGGCGGAGCAGGTTTGCGATCCGGCTCCAACATCAATCTGGCCATGACGAACCCTCGTATCCGTCAGGCCATTACCTCAGTTTCCGCGGAAGACTTCAGCAGAGGAGCAGCCCTCAACCGTCATAGCGGAGTCGATGTTGCAGCATTACAAGAGGCCCATGTGGTGGCCGGCAACGTTCCGGTGGTGCCGGAGCGCGAAAGCTTGCGGTCGTCCACGAAGGGCACCGTTGCGGCAGAGCCTCCTGTCAACGTCAGGAATGGGGAACACTTCTTTGTGAAGACCCAACCTCCTGCGGCGCCTCCTGCATTCAACGATCAGGCGGCCAGAGTGCAGCAGGTGATCCGGGCCCATTCTCCGGAAATCGAAGCAGCCACAAAAGCCAACGTAGGCGCATCGGCAGGGACTCCTGGAAGCGCCGGCCAGCCAGCGGTCCGCATGATGGGTCCTCCTGAGGCCCAGAAGACCGTCCAATCTGGTGTGAGCGCTCCGCCTCCAGTTGTGAAGATGGGACCACCAGAACAGCAATCGCAGCCGCCTGCATCCGTTGCTAAAACTGGGCCACCGGAACAACAGCAACAGCAGCCACCTTCCTCAGTTTCGAAGATGGGGCCTCCGGTACAGAACCCGGGAGGTGACAACAAGAACAACCAGAGCTGGCAGAAGTTCGGGCTTCCAGTGAGCAATCCGCACTCTGTTCCGCCTGTCAACGGGATGTCAAATGGTCAACAGCAACCACCTTCTCCAGTGACGAAGATGGGTCCTCCAGAAAACTCAGGCACTGACAGCAAGAATAATCAAGGTTGGCAGAAGCTTGGACCTCCAGCGGGCAATCAGCATCCTGGCCCAACTGAAAGCGGGACTGCGAATGGCCAACAGCCACCGTCTACTTCGATGGCGAAGATGGGGCCGCCGGAACAGCAGCAGGACAAGTCCGGCGATTCTTCCAAACAGAAATCTGGAAGCGACAGTAAGAGCAGCCAGGGTTGGCAGAAGTTCTCGCCTCCCTCCGGCAACCAGCATCCTGGTGTCTCGGATACCGGCGGCCCGAACCATCAACAGCCGATGCCGCCCCAACAACAGCAGCAGCCACCGAAGGAGAATCCTCCTTCGCAGAACAATACTCCGCAGGACCACAATAGTTGGCGCAAGTTTCCAACGAATTCAGACCCTGGAACGCAGCAGTCTGGTGGAAATACCGGGAAGCCTCCGTTGGACCTAAGACCTCCAATTGTGAATCCTCGCCCGACGAACACCGTGGCGCCAACTCCCATGCCGCCAACCCATGTTGATATGGGTCATGGTTCTATGGGAGGAGGTGAGTCGCGGACGTCTATGCCACCACCGGCCCCGCGCATAGAGCCACGTATGTCTCCGCCGTCTCCGGCGCCTCATGTTGAGCCACGTATATCTCCGCCAGCTCCGGCTCCTCATTCTGAGCCTAGCCATGGCGGTGGTGGTGGGGGTGGCGATCACGGCAGCAGCCACAGCGGAGGTTCTTCGGGAGGAAGCCACAACAGCGGCTCGTCGGACTCCAAAGACTCTAAATCACACGGTCCTCACTAGCCCCCCTCTTTGGGCACAAGGCTGCAAGCCAGGACGACGCGACCTGGCTTGCAGCCAAAGAGACTGGTAATTGGAGGGGTTTGTAAATGACGAGAGCGTGTTTCAAGAATAGGCGTTTCGCCCAGGGCTTAAAAGCCCGGTCGTTTTTAGGGCCAGTACGCAGGCCTAAAGGCCTGCTCTTCCACCAACCCAATTACCAATTTTCGCGATCACCCAATCTCTACCAGATTCCCTTATCGCTACCGGTGATCTTGAAAACAACCGCTGCAGCAGAGGCTAGTGGGGGAAGAAGACTCAAGCGGAAGGCAGCCGGCACGTTGCCTCGAATGGCGGCCTCCGTAAGCTGACGAGTATAGAGCCTTGCCCCATACGGCATGACTGGTAACCGGAGAAAACGTGCTCGTGTATAAACTTTGTCTGCGCCTACTGTGGCAGCGGAGATCACTTCCGAAGGAAGGTCCAAACCGGCGCCCCGGTAGAGCTCCACATATTCAGAAATAATGTTGAGGAAGCTGGCCACGCCCGCCCAGATGCCTGCCTGCTGTGCGGCCTTTCGAAGTTCGACAAAATCCACGCTGCCTGATTCGACCAGCGATGCAGCGTTGAGCAGGTCAGATACCCGGAAATAAAAATGACGATACATACGCTGCAGCGTGGCGGCAAAGATGCGCTCTTCCGCAGCCGGGGTGAAGAATTTATGACGGTTGAAGGGGGTGACAACGCGGCGATCAATAAAGCGCTGGGCCAGTTGAATGTGCTCACCCATTTGGCCCAGCCGGCCAATATGGGCCTCAATAGATTCATGCAATCCTGGAATAGCAAAGTTCCACTTGTTGGCCAGGCGATCGCCCCAACTGCGACGTTCGATGCGGGCGTGAAAGAGCTGCGTAAACACCCGCACAATATCTTTCCGATTGCCGATGGAGATCAAGTCAAGATCGTTGCCCAGGTCCGGCCAGTGGTCAAGGGTCTTCATGACAACGACTGGGCAATCTGCTTCTTCCAGGGCGTTACAGACCGGCTCGAGATAAGTTAGAGCACTCGCAATACGCGCACGTTCAGCGGCCAACACGCCAACCGCCCATGCTTGAAGCTCCGTGTTGCCACGGTTTCCGGCAACCCGGTTGATCACTTCAAAGGCGCGAACAATGACATGATTCGAATTAGCAAGGTCTACAAATTCGCGCCGCTGGTCGGGCGTCAATGAAGTTAGTAAAGGAAAGACATCTGAGGCTGAGGTAGGTTTCAGCGTCAGTTTAAGGAGCGAGTCGATATATTGCTTTTCCATTTCAACAACTGTGGCCATGAGACGAAGAGCTCCGGTGGAAGTTTACTTGTTGGTTAAGATGAGAGCTGCTGCGCCGCAGGTTGGCACAAGAGATGGTTTGGTGCTTATATAGTGGAACGAGGCGAGGCTTGATGAACGCGCCAGCACTACTGGCGCCGGCCTGGGTTAGCGCTAAACAGAATTCAAGGAGTGCTTTTTGGCCTATAACGACCTTAGAGAGTGGGTCGCTACGCTCGAACGAGCGGGCGAGCTGAAACGAATCCGCACGGAGGTCGATCCCATCCTGGAGATCACCGAGATCACCGATCGCGTTTCGAAGGGAGCGGCAGCGAAGGATGGACCTCCTGGTGGCCCGGCCTTGCTCTTTGAAAATGTAAAAGGCTCGAATGGTGTTCCAGTGCTGATCAACCAGTTCGGCTCCGAGCGGAGGATGCAAATGGCGCTGGGTGTAGAGCGCCTGGACGAAATAGCAGACCGCATCCGCCAGTTATTGAATATGAAGTCTCCAGAAGGGTTTCTGGAAAAGTTGAAGATGCTGCCCATGCTGGCCGATATGGGCAAGTTGTTCCCTAAAACGGTCCAGAGCGGGCCGTGCAAAGAGGTTATCCGGAAGAAAGACCTTTCTCTGCTCGATTTTCCCGTATTGCAATGCTGGCCCCAGGATGCTGGCCGTTTCATTACTCTGCCTTGTGTTATCACACGCGATCCCAAGACAGGGAAGCGCAATGTCGGGATGTATCGTATGCAGGTATACGATGCAACGACGGCCGGCATGCATTGGCAACGCCAGAAAGTGGCAGCCGAACATTATCGTGACCGGCTCCGCCTGGCTGCGGCAAAGCCGCCGGGGTCCCCAACGCGCCCTGCGAACAAAGATGTCGCCGTTCGCGCCGGCGTCGATATCATGGCACGCTCCGGCGGGGGGGCCACGCTTGCTGAAGGAGCGTCACCCGGCGGAATAATGGAAGTGGCAGTCGCGATTGGCACTGAACCCGCGCTGACTTTTTCAGCGATTGTTCCTGCGCCGCCTGAGATAGAAGAGTTCATCATTGCCGGATTTCTGCGGCAGAAGCCGGTGGATTTGGTCAAGTGTGAGACCGTGGACTTAGAGGTTCCGGCAACGGCAGAGATCGTCCTGGAAGGCTATGTAAAGCTGAATGAACTGCGCACCGAGGGCCCCTTTGGCGACCACACCGGGTTCTACTCTCTGGAAGACCAGTATCCGGTCTTTCATCTCACCTGTATTACTCATCGCAAGAACCCTATTTATGCGACGACCATCGTGGGCAAGCCACCGATGGAAGATGCCTGGATGGGTAAGGCAGTAGAGCGAATCTTCCTGCCGCTCATGAAGTTGACGCTGCCGGAGATTGTTGACGTGAACTTGCCGATTGAAGGGGTTTTTCATAACCTTATGATCGTCTCCATTCGCAAATCCTATCCCGGCCATGCCCGTAAAGTCATGAACGGCATCTGGGCCCTGGGACAGGCCATGTTTACCAAGTGCATCGTGGTTGTCGATGAAGATGTGGATGTGCAAAATATTGGCGAAGTCGTGCTCAAAGTCTTCAACCACATCGATCCAGAGCGTGATATCCAGTTCACGCTGGGCCCGGTGGACTCGCTCGACCATGCCGCCCGCCTGCCTAATTTCGGCTCCAAGATGGGGATTGATGCCACCCGCAAATGGCCGGCGGAGGGCTTTACCCGCCCTTGGCCGGACGAGATCCTGATGGACGAAAAAACCAAAGAGCTGGTGGACAAAAAATGGAAGGAGTTGGGAATTGAATAATACCTTTAGCGCAATCGCTTCTGATCTTGGGAGAACGGTTGCTGAAGCCAAACCGTTGCTTGCCAAGTTGAACAACGCCGATACCTCGACGCGCCCGAGCCCTGCGAAATGGTCCAAGAAAGAAATCTTGGGGCATCTGTTGGATTCGGCTTCCAACAACCATCAGCGCTTTGTCCGTGCTGCGCTTCAAGGCAACCTTACATTTCCCGGATACGATCAAGAGCGGTTGGTCGAGCTGCAGAAATTCGCGGAAATGGATTGGGGGTTCCTGGTCGATTTCTGGGCCGCCTACAACCGCTTTATTGCCCATGTGCTTGGGTGCTTGCCAGCCGAGGCCTTCGGCATCAGTTGCCATATCGGAGACCACGAACCAGCCACGCTCGGCTGGATCGCCGAGGACTATGTCGCACATCTCAAACATCATTTGAACCAAATTCTGGGCAAGAAGTTCGAAACAAAGTATGGAGTAGCGGTATGAGCAGCCGTGGCCTCTCTTTCCCATTCTCAGCCTCGAACGTTATACTGATGACATGTCGATCATTCGCGATATAGCAGGCATTGCCAAGGGGATGTCAGTTACGTTGCGGGAGATGTTTGCTCCCACCGTGGTGGAGGACTATCCAAATAAATCATTGCCGAACAAGGGCGCGGTCTTCCAGGAGCGTTTCCGGGGCCTGCACGTCTTGCAGCGCGATGAGAATGGCTTGGAAAAATGCGTAGCCTGCTTTCTGTGCGCTGCGGCCTGCCCCTCCAACTGCATCTACATTGAAGCCGCTGATAACACCGAGGAGAACCGCATCAGCGGGGCCGAGCGCTACGCCAAGGTCTATAACATCGACTACAACCGCTGCATTTTCTGCGGCTATTGTGTCGAGGCCTGCCCTACCGATGCCATCACGCACGGCCACGGCTTCGAGTTGGCCACCTTCAACGCCAGCAACCTCGTTTACCGTAAAGAGCAGCTTCTGACGAAAATAGAGCCGGCAGCAAAAATCGGATGACCTGACGACCAGATCATTGTGGTCTATTGGATAGAATCTAGTTCCAGCCTTTTTTCTGATCGTACTCTTTGATCTTGGCGTTAATGTTCTTCGTGCCAACATTTTCCAGCATCTCCACGTCCTCGTCATCATCGAGAATGGTGAGTGAAATGGAACCTGAGGTAGTGATGAGATTCTCGCCGGTCACGTCCAATGGAAACTCAGAGAGGCGTTCGGGAGTCATGTCCCAAAGCTGCTGCGTCATCGGGGATTTATTGCCTTCCTCGTCAATATTGCTGTGAGGGCGATTCGATACCTGTATGTTGATGCCACGATGCTGTCCCAGGTCCGGCACATTTGGATAATAGCTGTTGAATATGTAAAGAAAAGCCCTGGCAAAGGGCTGTACGTACGAATCTTTATTACCGCCCTCGACCGCATCGATAAGCTCACTTCTCGCCTCGACAAAGGCTTTCGTGCCTTTGTCAATCGCGTTGATTAGTTCCTCGCACTGCTCCATTACTATGAAACTTTTTGTGTCTTCCGCAATTTGCTCGAGAATTTTTTTGTCTTCTTTTCCCGCTGTTACGAACCGTTCCGTCCAGCGGAGAAAATCACTCTTGCCTTCCTTGCCATTCAGGTATTGGATGGTATTGTCCCGAATGTCTGCCCAGGACATGCGATGCGGAACTGCCGCATTAATTGCGCTCAATCCAGGGCTGTCCTTATCAAGATCATCTTCCTGAAAAAGATTATGAGAGATAGTGGCGTATTCGTAGACAGAACTCTTGAAATTCGGCCTCGGGAAATCTTTTTTTGAAAACACGCATTGAATTGCAGCCTGGTTCATAACAAATACAGGCGGCTGCCGAAAAACACCGACCCGCTGTATCGTGAGTGGAGCATATCGCACGGGTATAACACTAGAGGCTTTCTGTTGTGGCCATGGCGCGGGCATGGTCTTGGCTTGCATTGCCGGACCATGCAATGGCTGCGGGACGTTTCCGACTCGTGGCGCTGCGGACAGCACAGGCCTAAAACCAGGTTGCGCGGCAGACGACTGTGGACGATAGACCGGAGGGGCAGGACGAGACTCGGTTCTCGCCTGCGCAGATATGGCAGGCTTCGCCTGTGCAGTAGCGGATTTCGGGCGATAGACCGGCGGTCCTGGACGCAATTCGATTCTTGCCTGCATCTTTATTGCGGGCTTTGCCTGCGCAAGAACGGGCTGCGGGCGATAGACCGGTGGCGCTGGACGTGACCGGGCTTTTGCCAGAATTGGGGTCCTCGGTTGAGAAATATGATGCTGTGGACGATAAACAGGAGGAGGCTGCACGCCGGTCGCCTGCTTCAGTTGAGCGGGGTAGGCGCCTGGCCGATAAGCCGAAGGCGCTGCGGATCTCTTCCGGATACTGGGCGCCAATAAGGGTTTTGGGGTGTGTCTCTGTCCTAGAGACATTTCATTCGTCCTCCACTATATTTTATCAACGGCGGTGCTCGAAGAATACAGGTGAATCAGCAATGTCGAGAGAGACACGGGAACCCACTACACACACCACTCACTGAGAAACAAGTCTCACATCGAACGGAGCCACTCCATTGCTTCGTCTCTATCCATCGATCTATGTGGCGTCTGGCTTAAGCGATCAGGGTTTCTGGGTCGGTCGCAGCACAATCTCACTGGCAAACGATTGCGGCTCCTGCGTTACCAGCATAGCTACCACGTGGGCGACGTCATCCGGCTTTAGCATCTTGTTCGGGTCTTTGCCTTCATGCGGCGACAGTTCAGTATGCGTTGAGCCGGGACAGATGACAGACACCCGGATGTTGTGTCTCCGTAGCTCCTCGGCAACTGAATAGGAGAGGCCATTCAACCCCCACTTGGAGGCCGCATAAGCAGCTCCATTGGGCAAGGCATTCTTTCCGGCAATCGATGAGATGTTGATGATATCTCCACGTTTGGCGGGAATCATGAGTGGCGCAAACGCCCGGATGGTATAGAACACCCCGCGAAGATTGGTATTTAGGACCGTATCCCAGTTTTCCAGAGGCATTTCGTGGAGCAGCCCATTAAAAGCCCCGATCCCTGCATTGTTCACCAGGATATCGAGTTTGCCAAAAGTCTCGCGTACCCGGCTGGCCAGCACTGCCACCGAATTCCAGTCGGTCACATCACACACCATGGATTCGCACTCCAATTCCTTTGCCATCTGTTCGAGCCGCCCGCGATTGCGCCCGCAGAGGATCGTGGTAGCGCCCAGGACGGTCAATTTCCGCGCTATGGCCGCGCCGATGCCCCGGCCTGCCCCGGTGACCAGTGCGATTCTGTCGGAAAGGGTATCGTTCACAAGGGTCTCCTTTTTTCGATATTTTTTGATAGAGTCTTGGGTATCCATTATCCACCGAGTTCCGGGTATGGGTGGCTCAGGGGAGGCATAGGAGTCTCGGCAAGAAATTCTGGTTAAAGATAACGATCAGCAGAGACTTTGCATCTAACTGCAAGACAACTGCCATTTTTCTGGACGAAGCTTGCCTTGAATGAAGGGTAACTTTTTGCGGTTCCTGCCTCTGATTCTATAAGAGTGGCGCAGGGAGAGCGGCCCGGTTTGCAGACTCGGATTGCGATCTCCTAGGGGGTCTTCAATTTGGCAGTGTTCGTACGAAGGAGCAATTTCATGAATAGAGTGCTCGTCACATTTGTGCTGGCGCTTACAACCACGGCAGTAATCGCGCAAGGGAACACATCGTCGCAGCCCTCCGATCCACAGGAGCAGCCTGGCAGCAAGAAGCAGATTCAGGATCCGGCCGAGTACAACGCGTATATCGCCGCACTCAATACACAAGATCCAGCACAGAAAGCTGCAGCCATGGAGGCCTTCATCAATCAGTATCCTAAGAGCGTGGTGAAGATCGACGCGCTGGAGCAGGCCATGGCAGCCTATGAGGCGTTGAACAATCAGCAGAAAGTAGTAGATACAGCCAAACGCATCCTTCAGGAAGATCCGAACAGCATTCGGGCGCTGGCCATTGTTACGGCCATTGATCGAGGCCTGGGAACCAATGGCGATGCGAAGGCGCTGCAAGAGTCTTGCGATTTTTCGCAAAAGGGGCTAAGAGCACTACCGGCATGGCCAAAGCCCGACGGCATGGCTCAAGCGGATTTTGAAAAGCTCAAGACCCAGATGACGGATATTTTCGAGGGGGCCCAGGGATTTTGCGCACTCCAGGCAAAGGATAACGCAGGCGCCCGGACGCACTATTTGACAGCCATCCAGATTGATCCCAGCAACATGCAGGATTTCTACCAATTGGCAATTGCCGAGTTGGAGATGAACCCCATGGATCTCACCGGGTTTTGGTATGCTGCCAAAGCCATCAATCTGGCCGGGAACAATGCTCAGGCAGTGCAAAGTATCTCCGGTTATGTCAAAGCCAAGTACAAGAATTACCACGGCAGCTATGATGGCTGGGACCAGATTGTAGCCGCCGCCGCTACGCAGACAGCGCCTCCTCCCGGCTTTGCTACCTCCATCAAGCCCAAACCCACGCTCTGTGACATCGCTGTAGACGCAGTCAAGAACAACGATCCAGCCACACTCTCGTTTAGCGATTGGGAGTTTGTTCTCTCCCATGCCAATTGTTCGCCAGCCAACAAAGAGGCTGCCGACAAGGTTTGGCAAACCATCCTTAGTAAGCAAAAGAATGGCGAGGCTGAGGTCAAGCTGAAACTGCCTAAGGTACTGGTGATTTCGGCCACCAAGACCACGATCCAGGCGGCGATGACCGAGGAAAGCCAGCAGGCCAAAAAAGCCGATCTTACAGTCATGCTGGAGAAACCCGTTCTCCATCCTCCGGATGCAGGTACCACTGTTGACGTGGTGGGTCAAATTACCAGCTACACGCCTGATCCATTCATGTTTACCATGGAAAAAGGCGAGATACCTGGCGCGAAAACCCCTCCAAAGAAGGGGGGCAAGAAAAAAGGTCGCACGACAGGTCGTAAGAAGCCAAAAACTTAACCGCGAATGCCATCCAGGCAGCCCTCCGGGCTGCCTTTTTTCAGGCGCAATTTCGCTTACAAACGGCTTTGCACCCTAAGTTGGTCGAGAATTGTCAAATTTTCGCTCCTGCTTGCCTAAATAAGGGGCCAGTCCTTTATAATCCGTTGCTAAACTTTAATGTACAAGAGATAGGATTCCCCGTTTTAAGGCCGGACAGCAGTTTCGCATCGGGCCTCCAAATTGGCAGTGTCGGATGAAGGAGCAATTCATGAATAAAGTGCTTGTCACATTTGTGCTGGCGCTCACAACTTCGGCAATCATTGCGCAAGGAAGCACATCGTCCCTGAACACGGAGTCGGTGATCGAATCCAGTCAAGATCAGCCCGGAGGCCAGCCGCAACAGAAGACCATTAAAGACCCAACCGAGTACAACGCGTATATGGCAGCGCTTAACACGCAGGATCCTACGCAGAAAGCCGCCGCTATGGAGAGCTTTATCGCGCAGTATCCCAACAGCATAGTGAAGAGCGACGCGCTGGACCAGATCATGGCGGCCTACACCGCCACCAACAATCAGCAGAAGGTGGAGCAAACAGCCAAACTCATTCTTAAGGATACTCCGAATAATATCCGAGCTTTGGCGATTGTCACCGCGATTGCGCGTTCCCAGGGTACAGCCGAATCAGCGGCTGAAGCCCGGGGTGACGCTGAAAGAGGACTGCAGGCACTGCCCACCTGGACGAAACCAGACGGAATGTCGCAAGACGATTTCGAGAAGGTCAGAAATCAGATGGCGGGGATCTTCAATGGCGCCGCCGGCTTTGGCGCTCTGCAGGCCAAAGATTATGCGGCTGCCAAAAACTACTACATGAAGTCTATTCAGGTCGACCCCAATAACATGCAGGATGTCTATCAGCTTTCCATTGCGGAGTTGGAAATGAACCCCATGGAGCTGAATGGTCTCTGGTACGCCGCCAAGGCCATCAATCTGGCTGGAAATAATGCCCAGGCCGTACAGGCAATTTCTAATTATGCCAAGGCCAAATACAAAAAGTACCACGGCAGCTATGACGGCTGGGACAAGATCGTGGCGGCAGCGGCGACCCAGAATGCGCCTGGCCCTGAAATCGCCCAAATCAAACCAGCGCCTACACCGTGTGACATTGCCGTAGACGCAGTCACGCAGAACGACCCAGGCCAACTTTCCTTCAGCGACTGGGAGTTTATACTCTCGCACACCAATTGTTCGCCCGCCAATAAAACAGCCTCCGACAAAGTTTGGCAAGCGATTCAAGACAAGGAAAAAGGAGGCGAGGCCAAGCTGAAAATCCCGGTGTTGGTGATCTCCGCAACCAAAGATTCCATCGAGGCGGCGATTACCGACGAGAACCAACAGGCAAAGAAGGCTGACCTGACTGTCGCCCTGGAAGAGCCTGTAGTAAAGCCGCCAACTCCCGGATCGACGGTTGATATTGTCGGCGTAATCACCAAGTACACGCCCGAACCGTTCATGTTCATTATGGAAAAGGGTGAGTTACCGGGTGTGAAACCTGTAGGGACCAAGCCGCCAGTACATCATCCTCCGGTGCGGCGCCGGCCCTGACCCATAAGCACTTCTTGTTTGAATAAAGGCAGCCTCGCGAGGCTGCCTTTATTCGCCTAGCATGATTCTCTTGATAGATGTTGCCCGGCCGCTCACCTGGTCGCATTCAATCAGCACCGCGCAGAAGCGGGGATCGTCCTTGGCAGCTTCGAACCGTCCCGGCAAGCCGGTGAGGAACCGATGGATAATCTGTTCCTTCTGCACACCAATCACGCTGTCATAAGGCCCGGTCATTCCCACGTCCGTCTGATAGGCCGTGCCCTTGGGGAGGATGCGGGTATCAGCCGTGGGCACATGAGTGTGCGTGCCCAGGACGGCGGTAACGCGGCCATCCAGATACCAGCCCAGGGCAATCTTTTCTGATGTGGCTTCAGCATGTATGTCCACCACAATTACCTTGCTGGTGACCTGCTTTAAAAGCTGATCAACTTTGGCGAAAGGATCGTCTGCGTTGTGCATGAAGACGCGTCCTTGTAAATTGATGACGGCAAATTGCTGCCCGCCCTTGGTTGCACCCTCAAACAGTCCGATTCCCGGCACACCTTCAGCATAGTTGGCCGGACGCAATACGCGGCGCGCGTGGGAGTTGGAGTCGCCATTAGCTGAGTTGAAGTAGTCAATGATCTCCCGCTTGTCCCAAATATGATTCCCGGTGGTGAGCACATCACAGCCGAGTCCAAAGAACTCTTCCGCAAGGGCAGGAGTCAGTCCAAAGCCTCCGGCGGCATTTTCGGCATTGGCAATAATCAGGTCAACCTTGTGGGTCTCAACCAGATGGGGCATGTGGTCGCGGAGGATCTTGCGTCCCGCGCTGCCGAAGATATCGCCAATGAAAAGGATCTGCATAGAGTGTGAATCTTTGATAGTAACATCAAGACGGCATGAGCAGAGCACTCTGAAGCAGCAGCAACGACAGGCTGAGGAAGTTCACAGCGCATTCAATGCGCCAATTCGGCAGTGGTAAGAAAGTTGTAGTCAGCCGAAGGGCCGAGATGCAGATTTTGCACTCTGGTGGAATGCACCATGATGTTGTCCATGTACCAGAAGTCTATATAAGGCAAGTCGCGGGCCAGGATTTGTTGGACTTCGCCATAGACCTCCCTGCGCTTCTGCTGGTCCACGGTTCTACGGCCCAACTCCACCAGACGGTCTACTTCTGGGTTAGAGTAACGGCCGCGATTGGCGCGCTTGGGAGGAAAGCTGGCCGAGTGAAAGACATCTTCAAAGATGTCCGGGTCCTGGTTGCTGTAACCGATCCAGCGTAGCGAATAAAGTTGAAACGCCCCTTTAAGCACATCGGAATAAAACGTCGCGAATTCGAAGCTGCGAATATCCAAAGCAATGCCGATATTTCGCAGTTGCTGCTGCATGACTGCCGCTATCAGCCGCGTGGGTTCTTCGGTAGAAGTCTTCATGATTAGATGAAACCGAATGCCATCCTTGGCACGCACATATCCGGCGGAGTCCAGCAGCGCATTGGCCTTTACTGGATCGTAGGGATAGTGGCTAACATTTCCGTTATAGGCCCAGTGCTCTGGTGGCAGAACGCTGTCGGCGAGGCGTCCGGTGTCCCCAAAGAGATAATGCAGCATTGGGCCGCGATCGATCGCGAAGGCCAGGGCCTGTCGCACTTTCACATCTTTCAGGATGGGATCGCGAAGATTAAACGCCAGATAAGCCAGCGAGGTCCCCGGATGGCGCAGAATCTCCAGGTTGCGTTCCCGCTTGAGAGTGCCCACCAAGTCCGGGGTCAGGGAATTAATAGCGATATCGGCGCTGCCTTTACGTAGCTCCAATGCGCGAGTGGTGGTGTCCGGGACAATGTTAAAACGCACCCGCTCAATCTTCGCATGTTCTCCCCAATAACCATCATTGCGCTCCAGAACAACCTCATTATCAGGTAGATTTCGCAGCAGACGGAAGGGCCCGGATCCGATGGGGTTGCTATTAAAGTCTTTGCCGCTGCCATAAGGAACAATCCCGAAAGCGCCATCGGTGAGGTTCCACAAAAGCGGGGCAAAAGGCTCGCTCAGATGGATAAGCAACGTGTAGTCGTCGGGAATATCGACTCTATCTACCAGCTTGTAAGTGCTGCCCTTGAGGGTAATGAGCATCCCGTTGCGCATTGTGTCCAGAGTCCATTTCACATCTTTAGCAGTAAGCGGATGGCCATCGTGAAAACGAATGCCTTGGCGCAGATGAAATATGTATGTTTGCGGATCAGGGATGTCCCATCGCTCCGCCACGGCAGGCTTGATGTTGAAGTGCTCGTCTTTGCGGACCAGGGAGTCGAATATCAGCTCATCGATCAATTCGGATTGCGCATCGGTACCAACGCGCGGATCGAGATTGGCGGGGCTGTACTCAATGATCACCACCACTGTGTTGGGGTCTGAATGTTTGGCGCAGGAGAGGCAGAGAAGACAAAGAAGAAGAGAAAGAGCAAGCTTGCCGAGAGCAAATCCAGTAGGTTGCTCCAGACGAGGTGAGGGGGATATGGGATCATCGAGCGAATTAGACATACGAAATCTTTCCCAAAACTACCGCACGGTCTGCTCCAGTCGCGGAAGGAACATTCGAAGGGTGTCGATGCCACGTCTGATAAGCCAGCAGGGCAAAGGCGAGCGCTTCCTTGGCTTGGCTTGGAACTCCAAAGTCATCCGAATGCCTGAGTTTGAGTCCTAGATTGTCAGTTTCTGCACTTAGCATTTGCATCAATGTGCGGTTCCTGGCGCCACCACCGGAGACGATGTAGTCACGATATTTTGCCTTTGGCAACACGAAATTCTTGAGGGCCGCAATGATAGAGCTGGCGGTCAGCGCAGTGGCTGTGGCAATAATGTCCTCTTTGGCAGCTTTGCCGCACCTGCGCAAGAAGTCTTTTAAATATTGCTGTCCGAATTGCTCGCGCCCGGCAGTTTTGGGGGGCTTCTGCTTCAGAAAAGGGAGCCTCAAGAATTCTCGAAGGAGTGGTTCCAGTATCCGTCCGTGTCGTGCGATCTCGCCGTGGCGGTCATAGGGTTTGTCGAAAAGACGCTGCGTGAGCTGATCCATGACCATGTTGCCCGGGCCGGTGTCAAAAGCTACCACTTGGTCAGGCTGGGCATTGGCGGGAATGGCCGTGAGATTGGCAATGCCGCCGATGTTTTGAACAATGCGGCCAACGCGCCGGTTACGAAAGGCTGCGTAATCCAGAAAAGGAACCAGCGGCGCCCCTTTGCCTCCGGCTGCCATATCTGCAGGACGAAAATCGGAGACCACAGGCACCCGGAGACGGGTTGCGACTACCGAGCCCTCACCCGTCTGCCATGTGCAAGCGATACGTTTTCCAAGATAGAAAGCAGTTTCACCCTGATGATAGATCGTCTGACCATGGCAGCCGATTAATTCCAACTTGCCTGTTCCCGTTCGCTCCTGGGTTTTCCGCACTGCCTCTGCGTAAAGCTCTCCCAGGCGGAAATTCAGGCGTGAAAGCTCAGCCACACCGCTCCGAGTAGAGTTCATGGCCTTGAGCACCGCCTCCCTCACGGTCTTGGGGTAGGTGAAATGTTCGTGCCCCAGCAGTTCAAAACGCAGGTTGAACTGCCGGCCAAATACGCGGACCACGGCCACATCGATACCGTCAGCCGAGGTGCCACTCATAACTCCGGCAACGATCAAGCCTTGAACTCCTTGAAAGTTGTTAAAGTATCGTCCACGGGATTGTCTTCGACAACAATTTCTGAAAGGTCCTCAACAATGTTTTTGAGGGCCTGGATGGCCCGGGTTGTGGGCTTTTGGGCAAATTCGCGCAGTTCCGGAGAACGCCGCTTGAACTGCAAGACCCGTGCTGCCGCCTGCTGAACATGAGCGCCAAAGCGGCGGTCTTTCTCAGCTTCGCGCAGCACTGCGTCGTAAGCCCGCCAGGGCAGCTCAGGATTCGGGTCAAGGCTTTGGCACACGAGGAACATGTCCGCTCCCGCCCGCAGAGTTTCTACCGCTACTTCTTCAATGGAGCCTGAGGCCAGCATTCCACCCATCTCCAGATCGTCCGAGATAATCAGCCCTTGATAGCCGATTTTCTTGCGCAGGATTTCGTGCATCCACTTTCTGGAAAGCGAGGCCGGAAGATGGTCTTTGGTCACCTCGGGGTAGGCGGCATGGGACACCATCACAAATGGGAGCTGACGGTGAAGCTGGCGATAGGGCAGAAGATCTTCCGCCCACATTCGCTTCCACGGTTTCGTCACAACCGGCATGGCTTTGTGACTATCAAGATTGGCCTCACCCAAACCGGGAAAGTGCTTGCCACAGCCTAAGACTTTGGCAACTTTCAGGCCACGCAGAAATTCCCGTGCGTACCGAATGACATTCTGTGGATCAGCCGATGCTGTGCGCGAACTCAGTACCGAGCGGGAGGCCGGTAGTCCCAGGTCGAAAACGGGCGCAAAGTCGGTGTTGAACCCGAGCGCGCGTGCCTCTAGCCCCAGGATGTTGCCGTGCATGCGAAACAATTTGGGGCTGCCCGTGACGAAGACCTTCTCTGCGGGAGGCGCTGGAGCAATCACATTCTTCAGGCGATCTACGGTTCCACCCTCCAAGTCAACGCACAGGAACATGGGCAGTTGGGCGGTGGCCTGCGACTCGCGCAGCAAACTCCAGGTCTGCTTCGGCTCTTCAATATTGCGGGCGAAAAGGATCACCCCGCCAGGTTGAAGCGAGCTGAGGGTGGTGCGCAGCTTGGCGTCGAGAGCAAGGCCGCTTAAGCCCATGATGAGCAGTTGGCCAATTTGCGCTCGTAGATCAAGGATCGTGGTTTTCGCCATCAGCCTCGATTATACGGATTCATGCTGGATTCAAATCTTCGCGCCCTCGCTGCGCAACCCTGCGAGCATATCGTTACATGCCGGCTTCGTCTGCTGACGGGCCATAAATGGCCGGAACAGGCACATCGTTCAAACGCAGATAGACACCGAGCTGGGCACGATGATGAATGCTGTGGTTCATCACCCAAGTGCGCAGACACGCAATGCGAGGCATCGTCAGGAGCGTTTGGCCATTGTTCAGAAGCGACCAGGGTTTGAGAAGGTGAGCATCGGTGGCCCCGGCGATGGCTTTGCGGGCTTCGATGACATCTTTGTCAAACGTTGCCAGAAGCTCTTTCGTAGAGGTAGGCAGAGGAGGAGGCGTCATCTGCTTGCCTCCTGGGGCCATATCAAGGGAATCCTGGTTGATCGTGATCGCCGTCCATGAGGGAATGCTGGCGAGGTGCCCGGCGAGCCAGCCCATGCTGCCCGATTTATCGTGAGGCTTCCACGTGAGCTTGCCGTCTGGGACGCGTTCAAGAGTTTTGCGCGTGTTGGCCATTTCCTGATCGAATTCGGGTAAAAGAGCTTCGCTGAATGACATACTTCCTCCAAGTAATTGAATGCTAAGGACTATAGACGAACAAAAAGCGAATCGTCAAGTTGCTCTTCTATCCACTCACAAAATCACATCTGGTCTTGGCGGCGATGGCAGTGATTCTCATTAATAAAATTAGTTTGAATAAAATTAGTTTGCAAATTCCCGATGAGGACTCATCCAATCCGATTCATTTGAATGCGCCGCAAGCCTGGTCGGACTTCATCCATTAATATTTTTCATCAGCCGCGTCTTTTCACGCAGGGAAACTCCTCAATACAACGTCTTGAAAGTCAGAAGAAACGCTTGTGGCTCCAATGGCATTGCTCCGGGTCGATTCGTTTCCAGTATTTGGACACTCGGCGGCAGCACCGATGCCAATCACTACTCGTGAATGACACTGGCGTCAAACGTTGTAAATTGCAAGGAGGTTGATATGTCTTTTCTAAACTATGGAAAGCGGGCCGCTTATGTATCTCTTGCCGTGCTTAGTGTGGCGTGGGGTGCCTTTCCGGCAGTGGCCCAGACTCAAAACCGATTGATTGAATACTCCGCCAAATTCTTATGCGGCGTAGTCCAAACAAACGTACCGATAGGTTTCGCTGTGCGGCCAGGCGTTTACGCCACCTCAATCAACATTCACAATCCGCAACCTCCGATCGGTCCGGCGGGAGGCGCGACCACCATCTTTGTCAAGAAGGCTGTCGTCGCATTACCAGAAGGCCAGCAAGAGCTGCCGCCATCGGCCTTCCGTCGGGACGAATTGCGGGCTGATTTTGCTGAGGAGGTAGATTGCAACATCATCCGGAAGATCACTGGCAACAGCTCCCCGTTCATCGAGGGATGGGTCGTATTGTTTGTTCTGCCTGGGCCGGCCGGTGTAACCAACGAACTCGATGTTACGGGCGTCTATACCGTGGAAGCTGGACAGACGGATCAACGCGGTGATCTCGACCGCGCGGTTTCTTTGGAACTGGTGCCCATACCGCCACGCTTCATTCCGCTCCCGGCAGGAGCGAAGTTCGAAGGGAAGATTGTCGAGGACAAATAAAATGGGTGGCTCGCTGACGAGAGAGAATTCGGGTCTGGGGATGAGCAATCTCAAGACCCGATTGCAAGATTGATGGTCGATAAAAAATTGGTGATCTCAGAGAATTGCTATCTTCGTTGCAGAACGAAGATCGCGCCAGGGACACATGTCCCTTTTATCGCACCTAAGGAGAGTGTTATTCTCAGTACATGCAGATCACCGTTGACCTTCCGGATGACTTGGCCCAGCATCCCAATGCCGGACGAGAAGCACTTGAGGCCTTGGTGATTGAAGGATATCGTTCGGGCAAATTCTCGCATTACCAAGCTAGTCAATTACTGGGAATGCCCCGCTTCCAATTTGACGGCTTTCTCAAGGCACGAAATATCTATGATCAAGCCTACGATCTTGAAGACTTGGAGCAAGATCAAAAGACGTTGCAGCAGCTTCAAGCCAAGGGGCTGTTCGACTCCTCCGAGAATGATGGATGATTGTCGTTGCGGACACTTCTCCGCTCAACTACCTCATTCAGATCGAATGCGAGGCAATTCTTTCTGTGCTCTACAAAGATGTGCTTGTTCCCAAGCTCGTACTTGCGGAGCTATGCCATCCGGAGGCCCCTGCCGCTATTCATAAGTGGCTTTTGGACATTCCCCGGTGGATCGAAGTCCGTCAGACCATTTCACTGCCTGATTCCAATCTCGCTTTTCTTGGTCCCGGAGAACGTGAAGCAATTCAGCTTGCCCAAGAGCAACATGCGGACTTGCTGCTGATCGACGAACGGAAGGGACGCGCTGAGGCAAGGCGGCGTGGATTAGCTACAACCGGAACTCTTGGAGTATTGCTCGCCGCGGGAGAACGCGGCTTGGTAGATCCGGCAGCTAGCTACCAGCGACTCTCTAGCGAAACTACTTTTCGAGTGACACCTGAACTTCAAGAAGTTTTTCTCCAACGTGTTCGGGAATTTCGAAAAAAGACGTGATGGAAGTTGCCTTAGCTAAGCTGTTTCTTCAACTCATGCAGCAGATTCAAAGCCTCCAGGGGCGTGAGGTTATTCAAGTCCGCTTCGCGCAGGCGGTCTACGATCTTCTGGGACAATGGTGTAAACATAGTGAGTTGCATGCCTGCTTCTTCAGTTTTGGGATTGGCCGACAAATGGCTGCTGGCCTGATGCTCGGCATTTTCGTGTTCGTGCAGAACTTCTCGCGCACGGACGACCACCTCGGGTGGCAGTCCGGCCAACTTGGCGACCTCGATACCATAACTGCGGTCGGCTGCGCCAGGCTCGACCTTGCGTAGAAAGACAATCCCTCCGGCATTTTCTTTCACTGAGACATGGAAGTTCTGCACGCCCTCCAGGCTTTCCAGTTCAGTGAGTTCATGATAGTGGGTGGCAAACAGGGTCTTGGCCCGGCTGGTGGAGTGTATGTACTCGATCACCGCCCATGCAATTGCCAGACCATCATAGGTGGCGGTGCCGCGCCCAATCTCATCCAGCAGGATGAGTGATCGAGCGGTGGCGGTATTCAAAATCGCGGCAGTCTCAGTCATCTCCACCATGAAGGTAGAACGCCCGCGGGCCAGATTGTCGCTGGCTCCGATGCGAGTGAAGATGCGGTCTACAATCGGAAGGCGGGCTGAGCGTGCGGGAACAAACGATCCCATCTGAGCCATCAGCACGATCAACGCGGTTTGCCTCAGATATGTCGATTTGCCGCCCATGTTGGGGCCAGTAATCAGCAGGATGGAATAGCTGCTGGAGTTCAGGTAGAGATCGTTGGGGACAAAGCGGTCATTGCTACCGGTCAGATCCTGTAGCTCCAATACCGGATGGCGTCCATCAATGATCTCCAACTCTCCGGGATCAACGAACTCGGCTTTATCAGAGGAGTCGATAAACTTAGGCCGGCAATAGCCACGGTTCTGGGCGATCAAGGCCAGCGAGGTCAGCACATCAACCTCGGCCAGCGCCAGAGATGTTTGCCGGATACGCTTGGCTTCGGCCGCAATGGCGGTGCGCAATTCGGCAAACAGGCGGCGTTCGATCTCGACGATCTTCTCCTGCGCGTCCAGCACCTTGGCTTCGTATTCCTTCAGCTCCGGGGTCGTGAACCGCTCGGCATTCACCAAGGTTTGTTTGCGCTCGTAATCGTTGGGGGCGTGGTGCAGGTTGGCCTTGCTGATCTCAATGTAATAGCCAAAGATGGAGTTGAACTTTACTTTAAGGGAGTTGATGCCCGTCCTCTGCCGCTCGCGCTCTTCGATCTGCGCGATGTACTGCTTGCTGTTGCGGCTCAGGCTGCGCAACTCATCCAGTTCAGCATCGATTCCCGGCTGAATCACTCCGCCATCGGCCAGGGTCAGCGGAGGCTCGGACACAACGGTCTGCTCAATGCGGCCACGCAGGTCAGCCAGATCGTCCAGCAAAAGATGCAGCTCTTGCAAACGGGCCGATGTCAGTTTGCCAAGAGCAGCCTTGATCAGCGGTGTTCGATTTAAGCTCGCACACAGGGCCAGCAGATCGCGCGGGTTGGCAGTTTCCAGCGTGACCCGGCTCAAAAGCCTCTCAACATCCAGGACCCCTTCCAGAGCCCGCCTCAGCTCCTCTCGCGCCACAAACTCTTTGACCCCGGCCTCAACCGCATCCAGGCGTTTCTGGATCTCACCGACTTGAATCGAAGGCCGCAGCAGCCAGGAGCGCAGCAGGCGTTTGCCCATCGGGGTAAGCGTGGCGTCCAGGGCACGGAAGAGAGTTACCTCGTTGCCGCTGTTCGCAAACAGAGGCTCAACCAACTCCAGGTTGCGGACAGTCACAGCATCCAATACCAGGCATTCCTGGCGATCGTAAAAGCCAATACGATCAACATGTTCCAGAGTCCCACGCTGAGTGGAACGGACATAATGGAGAATCGCACCCGCCGCAGTGGCAGCCGCCGGACGGCCTTCCAGTCCAAAACCTTCCAGTGACAGCACACCGAATTGGTTTTCCACCAGCGGCACCGCATAGTCTGGCGCAAACACCCAGTCTTCCAGAGGTGTCTCGGTGAATCGCGTCTGGTCACCTGCCTGTTGCAAAGGAAGTTGGGGTGCGCGGGCGTTGCTTAAGGCTGCTTGATTCAGCGGTGCTCGGTCCAGGGGCACCCGATCAAAGAGTGGCAGGGAAGAGGGATAGAGCAGCTCCCTCGGACGCAACTGTTGCAGCTCTTCCAGAATGCGCCGCTCGGCATTCTCGCCGCGAAACTCAGTAGCACGAAACTCACCAGTAGAAAGGTCCAGTGCCGCAAGGCCAACAGAGCCGGAGGCGCGCGCCAATGCCGCCAGGAAGTTGTTTTCCTCGGAGCTGATGCTGCCGTCCAGGGCGGTGCCAGGAGTCAGGACACGGGTCACCTCCCGCCGTACGAGTTTTTTGGCGATCTTTGGGTCTTCCATCTGTTCACAAATGGCCACCTTAAAACCTTTGCGCAGCAGCTTGGAGAGATAACCTTCTGCGGAGTGATAAGGGACGCCGCACATGGGGATGGCAACGTCTTTTTCTTTGTTGCGAGAGGTCAGAGTAATCTGCAACTCACGGGCAGCGACCACTGCATCTTCGAAAAAGAGTTCGTAAAAGTCACCCAGGCGGAAGAAGAGCAGGGCAGTAGGATGCTGCTTTTTGATCGCCGCATATTGCCGCATCAAAGGGGTGGAAGGCTCGGTCATTCTCGACTGCTCAGTCTGGAGCGCAGTGGTGTTCTTGGCTGGTGAGCGGATTATAAACCACATCCTCGGTCCGCTCTTGCCCTCACTGGTTGCATTAAGGAACTCTTCCACGAGGTATTCTTCTCACCCCTTTCGCAACAAAGGCGGGAGGATTGGGTTGGGGCTTTCATCAGATGGGTCAGATAGTTACCATTCAATAACCCTAAGAAAAATGGGGTCCAACGCCGTAACTCCGTGCAACTTGTTGGAAAATAAAAAGTTAATTGGGCAATAATATACCTCGCTAACCAAGCCCTCAAGTCGCGGGAAATGGCAGGAGATCGCGGGAATTCGCGGGTTACGCGCTAAGAAAAAAGCGGGCTAAACTTTCGCCCGCTTTCCACGCTTCAAATAGCCTTGACGCAGCCGAATCCTAGAACGTTCCTTCTGCTGGAAGATGACTCTTTCCGGTTAGCTCTTTGTACATGACGCGCTTCCCGGTCACTTGCGAGAGCATCATTTCAAACCGCTGTCCATCGTGAACGGGAGTCTTCCTGTTGCCGCGATTGTTGTAACGGAATGCTTGTTCGTCAATATAGCGGAACAGGTGAAATGGTTCGACGCTCACGTATGTTCCGCCTAATCCGCGCTTCAGCAAGCTCCAGAAATTCTCCATGCCGTTCGTATGAACCAAACCGTCTACGTATTTTTCTGCGTGATTGATTACCTGATGCTCATATTCCCCGCGCAGACCATCGTAAGCAAGCCATTCATCGGTATAGAGAGCAGAGCCTTTGTCCACGTGTTCTTTGATTAGAGGGTGAAGTATCTTTTTGTTTCTCTCGGTGACAACGTGCGCTCTGACTTCCCCGCCGCGCTCTTTCATCCCAAACACGATGGTCTTGTTAATGACTCCGCGCTGGCCTACCATCAAGCGCCTACGTCTGCTGCGGTGCATGTTCCGCGCTTTCCCGCCGATGAAACTTTCGTCAACTTCAACTTCTTTTCCTTCTCCACCAAGTTTCGTCAGGAACGAGCCACGGTGCATTGAGAGCCTGATTCTGTGCATCATGAACCATGCTGTCTTTTGAGTGACCCCGACTGCGCGGTGAATCTCCCAGGAGCTAACACCGTTCTTGCAAGCGCCAATTATCCACATTGCGACAAGCCACTTGCTCAAGCTGATGGGTGAGTCTTCAAAGATCGTGCCAACCTTGACGGAAAACTGCTTCCAGCACTCTTTGCACTTCCAGCGCTTTTGGCTGGCAAGGTAATAGTGGTCTTTGTGACCGCAAGCGGGGCAGATCGGCTTTCCTTCAGGCCAGCGCATCGTGGCCACGGCATCAATGCAGGTTTGCTCATTGCTGTAATGCAGAATGGCTTGCTGAAGGGTTTTAACTTGGGTGTACTGTGATGCTGGGTACGTCATTTTCGGCTTGTCTTTCCAGCGGGGCAAGCCGATAATTGCTTTGGGTCGGCTAGCGGCTTACTCCGCTTGCTGATTAGCTCCGCTTACAGCTCGTAACTGTGAGCGGGGCAGGTTTAGCTTTCTGGTAGGGGTGACAGGAGTTGAACCTGCATGGCCGGGGTCAGAACCCAGTGCACTTTCCGTTGTGCTACACCCCCAAAAAGGCTAAAACGAAGGGCTATTCGGCAGGTGAGACTGCCTAAATAGCCCTTTGGTTTTTGGTGGTGATCTTGCTGCTAAGTCATGCATGTTCAATAGTATGCAATTTTGCATTGAACTAAGTCAAGCAAATAAATGCAAAATTGCATTGATTTTTGGGGAATTATTCTTTACTATGAGCCAGTGGTTATTTTTGGATTACCGCACCGAAGATCGGGTATATCTGATTCGAGAATGGTATCGTCGCCAAGATGGTGCTGTTCGAGCGGCTTTCGATGCTACCGTGACGCTTCTTGCGGAAAAACCTGATTGGTCAAAAACGAAAATGGTCAAAGAGTTGACTAGGGAGCACACGGGTCTCACTGAACTGGTGATTAACATTAAGCGCCAGCGTCCTTTTCGGCACATAAGACCAGTCGGGATATGGCGACCAGAGGAGCGGCTTTTTATTTTTCTCACTGGGTGCGAAAAGTACAACAGAGTCTACATTCCAGAGAATGCATTCAATGAGGCGCTAAAGTACAAGGCGCATTTCGAGGCAGGACGAGGAACCATTCATGGACACTTTCAATGATATTTGGAGCAAACTAGCAGATAGCAAAGAGTATCGGGAAGAGTTCGTCGGTTCACTATTGAAGCGAGGAACTGCCCTTCAAATACAGGGTTTACTTGACGGTTTATCGCAGAAGCAGTTTGCCGACCAAGCTGGATTGACCCAGGGTGTAATTTCAAGAGCAGTAGACCCCGATTATGGCAATCTCACATTCAATACGGTAATCAAGATTGCGGCTGGCGCTGATGTCGCTTTCATTGGCAAATTTGTTCCCTTCAGTGAACTTGCCAAATGGGTAGAGAGCATCCCGGAAGGCGGAGTGTCATTCAAGATTCCGAATTTTGAAGAAGAAAATAAACATCTTGCCGAAGTGAAGGACGAACTAACGGCTGCTTCGATAAAAAAGCCGCCAACGAAAGCTGAACCCAGCAAAGTTCTGCCGTTCCCCATCGGCCAGCGGATTGTACAGCACCAGCGGATTGTGCAGCAGCAGTTTGGGTATGATGCCAATACTCAAAATGACGATATACAAACTAACGGGTACGGGGATCGGCTCAAGAGTCATGGTATTGAATTGCTGCGCATCAAGTCGCATGGTGGCCGCCAAGAACCAGAAATAAGGCGTCTTGAAGATCGTGGTCGTTTAGCTTAAAAGGAATCCAAAAATGCCAGAAGATAAAGACTCTAACAATCCGCCTGAAATGCGCATGGTTACCCATAAGGACGAAGACTATAAATCTGTCTACGCAAATAACATCCAATGGGGCAGCACGTTTCTGGATATAGCATTCCTGTTTGGGCAGATTGAGGACATAGATGAAAATCGCGTTATACGGGTTAACCTGTCTGTCAAAGTAACCATGTCTCCGCAAGAAGCCAAAATCTTCCAGCAGATCATCAATGAAGCCATTACCAGTTACGAGAGTCGCTATGGCGAGATAAAAACGCTGAGATCGGATACTCCTGGTATTCCACCCACAGAACTGTCGGGAGATGGTCACTGAGTAAAAAGGGAAATTTAAATTGTCAAAACAAAGGCCCTTTGCGGGGCCTTTTGTCTTCCGACTTCTTGTGATGGGTTTTTAGCGTTTGTTTTTCTTGTGCTGAGTTTTGATCTCTTCCAGTTGTTCAGGCCGTCTGGCGTCTTTGTATTCCCGGTCACGTAGGGTCGTTGTCAACTCTTGATTGATTTCACTTTGCACGTCTCGCAATTTGTTTTGCCATGCTCGTGTGAGTTCTTCTTGCAGGACTCCCACAGCAAGCAAGGAATTCAGGTTACGTTCTGCATGGACGAAGGCCCGGTTAAGGGCAAAGAGCCGCCTATAGATCGACAGCTTGGGGTTATCATTGTGTACAGTCAAGGTTCGCCTCTGTTATAGGTGAATTTTTGATTAGGGACATGTCGGCGTTACAGCGCTGGCATGTCCCGCTTGTTTTGTCGCATGATCGAGGGGCGAAAGCAAGGAGAAAGTGGCTGGCCCGGAAAGAAAAATGGCTTGGTTAGGCAGGTATATTATTGCCGTTAATTGTTTCGGAGTGGGTTTGAAACGCTGTTTCTGTTCTAGAACAGACGGTTAAAGGCGGTGGATAGAGTCCTCATACATGACGCAAAACTCCTTGTGCAGATAACCCCTGAAACTGGTGCATCACCGGAGTGAAGGGGTGCGGCTGAGGACAGGCAGTCTGTATAAGTCATATATTATTTCGTTATCCAAGGAGCTAAAATACTGTTCGTCATTCCTTGGTGCTGGCTAGAATCTCCAAAGCTTGTAAAAAATGCCGCTACAGCCGCTACGCCGCTACAAGGGGCATAAACATTGGCGATTTCTGTAGCGGCTCGTAGCGCTTGTAGCCCCTTTCCTGCCATGGTGAGCGGCACTGGAAGTCCCGGGGGAGAAGACTTCGGTGCAGGCGTGTAATTGAAAAGCAGATCCATCGAGTGGGCTTAGAGAGCGGCTAGTGTTCTTCATAGAGTTACTATAAAACAATTACTATAGATTGTCAAGAAAAATGAGCGCATTTTTGACAAATAGCCATTCGCCATAAAGAATATTGTTGTACGTGCACTATAATATTCATATTTGTCAAGTCGTATTTTCTCGATACAAGAGGGCTGAGCTCGGAGAATTTGCAAGCCATTTCACCATTCACGTATCCCGCCCTTCGCAAAGAGCGCGAAGGACGGGGCACCCGGCACCCGGCCTTAGTTCAGCCTTGATACCCCCGAGTCTGTCGCGTCTTTAATTCCGAAATTCCTGCAAGCCCAAATTGTGAATGCTCTCAGCTTCCCATGTTGCAAGCTGGTTCTTGGCCTCTTCCGGATTCTCCAATAGTTTGGATTTAATCAACCGAACCCGCAAGGCGATCTCTTTTTCCCAAGCCACAGATGGATTTATCTTTTCCAAGAGAATATCAATCACATTCGCTGCGACAGGGATCTCTCCAGATTGGATGCGATTATAGGCAAGTGCTTCGTAGCAATGAGGATTAACATAGCCTGAAGTGGGGTTCCCCTTGGTTAGCAGTTCCACGGCTTCTGCCACATCCTTGGCAGTTTTCAAGCCAACGAGCACGGGTATTTCCTTCAACATTTCCGAGGCTAGTGTGCCTTCCAATTCTGGTTGGTCAACGCTCCATCGCTTATTGGGCCCTATGCGGTGGCCGAAAGTGAAATGGATATGCTTCACTGGCACGCAAAGAGGCATAAAGAATACGTTGATATAGAAATTCTTTTTCGCGAAAGCCGAAGCCTCGAAATGGAACCCGCGCAATGTGTGCTCCACTGGAGAGATGAACATCAGCTTTCCCTTTACTACGAAGCCAGGAAAATTCGGTAGCAAATGCGTCTCAAGCTCAATAAACTGCTTCGTTTTCACTTTTGTGGTTTAATCTCCTTTACTGGCACGTTGCTGCCACCTGGAAGTTGTGATTGGATCTGTCGAGTCCGTGCAGGAGTCAATGTAGCACTGCCCGTTTTGAGATCGGTAAACGGCTGTTGGCGCATCTACTGGCCCCTCGACCACGTCGACCCGAACTGATCCTGGCGTTCCGTAGTTTACGGGCTGGCCACCCAGATAAGACTGTTCCGCTGCAAGGTTGGCATTTCCCAAGGCGTCGACCTGCGCTGCGAATTCAGAGTGAACTGCCGTTCCATAAAGAGGACCACTGCCAGTACCCACCGTTTCGGCCGCAGTATTTGCGGCGCCCTGCAACTGCTGGATCACGGACGGTGCCTTGACGGTCGCCGTCATGTCCACTACTCCCGCCACTGCTGTTCTTGATGATAGCGCGGGAAGTGCAAGTGCGGTAGCGAACGCTCCCGCGTGTCCCGAAGGAGTGTTCGGAACATTATTTTGTGTCGGAGAATTCTTAATCCCATGATCAGATACAGGCAGAAGGTTTACCAGCGAGCCAAGCGCGCCTTGGCCAGCATCTTTGAGGCAGGCTCTCCAGCCTCTTACATAGACATCAGCGGTCACCGCTCCAGCCCATCGTCCGGGATTCACCCAGCTTGATATCCAATCTTTACCAAAGGATAAGCTGGCATTCTGGTGACCATCGGCGTCGAATCCTGTAGTTGGCAGGTTTCGTACGTAGCCATACAGATTCAGAGATTGCGGATCGCCAAAATGCGCATACGGCACAGTGACCGGCTTGGCGGCCCAATCCGGAGTCAGGAAGCGTCCAAGTGCGTTTCCGTAGTAGCGCGCCCCAAAATAATCTAGACCAGACTCCGGATCGCGTTCCTTGCCCGTAAACTTATAACGATTATCAAAGTTATTGGTGAGTTGAAGTTCCCCACCCCAGGGATAATAATCCGATTCATTCTTGATATTCCCTGTGGCATCTGTGACCATCGAAGCGGTCTTCAGATGATCGGAGAAGTAGTAGAAAACCTGATTGCCTACGTTTTTCCGCGCGACTCGTTCACCAGCAAAAAAGATGTATTCGTGCTGAACGTTTCCTGAAAGATCAGATTCGGCAATGATACCCGGTGAGGCGTACCAGTAGAGCGTACCGGTCGTGCTGTTGGATTTTTTGACCCGGTTACCGTCACCGTCATAAACGTAAGTGTATCCAGCAGTCGAGCTGATGCGGTTTTCGGGGTCGTAAACATAATTGGTTCCGTTGTTGTCGCGGAGCATGTTTCCGGCAGCGTCATAGAGATAGCTGCCACCCTGGGCACGGTTGTTGGATGCGATGGTCAACGAGAGGTTCTCGGCGGAGCACTTGGTAACCTGCTTCTGGTTGAGATTGCCCCAGGGATCGTAGACGTAGCTGTTGCCCCAATACTCGGTGTGGCCATCGGGAAGGGTCTTGGTGCAATCGGTTCCTGCATTCTGGGCGGAGAGCAGACGGTTGAGCGGATCGTAGGTGAACGTCTGATTGCGGCTGGCATCTCGGTTGTTGACGATGCCCCAGACATTGCCGTTATTGCCGCTGCCCAAGTGAAAGTCGCAGTTGATGCTGAACACCGTCTGGCTGGGCGAAGAGGCCGACATGTTCATCGGCTGAAAGCGTTTGTTGTAGCTGAAGCCGTTGGTGATTCCGTTAAAGGTAGTGCTGTGGCCACTAAGGAAGCATGGTCATGCCCATGCGCGAAGGCGACTCAGGAGACATTTTAGCGGGAAGATACCCGACCGATTGGTCGTCATCGACGAACCGCATGATTTGCACACCAAGATTCCGCATTTTACCAGCATTACATTGGTGTGGTAATGTGCCCTTTTTCCTGCCATTGCTCGGGCAGCATCCGGTTTCCAGGTTCGCGCAGATCGAGGGGGTCAATATAAAGCTCACTGAGACTTCCATCAAGCTGGTCGAGCGTGACGGTTATGCCGAAATCATCCGTCGTGCTAATTTCGATTCTTCCAATATAGCCTCTCGTTCCGGTAAGCGAGGGATTCTGCGGCCTCGGACTATCAAGGTACACCGTCTTGCACTTATCACAACTGCATTTAGCGATAACCTGTGTATCGCTGAAGTCTACGTCTGCCCAAAGAGGATTATGCTGCAGAATCTCCTGAATCCACTGGCGTTCCAGCGGAGATAATGGTCGCGGCTTTATTGGAACTCTGTGAGGTGCATGCATCTGTCCACTCATTTTTTGTATATGTTTGAGAATATGATTTCACCAACGGAGTTCATCCAGCAAGTGAACTCATGCTCAACCCCATTAATTTCCACAACGCCTCTGATCACTCCGTTCGCCTCTCTGGTGTATTTTCCGGCCTGAACCACCGCACTTACTGCTGTTTTAACCTCTTGTACGGTTGCTAGTACAGTTGAATGACCGGCTTCAACCCGCATCGCGTGCTCTAGCTGCTGAGCGATCGCGGCTGGGACAAGAATCGGCATCAACATAAAAGTACTATAAACATATTACTAAAGATTGTCAATAGGGTGTACAAACTCTAGCAAACATATTTGAAATTTCACCGCTAAGGACGCAATGGCGCAAAGGAACATCAAAATCTTACCGCTGATAACGCTGATTTGACTGATAAGCGCCGATCCAAGCAAGTGCAAAATCTTGGCGCAGGCTGTCTTAAGGCTGCAATAGCCGTCGTGCTAAAATCTGTTCCAGCACCGGTTTGATTGGAGATCAAGACAGGGTTGATCACAAAAGCAGTTAGCGGAATGAGAGTCGAGCCCCAAGAAGGATCACAAAGGCGACGACTATGAATCAACCAAAGAACGGGCTACGGCAAGCCTGCAATCCGAACCAACCACGAGTTCAACAACGCGGCGATACGCGGCCCATCAATGCATCTATATGGGCGTCCAGCAAACTCGATTTATCGAAGACAGTATTGCCGGTCACGAAGCCGTTCGCAGCGCCTCCAGTGTATCGTCCCAACGTTGTAAGCATGACGCAGCCAAAACATGTTTCCTTCCCCCACATCCCCGGTGCTCCGCCGGTGTACCGTCCTAATAACGCGAACGCAACGCAGTTGAAGCCCATCGCATCGCGCGGTGTCCCTATTCCGCCTGCTGTCTATCGCCCTGCATCGATCCATGGTCAACTCAGATTGCCGGCAGCTCAGACCAGGACAAGCGCAGCTCAATTGTCAGCGCCTCCTGTCTATCGTCCTCAGGTTGGATTCAGGACAGGCCATCCAAAGCCAGGTCGTGGTGTGTGGCGAGTAAAACATCCACTGGCTTCGAGCGTCTACGGGACGCAATCGCCATCGGCAGTTTTATTGAAAGCGCCTCACATGCCTGCTCTGGTGCAGCGCTCAACACCTATTCGCGTGGTAAACAAGGGAGCTTATGCATTGAGGCCAGCTCTGGTGAATGCCCGGATTCGCATTGTGGGCGGAGCGGCCGGACGCGGAGTGGTCCAAAGGATCCAGATACAGGGCACAAAAATAGGTCAACTTCATGGCGAAATGATGAAAGTTGAGGCTTATCAGAAACTCGTCAAGGACGCCGATTCACAAGGCGAAGTAACAATTAAGGAAGGCAGCCTTCCGTATTCGATCGCCGGCACCGATTGGGCGCAACGCTTGATTGTCATTGATCCTGATCATGATGATTCCGAAATCGCGCATTGCATTATTTTTGAATTGCTGAATGCTCAAGACACTGAGTTCCCAAATATATTCAACACATCAGAAAGCTCTGAAGAGTTTGCGCAGAGGGCTGTGGAACAAGAGTGGACCCATGCCAAAAAATTTCAAGAAGTAGCACACGCAGTAAACTACATGACAGGCATCAATCCAGGGTTTTTCCCGTCACAAACCTTGTCCCATAAGTTACCCAAGAAAGATGAGTATGTAAAACATTCAACAGACATCGGACACATGAAAGCAATGGGGCAGACATTTGAGAAGTACCTTTCATTGAAAAAGAACTAATAGTGGCGCGTGACGAATAACCTGCAATGAGGCATGGAAGATGGACCATCGCAAAACCGGACCACCGCAAGTGCGCAAGGCGAGCTCCGCTTTTGATCAAAAGAGTGCCCAGGCGAAACCTTTAAATTCCAACATGCGACAGGCTGGAAAGCCTGGATCCGCGCATCGCGGAAAGGCCCCGGTCCTGCCGCCTCCTGTTTATCGTCCCTCTTCCAATGCAACGCAACCCAGGCAGGCGTTGCGGCCTGCCGGTGCAACCATCCGTGGTTCTCAGGTGCCACCTCATCTTGCGCGGGCAAACGGCGGCCCGGCGCACCGGCCCACGATCCAGCAAAAATCAGTCATGCCTCTGCGAACAGCGCCTCCTGTTTATCGTCCCCAGAACAAAGCAGTGGTATTGCAATCAAAGATGAGGAATGGCTTCCAGCAGACCAGGCGGCAGGCGCCTCCTCCAGTCTATCGGCCGCAGATGGGCCGGTTGCCAGTCCAATCCAAAGCTGCTATTGGCCGGAGGGTTGGCGGGACGAAGAATACCGTCATTCAGCGCGTGCTGATGTATACGTATCCGGCAGGTTCTATTATCGACGCCCCCTACACTATTGAGCAGGTGATGGGCTTCGGAAAGACGGCTGTAACGCATCAAGGCATGACAGTGTGGACGCATCCCGATAATGTAGAAGACACTGCCATTGCCATTGAACGTCTAATCCAGAGTGGCAGAGTCCCAAGCTCACGGACTCAAACCGCCTATGTACCGCTACGCCAGGACCAATTGCCGCAACTGGATGAATTGGAAGAAGTGAACCCGGATGGAAGAGGCGCGGATTTAATTCATGAGGGCAAGACATACCAAGACTGTGTGATCCTGAAACTGAAGAGCTGGGATTTTCCGGCCATTGGTTCTTCTGCACCGATTTTTCCGCCGGGAAAGGTGTTTTGCTGGACCGGCAGGAGCCTTCAAGATGAAGAAGGCGAACTCATCGAATTGACCTCCCAAAAGATAGCGGCTTACTGGAACACAGTGTACAAGCTGACTGAAGGCTATACATCAGTTCCAGGCGGCGGGGCCGAACATCGCATCAATTGTGCCGGATATGCGTTGGAAAAATCAGAGGACATCGAGACAACGGACGCCAACTCCACTTTAGAGGGTATCGACTATGAGAGAGTAGCGACCCTGTCCGACATGGAGCAGGAGCAGATCCAAGAAACGTTGCAATCACTGACCGTTAATACTCGTTATGTGCTTGCGCAGACCAATCATTTTTTCAGGTTAAAGCCAAAAGGGCTGGACGCTTATATCTTGTCGGAGAAGAATTCGTCGGGTCCGGTCTACGAGAAACTCCACACAGCCGATACGCTCGCCAGTTTCCTCCATGGAAAGGCCAATCTTCGCTTGTATAAGCGCAAGTAACAGCCGGAATTCGGCTTCAATTCTGGACGATTCGCGGCTTCACGCGGAAATGCTGCCGGAGTTCTATTGACGCTTGCTCCCCGCAAGTGTTTTCCTAGACTTATGGAATTGCGCAAGGACCCCATCACGCGCTCCTGGGTCATTGTGGGCAGCGAAGAGGAGAGCAGCCGTCAGTCGGAGGGCTGTCCTTTCTGTCCTGGGTCACCCAGCCAGCCTCAAGTGATCTCCACTCTTCCGGCCAACGACCACGGTGGCGGGCCAGCGATGTCGATGGTGCATCCCTCACCTCTTTACCGGATCGAAGGCGAGCCGCAGCGGCATTCGGAAGGCATTTATGACGTGATGAATACCATAGGCGCCCACGAGGTGCTGGTGCAGAGCATTCGGCATGATATCGAGTTGTGGCAGTCATCAGACGCTGAGATCTCACAGTTCCTGCTACTCGCCGCGCAGCGCATTCAGGACTTAAAACAAGACCTGCGCTTCAAGTATGTGACCATGTTCAAGAACTACGGCCCTTTGGCGGGCCAGGAGTTCGATCATCCGGTTTCTCAGCTCACTGCGACAACCTTTGTGCCCCGGCGCGTACTTTACGAACTGCGTTCTGCCCGCGACTACTACGTGGAGAAAGAACGCTGCGTCTTCTGTGACACCTTAAACCAGGAGATGCGGCAGCCGGTACGGATCGTGGAGACCAGAGGAGATTATGTTTCGCTGTGTCCCTTCGCTTCGCGTGTGCCATACGAGATTTGGATCATGCCCCGGCGCCACGACTCATCGTTTGAACGCACCGTAACTTCCAAAACAGGCAACTTGAACGAGTTGAGTGGAATGCTTCGCCATACACTGCAAAGGGTGATCAGCATTTCCGAGTCGTTTCACATGGTGCTGCATTCCGTCCCTAACACTTATCAAAAATCCAATATCCTTCAATACTGGAAGACCGTGGACGAGGACTACCATTGGCATATAGAAATCCTTCCCGTCGTGGGATCGAAAGCCAAACCTTACTTCCTGAAAGAGGTCTACTACACCCCCATTGCTTCCGAGGTCGCGGCTGAGCGGCTTAGGACGTTGTCGGTGAGGTAGGCAAAAACAAAACCAACTTCTTACCGCTGATTTGCGCGGATGAACACAGCGCAGCAGAGCCGCAACCAAAAAGCAAAGTCAAAAACTTTACCGCAGAGGTCGCAAGAAAGAGCGGAGAACGCAGAGAAAACCTAACCACGAAGGAACACGATGTTAGGGGCGAAGGACACGAAGGAAAGCAAAGAAAATCTTCGCAAAATTCTTCGCGGCTTGGCATGAATCTGATTGTTAGCAATGCAGATAAACCAACATCTTTGAAAACACAGCGCGGCGTAAACTCAACTAAGCCATGAATATAAATGAGATAAATATATGAAATATAACGGTTTATAAAGCATAACAAGATGTCGAAGCTTTTAAGAATACTCTCAGAAACTCCTTGTAAGTAAGGTTCGTTCGTAGCATTATTGGCCCGACTTCCCCAGGCAGCCGATATACTTTGTCTTAGAGATTTATGCCGCTCTTCTGGTTAAGAATTGCTTTGGCTCTTTACGGGTTCGGACTGCTCTACGCTGTTATGGCGATATGGGGTGAACGCGAGCGATTGACTCGCATCATGCTGCCAACAGTGGGGTTAGGGACGGTCTTTCACTTTGTTTCGGTGATTGAATCAGTCCGGTTGACGGACTTTGATACTTCCTGGTCGATCCACCAATTCGAGTCTCTGTTGGCTTTCCTGCTGATGGCCTTTTTCTTCGCCATTTATGCGCGCTATCGTACGGCTTCCCCCGGTATTGCCATTTTTCCATTGGCTTTCGTCCTGACGCTATCAGCCCAGTCCTATTCGGAGAATTCACCGACCAATCCGACGCCGTTTCATCCCGTCTGGATTTATGTGCATGTCGCCCTGGTCCTGGTTGGATATTCGGCGTTGATTGTCAGCTTTGTCGCCAGCATCTTGTATTTGATTCAAGAGAGGAGTTTAAAAGCGAAAGGCGTGGCCAGATTCTGGTCCCGCCTGCCTGCGCTGGCCACCATTGATGAGATCGGCTATCGCTGCCTGATCTTTGGCTTTCCTTTCATGACCTTTGGATTGATTGCCGGGTCAATATTGGCGGAGGCCAAGTTCGGAGCCGGCTATTTCAAAGACCCGAAGATCCTGTTGTCGATACTGATGTGGGTGGTGTACACGATTTTGCTGTATACGCGCTGGAGCGCCGGCTGGCGGGGAAGGCGAGCGGCATATCTGGCTACTTGTGCTTTTGCAGCGGCGGCAGTGGCCTGGGTGGCCAATATCCGTCCATAAGTTTATTGCATCATGATTTTTCAACCATGAACTTTCAACTCATTGGCGTAAACCATAACAGCGCACCGGTGGAGGTGCGCGAGCGGCTGGCCATTCCGGAGGCGCAACTGCCGGATGCCATCCGCACTTTGGTGCAACAGCCAGGCGTGGATGAAGGCATGGTGCTTTCGACTTGCAATCGGGTGGAACTCTTGACCAGCACCCGCCAAACTACGGACCTGCGCGATTTTTTGCGCAGCTATTTTGGGGTAAGCCCAGACGCTCTGAACTCTCACATCTACGAATTTGAGGAGCGCGATGTTGTCCGCCACGTTTTTCGGGTGGCCTCCAGTCTCGATTCGATGGTTGTGGGCGAGCCCCAAATTCTCGGGCAAGTCAAAGAAGCTTATGCTATCGCGCGGGGCCTTGGGGCAGTCCATTCCGCGCTGGAAGCGTTGCTCTCCCGTGCCTTTGCGGTAGCGAAACGGGTGCGCAACGAGACCGCCATTGGCAGCTCCAGTGTTTCCATCTCAGCGGTAGCGGTGCAGTTGGCGGAAAAGATATTCGGCTCCCTGCGCAATCGCACGGTGTATGTGGTGGGGGCAGGCAAGATGGCGGAGTTGGCTGCACGGCACCTGATCGCCCACGGCGCAGGCACAATTCTTTTCACCAACCGCACCCATGAACGGGCAGTGCAACTGGCGGAAGCTTTTGGCGGCCAAGCTATTCCTTTCGAACGGCTGTACGAGACGGTAGGTCGCGCCGACATTGTGCTCACCTCGACCGGCGCCTCGGAGCCGCTCTTCCGGCGCGAGCATGGCGAGCAACTTCTCAGCCGCCGCAAGAACCAGCCGATGTTCTTCATCGATATTGCGGTGCCTCGCAATATCGATCCGGAGATGAACCGTCTGGATGGCATGTTTGTCTACGACATTGACGATCTTCAGGCAGTCACCAGCAGCAACAGCACGGAGCGAAAAAAAGAGGCGGAACGGGCGGAAAAGATCATTGATGTGGAAGTGGAGCGTTTTGCCACCCGCATGAAGTCGCTGGCGGTCGTGCCCACCATCCTTTCCCTGCAGGAATATTGTGAGACAATCCGGCAGGCAGAGATAGACCGGATACGCGGCAAGCTGGGCACATTGACCCCGGAACAGGAAGCTGCAATCGATGTAATGACGCGCGGGATCATCAATAAATTGCTGCACACTCCCATTACGACTTTGAAATCTACGGCAGCCGAGCCAGAGGCGGCCACCATTCATGAGATAATTCGCCGTATCTTTAATCTCAATAGCAATTCGAACAGCGGGAAACCCAACAAGTAATGGCGCACCTTCGCATCGGCTCGCGCGGCTCACAGCTTGCGCTTTGGCAGGCCAACCATGTCGCCTCTTTGCTCCGCAGCCAGGGGCACACGGTCGATATTGAGATCATCAAAACCACAGGCGACAAAATTACTGAGGTCGCACTCTCCATGGTCGGAACCAAGGGCATGTTTACCAAGGAAATTGAAGATGCCCTGAACGCCAGGCAAGTTGATCTGGCCGTGCATAGCCTGAAAGACGTGCCTACGGAATTGCAGCCGGAGTTTGAATTGGCGGCCATCATGAAGCGCGAAGATCCACGCGACGCGTTTATCTCAGTGGAGTTTTCCGATCTGCCCGGTCTTCCGGGAGGGGCACGGGTTGGCACCAGCAGTTTGCGGCGGCAATCGCAGCTTCGGGCTTTGCGTCCTGACTTGCAGGTGCTGTCTTTGCGGGGCAACGTCGATACCAGGTTGCGAAAGATGGAGAGCGGCGATTACGACGCCATCATCCTGGCTTCTGCGGGCGTGAACCGCCTGGGATTGAACCAGCATGTACGCTACCGGATTCCGCCGGAATTAATGTGCCCAGCCGCCGGACAGGGCGCTCTGGGGATTGAGATACGCCGGGACGACCTGAACATGCGGGGCATACTTGCTTTCCTCGACGACGCTGATGCCCGCGCCACCACGACTTGTGAACGGGCCTTGCTCCAGGGCCTGGGTGGAGGATGCCAGGTGCCGATTGGGGCCTTTGCCGAGAGGCATAACGGCAAGTTAGTGCTGAACGCCATCTGCGGCCGTCCTGATGGCGCTGAATTATTAAGGGAGCAGGCGGAGGGTACTGATCCTGAAAAGCTGGGCCAGCAGACAGCCGAGGCACTTCGCAAAAAAGGCGCTGACCGCATATTGAACGACATTTACGGCAAACAAGTTGCTGTTCCTAGAATGCCATGAAGAACGCCACCCGCAAACCGCTCGATGGCTGGCGTGTTTTGATCACCCGCGCCAGCAAACAAGCTGGCGGCCTGGCCCAGCCATTGCGTGAATTGGGAGCCCAGGTTGTCGAAATCCCTACCATTGAGATCAATCCTCCTCGCAGCTATGCTCCTCTGGACCAAGCCCTGCGCAGCCTCGATCAATACGATTGGCTTATTCTTACCAGCGTAAATGGAGTCGACGCATTATTTGATCGTCTGAAGAAACTCAAAATTCAACGATCCAGGCTAAAGCACCTCCACGTTGCCGCCATTGGACCGGCAACTCAGAAGGCGATAGAAGAACAGGGAATAAAAGTTGAAATTACTCCGGAAAAATACATTGCGGAGTCGGTGGTTACCGCCCTGCGCGGGCGGACGAAAGGGAAGCGCATCCTGCTGGTCCGCGCGCGGATTGCCCGCGATGTCCTGCCCAATGAGTTGAAGAAAACCGCTGCCGTAGTGGATGTAATTGAGGCTTACGAGACGAAAGTGCCGGCCGGGGCCAAGGAGAAACTGAAGAACGTCTTTATGAATTCTTCCTCGCGCCCGAATGTAATTACCTTTACCAGCTCGTCTACCGTGAATAATTTCTTAAGCCTGCTGGGAGACAATCCTGAAAGCCTGCTGCAAGGAGTCCACTTGGCCTCGATTGGGCCAGTGACCAGTGGAACGCTGAAAAAAGCAGGCTTCAAGCCCTCAATCGAAGCGCATGAATACACCATGGAAGGACTGGTGACGGCCATCGTGGAAAAATCGAAGCGTTTAGCAGGCGCATAGTTGCGCGTAGAGCACAGCGCGGCAAGCCGCAACCAAACCTTACCGCGGATCTGCACGGATGTTCACGGATTGGGTTAACGATTTGCCACGATATGTTTTTGTCGAAAATGGAACCAGGTAAAACCACAGAATACGCGCGCTGCCGAGCGCAACCAACCTGAACTCAGCCCAACTTTTCTGTGAAAGAAACCCCCGACGAACTCCAAAAACTCTCCTCAATCTATTACGTAAGTACCGTTGAGAATAATTAGAAAACTCTTAATATTGCTCTCAAGCAAGCGGAAGTAGTGTTTGGACACCCAGTACTTCTCCCCAACAAAGGTCAAATAACACCTTGCCAGGCAACAAGCCTGGAGGGTGGGAGGGTGGAATGCAAATGCGTAGCATTTTGCGGATTGCAAGAAATCCAGAAGCGCGGGCGAAGCGGTTCTTGCTACTTGCACTGGGACTCATTTTGTTGCTTGCGCAACCAACGTTGTCACAAGAGGCAGTACCTGGAGTCACAAACTCCTCAATCCGGATTGGTTCATGCTCTGCACTCGATGGTCCGGCTTCATTTCTCGGCCAGCAAATAGCAATGGGCGCTCTGGCATATTTCCGCATGGTAAACGACCAGGGCGGAGTTTATGGCCGGACGATCGACTTCAAGACATTCGACGACAAGTATGACCCTAATGAAGCCGCATCCTGCTTCGGCAAGCTGGTGCAGGCCGACATCTTTGCCGCGGGCTTATTCGTGGGGACGCCTACGGCTGCCAAGTACGTTCCACTGGCTGAGGCCAAGAGAATTCCCGTCGTAGGTCTTTTTACCGGAGCGCAACTGCTCTATGAGCCGTTGAAGCACTACGTCATGAATGTTCGTGCATCGTATTTCGACGAAACTGAGGCCCAGATTGATGGACTATGGGCACAGGGCATCCGCAAGATTGCGGTGATTTATCAAGACGATGCTTTCGGCCAAGCGGTGCTGGAGGGCGTCCGGCACGCGCTGGCGAGATATCATGCTGCTCCCTTGGCTCTGGGAACATTTGAACGAAATACATTGGACGTGGAGCGCGGCATTGCTCCAGTGCGGGAAGGCAAGCCGGAGGCAGTCATCCTGGTCGGACCCTACGCTCCTGTGGCTGCCATCCTGAAACGGGCCCATTCATCGGGATGGAGTCCGCTCTTCCTGACGGTCTCCTTTGTGGGAACAGAAGGACTCATTCGTGCGGCGGGCAGAGATGCTGACGGAATCGTCATCACTCAAGTTATGCCGCCTTATGATCGGACCGATCTTGCCACCATTAAGCTCTATCGTGAGGCGTTGCAAAAATATTCGGGCACAGAGCCAAACTTTGTCAGTCTTGAAGGCTTTGTCGACGCGATGGTGATCGTGGAAGGGCTCAAGCGGGCAGGTAAAGAGCTGACCCGGGAAAAATTTATCGGCGCAATCGAGTCGATGCACGACCTGGATGTCGGGCTCGGCGCCCGGTCCCACCTTCGGTATGGGCCAAGAAACCACAAAGGGTTAGATTCCATCTATCCGACGGTCATTAAAAACGGCAAGGCTGTGGCGTTTTCGGATTGGAAAGACCTGCCAGTGCATTAGCTGAAGCAGCAAATGGCAAATAGCAATTGGCAGATAGAGATCTTTGTAAGGCTGGTTTTTTCAAACAACTCAAGCGTCAGAATCTTAAGATATAATTACCGCGCTGTACGGGCCTCCAATATTGATGAAAGTCACCGAGAACATCAGCTTTGTTCTGAAAATCGATTGCGTTCAGCAAGAGGAGTTTTCACCGTGGAAAAGAAACTCGGAAAGCTTGAGTTACATCAGGAAACAGTTAGAAATCTTACCTCGGACGAGCTGCGGAAAGTGGTTGGTGGTACCGGAGCGACAGCCAGTTGCATAACACAGTGTACTGGACCTTGTCCGCCCACACCTGCTTGCGTCTGAGCGATGGTCTGATTCATGGCGTCCGCTGCTCGTGAATTCTGAGTGTGGGCCAGCAACAACTTTTGTGCGTCTCACAATCCTGGGAGCAGCGAGCGAAGCTGCAACCAATCATGCGGTGAGGAAATCTTCACCGGACAGCCTCCCATTGAGCGTCAGATTCGATCTGTACCGCACCTCTTTGAATGGCCCACGAGACAAAGCCTGGGGGCGCATTCTTCACTCCGTACAGGTTTGCCATCCGCAGGCTCTTTATGCCTTGCCAACGGACATCACTCAAGTCCGCATTGCGCAAATCGGTGTTAACAAGAGTGGCATCAGAAAAATCCGAGCCACTTAAGTTGGCGCCCCACAAATCTGCATCGTCAAGATGGGAGCTCCGGAATAATGCTTTACGAAAATCAGCTTCACGAAAATTGCCCGAGCTTAGATCGGCGTAAGTGAAGTCTGCTGATTGGAAATTGCCATTGCGAGCATCACAACGACTGAAGTTTGAACGCAACAAATGGGCCTTGGGCAGAGAAACTCCCTGAAGAAAGGCGCCGGAGACATCTATGCCAACCAAAGGAACACGATCGGTATTCAGTTCTTGTAATGCTTCAACTCTGCCTCCGCTTCCGCCCTTTCCTTGGGCGGTATTGATTACCTGCCAAGCCTGATAATGCTTTTGCTTGATTCTGTCGCCAGCTTCATTGAAAAAAAGAATGACGGCCACAAGGACCGAAAAAGTCCCTAAATACTCCAGGACCTCCAAAAATCTCCAGTTGCTCAACAGGAACGCGAGCCATTCCCATAGCCACTCGAAGGCAACGAAAGGTAACGCCCAGGCGTGCTTGATGCCGCTTTTGTGTTTTGCCCAAGCTTCTGGTTTGTGTCGGGGTTCCCGTAGAATCATGGCTGCCGCTCCGTCCTGATAAACATGGCTGTATAGCAGAATCTGTGGGTAAAAAAAAGGCCGTGGAAAAGGCGCGTAGTGGAAAAGTCCAAAGGCGGGACTTTCCCACTACGCTTGGAAATCCCGCAAGAGCAGCGAGAACGGCGGGTTAACTTTCCGATTTCTCTCCCCTCAAAAACGAACAGCTGAACTCCAAACCGGATTAGTCTTTTGTTTGCGAAGACAAAGGCCTATCGGCAAGGAGATCAGCTATTCAATTACAGGTTAAGACCATCTTGAATCAAAATACAACGTTATGTGGGCTTCGTGTACGCAGAAGTCTGGAGAGTCGTCCGACAACGCCACGACATGGTACAAGGGGTTGACCGAGCGGCGCACCGAGACGACGTTGTTGGCGGGCAACGGCGCCAGCCTGACCGAATTGGTTGGCACCGAGGGCGACCGTTATGCTCTGGTGGCCTCGTTTTCCAGCCAGTCGGCAAACGAACTGCCTCCTCCGCCGCCCGGCTATCAATGAATCCCAAGAACTGAAAAAAGATTTTCAGCTCATTTGCCTCCGTTATGCCCATATCCTCATTAACCAGGGATATAATTTTCAGCGCTATGATCGTCGTGGCGTCATCGACTGACGGCGCGAGGCCCGGCGATTCGTGTCCGCGCCGCTTTCTAGGTGCGCCATTGTGTACTCTTCTCTATTTGCGGTGGCTCGGACCCTTGGAGCATCTGCGGTACTGAAATCCCAACGCCCGGCAGGCTCTTCCAACTTGGATCCTCTGGCTTTACTTGAGCCATATAGGCCCAATGGATCGTTGTCTGAGTGCTGCCGGTGGCCATCTGCATTTCCATGGTCCATTGATTTTTTTGGGAAACCGCATGACCGATGCCCGTAGTGGACGACCGCGAGGAAGAACTGCCGCAACGTACAAAGGTTATGTAGATTCGCCCCTCCGGGGTAATACTGCCGATCATGCTGAACCAGACCGGCTTGATATTCGACGGTTCCGAATTCCCTCCTTCTGGGAGGATTACAGTAGCGGAGATGCCCCAGAAATAACCGGTACGAAAGGCAGAGATATGCCAGACAGTTTGATCTGTCATCCATGTAAGCGTGTTTTCATCGGGAGAAAATTGGAGAGCCGCCAGACTTTCCGGTGGAACATACCAGTACGTATCCTGCAACCAGCTCCATTGAGACCAGTCAGTATTAACATCGTCAGGCATTAGCACCCTCTTCCCTTGTGAATACAGCAAAGCTTTTCTACCTAAAGGCTGTTGCAAAACCCGATTTTACGGAGTTTAGTTCACAAAGCCAAGAAGATTAGCGCGGAAGGGTGGTGCGGTTGCGGTGCGGAGCTTGAGTTGGGAGTTAATTAAACATGTCAATGTTAGGACCACATCAAGTTTCATCGAGAAAATTGCTATTGGCCTATCCTTTGAGTCTGTTGGCTGCTCTATTCGTACCGCAAGCAGACGATAGGGTCGAGGTTAGCAGCAAGGTTGGCGGGGTAATAGCCAAATATCAGTCCTACTCCAACCGAGATTGCGAACCCAATTGACACCCAGAGATAGGAGACGGCTGCTGGAACTGAAGGCACAAAGCTACGGACCAGGGTGGATACACCGGTACCGACCAGAATACCAATCACGCCTCCGACCAGCGTGAGGGCCACAGCCTCAAGCAGGAACTGCAAGCGGACGTCTGCGCGGCGGGCGCCGATGGCTTTGCGTACGCCAATCTCCTGAGTGCGCTCGGTCACCGAGATGAGCATGATGTTCATCACGCCCACACCTCCCACCAGCAGTCCTACGGAGCTGATTATGGTGGTCAGAATCACCAGTGCGCCGGTGAGCTGGTTCCACAGATTGCTGAGGAAGTCAGGAGAACTCAACTCGAAATCATTTTCTTTGTCGGGGGGCACATGACGCAGACGACGCATCGCCTGAATGACCTCATCTTGCGTCTTTTCCAGGCTGGCGTTGTCCCGGACTGTAAATGCCATGACCAGTTCTTTGGCTTCAGGGTAGCGCTTCCTGAAGTCGCTCAGGGGGATGATGGCGAACACGTCCACGCCGGGACCGACGAATAGTCCCTGATCATGCTCAAAGACCCCGATGACCTCGTAGAGGGCGCCATTGATGCGCACCGTTTTGCCGACAGCGTCTGTATAAGGGAAGAGCGATTCGGCGATGGCCGCCCCCAGCACCACTACAGGACGCGCGTGCTGCTGATCGTAGGCGCTGATGAAGCGGCCACGATCCACGGAAAACAACGGAATCGCCTCGGTGTACTCAGGCTCAGCGCCGCGCAAGATGACCTTCTCGACGCTATGGTCTCCGCTGGTGATCAGATTAGTGTCGCCGAAGATGAAGCCGCGCGTGCCAACGGTGGTCACGATCTGTGCGTCGGGTGCGGCACGATGGATGAACTCAGCGTAGTTGTATTCGAAATACTTGCGCGTGCGAATACGTTCCGGCCAGTGGAATGGGTCCGAGCCGGGCGGAAACCGTGAGATAAAATAGGTGCGCGAGCCAAGAGATTCCACTTTGTCCTGGATAAATTTGTTCAAACCTCCAATGATGGCGGCCATGGAAATCACTGAGGAAACCCCAATGACAATGCCAATTACAGTCAACGCGGAGCGTACCTTGGATGAGCGCAAGGTGTTCAGCGCCGCCAGAAAATTCTCCCGGGCTTGAGAAGCGGTCATGATCGCCATCAGTCCGACCTCAGCGCGATGATTGGGTCTACCCGTGACGCCCGCACTGCCGGATAGATCCCGAAAAATAATCCGACTCCGGAACTCAGGAAAACTCCCAGTATTGCCACCCAAGTTTGCACTGCGGCAGGGAAGGGGGTATAGGTCCGCAAGCCAAGCGCCAGCAGAAATCCGACGGTGATGCCAATCACTCCCCCAGCCATACATTGCATGACGCTTTCGGCCATGAACTGGCGCAGGATGTCGAGCTTGGTTGCTCCCACGGCGCGCCGCACGCCGATCTCCCTGCGCCGCGCCGTTACGCTTACCAGCATGACGTTCATGATGACGATGCCGCCGATAACGACGGAGATTACGCTCACCATAATGAACACGGCAAAAAACGCGGTGCTGATGCTGCGCCACAGCGCCATGTAACTTTCTTTGGTGCCGATAAAGAAGTCGTCTTCCATTTTGGCCGTGAGATGGTGCCGGGCGCGCAAGAGGAGCTGTGCCTGGTCCTGGGCCTCCACGAAATTTTCTGGAGTGGTCTTCACGTTAATAGTGAGGCTGCTGTGGATGCCGTTCATGCGCAGGAAAACCGAGAGCGGGACCACGATGAAGTTGTCCTGGTCCTGGCCAAGGACGCTACCGATCTTCTCCATCGTGCCTATCACCAGCAGCTCGTCGTTGCCAATGCGAATTGTCTTTCCGATAGAACTTACGCCCGGAAACAATCGCTGCACCAGGGTATCGCCGATCAGGCAGACGCTTGCCCGGTGTTCGGTTTCTGATTCAGTAAAGTAGCGGCCCTGTTCGACGGTGCGCGTGTCAATATCGGCCATGGTCGCGGTTTGGCCGGAGAGATTGACGTCGGTCACCTCTTTGTCGCCATAACGCGCCCGGACGGTAGTGCTGGCGCTGGCGCCTACCTCCTGGCAGGCGGGACACTTCTCAGCAACAGCGCGCATATCGTCGAGCTCAATTTTTCTATACTTGAGCGCTTTGATGATGATGGTGAAGTCGGTCACCGCGAAGGGCGTGCGCGCGATCTGGAAGACGTTGGTGCCCAGGTTGGCGATTTTCTGCTCGACATAGACGTTTGCGCCCTGCACGATCGTCATGACGGTGATGAGCGTGGCCACACCTAGCGTCAGCCCCAGCATGGTCAGCGAAGCGCGCAGCTTGTGCGCGCGCAGGGCGCTGAGGCACTCGGTAAGATTGTCGCGGACGGCGAGCATGGCAGGGACCAAGCCTCTCCAGACTTTAGGGTATCAAATATTGAAGAAGCAAGAGGAGCAAATGGCAATTGGCAATTGGCAATTGGCAAATAGCAAATAGCAAATGGCAAATAGCAATTGGCACTCAGCACTCAGCCAAAGAAAAACCAAAAACCTCTTCACCGCGGAGGCGCGAAGACGCGGAGAAGATAAAACCAACTTCTTACCACTGATGACGCTGATACAACTGATTGACGCTGATAAACCAAAAACCTTTGCAACACAGCGCGGTAGAGCCGCAACCAAGAGCAAAGTCAAAAACTTTACCGCAGAGGTCGCAAGAAAGAACGGAGAACGCAGAGAAAACCTAACAACGAAGGAACACGATGTAAGGGCAAAAAAAGGCAAATAAGTCTCCGCAGCAGGGCAAGAACCAAGATCTTAATTATGTCTCAAACAAAGAACTTCTACCCACCGGACACGCCCGAAGGAAAAGCTGTTGCGGGGTGGACGATATTGCTTTCTGGCAGATCAACTTGCGCTAGAAAGGGTCCGGAGCCAAAATTGCGTGGGAAATTTCTTGCTCGCCATGAAACCACAGCAATACGCGGACCATACATTAGAGGGAAGACAGGGGTTTCGTTTCGAAGAAGATCGCAAATACGTTGCCAGCTTTCGGATTCAGGCTTGGCCCGGTGTTTTTCCAGCGCCTCATCCATGGCCACGTTGCGCCAGCGGCTGAGATTGCTGCCCCTGGTTGCTTGATTGGCGCTTGACGGGATGCTATGGCCCGCCAGCAGCGACTCCATGAAGTCCACCGGATCTGAAGTGTCCGGAATCCAACCGGCGAGCAGCAAATCATAGGCGCCACGACGGCACAGCTCTTGATATTCGTTTAAATCCCTGGGGTACTTGATCTCTACCAGGAAGCCAAGCTGGCGGAGCTGAGAGGCCACAAGCTCCGCGGTGGCGTGTGGTTCCGGCAGATACGGACGCGATACGGGAAGCACAGCAAGCACCAGTGGTGATTTGGACTGAGCTTTGGTTGTGGCCAGCAGCTCTTTGGCATGGGACAGGTCATGGGTAACGCGGTCGGGTGTACTTCCCAGTACAGGAGGGGTCAATCCGGTGGCGGCAAAAGCCAGGGCATTGGAATATGACTGGGCGGCAAGACTTTTTCGGTCGATAGCACTGGCAAATGCCAGCCGCACGCGGCTGTCCTGCAACAATGGTTTTTCGGTATTGAAGAAGAGAATCGCGGTGCAGTAGCCAAGGTCAATGCACTTTCTCATTTTTTCCACGCGGTTGAGCTCGTCGCGGGCCAGTTCGTCGGTGAAATCTACCTCGCCGCGATTTACCGCCTCCAGCAACTTCTGCCGCCGTCCATCGGCGTTGAGGGGATAAACACGGCATTCAATTTCCAGCAGCCGGACAGCCTCACTGGAGTAACGATTGTGGATCAGCCGAAAGCATTCAGGCCGATGATTGGGAGCAAGCATGTAAGGCCCCGTGCCCAAAAGCTCTTGACCTCGCTCCAAGACGATACCGAGATCAAATCGCGCCAGGAGCAATTCAAAACGAGCATTAGGACGCTTCAATTTGAAATACACTCTTTCGCCGCGTGCGGAAGCGCTGGCTTGAATCTTGAACGCCGGTGTCTTCTCAAGCGAAGCCGCAATATGGTCGGCGGTGAGCGGAGTGCCATCCGAGAACTGGATTCCCGACTTGACACCAGCGGAATAGTTCAATCCGCCGTGGTCAGGCTCCTGGCGTAAAGGGTGATCCAATAGCACCGGCTTGATCTGGCTGGAACCCGGAACCAGACGATATGGGGCTTCATAAATATGCCATTGGACCAGGAAGCTTCCGTAGTTCAGACCTGTCCGTGGATCAGGGCGCTCCCATCGATTGACAAAACCGACACGAAAAACCTCGCTCATATACTTAACCTTCTAACCTGGTACACGCTGGGAATGGGATTATTAAAGCAATCTAATAAGCGGATCGTGGTTCGTCAACGTTACTCTAATAACCAAGAGGGAAAGAATTGTGGGGAGGGAATGTGCCGAGTAGTACTTCTAATATAAGAATTTGTAATTGAGTGGTTTGGTAATTGAGTAATTGAAAATCGCAGTTTACCCTGGGTTATTTATCGTAGATGTTGCATCCGCATTTGGCTGGAGTGGCGTATTTCTTTAGGAAGTCCGCCACACGCGTGTAAGCATCGATCTGGTTTTCCATCTTGGAAAAACCGTGGCCTTCATTCTCGTAAATCTTCAACTCGGCCACGCCATTGCGCTTCTTGAGTGCGCTGGCGACCTGCTCCGATTCTGTGGCAGGGCAACGAGGATCATGGCCACCGGCCAGAATCAGCAGCGGCGCTTTGATCTGGTCGACGAAGTTGATCGGTGAGCGATCCATATAGCGAGCTTTATCTTTTATCGGGTCGCCCATGGTCGCCAAATCGTATTCGCGCAGGAGTGGGTCTTCGTTTTCGACCTCGGTAAACCAGTTCACAAAGGGGACAATCGGCACACCTGCGGCCCACAAATCAGGGGCCTTGGTGACTGCCATCATGGTGAGATAGCCGCCATAGCTTCCGCCCATGACTGCGACCTTTTTGGAATCAATGAAGCCGGTCTTTTTGATCCATTCGGCCGAGGCAATCACGTCCTGAAGATCTCCGCCACCCATATCGAAGCGATTGGCGTCCATGAATTCTTTGCCATAGCCGGTCGAACCCCGGTAATTGGGAGCGATTACGAAATAGCCTTGATTGACCAGATATTGAATGCTTTTATTGAAGGAATTGACGGTCTGAGAGGTTGGGCCGCCATGGATATAGACAATCGCAGCATTCTGTCCGTTGCGCTCCGCATTGTAAGGGACATAAACAAAGGCCGAGATTTCCCATTTTCCATCGCTGCTGGGGTAATGGACCAGGTAAGGCTCAACCATGTCTTCACTGCGGACTCCGCCCACCAACGAATGAGTGATCTGGTGAGACTTCTGGGTGGTGAGGTTATAGACCCACAGGTCCTGAGGCGCATTGGGGCCGTTGTGGTAGTACAGCACGCGTGAGCCATCACGAGTGAACGAGGATGTAACTCCACCAAGCGCATTTACGCCCTTGGGTACCGGAAGCGCATGGGCCTGCCGGGTCAGCAGATCATAGATAAAAATGTCCCGGTTGCCATCAATGTTGGCCGCCCAGGTGGCCCGCTTTCCGTCCGGCGAGAAGTTCTGCGAGGTAATCTCCCATTTATCGCGGGTCAACCAGGAGATCTTTTTTGTGGCGATATCCAACAGGCCCACGTTGTCATAGCCGTTATACGCATCGGAGGTGATCAGCAGGGTCTTGCCGTCGGGCGAGATGTCACTGGCGGAATAGTTATGCTCGCCGTCATGCGGCGTGAGATTGGTGGCCTTACCCGTGGCTACTTCTGCAATGAAGAGATTCGAGTCTTTGCCGGTTGCATATTGTTGAGAAAAGACGATCCATTTGCCGTCTTTGGACCACATTGGGCTGAAATTGCCCAATTCTTTGGGGGTGTTGGTGGTCAAGTGCCGGACTTTCTTGGTTGCAACCTCCATGATGTCAATTTCATAGGTGGACGATTCTTTGGGCTTAACGATGTACGCCAGCAGATCCCCATCGGGAGACCACACTGGATTTTCCTCGGCAATTTCAGGCGTGTTTGTAAGGTTGGTGACCTGGCCATTGCTGGGTGAGACGACGAAGAGGTCCCACTGCTCATTACCGTCATAGTCTGAAGCGTAGGCGATCCAGCGCCCGTTGGGCGACCAGGTCACACTGACTTGCCGCTGATCGCTCACCGTAAGTTGCAACGGCCACCCGCCTGCGGCAGGGACAACCCATATATTGCTGCGCCCGCTGATGTTGGTGATGAAGGCCACTTTTTTGCCATCAGGAGACCAGTCGCTCTCACCTACTGTCCGGGTCATGTAGAGCTTATCGACGGTGAAGGGCTGCACATCCAGCTTGCTCTTGCTGTTGATCTGGTTAGGGTCGGTAATGAAGTTATGAGCAGAAGTCTGCGAGAGAGCGTCGGTAGCCATTCCGAATACCATCATAAACAAGATCATTACAGCGTGCTTGGGCATGGCGCTCCTAAGGTTTCGCGGATTTGTGGATGTCTACCGTTGACCAGGTTTTGTCCGCGGCATGGCAGAGCTTCTCCAGGGTACACTCCGCGCATTTAGGCCTCCGCGCTATGCACACCGCTCGTCCGTGATGGATGATCTGGTGGGAGAACTCGATCCATTTGCTCTGGGGAATCACCTTCATCAGGTCCTGCTCAATGCTCTTGGGATCGTTGTTGCGGGTGAGCTCCAGGCGGCGTGATATGCGATGAACATGGGTGTCCACAACCACACCAACCGCTTGGCGGAACCATGAGCCCAGCACCACATTGGCAGTTTTACGGGCGACGCCCGGGAGGCTGAGCAACTTGTCCATCTCATCCGGGATTTCTCCGCCATATTCTTCCGCGACTTTCTTAGCGGCGCCCACAATCGACTTGGATTTATTGCGGAAAAAGCCGGTGCTGCGTATGTCCGGCTCAAGCTGTTCCGGGTTCAGCACGGCAAAATCGTGAGGTGTGGGGTATTTCTTGAAAAGCTCAGGCGTGACCATATTCACCCGAACATCTGTACATTGGGCCGAGAGAATCGTGGCCACCAACAGCTCCCAAGCGTTGTTGTGTTTTAAAGCGCAGGTCACACCCGGGTAGGATTCGTCCAAAAGGTGTAAAATTTTTTTGATTCTTTCCGGCGCAACTGGGTTATAACTGCGCTTCTGCGGCTTAGGTTTGGCTGTCTTTGGCGCAGCTTTGCGGGCTTTAGATCGAGCTGTAGGCATTTCGATATTTACACCTCGGCACAGAATTTTAACCGCCGGGCTTACAATCACAATACCAGAGGCATACAAATGGCATCCACCACCAGAGGAGAAGTTCACACGTTTTCACGCGCATTATCACCGGTTCCGATCACCCTGGAAGGTTCCAGCGTGCTCCACCAGATGTTTCGTTTCCGGTGGCAGGATTGGCGTAAACTCGACGATCCAAAGAGGCAGGAGATTCTGGGCGAAGCTTCTGCTGTCCTGAAAGAGATGGAGCAAAATCAGGCCATGCCCAGCGGTCTATTTTCGCTCTTAGGGCATAAAGGTGACCTTCTTTTGGTGCACTTTCGCAATTCCTTTGAAGAGCTCAAGGCGGCGGAGCTACGGATTGCCAACCTGCGACTGAGCGATTTTCTGGAACAGTCCACCTCGTATTTGTCGGTGGTGGAGCTGGGGCTGTATGAATCCTCGGTAAAGCTCTATCGTTTGCTGCAGGAAAGAGGCGTGGAGCCCAATTCAGCCGAGTGGAACGCCGCAGTGGAGGACACCATCAAGCGCCAGCGGGAAGCCATGCATCCCCGGCTTTATCCGCAGATTCCCCCGGCCAAATATATCTGCTTCTATCCCATGGACCGCCGGCGCGGCGAGGACAAGAACTGGTATCAATTGCCCATCGAAGAGCGTCAGCGGCAGATGGAAGAGCATGGACTGATTGGACGCCGCTATGCCGGGGTCGTGAAGCAGATCATTACCGGCTCGATTGGCTTCGACGATTGGGAGTGGGGCGTCGATCTATTTGCCGATGATCCTCTGGAGTTCAAGAAATTGATCTATGAAATGCGTTTTGACGAGGTAAGCGCCGTGTATGCGCTGTTTGGCGTGTTTTACGTCGGCGTTCGCTGTCCGGCAGCAGGGTTGCAGGAGCTTTTCAGCGGAAAGCTGCCTGGCTAACTGTCTGGGAATGTAAATAGACTGATTATTTACCAGCGGGAGTGACGGCCCTTTGATTGTCGGGATTACTGGCCATCGTGTGTTGCCGGATCCGGCCCTGTGGGGCTGGGTCAAGCAGGAACTCACTCACTTTCTATGCCGACTGGATCCTCCGCTTGTAGGCATCACTTCATTGGCCATTGGCGCCGACCAGTTGTTTGCCAAAATCATTCTGGAGCTCGGTGGAAAAATCATTGCCATAATCCCGTTTGCGGACTATGAGAGGACATTTGAAGATGAAGCCGATCTGCGAAACTATCTTTCTCTTAAAGCCGCTGCAATACGGGTGGAAACTCTAGGCCCTTTCACGAGTGACAATGATGCCTACGGACAAGCAGGCAAGAGGGTGACCGATTTGTGCGAACTGCTGATAGCGGTCTGGGACGGAGAACCGGCGCAAGGTCCGGGTGGAACTGGTGACATTGTGAAGTATGCTATTTCCCGACAAAAGCCGTTCGTTCAATTTAACCCGCTGACCCGGGAAATCCTGTTTCAACGAGAACCTGTATGAACGATGCTCGTGCTTCCAGCAATATCTTCATTAGCCACACACACGAAGATAAGAATCTCGCCGATACTTTTGAACGGATGGTGACGGAGCTATTTAGCGGTTACGTTACCGTTTCCTATTCGAGCAATCCAGAACTCGGACCGAAGCACGGAGAAAAATGGTTGCAGTGGATCGAGAAGCAGGTGCAGATGTCGGATCGTCCCCATGCAGGCAACAGCGCAAACGCCGCGATTGTGGCCGGAGAAGAGCTCTCCGTTGTCCGCAAGAAACTTGAAGGAATTCTTGCATTTAACCCTACACCGGAAGACCTGCACAGCATTGAGAAAGGGTTACGCAGGATTCAAAAGGCACTTCAAATCCCAGAAGCCAGATTGAACGACTGGCTCGCCGCTTTTCGGCAATAAGGAAAAGACAAAAATATGGCCACAATGCCGCCCCCGCCCCCGCCTCCCGCAACCCTCTTGAATCCGCCTCGGGGCAGTTACACAAAATACGACGATCTGCTGCTAGAGCAATATAAAGTATATGTTGACTCCAGCCAGAAGCTAAGCGACCGCAGGCTATCCACCAACAACTATCTGTTGACCATCAACTCTTCACTGCTTACGTTGCTAGGCCTGCTGGCAAGCCTGCTCGATGACAAACGGCCGTTGGTGATGTTGCCTGTGGCAGGGCTTTTGATATCAAGCGCTTGGTATTTGTTGCTCCAGTCGTTCAAGCGGTTAAACGGCGCAAAGTTCGACGTGATTCAGGAAATTGAGAAAGTTTTACCGGCCAAAGTCTTCGAAGATGAGTGGCGCCGGCTGACCACCGGTAACCGCCGTCCTTATAGAGCCATGAGCGACCTGGAGCGGATTGTTCCTCTGATTTTCGTCGTTTTCTATCTCTTGGCGGCTGTTTTTATCTGGACATGGCATGCAGAGAAAGAGAGCAAGATCCAGAAGATTCAGCTTCAATCACCGGTGCAGATTGAGATGAAGAATCCTCCAATAACGTCTCCGCCGGCATCGCCCATTGCCTCTCCTACTCCTGTCCGCGCTAAGAATAACAAGCACTGATCGGTACGACCATTCAATCCGGACGAGGAAGGGAGTTTATCGAGTCTCCTGGCGCCCGTTAGGTTACAGGTTCGCCGGATTGACGTTTGGAGTGTCTCGTAAGTAGTCTGTTTTTGTGACAGTCAAAGCAATTCAATTGGGCCAGGTGTGGCGCAATGACGAGAATGGCAACAACTTTCTGGTCACCAAAGTTTACGCGGAGCTATTTACGCAGTATGCCATGCTCCGTCCTGCGGATTTCACGGCCCCGATCGCAGAGACCATCCGGGTCAAGGTCACCAAAACTCCGGAGGGGGTAACCCTTCCCGGCTATACCTTCACGCAAGATTCTCAGGAATTCTAGGCAAGTTTCCACTGATGCTTGAAAAAATTATTGCCGCGTTGGCCGGCTTCATCATCGCTGTGATTTCCAAGGCCGGCTATGCGGGCGTGGTCATTCTCATGGGCATTGAATCGGCCTGTATTCCATTGCCCTCAGAGATCATCATGCCTTTTGCCGGCTATCTGGTTTCAACCGGGGTGTTTAATCTGCTGTGGGCGGCCACAGCGGGCGCGCTGGGATGCAACCTTGGATCGGTCATAGCTTATGAAATTGGATATCGCGGCGGGCGCCCTTTAGTGGAGAAATATGGCTCTTACATTTTGCTGAGTCGCCATGATCTGGATTTGGCCGACCGCTTTTTCCATCGCTTTGGCGCGGTGGCAGTGTTTATTGGACGGCTGCTTCCCGTGGTTCGCACCTTCATTGCCTTGCCCGCGGGCATTGCCCGGATGCCGCGTCTCCGGTTCCACATTTATACATTTGTCGGCTCCTGGCCGTGGTGTTTTGGCCTGGCATGGGCAGGCATGAAGCTGGGAGAGCGGTGGCGCACAGATCCCCGGCTGGCCCACTGGCTGCATCGTCTGGATGCGGTCATCATTCTTGTGTTCTTGATCGGCCTGACATGGTTTATCCGCTCCCACTGGAAAAACCGCATGCGAACAGCAGATTAACGCCGCAGACTGATGCGCGGTTTACAAAGCGCGGATGAATACGAGAAGATAACGAGTTTCCTCTCAATGCACGACTGGCAACAATAAAGCCAGGTGCGGGTTGCACCTGCAAAAACATCTACTTTTCAAGGACGGTCCTTATCAATGGCAGTTACATCATCGAATGCCGGTGGCAAACAGGGAAGCCATATTGCTCCGGCTAAAGGCAAGCTCGGCGTCATGGTGCCGGGCATGGGCGCAGTGGCAACCACATTCATGGCCGGTGTCGAGGCGGTTCGCAAAGGCATTGCTGAACCTATCGGATCACTCACGCAGATGGGTACCGTACGGCTAGGCAGACGCACCGAGGGCCGCTCACCCAAAATCAAGGATTTCGTTCCGCTGGCCGGTCTGAAGGACCTGGTGTTTACCGGATGGGACATCTTCGAGGAGGATGCCTACGAATCCGCGGTCCATGCAGGAGTTCTCGAAAAGGAGCTGCTAGGAAAGATCAAACCCTTCCTGAAATCCGTCAAGCCGCGTACGGCGGTCTTTGATCGCGAGTATGTAAAGAAGCTCGACGGCAAGCATGTAAAAAAAGGCCGCAACAAGATGGATCTGGCGGAGCAACTGCGCGCCGATATCCGCGACTTCAAGAAGAAATCGGGCGCTGACCGGCTGGTGATGATCTGGTGCGGCTCTACCGAGGTATTTCTAACACAAAGCGAAGTCCATTCCTCGGTCGCGGCTTTTGAGCGAGGCCTTCACAAAAACCACTCCGAAATCTCGCCCTCCATGATCTATGCCTATGCCGCACTCATGGAAGGTGTGCCTTTCGCTAATGGAGCCCCTAACCTGACCGTAGACATCCCAGTCATGCTGGAGTTGTCGCGCCGCAATCGTGCGCCTATTGCCGGAAAAGATTTCAAGACCGGCCAGACGCTACTCAAGACCATTCTGGCGCCCGGATTCAAAGCACGCATGCTGGGCTTGAGCGGCTGGTTTTCCACGAACATCCTCGGCAACCGCGATGGCGAAGTGCTTGAGGACCCCGGCTCATTCAAGACCAAAGAAGAATCCAAACTCTCGGTTTTGGAACAGATCCTGCAGCCGGAGCTTTATCCCCAGCTCTACAAGGATTTCTATCATAAGGTGCGCATTAACTATTACCCACCGCGTGGTGACAACAAAGAGGGGTGGGACAACATCGATATCTTCGGCTGGCTGGGTTATCCCATGCAGATCAAAGTGGACTTCCTGTGCCGGGACTCGATTCTTGCCGCGCCTATTGTGCTTGATCTGGTCTTGTTCCTGGATCTGGCCCAGCGCAGTGAGGAGCTATGCGGCCTCGGCATTCAGGAGTGGTTGAGCTTTTATCTGAAGTCTCCTATGACCGCGCCCGGGCTATATCCGGAGCATGATCTTTTTATTCAATCGATGAAGCTAAAGAACACCTTGCGCCATTTGCGCGGAGAAGAGATGATTACCCACTTGGGGCTGGAATATTACGACTAAGGCCCGGATTCGGCGTATCCAGCAGGGAACCTGAACGAACAAAGGCCGGCAGCACAGCATCTGATTGTGTGTGAGGGCTTCTCTTATGCGGACCAGGTGGTCAACGGTCTTGCTGCTTTTAATTTCGTGCTTAGTCGTGCCTGCTTTTGGCGTGGATGGGATGTTCCAGGGCCGAGTAGTTGACCCTCCTCCGAACCAGCCCGGGCACGGCTGGATTTATGTTCAAGGCCGTAACCATCTCTTGCGCCGGGTGGAGGTTTCCCAAGCCTCAATCGTTTTTAGCGATAGCATTCCTGCCAGCCAGCACCACAAATGCGACATGGAGTGTCTTGTGCCCGGACAGGAGGTTCGAGTGACTGCGGTACAAGACTCTGCCGGCGAATGGCGCGCTAAGCGAGTGGAGATCCTGAAATTAACGACGGCTCGAACGTGATCAACCCCCTGGCCCCCAAAGCTTGTAACCACCCGAAAAGACTTAACTTAACTTTACTTAATCCTGCGCAACTTGTTGCTTGAACGGCGTTCCTATATTTATACGGATAACTACGCCCCGGATTTGTGTATCCAACTCGGGTAGGGAGCATCCAAATCAACAAAGTGCTATCTTCCCACAGTGCAATGAGCGTATCCTGTAAACAGAAGGATCCGTTCGTGCAGGAGTGCCATCTATGAAAACTCGTGCCATATTCCTCTCATTTGTCCTCGCACTGGGGGTCAGTTTGCCCCTATCTGGATATGCCCAGGACGACAAGAATCAAGACAAAAACCAAGGCAAAACATCCGCCGATCAAGCTCAAAGCGAACCCCAGCCCAAACACGACGGCGGCAAGAACGATGTTGATGCCATTGGCAATCGTAAAGTGGGGGGGATGGATTGGTATTCGATTGAAAAAGAGGTCCGCATGGGCAAAGAGTATGCCCAGCAGATTGAACAGAGCATGAAGATGGTCCAGGACCCGGTGGTCAACGAATACATCAACCGGATAGGCCAGAATCTGGTACGCAACTCTGATGCCAAAGTGCCATTTACCATCAAAGTCGTGGATTCTGACGAGGTGAACGCCTTTGCGCTGCCCGGTGGATTCTTCTATGTAAATTCAGGATTGATTCTGGCTGCGGATGAAGAGGCGGAGCTGGCCGGGGTGATGGCCCATGAAATCGCCCACGTTGCCCAACGACATGCCACCCGACAGATGACCCGGGCCAACCTGGCAAACCTGCTGAGTCTCCCGCTGATCTTTGTGGGTGGCGGCATTGGTTATGCTGCGCGCGAAGTTGTCGGAATCGGCCTCCCGCTCACTTTCATGAAGTTCAACCGGGGATTTGAAGCTGAAGCCGATTATTTTGGCCTCCAATACATGTACAAGTCCGGTTACGATCCCAACGCCTTTGTAAACTTCTTTGAAAAACTGGAGGCCCAGGAGAAGAAGAAACCGGGCACCCTTGCCAAAGCCTTTGCTTCTCACCCGCAAACGCCCGATCGCATCCAGAAGTCGCAGGAGGAGATCGCAAAAATCCTTCCGGCGCGCGAGCAATATATTGTCAGTACCTCTGAATTCGATCAGGTAAAAGCGCGCTTGGCGGCCATTGAGAACCGCCACCATATCGACGATGAGAAGCAGAACAAACCCACCTTGCGCCGCACTGCCAGCAATACTTCTTCAAAAGACGGCAATAACGGCAGCCCCGGGGACGATCGTCCAACTCTGAAACGTCGCGATCAGTAAGCCGGCGTTTCTTAAAACTTTAGGGCGGCCTTTTGGGCCGCCCTTAGTTATTCAGGCAAAAACAGGTCAAGCGTGGGGGCCAGATTCCCCAGGTTTAAAAATTCTTTTCTTGTTGGCATCGCAGATGTGAGCTCTCTCCACCAAATCCAGAAATTCAGGGTTTTTGCTAGCGCCCAAAAAAGAACTGCAACCGGAGCACAGTGACTCAGTCAGCTTGGAATTCTCAGAGCTGCGACGGCGCTGAAAGCCGGTGGCAGGGCTTCCAAGACGGTCGGGGACATGGTGAGAAGGCTTCAAGGGGATTCTCCGACAACCATTTAAATTTAGGATCTGTTAGCCACATCTTGCCACAAAAACGGCGCTTCACGCAGGAATTTACCATAAAAAAATTAGGGGCCGTTCTATTTTGAAACTTGTGTTTGCACTTGTCTTGCGACAAAAACGGTAACCACGAGTACACCAATGTCCTCTTGGACAGGACACATAATGGCCTGACGATACATAGGAATGCGTCCGAAGGGTAACGTGAAGTTTCCCCATCATGTTTTTCTAACTTGAGTTGAACACAAAAAACAGCAGGCCTCGGATGTTCCCCGAGGCCCGGTTGATTGTTTAAATTCCCACGCTGGTCGGTTTCCCCCAAAACTTTCCAACGGGACTTGTCGTTCAAAACGTGACCATCTTGACAGACCCTTTGAAGTCGAACAAGAGTACGTAGGTAATAAGTAAGAACCACCCTGTTTGTTCTTCAAGGAATTACGAGAATTTTGTTCTCGTTACGATGAGGGCATCCTTTATCCGACTGAGAATTTTGTAATTGGGTAATTGCTGCGCTGTCTTCAAAAGTTATCGGTTGTTCTTTCCTTCAGCGATCACGCCAAAAACCAATGCCAGCACCGAAGCTGTAATCAGCAGGGCAACGCAGCCCGGCCATCGGTAGCGGCTCCATGCCCAGGCTGGAGCAATAGCTCCCAGGCTGCCACCAGCGTAATAAACGGTTACGTACAGGCCGGCAGCCGAAGAACGCGCCCGTCCCGCGAGGGCGCCGGTCTGTATGGTGGCTGCTGCCTGCGAGATAAATGCGCCGGAATTGAACAGTGCCAGACCGGCAAGCACCGCCAGAAGTGTAGGAACGAGAGTGAGCAGGAGGCCTGTTGCGGTCAACGCCAGCCCCAGGACGAGGGCCGGTAGAACCCCGGAGCGATCCAGCAGGGCCCCTGCAAACGGAATAACAACAGCGCCCACCAGATACACAGCAAAGATGCCACCCAGGTGTGCAGGATTGAGGTTAAAGGGCGGAGCAGCCAGATAGAAATTCACATAAGTAAATGCGCCAATCAGCACAAACAGGACCATGAATCCCATCACGAAGTTGGCCAGCAGCCGGGGATTGCGAAGATGCCGCATGGCCTCTGCCGTTGCGCTGTGCAGGCGAGCGCGGGAGAAGTTCTTGGCCTTGGGCAGCCATTGGCGAACGCCGATGGCCCCGAACAGCGTAAGTATTCCGAGAAGCACAAAAGAGATGCGCCAATTCAGATGTTCGGCGACCAGGCCTGCGATAAAACGGCCCAGGAATCCGCCGACAATAGTGCCCGATATGTATGCTGTCATGGCTGCACCGAGACGGCGTCCGGCCCACTCTTCATTCAGGTACGCCATCATGACTACGGAGATCCCAGGCACACAAACCCCTTGAAGAAAGCGCCAGAAAATCAACTGGTTCAGGCTGCCGGAGGTCGCGGCCAGCACTGTAGGCAAGACCAGGGCAAACAACGCAGGCACGATCACCCGTTTCCTGCCAATGGCCTCCGCTGCCAAACCGACAAAGGGGCCAACAATGGCAACTGCCAGGGTAGCGGCAGTGATGGTGAGGCTGACCTGAAATTCCGAGCCGTGGAATTCTTGCCGGAACACCGGCAGCAGCGGTTGTGTGGCATAGACGTTGAGGAAGGTGCATCCGCCGGCCAGCATGGCGGCACCCATGCTGCGGTCGGGAAGGACACTCTTCAGGCGTGGTGTGGATCCTGTGGAGTTCACAGCCGACATTCGGTCTGCGGGTTGGTGCAGGTCTGGGAGAATTAGATTCAGGCCGTTGTGGAAGGCATGGAGAGTTATTGTCCGAAGACCAGCGAGTATAACACTTGAATAACAGTCCGGCACGATGCAAGCTGCAATGAAATAATGTTAAAGTTCGGGTTTCAGAAACGTGCATCTCCGCAGGAGTCTTAGTAAGCTAATAAAGACATGGCCACCGAGAATTCATTCGATATCGTCAGCAAAGTTGATTTGCAAGAGGTCTCCAACGCCATTCAGAACGCGTTGAAGGAGGTCCATACACGGTTTGATCTGAAGGACAGCAAGTCTGATATTCAGCTTGAGGGCAAAGAGGCCATTATCCTGAGCTCCATCGACGAATACAAACTCAAGGCCGTGAATGACATCCTGCAGACCAAGCTGGTCAAGCGCGGCGTCCCCATTAAAGCGCTCTCCTACGGCGTGGTGGAACCGGCCGCAGGTTCAACGGTGCGTCAAAAGATCACCATGCAGCAGGGCATACCCACTGAAAAAGCCAGAGACATCGTGAAAGCAATCAAAGACTCCAAGAAAAAAGTTCAAGCATCAATTCAAGGAGACACGGTGCGGGTGAGCGGCAAGGACCGTGATACGCTGCAAGAGATCATTGCCCTGCTGCGCCAGAAGGATTTTGGGATCGATATGCAATTCACCAATTACAGAAACTAAGGGTCTCTTTTGAGTGCACCAGCCACATCCTCGGCCAAAGAAGTGTTTGACCTGCTGCGCGACGATCTGGTGGCCATTGAGCGGGAGTTCGGGCGGGACACTGTCTCCAACGTGCGCGCCATCACTGATATTGGCGAACATCTGCGCGCGGGGGGAGGGAAGCGCCTTCGTCCGGCACTGTTGCTGCTGGGGGCCAAGCTCTTTCCTCATGACGAGCGGAGCGCCGTCCGCCTCGGCGCGGTGGTAGAGATCATCCATACGGCCACGCTGGTGCACGACGATATTATTGACGAGGCCAAGACCCGCAGGGGACGCCCGGCGGCCAATACGCAGTGGGGCAATTCCAAATGCGTGCTGGCGGGCGATTGGCTCTACATGCAGGCCTTCAAGATTGCGGTGCAGGAGCGCAACTTCAGGATACTGGACGTACTCATCGATCTGACTCAGCAGATGGTGGAAGGGGAGCTGCTCCAGATGGAGAAGCTGGGTAAATGTATCAGTCTAGATGAGCATTTCGACTTGATCTTCCGCAAGACTGCCTGTCTGTTTTCAGTCTCCATGCGCCTGGCATCGATTTTAGGCAAGTCTACTGAAGAGCAGGAAGAGCGGCTGGCCGAATATGGCCGCAACCTGGGGCTGGCATTCCAGATCGTTGACGATGTGCTCGATCTAACAGCCTCGGAAGAGGTCCTGGGCAAGCCGGTCGCCAGTGATCTCCGCGAAGGCAAGGTCACCATGGCAGTGATTCATGCTCTCGAACGCTGCACTCCGGCAGAGCGCAAGGCAGTGGAGACCGTCCTGGAAGAGCGTGCCTTCCATACGGTGCAACACGAGCAGATTCTGGAGATGCTTACCCGCTATGGCTCTATTCAACATGCCTATGACAGCGCTCTGGAACGCGCTGAAGTAGCCCGCCGGGCCATCTGCTCTTTCCCTGATTCCGAGATCAAACGGGCCCTGCTGTTTGTGCCGGAATTCGTGGTGGAAAGAAATAGCTAGAGCGTGTTTCAAAAATAGGCGTTTCGTCACCAGGGCTAAAAGCCCTGGTCGTTTTAGGGCCAGTAACGCAGGCCTAAAAGGCCTGCTCTTCCACCAAAAGAATTCTGAATGGCATTTTTGAAACACACTGTAGACAAGAATCGGGAGATAGGGAGATCCACGGCTAGCCGGGACGGGTCCGATGATCGGGGATCGAAAGCCAAGGTTTGATCATCTTTCGTTCTTGCGCTGTTTTGTCTTAGCCTAATTGTTCCAGACGTTTACGAAGATAGTCTTGCTCAATTTTGTTGGTGGTCAGGGACAGTGCCTTGCGGTAGGCGTCCATCGCTTCATCGGGGCGGCCAAGCCGACGCAGAATGTCAGCGCGTGCCGCATGGAAAAGATGATACTGGTCCAACTCGCCGGATGCTCCAACCTCATCGATTTGCGCCAGCCCGTGTTCCAGTCCTTCGCTCATGGCCACAGCCACAGCGTGATTGAGGGCCACCACTGGGGTCGGGGACAAGAGTACGAGTTCCCGGTAGAGGGCGGCAATTTGCCGCCAGTCGGTTTCCGCCGCGGTCTGCGCCTCCGCATGAACAGCAGCTATGGCGGACTGTAACTGATAGGGGCCAATTCTTTGCAAGCGCAAGGCCCTTTCTACCAATTCCACACCCTCACTGATTCGAGCGCGGTCCCAGAGTGAGCGGTCTTGTTCTTCCAGCGTTACCAACTCTCCTTGATGGTTGGTGCGCGCACTGCGACGTGAATCGTGCAGAAGCATGAGCGCCAGGAGTCCGAGGTTTTCCGGCTCTTTCGGCAACAGTTCACAGAGCGTTCGTCCCAACCGAATGGCCTCGTTGCAGAGATCCCTTCGGACGAGACTATCGCCTGCGGTGGCAATGTATCCTTCGTTGAACACGAGATAGATAACAGCTTGGACGGATTCCAGCCGTTCGGACAGCCGGTTATGAGAGGGGACCTCGTAGGGGATGTTCGCATCCCTGATCTTGCGTTTGGCCCGAACCAGCCGCTGAGCCAGAGTGGCTTCCGGTAAGAGAAAGGCGCGCGCAATCTCCGGCGTGGTCAGTCCGCCCAGAGTGCGCAGCGTAAGGCCGACCTGCGCTTCCAGGTTGAGTGCTGGATGGCAGCAGGTGAAAACGAGCCGCAAACGATCATCTGGATACGACATTGCCTCAACATCTGGTGAAGCGTCCTGGCCAGGGACGTAGCTCCGGGTTTCTTTGAGAAGCGTCTCGTACAGAAGCGGATCCTGCTTTTCCTGCCATCGGTGCTCTCTCCGCGCGTGATCAATGAGTTTGTGGTGTGCCACTGTAGTGATCCAGGCTGCCGGGTTGTCAGGAATGCCTTTCGCTGGCCAGGAGGAGAGCGCCGAAGCAAAGGCTTCTTGCATGGCTTCTTCCGCCATATCGAAGGAGCCAGAAAGCCGAATCAGCGTGGCAATGATCCGGCCTGACTCCTGGCGAAAGATAGATTCGGTGATGGCCCTTGCATCAGCCATTCCGACTGCCGGCATGTTCTCTTGCTATCTCAGAAAGCTGCACAGACGAGGACATTTCCCGGATGGGCCGAATCTCAATGCATCCGAACTCTCCACCACAAGCAGTGGGAATCTTACCGGCCCAGTGGATCGCTTCGTCCAGATCTTTACAGTCCAGAATGTAGTAACCAGCCAATTGCTCCTTGGTCTCTGCGAAGGGACCATCTATGGTTAACGCCTTTCCGTTCTGGATGCGGACCGTGGTAGCGGTGCTGGTCGGTTGCAGTGGATCACAACCTTGCAAAATCCCTCGTTTGGAAGTCTCCTCGATCACGGAGCGATGTCCCGCTTGCACCTTTTGCATCTCCTCCAGCGAGGTCTTTGCCATTTCATTTTCCTTTGTGTAAACCAACAGCATGTAACGCATTATGTAAGTCCTCCGTGCAAATGCCTCGTTGCGTTATTTTGGAGGACGCATCTCGGGGTGCTTCGACGCGTCCTCACTCCTACGTCGCTCGGGCTCGCTCAGCATGACAGAATCATTTTGCTTCTGGCAGTACTGACGGATGCCTTGCAGCCAGCTATTCTTAATCAGCGTTCACCCATGTAAGTCAGCGGTAAGAAGTTGGCTTCGCTGCCATGTGGCGACGAGATCAACGCTCTTTGCGCGACATGGCTGCGTTTAAGCTCATCTTACACGGTGATATTGCAGGTGTGCGGTAAAGCCGGGTTTCCCGTTCTCGCGCCATGTCCAATCGGACGTCAGCTCATCTGAGGAATTAAACTTGAGCAGTACCTGATGCATGTGACCAGCATTCGCACTGGCCAGGTTGGTTGCGCCGACAAAATTGAAATGGATCTCATTGGATGACGGGTCGAACGGTTCAGCTTGCATGCTGGGCTGGTTTCCCGCTTCGCAATAGTGGGTCAAAACCAAGTGTGCGCCGGCCAGGTGGTAGAGAGTCACCATTTCTCCGTGGTTCGGCATGTTCTCCCGTTCCAGCAGAGAGGTGCCATTGGCAATCAGCTCGTAAGTTACCGAAGCCTTGCCTTGCTCGGTCGTTGCTTCCCATTGACCGACCAGCCCCTTTAACTTCTCAAAAGCCTGAGTAGCATTCGATTGGTTTGGCGATGAAGCAGCCGGCGCCGCACTGGCATAGGCCAAGGTGACTGCGATTGTCAGAACCAATCCAGCCCAGAGTGTCCGTCTATTCTTGTTCATTTTGATTCTCCTATGAATGTCGTTATTCAGTCGAAACTGGACCAGCCAGCAAAAGCCAGCCGATTTCGTTCTGTCACCGGTACGACGAACCAATCCCCGAAAATCGACAGGGAACCGGGCCCTGCGGCAAATATTTTATGCATTATTTTTGGTGCAATCTGATTGAGCGTTACCATACCCTGCGTCTATACTTTGAATCAGAGGTACTCTGAGTGGGGCTTTCCACGGTAATTGTTGATGATGAGCAGTTGGCGCTGGACGAGTTGAGCTATCTGCTTAAATCGGTGGATGATGTCAGCGTCGTCGCTCAAGGCCACAATGGCCTGGAAGCGGTGAGTTTGATCAAAGAGCACTCGCCGGACATTGTTTTTCTCGACGTCCAGATGCCGGGTCTGGACGGCTTTGGCGTCATCAAGAAGCTGCTTGACCGGAGAATCAACCTGCCGCAAATCATCTTTGCTACAGCTTATGACCAGTATGCGGTGAAGGCATTTGAGGTCAATGCCATTGACTACCTGCTCAAACCCTTTGATAAGAAACGAGTTGCCCAGGCCCTGGAGAAGGCACGTAAGCGAGTGCAGGGGAGTTCCGCAAACAGTGACAAGCTGGAAACGCTCCTTAAAGCGCTGGAGTCGCAGCGTCCGCAGAACTCCAAGGTCCTGCTGCGGTCCACCGGAAGGTTGTTCCTGGTGGACCAGAAGGATGTTTGTTTTGCTTCCATTGAGGACGGTGTAATTACCATTGTTGGCACCACTCTTGAAGGTCAATCCAATTGTCGCACCTTGGAAGAATTACTCAATGGCCTCGACTCGGATATGTTTTGGCGTGCTCACCGCTCCTTTGTGGTGAACATTAATCGTATTAAAGAAGTTGTGCCCTGGTTTAAAAGCTCCTACCAACTGCGCATGGACGACAAGAAACAGACCGAGATTCCCGTCAGCCGCGCCCAGACCAAGCGATTGAGAGAGCTGTTCGGATTGTGAAATGGAAAGGTCATGACGGATGCCCAAAGGTGGAGATCCCATCCTTTGGCTGAGCAAGCACGTTGACCTCCTTGAAAAAGGAGCGGCAGGCCGTATCGATACAACATTAACAATGTGTTCTTTAATCCAGACCGAGCTTGCATAACGCACATTGCAACATCAAGAGCCTTCTTTTCTGCCGCCCCGCCGGGGCTCTGCCATCTATCCTCAACATTTTCCCAGCGCTTCCGCACTGGGCTCTAACTAGGCCGCGCCTCCGGCGCTTATGCTTGGATGATCCATGTCTTTCGTTAACTCATGAATAATCCAGGCTAAAGGGGCCGTTCTTTCACCGATGCTTGGGTTATAGCAACTGGGGAACCGTTCGAGTTCTAAAAAAAAATGCCGCTACAGCCGCTACGCCGCTACAAGGGGCATAAACATTGGCGATTTCTGTAGCGGCCGGCAGCGATAGTAGCGGCTTTTTCTCTGACAAGCGGCACTGGAGGCATAGAAGAGACGCAAGACTTTCGGTGCAGGCGCGTGATTGAGAAGCAAGGGTGGATGATCCAGAAGCAAGTTCAGAGGGTGGGCCAAGGTCTTCATAGGCGTACTGTAGAACACTTACTGTAGATTGTCAAGGAAAACCTTGAGTTTTTGTAGGTCCCTCAGATTTATCATCGGGATAGGGATTCCTCGCTTTCACTCGGGATGAGAGAAATGGATGGGAACAGGCAAAAGGTTACTTCGATTCGGGCAAGACCTTGAGCGCAAGCTTCTGCGAGCCTCGTACTATCGTGAGCCTGGTCCACAAGCCGATTCGATCTTCGTTGAGCGCCCGGTGAAGCACATCGACGCCTTCGATCGTTTCACCTTCCAAGGCAACAATAACGTCACCTTCTCGCAGTCCTGCATGTTCCGCGGGGCTGCCAGGTTCCACCGCCAGAATCAGGGCCCCGGTTGCAGTCTGGAGATCATGGTATCGGGCAATAGTGCGATTCACAGGAGCGGTTTGGGCCTGCACGCCGATGTAGCCGCGCCGAACCACTCCATCGCGAATCAGCCGCGTGGCGATGAATTGAGCGGTGTTGATGGAGATGGCAAAGCACAGCCCCTGCCCGGGCAAGATCGTGGCGGTGTTGACGCCAATTACCTCCGCGCGGGAATTGACCAGGGGGCCGCCCGAATTTCCGGGATTCAGAGCGGCATCTGTCTGAATCACGTCTTCAATCAAGTGTCCTGATTGCGACCGCAGGCTGCGCCCCAGCGCGCTAATCACCCCTGCGGTTACGGTGTACTGGAAGCCATAAGGATTGCCAATGGCAACCACGAGCTGTCCGACCCGGATTTTGCGCGAGTCCCCCAGGCGCACAGCCTGAAGGGCAGGTGCATCCACGCGCAACAACGCCAAGTCTGTATCAGGATCTTCGCCAATAAGCTGGGCGCTGAATTCACCGGAGTCAAGGGTCCACACCTTGATCTTGTCCGCGCCGTGGACTACGTGGCTGTTGGTAAGAATGAATCCATCAGGGGTGAATATGAATCCTGATCCATTGCCGGTGCTGCGCTTACCACGGCCTGTGCCCTCCGTCTCCACCTGAATACGGACGACCGAAGGGCTGACAGATTCAGCCACCTGGGTCACAACTCGCGAATAAGCATCAAGAGCCTGGGCTTCTTCAAGATCAGGCTGAAGCCCAGGCTGAGAAAATGAAAGGAAAGAGGGACTAATCGCCATAGCAAGTATTGGATAACTTCAAGCCAAAAAAAGATTCATGGTCGCAAGTTATCGACGCTCTCATCGGATTTTCACGGTGTTTGGTATTTGTTAGTGTCACGGTTGATTTTTCTTTTGCTAGAGGCCAGAAGCCAATAGCTAGCGGCTGTACTTATCAGCATTCATGCGCAAATCAGCGGTAAGAAGTTGGTTTTTCTTTCGGTTGCAGCTCTGTCGCGTTGTGAAGACAGTACAATGCAATCGTGGCTGATTTGAAAGGGAAAACGGTTGTAATCACAGGCGGAGCGATCCACCTGGGCCGAGCGACGGCCTTGGCGATAGCCCAGGCGGGCGCGCGAATTGCCTTTACCTACTTGAATTCAAAGGATGATGCCAGCCGGACGCTAGCCGAAATCAAGAAAGTCGGCCAGCAGGCAATCGCTCTCCAATGCGACGTGCGCGATGGAGAGAGTATCGCTGGGGCGCTGAAAGACATTGAAAAACAATTCGGCCAGATTGATATTCTGGTGAACAATGCCGGCTTCTACGAGACCGTTCCGTTCATTGAGATCACAGAAGAGCAGTGGGACAACATGTTCGCCATCAATGTCCGTGGTCCTTTTCTTGTTTCAAAACTTTGTACTCCAGCGTTGCGCAGCAGCCAGGGGAGGATCATCAATATCGGTTCTCTGGGCGGAGAAAAGCCGTGGGCCACTCACGCTCATTATTGTGCCTCAAAGGCCGCATTGCACATGCTCACCCGCGTAATGGCCAAAGCTCTTGCTCCGGAGATTGCCGTCAACTGCGTGGCGCCGGGAATGATCGACTATGCCGAGCACGACAGCCAGGTTTTGAAGAAATTTGCCGGGAGCACGCCGATGGGGAGGAATGGGGCCCCTGATGATGTAGTGAGCGCAGTCCTGTATTTTGCTGCTGCGCCCCATTTTATTACCGGCCAATTGCTGACCGTGGATGGCGGACTGGGGCTTAAATGATCAGTGCAGCTCCTGGGCCTGGACAACACTATCAATTACCTCACGCAGTTTGTTTCCCAGGGTCTCGGTGGTGAAGGGCTTCTGAAGAAAATTTCTATGATGCTCCAGGGAGAGGGTCCCACCGGGATATCCGGACATAAAAACTACCTTGAGCGGTGGTGAAATTTTACAAAGGGCTTGGGCGAGTTGTACACCATTCATGCCCGGCATCACCACATCGGTAAGAAGAACGTCAATCGTTCCCTGATATTTTTGAAACTTAGCAATCGCATCGGCCCCATTCTCGGCGCAGACAACTGTGTATCCAAGATTTGCCACCAAGAGACCCAAAACCTCGCGAAGTTCTTCCCGGTCTTCCACGAGAAGAACCGTCTCCAGGTGGCCGGGTATAACGACGGCCGCGTCCGCAGACGCATGTTGAATTGGATAAGAAAGCGTATTCAACGGGTAACTATTTTCAAATTCATTGTCAGCCATAAACATCTCCGCGATTGCACTCAAAGTTAAATAGGACCATAGGAGAGTCATCGGCAGCCGGACATTGGACTTAACGAGTATTACGGTACTCAACTTGAAGGTATTTAACGCGGCCCTAAGAGGGCCGCTCTTCCACCAAACCAATTTTGAACTATTTATGAGATGACTTCTAGAATCTAATGCTGGCTGACAAAGGCCTTGACCACGATTGCCCGCGGGTCTTTCCCCAACGGAATCATGGTCACAACCGGCCAGCCTTTCGTGCGCGGACTTCCGTTGCGATCGGTAAGATCCAGGGCAGTAAGGTCGCCGCTGACGGTATTGACCACCAGCAGCAGAAGCTGATTGGGTGAGAGGGCCATCGCTTCCGGATGGCTGCCAACCTCGGCTGATCCCAGCCGCTTTCCATTGTCGATGTTGTAGACGGCCACTGAATCTGATCCGAAATTGCTCACAAAGAGCAGGGAATTGTCGGCCGAGACCAGGGCGCGCGCCGGCTGATTGCCGATTAAGAAGCTTCCGTTTACCTCATTCGAGTTGGTGAGGACCTCCGAAACAGAGCTCGAATCAAAGTTGCAGACAAACACCTCGCCACCGTCGGGTTTGAGAGCGAGACTGATGGGTGTTTCCCCCACGTCCAGCAAAGCTAGAAGTCTGTCGTTTCTCAGGTCTACGGCCGCCACCTGATGGGAAGCGGGACAGGCCACAAAAGCCTTGCTCGAGTCAGGCAGCAGTGCGATGTCTCCGGGTCTTTCGCAGACTTTGATTTTTGAGCGCAGGTTCAGGGTCTGGCTGTCCACTACAGCTATGGAATCCTCCGCTCGCAGCGAAACCACAACTAATTTTCCATCGGGAGTGCCCCGGGCGAGATCGCTGCCGTTACCAACCTGGATCGTTCGTATGATTGTCCGGTGGTCCAAGTCGATTACCGAGAGGTTGGCGGAGCCGGAATTTGCCACGTAAGCGCGTTTGCCATCCGCGGACACATCCACGAAAAAAGGGGCGCTATGTACGCCAATGGTTGAGACCACCGTGTTGGTTTCCGCATCAATCACGCTGATGTTATTGGAATCCGTATTGGCAACGTAGATCTCGTTTTTTCTGGGGTTGGTGGCGACTCCGGTCGGACCCTTGCCCACGTGTACGGTAGAGAGCACCCGCAATGCGCGCAGGTCGACAACGGTTACAGTGTCGTTGCCGCCATTGGTGATGTATGCATATTCGCGATAGTTAGGCACAGGTTCAGGCGTGTCGCGGCAGCCACAGAGAAATGCAATTATGCCCAGGAGCAAGGCCGGCCGCAGAAACGAAGAGAATAGCAACTTACCTTGATGCCTTTGCCGCAGCAAACTGTGATGCAGGTTCCTGCACATTCCGGTGAACGATAGGAGCGATTTGACGGACCTCTGACATCAGTTGGTCGAACTGATCGGGCAGGATGGACTGTATACCATCGGAGAGGGCCCGGTCAGGGTCATGGTGGACCTCCACCAGAAGTCCATCTGCGCCTACAGCTACCGCGGCCCTGGACATTGGAATCACCTTATTGCGTTTGCCGGTACCGTGGCTGGGATCGACCACAATGGGAAGATGGCTTAACCGTTGGACTGCGGGCACAATGCTAAGGTCCAGGGTGTTGCGAGTATGGTCGGCAAAGGTCCGCACTCCACGCTCGCACAGGATGACTTCGTAATTGCCCTCGCTCATGATGTATTCCGCGGCCATAAGGAGCTCTTCCAGAGTGGCCGACATGCCGCGCTTGAGCAACACCGGCTTACGAAGCTGGCCGGCTTTTTTGAGGAGTGAAAAGTTCTGCATGTTGCGCGCGCCGATCTGGATCACATCCGCATATTCGTTCACCAATTCCAGCGATTCGTTGTCAATGGCTTCCGTGATGATGCGCAAGCCAAAACGCTCGCGGATTTCGGCCATGATTTTGAGTGCTTCTTCTCCTAAACCCTGGAATGCGTAAGGCGAGGTGCGAGGCTTGTAAGCGCCTCCACGGAAGAAACGCGCGCCCGCCTGGGCCACTCGCTCGGCTATGGTGAATGCCTGTCCGGCGGACTCGATGGAGCAAGGCCCAGCCACAATTCCCAGGTCGCGTCCTCCAAAGCTGCCGTCGCTCTCCGCAAAACGGACGATGGTGTCGTCGTCTTTTATGTCCCGGCTTACCAGCTTATAGGGTTTGCTAACCGCAATGACATCTTGCACGCCGGACATCTGTTCGAGGCTGCCCGGCTCCACGGTGCCACGATTGCCGGTAATGCCAATGGCAGTACGCTGCTCGCCAGGGATCGGGTGAGCACGATAGCCAAGCGACTCGATCTTTTCACAAACTGCGCGTACCTGCTCTTCAGTGGCATGCGCCTTCATTACGACCAGCATGAGGACCAACCTCGCAGAAAGCTTTACTAAGTTTACTGTGAGTGAGCTTCGGCGAGCAACGGAATGCGCATATTTACCATGTTAAAATCAATCATTCAGCATAATGTGGCCAGAAGGGCTTGGCAGCCCACGGGCTTCAACACTGGGTGGGGCCGCGGTCGAATGAAGCCGAAACTCAGCATGAAAGATGTACTGCTTTGGTCTGAAGGCGAGCCACCCGAGCCCGGACCTCGCCGGATTGGTATTCATACGTCTACCGCAGGCGGCGTGCAGGCTGCGGCGGAGCGCGCTTACAGGCTGGGAGCAAATACTTTTCAGATATTCTCCTCGAGCCCAAGGCAGTGGAAACCGTATGCCCTGGCTAAGCCGCAATGTGATGAGATGCGCCGCTTGCGGGACAAATATAGGCTTGCCCCGCTGGCCATCCATAGCAGCTACCTGGTAAACCTGGCCAGTTCCACGCCGGAGTTTCACCGCAAGTCGGTCCAGGCATTTCGCGGAGAGCTGGAGCGGGGGCTGGCGCTCGGTGCCGAGTTCCTGGTGCTGCATCCGGGATCATTTCGGGGTCGCAGTCGCGAAGAGGGGCTGGAGCTGGTGGCAGTCTCGATTGCTGAAGCCGCACAGGGATTGGATTTGGCGAAATCGAAGCTCACGGTATTGATCGAGAACACCGCGGGGGCAGAGTTTTCCTTGGGGGGATCGTTGGATCAGGTCGGCCAGTTGCTCGAATATTTGAAAGCGGTTTGTCCTGTGGGCGCGTGCATCGACACCTGCCACACGCACGTTTCCGGTTACGACATCGTTTCCGAAGATGGCTGGCGAGATACGATGCAGAAGCTGGACGCCACCGTGGGTCTTAAACGGGTCTTTGTCTGGCACTGTAATGACGCGAAAGACAAATGCGGCTCCAAGCGTGATCGCCATGAACATGTTGGCAAAGGAACGATAGGGTTGGAGCCGTTTCGACGGTTGTTGAACGATCCGCGCACCGCCCACGCAGCTTTCATCGCCGAGACGCCCATCGATGAACCACAGGACGACTTGCGCAACATCGCAGTATTGAAGTCACTGGTAGAGACCGGCGCCAAGGCAGAGAAAGGCCGCAAGAAGAAGCCGGCGTAGTAAGAGCTTCCTACAACGTATTTATGCCCGAAACACAAAAGATAAGCGCCAATCAATCCGAGCAGCGTGAGCTTCGCTACGATCCGCAGCAGATCGAAGAAAAGTGGTTTGCGAGATGGCAGGCTGATCCGAATCTATACGCCGCGGAGCCGCATGACAGCAAGCGCAAGAAGTATTACGTCCTGGAGATGTTGCCCTATCCCTCCGGAGCGCTGCACATGGGACACGTGCGCAACTATTCCATTGGCGATGCCCTGGCCCGCTATATGTGGATGCGCGGATACAACGTACTTCATCCCATGGGCTGGGACGCATTTGGTCTTCCCGCGGAAAACGCCGCCATCAAGAACAAAGTTCCGCCCAAAGAGTGGACGCTCAGCAACATCGCCCACATGAAGGCCCAGATGCAGCGTCTTGGCTTTGCCTACGATTGGTCCCGCGAGGTCACGACCTGTTTGCCCGATTACTACAAGTGGAACCAATGGTTCTTCCTGAAGCTCTACGAAAAAGGGCTGGCCTATCGCAAGAAAAGCAAATTGAACTGGTGCCCGGAGTGCGCCACGGTTCTCGCCAACGAACAGGTTGTGGGCGGCTGTTGCTGGCGTCATGAGGAAACTCGAGTCGAGCAGCGCGAGCTGGAGCAGTGGTTTGTCCGCATTACCAATTACGCCGATGAGTTGCTCCAGGAACTCGAAAAGCTCGAAGGTTGGCCGGAAAGAGTGCGGGTGATGCAACGCAACTGGATTGGCCGGAGTGAAGGCGCATTGGTGGATTTCAAGCTCGATGGTCTGGCTGGAACGGCAGGCGACAAGATCACTGTCTTTACTACGCGCATTGATACTATTTACGGCGCTACTTCCATCCAGCTTGCTCCTGAGCATCCGGTAGTAACTGATCTCATTGGCAATAATCACCATCTTCACTCCAAGATTGAAGATCTGATAGGCGAACAGGGAACAGCGCGTGAAGCGGGCGATATCGGTTCTATCGAGAAGCACGGTGTATTTACCGGCCATTATGCGTTCAACCCATTCAACCAGGAAAAGGTCCCGATCTGGGTGGCTAATTACATCCTCATGGATTACGGGACAGGCGCAATTATGTCTGTCCCTGCACATGATGCGCGGGACTATGAGTTCGCCCAGAAGCATGGACTTGAGGCGCGTGTGGTGATCCTTCCGCGCCGGGTGGGGGAGCCTCCCGCATCGGGCGAAGAGGAAACTCCGCTGCTCCCTTATACAGAAAAAGAGAGTTTGCTTATCAACTCCGGCGAATTCGATGGGTTGGCGAATGACGAAGCCATTGAAAAAATGTCGGCTTATGCCGAGCAACATGGTTTTGGCAGGAAGACTGTCACTTACCGGCTCAAGGATTGGGGTATCTCACGCCAGCGCTATTGGGGCACTCCGATACCGATGCTTTATTGTTCCCAATGCGGCGTAGTTCCTGTACCTGAAGACCAGCTTCCCGTGATCTTGCCGGACAACGTCGACATCACCTTACAAGGTGGGTCTCCACTGGGAAGGGTCCCGGAATTTGTCAATGTGAAGTGCCCTAAGTGCGGAATGCCTGCGCGCCGGGAGACAGATACCATGGATACTTTTGTCGATTCATCCTGGTATTTCTACCGTTATACGAATGCCAAGCTGAATGACCGGCCGCTGGACACCAACACAGTTGAATACTGGTTCCCCATTGACCAATACATTGGAGGTGTAGAGCACGCCATCCTGCACCTCATCTATTCGCGTTTCTGGACTAAGTTCATGCGCGATATCGGAGTGGTACGTAATAGCGAGCCTGTGCTCCGCCTTTTCACCCAGGGCATGGTGATCAAAGACGGAGCCAAGATGTCGAAGAATAAAGGCAATGTGGTCTTGCCGGACGACATGGTGGCCCGCTTCGGAGCCGATTCTACCCGCATGTATTCGCTTTTTGCCGCGCCTCCCGACCGTGATCTCGATTGGCAGGAATTGAGCGTGGAAGGCGTGCATCGCTTTCTGGGACGCGTGTATCGCCTGGTGATTAAGCACGGCCGGCATTTTGAAGGAGATTGGAAATCACTTCTTTTGAGAGAATCAGTTGGACTTGGTTCAAGCCGTGAGGTTCAGAGAAAGCTCCATCAAACAATCAAGCGTATAACAGACGATTTCCTGGGCCGTTGGCACTTCAATACTTGTATTGCTGCAATTATGGAGCTTGTGAATCACTTGTATCTCTTTCTTGAGGGGGAAGTTTATACAGCTAATAAGAAAGAGGGTAAAATTGAGGGTGCCAACGTCGCTGTGCTTGACGAAGTCAAGCAAGGTACCCTTCGCGCGCTCATTTTGCTGCTTGCTCCCTTTGCACCCTATCTTGCAGCGGAACTTTGGGAGGTTCTGGGGGAAAAAGATAGTATCCTGCGCCATCCTTGGCCGGAATACGATCCTGCCTTGGCCAAGGAAGAAGAAATTGAGTACGCCGTCCAGGTCAACGGCAAGCTCCGGGGCCACGTGGTTGTCCCGGCAGACAGCCCGGAAGAGCTTGTGCGTGAGCGCGCCTTCGCAGATGAAAAAGTCCGCGTGTCTTTGGATGGCAAAGAAGTGGTGAAGACCATTGTGGTCCCAGGCAAGCTGGTCAATATTGTTATCAAATAAAAGGACCATCAAAACCTTTACCACTGATGACGCTGATTTGACTGATAAAACAGCAAATGGCAAATAGCAATTGGCAGATAGAGATCTTTTGTAAGACTGGTTTCTCAAACAACTCAAGCGTTAGAATCCTAATGACTCATGGCTAAGTACTAGCCAAAGATATTTGAAGTTTGAAGCCGTACCGCCAATCGGGTGATCGGTAGATCGGATGATCGGGTGATCAAAAACTAAAATCCGACAACCCGATTATCATGGACACGTCATCAACACCCCAAATTTGTTGGAGTGGTTTTGCCAAGAACCTGAGAAGTTAAAAACTAATGGCTCGCCGTTCCGATTCCATCACTTTCGGCTTCCGCACAGTTCTGCGTGATCCAGCGGTCTTCCTGATAGAACTTATCTGGCGCTGGAGCTTTGGCATCGCCGCAGTTCTTATCTTGTTTTGGATGGGATTGAGTCTGGCTGGCCCGACTGCATTCACCCGCGCCAACGGCAATGCCTGGTCCAGCCGCGATCCATTTCTCATTACCCAAGCTACTCTGCGCCTTCTGCGGGAGATTGGCCACCGACCGCTGGTTATTGCATCGGCCCTAGTCCTTACCGTGGTCTGGGTCGTATTTGGCGCTTTGGGCCGGACACTTACTCTTAAACGACTTTCCGAGAAACACTCTATCCAGTTTCGCAACAGTCTGACTTTGCAATTGCTTCGGGCACTGTTCCTGTGGATCGGAATTGGCGGGGCCATAGCGGCGATGATGGTTTCCGTTTGGGTTGCAATGCGAGGCAGCAAGCCAGACTATCTGCTTTATTTTGTTCTGGTGGTTCCGTTGCTTGGGATCGTCTGGGTTTTTTGCGCGGTAGTGAATTGGTATCTCTCATTGGCCGCGGTTTGTTTTAACGGCACGGTCACAAGCGCCAGTCTTGCCATTCAGAGGGCCATGGTTCTTGCGAGTTCTCAGACGGCCGCCGTGGCCGGCATCACTGCATTTTTTGGCGTACTCCGGGGAGTGGCCTTGTTGATTGCATTTGTAGTATGCGTGTTCTCAGCCGGGCTGATGGTCTCCGCTCCGAGAGTGGTTCCGGCATGGCTAGTGCTGGTCGCACTGGGGTATTTTGCCTTCGCAGACTTTCTCTATAGCTGCCGGTTGGCCGCTTACGTGGCCCTTGATGAAGAAGCCTTCCTTGGGGAATCCGTCTCGGCAGTTCCCGGCATTTCGCCGCCCACCGCGTCTTTGAAAGCCGCTTTGAATGGCCATTCCTGATTTGCCTTTACAGAGTCCCTTGAATCGTGGAGAATTATTCGTGGAAGAGCAATCCATCGTAATTCTCGACTTCGGCTCGCAATATACGCAGTTGATTGCGCGCCGCATCCGCGAACTCAAGGTCTTCTCCGTTGTCCTGCCTTGTACGGCTACTCTGGAAGAAATCAGGAATTACCGCCCCGCAGGCATCATTTTGAGCGGTGGGCCGTTCTCTGTCTATGATCCAGACGCTCCGCCCGCCGATGAGAAGGTACTCTCTTTGGGCCTTCCTGTCCTGGGTGTTTGTTATGGCCTCCACTTCATTACCCACAAGCTTGGAGGCAAGGTCACGCCCGGGCCCAAACGCGAATATGGGCACGCTGAGGTCAGCGTTTCCGGGCAATCACGGCTGTTTAAGGGACTTCCTCAATGCTTGAATGTTTGGATGTCGCACGGGGACGAGGCCCAAACACTTCCCAGCGGATTTTCCGTAGTGGCCAAAACCAGCAACGCCCTGGCGGCCATTCAGGACGAGTCACGAAGAATTTGGGCGGTACAGTTCCATCCCGAGGTCCATCACACCAAGCTGGGGACCGATTTGCTGCGCAATTTTGTCTATGACATCTGTGGGGCGCGCGCTGTGTGGACTCCGCAGCATTTCATCGATGAGGCCATCCGCCAGATCAAGCATACGGTGGGGGAGAAGGGCAGGGCGATCTGCGCGCTTTCTGGAGGCGTGGATTCGGCTGTAGCTGCCACTCTGGTGCATCGTGCCCTGGGGGAGCGCCTTACCTGTGTTTTCGTCAATAACGGCGTACTGCGAAAAAATGAGTTTCAGAAAGTCCAGCAGAACTTGCGCGATAAGCTGGGCCTGAACGTGGTGGCGGTGGATGCCAGTTCACGTTTCTTAACCAAGCTGGCCGGGATCATCGATCCGGAGAAAAAACGCAAAATCATCGGCAATGAATTTATTGAGGTCTTTGATGCGGAGGCACATAACATCGAGCGCCTGATCGGCAAGGTTGACTGGCTGGTGCAGGGAACTCTCTATCCCGATGTGATTGAATCGCGCAGCGTGCGCGGTCCATCCCAGACCATTAAGACCCACCATAATGTCGGCGGCCTGCCAGAGAAGATGAAGCTCAAACTGATCGAGCCTCTCAAGGACCTGTTTAAAGACGAGGTTAGGCGCATTGGACGAGAGTTGGGAATGCCAGACGAGATTCTTCAGCGTCAGCCGTTTCCCGGTCCTGGCCTGGCGGTCCGTATCCTGGGTGAGATCACACCGGAGCGCATCGCGCTACTTCAGGAAGCCGATGACATTGTAGTCAGCGAAATCAAGGCGGCTGGGCTCTACGCGCAGATCTGGCAGTCGTTTGCGGTACTACTGCCGGTGATGTCGGTAGGCGTGATGGGCGACCAGCGGACGTATGCTTATACCTGCGCTATCCGCGCTGTCCATTCTGAGGATGGCATGACCGCCGATTGGGTCCCACTTCCATACGAGGTCTTAAAGAGGATTTCCAATCGGATCGTAAACGAAATTCGAGGCATCAACCGAGTGGTTTATGATGTCACTTCGAAACCGCCGGGCACGATTGAGTGGGAGTAACTTCCGTAGCGCTTACAATGGTTTAGCTCCAGCGTGGTAGCAGGAAGGGGCGCCGATATGAAAATCTCTTGGGACAAACTAAGTCAAGAGCTTCAAGATATTCGAAAGCGAACGGAGCAACTCGTGAACAATCTTTCGGCTGACGAGCTTGCCCGGCGGCCTGATCCCGCCAAGTGGTCCATTGCCGAGTGCATTAGCCACCTGAACCTGACTGCCGCGACGATTCAACCGAAAATTGACTCGGCCATCAAGCAAGGCAAAGAAAACAAGATAGTTGGCCAAGGGCCATTCAAGTCAGGGCTGGCCGGCAGCCTGGTTCTCTGGATCGCTGAACCGCCTCCGAAATTTAAGATCAAGGCGCCCAAAAAGATCCTGCCTCCTGCATCGATCGGCGACCCTTCTCAGGTAATTGGGGAGTTTATGCGTATCCAGGACGAATGGGCGCGGCTGGCGAGAGAAGCTGATGGCTTGAATCTGGACAAGATCAAAGTGTCTGTCGACTTTCGTGGATTGCCTCCCATACGTCTGGGGGCAATGATCCCCTGGATGATGGCCCATCAACGACGGCATCTGCTGCAGGCGGAAGGCGTAAAACAACAGATCCGGGCAAGTTAGAATTTCGGTTCAGGGCGAGATCCATGCCAGAAGTAAAGAATCATTGTCAGCCCAAATGTAGTCGAGAATGATTTCTAGGTCGGTTAGTGCGTCTTCGGTGTAGAGGATTTTGTAAGCCACTTTTTCATTCGCTGACGGACTTCTTCAGAGGTCACCAATTGCCCAGCATCAGCAGCCTTAATGCACTGTTTAAGGACAGCAAGCGTTGCTTCGTCCTCATCATCAAGGATGTGGACCGAGTTCTCAAAATCCACCTTTTTCATTCCAGCCATGCCCTTACGATAAGCTGGATTGAAAGGGAATGCAACGGCTATTTGCCACTCCAAAGACGGGAACTACGCGTAAGGCCTTCGGCCAGTGAAGAGATAACCTGGATGCTGAGGCAATGTCGATCATAAGAACCATCCCATTTTGCTTACTCTTTTCTCGACTCATTCCGTTCTTTCTTGTACGCTTCGGGCAATTGCCGTAACCACCTTGCGCGGGGCAAAACGCACAGATTGTGCCATCACCTTGTTTTTGATACCGGGAATCGCGAGCTGCTTACCTTTCATCATGGCACGATAACCAGCCATGGCGACAGCCTGAGAGCTCATTCTGCCCATCTTGAAGAGTCGTGATTTCTCCATGTCGGCCCGGGCGGCAAAAGCAGTTTCGGTTGCGCCAGGACAAAGGCACGTAACCGTAACGCCGCTGCCTTTCAGTTCATTGGCAATTGCCTCTGAAAAAGAGATCACATAGGCCTTGCTGGCGTAATAGACGGCCATCAACGGTCCAGGTTGGAATCCGGCTGTGGAGGCGACATTCATAATGCGTCCGTGTTTACGCTCCAACATTCCCGGTAATACGAGTTTGGTCAGGTGAGTTACGGCCGTGACGTTAACCTGGAGCATCTGGAGTTCATCATCGAGCTTGGTGGAGGCAAATTCGCCGTAAGCCCCGAAGCCTGCATTGTTGACCAAATTATCCACTTGCAGGCCTCGGCGGGCGATTTCAGCAAACATCTCTTCGGGCGCCTCTGCTCTTGCGAGATCAGCCGGAACCACGTGGGCATAGATGCCATGCTGGCTCTGAAACTCCTGCGCAAGCTGCTCCAGCCTGGCTTGGTTGCGGGCGGTAAGAATCAGATCAAACTTGCTTGCCGCGAAGATTCTGGCTAAGTCCCAACCAATACCGCTCGATGCGCCAGTGATCAGGACTGTCTCGCGACGATCTTTCGCGTTCAATGCCCCTACATAAGCAGGAAGAACCATGGTGGCCTCCGAGAGCAATCATATCGCTGGCCTTGACCGGTTGCATACGTTGACAGACAAAAAGCGTTTTTGACAGCTCGCCCTAGTGTTAGCATGGCTACAATGGCCGTTTCTGAGCCAGCAATTAATTGCGGGCTTCGGTCGGTTGAAAATTATCGCGATAAACGAATTATCGCTAGGAGCTCACGTTAATACGAGAGGGGCAATGCCCTTTGTTTCGTGCTTGAAAGCACAGAATGTGCGTGGTAACTTGGACAAAGTGTGAGCAAATTAGAGGCCATTGTCGAAGAACTGAAAACCCTGCCACCCAATCGGCTGGAGAGCGCTGCTGATTACATTCATAAACTGAAAACGATCAGCGATGCCGAAAGGATCGCCATTATTGATCGCACTTCAGGTTCCCTGACTCCTGAAGAAGGGGACGAACTGGCCAGGATTATTGAGGAAGGCTGCGAGCAGATTGATGAGCGCGACTGGTAGCGTTTTGTTAGACACCACCGTCGTAGTAGATCATCTGCGTGGAGCAAATCCGCTCATCGCCCAACGATTCAAGGAAACAAGGACACTTTATTTACCCTTGACGGCTTTGGGTGAGCTGCTCTATGGAGCGTATAACTCCGCTTTTGAAGCTAGAGGACTCAAACAGATTGAGGATTTTCTCAAGATTTGCGCGGTCCTTAGTCTAGACGAGCGCACTGCTGTTCTCTACGGACGAATAAAGGCAGACTTGGCGAAACGGGGAAAACCCATTCCACAAAACGATATTTGGATTGCTGCGATCGCACTTGAACATAGCTTGCCTCTTGCCACACACGATCAGCATTTTTCTTTTGTTACAGGGCTGAATGTTGTTCAGTGGTAAATTCACTTGAGGAGTGCAACTTTTCGCTGAACCCTTGGTTCATAGATTGGTCGAAAAGCAGAATTGTAGTCTGGAAGCACTCTCAAATCATCCTCAATGGATTTATGCGTTCGCCAGCGCCGGCTGCTTGGGAACTGCATAGAGTCCAAACCACGGTGTAGCGGCTTTCAGGCTCTCATTCACGTTGCTGATATTTTTTACGCCTTCAGTCTGCAGCCATTGCTCAAAGGCCTTGGCGCCCTGTTTGGCGTAGACGGGAATGCCGTCTTTCCAGGTAGCGCGTCCGCAGAGCACACCATTGAACTTAACTCCCGCTTCGGCGGCCAGCGCCAGCGATTCGTTGAACTCGGCATTACTGACACCTGCGGAAAGATAGATGAACGGTTTGGTGGCAACGGCGGCGGCCTTGCGGAAATGCTCCATCGCTTCTTGTTTGGAGTATGCCTTTTGGCCAGTATAAGACTCCGTGCCTTCCACAAACTTCATATTCACTGGCACTTCGACCTTCAATACATCCACGCCGTATTTGTCTTGGCTGAATTCAGCCATGGACTGGGCGACGATTTCCGGTTTCTTACGAGCAAAATCCAGTCCTTTTTCATCGGCGCCTTCCTCGTATCCTACAAATTCCAGGAAGAAGGGAATATCGTTGGCGCGGCATTCATCGCCAATGCGTTCCGTCCAGGCATGTTTCTTGTCGTTGATGGCCGGACCATCGGTGGGCGTGTAATAAAGCAGGACTTTAATGCAATCGGCTCCAGCCTCTTTCAGCCGGCGGACGGACCAGTTGTCCAGCAGGTCGGGGAGGCGACCAGGCCCTGTTTTGTCGTATCCGGTCTTCTCGTAGGCCAGCAACAGCCCGGAACCTTTGGCGCGGCGGTGGGAGGCCGGCAGTCCCCACTCAGGATCAAGCAGGATCGCACTGGCGTGGGCTGTCAAAACCTCGGTAACAATGGATTTAAATTCCTCCATCATGGAGTCAGTAATCTCGCCACCTTTTTCTTTGGCTAAGGCTTTCTGGAGAGATCCGCGTTGATCCATGGCGGCGGCGGCTATTACGCCCCGGCCATTAGAAACAGCCTTCATTCCAGCCAGTTTTCCAGGGGTAAGCTTCACGGTACTTCCTCCTATAAGATTTCAAGTTCCTGATGAGTACAGCAGAGAATAGCAGAGCAAAGCCAAAGCTTACTCAAGCGTGAACTTAGATGCTCAAAATCGGCGATTGAACTGTCCATTGTACTAAACTCGCGTGATACTCTAGTGCCAACTTGCGTCGCTAAAAATAAGCGTTATAAAATTCGCTAAAATGAGAGCTACAAAGACCTTGCCTAAAGTCCGCACGAAGTTGTTCAAACCGGCACTGGAGCACCGGGGTGGCGATCGAGGCCGCCTGCGACCTCGGGCGAAGCATGGCAAAGTTTTTCTTCCTGGAGAGCCCATTCCAGAGACTGGAATTTACGAGGTAATCCACGACCGAGGGCACCGTGCCTCGCATGAAGTGGTAATGCACAGCCGGGATTTGTTTCCACCGTGCGATCAGTGCGATGCGCGCGTGCGTTTTAAACTGGTCCGCACTGCTCCTTATATTTTCGAGGATGAAGACTTCATCGAAGAACCCTAGCGCCTTATTGCCGCAACGGCAGTTTCTGCAAGATGCTGCGCTGCCGGGCAATCAGCAAGTCGATACCTTTGGCGGCATGGTCCATCATCTTTTTAAGCTGGGCCTCATCAAAGGGATGTTGTTCCGCCGTGGCCTGTATTTCCACGATTTTATGCGCCCCGGTCATGACAAAGTTCAAGTCCACCTCAGCCCGAGAATCTTCTTCATAGCAGAGATCCAGGAAAACTGCACCGTCTACGATGCCGACGCTGGTGGCGGCCACAAAGTCCCTGATCGGCGCTGAAGTCAGAGTACCAGCTTCTACGAGTTTCTCTAGAGCCAGCCCCAGCGCCACGAACGCTCCGGTAATCGAGGCTGTGCGTGTACCGCCATCGGCCTGAATCACGTCGCAATCCAGAATGATGGTGCGTTCTCCGAGTTGCGCCAGGTCAACGACTCCTCGAATGGCGCGGCCAATCAGGCGCTGGATCTCATGCGCCCTGCCGCTTATCCGTCCCCTGGCAGCATCTCGCGGAGTGCGCGTCAGCGTAGAGCGAGGCAACATGCTGTATTCCGCTGTGACCCAGCCTTTGCCTGTGCCTTTCAGAAACCCGGGAACGTTTTCTTCTACGGTTGCTGTACAGATCACGCGAGTATTGCCGATTTCGATCAGGGCAGAACCTTCCGCCATGGCAACGTAATCGGGAATGATGTTGACAGGACGAATCTGGTCGGGTGAGCGATTGTCTGAACGGTAGATCATTTTTATCTCTCTATGTCGATGAGTTCAATACTTTCAATAGGACGTCCCAGAAACCGTCCTCCCAGCCTGCGAAATTTTTCTACTGAGTCGGTGGCAAAACAGCGCAAAGTACCGGTTGTCCTGTTACCTGGGTTTTTTACGCACTTAGCGACTTCGCCGGCTGTGGATTCTGCCGAATCGACAATTTGCACTTCGGCAGGAACGACACGCCGCAGCAGGGGACGCAACAAAGGATAATGGGTGCACCCAAGCAATAGAACATCTGCGCCGCCCGCTCCGTTCGGGAAAATTTCGTCAATATAAATGTGGGCCACCTGCTCCGTCACTGGATGGTCTACCCAACCTTCTTCCACCAAAGGCACAAACAGGGGGCAGGCTTTTTCTTTCACCTGAATGCCACGCGTACGCAGGGCCTTTTCATAAGCATGGCTGGAAACTGTGGCTTCGGTAGCAATGACTGCAGCGTTCCTGGATTTTGAGATTTCCGCGGCCCGCTCTGCTCCGGGATCAACTACGCCGATCACCGGGAGCGCAACTGCAGATTTAATCTCATGCAACGCCAGCGCCGTGGCCGTGTTGCAGGCAATCACCAGCATTTCCGCGCCACGCTCTTGGAGAAAATGAGCACTGGAGATGGCATACTTAGCTACTGTGTGGGCGGACTTCGATCCGTAGGGAAGCCTGGCGGTATCGCCAAAATACATGTAATCGGCTCCCGGCAAGACTTTCAGAAGCTCCTGCAAGACGGTCAACCCTCCGAAGCCGGAGTCAAAGACCCCAATCATTGGAGGCATCTCTATTCAAACTCCTTTGCCAGTTCGTGGACGGCAGCAACCTCGTAGAACGACATTAGATCGGCGTGTCCGGCAAGTGTCTCACGTTCTTTCCCGTCGACGATGAATTTTACCCTGGTAATGCCAGGAATATTGGCGCTGAGGGTCTCGATGAGCGAAGTAAGGGTCAACTCCTCCGGCAGAATTCCGGAAGGGTGACCATCGGCGAATTGAGATGTCGTATCGACTACCACGGTGCTGTTATTGACCAGATATACGTCCTTTATGTCGGCGCCTTTGCCCAACGGATGCGGAGAAGGATTTTGCAGATATTGCGCCAAAACCGCACGCAGAGCTTCTTTAGCGCGCAAACTGCGCTCTTCCGGCATGAAGACGGTCGCTTCACGCCAACGCAGCGCCCGGTCGTCATCATAAGCGACTAATACCTGGACATGCTCCTGCTTGCCTCCCACCGGAGGGGCCACCGGGCGTTCTTCTCCTTCAAGCTGGGTCTTGGCCTGCTCTTTGTGGGTCAGCTTAATGATAAAAATTCCGCTGATCAAGATGCCGACCAAAAGCAATGCAATCGTGATCTGAAATTGGCGTGGGATCACTTTTGCGCCTCAATCTGGCTGTGCACCTGGGCGATGCCGGAGGCCACCGCCGCAGCCACGACATTCTGAACCCTCTGAGTGACCAAGTCTTGCGTATTCGATCGATCGGAAGACAATTCGATTGCGACAGCAGGCGCGATAATGTTGTTCAGCGGCCGCAACGGAGTTGTGAGCAGGGCGGTCTGCACATCTTTCTTGCGCAGCTCTCCTGAAATTGTCTGCGCCAGTGTCTGGCTGCGAGAGAGAGAGCTCGCTTGTGCGGTCTCCCAGGGCAGGAACTGCCCCGCTCCCACCGAGGGTGAAGTCAGGGCTGAGGTATAAACCCGCACTTCCTGACCGGACACGCCTGCATGGATTGCCACATAGACGGCCGCATGTTGGGCGTTGGTGGCTTCCGCGCGCTGTTCCAGGCTAAGATTGATATCGGCATCGCGGAGGAGCCGTACTGCAATGCCTCGGTCCTGTAGTTCAATCTTGAGTTTTCTGGCTACAGACAGGGTCAGGTCTTTTTCATCCAACTTATCCGCCAGGTATGCGCCTCTATCATCTCCGCCATGGCTGGGATCAATCATCACAAGAAATGCCGGCGGAGTGTGCCCCTGCGTTCCGATAGGTGGTTCAGGAGTTGGCGATGACTGCGCAGCCACAGAAGGTGCAGGCGAAGGTTGCGGGGCGGGGGCTTGGGGAGAGACGCTGGCGACGGGCGGCGCAGGCGGTTGCACGACTTGCACAAGGATGGTCTTGCCGTCGCTGCCCAAAGATACATGCAGCGCTGAATCGCCGGTTATGGTGATTGTGGCGTTCCCGTTGTCTTCGGAGAAATTCAGGGAACGGATTGCCTTATCATCAAACGGCTGATTGGTGATGTCCGAGATGAGCGGCTCGCGTTTGAATACCAGCTTGCTTTTATTTCCTTCCTGATTTACCGATGGGTTCACAGGCTGGCTGAAGTTGAGCAGCAGCGAAGACTTTTCCCCTTTTTTCAGCTCCGAGGTGAAATGGATGCCTGCATTATCAACAAAGATGCGGCGCCCGGCTGGATGAAAGTCGATGTTCTTGTGGAGCAAGCTGCTCAATATGGAAAACGAGGCATTCAGCGGAACCAGCACGCGATGGTTTTCCACCAGCACATTCCCGCTCAGGGCAATCGAATTGCCTCGGATTTTTGCTTTGTCCTTACCCTCGGTGAAGCGGGCTTCGGCTTTGTTCAATTGCAATACCCAATCGCTGTCGCCGGAGCGCATGCCGGTGGCGCCCAAAGGTTCAAGCAGCTCCATGAGGCCAATGTAAGCCTGTCCTTGGCGGTCCAATATTTCAATGGAATAGCTGCTCTGGGGCGTATAGATGGTGAACTGTTTTGCCGGGTCGGCCAGCGAGAGCAGCAGCGTGCAACTAAGCAAGGCGATGGCAGCCAATGCGACCAGAAGTCCTTTACTCCAGCGCATAAATTGTGAGCCCGCTGAGAAGCTTAGGATAAAAATCAGTAGATTTCTGGGGCAGGACTTCGCCGGCAAATGCAATGTCCCGCACCTGCTCAATCCGCGCAGGATTCATCAAGAAAGCAACATTGGCCCCCTGGCGGACCTGGGAGATCGCTTCAAAAGCGTCGCGCTCATATTTGACATGGTCCTGATTTCGGATCGCCTCTTCAGAAATGCCAAGCACCCGCTCCAGCAGTATTTTGTGTAGTTGCATAACGTCCAAATCTCGCCGCGGGGAGGAAATGGCATTCAATGCATCCTGGACAGCGCGTTTCTTGGCCCTGAGCAGATATGGCCCCTGTTTAATTACCGCCACAAAAGCAGTGCCGCCTTCGCCGGCTTCCGCCAAAAGCGTGGTAGCGCTTCTGCTTTCGGTGCGGAGATCGATGCGTTGAATGTCAAAGAACCTCCGGGCAGCTTCCAACATGCGTTCCCGGTCAAAATCCAGCAGGCCATGGACGATGCGATGGGTAGGCAGAATCACCAATCCCCGGCTTTCCATGCGGATGAAGGTCATCATGACAAACTCGTAAGGAGCATTGGGGTTGATCTGGCCGGCCTGCTCCCGCCGCTCATTACGATAGGTCAGGGCTGTTTCGTACCGATGGTGACCATCGGCAATCAACAGTTTCTTGCCGGCCATGAGCTGCTGGATCTTCTTCACGGTGACTGGATCAGATACTTGCCAAACGCGGTGCAAGACCTCGTACTCATCCAGTACCGCGATGTCAGGATCTTCTTCGGTCTCCATCAACCGCTCTGCGGCTGCCTCTGGGTCGCTGTAAAGCATAAAGATCTGGCCAAAATGGGCCTTGGCGTGGCGCAGCAAATTGAGCCGGTCAGCCCGAGGTTTAGACAAAGTTTGTTCATGGCGGAACACAATTTGGTCGGAGTAGTCCTGGATTCTTCCCAAAGCAATAAACCCGCGACGTTCCGCCAGATCTCGGGTGCCGGGCACGGTAAACGTTTGGGAATAAAAGTAGATGGAGGATTCCGTGTCTTGCTTCAATAGGCCTCCAGCCCGCCAGTCGTACAGATATTCCGAGGCGCGGGTGTAAACGTTGAAGGAGTCATTATCGGTCTCGCCCTCCTTCCCGCGGATAATGCGGACCAAGTTATGCGGGCTCAACGCGTAATATCGCGCCTGCATTTCCGGCGTGATCTTGTCATAGGGCTGGGTGACCACATCTTCCAGCCTGACCTGGTGCGGATCATATCGAAGGGCCTTGAAGGGAGCTATCTCTGCCATCGGAAAAGTAGACCTACCGGTAATTTTATCAAGCGCCGCCAGAAAACCTGCTGCTCAGAGTTGAACATCTTATATTCTGTAGAAACTTGCAACAAAGCAAGGGTGCAGGAAGCCCATGTTCAGTTGCGCTCCACTGTGATAACATCGGCCAAAATGAGGTTCCATATGGCCCGCTTCGAACACCGCGGGTATGGTTCGTTCCGTTCCCCCGGGCGAGAGAGTCTCTACGGCGCCGTTGTACTGCGCTCAGTAGTGACAACCGTGCTGTTTCTCGCTGTCGCGGTCTTTGCCGCGGCGCAGGACGTGAATGTCCATATCGAGCCGCGCAAGCCCGATTCCGCAAATCCTGCTAACAAGACTGATAAAGATACCAAAGACGCCAAGGATACTCCTACTGATCCGGCCCAAAAAACCCATGTCAAACCTGTGATTGTGGATGTTGACTTGGTGCTGGTGAACGTTACGGTGACAGACGATTGGAACCGGATCGTCACCGGGCTGGAAAAGGAGAACTTTGCCATTCTGGAAGGGAACCAGTCGCAGGAGGTAAAGCATTTCTCCAGTGAAGATGCTCCTATTTCCCTGGGCGTCATTTTCGACATGAGCGGCAGCATGTCCGACAAAATTGAAAAAGCCCGTGACGCAGTGGTTGAGTTTTTCAAGACCGCCAACCCCCAGGACGAGTTCTTCATGATCACTTTCTCTGACCGTCCGCAGCTCATGGCAGACTTCACCAAATCGGTGGAAGACGTGCAGGGAAAGCTGATGTTCATTTCAGCCCAGGGGCGCACTGCCTTGCTGGATGCCATTTACATGGGCGTGAGCAAGATGAAAGATGCCCATAACAGCAAGAAGGCGTTGTTGGTCATTTCTGACGGTGGCGACAATCACAGCCGGTATACGGAAAATGAGATTAAATCGATGGTGAAAGAAGCTGACGTGCAGATGTACGCGATTGGCCTCTTTACGTCCGGCGCCACCCAGGCGGAAGAGGTTGCCGGTCCGGGCCTCCTGAGCGACGTGACTGAAGTGACCGGCGGGCGGATGTTTACCATCAACAATCCGAACGAACTGGCCGATGTGGCCACCAAGATAGGAATAGAGTTGCGCAACCAATATGTGCTGGGTTACCGTCCAAGGAATAAGACCAAAGACGGTCATTGGCGAAAAATTAAAGTAAAGCTGATTCCGCCTAAGGGGCTGCCGCATCTGAATGTTTACTCCAAAACGGGATACTATGCACCTTCGCAATAAACCGGTTTTATGGGCCAGTTTTTGTCTTGTGCTGGTGTTGGCAACTTTTTCGTGGGCCCAAGCTCAGCCGGGTTCTCAGGGCCAGCAGGACCAGCAACACGTTCAGCCAACGCCTCTGCCTTCTGACGTAGATCCGAGCGATCCTGCACTTCCAGTATGGATGCGTCCGGTTACCCCAGCGTCTCCGGCTAAAAACACCAATACCCCGCCTTCTGCGACGAATGTCCCGTCTAACCAGCAGCAAGGCCAGACCGGTCAGGTGACCAAAGACAAAAGTGGATTTCTTTTTAAGAAGGATGTCGAAGAGGTCACGCTGCACGCCACCGTGCTCGACCAAAGACAGCATCTGGTGACAGATCTCGGACAAAGGAATTTTGTCATCTACGAAGATGACCAGCCCCAGCAGATCACGCATTTTACTCGTGAAGACATTCCGGTTTCCATCGGCATCATCGTCGATAATTCCGGCTCCATGCGTGACAAGCGCGCGGCCGTTACCCGGGCGGTTGTAAATTTAGTGAAGGCCAGTAATCAGCAGGATGAGGTTTTCGTGGTGAATTTCAACGATGAACCCTACCTGGACCAGGATTTCACCAACAGCGTCGACCTCATGCACGAAGCCCTGGATCGTGTAGATTCCAGAGGTGGTACGGCGCTCTATGATTCAGTGATTGCCTCTGCGGACCATCTAGCCAAAGGCGCAAGACGGGAAAAGAAGGTCTTGCTGGTCATTACCGACGGCGAGGACAACGAGAGCCGAGAATCGCTGGAGCAGGCCATCCGCTCCGTTCAGAACGACAATGGGCCCACCATCTACACCATCGGTATTCTTGGCAGTGAAGGCCGGGAACGCCGGGCCAAACGTGCGCTGGAGGCACTCTCAGTGCAGACGGGTGGTGTCGCCTTCTTCCCCAAGAATTTGAATGAAGTCGATGAGATCAGCCAGGCCGTGGCCCGCGACATCCGTAACCAGTACAGCATTAGCTACAAACCCAGTAACCCGCAGACCAATGGGGGATACCGCAGGGTGAAAGTTGTGGCCAACGCTCCGGGATATAAGGACCTGCAGGTGCGCACCCGTAGTGGATATTTTGCCGGCCAGCAACGAGCCTCGAAATGAGGCCGAGCCGCAACAAAAAAGAAAAACGAACCTTCCTACCGCTGATTTACGCGAATTTACGCTGATAAACCAAAACCTTTGAAACACAACGCAGTCGAGCCGCAACCAAAAATATGCCGCTGATTTGCGCAGATGTACGCAGACAGAGGAGAATTTGGGGGTGAATTTTTCTCCGCTCCTGGGGAGAAATACTCTTACAATGGAGGGGTAGAGAACCTAACGTCATCCGCGATGACCTAAACTTTCGTGGCCTTTATTTCACTAGCTCCATCTCCGCCAAAAGCATGATAAAAAACCAGAGCTGCCAACAGATTAGAAGTTTCCAACTGAAAATTACCAGTTCGTTAATACCCTACTGAATATCCCCACCCCCTGTAGATACTCCAAGGATACTGTAAGGATATTTTGAGTCAGAAAGAGCTTTGCAATCGCTAATAAAGCACTGGAACGACGGAATAGAAGAATGCCGGAATCAGGGGCCGGAACTGATCCAAGCCTTATGCTTCGCCGCTACGGAAAATTTGCGCGAAAAAGCACGATTTCAAAGTACCTTGTAGTACGTAGGAACTCTTCGCTACGCTAAGGGCGGGCTACGGGAGAAGAGGAAAAAGAGTACTGGTTTTCCCTTGCGTCCCTGCCGCGTTGCGTTTCAAGGTTTTTGGTTTATCACCGGTAAACTTGGTTTTTTCTCTCAATGGCTGTTTGACCATCACCCGCATCCTCCCGTACTCTAAAAAGTTTGGCCATGGCCCACCTACGCATTGCTGAGAACATTACCGATCTGGTTGGCGATACTCCCATGCTGCGCTTGCGCCGGCTCGTCCCCGACGGGGCCGCAGAGGTGTTTGCCAAGCTGGAATATCTGAATCCGGGCGGCAGCATCAAAGACCGGGCAGCAATCGGCATGATCAAACGCGCCGAAGAGCAAGGACTCCTGAAGCCAGGAGCTACAATCGTGGAGGCCACGGCAGGGAATACCGGCATTGGCTTGGCCTTGATCGGCGTGAATCGCGGTTATCAAGTAATCTTGGTCGTCCCCGAGCGTTTTAGCGAGGAAAAGGTCAAGATCATGCGGGCCTTCGGCGCCGAAGTCATCCGCACGCCCGATGCAGACGGCATGCGGGGTGCAATCGAGAAAGCCAAAGAGATTTCAGCGAATGTCCCCGGTTCTTTTACTGCGCTTCAATTTGAAAACCCCGCTAACCCTGATTTTCACTATGACACCACAGCCCAGGAGATTTTTGAACAGATGGAAGGCCGGATTGATGCCGTGGTCGTCGGCATCGGCACCGGAGGGACATTCACGGGCGTTGCGCGGTTTTTGAAAGAGCGTTTGTCCAACGTCCACTGCGTAGCGGTGGAAACCCAGGGATCTGTACTCCAGGGCGGACCTCCCGGTCCCCATAAAGTAGAAGGCATCGGGGCCAGCTTCATCCCCAAAACTTTTGACGCCAAGCTGGCCGATGAAATCATCATGGTAAGTGATGTGGATGCGTTCGATATGGTGGCCAGGCTGGCCCGCCACGAAGGCATCCTGGGGGGCTCCAGCGCGGGAGCAAATGTCTTCGCCGCAGTCCAGGTGGCAAAGAAGCTGGGGAAAGGGAAGCGTGTTGTGACCATAATTCCCGATCTAGCCGAGCGTTATATGTCTAAAAATATTTTTGAAGGTGGGCCTGCATAAGCGTATGAAGAAGAAAGAACCAGGATTTGCCACAAAAGCGATTCACATTGGCCAGGAACCCGATCCTTCTACCGGAGCAATCACCGTCCCGATTTTTGCCACCTCTACCTATGTTCAGGAGGACCTGGGCAAGAACAAGGGATACGAGTACGCCCGCGTTTCCAACCCCACGCGCACCCGCCTCGAGCAAAACCTTGCCGCCCTGGAGGGCGGAACTTCCGCCCATGTCTTTGCCAGCGGCATGGCTGCTGTGACTGCTGTCACTCAGTGTTTTCTCAAGCAAGGCGACCATTTGATTTGCGGTCACGATACTTATGGTGGTGTTCCGCGTTTCTTCAACCAGGTGGTGGCCAATTATGGCGTGAAATTCAGCTATGTTGATACTTCTGATCCTGCTGCGGTGAAAAAAGCCCTGCGCCGCAATACCAGGCTCATTTGGATCGAGACCCCCACCAATCCGCTGATGGTGCTCACCGACATCAAGGAGATTGCCAAAATTGCCCACGCAGGCGGAGCAGAGTTGGCTGTGGACAATACCTTTATGTCGCCATATCTTCAGCATCCGCTGGAGCTGGGCGCCGATATGGTAATGCATTCCACCACCAAGTTCCTCAATGGACACAGCGACGGTCTGGGCGGAGTCATCGTAGGCACCAAACCGGCCCATGCGGAAAAACTCGCCTTCATGCAGAAGGCCTCCGGAGCCATTTTGTCTCCGTTTGAATGCTGGCTGGTACTGCGCGGTGTAAAAAGCCTGGCTGCGCGAATGGTCGTCCATGACAGCAACGGCCGTGCGGTGGCCGCTTTCTTAAACAAACATCGTAATGTGAAAAAAGTGATGTATCCCGGTTTGCCGGACCATCCTCAGTACGAACTGGCCAAGCGGCAAATGAAAGGCTTTGGCTCCATGATTACCTTTGAGACAGGTTCGCTCGCCAATGCGCGCAAGATGCTGCGCAAGGTGCGTATCTGTTCATTTGGCGAGTCACTGGGCGGCGTTGAAACCCTTATTTCTCATCCGGCAACCATGACCCATGCCGCTCTCGGAGAAGCGGGGCGAAAAAAGATTGGACTGACCGATGGCATGGTACGCATCTCCGTGGGAGTGGAAGACGCCGAGGACATCATTGACGACTTGGAACGGGCCTTGGCTGCCATCTGATAGGCCTGGGCCGAACCGCACCTTACCGCAGATTTACGCGGATGCACTCGGATTCGCACGATTTATCAGGAATGGTGGAAGCTTTAGTTCCGTGCTTTACCCACATTCTCACCAATCCACGCAAGATATTCCTGGCTGCCGCCGGTAATCTCCAGCTTAATGCACTCCGGCAACTCGTAGGAATGGAGCTCTTTGATAGTGTCGCGCACCTGTTCAAAATTCTCAGCAAGAGTCTTGATCACCAAGAGCCACTCGGTTCCGCTCTCGACCTTTCCTTGCCAGCGGTATATGGACTCAATTTGCGATACAACATTCACACAGGCGGCCATCTGACGCTCTACCAGGGAATGGGCAATCTTTCTGGCCTCTTCCTGGGAACTTGCAGTTGTTAGGACGATACACGCTTGATTCATTTCTTTGGTTGGCCTTTCGCTTTTACCGATTGCCATTTACTCTTTTCTTGCAAACCAAATGACTTGCAAATGCAACTAAACAGGGTTGCTTTCCTGAATGACTACACAGATCAAATTTGGCACTTCCGGCTGGCGGGCCATTATTGCCGATGAGTTCACCATGGCCAATGTCCGGCGGGCGGTCACTGGCATTGCCAAATATGTTGTCTCGCAAAAGCCCCACGAAGCAAGGATCATTGTAGGCCGTGATCCACGTTACATGGGCGAGCGGTTTGTCCAAGTGGCCGCGGAAATCCTGGCCGTTTTTGGCATCCAGCCGCTGGTGATTCTTGAAGCTGCTCCTACCCCGGCTATTGCTTACGAAGTCATCCGGCTGAAAGCTGATGGCGCCATCAACTTCACCGCTTCACATAATCCTCCGGAATACAACGGCATCAAGTTCTCGACCTCGGATGGAGCGCCCGCACTCCCCGAGGTCACTCGGCAAATCGAAAATCTTGTGCCAATGAACGGGGAGTTTGGCGCTGCCGGAACCGGCGAACAAGGAATCCAGGCACAACAAATCGATCCCAAGCCAGCTTATCTGGCCCGGCTCAAAGAGATCATCGATCTTCCTTTGATCCGCAAAACGGGGCTCAAGATTGTCTATGACCCGCTTTGGGGAGCAGCCCGTGGATATCCCGACCACCTGCTCCGCGAGGCTGGTATCGAGGTGGACACAGTTCATGATACGCGTGATGTCCTTTTTGGTGGCCACGCTCCCGAGCCTGATGGACAGGTGTTGAAAGATATGCGGGAGACGATAAAGTCAATCGGAGCACACTTGGGCATAGCCACAGACGGAGATGCCGACCGCTTTGGGATTGTCGACCACGACGGGACTCTTATCCAGCCCAACTACATCATTGCCGTCTTGTTTGATTATCTGGTCGAGACTCGAGGCTGGAGAAACGGTGTAGGCAAGTCGGTTACCACCACCAATATGATTAATGCTTTGGCGGAACATCATGGAGTGGAACTGCATGAGACTCCGGTAGGCTTTAAGTTCATCGGCGAACTTATTAAACAGGACAAAATTGCCATTGGCGGCGAAGAAAGCGCAGGTCTTTCCATACGCCATCACGTCCCGGAAAAAGACGGCGTCCTGGCGGGATTGCTTTGCTGCGAAGCTGTTGCCCGGCGCAGCCAGCCTCTTCAAGCACAAATTCACGCGCTATTTGCTAAAGTTGGTTCCTTTTACCCCCAACGTGAAAACTTCCGCTTGACGCCGGAGGTAAAAGAGAAGTTCACTAACAAGTTGAAGTCCGATCCGTCTGAATTGTCTGGACGGCAGGTCAAACAAAAGGTTCGGATGGATGGCCTGAAGCTGGTCTTTGACGACGGCTCCTGGGTCTGTTACCGGATTTCGGGCACCGAGCCTGTGGTCAGGGTCTACTCCGAAGCTAAATCGGAGCCGGAACTCAAGAAGCTGGCAGTGGCTGCCAAAGACTGGATTTTTGATTGACGAGATTCATTCAATCTGCTCGAGACTGGTTCTACGGCACGCGGCGCAAGCTGGCCACCTGTAGTGTGATCGTGCTGGTGTGTGTAATGGCCTGGCACGTTGTGTTTGGCGCCAATGGCGTTGTGATGTATGAGCAAAAGCGCCAGGAGAATCAGCAGTTGGAAAAGCAGATTCAATCACTTCACCAGCAGAATGACTCCCTCGAACAGCAAATCAAAGCTTTAAAGACTGACCCCAAGACCATTGAAAAAGAGGCACGCGAGCAGCTTCGCTATGCCCGTCCTGGAGAGGTCATTTACACTCTTCCAGCACCTCAGCCAGTCACGCCTGCCAACCTGAAAAAGTAAATCTCGGCAGGCTGAATCCCCATCAGGGAAACATTGCTATTTGCAGCTTGGATCGTCTTAGTACCTTAATCTGCTTGTCCTAAATGCTCAACAATCGTATAAAATGAAGGTGGCTGTGTCCTCCACCCTGCACAGAGCTTGATTGCTTTGAGAGGTAGAGGACTTCCGGCAGCCCGTCTGCCAAGAGCTTAAAGAAGAGGAGATTTATCGATAATGAAGAAATTTGTGTTGACCCTGTTCACAGTTGCATTTCTTGTATCTTTCTCCGTGGCCAAGGACAAAGCCGCTCCGAAAGCCCAAATCACCGGCTGGGTAAGCAATGATAGCTGCGGCGTGAAGGACTCCCAGGATGCTGCTTGCACCAAAAAGTGCGTAGGCAAGGGAGATAAAGTGGTCATTGTCAACGACAAGGACAAGAGCCTTGTGGCTCTCGACAATCCTGATGCGCTGAAAGAGCATTGGGGCCATCATGTCCGCGTCACCGGCACGGACAATAACGGCACCTTCCATATTGACAAGGTGAAAATGCTGGCCAAGGGCAACGGCAAGAAAACACCTACCAGTAACGAGCACGGCTCGGGCATCTAACTTTTCACCCATCAACAAAAGGCGGCTGCCAAGCCGCCTTTTATTTATTACGACCAATCAATCAGCATTCTTCACCGCTAAGGCCGCAATGGAATGGCCGCGATACGGCTAACGAACCACCCCTTGTAACGGCGAACTGGCGGTCGCGTAGAGTTTCTTGGGCATTCTGCCCGCCAGGTAGGCGGCTCGGCCTGCCAGCATCGCGTGTTTCATTGCTTCGGCCATCAAGACCGGGTTTTCAGCATGAGCAATGCCGGAGTTCATCAGCACAGCATCGGCTCCCAGTTCCATGGCAATGGCCGCATCGGAAGCTGTGCCTACGCCGGCATCCACGATCAAAGGCACATCTGTGATCATTTCCCGTAGAATCTGGATGTTAGCGGTGTTCTGGATTCCCATGCCGCTGCCAATGGGAGCGCCCAGAGGCATAATGGCACTTGCCCCGGCGTCGATCAGCCGCTTAGCAACAACAATATCATCAGAGGTATAAGGAAGAACGATAAAGCCTTCCTTAACTAATATCCGCGTCGCTTCTATAGTGGCCTGAACATCCGGATAGAGGGTTTGCTGGTCTCCGATGACCTCAATTTTTACCCACTCCGATAGTCCCACCTCCCGACCGAGGCGGGCCGTGCGGACGGCCTCGTCCGTGGTGTAGCATCCTGCTGTATTCGGAAGGAGAAAGTATTTCCGCGTGTCGATATGATCCAACAGGGACTCTTTGCTGCGGTCCAGATTCACGCGCCGGACAGCAACCGTCACCATCTCTGCGCCACTGGCCTCGATGGCACGGGCCGTCTCTTCTCCTGATTTGTACTTGCCTGTACCGACGATCAGGCGCGAGCGGAATTGCCGGCCTGCAAGAAATAACGGATCCATACTGTCTATTGTAATGAATCTGCTGGGGAATCCGTGTTGTTCCGCCGCAAAAACCGCGGTAAGGTCCTACCCGACTGGTGCGGTTTCTACCGGATGCGGTTCCTGGTAGAGTTCGTCGATCTGCTGCTTGTATTTGGCTTCTACGATGCGACGCTTGAGTTTCATGGTGGGAGTAATCTCGCCTGTGGCTATGGAGAATTCATCGGGCACCACGATGATCTTTTTAATGGTTTCGAAGTGGGCCAGGTTCTTGTTCAGGTCTTCCACGATTCCCCGGTAGAGTTCGCGTACTTTGGGATCGTTCACCAACTCTTGACGCGATGAGAATGTGACCCCATTGGCTCGCGCCCAATCCTCCAACAGAGGGAAGTGCGGGGCGATAATCACCGAAGCATATTTACGTTTATCTCCAATCACCGATGCCTGGGCGATCAATACATTATTCTTTAAGGCATTCTCAATAGGCTGCGGAGCAATGAATTTTCCGCCAGAGGTCTTGATCAGGTCTTTCTTACGATCGGTAATGGTCAGAAATCCTTCACTGTCCATTTGGCCGACGTCTCCGGTTTTAAACCAGCCATCAGGGGTAAAGGCGGCCTTGGTCTCCTCAGGCATGTTCCAATAGCCTTTGAAAACCGAAGGGCCTTTCACCAGGATTTCGCCATCCTCAGCTAACTTTACCTCGATATGATCAACCGGCTTGCCCACCGTGCCAATTTTGTGCGCTGACCGTCGATTGGAAGCGATCACCGGGGAGGTTTCCGTCAAACCGTAGCCTTCATAGATGGGGATTCCCATGCGCAGAAACCATTCGGCCATATCGGCTCCTAGAGGCGCCCCGCCGGAACAAAAGACCCTGGCGCGACCGCCAAAGCCCTGACGGATCTTTGAATAGACGAGTTTTTGAGCAAGTCTCCAGGCCAGGCTTTTTGGCTCTTCGCTGTTGATGATCTCCTGTTTGTGCCGTTCGCCGACTTTGAGGGCCCAATCAAAGATCTTTCTCTTGATTCCGCGGGCAGCCCTGCGCTCGGCCTCCTGGCGGACCTTTTCATAGACGCGCGGCACGCCAATAATGATCGTGGGCTTTACGTCTTGAAGCATGACAGGAAGCAGATCGAAAGCCGGACAGTAGGCGATGCTGGCGCCGTTCAGAAAACAGACGTAATCCAGATGGCGGGCGGTCACATGCGACAAGGGCAAAAATGAAAGATAGGTATCGCCATCTTTCCATTCAAAATTCTGCACCGAGGTAGCGGCATTGGAGGTAAGGTTCCAATGGCTCAGCATTACACCTTTGGAGGTACCGGTGGTGCCTGAAGTGTAGATGAGGGTGGCGATGTCGTCGGGCTGAACGCTTTTGGCCCGTTCATCGAATGGGAGATCAATATCAGTGGAAGCCTGGTTCAGAATCGGCCACATAGGAATGACATCGACTTCTGCAATATCATCCATGATCACAATTTTTTCCAGGCTGGTCTGTGACTGAATGGACTGGATTTTTCTTAGCTGTTCCAGGTTCGAAACAAAGATGACCCGGGCCCCTGAGTTTTGCAGGAGATAAAGTGTTTGTTCTGCAGTAAGCGTCGTATAAACAGGGACATCGATGATCCCGGCGGTCACGCAGGCAAAGTCGGCAATCATCCATTCAGGGCGGTTCTCACTAAGAATGGCAACCCGGTCGCCCTTCTGAATGCCCCACTGCTGAAGGCTACGGGCCATGCAGTTGACGTAACCGTAATATTGCCGTGAGGTGACGGCCTTCCATCTCCCTTCACTCTTGTACATGACGTGGTTGTCCAAATCATGGGCAACAGAGGCGAAGAAGATATCGGCTAGAGTCTTAACCTCCATGTTTACTCCCCGGTTCGATGCCTTTCAACACAATATCGACGATCACATCCGCCAGACTGGAGAGGTGATAGTCGCGGTCGCGCTCCTTGTCAGAAAGAATCCATGTGGTAACGATCTCATCTACCGCGCCAAAGAAGCAATGCGCGGCGACGGTCACCGATAATTCAGAACGAAAAACTCCGGCTTCCTGGCCTTCACGCAGCACCCTCTTGATCACGTCAAAATACTCCACCAGTAATTTATGAGAAAACTGGCCAAGAAATTTGGCGCTGTGCCGCAATTCTGTCTGAAAAACAATGGCCAAGTCACGATTGGAGCCCAGAGCCTCCAAGTGGAGAAATGCCATCCGGCGCAGCTTTTGCCTGGGGTCGGAGATGTCGTTCAGGGCAGCCCGGGCCCGTTCTATGAACCGATGAAAGGCGGAATCGATAGCTGCCATCAACAGCTCATCTTTGTTCTTGAAATAAAGGTAGATAGTGCCGTCAGCGACTCCGGCCCGGTCGGCGATCTCCGAAACCCGGGAATGAAAGAAGCCATGCTCCGCGATGACCTCGATAGCGGCATCCAAGATGCGCTGGTATTTGTCGGAGGTCCCGTTGGCCAGCTTGGCGGCGGTCTCTGTTGGTCGTTTCACGGTGAAGTGAAATGAATTTAATTGTATTTCCAGAGTAGCGCAAGTTGAAACTGGGAGAGTGAAAATCCTAAGAAAACTGATCACTAGACCATCTGACTCACATACCACTCCAAGAACTTAAGAAAAGCCTTGCCTCGATGGCTGTAATTGGCTTTCTGCTCCGGGGAGAGCTCGGCAAAAGTCCTGCCCAAGTCCGGATAATAGAACAGGGGATCGTATCCAAACCCCTGGCTTCCACGCGGTATGGTCAGCAGATCGCCGGCGACCTCTCCGGTAAAGGTTTGAATCGTAGTTCCGTCTTTAGCGCCAGCAATCACACATACAAACTTGCCGTGTCGCTGTTCCGGAGCCAACTCTTCAAGTTGCTCGATCAAAACGCGGTTGTTCTCTTCGTCATCTGAATTCTTATGGGTATCAGCGTCACCCTGGAGAAGAGCGGCGTAACGAGCCGAATGAACACCGGGTGCTCCATTCAAGGCAGCGACAGCCAGTCCGGAGTCTTCTGCCACGACCAGCTCTCCTGGAAGGAAGCGGCTGTAATGCTCCGCCTTGATGCGCGCATTTTGCTCGAAAGTGTGGCCATCTTCCACGGCCACAGGCACAGTATGAAATCCAGGTAGGGCTTCGATAACGACTCCCAGGTTGGCCGCGGCTCCGCGAAAATCGCGAAGCTTGCCCGGGTTTGAGGTGGCAACAAAAATTCTGGTTTTGGGCACCATGTGTTTATCATGATAAACAAGGTAAAGATGCAAAAAGCAAAGTCCTATACGTTCTTATGCTGAAAGGATGAGCAGGTTATGTCTCGGCGACTCCATATAGTGCTCCTTGGGCTCCTGGTGGCCCTGAATGGTTGTGTCATCTCCCCGCGGAGGACTACCGGGGGAGGTGGAGGAGGTGGTGGTGGAGGGGGAGGCACTGGAGGCGGCATCGGCAGGATCTATGTCTCCAATGCACCCAATAACAGCATCGTGCGCTTTGACAGTGCCTTGACAGTGACCGGCAATGCCACGCCCGGAGCCACGATCGCGGGCAGCGCAACTCTGCTTTCTACTCCTCAGTATTTGTTCCTGGATGTGGTCAACAACCGGCTGTTTGTGGCCAATCAGGGTGGGAGCAATGTCTTGATTTTTGAGAATGCCAACACCAAAACCGGCAATATTGCGCCGAACCGGACCATCGCTGGCGGTTCAACGCAGTTGTCTGCTCCAGTGGATTTGGCGTTGGATCGCGGCAGAAACTTGCTTTATGTTGCCGACGGCGCCAATATCCAGGTTTTTGCCAATGCCGCGACCATCAACGGTAATGTTGCGCCAGTGCGTACCATGGCCCTTACATTTGCCCCGGACGCACTCTTCTTAGACGCAACGAATGATCGCCTTTTTGTGGCCGATAGCGCCGGCAACGCTGTGCATGTCTTCGATGCGGCCAGCACGCTGAACAATGTGGTCAGCTCCAACCGGACGGTTTCGGGTCCAAGCACTCAGTTTAACGGGCCTGCGGGTCTTCAGATTGATAATGCAGGCAGGCTGATTGTGAGCAACTTTAATACGCCCAGCATCACCATCTATGCCAATGCTGCAACCGCCAATGGCGATCTTGCTCCGGCAGTGACCATTACAGGATCAAATACCGGCATGGCTGCTCCTACCCAAATGATATTGAACAATGCAACCACCACGGGTGACCTCCATGTTGCTGATGGCGGCGCAGGCAGTGTCCTGATCTTTGCCAACATTGGCAGCGTTACAGGCAACGCCAGCCCCACTCGCAATATCAGTGGATCAAATACCGGCTTGACACGCTCCGGCGGCGGTTTTGGGCCATTTACAGCCAAAGGAATTGCCCTGGATACAAGCCGTTGATCGGCCGACTGCATTGCCTGATCCAAGGGGTCCTGCTTTGCTGTGTCTGTTGGACGGTCTCCAAATGCCCCAGAGTTGCAATCTAAGGTTCCGGGGCATGGGCAGCGTGCCTTTATCATGGTAAACAGATAGTTGTGCCGGCACAGAGGTTGCGTACCGCTGCCTGGCCCAAAAGGATGCAGTCATGTTACGACGTTTTCATATCAGCCTGATCGTGTTCCTGGTTTTGTTGACAAGCTGCTCTCCCAGGCGATCTTCAGTTTCTCTTAGTGGCGGTGGCGGCGGATCAACTCTTGGCCGAATCTATGTTTCGAATGCAGCCAATAACAGCATTGTGCGCTTCGATAGTGCCTTAACTGTGACCGGCAATGTTGCTCCCGGCGCGATCATTGCGGGTGGATCTACACAACTTGCTGCGCCTCAATACATGCTGCTCGACGTGCCGAACAATCGCCTCTTTGTAGCGAACAAAGGTGCAAGCTCAGTCCTGATTTTTGAGACCGTCAATACTAAGACTGGCAACGTTGCGCCGGAACGGACCATTGCCGGCGCTGCGACTTTGCTGGTGGCCCCGGTCGATCTGGCATTGGATAGCGGAAGGGACCTGCTTTACGTTGCCGATGGAAGCAACATTTTAGTCTTCGCCGGTGCTTCTAACACCAATGGCAATGTCCCTCCAGTACGCATAATAGGGGCCGGATTTACTGTTGATGCACTTTTTTTGGACCGGGCCAACGACAGGCTCTTTGCGGCGGACGCTACCGGAAATGCTATACATGTTTACGATGGGGCCAGCCTGCTCAACAATGCGGTTGTGGCAAACCGCATCATTTCCGGAGGCAGCACCCAACTTAATCAACCTGCAGGTTTGCAAGTGGACAACGCCGGCAGGCTCATTGTGAGCAACTTCGGTACGCCCAGCATCACGATCTACTTCAGTGCCGCTATTGGCAACGGCAACATAACTCCAGCAGCCACCATCGCCGGATCCAACACCGGCCTGGGCGCTCCCACCCAGATGATATTGAACAACGCAACCACCACGGGAGATCTTCATATTGCTGACGGAAAATCCGCCAGCGTGCTGGTCTTTGCCAACATCGGGGCCGCGAATGGAAATATCGCTCCTACGCGCAACATCAGTGGATCCAACACTGGCCTGGCCCGCTCCGGTGGTGGCACAGGCCCTTTTACCGCCAACGGTATCGCCTTGGACACAACCCGATGATTACTTGAGCAGTATCCCCCACACGGCTACTGCGATACCGAGAATGGTGCTGATGAAGGAGAGCTTCCAATAGAGCTTGTCTTCTGCAAGCAAAGAGATCGAGCACAGAACAATGGAAACCTCCAGAAATAACTCGGAACCGTCGTAATAGTCGGCACGATGTTGGGTGAGATCTCTTTCGTGTTCCAGCTCCCGAGCTGACTCTTGAATCTTGCCTGCTCCTTCTTTGGTCGCTCCCTCTTTGCCTGATTTTGCGTGCTCTTCGGAGGCTTGGTGCGTCTCGGGTGCGTGACTTTCCTTTGGCTCTGCTGAGGTATCACTGACTTTTTCGTTGCCCTTTTTCCCGCCAGACCCCAGTTCACTGGCCAATTGTTGCAGGACAGGTGAATCCTTGAGAAGCGGGCTCGAGCAGCCCTTTTCGACCGGCGCTCCGCATTCCTCTTCGACTGACTTCTTGAAGTATCGAACGGCTGTCTCCCTGCCGTTCGGCAGCAAAGTGGCCATTTCCGCTGACACTCCAAACTCATAAGCTCGGATGTGTTTTGCCTGATAGAAATTCCAGCGGTCACTGGCCTTTCCTTGTAGCAGGATCTCCTCGGTGTGGGACCGATGGCTAAGCAGCGTGGTTATTGCCAGCAGCACTGCCACGACTGCCATCGTCAGTCCAATGGATTTTTCGCCTTTTTCGTGAGCGTGTTCAGCACCTTCTTTAAGTTCTTCTGGATTCATTGTCTCTCCCTTGTCTGAAAGGCTCTCCCGTGTTTCAAAAAGGTTTGGTTTTATCAGCGTGAATCAGTTAATCAGCGTCATCAGCGTTAAGAAACTTGTTTTTTATCTTCCTCACCGGCTCTCCCGATCTTTAATGTTTATGCAAAAACCTAAGCCTCTTCTGTGGTTTGAGATGACCAGGAACATCATCATATTTCAAAACACTGATGGAGCCATCCACCTCCAGGACAGCCAGAGCTACCTCACTTATGCTTCCGACTCCGTGCTCCCGCAGCGCGCGGCGGACCTCATCTGGAGAAACATGCTCTTTCGCCAAATGGGCGGTAATCAACTCGCCATTATGGATGAGCAGTGTGGGAGAACCTTGAATCACGCTGCGGAATTTTCTGTTCAGTCCCGACACCTCAGCCAACAGGTAGTTCATGATCAGCAAGATAATGGCCGCTACAACTCCACCCAGCAAAGAGGTATCGGGGCCGGTCATGGCATTCTGCACGGAGTTGCTGAGCAGCAAAAGGAGCGTCAGATCAAAGGGCGTCATCTGCCCCACCTCTCGCTTGCCGGTGAGACGAATGCCAATCAGCACCAGAAGATAAACGACGGAGGTGCGTCCCATGATCTGGAGCACCGTGTGCCAGTTTGTCAGCATATCGTTAGCGAGAGTTTAAGCGATTCAGTGACGAAACAGAAGAGGCTTGCTTGAATCCCTTAAAGCTGTTCCGGTTGGCCGAGGAACCATCGACTCTGAGTGCATCAGAGCTGCTCTATTTAGACAAGAGCTTTGCCCTGGATGTCCCTTCCGAAATTTCGTAATTTTCTTGGTTGAGTAAACCGCGGTTTTTCAATGTCTCAACCCAATTACAAATTCTGAATGCATTGTTGTCCCTGTGAGGCCCGTGTTATAAATAAGTATCCCTCCACTGCGCGCCCTTAGCTCAGCTGGATAGAGCGTCTGACTACGAATCAGAAGGCCGGGAGTTCGAATCTCTCAGGGCGCGCCAGAAGACTTTCCCTTTTAACTCATTTACTTGCTGACACACCCTTCCTGTCGTTTTTGGGAGTATTCAGAGGTAGCTGTTTATTTTGTGGTGTCTGAGATTGGCTCGAAAGTCCGGTTGATCACGGCCTCCGAATGGAAAACTAAGGAAGGTCAACGTATAGCTGAAAATCGCCCGCCGGACTGACAATGCCACTCGAACTTCGCGGTGAATAATTTCTCCGATAATCGGTTGCGTTACGGGACCAGCTCCGTCGTGATGACGCCGTAGAGTTCGTTGACTCCGGAGGTTCTTACCGGGATGCGCAGGTCTTTGGCGATCCAGACGGTTTCTTTGTTTGAGCCGCCATCGGCTGAGGTCAACTCGATCCTGTAGGTATCGAACGTTCCCGCAGGTACCGTTACACGCTCCATGCCCACGACTTTTAACCGTACCAGCTTGTTAGACGCTTGTGGTTTTATCGGTAGCCGATCGATGTCAAAGTGCCGGAAGGTAGTAGAGTATCCGTCCGCCAGCGGCAGGCAGCCAATCATTAGATCGGGGGTGGCGGAGGCGAAGGCCGGTCCACCCAAATCCATCGTGACTGGCTTGTCCGGGCGATCTACATACTTCATGATGCCGGTGACTTTGTTGCCGTTGAAATCAAGGTTGATTGCCACCGGTTTCCACGGCTGGTCTTTGTGGAGGAAATGGTCGAACAACTCCTTGCGCAACACCAGCGTGCCTTTTTCGTAGGTCGAAACATCGGTGACTGGGCCTAGGTCAGATTTCCAAGCAGAGGTGACTGTCCACACGCCGCCGTCATCTTTGACCGTAACGGAGAAACTCGCAAGGTACGTGCCGCGTGCTTTGCCGTGCGGTACCACGTCCGTCTCCTTGTATTTCCAGCTCCCGGCAGTGAGGTCAGCGGCTGGCTTGGGCAGGTCTGCACTGTTTCCTTGCGCCAAGATCTTGGGGGCAATCGTGACTTCCTTTTGTGCGAATAAGCGGGTTGGCTGGCACATGACGAGTACAAAAAAAATGACGCTGCTACTCATGAAAACTCCTTATTGAAGAGGATGATACACCGACTCTTGCTAAGTTGTTGAATCCGATTGGGATCAAAGCGCAGTTCTGAAATCGTCTCTCCAGGTTGAGCAGAGATGCCCAGCTTACCGCAGATTCAGGCCATCGAGTTGTTTGCAGGGTAAGACTTCGCGTGTGATTGCACGCAGCGATTCGCGCTCAATCAGCGCCAGTTCATAGTGAGTTTGAAGATTAAGCCAGAATTCCGGTGACATCTTGAAATACCGTGCGAGCCGAAGTGCCGTATCGGGTGATATCCGGCGCTTCTGATTGACGATGGCCAGAATGCGCGTTGCCGGGACCCGAAGGGCCAGTGCCAGAGCATTGACGGACAGCCCGAGTGGCCGCATGAAGTCTTCCCGGAGATGCTCTCCAGGATGCACGGGCACGGGAGAGAAGGTTCGAGAAGCCGGAAAAGAAGCATTACGTCGAGACATAGGACACCTCAGTGATAGTCCACAATTTCCACTTCGTATGCATCGCCCTCGTGCCATCGGAAGCAGATGCGCCGTTGGTCCTTAGATGTAATCGAAAAGGGCCATGAAACCAAAATCCATGTGCAATTGCTGGTGACAGTGGAATAGGGTCGGCCCTGGGTTATTGGCGACGAAGTCCACGGCGACCTCCTGGTATCCCCCTACCATGACCACGTCTTTCAGGATTCCGGCAGTCGTGGTTCCCGCCAAACTGCTCAGTTCAAAGCTATGACGGTGAAGATGAATGGGATGGATGTCGTCACTGGCATTGCGCATGTGGATTCGATAGCGCTTGCCTTCCTTTAGGTGAAATGCGGCCGGGGCCATTTCGTTGGTCATCGGGTAAGCAACTCCGTTAATGGTCCAGAGATTGAAGCCGTCTTCTGCAGCATTGTCTTTTGCAAAGATCATGTCGAAGGTTTCATCCGGTGCGGGCGCGTGGCCGCCAGGCTTGGCAAAGCGAGCATAGTTCCATCGGAACTGGGGCGGCGCAAGCCACTGGGGTTTGCCGGTTCTTCCCGCATATTCCACGACAATGCCCATGCCGTGGCGCCGATCGTCATCGACCGTGTCTCCCATGATCCAAACGCCTGGGTGGTTCATTTGTACAATGGCAGAAACTCGCTCGCCAGTGCCCAGCCAGAGCACCGGAATAGTGGCAGGGCTGGGCACGGGATTGCCGTCCAATGCAACCACGCGGAAGGAATGACCAGGCAAGGCAAGACTGCGAATCTCAGTGGCACTGCCGTTCAACACGTGGAACAGAACTCTTTCACCCTGCTTCACGCGGATTGGCTCTCCGTGATGCAACATCCGTCCATTGATCGTAAAAGAACCGTAACCCACCTCGTATCCATGTGGCATGCCTTTGGCCAGCGAAGCCTTCATAGCAGACTCGCCTTGCTCTTCGAGCGCCTTCACCTTAGTTGCGGGAGAGAGGAAGTTCATTGGCATGTCCCCGCCGCGACTGAACGTGGGCTCGAATTCCTTCAACGTAAGAAAAACCTCGCGATCATAATTTCCTGGTTCATACTTTGGCTCGATGTACACCGGACCAACCTGGCCACCATACTGACCGGCGTAAAGATCCGTTCCGCCCCGATTGTGCGTGTGATAGAAGCGAAACCCTGCGGGTCTTGGGGTGAATACGATCCGGCGTTTACCATGCGCGGGAATGAAAGGTGTGCCCTCTTCGGCGGCTCCGTCCACGTCAACCGGCACCATTTGGCCATGCCAATGCAGTTGCTCCGAGACATCCGTGTCATTATGGACATCGACAGTCACCGGCTGTCCTTCTTTCAGGCGAAGCAACGGTCCTGGAAACTGGCCATTGTAGGTAGTCAGCGAAACAATTCGATTCTTAGCAATCTCCACAGGCGATGTCTTGATGCGCAGCGTGCAATCTGCGGGTGCGGAATCAGCAGCTAGGCCTGAGGACTGATTTTGCTGCATCGCCGTTCCGGTCTGACCGGAGCTGTCTCTGCCGGATAGCAGAATTGCTCCAGTGGTCATGCCTGCTGTTTTTAGAAATTGCCGTCTTGAAACCGTAGACTTTTTCATCGGTTCTCCCAATAGCTGGTAGTGACTGCCCTACCCAAGTCCTTTTCCAGCGAGCAAGCCGAGAATGGCTCCCGCCAGAATCAGCCAGGTTGTATTGACTTTGAAACGAATCAGAGCAATGAAGCTCAGCAGAGCAAGAGATCCGGTAGTTACGTCAACAATCGCGGCCCTACTCAAATACCAGGTAACCACAACCATCAGCGCTAAAGCGCCGACGTTTACACCGTCAAGGAATGAGCTAAATATGGCCGACTTCCGCAGGCGCGGTACGAGCGGCCCAATGATGGCGATCAATAAAAACGATGGAAGAAAAATGCCGACTGTCGCCACCAGGGCCCCCGAAACGCGGCCGAGCAGGTAGCCGATGAAAGTCGCGGTTGTGAAGACCGGCCCTGGCGTCACCTGCCCAACGGCAATCGCGTCGAGCAATTGCTTGTCTGTCAGCCAGTGGAGCCTAAGCACGAGATCGGTGCGGAGAAAAGCAAGAAGAACATAGCCGCTTCCAAAAAGAACTGCGCCCACTTTTAGAAAAAACAGGAACAGGGCTAAAAGACCAAAGGGCGCCGCTGTTCCCGGAGTTCCAGTCGAGGAGATCAGCGGGGTTGACGGGACCAGTACTGCCAAGGCCCTGGACTGCAAGGATTTCAAAACGGATGCTTGCCTGGCGACAACCGTTACGATTCCCGCAGCGAAAAGAACCAGCAGAACGTTCAGGCCAAAGGCATTGCCTGCTATGGCACAGATGCCAATCAGAGCCAATAATCCAGTCTTGACCGCAGTGCGAAACAGGTTGCATATTGCTTGGAGTACGACCGCGACCATAACCGCTTTCACTCCGTATAGGACAGCCGCAGCTTGCGGCAGCGTCCCATACTGCATGTAAAGCCAAGCGAAGATCAGGGTCAGGAGCGCCGCAGGAAAAATGAAACTCACACCGCCAATCAGCAATCCTGGCCATCCAGCTACCCGATAGCCAATCTGAAGCGCCATTTGGGTCGAATTTGGACCGGGAATCAAGTTGACAACGCCGAAGAGATCCAAGAATTGCTCCTGGGTCAACCAGCCACGGCGCCGCACAACTTCGTTCTCCATCATCGCGATATGGGCTGCAGGGCCCCCGAAAGAGGTCGTTCCGAGGCGCGCATAGAGGAGCGCCAACTCACGCAGTAGCCTTGGCTTGGTCACGTATCGTACGTCAGTCACGATTTCTTAGATGACCGCCATATCTCTGTTGTTATTCGCCGGCGAAGAAACAAAGAATTTAGATACGTCTACCCTGGGCTCTTGCTTCGGCTGGTTCCCTTGCAATCAGACGTCTCTTTCCCAGGCTGCACAGGTAAAATAGTTGCGATGCATAGCCGAGCAACAGCTCTGGTATTGGCCGGCATGGCGCTTTTTTCAACAGTCCCGCTGAATGGCCAGCGGATTGGCGCCTTCAATTGCGACACCCGCGCTGAGCAGACAAGACCGGGCCAGCAGAAAGTAAAGCTTCCTGATTATCACCTGGCGGAGTGCCTGTGGTCAGGACTTCCGTCGTGCCGGGCCGCAGAACAGTGCAAGACAAGTGTTCAAGCACCTGAACAACATCAGGAAGTCTTCATGACAGAGCGCAAAGGCCTGCAAACGGAAAATGCCTGCGAGCCCTTGTCGGAGGTCTTCGCGCTTAAGAGGCAGGATCTTTCGGTCTTGAAGATGAACGGTGGAGTTCTGTTTACAGCGGGAATGACCATCGACGCCGATGGCGCGCCGAACGCCTACGGCCCGAAGAACAGGGGTCTGGACTACACGGCGAACGCCAGAGGCGCTCGCGGCTGGGTTGCGCTGGTCACCAACACCAAGGGCCGTCCTGTGATTCAGAGAACCGGGCCCTATCGCGGCTATTACGTTTCCACAACATCGCTACAGCAGCAGAATATAAGAGATCCTCGCAATCCAAAAAAATACATGGATGCCACGCGGATTCCATACATCGCACTGCCTCCGGATTTTGCCAGGACGTTTGGAATCAGTCTGGGCGATCTGGCGGTAGTGGTGAACATGGAAACCGGGCGTTCGGCTTACGCCATTTATGCGGATGTGGGGCCCGGAGGAAGAATTGGCGAGGGATCGGTCGCCCTGGCGAATAAGTTGGGAATTCCTTCCAATCCGCGCCACGACAGCGCGGTGAATGGCGTAACCTACCTGGTTTTTCCGGGCTCCGGCGTGCAATGGAAGTCTATAACCCCAAGCCGGATTAACTCCTCAGCGGCCCGATTGTATCGCCAATGGTCGGCGCAGAAGAATTGCGTGTTGGTGACCTCAACTCGCTAGCAAAAGACGTTTCTGTTTCTTTGATTCGTTGCGGCTGTCTCCACTACAGTCCGGCTTCTCCAGGCCGATAACTTCTCTAGCCAAAGTTCATGGTTTCCCCAAGATTGCCAAGGCAGTCTTGAGATGTCCTGGGCATGAGGCAACTTCCCGCAGAGGTGTTAGCTCAGTACACAAGTACTGTGGGAAAAGCTTTGACAGAAAGCAACTGTGGAAAAGCCCAAAATGCAAGCTAGACTCAAGCCGATCCGAATGCTGACGCTGGCACTGACGGTGGCGGCCACAAGCATATCGACCACCGCACAGACAGCTTCAAGAGCCGGACATGTGACGATAATAGCGATCATGCCGGAAATGCTCACATTGAGTATCAATGTGAGCAGCCCTGCTCATTCCGTCACCGCGACTGGCGCCAGCGACAACCCAGGGACAGCGACAGGTGTAACTACCGGTTGGTCATTGCTGCCAGGCCGTGACAAGGTTGCAGCATGGGCTGTCATGCACCATTTGAATACTCCTGTAATAGTCGCCACGGCGTTGCCTATGGGGATTGACCCTTTCCCGGATAGATCGTTCCAAGGAAGGTCTCCTTATGGGTTTGCCGCTCGCCCGAATATCTCGAGCACGCCGATTGTCGACATGTGCTTGACAGACGCCAACAGGAGAGGCACAAACACAGCCATTCTCTCCGATTTAATTGACACAGCACCCGCGCAGCAGGGGCCTGCAAACACCTCACCCGAAGTGTTGAAAATTCAGGTTCAGCCTGTGTTATAGCCGGCAAAACACAGCCAGCCAGTCCCTAGAACTCCTCCGATTTACACCCTATTGACCCAATCCAATTACCTTTGTCACTTGCCTTTCATCCAGTGCTGCCATACTGTTGTTCATCATTAACGAATTCTCACGAAAGCAAAAGGTTGAAGAACATGAGAGGCTCAAAAGTTCTGGGAACTCTGGTATTCCTGGCAATCGCGTTCGCCGTGGTAATAACGCCTGCGGAGGCGCAGTTGAACTCCAATACCGGCACAATCACCATCAACGCCAACTTGCCGGAGGCGCTTACGATAAATCTCACGAATCCCACCATTACGATCCCTTTGTCGCCTAATACTGCGGTCAATAACAGCACAGCCCCAGTTGCCGGAACAGCCATCCAGACTGCCTGGGTGCTAGGCCCCACGCGTACCACGGTCAAAGTGTTCGTCTACTCTACAGTCGCGAATCCGCTCAGCAACGGCACCGATACAATTCCTGCAACCAGAATAAAAATATCGAATACCGGTCAAGGTGGAGCGTACAGTGCCCTGGCGGCCGGCACGCCCTTCGGCACCGGATTGCAGATTGGCGCAACGACTAACATAACCAATGCCAACCGGGCCAGCAACCGCACTGATACGATCTTCTTCCAGATCGACACAACATTTAATGCTCAGTTATCTGCGGGTCTCTATACGGGCACGCTCAACGTGCAAGCCCAGGCTTTGCCATAACGAAAGAACTGTTCATGATGTATGCCGAAACCAGCCTTCCTTTGCGATTTGGACAGGCGGCCTGGAGAGTTTCTCTCCGGGCCGCCTGTCTTTGCCTGCTGGGTTTAGCGGCTGTGCAGATGGTGGCCCAGACGGTCCGGCCAGTCGTCGACGAGAACGTGGTGAAAGGGCCAGGCAAGAAAGCCAGCGGTCGGATCGAGTACGTCAATGACAGCCTGCAAACTCTGAACGTGGTTTTGGACTCGAGGAGCTTTATCGTTTCCGATACCGGCGACCTTTCCTATCAACCGCTGGACACCCGCATCCACGTAAAGTTTTCGGCGATGAGTTTTCGCATCCCGCCAAAGCAAAACTATTTCGTCTTTTACGAAGCCTGGGCCGACGCTCTGCCCTCATGGTTTGTGGTCTATGCCACCTTTTCTGGTTTCAGTGAGAAGACACGCGAAGGGTTGAGTCTCCAGATATTACTGCCGCATACGATTTATCTGCTGCCCAAGCAAGGCGTACGAAAAGAAGAACTGGCGATAAAAATTGCGGAATACCATCCCAAGGACAAGAAGGTGATAGTGCGAGTCGAAAACACCGGTCCGTCATTTGGACGGGTGCTGGAAGCCGATGTGACCTCCAGCAAAGGAAAAGCAACGTCCAACGGTTTTCCGGTTTTTCCTCACCGCCAGCGCGAAGTGGAAATCCCTTGGGACGCGTCCGATGAACCGGCCAAGCTGGTGCTGCGTCTTGAGCATTTTAGGTTGGAGCGCGAAATAGGGGCTGCCGGTCGCTGAGCATTCTTAACGTCCATATTTTTTGCGATGTCCCCACATGTCAAATCGCCGTTGGTTTTAACGGTAGTAGTCCTGCTTCTGGGCTTCTGGCTGCTGCTCTTTCCCCGTTCGCTCCCCGCGCAGGTGATAAAAATCGAAGCTGGAGCTTCCGACATTCTGCCCTCACAGGGCGGCTCCATCAGCTTCCAAGGGGAAAACTACGAAGGCTACGTGGGCGCTGGTGAAATCGGTGGAGTGTTCCGCTTGGGGTCTTATCTGAAGACCAGCTTTCATGGATATAAGTTCACGCTGGGCGACCAATCCAGCGCAATCGGGCTGCCCACTGACATCTTCGACTCCCATCAATATTTTCTTGCGCGCGGAGTCGGAGTCTCGGGCGAGGAGCATGGAGTCAAAATGTTTCTATTTGGCGGAACCACCGCGCTGGGTGTTGGCTCGCAGTTTTTTCAAGCGGCCCAGGCCGAGGTCCCTCTAGGCATGTTTTTTGTGGACATTCTGCTTTCTGACAAACTCGTCTTTTATTCAAGAAACCTGGGTTCAAGGCAACAAACGTCAATCCAGGGCCTGGATTGGCGTCCTTTCAAGTGGCTCGAGGCAGGATTTTCGGCAGGTATCGGCGGCAACCAGCCTTACTGCGCAACTACTTTGGCTGTGCATCGCGACTGGCTCGACGTGAAGGCAGGCTACATTCGTGCCGGCGACCGTTTTCGCCGCATCACTACGCCTTCCATCTTTGCTGCAGAATCCGACCGTGAAAACATCCTGGTGACAGTAAAACCTGTTTCCAGCCTGGTGGTGACCGCCGGACATCAGAACCTCCTGCAGCCCCAAGCGGAGCTGAACGCTCCATTTCTGCGGGCCACCGTGGACCAGTTTCAATCCAGCTTCAATATCGCTAAATTTCGCCTGGGCGTTGGCGTCTTCCAATCTCGTTCACAAAGCTTCCACAACGTGGGCGAAGATTTCTCAGTATCGCGCATGGTCACCAGGAACGTGGAAGCGGGCGTAAACTATTTCCGCACGCTGTCGGGGCCTAATCCCCGGTCGAGCAACCTCTCAGGAACTATACGGGAAACAATCTCCCCTAAGCTAAGCCTCTTGCAGGTGGTGAACAAGTCGCAAGGAAATACAAACGTTCTGTTCGGTGGAAGCTATACCTCCAACCGCTTTATCATTAGTGTGGACTACCAAACCCTTTATCTGCCTTTTCTCGCCAATCCGTTTTCGCAAGGTCTTAGCATCAGCCTGCGGCTCAAGCTCTTTGGCAACTTCCAAGTCAATGGGCAGACCTTCCGTTCATCCGACGGCAAGCTGCGCTACAGCGCCGGGGCCAGCACGCTCCTGGTCCACAATTTCCATCAAGGCGGGAACGGAGGCGAAGTTTTCACCATGCCCAAATACGTTGTTCATGGGCATGTGCGAGACGAGGGCGGAGCTCCCATTGAAGGCGCGGCCCTCCGCATTGGCGGTGAACTCGTTTTTACTAACGCTTACGGCGAGTTCATGCTGCGCCAGAAAAAAGCCGGTCCTTTGCCGTTGGAAGTGGTATTGGGAGAATTCACCAATACCTTGCCTTTCAGGGTGGTCGCAGCACCTCTAACAGTGACCGCAGAACCGGAAGATTCTGCCCCAGAGGTGTTAATCGTGTTGTCGCCGTCCTCTCGCGTCAGGCAACGCTAAAGCCGTTTTTCATTTGTGGTAACCTACTGTTCGACTCGCTAAAAGTGTGACTTCTACCTTTGAGGGTAGAGCAAAGATGGTCAATCGAGCGCGCTCAGCCGCAAATCATTCTTCCTGATAACTTCCTTCACCAGCCGTAGCAGTAATTCCTGGTCTCTCTGGTTCAGTTTATCGAAGAATAGTTGGTCATTTTTGTCGGCCTCCCGGGCCAACTGTGGAAGGACCTTTTTTGCAGCTTGGGTCAAACGCAACGTCGCCGCCCTGCGATCCGTGCGGCTGATTTGCCTTTCAATCAGCCCCTTAGAGACCAGTCGATCAACGAGACGCGAGGTCGCTCCCTGGTCAACTCCGATGGCGATTGAAAGCTGCGTGACCGATGTTGCGCCGGTACGATACATGGTTCTTAACGCGACCCACTGGGCCACCGTTACCCTGTGGTGCTGTAATGCGTGCTCAAAGGAACTGTGGACAGCATTGGAGAGGCAGCGCAGCCAGCCTAAATCAGCGTTATCAGTGTTAAGGTTTTTGTTTTTGGCTGCGGCTTATGCCGCGCTGTGCTTCAAAAAGGTGTTGGTTTTGTCGGCTCTGTTAGACTGTGCTGGCGATGAGCGTGATTGATGAAGTCCTGGAAGCGAACGACGTTTATGCGCGCACGCATGAGTTGCGCGCACTGACTCCGCGCCCCAAGCGCAAGCTGGCCGTTCTCACCTGTATGGATACCCGGTTTTCGATCCGCACTCTTGGGTTGAAGACTGGAGATGCACATATTATTCGCAATGCCGGCGGCATTGTGACCGACGATGCGCTGCGATCCCTGGTGGTGTCACACTATCTGCTGGGCACGGAGGAGATTATGGTGATCAATCATACTGACTGTGGGCTGATGCAGACCAGCGAGCAGGACCTGCGCACCCGGATCCTGAACCGTACGGGAACCGCTGCCGTCTCCCCGGCCTTCTTCTATGCTTTCCAGAACATTGAAGAGAACGTGCGCCACCAACTGCAGAAACTTCGCACCCACCCCTGGATTCCGAAAGAGCTGGCAGTACGCGGATTTGTTTATGACGTAGGCAGCGGGCGCCTTCGCGAAGTTGCGGGGTGAAGATTCGAAACCTCCGCACCACAGAAGCAGCAAGGGAACAGCCAAGGCTTACCGCTGATGAACGCTGATCTCAAGCGCAAGCAAATCCGATTTTGTTCAATCGATCAATAATTCTTTATCAGAAACTCGCGCATTTGCTCGAGCCTGAAGCCGGCATCACCCATTTCAATATCCAACAGCAGTTGCGTGCTGGTGAGTTGGTTATGGAAGTTGAGGGCCGCGGTGGTGTCAACGTTGTCGACGAGTTGCAGATTGCTTTCAACCTGTTGCTGCTCATCCTGAAGCGATTTCAACCGGGCTTCCTGGGCTGAAATGCCGTTTGTTACCTGCTGTCTTAGGAGCGTCGCATTATGAGTAACGTCGCCTTGTTGTACCTTCTTCCAGTCGTCGTAGGCATTTGCGGCTAGATCCAGGTGTTTGTTGATAGCGTTGCTGGCGAGATTGTAGCTTACGGTGATCGCTCCGTAAGCGCCTCGGCTGTCGAACGGATTGACCTGCTGGCGGGCCCCGAAGGAGAGCGATACGTCCCAATTGTTCTGGCGGCTCAGCTTATCCAACGCCTGTTGGTTGGCTGCTTCGCTGTCTTGCTTCTGTGCGACCAGCTCTTTGAGCGGCCGATCGCTTACATCCGGCGCATAAAGGACGGCGATCTTCGACTGCGTGTCAGCCCGGTCCGCATCCAGTTTGATACGCGTTGTTTGCAGAGAAAAGAGCATGGGCCGGGTGACGTTCTGGGCATCCAGCATTTTTGACGTCCTGGCAATGAGCGCATCGAGCTTCTCTGATGCTTGCTGAATCAGTCTGAGCCGGTGTTGCAATGCCTGCTTCTCGAGGTTCGGCAGGGCGTATTGGATGTCCTGCTGGGCTGAGGTCGTGGCGGTGTAAAGTTCGCAGTTCTTGTGCGCAACGTCCATGGTGAGGCCAGCCTTCTTCATATCCGACAAGCTGGTGGTGACTCCCCAGACAAGTTGCATCGGCAATGCCACGTTCGGCTGGGTCATGCCAGCGATAGCGCTGGGTGTTCGCAGCAGGTCCCGCTGCGCCTGGGCTTGCTGCGAGACGTACTCACAATAAGCCTGCTGGTCGGTCCGCAGATCCACGCCTTGGACAAAATCCTGAGCAAATATCCGCGTGGACATCGCCAGTAGAGCGGTAATCACGAGCTTTCCTTTACTCCACGGCATGGCCCTTCTCCTTAGAAGAACAGCGGTTTGCGATTCAGAAACACCGTTTTTGATTTCGCCGATTCGGGATGGTCCAAATCCATCTGGATCAGGAAGCCGCGCATATCGGACCTGAAGATTGGATGAATCGCGTGTTCCTCACCCGTAAATATCTGCTTTACGGTTCCTACTTTCCGGCAGGCCACCATATTCAGGTAGCAGTCATAGACTGGAGCGCCCACAGAGACGCTGCTCTGGTTGTCATAGGGCACGAACGCGAAGTAAATCTTGCTTCCTCCGGATACGCTAAGGTAGTGCGGAGTCTGCTTGGCTGTCGCGAGGGCCTTTTTTAAGCGATCAATTTGTTGCGACTCTTCCCGTATCTGCTTTTCCGCAAGGCTGAGGGCAATATCGAGTTGTGCAATTTCCGATCTCAGCTCAGCCTGCTTGTCGAGCACATCCAGCGACCTGGTGCCGGTTGTGGTCTTCTCCAGAACGTTGTCTGTCAGCAAGACCTCATTGATCCTGCTGTCGGTGAAGGAGTTTTGGGCCTGGTTGAGCGCCACGTGCTGGGTTGCCGCATCGCCCTTGGTGATCAATCCGGCAGCCAGATCCTTGTCGATGCTGGCCTCCACTTCCTTGACCTGAGCGATCACGCCCTGGGTCTTCACGTTGTCGGCCTGTTTCTGCTGATCGAGTTGAGAGAGCTGCGGACCGGTGGCGCGGGCATGGATTTTCTCGCGCGCGATGGCGGCCTGCAACTCAGGTTCAAGCGCCAGCAGGGAAGCGCGGTGCAGCGTCATTTCAGAGATACTGCTCTCCAGCCGTTTCTTGTCGAGCGTTATATCTTCCAGGCTTTGTTTGCTGGTTACCAGCTTTTGCGTGAAGTCGAGACTCTTATCGTCCGCCGGAGAAAGGATCACCGGCGCCGCCCACGAAGTATTCGTGGCATAAAAGCCCATGACAAAGCCATAAGCCAGCACGCCAATGAGCACCGCGTACAAGGTTAGGATGGCAAAGATCCGGTAAAGTGTAACAACCCACTTGTACATCAGCGTCTGGAAGATGCGCGGGCTGTGAGCAATAGCGAGAACCTTCTTAACTGTTGCTGTGGCCAAGGGAAGCCTCCTGTTCTTTGCTGCGAGTGCCCCAGTCCCTGGAGTCCATGGTGCACAGGGCCAAGGGGGTGATGAATAAATTGCTGACCAGCCACCAGGCTGCATACGCACCGAGGGCGAGCGGATTCTTCACGGTTTCCTTGGCGCTGTATTTCCGAATGGACCAAGCGAGAACTGCCGCGATAAACAGATACACAACCAGAGGCGATGGGCCCGCCCACGCCATCGGATCGCCGGTGAGCATGGTAAGAGCCATGAGCAGCGCGACCACAGCTCCTAGCGGAGTAAGCACCAGATGCAACACCGCGTTTGGGTGCAGCTTGAACACATGCTGTGGCAGCGTCTTCAGCGTGAAGAAAAGATCGCGCAAGATACTTTGCCGCCAGCGCAACTGCTGCTTGAACAACTGGCCCAGTGTGGCCGGGACGGTAGTCCAACAGAGGGCGTCGTTGTTGACATAAGTGCCGTATCCTTCAAGCAGCGCCAGGTGCGTCATGAAGCGATCTTCACCCTGGTTGACAGGAATGCCAAACCAATGGCGGCCGCGAACTACAGGTTCGATCTTGAGCAGTAGCTCGCGCCGGATGGCGAAAAGACATCCACTGATGCAACCCACGCTGCGCGTCCAGTTTTCGGGGACCTTGTAAAGATGAAACGCCGCATAGTAGATGAACGTCTGGATCGCAGTGATGGCGCCCTCGTTTGGATTTCTTACTCCTACCCTGCCGCCTACAGCGCCGATCTTTGGCTCGCTGAAGCATGCCGTTAGCTCCCGGATCGCCTCAGGATCGAAGATGCAATCGGAGTCAACGGATACGACGATCTCAGCGCTGGAGTGGCGCAGCGCATTGCACACCGAGCGCGCTTTCCCGCTGTTCACGGCGTTGCGATCCACTGTGACTCGTATGTTGGTAAAATCCCGCTGTGCCTGAAGCATCCATTGATAGCTATCGTCGACGGAGCAATCGTCTTGCGCGATCACTTCAAATTTGTGATTGGGATAGTTGCTCCTGCTGAGGCTCTCGATGGCTTCATAAACCGCCTTGCCCTCGTTATAGCAAGGCAGGATAACGCTTACCGTGGGCTGATAGGCATAGTCCTTTTTGACTTTTGCGCCTGGAACCGACCACTTCAGAATGGCTCCGAGAGTGTACTTGATGATCGAGATCAGCAGGCAAAGAAACATGATCAGCCAGATTAGTCCAAGAGCCATGACGCGCCTTTCTGCTGCTGCCCCATTTGACTGAATCCAGAGTAGCTTGTCAGTTTGGATTTCTTAAGATTTGTGAGGGATGGTGATTGTGAGTTTACGATCTATTAACAATTATTTCGACATGGAACCACAGGCAGGTTGCGGGGGATGAAGGCTTTTGCCAACTCAGCGGAGCATATTCTGACCGGCCACCAGACCTTAGCGCCACTCAGGCCTGGTGGTTTGTTCTACCATTTTAGAGCGATGACCGCCTTTGCTTTATATAGTGATAGGCCGCCTCTGGCGTGGAGCCGGGAAATAGTTTACGCGATTTTTTGTTGGGTGCCGCAGAGTGGGCAATTGCCTACTATCTTGTCGCGCCCTTCGCGGAGCTTTTCCTGAAAGTCCTGCCAGCGTCGTCTGTAGTTGGCATTCGGCGGTTCATTCATATCTGACTTCTTCTCTGCGTCTGGCACAGCGTCAAGAAGATAAACTCCAGGCTCCCGAGGCCTTGGCGGATCTTCAATGCTTGGGCCTTTCGGGGGTTGATCGGAACTCACTTTTTTTTCGTGGGATGTGCCCTGCTGCTGCAACAGCACGTCTTCACGGCTACCGATCGATGGCTTGCGGGGACGCAGAGTTACGTCGTGGCTGGCGGAGCCGACACCGAGGTAGTCATCTTGCCGGCCAACTTTCTGAGGGGTGAAATCATGGCTCAGACTGCGCTTGGCTTCTTCGCTCAGAGGTGCGGTCCGAGTGCCCCGGACTTCGCTGATGGGAGGAGTGACGATTCGTCCTGTGTCCTGGTTGTACATGACAGCGCCTTCATTCCAGCGCTGCTGATAACGTTGTTCGTAATCGGTCCAATGGTTCTCGGATTTAAGCGCTGCATCATTGAATTCAGGCAGCATCCGAAGATGCTCTTTGTCTAATTCTGTATAGAACATGTCTTCATGCTCGCCGTACTGCTGAATGCGGTCAATAGGCACAAGAAATTTCTTGCTGGAGAGCAATTCGCTGGTCTTGACCACGGCATAACGAATTTCGCCGCTGGAGTGATCAAAGATCACGTCATCGATAGTACCCAATTTTTCATTGTTCAGGCCATAGATGCCGGCGTCGCGTACGTCCTCAATGTTCTCAAGTTTGTAGTCGCGCAGAATGCCGTAATGAGGCATAAAAACTCCTTTTGAAATTTGGATGCGAACGAAATGAAGGCAGTTTTCCTTCCCGAATCCAGGTCCATGAGATCTGGATGACTCATGCGCTTGCGCGGAGAGCGAACCCGGTGGCAATCTTTGTATCTTCGCCGGCATAGTGCTTGGCGCAGCGCAAGTGGCTCTGCTAAGGGTGCTTCTTGCAGAGAATCCAGTACTGCCTGTATGGTGACATGAGGCATGGATGATTATTGTGTTCCTTGCTCAAACAGTGCGCAGAGCGGGTAACAGTTGCTGTCGACATCAAGATATGATCAGCTTTCTTTCTATCATTGCGATCGGCTTCTTTCTCGGGATGCGGCACGCTACTGACCCGGACCACGTTATTGCGGTAACAACCATTGTCAGCCGGCAGAACAAGATCAGCCGTGCCGCCTTGACCGGAATCTTTTGGGGCCTAGGGCATACGCTGACGATTGTTGTGGTCGGCGCAGCCATCATTCTTTTTGGTGTGGTGATTCCGGCGCGGATAGGCCTCAGCATGGAACTTTCAGTCGCGTTGATGCTGGTCATACTGGGCTTGATGAACGTGGCTGCATTTTTGCGCTCAGCGCGATCCATCGCCAAAGTTCAGCAAGCGGCAGCTACAGTGCATACGCATCACCACAGCCACGGCGATTACGTCCATACGCATCCGCACGGACATGAGCCGGAGTCGCATCCGCATGCGCCTGACAAGACACCGTTGGCACGGATGGACCGGCTCTTCGGCCGGATCGACATCTATCGTCACTTGCGGCCGCTGCTGGTAGGCATCGTACATGGATTGGCGGGCTCAGCGGCCGTAGCGCTGCTGGTATTGACTACTATTCGTGACCCGCGTTGGGCCATTGCTTACCTGCTGGTTTTCGGCGTAGGGACAGTTGCGGGCATGATGCTGATCACCATGAGCATCGCCTCTGCTTTCACCTTCTTCGGACGGCGGCACGCTAACTTCAGCGTCCGCCTGGGACTCGCTTCCGGGCTGCTCAGCCTGGCTTTCGGCCTGCTGCTGGTGTATCAGATTGGCTTTGCCAGTGGACTGTTCAGCGGACATCCACAGTGGACTCCGCACTAACTCCAAATCATTATCCACTGGAGAAATGAGCGAATTGTCACCTAAAGCGGTTTCTGGATTGGTGTATCCCATTTTCTTAAAGCGCTCCCAAAATGGGAGCTACGCGCAGGCCTTCGGCAGAGTGGAAGTGGCTTTTTCTCAATGTCTTTATGACCCGAGTGAACTCGGGGTCCTGTGCTTTATCGGAGGCGCGCCTTCACCACAAAGATAGAGATAAGCCCGGCAATCAATGGGATGAATCTCTCAGTTCCAGCACGTTGTTATTGACCAGCCCACGAGCACAGGCGAGGCGCTTACCGTCGCTGGACCAATCAAAATTAAACACCTGCAAAGCATCAAAATGGGTAATTTGTCTGGATGGACTGCCGTCCAAAGGTTGGACCCATAGGTTGTCTACGTTGCCCTGCGTCTTAACGTAAGCGAGGGCCTTACTGTCCGGTGACCACCGCACTGGGGAATAGCCCAATTCATATGTTTTAAGGATCGGCCCGCCGTCGAAGGAGATCACTGCCACTCCCCCTGACTTCTTCTGTTGATCGACAAATCTGAAAGCTATCAGTTTTCCATCAGGAGAAATCGCCGGCCACGACGAGCTAAAAGATGCAGCATTATAGTTTGTCAACTGCACCGGTTCGCCACCTCGCAGCGGCACTTTCCATAACCAGGGTTTTCCGGAGAGAGAGGAAGTGTATACGATCCACTGGCCGTCGGGGGAACAACGTGGGGACTCTTCATCCATGCCATGGGTCAATTGCACCGGATCCGTTCCGTCGGCGTTCGTTCTCCAGATGTGCTGGCCTCCCGATCGAGTGGAAAGAAAAACAAGATACTGACCATTGCGGCAGGCTGAAACAGCATCGTTGGAACCAGGACCGAAGGTGAGCTGATGGCGGTCAGAACCATCTTCATTGATGCTCCAAATCTGCCATTCACCCTTCTCTCCTGCCGTGTAAACAACTTTTCCCGATGAGGTCCAGGAAAGACCGTGAAATCCGTCGAGAGCACCCATACTAACTTGCCTGCCTGGGAGGGTGGAATCCTGCATATTCTGCACCCACATCCCTGAGATGACTGAGGTTTGCACTGTCACTAACTTTTTGGAACTGCTATCCAGGCTCACGCCTGTGTAATCTGTCAAATCGTTAGTAATGTTTTGAGTTTCACCTCCGGGCATTCGGATCATCCAAAGCTGGGAAACTTTTGAACCATGCGGCATGGCCGTCATAACCAGTCCACTACCATCGTTCAGCCAGGCAAGCTGCGAAATCATGGACCAGTCTGCCGGAAGGATCTGCTTTTCCTGACCATTTGCAGTTTCAAACCCAACCACAGTGACTCGTGGACCGGCAGAATCGGTGACTTGAGAGATGCAGGCAATCAGTTTTCCATCGGGAGACCAGACTGGAGACCGCAATGAACCCGATATCTTTCGCGTTGCCAGTACTTGGTCGTGAGTTCCATCAGCATCAGCAATGATTAGCTCCGCTTGATGAAGCGAATGGTTCTGCCGGACGAACGCGAGTTTGCTTCCATCCGGTGAAACTCCTGCAGAACTGATGACGTTGTCCAGAAGTTTTCTGGGAGGACCACCGAAGGTGGGCACCTGGAAGAGAGAGGAGTGACCCACCAGGTCGTCTGTGACATAGTAAAGAAAGTTTCCGTCAGGAGAAAATCGGATTCCTTTATATAAGACCGATGCGGCTGGAACAATCTGCAAATCCGTGCGCGTGGCCAGTTGGCGTATCCAGGTACTCATTTGTACTTCTTCCGAGTCTCCAAACAGGACATAAGCCAGATACTTCCCATCGGGAGACAACGCCGCAGTGTAGACTTTACCGCTATCCGTAAGCCGTGCCGACGCCACGGCTCGAAAATGGTCTATTGATCTCGGGATGTGCCGAACTGCCAGGGTCATCAAGCCAATCAGAATTGGAACGGACGCCCAAACTGCTGTCTTGTATCTGTGCTGCCACCACGGCCGGATGGGCTGCTCTACCTCTAGGCTTTTCTGCCCAGCCAGATCAGAAATACTACCGGATACAGCCACGCCTTCCGACCTGTGAATTTCGGGGTTTTCCAGAGCCGAGGCTGTCTTTCCGTTTGAACTTCTTACTTCGACCACAAAACGATATCCGCGCTTGGGTATTGTTTCGATGTATTGGAATGATTCATTTTCCTCGGTAAATACCTTTCGCAAGGTGGAAATACTCCGGGTGAGAGTCCCTTCTTCCACGAAGGTTGACTTCCAAACCAGCTTCAAAAGCTCTTCTTTTTCAAGCATATGGCCGCTGTTCTCTACCAGTACGACAAGCAGATCAAATGTCCGCGGCGTAAGAGAAATGGGCCGGTCGTTGCACAACAGTTTGTGCTCTTTGGGAATTAACCGGAATGGACCAAATGCGTAGACCAACTGATTCGACATAGGAATTTCCGAATTCTATCCGGAATTTGTCCGCTTAACGTAATGATTTTTAAGCACATGTGTCGTACAAGAGGGGCGCGGCACAGGAGCTTCCGCGCCGGTTCCAGCTTCTTCAAGGAGGCTGGAACCAGATCGACGTGAGGAATCCTGAAAAGTCGGGCAGGAGGGCAATATGAGCTGCGCTCGTCGTGTTTATGCTTTCTTCACGTTATTTTCTCTTGTCCTGGCATTGAGTTTGCCCGCATGCGGCCAGGTGAACGTTCTCATGCGCCACAATGATCATGGGCAAACAGGCGCCAACAATGCAGAGACCAAGCTGACTCCGGCGAACGTCAGGACCCGCTTTCAAAAGCTCTTTACCGTGCCGGTTGTGGGCGACATGTATGCCCAGGTATTGGTTGTTTCAAATCTGAATATCAGCGGCGGTGTTCATAACGTCGGCTTTGCAGCCACCGGTCACGACATGGTGTATGCCTTCGATGCCGACCGCGGAACCCAGTACTGGGTGCGACCTTTAGGAACCCCGGTACCGGAATCTATTGAGCGTACCCACGACATTCCTAATGAAGTAGGGATCGTTGGGACGCCGGTGATTGATGCCGGCATGGGCAGAATGTACGTGGTAGCCAAGACGCTTGGGGTTGCACAGCCATCACGTCGTCCAGCCCAGTTCCTCACCCTGTATGCATTGGATATTACCACCGGTTTGGACGCAGTGCGTCCTGTGAGCATTTTTGCTTTGTACCCGGGTACGGGCGACGCGAGCGTCGTTATCAACGGAGTTTCACAGGTAAGATTCGATCCAAATAAAGAAAATCAACGGCCGGGCCTCACGCTGGCCAATGGGAATGTCTATATCGCCTTTGCCTCTCATGGAGACCAAACTCCCTATCATGGCTGGGTTCTGGCCTATGATGCGGTTACGCTGCAACTCAATGGAGCCTTTAATACGACTCCCAATTCCGGGGGTGCGGGAATCTGGATGTCCGGCCAGGCGCCCGTAATCGATAACAACGGGAGCCTATATGCCCTGACAGGTAACCTGATTCGCGCCAGTGATCCAATCAATGAGAGTCTGCCGGCTACCTTCGGCGAGTCTTACCTCAGGCTAAAAGGCACTGACCTTACGCTGGAAGGCTTCTTCAAACCTGGCAATGCTGAGGACCTGGACAGAGGCGACTCCGACGTTTCTTCAGGCGGCGCCATGGAAATCCCTGGAACGGGCTATATCATTGGCGGCGGTAAAGAAGGAACGCTCTTTCTCGTGGCGGAAACCCCTGTCACCGATCCGAATACTGGACAACCGCTTTTGCAGGTTAAACAGTCCTTCGATGCCACTCCAGAACACCCAGATCCTGGTAATCCCCTTTTCGGAAAGCAGATATTCAGCTCTCCTGTGTGGTTCAATAACCGCATATATTTTTGGGGTAATAGTACGTTCTTGAAAGCCTGGACCTGGAACGGCATTCAGTTCGACACTACGCCGATACCCCCACCGGCAGGAGCACCCATGACTCCCGGGGGTTATAGCTCCAACGCAGAATTAGCTATCTCCTCGAATGCAGGTACGCCCGGAACTGGTATTGTGTGGGCGTTAGCGCCGAGCGAGGATCCAGACGGCCAGACCTCAGGGGGCTTGGGGACCTTGTATGCGTTCAACGCGGACACCCTTGAGCTGCTCTACTCCAGCGGTGCAAATGCTTCGCGTGATGCCCTAGGGAATTATGCTAAATACGATGTGCCCACGGTTGCGAATGGCAAGGTGTATGTGCCCACCCGTTCCAATCAGATTGTTGTTTATGGATTGCGCAAAATTTTCAAAATAGTTCCATTAAGTACTCCAGCGATCATCAATCAGCCTTACAGTTTTTCAGCCAACTCGACGGACCCGGACGCGGAAACCCCGGTGAACTTTGATTTCAGCGGTGATCTACCGTCGGGAATGAGCTTTTTTTCTGCGACGGGACTGCTGACCGGCACTCCGGGGAGCTACCCCGGCATCTTCGATTTCACCGTAACCGCGAACTATCCGGATGGAAGCAAACTGCCGCAGGAATATGCGCTCTCGGTATGCCAGCCTGATCCCCCATCTCCCAATCTCTCGGTCAATATTCCCCTTACTTCGTCTTACGTGATTGGTACGCTAAAAAGCAATTTTTCGGGAATTTACAGTTTTGATCTCGTTTCCGGAAGCCTGCCACCGGGAATGGTGCTCGACAGAAACACTGGCATGGTTTCTGGCGCGCCCACTGCAACCGGGTCTTACTCCCCCAGGATCAGGACCACGCGTCTTCCCAGCTCTGGGGTTTCATTTGCTTCATGTTCAGCGGGAACTACGTCGGATGTTTTCTACCAGATCGGCGTTTACTGTACGGGTACACAGTGCCAGCCCCAGTATGAGGGGTATAACGATGGCCTTGACCCGGACAACATTTGGGGTTGGGCGTGGAATAAGTCACAGCCCAGTTCCGCTGTGCAGGTAGACATTTATGAGAGTTCGGCGGATGTTGTGCCGGAAGGCACGCCATTGCTGGGCCGAACCACTGCTAATCTTTTTCGGCAAGACCTGCTGGATGCCGGCAAAGGAGATGGAAATCATGCCTTTATATTTCCTGTTCCTGACGCCCTGAAAGACGGCAACGCGCACCGCATCCACGTGACCTTCGCTGGGACAAAGACCGATCTTGCCTGGAGCCCTCGCGTGCTGCCTCCTGGGACAGGAAGATTTGTTGGAGTTCATTCCGCAAACGCCTGCGATCGCATTGATGGATTCGCAGTGGATAACTGGCAGACCAGCGTTCCCATTGACGTAGACATCTTTGACAATGGCCAACTGCTGGCCAGCCTCGTCGCAAACTATGACAGCAGCATTGTGCCTGCAACCGGCGGCTATGGTACGCACGGCTTCCTTTACTTCACTCCCGATCGCCTGAAGGACGGGAATGTCCACCAGATCACCGTCACCTTTAAACTGTCCGGTGGACAACTGACAAACTCCAACCGGACTCTTTCCTGCCCCGCAACGACGCCGCCTACATTGAGCCCGATCTGGGAGGGTTTTTTTGACAATGTGACCTGTGATCGCGTGGATGGCTGGGGCTGGGATACAAACCGCCCGAACTCGCCCATTGACATAGCCATATTTGCGGACGGAATACGGGTAGCAACTCTCACCGCCAACTACTTCAGCCAAGACCTGGTGAATGCCGGGAAGGGCAACGGAGCCCACCGTTACCTCTATTATCTGCCGGACTTCCTCAAAGATGGTGGTCTGCATCACGTCACAGCGCAGATCATCGGTCAGAATACCGATCTACCCATTAGCTCCAGCATTACGAGTGGAAATGTGAGCTGCGCTGCGCTGCCCGTGCCCATCGCTCCTCCACGCCGGCGTATTGTCAACACCAACGCTGGTCCCAGCTCGACTGCCTCCAGCGGTCCGGCAACAGGTACGACGCCGGGCGTGGATGTCACGTTCAACTCGGTCTCCGTTGCGGGAGTCACATCTTTTGTTCCTGTCGATCCCTCCACCCTTCCGCAGCTTCCGGATGGTTATGCTTATCCTCATGCTGGCATCAACCCGGTGGCCTTTGACATTTCAACGACTGCAGCATACTCAGGACCAGTCTCTGTAACCTTCACCATACTCAGCGAGACGGACTTCACCGAATTTTCGCTGCTGCGAATTCTTCACCTGGAAGGCGGCGTGTGGCAGGACCGCACAGTCTCGGCTGGTTTCAGCACCCACACAGTCAGCGCCCAAGTAAACTCTTTGAGTCCCTTTGTGATCGCCCGGCTCATCCAAAGTCCGGCGCTAACAAGTGTGTCGTTAGTGGCGACCGGGAATTCTGTTTACGGGCAAAGTGTTGCTTTCATCGCCAGGATTACAGGGTCAGGCAGCAGCGCTACTCCAACTGGGACCGTAACGTTTACAGATGGAGGAAGTTTCCTGGGCAGTGCGCAGCTCGATGCCTTCGCGCAAGCTACTTTGAACAGCTCTCTTCTATCGGCAGGAACACACCAGATCTCTGCCAGCTACAGCGGAGATTCTCTGTTTCCCCAGGGTTCTGGAAGCTTTGTTCAGGTTGTAAGTCCCTCTCCATTGCAGGTATCTGCCAATACGGCACTGCGGCAATATGGCATCGCTGACCCGGTATTGAGCGGCACAGTGGTTGGGTTGCGGAACAATGACAACATAACGGCAACTTTCCAGTCTTCCTCCACGGCTGCCAGTCTCGCGGGCACAACATATCCGATCACGGCCACGCTTTCTGATCCGAACGGAAGGCTCGGCAACTACTCAGTGACGCAGGTTCCAGGCACATTAACTGTGGTGCCTGCTCCGCTCGTGATCACCGCGAACAACAAAAGTCGGGGCTATGGGGATGTTAATCCGGCATTGGATGGCGTAGTTGCCGGTCTAGCAAACAACGATGGTATTACGGCCAGTTTCAGCTCCGTCGCCGGTCCCGCCAGTCCCGTTGGCGCTTACGCCATTATTGTTGCGGCTGTGAACGATCCCAATAGCAAGTTGAGTAATTACAACGTTTCCACTGTGAATGGCAGCCTTTCGGTCATTCCAGCCGTGCTAACCGCCAAAGCAAATGACAAGACACGTGTCTACGCTGCGGCCAATCCCTCATTCGATGGTAGCGTCACTGGCCTGAGAAATTCTGACGTGATCCAGGCCCAGTTCTCAACCTCAGCCGTCGCGGGGAGCTCTGTGGGAGCATATCCGATTGTCCCCACCCTTTCCGATCCTGGCGGCATACTGGGCAACTACTTCGTTGTCATCCAAAACGGCATCTTGAGCGTGACTCCGGCTCCTCTCTCTATCTCGATCAACCCGGCTACGCGCCTCTATGGTGATCCTAACCCAGTATTTACAGGAACAATCTCCGGGTTGCTGAACAACGACAATATCACTGCTGCTTATCAGTCCTCCGCGAATGCCTCCAGCGCTGTCGGTACCTATTCGATTACGGCTACGCTTTCAGATCCAGGCGGAAAGCTCGGCAACTACTCGGTGTCCCAGTCAGGCACACTTACTGTGCAGGCTGTTCCGCTACAAGTCACTGCCAACAACAAGACTCGGATGTATGGAGACTCCAACCCGGTCTTCGATGGAACCATTTCAGGCCTGCGCAATTCCGACAACATTCAGGCCCAATACTCAACCACAGCTACAGCCCAGAGCCTGGTGGGAAATTATCCAATTGTGCCCTCGCTTTCCGATCCCACCGGTAAATCAGGCAATTACACCGTCACCCTGCAAAATGGCACATTGAGCGTCACTCGCTCCAACATCCAATTGGCCCTTCCCAACTTTAACCCGTCAAGCGGAACTTACTACGCGGGCCAGCCGGTCACGATTTCCGAAGTGACTTCCAACGCTGCCGCCATCCATTACACTACCGATGGGAGTACACCTACCGCCTCGTCACCGGTTTACGCCGGCCCCCTCATCCTCAACGGCACAGCCACGATCAAAGCTCTGGCCACTCAACCGGAATATATTGACAGTGGTGTGGGCCTCGCCAACTACTTTGTCTTAATCCCGGTTTCGGCGACGCCTGCTTCGCGGGCAGTGTTAGGCTGCGGGAGCGCCAGTTATACAGTGTCCGTACCAGCGGTGAATGGATTCACCGGAAGCCTGGGCCTGAGCGTGAGCGGATTGCCTGCCGGCGCCACGGCCAGCTTCAGCCCGGCATCTATCAGCAGCCCCGGTTCTTCCACATTGAGCGTGACTACCACCACTTCAACGCCGGCCGGGAACTACCCAATCACGATCACCGCCTCTGGCCCAACTCTGACCGGCAGCACCACCGTCACGCTCGTTGTTCAGGACTTTGCTCTTTCGGAACCGTTTTCTTCGCAGACAGTCGTAGCCGGCGGCAGCACCAATAACTCGGTCTCTGCTTCAGCCCTGAACGGTTTTGCGGGCAGCGTGGGTCTGAGCGTGAGCGGATTGCCTTCGGGAGCTTCAGCAACTTTTAATCCCACTGCGATCGCTCCCGGAGCTTCTTCCGCTTTGAACATAACCACGTCCTCATCAACGGCAGTGGGGACTTACACGCTCACTGTAACTGGGAGCAGTGGCTGCCGGACCCATAGCCTGAACTTGACCCTGATTGTGAATGCGCCGCCTCCTTCCGGACCCGCTATCAATAGCCTGTCACCAAACGCAGGGCCGGTGGGAACGCTGGTCACAATCAACGGAGCAAATTTTGGAGCATCCAAGGGCAGCAGCACCGTCACTTTCAATGGAGCTACCGCCCAGCCCAGCGCCTGGAGTGCGAACTCCATCTCGGTGCCCGTTCCCAGAGGCGCCACCAGCGGTAACGCCGTGGTTACAGTTGGTGGTCAGGCAAGCAACGGTGTCACCTTTACGGTTCAGGACGATGCTCTGCACATCTTTGCTACCAACTGCTCAGCCTGCGGCTGGCTGACTACCGATTTTACGATTCAAAGCAGTCCGCTATACGGTTACACAATCAGAAGCGGCGACATTTTGTATTTCTACCAGTGGCAAAGCTCAGGGAGCGTCGCCGGCATGACCCTGTGCTTCCCAGGGGGAGACGTGGCAGTCTGCGACGATGATGGATTGACTGTAGACCAGGACGGCAAGCCGATCCACGCGGACACCGTCCAGGGCGTAACCCATTTCAGAAGAGTGGATCTGACGCCCAGCGCCGGTTTGATGCTGAACCAAATCACCTTCCACTCCCATGGCCCTACCAAAGCAGGTCGTTGGGACGTTTATTTCAGTAACATTCAAATCGTGAGCACCGATGGAACCGTGCGATCGATCTTCACAACCGGCTCTACGCCGGGTTTGTTCCTGTCCAGCTCCTTCGGAGTTAAACAACAGGGTTCGGCGATAGAGCATGGTCACGTGTGGTAAGTCTGGCTCAAGTTCACTCGTGTTTCAGGCTTGACCTTCTCGGGTTATGTTTTTCCCAGAGCGTCGGTAGCCGCTTTTATCAGCTTCGCCCCCAAATCCTGGAAGTCGGGGCCAGTTTTTGGAGTCTCCTTGGCCGGGATATTATCTGCTTCACGGATTGCCGATTCGTACTCGCCTCAGGTGCGATATGCCTGTCCAGAATTGAATTACAACGGCGACGCCCGCGATTAGAAACAGGGTACAGGCGCGCATCAGCATCAGACTCGTCACGGCAAGGAAATTAAAATCTTTGATTGCCAAGGGCACAAAGAAAGAGCAAAAGGCAGAGGAAACCCATCACAAAACAACACGGCAAAGGAGCGAGAAAATCTTCGCAACAGGGAAGACTTTCGAGGGACAGTAGAGCGGGACTTGATTTCTAAATAGTTGTTCATACATTCACATACTTATTGGCTTCTCTAACTACGAATTAGAAGTTTCCAATATGGAACTAAGGTGCTTGGAGCATTGCAGCTTGGCGCGAGTTAAATTCTGTTGATGCGCGAATATTTGTATTGACAGGCCTTCTCTGCCTAGGTGAACATCATCAACCTATCTGTCGTTTTTGGGATACGAATATTTCTAAGGTCGCTCGGGGGATGTCTATATACCGAGCCGGCAGCGTCGCACTAACTACTATCAGGGGTTGCTCTCTCAGGTTGGTAAAGATTGCTTTAGGAAATCACTGTCGCTAACACATCTTACCCGTCTTGATGGTGTACAGGGAAATTGCGAGCCCAACCCTGCGTACAAATAAAAATGAGCCTAACAGTCGAGGAGGAATCGTGCTGATATTCAGTGTTAACCAAGTCATTGTTGTTAAGAACAGTGAGTCTCCATTAAAGCTGACCATCCATGCCGCTGGACTGGCCAGCACGTCGGGTTGGAGCAACCCGCGGCTGGAGTTTGTGGAGTCCAAAGATGCAATTCTTGATTTCAATTTCGAAGCGGACCGTCCAGAGATCGCGCTGCAAGTACTGACCCCAATCCAAGCCTCGGTTGAATATACTCCCGAGTCCGGTGTTGATGCAGTGATCGTTCACGCACGAACGAACTATATCATCGTTCATGCCTCGGAATTCCTGCCATCCGGTGACCCGAAGCTTACTGCGTTAGCGGCTGGAGGACAGAGGGCACTAACAACCCAGGCCCTTGGCGAAGAGGGCCCGACCACGGCAGCCATAGGTGAAGAGCATCCGACGACTCTGGCGATTGGAGAGGAAGGTCCTACTACACTCATCGCGGGCGAAGAAGGTCCGACCACCGCAGCCATAGGCGAAGAGCATCCGACCACGTTGGCGGTTGGCGAAGAAGGCCCTACTACATTCATCGCGGGTGAAGAAGGTCCGACCACCGCCGCCATAGGCGAAGAACATCCGACGACGCTGGCGGTTGGCGAAGAGGGTCCCACTACGTTCATTGCGGGTGAAGAGGGTCCGACCACTACGGCCTTTGGTGAAGAACATCCGACGACGCTGGCAGTTGGCGAAGAGGGTCCCACTACGTTCATTGCGGGTGAAGAGGGCCCAACCACTACGGCCCTTGGTGAAGAAGGCTTCACGACATTGGCGATCGGCGAAGAAGGTCCAGGCGGAGGTGGGGGTCCTTTCGGAGGTTTCTAACCTGGGGTAGGATTCAGATATGGTACTTCTGGTAGCTGGCGGTCATGAAGATCCAAATCTTAATGTCCTGGTAAATGCGGCCGAACGGGCCGATGTTGAAGTCTTGGATCTGCGGCTGCCGGCTTCCGAGGGGCCGGCGTTTTGCTGGAACCCGGCCGAAGGATGGCCGCGGATTTCAGACAAAGACATCAAAGCCACTGGCGCGTTCATTCGTCATGACGTATTCGGCGGCATGCGGGACCCCCGTCCAGCGGTTTCTACGCGAGCGCTGGGCTGGTACCAAACCATCTGGGGATGGCTTCTTTCCGAGCCGCATATTCGCATGTTTAATCGCGAGATGTCGCCGGCAGCTTCCAATAAGCCGGCATCCCTGGTGGCGGCCAGGCGGGCCGGTCTGCCGATACCTGCAACAGTGATAACCAATCAAGTGGAGATGCTCCGGAAGGAGCGATTTCAGTCGATGGTCGCGAAACCGGTGCTCGGTGGCGACTACTGCTATTCCCTGGACGAGGCATTGACCAAAGCCGGCGTGCGCAATGGATTGTCAGCCATTCCAGCTATCGTCCAGCAGCGATTGGTGGCTCCCGAGATACGAATCTATGTGATCGGCCAATTTGCCATTGCCTTCGAAGTCCGCAGCGATTCTTTGGATTATCGGGTAACCCAGGATGCCGAACTCACCTTGCTGCCGGAAGCACCGAAAGAGCTGCCGGCACTTCGAAAGTTGATGTCTATGCTTGGTCTTGACTTTGGCGCGGCCGATTTCAAGACGGACCCTAAGACAAAGCAGTTGGTGTTTTTGGAACTGAATACGTCGCCAATGTTCGCGCGGTTCGACTATGTGAGCGGCGGAAAACTATGTGCCGCGATTGTCCAGGAATTAACGGAACACATGCAATAGCCCTGAATCCAACTGATCGCTAAATACCTTTCAACCAAAGAGCCTCTGCCATAAAGCAGAGGCTCTTATCATCATTAGTGCTTCTAGTTGGCGTTAACCACAGGAGTGCAAGGAAGCCCACAAAGGGAACCAATGCTGCAACCGGCGTGGCAACTGGGGTTGGTGTGGTTCAGATTGCAGGCCAACTCCTTATCTGTAAGACTCTTTAAAGTCTCCTGATTGAGTTCAAGTTTGTGGAGTCTCTTGGTCTGTTTCATAGAGCTAGAACCTCCTTGGTTCGAAATACCATCGGAAATTATATGCCCTTTTCATTGAAAAGATCTCTTGCACAGCAATCAAGTCTTTGAAGCCGATTTCCCAAAATAGGATTGCCGGAGAGTCTGGTACTTCCTCAGCTCCAGCAAATTTTCACTTCTCTTTGGCGTTGGCTGCCGTGGATCCTCCAAATACCTCGGGATACAGGTATGTGCCACGCTCATCGCCGTTCTTCTTTTCTTCTTTTCTTCTACAGGGATGCGATGGGCATTGGCAAAAGCGTCATGCCGTACTCCTGTTACCCTGCCAGGAAACTTTGGAGCCTGGTTTTCCGCCGGCGATCTTGAAGCGATTGCCGGAAATCTCGGCAGCGACATACAGATTCGGGCCTGATGCACCCATGGCTGTGAGTTGATAGCGGAAGTCCTGATTCAGCGCTTCAAACCATTCGGGAAGAATGACCCAGGCCCGGCCCTTGGCGTCGAGCACTACTACACCGTCGTAGATATTTTTCATGTCGGGACTCCCGACAAAGGAGTGATCGAGGAATTTGTTGGCTGGATCGAGAGGATGATCAATCTTGAACGATCCGCCACCCTTGGAGAGCACGCCAGTAACGTTGAGATTGCCGGTGATCGTGTTGTTTCCCGCCGGATCAAGGACCAAGCGTGATGCGCCGCTGAGGTCCTGATAACTCCTTTCGCAAAAAACGCGAAAGGTGGGCACCCGGCACCCAGTCGCAGGAGTAACTGGACTCTTGACGCTGCCTTCTACCAAACGTAACATCAAGAAACTTTCTGATAAATCTGAACCACGGAGAGGGGATATATGGGAAGCAGGAGCAAAGGATATTGGATCTTGTTGGGTCTGGCGATCGCGGCGGTGGTTGCCGCGCTGGTCATGAGGAGGTCGGATGACAGCGCGGTCAGAGACTATGGCAGGATTTTGGGCTGGTCTGCCATTGGGATACTGGTTATTGCCCGGTTGTTCTTTCGCGGAAAGCCGGCAGATCCTTCCGTTTGAAAGGTACGCCTAAGAGTGGTAGCGGTAAATCTGAAGTTTTCACGAAAGAACTCTGCGCTGCGCCTGAGGTTTCATTATCCATTCTCAGTTAGGCGCAATGGGCGCTCCGTCCAGGCGACATCCCAGTAGCGGCCGAACTTTCGCCCGTTGCCGCTGAATACGCCAACCAGTTTGAACCCGAACCGTTCATGCAGGGCCGCTGAAGCGGGATTCGGCATGGTGTATCCCGCCACAATGCGGTGGATATCCTCGGCAGCGATTGCCTCGAACAGCGCCGAATACAGGCGGCTGCCAGTCCCTTTTCCCATGGTTTCCGGGCCGCAATAGATGGTAGTTTCTACAGTCGTCTCGTATGCTGCTTTGGGTCGAAATCGAGTTGTGCCCGCGTAGCCCACGACCCGGCTGTCTTGCTCCGCTACCAGTAGCCGATAACGTCCCGTCAGGTCAAATTGCTCAAACCAAGATGCGCGGCGCTCGATTGTGTACGGCTCCAGGTCGAAAGTAACAGGAGTATTGACAACATAGTAGTTGTAGATCTCGGTTAGGCGCGGGAGATCTGTTTCGTTCGCCGGACGAACGCGAATTTCAGCCATGTCCTATATTTCCTTTCTCACAGACCCGGCAGTGCCGGCACGTCCACTGGCACAGGATCTGCCGCGAAGCGTCAAATTTGAGACAAATGTACAACATCACGGCCTGGCGCGCAGACGACGTCGGGTTGGGCCTCAGAGTGACCGGTAAGACCTTTAACGGTTTGCCAACGAGTTGTTCAACGACAAACTTCAAGCCACTCTGGGCTCGTATGAGTGCACGGCCTTTATCCGGCACCAGGGGCTCAAGGACAACGTCAAGAGTCTATCTTTCTTGAACCCGCCTGTTTTTGGTACGGGTCTCAAAAATAGTTTGAAACGTCTTGAGAGCCAGGATCACTATTTGAGTGAAGGCAGGACGGCCCAGACGCCGATCTGCATTTCTTTTAAGACTGATTATTGGAAAGGAAAGAAAACTCATGAGCACTACACCCGCCGCTCTACCTGCCAAGCTGCCTAATCTTTATCAGGTGCAGGGGCACGGCCTGCACATCACCTATAGCACCTCTGGCATTGATGGGAAACCCCATTTCACCTACCAGGACGCTCACCAGACCCTGCAATTCTCAGGCCCCCAGATTCGCATTGTCCCCACTGAGATTGGCACGTTGGTTACAGTCACCATCCGAATGACAGTTGATACGGGATCAACATCATTCTCGCTGATGGTGCCTACAGTAAACTTAGGCGCTTCCAGCCAGGCGCACATCAAGACTTTTGGCATCACCACAATCCATAAGTTTTCAATTGTGCCGATTTTCAGACAAGGGCAGACCGAGCTCTACACCATCCATGAGCTTTCCGGCACGGCCTCATTTGTAGCATTTTAGTCCAAGGGCAGCGGGATTCTCGGTTACGACATTAACACTGAGGGCACCGCTGCCTGTTGACAGCCGAGATACACCGATGTCACAAACGGCTTAATAGCGCCGCTGCAGGACGTCTGTTTCACTTTTTCACCAACGCCTGATCGAAATATATGTGATTGTCCAAGTGGCCAAAGTTGACATGTACTTCTGGGGATAGATCGTCTTAAAGAATACTTATTCATAAGTAATCGCTCATATATCTGAATATCAAGAGTTAGATATAGCCTCTTTCAAGAGGCTACATTCTTTATCCATGAAAGCTCATTAATAGATGCCGTAGATTTATTGCTGATCTAGCATTTCATATAACACTCTACGTGAAATAATTTTCAATACCAGAGTCTCAAAATCGGAAATCCCGCCAAATATAAGAATATTTAAAAATATAAAGATGTATGTAGAGCAAGATTGCAGTTGACTTGAAGTTGAATTGAGTGCTCAATTTATATAGTAGCTGGCAAAGCTTTTGCATTGAACCCATAAGGCAGAGATTTGCCTGCATACTCCGTTTCATCAGTATCGGAAAAGGAGAGATGTTATGGAACACAAAAAAAGAAAGCAACCACCTATCCTAACCAACCTTCGTCCGGAAGAGCTGGAGCCAAGACTGGAGCTCCAGATACTCATTGATCCGGCCACCATCAGCGCGGGCTTCGATGGCGGTGCCACTTGCCCGAACGGATGCGGCGGCGGCGGCGACAACTAACGGCTCGATTACCACCCGGGACTGCCGGTGCGCTCATAGGTGTACGCGCAGGCCCGGGTTTTCAAAGGCGTCTGTATGCCTACTTATCTATCACTTCGATCCGGCTGCGCTTTTTATCCTTTTCATAACGGAGCCTCTGATCGGGAATATATCGCCCGCGCACCCGATGGACGGCAGTTTAAAATTTCGGGATCCGCCTACACGCTATTGAAGGACCTTGATCAAGGCATGTCGGTGGAAGAGATTTACCAGCAGTTGCCGCCACAGGAGCCGAGCCTTACATACGAAGAGTTTCACAACTTTCTTGTTCACCACTACTGGTCCTTGCTTATTGGCTATTCCGACCAGGGCCCTGTCGCAGATATTCAGAAAAAATCTTTCCTGAAGATTCTTATTTCCTGCACGCTCATCCCTAAGCATTGGGTAGGAAGAGTGTCCCGAGCCTGTATGTGGCTTTATGCTCCGGCAGCAAGTGTTGTTTTTGGAGTTGCTATTGTGGTTGCTCATCTTGCCCTTTACGGCTGGTATACGCCGGATAGCTGGCCGCATATTCATCTCTTCACTGTGTTCCTGGCTTGTATGCTGAGCGTGCTGGTCCATGAATTTGGCCATGCCTCGGCAGTCGCGCGATTTAAAGGAACTCCGGGCAGCATTGGCGCCGGACTCTATATTCTTATGCCGGTACTGTACGCAGATGTTTCCCACGTGTGGACTTTTCGGACATGGCAAAGGATCGTGGTTGATCTCGGAGGAGTTTACTTCCAACAAATTATGTTCATGCTTTTTGCTATGGGGGCTTTGTACAACCATGATCCTTCGCTCCGGGCCGCTTGCATAGGGATTGATGTCATGACAGTGATTGCGATCAACCCAGTCTTTCGTTTTGATGGTTATTGGATCCTGGTTGACTGGTTAGGCGTCCCGAACCTTCACAAGGCAACCGGCAGATATCTGAAGGGTGTCGTTGCTTCCATCGCAACGCGACAGTGGCAACGGATTGAAGAGCCGCAGTTGAAGGCCAGCAACCTGAAGGCGACGGTATTCACGCTGTATGCCTTGGCAGCTAATCTGCTCCTAGGCGTTGCGGTCGTACTTAACCTTCGGTGGATACGATTCACAGTGCAGGGGATACTGCAGCAGGCCCCGGCTTTGTTCGGAGAGGCCTTAAAGGCGTTGCGCGCTCATGCGTGGCTGCACACGTTGGATCTAGCTACGGGAGCGATTTTGTTAAGCGCTTCGGGCGTTACGTTGCTTGTTGCCCTCGGGTTTAGGGGAAAACAGATTGTGACTGCCCTCTTAGACCGGCACAAACGATACAAAGAAAGAAAGCAGCACGAGGTTTTGGTGAATGTTGCCCGATTGCAATAAAACTGCGTTTGTGAAAATGCCTCGTTACGTTGTTCTGGAGGACGCATCTCGGAGTAACCGTCCGGTGACAACCATCTAGACATAAGAATATAAGGGGGGTCATCTTGATCCCGGAAATGCTTCCTTGGAAACTTGGTGTTTGACGTGGCTGAAGTCTCTGACCGTTCACGAGATGCCGTCCATGCATACCACTGACACGTTTTGAGCGGCAAACGCCTGTTTTCGTCAACAACACTTACTCCCTGTACAATCGCTCTCATGAGAGGAATCGAGTTTAACTTTCCTGTGGTGGCAATGAGTGGCAGCATCTTCTTTCTGGTACTCGTCCTATGCCAGCCATACCGCTCATTCGCACAGACTGTGTCACCTGCAACCCAGCCGCAGCGTACCAGCACCGTCGTCCCAAACAAAGACGCAGCCAGTAACTCAGGTGTGCCTAAGCCGGCTGTCGCTCCCAGACCTGGCACCTGGAATTACCGAACGCAGGCCGGCATCGGGGAGCAGCCGAAGCTGAACTCGGCTGGCACATATTCCACTACGGTCAAAGACGACGGTGGCGCGTGGACAGTCACGGTTGCAATGGAATTTCCAGAGGGCCCGGTTACGGGCGTCCGGACACTCGATAAAAGCACGCTGATCCTGCGCAAAGAGTCGTTCAGGCACTTCGTCCACCCCGACCAGCGTGGAAAACTGTGGCGATCAGTCTGGATTTTAGCGGCAACAAAGCCACCGGCATTTCTACGAATGCAAATGGCCAGGACAAGGCGATTGCGGTCGATTTGACTGGGCCGATCTTTGCCGATGCCACCGGGTCCATGGTGACCATAGGCTGCCTGCCACTGGCGGACGGATACTCGACTACCGTCCGCGACTGGAACATCGAGCGCCTGAAGGAAAGGCTCTGGCAATTGAAGGTCACAGGTACGGAGCGTGTTACCGTGTCCGCGGGAACGTTCGATTCCTATAAAGTCGAATTGACTGCAAACGACGGCACCGGAGACAAAGAAACTGCTTGGATCGCCAAAGACTCGCGGATGCCAGTAAAAATCGACGCGGTCGACAAACTCTACGGCATCATCCGCACGGAAATGGTTCCGTAAAGCAGAAGATTAACAAGCTCGACAACAAGCACTCCCCTCAAGGTGAGCACATCGCCACAGCATTCATGACCCGAGTCAAGGCGTCAGCGCGGTGCCGGCCGGCCACTTACGTCTCCGCGGGGGGCCTTCGAAGTGGTTCTCGTGTAACTTGAGAGCAGCGGAGCCGTTCCTTCGCTATCGCTTGGATGACATCGATCCTCTCTCTGCATCTGATACTTAATCGTGCCGCAGCATTGCCATTGGGTTGGCTTTTGTCGCGCGATATGCCGGCAGGTAACTGGCGAGCAAGGCGCTGACAAGCAATAGAGAGGGGACCATTATGTAGGTTGGCATGTCCGCAGGCGAGACTCCCACTAACTGGCTTCGCAGAAGATGGGTTATCACCAGAGAGCCAATCAGTCCCAAAGCCGTACCGAGGGCTACCAGCAATACTCCCGTCTTCAGCACCATGGCCATGATGCTACGTGGCTGGGCGCCCATGGCTATGCGGATTCCGAACTCATGATTGCGCTGAGTGACGGAATAGGCCATAACTCCATAGATACCGAGCACGGCCAACGCCATAGCAACGCTGGCAAAAAGGCCCAGCAGAAACGTGGAAGACCGAGCTCCGGAAATCGAGTTATCAATAATCTCGTCCATGGTTGCGATATTGGAAATTGGCTGGCTGGCATCAATCGACAAGACGGCCCCTTTGATCGAAGCGATGGCACTTCCGGAGCTAAGGCTGGTGCGGGCCACAATCGTCATGTCAGAAACGGGATATTGGAATGAGTCCAGATAGAGCTGCATCGGAGAAGTTGATTCCAGGCTGTTTCCTTTTACATCTCCTACAACTGCGATGATCTGTTGAAAATCATCTTTGTCCGGCTCGGCCTTGATCAGCTTGCCGAGAGGATCTTCTCCGGGCCACAAGTGCTGGGCGGTGGTCTGATTAATGACAACGCTTTTGACGGTATTGCCGCGATCGCTGGTTGTGAATAAATCTCCTTTGATAAGGGGGATTTTCATGGTTTCAAAGTAACCTGGGCTTACGTAGTGCTTCTCAGCCCAGGGCCGGGCACTAGGTTCAAAAACCCGTCCCTTCACATCGAAGACGCCCGTCCTGCCGCTAGCCAAGGGAAGAAATGAAGTCAAGCCTGAAGACTCAATACCTGGCAGCGCCTGCAACTGTCGCGCGAGGTTGTCATAGAACTGCAATTGCTGTTCGGGCTTAGGATAGTTTTTAGGAGTCAGCGGGACCCGCATGGTAACGACCTTGTCCGGCTGAAATCCAGGATTGATCTGCAGAAGTTGCCCAAAGCTGCGCAGACTTATGATCGCAAGTGTCAGCAATACTGTGGCAAACGAAATCTCAGAAACTACAAATATATTGCGGAGGCGATTTCCCGAGGGTCCGCCAGTGTTTTGCAGCCCGGGAGCATCCCGGAGCGTGCGGTTGATATCCAGCCGCGAGAGGCGGAACGCTGGAGCGAGGCCAAAGAAGAGGGTACTGAGAAAAGCGATCGCAGCGGTGAAAACCAGGACCTGCCAGTCAATTGCAATAACATCCGGGCGCCGAATCGTTCCTGGCCAGAAACGGAGAAGAAGTCCGCCAAGAGCATAGGCCATCAAGACAGCTCCAATTGCAGCCAGCATGGTAAGGATCAGATTCTCGGTGAGCAATTGGCGAATCAGGCGAACACGATTGGCCCCCAGGGCCTCCCGCACAGCGACCTCCCGCATCCGGCGGGTGGCGCGCGCCAGCACCATGTTGGCTACATTTGCGCATGCAATCACCAGCACAAAACCAACCGCAATCAGCAACATCATCAGACCCTGTCTGGCACTACCCAGCATGGTCTCAGACAGGCTGCTCATGATTATGTCGTGCTTGTCGTTCGGAAACTGCGCATCAATTTGGTTTTGCACGGCCCGCAGATCGGAACGCGCCTGGTCTGGAGTAGAACCTGGACGTAATTGTCCAATTACGTTGAGATAATTTACCTGCTGAGCTTTCCAGGGAGGCTTTGCCTCCAGCGGAATCCAGACATCAGTTTTCGGGTTGGAACGGAAATCCGGCGCATCGGGTGAAAGGACTCCAATAATGGTGTAAGGAAATCCATCCAGATTGATTGACTGGGTGAAAATACCGCGATCAGAGCCAAGTTCCTGTCTCCAAAACTTTTCACTGATTATGCAGACCGGAGCAGCTCCCTCACGTTGATCAGAAGCTTGAAAGAGGTGCCCAAGGCTTGTTTCAGTTGCAAAAAGTTGAAAATAATCCCTGGAAACATAGGCGCCTGGGATTCTTTTAGGTTCTCCCCGGCCGGAAAAATTAAAACCCACTTGCACAATTGCAGCCATTTTGCTGAAGGCCTTATTCTGTTCGCGCCACGTCAGAAAATTGGGGAGAGAAACAGGAGTGCTATTGCCTGGGTATTGATCACGTATGATTACTATCCTATCCGTGTCCCGCAAGGGACCTTGAAATGCCAAAGCGTTTATGACACTGAAGATAAGGGTGTTTGCTCCAATTCCAAGTATGAGTGTGACCAAGGCTATAAGAGAGAAAGCGGGAGCGCGACGCAATACACGAAAACCATAACGGACATCTTTCAATAGGCCGTTCATTGTTATCACTCCTAGGTATATGGCGCATTCTTGCACAAGAATGAAATCGATAACAATAGCTTCTTTGGGCTTGATGGCAACGGCAGTTTATTGATTAGATCGTGCTAATCATGATGATTGATATGCTAAATGGAAGTAGCGCTGTGAGAATCAGTAACGACAAGCTATCCGATGAGTTTTTTTTACGACATGAATACTTGATCCTGGTATCGATGAAAAGAGGAGACCATTACTGAGCCGATATATTCAAGACAAGAAAGGTGAAATACTATGATTATTATTGGCCCAACATGCTATGCCGAAGCCGATGATGCTGCCGCATATAATTTGAGGTTGCCTTCCCAAAGAGAAGTCTTCAAATGCAGTTTTTCAATTTGGGTTACGAATTAGCAGAGGTAAAGATGAAATAGGTCTTGTGGCGCGATGGTCGTAGCCCTTTCGTGTAAATTAGAGTGTTCTAAAGACGTTTAGTGAGTCCTAGCTTCTCTTCGAATGATTTGTGAGCAGGTGATTTTGTGAGCAGGTGATAATGTTTGCTAAAAGAACGGAGTGGAATCTTTCCACCAATCGATTTAGCGAAGCTCTCGCGAGTTATCGAGCGAGCAAGAGGCCCCTGCTCGATTTGAGTATCTCCAATCCGACTGAGTGCGGTTTTCAATATGACAGCCGATCTGTCATGCGCGCTCTGTGCAATCCCCTGGCGCTGGGGTACCATGCCGATCCAGCGGGAATGGCCATTGCGCGACAGGCTGTGGCTGAATATTATGCCGCGCGAGGCCAGCAGGTAGCGCTTGACGATATCATCCTTACCACCAGCACCAGCGAAGCATACTCATTTGTTTTTCGGCTTTTGTGCAACCCCGGAGAAGAGCTGCTGGTTCCTGTTCCAAGTTATCCGCTATTTGATTTTCTGGCCGATATCCAGGACATAAGAATGACGCCCTACCCGCTGGTCTATGATCACGGATGGCAAATCGATTTTCATGGATTGACGCAGGCCATTACCGAGCGCACACGCGGAATTATTGTTGTCCATCCGAACAATCCGACGGGGCACTTTGTGCGGGCGTCTGAAATGGAGTCTCTTGCCCAGCTCTGCTCGGCGCGGCAGATGGCTTTGATCGCAGACGAGGTGTTTCTGGATTTTTCATTGCAGCCGGAGCATCCTATTAGTTTCAGCGGCAACGCAGGCGCGCTTACATTCACTCTAAGCGGCCTTTCAAAAATTGCGGGCCTGCCGCAAATGAAGCTGGCATGGCTGATAACGAGCGGGCCTGAGCAGCAGAAACGACAAGCCCTGGCCAGGCTGGAGGTGATTGCCGATACCTATCTCTCCATGAATGCTCCCATTCAGTTGGCTGCGCCGTCTTTTTTTCAGCAGCGTTACAGCTTCCAACAGCAGGTAGTGGCGCGAGTGCGAAAAAATTTGGCAGAACTCGGCCAGCAGATCGCCGGGCAGAAGCACTGCAGCCGCTTGAAAGTTGAAGGAGGATGGTACGCGGTGCTGCGCGTTCCAGTCACCCGCTCTGATGAAGAGCTAGCCATTGAGCTTTTGAATTATCAGGGAGTTTTAGTGCACCCCGGGCATTTCTATGACTTTCCCCAGGACGGTTATTTAGTGGTGAGCCTCATTACTCCCGAACAGGATTTTGCTGAAGGGGTGCGCCGGGTGCTTTCCGTATTTGAGTAGACCAATATTTTTCTCGAAATCGCTTGCCCTGAAGATCCTGAATACGCTGAGTTGCACACCTATAGTTCTGCCCGATATTCTCTTGGGTCATGTCTTCCACACTGGTTGAATGTGTTTTAAATTTTTCCGAAGGCCGCAATAAAGCGGCAGTTGATGCCATTATTCAGGCAATGAAGATTCCGGGAGTCCACCTGCTCGACCGGGAAATGGACAGTGATCATAACCGCTCCGTCATTACTTTGATAGGGGACAGGGACTCTATCGCTGAGGCTGCAATCCGCGGCGTGGGGAAGGCTTCCGAGTTGATTGATCTAAACCATCATCAGGGAGCGCATCCGCGGATTGGAGCAACGGACGTGGTCCCTTTTATTCCCATTGATGGGGTCACGCTGGAGGACTGTGTTGCTATTGCCCGCTATGTAGGTGAAGAAATATGGAAGCGGTTCCAAATACCTATTTATCTCTACGAATCCGCCGCTACCACACCAGAGCGGCAAAACTTGGAAAACATCAGGCGTGGGCAATTTGAAGGCCTGCGCGAAGACATTGCCATTAATCCTGCACGAAAGCCGGATTTCGGCGAGGCGCGGCTTCATCCGACGGCAGGCGCAACCGTGGTGGGCGCCCGCAAGGCATTAATTGCCTATAACGTCTTTCTGAACACACCCGATGTTGAGATTGCGAAGCGCATTGCCAAGGCCGTCCGTTTCTCTTCAGGTGGGTTTCGCTATGTGAAGTCTGCCGGATTTCAAGTGCGTGGACTGGCCCAGGTTTCCATGAACCTTACCGATTTTGAGCAGACACCGATTGCCAGAATCTTTGAGTTCGTGAAGAGAGAAGCTGCCCGATACGGCGCAATTCCGCAGAGCAGTGAAATTGTCGGTCTGGTCCCCAAAAAAGCGCTGGAACAGGCGTCGGAGTGGTTCCTTCAAGTGGAAAACTTTGATTCCTCTATGATCCTGGAAAACCGGCTGGCCGCGGTCATGGGCGGCAAAATGGCGGTTGGAGGACTGCGCGCAGGGGCAGAGCCTTTTATCGAGCAGCTTGCGGCGCCCACGGCCACGCCCGGAGGCGGAAGCGCCTCGGCTGCCGCAGGCGCAATGGCTGCTGCTGTGGGGGCCATGGTGGCGGGCATGTCCCGTGGAAAGAAGGCTTATGTTCAATACGAACAACAGTTAAGCCAGGCCATTGCGCGCCTTACACAGCTTCGCGAGGAGCTAAAAGCCGGTATTGACGCAGATGCAGAGAGTTACAACCAGGTAATGGCTGCTTACAAACAGGCCAAAGCTTCACCGGATGGAGAAGCAGGGATTGAGGCGGCCCTGAAGCGCGCCACCCAGGTCCCCTTTGAAACGGCGCGGCAGGCAAGGGAGGTTGGCCAGATTGTTGAATTGCTCCGTCCAATTACCAATCCCAACATGGCGTCCGATCTGACTGTGGCCGCCGCTCTGGCTGAAGCCGCTGTCAAGGGGGCTTTGTCCAATGTCGAAATCAACTTAGCGTCAATAAAAGATGCAGGATTTGTCGCCGACATGCGTTCTAAGGTAGAGCAGTTGGGAAGGTAGACACCTTAGGTAACATCCCAAACTGCTGCTGAATGCATCTTAAATTCTGCAAACGGATTACAATAGAACCAATGAAACGCTGCATTCTTTTCATTCTCGCTTTCTTCGTGAGCGGACTACCGGGCTTTGCCGCTTCCCTGGGTACGGCCGCACGGTCTGTTATTCCGTCAGAGGTACAACAGATCATCAATGTGGACTATCGCCGAATGCGGAATTCCGATACTGCCATGTCCATGAAAGCTAAATTGCTTCCGCCCAACATGAAGCAGTTTGAAGACGCCTTGAAAAGCATCGGCGTTGTCCCCGACCGCGATCTCGATCAGATCACGCTGGCCTCTTTCCGCACCAAGGACCATGGGTTGGACATCGTAGGGATCGCGCAAGGACAGTTCCCGCGTAAGAAGTTGGATCTGCGCCTGGCCAAGCAGAAGATCAAAGGCTCCAAGGAGAATGGCGTTGTTCTCTATCCCATGGCTGGTGGCATGACCATGGCGTTCCTCGACGATTGGACCATGCTCTTCGGAGAAAAAGTGGCTGTGGAGGCGGCCCTGAATGCGCGTGATAACAGCAGCGCCAGCCTCAACTCGAACAGCGAGATTGCCGACATGATCCCTTCCGTGGAACAGGGGACCGTATGGAGTGTTCTGGATGCAAACGGCACACAAACCATGATGAAAACTGCCCTGGGAACAGCCGCAGGCCTGAACGAGTATGACACGGTCAAGAAGCGGTTGCTGGGTTCGCGCTATACCATGGACTTCGATCGCGGCGTTGATTTCAACCTGAATGTGGTCACGGCCGACAACATGACTGCCGCCACGCTTTCTTCGATCCTAAAAGCAGGGCTGATGTTCAAAAAAATGAGCGCCTCACCAGTCGAGAAAATGGCCATGGAGAATACGACGGTGGATTCAGACAGCGGGAAATTGGTCGTACGCTTTAAGGCGGATGACAAGAGCTTTCAGCAACTGATGGAATCACCCATGTTTGTCGCGGTCACACGGTAGCAGTTCTAGTCCAGCGTCCCTCGCAACAAAGTTTAGAACGCAGGCGTGTCACGCTGACACGCCTTTTCTTCTTGAAGTTTGCACAAGCGATCAAAGTCGTTTACAAAATGTTGACAAAGTCTTGACAGATCTTCCTATATTTTTTCCTATCGACATCACTCTTTTTCCCTAGAGGCCCAGGCCGGTGCTGGTTTCAAAGAACTGAATCAGCATTGCCTGTAAGCCGACAACAATAGCGCCGGAACAGAGGGCGAAAGCCTCCGCTTGTGCTTGATGGGAAACAAGCGCGAGGCGCCCATCATTCGCCAAAGATTGTGCCGGCAAAATGCCGTTCAACGCCATTCGTCACGACATATTGCAAACTGCTTGGGCAGCGTAGCTGGTTGAGTTGCTACGGGGCGAACCCGCTTGCCTCAGATGTTTCCAAGGAATCAGTGTGTGGATTGCTTGCGCAAGCCGCAACCAAAAGAAAACCAGCTTCTTACCGCTGATTTGTGCGGATGAACGCTGAAAAACCAAAACCTTTGAAACATGGAAGAAAAACAAGATTTCAAAGCACCTTACGTCGGGTTCCATAAGAAAACGGAAAAGAGAAAAAACAAATGAAAAAAGTTACTCTGTTCATACTGCCAGGCCTATTATTTTTTGGTCTAATTTTTACTAACACTGCACTTGCCGGAGGTTCGGGCCTTGATCCCAGCTTTGGTACGGGCGGTAAAGTTAGAACCAATTTTGGGGCCAGCATGGCTCCCGGCGCCGCCGCCTTGCAACCCGATGGCAAGATTGTCGTGGTTGGAGCAGCCGATAACTTTGAGGTAGCCACTCAGGTCTTTGGAGTAGTTCGGTACCTGACTGATGGCCGCCTTGATCCGGCCTTCGGCAACGGCGGAAGCGTGATTACCGCTTTCACAGACTTCATCAATGTTCCTAATGCTGTCGCCATCCAACCCGATGGCAAGATTGTGGTGGCGGGAGAAACCGAGAGCGCCGACGGTTCGATCAGCGAGTTTGCGCTGGCCCGCTTCAACCCTGACGGCAGTCTCGATGCCAGCTTTGGCTCGGGTGGCAAAGTCACAACTGAATTTTTTGCCGCTCCCTTCGGCGGCGTGCGCGAAGTGGCCGACGTGATTTTAGTGCAGCCTGACAACAAGATCATTGTTGCCGGTGTGGCAATCCAAGGTGCAAGGCAGCCGGCCAATACGGCACTGGCTCGTTACAATCCAAATGGAACTCTCGATCCAACCTTTGGGAACAATGGCAGAGTTGCCGTAAGGGCGATCAGCACAATAAGCGCGCTTGCCTTGCTCGCGAACGGCCAGATTCTCGCCCTCAACAACGTGGGCGGCATTGCGCAATTCGATTCGCGAGGTAACCTCGCTGCCTCCGTCACCTCGGGAACGATTCTTGCCTCTGCGCATTCGGGACGCAGCGCCTTTGAGCCCAACGGTCGTTTTGTTATCGCGGGCGGAGCAAGGGGTTCCGGAGGCCGCCGAGACATCGATGTCACGGTGATCAGCTTCAATCCCACCGGCAGCATCGACCACACGTTCAACAGCCCGATCTTCGATTTTGGTCTTGAGGACATCCAGTTTGCCAATTTAGCGCAAGCCATCGCCATTGCGCCCAACGGACAAACCGTGGTGGGTGGCATCTCGTTTACCAATAGCGTATCGGTCTTTGGCTTAGCGCGGCTTAATACAAATGGAAGTTTGGATTCCAGTTTCGGCAGTCAGGGCAAGCTAACGACTGAATTCCTGGGCAGCGATCAGGTGTCCGTGATTCTGGTACAGCCGGACGGAAAGATCATCGCTATCGGGCAGACATTTGATAGTAATACCCGTCAGGCCGATCTGGTGTTAGCGCGTTATATGGCGCAATAACGCCTGGTGCTCCCTGGACATCTGGGACCGGAGCAATCAAGGTCACAATCTTCATACACAAATCTGTTGCAGGCCGGCGCCGTGCTTATCCACGGCGCCGTAGTATTTTCGACAAAAATCTGTTGTGGTAAATCGTGCGAAATCCGCGAACATCCGCGAAGATCCACGGTAAGGTTTTCTGCGGCTTGCCGCGCTGTGATGTCGCCTGCGTGTCATTTCGTTATTTTTGAATACAATCAAGGTATGGGCATATTCAGCGGCGATGAACGCAAACAGAAAGAACAGGAAATGCTCCAGGATGGGCGTCTGCCCCCGGGGCAATCGCTTACGTTGAAGTGGCCGGTGTTGCACTATGGGTCGGTGCCTCGTTTTGATCCGGCGGTTTGGGACTTCCGGATTTGGGGGCTGGTCAAAACTCCGATACGTAGGACATGGCAAGAATTCAATCGCTTACCAAAGGTAAAAACAACAAGCGATTTCCATTGTGTAACCCGCTGGAGCCGCTTCGACAATGCCTGGGAGGGAGTCGCCTTCCGTGAAGTCCTCAAACTGGTGCAACTCGATCCGCAGGCGAAATATGTCCTGGTACATGCGGAGCAGGGGTTTACGGCGAATGTTCCTTTGGCTGACTTGGACCGCGATGATGTTTTACTTGCCACCCACCATGACGGCCAGCCGCTCACTCCCGACCATGGATATCCTTTGCGGTTGATTGTGCCGCATCTGTATGCCTGGAAATCTGTGAAATGGGTGCGTGGGTTGGAGTTGCTGGAGCGGGATGTTCCAGGGTTTTGGGAGCAAAACGGTTATCACATGTATGCCGATCCGTTTAAGGAGCAGCGGTTCGATACTGATTAAAGTTAAAACCTTACCACTGATGACGCTGATTTGACTGATCTGTGCTGATCAATGTAAACGCGAAGTCTGGCGCGACATAAATGCTTATTTCTTCACAATGGGGTTGTAGCCTTCCCCGGCAAGGCGGGCGCGCATGGTTTCGGCTTCTTTAACATCGGTAAAAGGCCCGACCTGCACGCGGAAATATGAGTCGCCACCACCGGAAGAAAGGAAGACCGGGTATTGTTTTTTGCGCAGAGCGGCAACCAGAATCTCAGCATCTTCTTGCTTAGAGACGGCAGCAACTTGAACGATATAAGACCCGGAGGGAACATTCTTCATCTCGGGAGCGGTTGCGCCCGCCGGTGTGGAACCCGGCTGTGACGTACTGTTGTTGGCGGCAGAGGTGCTTGTCGGCGACTGTGAATTGGCGGAGGGAAGCTGGGCGTCGGGAGTCTTGTTAGCGGCAGAGTTGGAAGAAGCAGAATCCTGATTGGCGCCCGCCGGAGGACAATTGGCCGATCCGGCCACGCAGGTCTGGGCAACAGCATCCGTGCCCTTGTTATTGGCGGCGGAGGGTTTAATGGCTGAACTATTGCCGTTGGGCAGAGAGGTCACGATCTCGGTTCTAGCGCCAGCGCTGCTGCCCCGTCCCAACATGTACCCCAGGGTGAAAAATACAGCACAGATCACCGCCAGTCCAAAGAAGATACCAAGCAGCTTGCCTGTGCCGAGGGTAATTTCGGCAGTGTCCCGAGTTTCTTCCGTCATAACTACAACTCTCCAACTCTAATCTAACCCTATTTCACAGCGGGTGTTTCACCCATTTTGGTCAGTGCCTTGGTCAAAGCGGCAAGAATGTCCAACGGCAGCGGAAACACGATGGTGGTGTTCTTCTCAACGCCGATCTCAGTTAAGGTCTGCAAATAACGGAGTTGGAGCGTCATGGGCTCGGTGGAGAGGACATGGGCCGCATCCGCAAGCCTCTGGGAGGCCGAGTATTCACCTTCCGCATGAATGATCTTGGCCCGTTTTTCGCGTTCGGCCTCGGCCTGCTTGGCCATGGCGCGAAGCATCGATTCAGGCAGGTCAACCTGTTTTACCTCCACGTTGGCAACTTTTACGCCATAGGGCGAGGTGTGCTGGTCAAGAATGCCCTGGATGCGGGCATTGAGCTTGTCGCGATGGGCCAGGAGTTCGTCCAGATCAACTTCGCCCAGCACCGAACGTAAAGTGGTCTGGGAAAACTGCTGTGTTTGCCAGTAATAGTTCTGCACCTGGACCACGGCCTGAGGCGCATTGACTACCCGCCAGTACACCACGGCATTCACTTTAAGCGTTACGTTGTCGCGGGTGATGATGTCCTGAGGAGGTACTTCCAGGGCTTGTTGACGCAGATCGATGCGAACGATGCGGTCGATCGGCCCAAACACCAGGATGATTCCCGGTCCTTTGGCATTCGGGAGCAGGCGTCCAAGGCGGAAAATTACTCCACGTTCATATTCACTCAGAATCTTGATCGAGCTGAGGAGATAGATGACGATAATTGCGAAAACAACGATGCCAACATATCCTTCCACAATGCCTCCGTGCAGTATCAAATGAAACTTGGTCGGATTCTATGGTATCGCACCGTCAATCTGAAAGAGAAAAGTGAAGCCCTGTAGCTCGGTTGTAACTCAGGTCGCCTGGGCCCGTCCCTCGCCTGCGGCAGCCGGCTCAACATGCAAGGTCAGATCTTGTACCTTGCGGATCACTACATTCTGGCCGGCCTCGACGGTCCGGGAGGCGATTGCATCCCAAAGTTCACCCTGGTAGACGACTTTGCCGGAAGGGTTGAGCGCGGCGCTGACGACCGCAATTGCGCCAATCATTCCTTGTTCACCGGTCATGATCTTGTTTTGCCTGGCCCGCAAGGCAATCATCATTAGAAAGACGGTAATTGCGCCCAAAGGGAGACTGACGGCAAGCGCGGTGATCCATTTCACCCGCATTTCAGGAATGGGGCCATCCACAAGCAGCAGAGCGCCCAAGATCATCAACGCAATACCTCCGACGGCGAGCACGCCATGCGTTTGGAATTTTGCTTCAAGCCCAAATAAAACAAATGACGCCAGGATCATGACCACTGCCGCGTAGCTGACCGGAAGCAAATGGAAGGCAAAGAGGCAGAACACGATTGCAATAAAACCCACCGCGCCGGGAATAACCGCTCCCGGATGGTTGAATTCCACATACAGCGCCAGAAGGCCAATAGCGAATACCAGGAAGGTGAAATTTGGGTTCATCAACCATGAAAGGATGCGTTCCTTTAGCGTCATGTCATAGAACCTTACGGTCGAGCCGGCCACGTGCAAGACGGTCTTGGAGCCATCGAAGCGAGTGATGGTCTTTCCATCCACCTGACGGAGCAGGTCATCCTGGTCTTTGGCGATGTAATCAATCAGGTGCTGGTTAAGAGCTTCTTCGTCGGTGAACGACTTGGATTGTCGTATGGCGCTCTCCGCCACCTCTACGTTGCGTCCGCGCTTGCCGGAGTAGGAGCGCATCATGGCAGCGGCAAAATTCTCAATCTTTTCTTTCATCACCGGATCCATGGTTGCACCGTTTCCATAGACAGGATGGGCGGCGCCAGTGTTGGTGCCGGGCGCCATCGCTGCTACATCGGCAGACTCAAGAATAAAGAAGCCTGCCGAGGCCGCGGTCGAGCCGGAGGGGGTAACGAAGATCAGGATCGGAATGGGAGAGTCCAGGATTTTGTGAACAATGTCTTGGGTGGAGTCCAGCAGGCCGCCGGGAGTGCGGAGCTCAATCAACAGCGCGGCAGCGTGGGTCCGTTGGGCTTCCTGAATGGCCCGGTCGATGTGTTCTGTAATTAAAGGATGAATGGTGTCATCCACAACGATCTTCAGGACGTCAGCGGAGCACACCACAGACGCAAAACCAATTGCCACAACTGTTGCGAGTTTTGAAAATAATTTAATACGCATAGAGCATTCCTTTTAGGGTTCCGATGGCGGCTTTCCATTCATGGCCGCGATATCACGTTTCAGCGCCGCTGCTGCTGCATTGGACGGATCAAGCGCCAAGGCGTGGTCTACATTCTGCGCAGCCGCAGCCGCTTTATTTTCCGCCAGATCAAGGCGCGCCAGCACCAGGTAGGCTTCCGCCAAAGGTTTCAGGCGTAATGCGGCCCGGGCTTCATTCCTGGCTCCGGTAGTGTCCTGAACTGACTCCAGCATCAGGGCAAGTCCGGCATGGGCTTCCGCGTTGGTTGGATCGAGAATGACCGCCTTTTTGAATTCCTTTTCCGCCTCGCTGGCTACGCCCTCCTCCAGCAATTGCCGGCCACGCTGCAGATGAAATGCTGCCTGGGTAGGGGGATCGGCCTGCTGCAGCCGCAGCTCGTTCGCGTTTTCGATCTCCAATGCAAGCTGGCGAAATGACGATTCATCATAATTGCGCTTGATGCGCTCCGTGGGCAGCCGGTCTTTGGCAACTGGTCCGGAGCTAATGCCGTCAAGAAACGATTTGACCTCACTATCCGTGCGAATTGCCAGTGACTCACGTAACTGCTTGATCGCTCCAGGCGTATCTCCTTCGCGAAATAAGGCGAGCCCAAGATTGAAATGATAGTCAGGATCGTTGGGGTCGGTTTGCAAAACCCTCTCAAAATAGCTGCGGGCGTGCTTCTCTCCGCGCCGCATCGCTACCACACCCAGATTGTTATAGACCTCGGTAAGAGGAAGCCGGGTGGCGAGTGAACGAAAAGCAGCCTCGGCCTTCTCCATTTGCCCGGCGGAATAAGCGGCCAGCCCCAGATAGAATTGCGCTTCGTTGTAGTTGCGGTCGTTCTGGGGAATCTTTGAAAACCAGACCACGGCCGGCTCATACTCGCGGGCAATGTAGTAGGTTTTGGCCAGTTGCAGCATGGCCAGGGTGTGACCGGGCTCCACGCGGATGGCTTCTTTAAAGTGCTTTATCTTTTCTGGAGTGTGGGTGTCCAGAACGCCGCGAATATAGTTCTCCAGGGCATCCAGACGAATAGGCGGAAACTGGGAAAGAAACTGCTGCTTGGAAACGGCCAGGTTGGCATCCAGAGCATAATTGATGTCCCATGCCAAAGCCGTTTGGACTGTGATCAGGCTGGTGAGCGGTCCAGATTCGGTCATTTCCGGGCTAAGCTTAAGCTTGGCCAGGTCCATGACTTGTGAATGGGCGGTAAAAGTTGTTCCATTAAAGCTGTAGTCGCCTACGATTACATAGTCGGCGTCAATTTGTTGTGCCATCTGGTAGATGGTGGCCCGCGAGGGTTTGGCGGTTGCCGGGATGCCGAGCCTATCTAAAGCATAGAGCCGGTCATCCCGGCTGATGATAAATAAGGAGGAGGAATCCAGCCGGTTGCCAAGCACCTCCGGGAATGCTTCTCCGATCCAATCGATGCCCGGAACATTGGACTTGTTCTCAAAGGGCATGATCAGCAGTATCTGGCTGGCGCGGAGCGGCCCATCGGGGCCACTTTGTGCGGACAATGGCCCAGAGATTGCTACAAAGAGCGCAAGCGCAAAAAAAATAGAAGCTGGTCTGCTCAAACTAGCTAGATTATAGGCCACTTAGGCCAAGGTGGAGCAAAACCTTCTGATGAAGCCAAAGTCAAATCTGTTTGCCCAAACGGAAGCAGGAATCAGCACAGTGCAGCATAGCCGCAACCAAAGAACTTCTTACCACTGATGACGCTGATTCAACTGATTGGCGCTGATAAACCAAGAGTTTTAGCGCCTTTCTCAATTTTGGCAATTACAAATTTGAAAATTGCCAATTCTTCTTGCGTCCCCTTCTCATCGGGGAAGTCTTTCTTTTGTAGCTGCTGGCTCCTAGCTGCTAGCCATTAGCAAACTGCAAAGGCCCGCCAAGTTTTAGCGCCTTTCTCAATTTTGGCAATTACAAATTTGAAAATTACCAATTCTTCTTGCGTCCCCTTCTCATCGGGGAATTCCTTCAGACACGGTTGCAATTTCGCCGCTCTCTGAACACAGCATGCTCTTCGTTTCAATCCCCTTCTCATCGGGGAATTCCTTCAGACGGTGAAATCAGCAGCCTCCTCTTCGGCGACGTGCAAGAACTATTGTTTCAATCCCCTTCTCATCGGGGAATTCCTTCAGACCGATTAAGGTCGAAGGGGAGAGCTATGCTTATTCTGTTTCAATCCCCTTCTCATCGGGGAATTCCTTCAGACAAGGGCAAAGGAAAGCGTGGAGCCAACAAGGATGTAGAGGTTTGGTTTCAATCCCCTTCTCATCGGGGAATTCCTTCAGACTCTTACTAAAATTAGCCCTTTGGAATCAATGGATTATACACTGGTTTTTCCCGACCTATCAAAGTTTTCGCTTTTGTTTTGTCAAGAAAAATCGGCATAGGTTGTCCAAATCTAGGCAAAGTTCCTGAAAACAAGGAAAATATAGTTTCCCCACCACCCCTGCCCGCTTTTGGTGCAACTTTCCAATCGCACCAGATGATTGAAAACAGATGGGTTACATCATTGTTCCCAAGAAGCACGGCGAAAGCCGGAAATTCACCTTTAATTTCCGCAATCGGAGGCGATATGCTCGTTTTGCTATTTAACGAATCATCGCAACGCTGCTTTTCAAATTTTGCAATTACCAAATTGCACAATTACCAAATTCTACTTGGCTCGCCGGATAGATTTTTCTGAATCACGAATCGTCGCAGCGGCGGGAGGCTTCTTTTCATGCGGCATGCGGCTTCCGGTGATTTCGAGATGACATTCTGGACAAACGTTCATATCGCAGACCGCACAGTATTCTGCCGGAGCATTGCATTCGACAGCATTCTCCCCGGTTGGATCGTAACTGCTGGTTTTGGAAATCTGGCAGCGAATTTGCATCTTAAGTGCCTCGCTTGGCATGGGGTTTCGGCATAGGAGTCGGAGTCCTGCTGGACTCCTCGGCTTCTTCGGACGAGGCTGCCGGCGTCTCCTTTACCGAGCGCACCGGCTTCCGGGCCTCGGCAAGACTCATCTTGAGCGCCTCAAGGATATCAATTACCGGCGCTTTTTGCTGCGCGGGCGCCGCTTCCACAATGTCCTGTCCTTTGACCTTAGCGTCGATCAATGCCAGAAGATTTTCGCGATAGGTGTCCTTGTATTTTTCAGGCTCGAAGGAGGCTTCCAGAGACTGGACCAGATTCATTGCCAGCTCGAGCTCCTTTTCTTTTACCATGCTCGTATCGGTGTGGAACTCCTCCACCTGCCGGACCTCATCGCGGTAATACATGGTATGCATCAATATGCCGCGCTCGCCCGGACGAAGAATGACAATGTGCTCGCGGTTATGCATCGCAATCTTGCCGACGCCGACACACCCGGTCTTGCGCAACGCCTCAAAGAGCAAGGCATAAGGCTTTACCCCAGCGTCCTCGGGGGCGAGATAGTACGAGCTCTCAAAAAAGACCGGATCAACTTCCGAAGACTTTACAAACTCCAGGACCTCCATGGTCTTGGCGGTCTTGGGCGCAACTTTTTTGATTTCTTCTTCTTCAATGACTACATAGCGGTCTTTTTCGTATTCGTAGCCTTTGACGATATCGCTGCGCTGGATGGGCTTGTCTTCCGCCTGGCAATACAAAACTTGTTTGACCCGTGAGTTGTCTGCTTTGTGCAACTGATTAAAGCTGACGGTCTCGCTACGGGCCGCGCTGTACAATTTCACAGGAAGCGACAATAGACCAAAAGTCAGATATCCCTTCCAGATGGTGCTGGCCATTGAGTTTTTCTCCAGAGACAATAAAGGGCGAATTTAGTTAGATAGCACAAAAAAGAGTGCATTTCAACATTACTGTTACCCAATGTCACTGAATGAATACCGGCGAAAGCGGGTGTTTACCAAGACCCCGGAGCCCGAGCCCGCAGTGGAACAGAGCGGTGGAAGCCGCTTCTTTATCCAGCGGCACAGCGCCCGCCGCCTGCATTATGACCTGCGCCTGGAATGGGAGGGCGTCTTAAGATCCTGGGCGCTTCCCCATGGCCCTACGCTTGATCCGGCCCAGAAGAGGCTGGCCGTATTGGTCGAAGACCATCCTTTGGAATACGGCAACTTTGAGGGCACGATCCCCAGCGGCAATTACGGAGCCGGAAAGGTCACGCTTTGGGACCGAGGCACATACGAATTGCTGGGACCCAAGACTCCGGCCCAACAGTGGGAGGCAGGGGACTTAAAGCTCCGATTGCACGGCCAGAGATTGATGGGAGAGTTCGCCCTGGTAAGGACCAAGCGCGGCAAGGGCAATGACTGGCTGCTGATCAAGAAAAAAGACTTTGCCGTACAGGAGGGATGGGACCCGGAAAGTGATGTGCGCAGCATCCTGCCGGGGAGGCCAAGCCTGTCTTCGATCGAGGGCGCGATCGAGAGCCCTATGCCGAAACACGTTGCTCCCATGATGGCCATCTCCGACCAGACTTTGCCTATTGGCACTGACTGGCTCTATGAGGTGAAGTGGGACGGCGTGCGCGCCCTCTGTTTTGTTGAGAATCAGCAGGTCAGCATGTTGTCGAGGAAGGGAACTACCATCGAGAAGCAATACCCGGAATTGCAGAGTATTACCGGGGCCCTCAGGGCGGAGTCGGCAATCCTTGATGGAGAAATTGTGGTCTTCGACGAAAAAGGAGTGCCCAGTTTTCAATTGCTCCAGAACCGCATTGGGGCCGGCCCACAGTCGGCAGCCAAGCTTGCCCAATCGCACCCGGTAAGCTATTTTGCTTTTGACCTTCTTTATCTCGATGGCTATGACCTGCGGGCGACGCCCCTGGCTGAGCGCAAGCAACTTCTGGCTGCGGTCCTGCAGCCCGACAACACATTTCGCTATTCCGACCACTTTGCAGGGAAGGGAGCTGAACTGCTGCAGGCGGTCCGTGAAAAAGGGCTGGAAGGAATTGTGGCCAAGCAGGCCTTCAGTAAATACGAATCCAAACGCAGCCGTGATTGGGTCAAAATCAAAGTTGTCAGCCAGCAGGACTTCGTCGTCTGTGGATGGATCGAGGGTGAGCGTGATTACTTTGGCGCTTTGGCACTGGCTTACTATGAAGATGGCCGGCTTATCTATGCCGGCAATGTAGGTTCCGGCTTTACCCAGGAATCATTGAAGTCGGTTTTCAACAAGCTCGAGCCACTCAAAATTGCCAGCTCTCCTTTGAGTGTTGTCCCTAAAGATATGGGCGCAGGCATGGGCTCAGTTACATGGGTGAAGCCGGAGCTGATAGCAACTGTGCGCTTTTCTTCCTGGACAGATGAGGTCCGGCTGCGCGCACCGGTTTTCTTAGGACTGCGTTTCGACATTTCTCCTGAAGAATGCGTACGAGAGACGCCAGCGCTGGATTCCGGGCCAGGAACTCCTGCTCCGCAGAAGACCCTTTTCTTGCCGGAAGAGCAGAATGAAGTAGTGCTCACGGTGGACAACAGGCGCCTCAAGTTCACCAACCTCAAGAAGGTCTATTATCCGCAGGAAGGCTACACCAAGGGGGATGTGATCAACTTCTATGCTGCGGTTTCCGACTTGATCCTGCCGCATCTCAAAGACCGTCCTCTTTCATTGCGACGTTATCCCAACGGCATTGAGTCTTCCCATTTCTTCCAGAAAGACGCGCCGCCGAGCTTTCCCGACTGGCTCCATACGGAGCAGATCGTTACCGATGAAGACGGCTCCGCGACCCGCTTTGTGGTTGCCGATGACCAGTCTTCGCTGCTCTATCTGGCGAATCTCGGTTGCATCGATCAGAACCCCTGGATGAGCCGTGTAGGTTCGTTGGACAACCCTGACTTCATCCTGATTGATCTCGATCCTTATCATTGCGGTTACGACCGAATTGTAGAGGCGGCACAGCTCGTCCGGCAGACCCTGGACCAGATCGGTTTGCAGGGCTATCCGAAGACGACGGGGGGAGACGGCATGCATGTTTATCTCCCTGTCGAACCTATTTACAGCTATCAGCAGGTGCGTTCCTTTGCCGAGATCCTGGCCCGTTGGCTGGCCGTCGAGCGGCCCGATCTCTTCACCACGCCGCGTACGGTCGCCGCACGAGAGAAAGGCAAAGTGTACTTCGACTATTTACAGATCTCGCATGGCAAAACTATCTCTGCACCGTATGTCCTGCGGGCCTACCCTGGAGCGCCAGTAGCCACGCCGCTGGCTTGGCATGAAGTACAACCTGGACTCAAGCCGACCCAGTTCCACATTGGAAACGCGGTGAGGAGATTTGAACGTGTCGGAGATTTGTTTGCAGGAGTGTTGAAGAAGCTGCAACGGATCGAAGGAGCGTTGGAGGGGATTTCGAAGATTATGCAAAGGGGCTGACCTGAGTTGCCGTGACCCACCGGTGAGATGACAGCGACTATGGAGGCTTGCTCCTCAAAAAAGGACTCAGGCTAAAAGCAATACTGTTCACTTAACGAGTCAGAGAGAAAAACGTTCGTCATCCCGAGGTTTTACGCACGCGTCAGCGGGCGTAAATCAGAGGGACCTTGTGTTTAATATTAACCAAATTGGTTCTGAAACGCCTTAAGTGAACAGTATTGGGGCTTGCTGCTCAAAAAGAATGGAGGCTAAAAGTGCGTATTCCCAAAAGGGAATGAGTTGTTGCCATATCGCATTTATTACTTGCTTATATTAAAAGTTATCTCCACAATATCTTCCACAGCTTACCCAAACATATTTGAGAGGAACCGTTTTGAAACTGGTCCATTTCTTTGTGGCGCACTGGCTGGCTTTGTCGCTGGCAGCAGGCATCTTGATTGTTTGCGCTATTCTCTATTGGCTCTGGCTCCAACGGCACAGTCCCTCAGATACGACCCAGAATGGGATCACGATTGGCCAGGTAAAGGCCTTCGATAATCGTTCTCTGGCGCTGCGGGAAGAGAAGCTGAATGCCAGCCTGGAGAAGTTCAAGGTCGTCGATCAGAATGTCACGGAAAGTCTTGCAACCATTCAGGAACAGACTGCAAATGAGACGAGCTGGTCATTATCTTTGGGGACCAAAACAAAGCCCAGCAACCCCGATAATGCAGGCAAATCAAAGGATGGCAGCAGTAGCGATGAGAAATCAGCACCGGTTGCGCCCAAGACAGCGAATGCCGACGGCAAACCGAATATCGGATTGGCAGCCAGCGACGTTCTGAGCAACCAGCTCAACCTTGCATCGCAGATTTTTAACCTGCAGATGCTCTATGAACGGTCCTTGTCTGACCGGCTCTTTGATGGCCACTCGCGACTGCAAACGGTCCTGGGATTCCAGGTGTCGATCACGCCACCGGCTGGATATGAAGACTGCGCTGCTGTGGTGGAGATCGGCGTCCGCATGAAGACTGGCCCGGCCACCTCACTGCCGGTATCACTGGTGGCCCTGATGCCCCAGGAAAAGACCTACAACGTTGAATCCCTTAGCACCAGCTCGAAATCCATTGAAGGTTCTGCCGTGGCCAGAGTCCTGACCATGGGCTTTACCGGCAAAGGCGAGGCACGCCAACTATTCATCCATCGGGACTCCGATACCATCGCATTCGAACGCGACCCGCGCGCGAAACCGAGTCTATTTGAGGGGGACGCAACCGTATTCGGCTGGGAGTTTCGACCGGTGCTGGAACGTCCTACGGTATCGCCAGGACCGCGCCAAATGCTGGCGGTAATCGCGTTGCCGGCAGCAGACAAGCCCAGAGCAGAGGAAACCACAGCCGGCGAGGAGTTTATCCTCGAGGTCAAGACGCGCTCCTATTGGCGCCACTACCGCCGTAAACGACAAACAACCGGTCCCAACTGGGGATGGCTGCCGTGGCAGGTAGACCGCTCTGCCAGGATTGATTCCGCCGTCCAGGAGATCAAAGTACCCGACACCGCAAAGATCCAATCAGCACTTGCGCCCCAAATCAGCGACATCAAGTGGATCAACTCCGGCAAGGGAACTGCCACAGTGGTCGTGAAGGGGCGCAATTTTTTTTCAGGAACCAAGGTCATCATTGGCGGGACCACCCATCGTGAAGAAGATGGAACGCTCATACTGAAATCCGACCAGGCGCTGGAATTCGACACTGCCATCGAGTCCCTGGTGACGGGAGATGCCGTGCTGAGCGGACGTTTTGGTCCTTCCATCAAATTGCTGATGCCGGGCGACAAGTGCCCATTTGGAAGCCTGATACTGACGCGCGCGACAATTCCAACCAGCAAATATTCCAAACCTTATCTCAGCGTCGAGATAAAAGGACTGGACATAAACGGCGACGATAAAGATCTTACGATTGATGACCTGAACAAGTGGCCTGATCCGGTCCTTTTTGTAGGGCCTGAGTTGGTAGCGATGCCTTACGATTTCTACGATAAGGAGCCGACACCAACTACTTCGGGAACCGGCACTGGAGCTTCGACGGACGTGCCGGTGACGGCCGGAGAAACTGAAGGCGCCGCATCGGTCAAGTACACCAAGAAGTACATCAACGTCCAAGCATGGCTCCCGGAAAAGGCGCTTGCTGAGAATACCTCCGTGTCTTTTCGCGTGCCCTTCTGCGGCATCGACTATCAATCTTCAGAGCCCATCAGCCTTTCCCGGCCCAAGGTGGTGCGCCTGGGCCGAAATGCACAGCTTATTGTATTTCGCATTTTCTATCCGTGGGGTTTTGGTACGTCAGTGAGCATTGAATTGGACAAAATCTATGGAGAGGGCGCTCCGACCCTGGTAAGGACCAGTCCAACTGAATTTCGATTCGCGGTCCCGGCGGCTGTTGTTTCCCGGTTCCAGAACATGATTGTGCGGATAGGAAGTGCTGAGCCCTACCTGTTGCCGATTCCACCTGAAGACAAACCTCCCACAAAGCCAACCATCGATGGGAGCACGAAACCTCCGCAAATTGCCAAAGGAAACCGTGGCCCGGTTGAATGGATAGGTTCCGGATTCGAGGTGATCTCCGACATTGCTTTTGGCGGTGCGAGTCAGCAGTTCAGTACCTATGCCAACGGCACGCGGTTGATTGTCTATCTGAATGAGGGGAGCACGACGTCTGAAGGCAAACAAATCCTGGAATGCACAACCCTCGCGGGTGAAAAACTCAATCTTGCCTTGTTTGTCACGAAGAGCGACCCTGCCCCGAAGTAAGCATTTCAGCAGTTAGAAGGTTTCAGAGTGATGTACCGCTCCTAGGTCGTTTCAGTCACAGCCGGGGGCGGCTGTATATCTATCCGTGAAAGTCTTGCCCTGCTGCGAAGATTTTCTTTGCCTTTCCTGCGTGTCCTTCATCCTTGCTTTCGTAGTTAAGATTTTGGTTTCCTCCGCTGCCGGAGCCTGCCCTCGAGCGTAGCGAAGGGTTCCTCCGTGTTTCAAAGGTTTTGGTTTATCAGCGTTCATCCGCGCAAATCAGCGGTAAGAGTTGGGTTTTTCTTTTGGTTGCGGCTATGCCGCGCTGTGCTCCACATAAAATCATGGGCACCTCAAGTTCTTCTCATTTTTGCCGATATGCCATATATACCCTCATGGAAAGGGCTGAATCACTATGCAGTGGGCATTTGGCAAGAAGGAAGTGGGCCGGCTTTTAGGAGTTGTCTTGGTATTGGGCAGTTGTTTTTGTTTTGCTCTTGATCCGGCAAAGGCAATCTCTCAATATGAGCACACTACGTGGCGCTCAGAAGACGGCTTGCCGCAAAACTCGATCCAGGCAATCACGCAGACCCACGATGGCTATCTGTGGATGGGGACACAGGAAGGGTTGGTCCGGTTTAACGGGACAACTTTCACGGTCTTCAATAAGAACAATACCGAGGCAATCCGGCATAACGACATCCGCGCCTTGTATGAAGATCAAGCGGGCACTCTGTGGATTGGGACATACGGCGGTGGACTGACTTCGTATCGCGACAACCAGTTTCATTCCTATACCACGGCGAATGGCCTTTCCAACAACTTCGTCACTACGATTCTGCAAGATAAGCAAGGACGGCTTTGGATCGGGACCCAGACCGGGCTGAACGAATGGCAGGCAGGGAAGCTTGTGCCTGTGGACAAGGGAGAAGGGGTGTCGGAGAGTTTTATCGAGGCGCTGGCAACTGATCCGGAGGGGCGTTTATGGATTGGCACGCAGAAAGGCCTCAACCTGCTGGAAGATGGAAAGGCGATCAACTCGCAGATCAGCAAACTGTTTTCGAAATTGTCGGACATCAGGTCGCTCTATTTTGACCGCCAGGGCGTGATGTGGATCGGTACGAATAAGAGCCTGGTGCGTTTTAGCGACACAGAACTTAAAGAATATGGGGCCTCACAGGGTCTGCCCAAGGGCAGCGTTACCACGATCCGCCAGGACCGGGAAGGCACCTTGTGGGCCGGAACCGGTGGTGGTGGAGTTTGCCGGTTGCTGCATGAGAATTTTGATTGCTTCGGCACCCGACAAGGGCTAGGGGGAGTTTCTGTAACTTCGATTTACGAAGATGTAGAGGGCAGTCTCTGGGTTGGTGTGCACATGGGCGGGTTGAATCGTCTGAAAGACGGCAACCGTGTGGCATACGGATCACTGACTCTCAACACTCCTGTTTGGGCTGTTTCGGAAGGGAAAGATGGCAGCATCTGGATTGGCACGGAATCGGGTTTGAAAAGGTCCAAAGACGGCAAATTGACTACATACAATGCGCCCAAAGGAGCTTCCAATTTCATTACCGCACTGCTGGAAGATCGGGAGGGAAATCTCTGGGCCGGTACAAATACCGGAAGCTTGACCAAGTATTCAAAGTCGGGCGGCATTCTGGCCTTCAATGCCAGCAATCTTTCCAATAATTATGTCTACTCCTTGATTCAGGACCACACCGGCGCCATCTGGGCCGGACTCCAGCGTAGCGGTCTGGTTAAGGTTGCCAACGGGAAATTCACGACCTACACAAAGAAAGACGGACTGCCCAGCGGTACCGTCAATACAGTTTTTGAGGACCATGCCCACAATCTATGGTTGGGTACGAACGAGGGTCTTACGCTGTTCCAGAACGGAAAATTTGTGACATACGCGCTCAACGAAAGCGGCGAGGGAGGTCTGGGTACTGTGGTCGCGATGTATGAGGACAGCGACCATGTGTTTTGGATCGGCACATACGGAAGAGGGCTCAAGCGTTTTAAAGACGGAAAGTTTCTTACCATAGGCACGAAAGATGGGCTGCCGGACGATTCGGTTTGGGGCATCCTGGAAGACAATACTGGAAATTTCTGGCTCAGTTCGAACCAGGGAATTGCGCGGGTGAAGAGGAAGGCGCTGAATGATTATCTCGATGGCAAACCCCTGAAGCTCTCTTTTACTGCTTACGGAGTTTCCGACGGCATGCCGAGCGTGGAGTGCAATGGCGGGAGCCAGCCGGCGGCGTGGAAGACCAAAGAGGGAAAGCTGCTCTTTACCAATGCCCGAGGGTTGGTGGTCATTCATCCTGACAATGCCCAGTTCAACAGATTCGCGCCGCCGGTCAAGATCGAAAAAGCCATGATCAATGACGTGAAGTCCGCGTATGACGGTCTAAGCACAGCGGCCGGGCGAGGAGGGTTGGAATTTCAGTTTGCGGCACTGAGCTATCTGGCCCCTGACAAGATCGCATTTAAATACCAACTGGAAGGCTTTGAAAAAGACTGGACCAACGCGGGAAATCGTCGTGTGGCCTATTACACCAATATCCCTCCTGGTCGCTACCGCTTCCGCGTCATTGCCGCCAACAATGATGGCGTATGGAATGAGGAAGGCGCGTCACTCAGCTTCTATCTTAAACCGCGCTTTTATCAGACCCCGTGGTTTTACGTTGTTTGCGGGCTGATCTTAGTTTTCATGGGAGTGGGAATCTATCTCCTGCGCGTCCGGCAGATGCGCAAGAGGGAAGAGGAACTTCTGGTGCTGGTGACCGAACGCACTAAGGAGCTGACACAAGAGGTTGCTGAGCACCAGAAGACAGAAAAAGAATTGCATATCGCCAAAGAGACTGCCGAGGCGGCAACGCGTGCAAGGAGCGAGTTTCTGGCGAATATGAGCCATGAGATCCGAACGCCCCTTAACGGCGTAATGGGGATGCTGGATCTGGCAGTTCACACAGACCTTACGGTACAGCAAAAAGAGTTGCTGGGAATGGCTGAGGATTCGGCCAACACGCTGCTCGTGGTAATCAACGATATTCTCGATTTCAGTAAGATTGAGGCCGGTCGGCTGGAATTTGACAACCATGAATTCGATTTCGGGACAGCAATCAGTGAGTCCGTAAGGACTATGGCTTTGCGGGCCCACCAGAAGCGACTGGAACTCGCTTACTTGATCGCTCCAGATGTACCTTCTCATCTCGTCGGTGATCCCATACGGCTCAGGCAGGTGTTGACCAATGTGATCGGCAACGCCATCAAGTTTACCCCTCAAGGAGAGGTGGTGCTGCGTGTGGAGCTAGACCAACATGATGGAGATGAAGTTGAACTGAAATTCTCGGTCCAAGATACCGGAATCGGCATTCCCGCGGAAAAGCAAGAGTTGATTTTTGAGGCATTCCAGCAGGCTGACGCTTCGGTTACTCGCAAGTTCGGCGGCACGGGCCTGGGGCTCGCTATATGTGCGCGAATCGTCCATTTAATGGGCGGGCATATTTGGGTGGAGAGCCAGGAGGGCAGCGGATCAACATTCAGTTTCACTGCCAGATTTAAAGTTGGGGAAGGTACGAACGCCACGACAATCAACGCTGAGCTGCTACGCAATTTGCCGGTGTTGATCGTGGACGATAACCAGACAAACCGGCACATATTACGGCAAATAGTATTGGCCCAAGGTATGCAACCCGTCACGGTTGACTCCGCTTCGGCAGCCCTCCAAGCCATGGAAGAAGGCGTCAAACGCGCCACGCCGTTTCGTCTGCTGCTTACAGATTATCGTATGCCCGGGATGAATGGATTGGAGCTGGTGCATGAAGTCAAATCGCGTCCGGAGTTCTCAACCACAACCACCATCATGCTGACCTCCGATGATTATCATGGCACCGCGCTCAAGTGTGCAGAGCTTGGTGTGGAGGCGTATCTCATCAAGCCGGTAAACCCGTCAGAGCTGCTCTCGACGATCCGGCGTTTGCTCGTGCAGGTAAAGAGTGTCGCTGCGCCGGTTGAGAAGCCGCGCGATCGTTCCAGCGCGCCGGAGAGCAGCAAACTCAAGATCCTGCTGGCCGAAGACAACTTGGTGAACCAGAGATTTGCGACCCTGCTGCTTCAGAAGATGGGGCATGAAATCGTGGTAGTAGGGAGTGGGAGGCAGGCGCTGGAGCAAGTGCAAAGGAATTTATTTGACCTGGTATTGATGGATGTCCAGATGCCAGAGATGGACGGCTTTGCCGCCACCAAGGCCATTCGCTTATGGGAGACCGGAGAGGGGAGCCATGTCCCGATTATTGCCATGACTGCCAATGCAATGAAAGGCGACCGCGAGATGTGCCTGGCCAGCGGCATGGACGGATATATAGCAAAACCTGTTAATAAGAGTGAACTGCAGAGGACCATACATCAGGTGCTCTCTTCCGCCAGTGTGCTCGCCCAATAGATCGATCATTGGGTGTTGTCTAACTTTAACAGCGCGCACTAACTATGGCATTTTAGGAAATGGTGTATCCAAGTGAAGACATCAACTGCACCCACACCTGAGGTCGGTGGTTGTGTACGCCAAAAACTCTCACAAAGGGAACGGCGACATCGTGGGAATACCGAAGTCCCAGTCCCCGGCAGGGGGACGAGTGAAAATAGCCCAGCACGTAGAGACAGCGAGTGCGCAATTGTTTGCGCACTCGCTGTCTCGTAAGTGCTGGGTAACGGAACGAATGGACTCTTATTCCTTACGCCGTAGGCGAGCGCGCAGCTCCTGGTTTTGGAGCGGAGCGCTTTAAGAAAAATGGACACATCAATTCAGAAAGCGCTCTAGACAAGGTTCCAACGCCAGAGATTCTCGATTGAGTTATTTCGGCCTGCCCTACAGCCTAATCATCGTGGTCGGGCTGGAGCACAGAGTTGTGCATATTGACGATCCGCCAGCGTCCACTACTACGGCGGCACATGGCCGTGCCATGACCCTGGGTCTGCTCCTCGGGCAAGTTGATGTTGTATTCGTATGAGTACCAGAGTGCGTCTCCGAATACCCGCACATCGTGGACCTTCATTTCAAATTTTAGTTTCGGAGCAAATCGGAGATAGCGTTTTCGCAAATACTCCATGACCTGCTTCCGGCCCCGAAATTCACCAGCAGGCGTGTAAAGAACTGCCTCCTGCTCGAAGCAATCTCCCAGGGCGTCAGCTTTTCCAAGATTAAAAGCCAGGTCGCAGCCATGCATTGCTTCTTCCATTTCGGCAGGAATGGCGTGAGCATCCGGGGGCTGCGCATTCCAGGTTCCCACTTGGTGCTGGAGATCGATCGTGAGTCCTATTTGCTGGATCAAGTCGACGCCGAAGATGCCGTCAATACGCCGGCCGCAACCCTTGCCGATCGAACTAAGATCAATCGAGGGCAGCCGGAGGTTTTCCAGTTTGTGGCCGGCGAGTGCGAGTTCAGTAATGGAGACATCGCCGACACTGGTGGTCGTCCCTCCGGTCCAGGAGAAAACTGTAGTCTGGCCGGAGTGTTTCGAGGCGAACGAATGCGAGTCCAGGAAGGAGCTTGCTCCGGTATCGAGCAGGAAGTACATCTCCTTGCCATTCACGCGCAGCTTCACCATCGGCAACCGGTCGCAACGCTCCAGATGGACTCTGTCGGCCTCGGCAGGACGCGATTCAATTGCAGAGGGCTCGCGGCAGTCGGTGCACGACGGCCTCGCTCTTGAGAGATCTTGCTGTCCTGGCAACTGCACGGCAGAGCAGGAGAGCATGATGACAAACAAAACCTGTCCTTTGCTTTTTCGCGCACGACGGTCCAAGCCTATAGAACGACCGGTCGTTCTTTTCAAGGGCGAGATGAATCCTAAGATGCTGGTCATTTATTTTGCTTCTTTAAGAGTGTTTCCTGGTTTGGTGGTCAACGGATGAAGAGCGCCGGCTACGGGCGAGCAGGCCTTCAAATGCAGCCCGCGCTTTTTGCTCGGACTGCGGGTTTGCCAGTAACTTATGCTCTTGCTGATATGCCATGGCTGTGCCGAGCATTTCATAGGAAAATTGCTCAACATCGAGGTCGGAGCGAAGATGTCCTTCTTGCACAGCGCCCTGGACGACTTTTTTGATCGTGTTTCTCCATTTGCGCTGTGAGTCCACCAGGAGATCACGGACAGGACCTGGCCGGTCGTCGTATTCCTGAGCGAGGGCCATAAAAATACAGCCGGTGTTTTGATCGTGGCCCCGCACCCACGCCAGATAACCCTCGAACAACGCTTCCAACTGTGGCCCCCCGGCCGGCTTCGCAAGAGCAGGGAATATTACAAGTTTGCCAAACCGTTTGATTGCCTCTTGCAGTACCGCCAACTGGAGCGCCTCTTTGGATTGAAAATGGGCGAACAATCCGCTCTTGGACCGCTTGAGGGCAGCAGCCAATGTGCCTAGAGAGAGCCCTTCCAGGCCGACCTCGTGGGCCATCGCCAGGGCCCGGTCAACAATCTTGGTCTGCGCGTCTTCGTCTCGCTTCACCATTGCGCCATAATAGCACGACCGATCGGTCGTTTCAATCTGAAAAGGCGATGACATCGGTTTTTGCGTTTTCTAGCGCGAGAAGCCCGGGGAGAAAGAAATCATGCGTGAACAAACAGGGCCGACGCATCTAAATTTTTGTTTCGTCACTGGCGAATATGGTGTTGAGCTTTGTTCATGACGCCCGAGTGGAGATGTCGATGGGCCTGAGGATTCGGCGCCCCATTGACAAGCTGTAGTAGTATGTGTATAGTATGTTTATATTGCATGCTGGTTCTCCTCCTTACCACCGTCGTTGCTGACCCAATGTTCCCCTCGGGCGTTGGGAAGCATGGAAGCGTTATGCCCCAGCGACGCAGCTCGGCGTCCCCAGAGCTGAGGTTGGCGCAAATGAAGTTGAGGTTGGCGCAAATTGGCCTCAGGTCGGCGCTAAACAGATGGGTCGGAACAGAAATCCCCAATGTTTTCAACGCTTGCCTCAAAACTGTGCCGCCTGGAGGCGGTATTTGCGAGAATTGAGAAGCGTAGGGCTAGGCGCTAGGAAAATGAAATCTAAACTAAGGACTAAGTACTTCATTACTACAAGCTAGAAGCCAGCAGCTAGCAGCTTTTTTGACCGTCATCCGCGATGACGCTAAAACTCGTGGCCTTCATTTCTCTAGCTCTATCTCCATCTAAATTCATGATGAAAACCAGAACCACGAAGATTAGAGGTTTCCAATTGAAAATTACCAATTCGACAATGCCCAGTGAATACTCCCACCCCCTGTAGATACCTCAAGGATACTGTAAGGATACTCTGCTCCAGAAGGACCTTTGCAATCACTAATAAAGCACCGGGACGACCTACCACGATAGTCAGGAATACCGCCCGGCAGAGCCGCAACCAACCGCAAGCTTTATCCGGATGAACGCAGTTACAGAGAGTTGAACAATTGAAAATACAGTGCCGAAGGCACGTAAGAGAATAGGCCCGCACGTCAGTGCGGGATGGCAAAGGAAAATCAGAGAGTCGCAAGCGGCGCCTGGAATCGCTACCTCAACGAACGCTGTTCACTCAGCCTCATTACCACTGGATCCATTCGTTCGAAGGCTTCCTGCAGGATGGCGTGTGATGTAGCGAAGCAAATGCGCACATGGCCTCTAGCGCCCGGTCCGAACCAGCGTGGCGCGCCAGGAACCAGCGCAACGCGCGCCTGTTCATGAAGAACGCCGCAAAATCGCTCTGCATCGTCGTCAAGTTTATTGATGTATGGGAAGACAACGTAGGTCCCTTCCGGCGGCCGCACTGTCACGCCAGGCCATCGTGACAGGCGTTCAAGCACGAAGTCTCGTTGCCTATGCAGATGGCCAACAAATTCATTGAGCCAGGGTCGTCCATGGGTCACGGCAGCAATCACCGCGATCTGTGAAAGCACGGAGACACCATAGACTGTGCTTGCAGCATCCGATGTGGCTACGATGTCCTTCAACCATTCTGGATGCGTGCAGATGACGCAGCCTACGCGCAATCCTGCCAATGCGAAATTCTTGGAAAACCCATAGACCGTGACTGTGTTACGTGCGATCTCGGGCGAAAGCGAAGCTACGCTCACATGGCGATGAGGACTGTAGATGATGTCTGCCCAGATCTCGTCGGAAAGAATGCGCAAGCCTTTACTTATTGCCCATTCGCTCACCGGGCGCAGCCATTCGCGCGAGTACACCATCCCCAGCGGGTTGTGAGGATTGCACAACCACAGCATTCTTGTGCGTGGCGTCAGCCGGTTTGCCATCCCAGAAATGAACTCTTCTGCTGTCGTAGTGGGTGTCACGGGCACCCGGACCGCAATTGCCCCGGTGCGTTCCACCGTGTGCTGGAACAAGAAGTCGACAGGATCGGTGATCAGAACTTCATCGCCGCTCTGCAGGCTCGCTCTTGCAATTACCGCCATACCTGAGGCGGCGCTGTCCGTTGCAAAAATAGAACTCGCTCCACATTCAATCTGGCGTGACGTATTGATCCACTCAGCTACAGCTTCGCGATATCGGGGCAGCCCTTCCGCAGGAGCGTAACTGAGCACCCCATCGCTCACATAGCGAATCAGTTCTTCCCGAATTGCCGGACAAACAGGAAAGTCGGGGTCCGCTGCCGTGAGCGGTATTACATCTGGCGGTTGCTGCGCCCAGCGGAGGTTAAAGGCGCGTTCGCGCAGCAGATCGAGCGGTACCGCATCATCAGAGAAGGCGGTTTGGTTACCTGGAGAGGCCATTGTCATTCCGTTGTCAGGCATGTCTCAGCCAACAGCCTTCGCGGTTGCCGGAAGGTGTTGCATGAGGTGCTCAAATGCTGCCTGGTAAATTTTGCTCAAAGAGGTTGTGAGTTCGTCTTCCTGCTCGCGTGCGCAATCAAACTCCACCACGTATTCGGCAAAGGTGCGATTACTATCGGTCACCGGCAGAAGCTGCACCGTGCCCACATAGTTTCGGACCGGCAATGGGCCTTCGAGCATCTTGTACGTGCAGCTATGCCTATGGTCCGAGAAGGCAAGCAACTGCTCACGCATGCGTGCGCCTCCCTCCAGACCGAAGTTGCGCATGCAACCGACCTGGTCGGAACGCTTGTCCGCTTCTATATGGCTGTCGGTCACGCCCGGAAACCATTTTGGCAGGTCGTTGAAATCGCGAATGTACTCCCACACTGCTTCGATAGGAGCTTCGATCACGCTCGATATATAGATTTTTGCCATAGACTTTGCTCCGAACTCATGCCTCTCAATCTGGAACAACTGTAAGTAATGCGACTGAACAACGATAGCCGCAGACGGAATTTCATGACACAGGCATGAAGTGCGCGCTGGCGCCCATGATCTTCTGAACGTTCTCCGGCGCGAAAAAATCCTGTACTGGTACGGAATGGGAAAATACTCCAAAGAACCGGCTGCGCTGCTCCGGGTTATGGCGCAAAGCAGCCAGCAATTGCTGGATCTCCTCAGGCGGAGGCGCCAGGGCCGCCAACTGTGTGGTCAACTCGAAGTAAGGCATCTCCGATTGGTTGCGTCTTTCTTCATATTCCGGCAGGGTCTGCTCCATGGGCCGGCTGCCGCTGAATCCGGCATCAATGGCTTCAGCCAGCCACTCCGCACTGCGGAAGGCATCCGTGATTCCCGAAGCAGTGCAGGGATCTTTCTGATAACCGGCATCGCCGACCAGTGCCCATCCAGGCCCATAGGGGCGCCGGACATGATAGGGAATGGCTCCTCCCACGAACCGCGACTCGCGATGACCGTTGCGCATGCGCTCTGCGAAAGCCGGGGCATATTGCGCAATTACGTCGCTGTAATTGCGCTCCACACTTCCACGGATGGCCGGAAGGTCTTTTGCCGCAAATGCCACTCCGATCAGCGTAAGATTGTGGTTCGTGTTGTAAGCAAAGATGACTCGATCCGGCCGCAGCCAGAGGTGCCACCCTTTCATCGGTACGCCGCTCCAGTAGGCATACCATGAACCTTCCAGTGGAGGGCTGGTCCTGTACTCCGGCGCTTGCACCGCCTTGGCCACGACCGAGAACATTCCATCCGCACCGATTACGATGCGGGCTTTCTCGGTCGTCACGATGCCGTTTTGCCGTCCACGAATCCCAACCACTCGGTCCCCGTCCCACATGAGGTCCTGGACCGAAAACCCATCTCTCAACTCTGCCCCCGCTTCAACGGCAGCCTCCGCCAGCAGTGGATCAAGCACCATGCGCCTGGGCGCGAACGCTGTATTCACGCCATCCGCAGGCGGTACTGGGCCAGTCAGAGAGAAGTCGCCGTAATCGAAATAATTCTCTGTGATCGGAGGACAACCTGTAGCAGCCAGCCGCTGCAGCAGTCCCCACCGCTTCAGACAGGCAGCGCCCGCCTGGTGAACGAAGTGATTGGAAAATGACATATCACTGGGAAACCTGGAGCGGTCCACCAACAGGACCTTGTAGCCTCTGCGCGCTAACAGCATGGCTGTAGGTGAACCAGCACAACGTGCGCCTACTATGATCGCGTCGTACATCTAGGACCTCCCGATTCACACAAAATTTTTGTATTGCCTATTGCCAGCTATCTCGCCAGCGGAAGCATGAAGCTGTTGCTGTTGACTGGGGCGAGAAAGTTCTGCATCAACTCACGCCCTTTCCTCAGATACGGAGCACATTGCCGATGGCGCTGGTTTGAGTAAAAGTCCAGTCCTTTCCGCAGGAGGCCTTTTTCGTTCTTGACTGGCAGCGCGTTCGCCAGCGCCACCGCATCGGCAATCGCCGAGGAAACTCCCCGGCTGGTGAACGGCGATAAAGGATGAGCGGCGTCACCGGCCAAAACCAGGTTCTCCTGATGGAAATACGGAATAAGTTCAGTATCAATGGGCTGCCAGAGATGCATGTGTCGCGACTCTGCAATTGCCAACAAGTAATCAACCGGATGGGCCCATTTGCCCGCCAGCTTCTGTACAAAATCCCGCCACTCCAGGCTGCTTGCGTCTCTGGTATAGGGTGGCGGAAACCTGAGGGAATCAAATTGCATAAACCACACAATGTGATCTGTATCTACGGGTACAATGCCGACCGCCAGACCGCCATCAGCGGCATGGAACTTATTCAAACTGTGCCCCGTCCATTGGGTGGTCTTTGCGCAGCGGACCAGGCCTACCACCTCAATGACCCGGGCCTGAGGCACAAGCCAGTCAGGAAACAAAATGCGACGCGCCTGCGAATGTGCGCCATCAGCGGCAACAAACAGATCGGCCATGATCCGCTCGCCGGAACTCAACACAGCAGTCGTCACATAACCATGTCGATCGAACTCCAGGTCTTCTAATTCGGAGCTAAACTTGATGACATCCGTGGCCCGCGCGGCATTTGCCAATGCGTTAATCAACTCGCGCCTGCGGATGCTGCGCGAGCGCGCTGGCATGGCCTCCTCGTAGAGCACCTCGCCCCTGCTGTTGCGGCAGACATACCGTTCGAGTGGAACACCGCTGCAATCACCCGTGAGTTGTATCCCCATCTCGTCCATGCAGGTAATCGCTTCTGGCAGCAGGATGAATCCCATTCCAGAGTCGTATGTGAGGCGGCTGCGTTCATACACATCGCAACTGTGTCCGTGCATCCGTAAAGTGATCGCGCTCATGAGGCCGGCAATTCCAGCGCCGAAAATTGCTATATGCATTCGTTTGAAATCCGCAGTGGGGTTGACTAGCCCTGCCTATCCATCTAAGACGTGAAAATCGGGCGGGCACCTGCTAGAGGCAGATACTTCGGAGTTGAAGCGTTTTCTGCTTAGATTGTTAAGTGCAACGGGGAATAGGCTGCGCAAAAATCGCATGCGCAGGGAGAGGAATCAAAGAATCGAAAAGACCAGAGAATCGGTAATCTACAAAAAATCCGATCATTTCTCATTTTTCTTGGCTGGGGATTGCATTCCGTATAACACGGGAGTGCAGAGAGATCGGCAAGATACCCGCATAACTTTAGCGAGAATAAAAGCAGGGATTTTAGTAAGGGATACAGTACATCTGTTAGCAAATTCCCCATCAGGCTACCTCCCTTCATTTTCTTTCTCCAATGAGAGGTATTTATTACAACTATAGGACTTCGGTGGGAAAGCGTCGGCATCCATTACTCGAATTTCCTGGGTTGGCTTTGCTGTCGAGCATGGACTCAAAACTTGCGGTCTCATGGAGATGTAGTTTTTAGCGGTGGAACAATGAATTGGTGGCTGCATTGTAGGGATTCGTACTGTGGTGCAAGTGGCTGGAAGAAGGAGTGTTCAAACTGCCGCAGGTTTGGAAAGCTACATCCCCTCGGTCGGCTGTGTTGTCATGCAGTTTACCCAGCCGATCTCCCGCCACGCATGGAGCCAGGAACAATTCACTTTTGCGCAGGTGATTCGGCCTTGCCTTCCGCATTCAGGTCTCGTAGTAGCCGGTCAAAAGCTTTCTTGTAGGAATCGTGATTTTTCCAATCGCGGAAATCCCCAATGTGGCGAAGCCGCCGGATGTCCGCAGCCCATGCCTGATCGGTTTCCATTACGGCATCATCAACGCAAATCGGAAAGAGCACAGTTCTTCTCTGCTTCCTCTCTTTCTCAAAGGCAGTCTCGACTTCCTTTTCAACCCACGGGCTTTTTACAGAGCTTTCTGAGAGAACAACCATGAGCTTATCGTGTAGGCGAATAGCGTCATCAAAGGATGGGCGGAGTTTGTCTCCAATCTTCAAGTCCTCAGGGGCAAACCAACAGCGCACTCCTTTGCTTTGCAAATCGGTATGTAAGCGCTCCACAATATCTTTATCTTTACTTGAATAGCTGATGAAGCAGGAGTAGAACTGGATACTGCCGGCGAGCGACTTGATTAACGCAATGAACTCGTCACTCACGCCAGCACCACGCAAGAAAATTTCTGGGATTTTGCCTTCGGAGCGATAGACAGTATCGATACCGATGGTCGAAGGCCCTCGGTGCCTGACTTTTTCGAGTCCAACCACGTCACTCAAATCGACTTGTGAGAGTTGGGTTAAGTCCATCACACAGTAACTGAGGTCAGCCTGAAACAATCTTGCCCGATGCAAGTTCGCATAACGGAGATGCGCCTCTCTCAGGTTTGCCCGACTGAGGTTAGTACCGCCGAAGTGAGTGCCCAGGAGGATAGCTGCGTCCAGGTGCGAGCCTTTCATCTCAGCATCACTAAGATCCGCGTCTGAGAGGTCTGCCCCGCTCAGGACGGCGTTACTGAGGTCTGCGTCCCTGAGGTAAGTGCGACAAAGCTTCGCACTCGTGAGGTCCACGCAGTGAAGATCCGCGAAACGGAGGTTCTCTCCACTTAGATCCGCTGCGATCAGGTCTGGGAATCGTTCTGTCCTGATTCTCCAGTTGTTCCAATCCACGACGCCTTGTTTGAGGATTTTGAAGTGTTCTTGATTGGCCATAACTTTTTCTCTTTTGTGATGCTGTTGCAGATTCTAAACAGCTTGGAAATAAATCCTCAATGAAGATCGGATTGGCAGCGGATAGGCGGGCAAGTAGGCGGCAAACGGCGCATTCTTCACATTCTCTGAATCTGCGCCGAGAAAGCTTTTGCAAGCTCTCATTCCAAACCCTCTCCCAAAAGCCTCTGTTTTCAAATTTTCAAGAAATGCCAAAACGTGGTTCGGGACCAAGTGCTCTACCCAGGCTTGCTTGTGATCTTTTTCCCCAGCATAAGGAGCTTCTATGTTGCTTGCTGGACCTCACGTAACTGACTTGCAGCATACCCCGCATGGTCCACCACGATACCCTGTGCGCCATTTTCCAGCGCAGAACGGAGATCGTCCGGTAGAGATCTCTTTTTGAGGGTGTGGTGTTCCACCAACACATAAACGGTTTCCACGGTCACAATGACCCGCTCGTCACCGGCGATATGGAATTCGGCAGTTAGAGTGAACGACGTGTTGCCGAGGTGTTTTGCGTATAAGGAGACCTCCAGCACCTGGTCGAAGCGGGCGGGGGCTTTCCATTCCAGCGTCTGTTTGACCAATTGGTAATCGAGAGTAGCGTCGATCAGGGCCTGTTCGTATCCCAGGGCCCGCAGGAATTCCATCACGGCGATGTCAACGTAGTCGGCGTAACGGGCGTTGAAGACGACTTTTTGGGCGTCGCATTCTCCATAGCGGACGCGCAGGTAGTAGCGAAAGTGGTCGGTCATGGCCATTTGAATTTACCAAATTTCGGCGGCAACCAGAAACTCTCACCGCAAAAGAACAGCAGAACCTTACCACTGATGACGCTGATTTGACTGATAAACGCTGAAAACCAAAAGCGATTTAGCCGAATGAACGCGAATAAGAATTCTAGTATTTGTTGATTTTCCAAATTACAAATTGTCAATTGCCAATTTTAAATCTGCGTTCTTATTTCTCCTCGTCAGTTTCGAAGCGATAGCCGATATCGCGGATTGTTTGAATATAAATCGGGTTGGATGGATCGGTTTCGATCTTGCCTCTAAGGGTAGTCACGCAGCGGTCTACACTGCGTGGAGTGACCATGACTGAATTGCCCCACACGGCATTCAGGATGTCGCGGCGGGTCAAGGCGCGTCCGGGACGCGTGGTGAAATACTCCAGCAGCCGGAACTCTTTTGCGGTCAGTTCGACCTCTTTATTATCGCGAAACAGTTTGTGCGAGGCGAGGTTGAGTTCGTAATCGCCAAAACGGCAGATGTCGGTTGGTTTGTTTTGGCGCCGCCGCAGAAAAGCGTTGGCGCGGGCCACCAATTCCCTAATCTTGAAGGGTTTGGTTACGTAATCATCGGCGCCCAAGTTCAGGCCCAGCACAATGTCTTCTTCCTGGCCTTTGGCGGTCAGCATGATGATCGGCATCTCCAGGCCCTGCTCGCGGATTTCGCGGCAGACTTCATAGCCATTCACCTTAGGCAACATAATATCTAACAGGACCAGGTCTGGCTGTGCTGAAAGTGCGAGGTTGAGACCGGCTTCACCCTCTATCGCCGTGAGCACCTCGCAGCCCTTGGCGGCAAAGGCATCTTTGAGGCCGCGCAGCAGGGCGGGTTCGTCTTCGATAATCAGGATGCGGCTGCCGTTCATGCTGTCTGTCCTGTGGCCGAGGAGGTAGCGCAGGGCAGGGAGATGGTGAAGGTACTGCCGGCGCCTGGCTGGCTTTTCACCTGAATCTTTCCACTATGAGCTTTCACGATGAACTCCACGATACTCAATCCCAGCCCGACTCCACCTGTCTGTCGCGCAAGGTGGCGATTTACCTGGTAGAACCTGCGGAAGACCCTCTTTTGCTCTCGTGGAGAGAGACCAACGCCATTATCCGCTACCGCAAAGCAGATACGTCCGGATTCGCTATAGGCGCGGAGGCCGATTCGCTTCTCATCCGGCGTGAACTTGTAGGCGTTGTCCAGCAGGTTCAGCAAGACGGTGACTAGTGCGTCCTCATCGGCGCGCAACGATGGCAAGCCGGGATTGATTTCCACGTCCAGCCGGCATTGGGGTGAGTGGAAGCGCTCTCCGGCAGCATCAACAGCCGCCTGAATGACCTCGTTTGGCATCGTCTCGGCAAACTCAAAATTCTGGCGGTGGCGTTCCATGCGCGAGAAGGTCAGGAAATTATCGATGAGCCGGCTCAGGCGGGAGTTCTCGTGGGCGATCAGCTCCAGATACTCGCGGGTCTTCTGGGGATCGAATTCGCGGTCGTCGAGCAAAGTATCCACCAGCAAGCGCATCGACGCAAGCGGGGTCTTCAGCTCGTGGGAGACAGCCGCTACCAAGTCGGTCTTTAAGCTGGCCAAACGCATTTGCCGCCGAAGCGTCTGGCCGCTCACCAGACCCAGGACTGCCATGGTGGCGATCACCAGGAATCCGATCCAGACGTAAGATGCCCTCTGTCGCCGTGCAATGGCATCGAACTGTCCGCCATTTTTCAGGGTGAGCGTGAGTTGCCATCCGGGCAGACGAGTGCCGGCCGGTGTCCATTCGTCATAGCTTGCGGCTTTGACACCGGGCGGCGTAACGGCGAACTGCAAGTCCTGCGAAGGATTCTGTTCATCAAGGAAGCGGCGCATGGCGGCCAATACCGTTTCACTGCGATAGAGCCCGATGACCCGGCCATCGGTCGAGGTGAGCTTCCAGACATCCGGAATGCCACTGAGCCGTAATACAGGATCGCCGGCCCGGCCACGGTCGGCCTCCAGGAAACGGGCAGCCAATGATTCAGCGTTATAGGTAGGGAATTCGGAGAACTCCGGGCCAAGTTTGAGCGCCTTCATTTCTTCCATAAGAAACAACCGCTGGGCGGAAGGCAGCCACCAATGTTCGTAATCGGTAAGCATGGAGCGGAGGCGGCGCGCAGCCGGCAGGTAGCGGCGATCGTCGCGTGGAAGCAGATTGAGGAGCAGCAACTGTTCATCGGCGGCAATGATGCGGCCCTGCAAGTCGATGGCACGTGTGAAACGCTCCAGCCTAAATTGTTCCAGAACGACTCGCACTGCCGCTTCTTTGTCGCCGCTCTGGACCAAGCATCGCACCTGGGCTTGCAGCGCGCGGGCGGCGATGGAATCATCTTTTTCCGCATTCGCAATTCGGGCGTAGGCAGCGGCTGCTGCAGCAAGGGTCTCCCGCCTGCTTTCCAAGGACCGGGCTTCTGACCACTCGGAGCGACGGTCGGTTGGGTCGACTGCCGGGAGTGCGGCAAGTGAAGGATAGGCGATGGAGCCGTCAACTCCTAGATAGATGACCGCATCTGCGAGACCCGAGGCAGAGTATCGCTGAAAGGCCATGGGCGGAGATTCCTGGCTTGTGCGCCTTGCCAGCTCTCCTGCTCGCTTTTCCCAGTAGGAATCCAGGCGGTCACGCAGCAGCGACAATTGGCCACGGTAGGCCTCCGAGAGCCGCTGCCGCGCAACATCGCGCTGCTGGTTTATCGTCTGGCTCATAAACCACAGGACGCCGCCTGTGGGCACCAGCACCGCCACCAGCATGAAAAGCAGTGCCGGCCATGATCCGCGATCATGACCGGCGCCCCCTAATTTGCTTCCCAACCTCATTGGCATAATTTACTTGAGTTTTACCGTCTCCACGATCGGGTCAAAGCGCTGGCGCAATTCGTCAAAATCAGAGGCGGCGATGTCGGCGACGAAACACACGTTGACGTTCTCATTCCGCACGCAGGTCGGATATTCAATCATCTTGTGTTCACCTTCAAGGTAGTCGAATATGCAGGACAAGGCCTGGTTCTCTCCGATCCGGCGCAACTGTATGCTTTCAGGACGCAGCCGATAGCCCTTGAGAGCGCTGCCACGGTGTTCGATGAGCCAATCAACGTTGGCGCGAAGTTGCTGGGCAACTTGGGGCTTCTCGGTTTTGATCTGCCTGGCCCACACCCAGGCGGAAGCTTTTGACTCCGGGTCGAGCATGAACACTGAGGCTTCATCTTTTTCGGGGACCTCGTGTGGCTTCATAATCCAACCAGGCGAGGCGGTGAAAGCCATGCCAACCTTCGCATCCTGGTAATTTACCGGTGTTGTCCGGTCAACTTTGCGGATGTTTACCAACTCCACGACCGCTCCGCCAGTTTCCATTTTCACAATCGGACGGATGCCGTCAGCCCCAATCCACAAAGTTTGGTTTAGGCCGGTGATCTCCAACTTGTAGCAATGGAATTTACCGGCTGGGACCGTTACATCCTCTACCGCAGAGACCGCAAGTTCAATCTTGAGTAGGGTGCCCGATGGCGACATGATAGGAAGCCTCTTTTTATATGTCGAGCTAAGCGGCAATCGGCGAAACAAAAACGCCCATTCCTGGTTGTCGAAAAATGAACCTTCCAACGCAACGATTTTGGGGTCCATTCCTTCCACATGCACCCGCGCCTGCCGGCCTTCGTAGTCGATTCGAGAATTACCAAGATAAACATGACGATACGAGTCAGAAATAGGACGCATGGAGTCGCGCTCCGCCTCGACCCGGCTCCATTGCTCCGGATCGCCAGCGATGTACGTTCGATACGATAGGATCGAGTTCTGGGCGTTGTCGTTGGCAGGCTCTATCGAGTTAGTCATCGTGCCGACTTCGATGCCGGATGCAAGCTTGATTCGAAGTTCGGAAAGCTCGTTCTCCTCCCACGGTATGGGAAGAAGCTTTGTATCATTCGGCATGAACTCGCGGGCCTTGGCCACCAGCTCTTTTTCTTCAGGATAATCTTGCGCCAGCTTCTCAAATGCTTTGACGGCATCGGCATTGTCACCCTTCTTCAGAAGGCACAGCGCCAGCCTGTATTGAGCCTGGGCGGCATAGGTACGGGATTGGGAAGCGGAGTTGGCGATCTGGCGGTAGATCTTAATAGCGCCATCCAGGTCGCCGAGAGTCTCCTGCGTGTAGATCCCTTTTTGCAGCAGATCAGCGGTAGACTGCGCCACGGCAGGCAGGACCGTGAGAGCTAAGATTGCGATAACGAGCCAAAAATACTTGAGAACCGAGTGATCCACGACTAGCCGGGACAGGTCGGAATATCCACGGCGAGCTGGAATAGGTCGAGTGATCCACGGCGAGCCGGGACAGGTCGGGTGATCTGAAAAACAAAACGTAGCATGGTTCAAAGTGCAAAGATGCTCGTCCGCAACATTTTCAAGGTGAAAATCTAGTTTCCTGATTGTCATACTTCCTCATTTCCTCACTTTGCGAATTTGTCGAGTGCTCGACTGAGGTGACTCTACAAAGCCGCTGCTACGGAATTGTTACGCGACAATCTTTTCTGCGCCACGCTGCAACCCAAAGATAGTTCCTCAACACAAAAGAAACCTAACACCTTTGAAACACAGAGGAAGCGGAGTAAGCAGAGGAAAACAAAGTCAAACCAACAACAAAAAACCTGACCACAGAGGGCACAGAGTTGCACAGAGGAGAACCCGCGATTGAAGATTACTCGATTCATTGGCTTTCTTCTGTGACCTCTGTGTGACTCTGTGGTTAAGCATCTTTGGTTTTCAATTACCCATTTACCCAATGTTTTTCACTCTGGTACGACGGGCAGCAGGATATGCGAGGCGTAATGCGCATTGTGATAGATAGTCTGCTCCGCGCTCACATATTGCGTTTCGGTTTCGTTGTGTCCGCCAGTATTCAAGTTGCGCGAGAAAAACGGGAAGCTGGAACTGGCTATTTCCACGCGCAGGCGCGATCCGGCCGGGATTGTGATGCCTGTGTGCCAGAGGTCAATGGTGTATTCGTACACTTCGTTGGGCTTTAGCAGTTCCGGAGTTCGCATCGACTTGCGGAACCTGGCTCGGATCTTTCCCTGGACGAGCGGGAAGATCTTGCCGCCGTTATCGACCTCTGAGACGTTCACGAACCAGTCCGTATCGCGGGCCGAAGATGCGGCATAGAGCACGGCCGACACCGGCCCGGCAAAGGATAGCGGCTTGGTGAGAGTATCTGTCATATAAACCAGGATGTCCTTGCGTTCCTCAGTGATCTTCTGGTGGTAGCCTTGGGCTTCCGTTTTGCGTTCCAGTACTGAACGTTCCTTCTTTTCGTTTTCCTCCGATTCTTCGTAGAAGCGCGGATCGGGTGTAGGATCGCCGGGATCATAGGTGTAGTGGTCGGCAGGAGCGTCGCTGGAAGGTGCGTTGAAGGTCAGCTTGCCGTCACCCTTGGCGGTGTTGGCCTTGCCGCTGCTCGCCAGGTAGAGTTTCTGGAAGCGTGTGACCTCCAGCGGATAAGTAGCTCCGTGCAGCCATTTGTTCGAGCCCATCAGAAACAGACTGACTAAAGGCTCTTTCGTGATCCCGTTATCGATGCCCTTGAGCCAGTAATCGAACCAGCGCAGGTAGTCCCGTTGCAAATCAATGATGGCTTGCTCGCCAAAGTCACGGTCGCCGATCATCCGCCCGGCGGTGTCGGTGTGTCCCCACGGCCCCAAAGTCAGCTTTTGATTGGAGTGCTTGTAGCTGGCCATCTTCAGATAGTTCAATTTTGTGCCGATGCCATCGCCGTCAAACCAGCCGGACTGGTGGAACACAGGGATGTTTACATCTTTGAGGCGGTCGAGGAAATCGGCTGGCTGCCAATAATCATCATTGGTCGGATGCTGGATCCATTTGCGCCAGTATGGGTTTTCCTTGCCTAGCACTGCCTTGTCCAGATCGACCACGGGCAGCGCGCGCAGCAGCTTCGAATACTTCTTGTCGAAGATCTTGCTCATGGCTGCGCCCGAGAGGTCAGCGGTCGCCTGGCTGTCTACAACGTCGGCCCACCAGATGGCGCCCCACAGGAAGAACGTTCCATACTCGTAAGGCACGTTGTAGAAAGGATCGGGCGGCGCGACATTCGGAATGATCGTAACCAGATGTGGTGGATGCTGCCCGGCGGCCCACCATTGTACCCAGCCCAGATACGATCCGCCGATCATTCCCACCTTGCCATTCGAGAACGGCTGTTGGGCCAGCCACTCGATGGTGTCATAGCCGTCCTTGCTCTCGTTCACGAATGGCTCCCACGCGCCGGGAGAGCCAAACCTGCCACGGCAATCCTCAACTGCATAGACATAACCCCGACGTGCATAGAACTTGGCTTGCAATTCATTCATCTCTTTCTTGTATGGAGTGCGCACCAGGACTACCGGCGCTTTCTCCACGCCCTGTGGGCGGTAGATATCAGCGGAGAGTTTGGTTCCATCACGCATTGGCACGCTGACGCCACGGTCGATCGTGACCTCATACTTGGGAGAGGAGAGCGCTGGGTCGGTCACTTCTGCCTTGCGCAACGCCTCATAGCCCTCACGGACGAAGGCCGCCTTCTGTGCAGGGACCTCAGCCATGTAGATCTTGCTCGCCTTGTCGGCCCATATCAGAATGTCAACTCCGGGAAGCGAGTAGACAAATTTAGTCAGCGAAAGGTCTTTGCCACCGATGCTGCGCTCGATGCTTTCCTTGGCTTCCAACTTCAACTCAACACCGGTGCCAGGCATAACCAATAAGGGGAACTGTTGTACGCCTCCTTTGGCGCGATCGTACTGCCGAATCGCCTGGCTGATCAGCATCGGCGAGTTATTGTCGAACAGGAGAACACCTTCTCGGGTCTCCCAGGTGGTGGTCTTTTCTTTGATCGTGCGCTTTACAGAAGAGCCATCGCGTGTCATGGTCACCGTGCCGGTGGGTGCTTCAATTACGATTTGGGCCCAACGTCCGCTGGCATCGGGAACGATTTTGGTGCTGGTCTGTACTGTCTGGTTGGCTAATGCAATGGTGGCATGGCTCTCAAACCGGCCGTCGGGTTTCCAGGTGGACTGCATCGCGCCCAACTTCTCCTCGTTCAAAGTCAGAGCGAACGTAGCTTCGTCATCGAAACCGGCAAGGGTTGCCGGCAATCCTTTTGGTGTCTTGGCTTCCTCTGAATCCTTATTTCCGGAACGGCGGAACACAAGCGGCAGCGATCCACCACCCTGCTTCCATTCACCCGTGATTTCAGAGCCCTCGGCATTCATCTTGCCCTGGTAAGACGCACCGATTCCGGCCAGTTCCAGCTTTACCTGGTCGCCAGACTGCTCGACCGAGCTGATCGGGATGTCGTTTGCGCCCTGCTGATCCAGGCTGTCGATGGTGCCGGTGAGCTTGTCGCCGGAGCCTTTGGAGACTTTGAGCACTAGCCGTAGTTTTTGCCCACCTGCATCGAGCGTTCCATTCCACTCGCCGGCAAGGTTCTTTGAGGAGGCAGGTTTCGCTGCGTCCTGTGCGTACGCGTGAATTTTGGCAAGTTCTTGCTTGATTGTCTGGCCGGCGGTTGGGCCTGCAAGCAGCGCAAGGGTCAGGATTGCGAGAGCGACCTTTCGGATCATCATGGTGGTTTCCATCTTTCTCGGGAATTGAGAAAAATCTTTCAATTCACCGATTTGCGTTACGAAATAAGTCTATAAATCCTGTGTTACCGAATTGTTACGCCCAAATCCTTTTTTGTCCGGGCAGAGCAGGCGAACTCCAGGGCTATAATTCAATTTCCGCAATGTCTGTTGGTGATACATCTACGTCTGGCGGCGTTCAGCCAAGATCTGGGTTCCGCACCCTTCTGATTGTTCTGGCTGTCTTTTATGCTGCAACAACGATTCTCTATAGCGCCGCCTGGATGTACTACATTCGCTTGCATCCTCAAGTTGAGTTGGGAATTGATGCAACGCAAAGGTCCGACAAGGTCCTTGAAATTACCTCGATCTATCCCAATAGCCCGGCGGAGCGGGCAGGCCTGAAGGCGGGTGACAGCATCACTACGATCAACGGACAGAGTCTTTCCGCCGCCGATCCACGCTTTTTCAGCGCTACCCGGCAGAATGCCCGTCCAGGAGACACTGTGCTGTTGACGATTCAGCGGCCCGGCCAGCCAGGGCCTCTGCAGGTGCAGGCTACCTTCCGCGCCATTTCAGATACAACCCCGAGAATGACAAGAATAGCGCAGCAGATTCTTGGCTCCTATCCTTTGGCTTTCCTCATCGTAGGGTTGGCAGTGCTGTTCATGCGCCCGGACGACCGCAATGCATGGTTGCTCGCTCTCTTGTTTGCCGGATTTATCGCTGTTTCTAATGTTCCCGATTCATTTTTGGCAGTGCATGGTGGAATGCAGTCATTCCTTCTGGTATACCGGGCAATCTTTGTCGGCTTGATTGCACCACTCTTCTACTTTTTTTTCGCAGTCTTTCCCACTCGATCGCCGCTTGATCTGAGGCTCTCCTGGCTCAAGTGGCTGTTGTTGTCCGTGGGAGGGTTGTTTGCGGTGTTTGGACTGAGGTTGGGTAATCCACGGCCCGGGCCTGTCCTCGTGCGTTTGTTTGGCGAACAATCTGCCACCAATCTGATGCTGGTGTACATCTACGGAACAATTGTCTTGGGTCTTGTATCTCTGGGATGGAACTCGTGGCGGGCCCCCAATGCAGAGGCCAAGCGCAAAATCCGCGTCCTCTTGTGGGGCACATTCATCGCTGTCACGCCAGTAACTTTGGTTAAAGTGGCCGGGGACTTTGCCGGATATCGACCCCCATTTTGGCTGGATTTCTTCGACATCTGCCTGGTGGTTGTGTTTCCTGTGTGCTTTGCTTATGCAGTGGTCAAGCATCGGGTGCTTGAAATACCCGTTCTGCTGAGGCGTAGCGCCAGATACCTCCTGGTAAAACGCGGCTTTGCCTTGCTGGTCCTTCTGCTCGCGTCGGCTGTTAACGTGGTCTTTGTAATCTTGTTTTCCAAGCTGTTTCAGGCCGATCCGAGAATCGCCATGTCCATAGGCATGGGTTTCGGACTCATGCTGGCTTGGGTTTCCGCCCCAGGACTAAGGCTGGCCACGCAACACATTGACCGTGCATTCTTTCGCGGATCCTATGACGCACGCATGGTCTTACAGGATTTGGCGCAGAAAGTCCGGAGCATCAACAGCAGGGAAGAGTTGGCTGAGCTTCTACAGCAGCACCTCAATCTGGCGCTTCATCCCATTTCCCTGGCCATCTATTTGAAATCGGGCTCCGACCGTCTGGAAACTCAAAGTCTTGTTCCGAACGAGATCAGCGGAGTTCCTTCAAGCTTTCCCGGCCTTACCGATCTTGCGCTCTATAGCCAACCAGTTGAAGTAATACCCGGCGCTCATCATTCGCCTCTGGTGACCATGCTCCTGCCGCTTCACCCTGAGTGCGTCGTTCCGGTGCTGGGCCGTTCTGCCGAGTTGATGGGACTTTTCGTTCTCGGACCTCGGTTATCGGAAGAGCCTTATTCCAAGGACGACAAACTTCTTTTGGGCTCGGTCGCAAACCAAGCCGGCATCGCGCTTGAGAACATCCAGCTTGCACAAGTGATCGCGGGGCGCATCGAATCGGACCGGCGTGTGGCCCAGGAGATGCAAATTGCCCGCGATGTACAAAGAAAGCTTCTGCCACAGGAGATGCCGCCGTTACAGACCCTCGATTATTGCGGAGCTTGCATCCAGGCGCGTGCAGTAGGCGGCGATTACTACGACTTTCTCGATGTGGGCTCGGGCAGAGTAGGTTTTGTTCTGGCCGACATTGCCGGAAAAGGCATATCAGGCGCGCTGCTGATGGCAAATCTCCAGGCCAATCTGCGCAGCCAATATGCCGTTGCTCATGAGGATCTGTCGCGGCTGCTCTCGTCCGTGAACCGGTTGTTTTACAAAAACACGGAAAGCAGCCACTACGCCACCATGTTCTTTGGCCTCTATGACGATGCAACCCGAAGACTGCGATATGCCAACTGCGGTCATAATCCGCCGTTGCTTGTACGTACCGGAAACGAGATCATACGGCTTGACAGCACTGCTACTGTGCTGGGACTTTTTGAACAGTGGGAGTGTGCCGTGTCTGAAATCCAGCTCGAGCCAGGCGATATTCTCGCGATTTACACTGACGGCATTACCGAAGCTGCCAATCGTTTCGGAGAAGAGTTCGGTGAAGAGCGGCTTCTGCAGCAGATGCAGGCAAACCGAAATCTTGCTGCCGCCGAACTACTGCGGAAAGTTCTGGCCAGCGTTCAGGAATTCAGTCCGGATGAGCAAGCGGATGATCTTACGTTGATTGTGGGCCGGATGCGGTAGCAAAAAAATTTCACCGCGAGAGGACGCAAGGGGCGCAAAGGAACATCAAAATCTTACCGCAGATGATGCTGATTGGACTGATGGCCGCTGATAAAACAGTAAATGGCAAATAGCAATTGGCAGATAGAGATCTTTTGTAAAACTGGTTTTCTCAAACAACTCAAGCGCTGATCATGATGATGTGTCACTCCTTTGAAATTCCTCTGCGTCCTCCGCTTTTCTCCGCGTCCTCTGCGGTGAGGTTTTGACTTTGGTTCGGCTCTGCTGCGCTGTGGAGAAATGTCCAGCTAATAATTTGTATTAAAGTTCAACAGGTTCCAGTGAAAGGCAAACCAGGTAAAGCCGATACACGCGAGCATGATTAAAACATTCCACAGCCTGGTTCCAAACCACAAGCTACGGTCCCGCCAGAAGCGCACAGCGGCGTAGATTACCAACAGTGATCCTAAGGCTCCAACCACGCCGATTCCCTGAAGCAGGAAAAGGCGGGTATCGAGCTGGCCACTGAGTAGCGCAGTCGGATCATCCCCGCCAACGGTAAGCAATAGTCCAAGCGCAAAGCCTATGTCCAGCACGCATATCAAACGCACCCACAGACGCGACCTCCGTTGCCGGTCCGATAGTTCCAGCCTAATCCGATAATGACGCCGGATAACGGCCGCCACCGGCCAGAAGAGCAGGGTAAGCCCCAAGACCGCCAGGCTACAAGTGATCAAAAGGCGGTTCCAGGGAGTGGCATCCTTTCCAGAAGCTCGTTGAAAAACAATGGCAGGGAAGTCCGGCGCCAGCACCAGGCGGCCATCCTTGTCCCGTACGAAGGCGATACGGTCCTGGCCGTTCACCGCACGAAACAGCATAGGAGCAATTTCTTTCCATTTCTTGGTTTCCCCATTAAAGTCCCTGAATCCATCCAGCGTGAGAGTTCCATCCGCCTCGCCTGCAACATGGACTTCACCGAAGACCTCCATAGCTTTAAGCATGCTGCTTTCAGAGCGCCGGCTGGACATGTAATAACCAGTGACCGTGGCGGCATCGGCCGGGGCTGTAGCTACTGGTGAAAGCTCGGGCAGAGTGTAAGGGAAGTAGCGGTCAAGAAAGTGATGCCATAGCGCCGACCGGGGACTGATCTCGCCTTTACCGGCGCTGTTATATGAAACGTAAAAGCCAACGCTGGCGTCCAGGACAAGGTGAAGATCGCTATGGAAGTAAATGGTGTCTCCACCATGCCCGATGATTCTGTGCCCATTGCGCGATTCTTCGTAAAAGCCCAGGGCCATGGCGTTCATCTCCGGTGAAAGGCCAAGCTGACGGGCATGCATTTTGCGGGCGGTTTCAGGGCGAAGGATCTGTGCATCGCCAAATTTTCCATCCAGCAAATGGGCGATCATAAAGCGGGAAAGATCGGTTGCGGTGACGGAAAGGGCCCCTGCTGGAGCGGGCACGATCACTTCAAAGGGTTTTGGATGGCCGGATCCAACTGTATAGCCATTGGACATCAGCGGTTTCAACTCAGCGGGCAAAGGCTGGGTAAACGCCGAGTGCGCCATTCCTAAGGGTTTGAAGATATTTTCCGCCACATAATCATTGAAAGGCCGCTTGGATACGCGCTCCACGATATATCCTGCCAGTGCGGCCCCATAATTCGAATAGGCTGGTGTAGCGCCGGGAGGAAAGATCCGCTGGGGAATGTGATGCGAGAGATATTCCTGTAGCGAAGTGAGTTTTGCCCCCTCGGGAATGAAGAGTTCCTTCACTGTTTCTTCAAATCCTGTGGTGTGGGTCATGATATTGCGCAAGGTAATGGGCTGCGGATAAGTCGCGGGAATTTTGAAATCCAGATATTCGTTTACATCGCGGTCCAGATCGAGTTTGCCTTGTTCCACCAGTTGCATGACCGCCGTCCAGGTGAAGAGTTTGGAGATGGAACCGGGACGAAAGAGGGTCTCATCCACGGAAACCGGCTTTTTCTTCTCCACATCCGCATAGCCATAGCCCTTTGCAAACAATATCTGGCCGTCTTTCACCACGCTCACCACCGCGCCGGCAATGTTTTCCCGCTCCAGTTGCATGGGCACAAAGCCATCAAGAAAAGCCTCAACATCCGCCGGCGTCATTTCATGGGGTGTTTCTTTCACCTTGGCCTCCGGTGAGACTGGCGGTTTGGGCGGGGACAGAGTGTCAATCTTGGGTTCCTGAGCCAGGATCGCCATGCACACGAGCAGCATCGTAGCCAGAGCTTGCAACCAGCGGGCAGTCATAAATGAGTGTCCCTTCAGCGGCAATGGTTTTGAAATCTGGGAAGAAGAATAGCATGCAGAGTGCGAACGGAGTACCAGGCCTGTTCAAACGAAACCAGAGCATCTTCTATATATATAGAGTTGTTTGGTCATTGCGGCGTTATTAGCGGCAAGAAGTTGTTTTTGTCTTCTCCGCGTCTTCCTGCGCGCCCCTTAGCGGTAAGCTTTTGGCAGGGAAAAATTTTCAGCAGCATGGAATTCCTACCCGGTAAGAACTGCAAAGCTGTTAATAACCCCTTTGTTTTCAGTCAGTCGGAAATGGCAGAGAGGATGCACTAAGCAAAGGCCAGACGAAGTGGCGCGCATCGGGGCGCTTTCGAATGGATCTAACGGCCAGAGGTCCTTCGAAAGTGCCCCGTTGCAATTGAGCCATACCGCGCCGCAAGCCTCAACCATACCCTGGCGCGGTTCCACAGATTCTTCCCGGGCAGCTCTTGTCTGATAATATCTTCGCTGATGAAACGCGAAGCTGTGATCGTTGACGCCATCCGCACGCCTTTGGGCAAACGTGATGGCATGTTGAAAACCTGGCATCCTGTGGATCTGCTGGGCCATACTTTGAATGGCTTGGTCCAACGGAACAAGCTCAACCCCGAACTCATTGAAGATGTAATTGCCGGCTGCGTTATGCAGGTTGGAGAACAGTCGGTAAATATCGCGCGTAACGCGGCATTGGCCGCCGGATTTCCTGAGTCTGTGCCCGCTACGACCGTTGACCGGCAATGTGGCTCCAGCCAGCAGGCCATCCATTTTGCAGCCCAGGGCGTAATTGCCGGAAGTTATGACGTGGTAGTTGCGTGTGGTGTGGAGAGCATGACCCGCGTGCCAATGGGCGCCGCTGCGGCCAATGGGCCAGGGAAGCCCTTTGGTCCTGTCATGATGCGCCGCTACAACAATGTGCAATTTAATCAAGGCATCAGCGCCGAGATGCTGGCCGAACGTTGGAAGATCAGCCGCACCGAGCTCGACGAATACAGTCTTGAAAGTCATCGTCGCGCCGCCCAGGCGAGCGACCAGTGCTGGTTTTCACGGGAGGTCCTTCCAGTCACGGTCGAAACCGAGCAAGGTAGTGTTCAGGCCAAACGTGATGAAGGTATTCGTGCCGGTAGCACCCTGGAAAAAATGGCAACTCTGAAGACCCCGTTCAAAACCGACGGCGTTGTCAGTGCCGGAAACTCATCGCAGATTACTGACGGGGCCGCCGCGATCTTAATTATGGAACGCTCTACAGCAGAGCGCCTGGGATATCGTCCTTTGGCGCGTTTTGTTGCTTTTGCCCTGGCCGCCGAGGACCCAGTGTTGATGCTGGGCGCACCCATTCCCGCCACCCGCCGGGTGCTGGAGCGGGCAGGACTCACGCTGAACGATATGGAGCGCATTGAAATCAATGAAGCATTTGCCAGCGTAGTGCTGGCATGGCATCGCGAAACCAAAGCCAACCTTGCACGCGTTAATGTTAATGGCGGCGCCATCGCGCTTGGGCATCCATTGGGCGCCAGCGGCGCGCGCCTCATGACCACACTCGTGCATGAACTCCAACGCACCGGAGGCCGTTACGGTTTGCAAACCATGTGCGAGGGTGGCGGCATGGCCAATGCCACGATCATTGAGCGGTTGCAATCGTGAAATGATTACCGCGTAGCCCCAAAAACCTGCTCACCGCTGAGGGACGCAGAGATCGCAGAGAAAAACAAAAGTTTTTTTACCGCTGATTTTCACTGATGACGATGATCAATCATCGGAAGACCGAAAACGCGATCAGCGCATGTTGTTTGATTCCAGGCAAAGAGAGAGAAGAGCATGAAAATTCAAGGTAAGGGCGCGCTTGTCACTGGAGGCGCTTCCGGTTTGGGCGCGGCTACGGTCCGCATGTTGGCCGCTGGCGGGGCAAGAGTAGTCATTGCGGATATTAACGAGCAACTGGGAACTAAACTTGCGCAAGAGTTGGGCGCAACTGTTGCATTTGTGAAAACAGACATAACCCAGGAAGACCAGGTCCGCAACCTGATTGAACAGGCGGTCCGGCACACAGCAGGGCTCCATATCACGGTGAATGCCGCAGGCATTGGAGTAGGGGAAAGAGTTCTCGGAAAGAATGGGCCGCACGATCTGAAGAAATTCAGCCGGGTAATACAAGTGAATCTAATTGGCACGTTTGACGTGGCCCGTCAGGCGACTCAGGCGATGGCCGCCAACACGCCCGATACAGACAGCCATCGAGGCGTCATTATTAACACAGCTTCGGTTGCGGCCTACGAAGGACAGATCGGCCAGGTTGCCTATTCGGCATCCAAAGGCGGAATTGTGAGCATGACTTTGCCTATGGCACGTGAACTGGCCCGGCACGGTATCCGCGTGGTCACCATTGCTCCGGGCATCTTTGAGACACCGCTTCTGGGCGCCTTGTCGGAAGAAATTCGGACATCCTTGAGCCAGCAAGTGCCTTTCCCGCAAAGGCTTGGCCAGCCGTCTGAATATGCAGCCTTGGTACGCCACATCATTGAAAATGACATGATGAACGGCACTACCATTCGCCTGGACGGTGCAATCCGCATGGCGCCTAAGTGATATCTGCAAGCACATACGTCCTCAAACACCAAAAAGGCCGTATCATAGTTAAGAGAATACTAAACCTACGATTACGGACTCGGATCAAAGCCAACGTTTCTGTCTAACTCTGCCGGGTTGAGTTTGGATTCTGGAAGAGAATTGTCTTCTCATGATCAGTATATTTGACTTGTTCAAGATTGGGATTGGCCCATCCAGTTCCCATACCGTAGGCCCGATGCGCGCTGCTCGGTTGTTTCTCCAGGAGATGGAGCGGGACCAACTCTTCGATCAGATTACAGAATTGACTGTTGAACTCTATGGGTCGTTGGCGCTTACCGGCAGGGGCCACGGAACCGATCGCGCGATTTTTCTTGGACTGCTGGGGCATGTTCCTGACGAAGTTGATCCAGCGAACGTGGAAGATGAATTGGCAGCCGTTCGCCAAAGCCACAGGCTGGAGTTGCTGGGCCGCAAAAGCATTACATTTAGCGAGCCAGACCATCTCATCTACCACTCCGATGCGGTGTTGCCTATGCACTCGAACGGCATGCGCTTTACTGCTTATGCATCTGCCCGGCAGCAATTAAAAACGCAGAATTACTATTCGATAGGTGGCGGATTTGTATCCACAGACAGCCCCGACAATCTAAGTGCTGCTCCGATAGAGGTCACTTACGATTTCAAGAACGCGGAAGATTTGTTGTCGCTGGCAACGCAACATGGAAAAACCGTCGCCGAATTGGTGCTGGCCAACGAGATGTGTTGGCGCACCAAAGACCAGATTTACAGCCGTCTTCGCGAGATATGGAAGGTGATGGAAGGCTGCATGCAACGTGGTTTGACCACCGAGGGCATGCTTCCAGGCGGGCTCAACATTCAGCGAAGGGCGCCACGGCTGGGCAAGCTGCTGACCCACAGAATGTCGGAAGACCCGCTCGACGTTATGGATTGGGTCAACGTATATGCGATTGCGGTGAACGAGGAAAACGCCTCCGGCGGACGCGTCGTGACTGCCCCTACGAATGGCGCCGCAGGAATCATTCCAGCGGTACTCAAGTATTACCAGCACTTCTGCAAAGGCGCTTCGGAAGAAGGCATATTCCGTTTCTTTCTTACTGCCGGAGCCATTGGCATCCTGTACAAAGAGAATGCATCGATTTCCGGAGCAGAAGTCGGATGCCAGGGCGAAGTCGGTGTGGCTTGCTCGATGGCCGCCGCAGGGTTGGTGGCAGCTTTGGGGGGTACGAACGAACAGATAGAGAATGCCGCTGAAATTGGTATGGAGCACCACTTGGGAATGACCTGTGATCCAGTGGGCGGGTTAGTGCAGATCCCATGTATCGAACGCAATGCGCTCGGCGCCATGAAAGCCATCAACTCGACTCGTATTGCCATGAAAGGCGATGGATCGCATCAGGTATCGCTCGATCAGGTAATCAAGACCATGTACGAAACCGGCAAGGACATGCAGGCCAGATACAAGGAAACCTCGCAAGCGGGGCTGGCTTTGCACGTGGTGAGATGCTAAAAGAACTTACTCAAAAGTGACCGGGTTGAGCCACTTTTCGACGCCTCCGTGATGGGCGCAAGTACCACTGACGTGATCGCTGTGGCTGTAGGTCTTGTCCTTACATTGAGCATTTACAGTGGAGAACACAATTTGTGCGAAGGGATTGAAAAGGGAACGGGGGCTTTAGCTTGGCTATAGCTGAAATAGCAGAAGCCCCGAGTTTGTGTTGACCCATTCACCTCGACCAGTGGCTCGCTATAGACCCTTGCCGACCTGCTTTCCCTCGAAGTTTCCTTGCGGATCCTGCGTGAGTGCGATCTTTAATCAGCTAAGCTGAAGCTTGGGCTCCGGGCTCACCGCTAACCGGGTAAATCGGTCAACGCCTCGGGGCTTCCATTTTTGCCTTTAGACATCTCATGTTCTCCTCCGCCAGCAGTTCGCTATCAGACCCTCACTGGCCCTCCAGTCGCTTCCGGCTTTCACCGTGCGTGGTGACCTTGTTTGAGCCCCGGACTCGCCGCCAACCGGGAAAACATATTGAAATATCAAAGAACGAGTGTGAATCTACGCTCTTCTAAATTGAAGTCAACGAATTTTATGCGACTTTAATTGCCGTGGAATCAGCAGGTTGCAGGTCGTCCACAAGGGCATGCCATGAAATTTGTGCAGGGGATTTTAAGAGCTTGTAAAAATGCGGTTAAAATTCGAATTTTGCAATTTTCCTGAATGTGCAAATGATGCCCCAAACCGCATAAATGGCGGGCTTTGCATCCATCAGTCAGGTACCAGACGGCTGGTACAGCCATGTCCCAAGGTAATCCAAGCTTTGGTTTCAACAGCAAAATCCCGAATAAAATGGCTTTTGCCCAGCCGTTTGTGATTCTGCATCAATAAACGATAGGAAGCCGATCCCCCATGGAGCAACCGCAATTTGAATTTCTGGTTGTTTGCAGCGATGTTACCGTCTATCGGACGATCACCTCTGCCATTCAGCAGATAAATGGCATGGTCGACTACACCTCCAATACAACCACGGCCCGGGCGTATATTGTCCGCCGCAAGATTGACGGCATCTTTGTGGACACGAACGTGGAAGGGGTAGTTGAGTTGATTCAGAGTGTCCGTCATGGCAGCTCGAACCGCTTTACCGTGATCTTTGCCTGCGCCAGCGCCGCCGATGACGCTGCCAAATTGCTGAGTGCCGGAGTGAATTTTGTATTGCAAAAGCCGCTGCTGGTTGAGGGAGTTGTCCAGGTATTGAACACAGCAGCCCAGATGATGGAGGCGGAGAGAAGACGGTATATGCGCCACCAGCTCATGGTCCCGGTACTCATCAAGCTGCACGAAAGGGAACAGAAGGCCGTTACCTCCAATATTAGCAAGGGAGGGATGGCGGTTCGATGCCAGGATACCTATGAACCCGGCTCATCCATTCAATTTGCTCTTGAGCTGCCGGTGGGAGAGATCAACGGTCGAGGCGAAGTTGCCTGGGCCCATACCGACGGCTTCATGGGCGTGAAGTTCTATCTGCTTGGAGACCAATACAAGAAATCGCTTTCGAACTGGCTGGACCAGCGCAGCGGAGTAACTCTGGAGTAATGATTCCCGACCTTCTGGGAGAATGTCGCTGGATTACTATCCGTGAAAGTCTTGTCCTGCTGCAAAGATTCTCTTTGTCTTTCCTGCGTGTCTTTCGCCCTGACATCGTGTTCCTTCGTGGTTAGGTTTCCTCTGCGTTCTCCGCTCTTTCTTGCGACCTCTGCGGTAAAGTTTTTGACTTTGTTTTTAGTTGCGGCTACGCCGCGCTGGGCTTCAAAGGTTTTTGGTTTATCAGCGCGAATCAGTTGATCAGCGTTATCAGCGGTAAGAAGTTGGTTTGGTCTTCTCCGCGTCTTTGCGCCTCCGCAGTGCGCCAGGTGTTGGTTTTCCCTTTGGTGCGACTGCTGCGCTGTAACCTCTGGTGTTGAAGCCATAGCATTTTTGACAAAAACATATCGTGGCAAATCGTTAACAATCCGTGAACATCCGCGTAGATCCGTGGTAAGGTTTGGTTTCAGCTAAGCTGCGCCGGTGTGGCCGGTCCAGTCGCCCAGTAGTTCGAGCTCTCCGCCTGGATCAGGTTTTTCCTGGGCAGGCTGGAACATGATTCGCTCACCGCGACGAAAATAGTGGCAGATCAGGCTCCAGGTTTCAAACCCGCTTCCTGAAACGGTGACCATGATCGCCTCTGCGGCGGAATCCGCCAGGTTGCCCCAGCCCGCTCCCTCCAATGTTACCTTTGTGCCCGAGTTATCCAGGTAAACATCATTAACAGTGAGGATAGCGGTGGCATTTTTTTCCAGCGCAATTTCCACCAGGTCGGAATAAATCTCTTCACGCTCTTCTTCGCTGTCGTATTCCACTTCAAAGATGAGGTTTTCCTCGGGTGTAATGGCAATCGTGGTTGGCGTAAGATGGTCTTCTTCCTGCATTGAATGTTGCGCTTCATGCAACAACTCGTAGGCGAGCGCTTTCAAGTCAGTCATAAGCAGGTTGACTCCGGCTGCAGAAGCTCTTTCATCGTTTCTCGGCGGCGTATGATGCGCGCGCGGCCACCCTCTACCAAAACTTCCGCTGCCCGCAGGCGGGTATTGTAATTGGATGACAAGGCCATGCCATAAGCGCCAGCATCAAGAATGCAATAATAACCTCCTGGCTCAACCACCGGCAAAACTACATCGCGGGCCAGGAAATCTCCTGTTTCACAGACCGGCCCAACTACGTCCATCTGCATTGGGGGCGTGACAATGCTATTCGTCGATGCAGGAATAATCTCATGCTGGGCGCCGTAGAGTGAAGGCCGCAGCAAGTCGTTCATGGCGGCGTCCACGATGGAGAAATGTTTGCTGCCATTCTTCTTGTTATAGAGAGTGCGGGTGATTAGCGCTCCTGCCGGCGCAACCAGCGAGCGTCCGGGCTCCAACAGAATGTGAAGGTGCAGCTTCCTGATCTGCTGTAAGGGAGTGGTGATCGCCTTGGCATAGTCGGCGGCGAAGTGTGGGAAATCGACCGGCGCGGAGCTTTTGTAGGAGATGCCCAGGCCGCCGCCAGCATCGATAAAGCGTAGCTGGTGTCCGTCTGCCGTGAGTTGCTGGGCCAGCTCTACTGCGCGTTCCAAGGCCGCGCCGAAGGGTGACACGTCGGTAATTTGGGAGCCGATGTGTAAACTTACTCCTGCCACTTTCAAATATTTGTGGGCGGCTGCGCGGCGATACAGTTCGCGCGCCGCGGAGATCGGTACCCCGAATTTGTGCTCTCGCAAACCTGTGGAAATATAAGGATGGGTCTCTGCCGGGACATCAGGATTCACTCGGAAAGCGACGTTGGCTGATTTGCGCAGGCTGGCAGCACATTCACCCAGCAACTCAAGCTCGCCTTCACTCTCCACGTTGAATAAGAGGATGTTCGAGCGCAATGCCAGTTCCAACTCTTCCGCGGTCTTGCCCACGCCGGAAAATACAACTCTTTTGACCGCTCCCTTGTTGGCCAAGCGCACCCGCTCCAGTTCGCCGCCGGACACGATGTCGAACCCCGAGCCGAGCTTGGCCAGCATGCGCAAGATGGTCAGATTGGAGTTGGCCTTGACTGAGTAGCAGATTGTATGGGGCGTGCCGTGAAACGCCTGGTCGAAGGCGCGATAACGTCCTCGTATGGCCGTGGCCGAATAGAGATACAAGGGAGTTCCATATTTTTTCGCAAGCTTGCGTACTGAGAGGCGCTCACACTGCAGCTCTCCATTCTTATATTCAAACGCTGGTGGACGAACAAACATGACCCGCGATTGTAACAGCAGCCAGGAGCGAACAGGCTGCGGAGAATCAATGCAGGTGGAATTCGTAACTACAGCGCGTTTCAAAAATGCCGTTCAGAATTCTTTTGGTGGAAGAGCAGGCCCTTTATAGCTTGCCCTGAGTGTTCATGGGCCTACGCCCGTCCAAGAGGATGAAAAACGTGACAGCAGGCCGTCATTGACTTTAAAGAGCATGGAAATGTTTTTCGACAGAGCGAGTCGAAGGGCCTGCGTTACTGACCCTAAAAACGACCAGGGTTTTTTGGGCCCTGGTGCTAGAGTTTCTACATTCTTGAGACAAAAGCAGTGGAAAGGGCCCTATTGAGCTTGCCCCTGAGCAAAGCCGAGGACTGCGTTAACAGTAACGTTTACGGTCGAAGAACGTTTTATGGTGGAAGAACGGCCCTTCATGGCCGTGTAGAGAGTAGCGTTTAAAGAATGCGCTTTAGCGCTGGTGGCACAGGGTCTAGCTCCGCCTGTGGAAATGCGGTCTCGTGAGAAAATTATCAGGCAAAATCCCTGGTAATGAGTGTTCTGCTGTGGTGGGATAAACTTGATCGAGGCCTCCGAAGTGAAATCGCTACTACAGATCGTTACTGCTCATCCCTACGTTGTACTTTTTCTCGCCGGGTTGCTGGAGCGTGTTGGCTTCCCACTATTGTTTTCTCCGGTGGTGATCGGAGCCGGAGCGCTGTCGGCCATTGGGCAAATGCGCTTTGATCTGGCTGTATGGATTGCTCTGCTGGCATCTATTCCGGGCGACCTGCTCTGGTATGAGCTGGGTAGGAGCAAGGGCGATTCAGTGCTTTCCTTTTTGTGTCGAATTTCTTTCGAGCCAGATAGTTGTGTGCGCCGCTCCAAGCTCCGGTTTGAAAAAGGAGCAACCCGTACTTTGTTGTTTTCTAAGTGGATTCCTGGAATTTCTCATGTAGTGCCTACGATTTCCGGGGTGATCAGGATTGAACGCGAGCGTTTCCTCTTGACCGACACTCTGGGGACAGCTTTGTGGATCGTTGTGATGATGATGATCGGCTATGTTCCCTTGCAACAAGCCCGCGGGTTGGGTTTGGCGCCCGCAATTGCGCCAATTATCTTTGAGGCCGGTATCGTGCTGCTGCTGGGAAATGCCGGAGTAAAGTATATCCGGAAACAGCGTTTTATCAGGGAGTTATATAAGGCCAGAATTACGCCGCAGGAGTTGCTCCTGCTCATCAACTCTCATGAAAAGGTACTGATCGTAGATCTCCGCCATCCATTGGATTCACTGACTGATCCACGCATTCTTCCTGGCGCGGTCCGTATGTTGCCGGAAGAAGTTACGAGCAAGGTTCCTGCTTTACCCAAGAACGAGGAAATCATTCTTTACTGCACTTGACCTAGCGAAGCTACGAGTGCCCGGGTGGCACAACAACTGCAATCACTTGGTATCAGTCGTGTGCGTCCGCTGGAGGGAGGCTTCCGAAGCTGGAAAGAATTAGGTTTTCCGTTGGAAGAACCACTTGAGGCAGTCCGGAGCGCAATGTGGAACTACACTTAGGAGACTCGATGATCGAGAGTTATTCCGTTTCGATTTAGCAGAATTCTGTAACAAACACCCAATGACTAGAGCGTGTTTCAAAAATAGGTTAGGCCCCATTGGTGGAAGCCCCGGACTTTGAGTCCGGGGAGCAGGTCTTTAGAGCCTGCGAAAACAGCGCCTTTCCACCATCGCGGGCTTTTAGCTCGGGTGTTTATTTTCTGGGTCGCTAAAAAGCATGGAAGCATTTTTGAAACACGCGCTAAGCACTGGTTTTCTCCCATTTGACGCGTTCAGGTGTGCATCATAGAATCAAAACAGCGAGTCGTTTTCGACTGGCTCCATCACAACTTGCTGCCCCCTCGTTCAACGGCAGGACAGCTGACTCTGGATCAGCATATCGGGGTTCGAATCCCTGGGGGGCAGCCAATTAGAATCAACAACTTACGATTCGCGGATTCCCTCAAAACAGGTGACCGGTACCAAAAATCGGTACCAATTGATTCGGGAACACTCCGGAACAAGCGTGACAGTACGTAGAAACGCTGGAAAACTCCGTCTTCGCAGTCAGCACTTGCCCGAGTCTTTCAAGCCAACGTAACGCTTGTTTTGGAATCCCTGTGAACACCAGAGCGCGGTTTGACTGAATTTCCGATTCATAGGAAATACAGCAACTGTGAAGAACAAAAAAACTCGCCTCCCTCGCGGTCTGCATTGGAAATCTGATTCTCCGTTCATCTGGTTCAAGTGGCGTGATGACCGTGGAAAGCAACATCGACAATCCACAGGGACGGACGATCCAGTTCAAGCTTTCGCTTTCAGACAAGAATTCATTGAGAAACAGCAACACCAGGTAGAAGTAAAGTGCGTACCAGCCGAGATGGGTAAGTGGCCACTCAAGAAAGCGGCGGAAGAATACTTCAATTGGAAAATGGCAAACAGCTCCGGGGCGACAGTAGCACGTGAACGAAGGATCTTTAAGCCCGTTGAGAAATTCTTTGCCTCTGATTTCCGGGTGAACGCAATTAGGCTCTCCCATATACGGGAATATCAAAAAGAACGCAGGAAGCACGTCAGCTGCACAATGCGCAAGCCAGTGACAGGTCGGACCGTGAACTATGAAATGTTCCTGCTCCGGTGCGTCATGACATACGCGGGCTGCTGGACTGAAGAACTCAGCACCTGACCGTGCGGAGTTGCGGAATTGATTGAAGGAAAACAGCAAGGCAATGTTGCTGCCGCGCTTTTTCGAGTACGAAGAGCGGTTGCGTGATCGCGATCCGGCTTGCATTCCCATAAGCCCTTTTGTGGTCAACTTCCGGATACCGACGAAGCGTCCAGAACCGCGCGTGGTTCGAGTCCCGTCGTCCCTGCCATTCCTTCCAAATGGGCGCCACTATCTCCCGACGCTAACCGAGGCCCAGACCATAACAGCTGGTTGGGGTTGCCAATTCCGCCAATGGTCGCTTTACATTGTCTTAGAAGCAGTTGTTGCGAGTTGCTCTTTCGCCTTATTCTCAGCGGGAATAATTACCCTTTCCTCTAAGTGCGCTAGGAGTTCCTCCTGAGTTTGATAAAGCACAGGTTCTAAAACCCAAGAATAACGCCGGAAGTGCTCGAACATGCTGTATTCCTGCTGCGACGCGAGCAGTATTGGTTGAACTGGCACCGAAGGGAGGTCCGGCACGATACGTTCCAACTCCTGAGGAATACTCTTCGCTTCTGTGATATCGGCAATCACGAAGCGGGCCATATGGGCGAGGATCGAAATGGTCTCTGTCAGATCTCTGTTTGCAGGCTTCTCAAAATCGAACACCACGGGCGAGTAGTCCCGTTTTTGGAGTTCATCCCGGATCGCGTCTAGAATTGCCTTTCGCTCCGGCGTAAACCTACCGAGAACCAGCACCACCTTGGATGTGATTGTGTCGATAAGGTGTCTGATCTTTTCGTTGTGGAGCAGAAGGTAAATGAATTGGTCGACTTCGAGGTTATCAACCGTGATCGTGGGTTCGTCGTGATCGGTAATCACCAGATTTGACTGAGTTGCGCCCTTTAACGTGATGCCCCAGGCGGAAATCCCGTAAATCCTACAACGCGAAATGTTAGCGTCCACCAATCTGGTCTTGATCAGAACACTGCTAGTGAGGTTTGCTTCCGAAAGGTCCGCACCGCTGAAATCTGTCTCGCAGAGGTCGGCGTGCGAGAGATTTGCTTTGCTGAGCTTGGCGGATCGGACGTTCCCACGTGTGAGCCTGGCCCAACTAAGATCTGCTTGAGTCAGAATGGCTTCACTAAGGTCTGCACCTTTGAGGTTTGCCCCTTCAAGGTCTGCTAAGGCCAAATTCGCTTCTCGGAGATGGGAGTTCACTAAATCAATGCCCTTTAGGCATGCATTGAACAGATTAGCTTTTGTCAGATCTGCGGACCAGACTTTTGCGTCACCGAAGTCTGCGTGCGTGAGATTCGCACCGACCAGACGCGCATACAGAAGCTGAGCGCCGCTAAAATTAGCTTCGGTAGCATCCGTCCCGGAAAGTGTCGCCGCACACAAATTTGCACCCATGAGCTTCGCAGACCTAAGATCCGAGTTGGTGAGATCGGACTGGCTCAGATCCGCTTCCTCGACGTTTGCAAAACATAGTTTTATTCCCTGGAGCTTCCTTCCGACTAAATCTGCCTTCGCGAGATCAGGGCAAACGTCGGGTTGGCGTTCCCGCCATGCATTCCAGGCTGTGACACCTTGCTCCAGCATGCTGAGGTGTTCGGGATTCGGCACTGTTCCCTCACATGAAGAAGTATGCTGCCGCAGAAACTCCCCCACAACGGGATATTCTCAATGTCAGCCCGTGTAGTGTAAGGGAGCCAGCGGTAAAGTGCCACCACCCCGCGACGATATGGGCTAACCAGCTAAGGGCGAGTGAGCCTGTCGAACGCGTTTATCCTGATGGTGCTGGGCCGGATGTGAAGGGTCATCTCAAGGTGTGTTCACGGAAACTAAAAAATCGTCATTTTTAACGGAAAGTCGTTCCTTCACGGTCTGCGTCTAATGAAAAAGCACGTATCTAAGCCCGACGAGCGCCGTATAACCGACACCGCCGGAACCCCAATTCTCGCTCGTCATACGGATAGGCGGGCCGAGAGTTGCGCCAAAGGAGAAAACTGATGCAATTTGAGCAACCGAGTTTCCAGATGAACGGCTCAAATTGCTCTTCGTGTGCGCCCACCCGGCGATTGAAGACTCAAACTGTCGCACGAAAAGTGGGCATCGAGAAAAGAATAGGATGGCACACCTTCAGACACTCCTATGCCAGTTGGCTATTAATAAAGCTTCTGGGCACTGACAGCAAAGTCATGCAGGAGCTGATGCGTCACGCTTCGCTGCTTACAACTCTCAACACCTATACAGAGGCAATGACGACGGCTAAATGTGCGGCCCAGAACGGGGTGATGTCATTACTGTTCGGTCACGACGACGAAGACCAGCTCACTTGGCTACACATCGCGAGGACTTGAAAATGATCCAGGAGATAATGTGCCAGACAGCAACCCGCCTTACGATACTGACCCAAACACTGAATCCCGCCCAGCTCACCCTAGATACGACCAAAGCCGTGAAAATCATTAGAATGTGCTCAAGGGGGAATCCGACTAATGCCAAAGGCAGACCCCAAGGAGCCGCAGCCAGAGCGTATCGAGCACACCGAGGCACAGCCCCGTCAGGAGCGAGAAGAGCTGCAGCGAATCGTTGATCTTATTCCACAGCAAATCGTCGTGTTGAATCCGGAGGGGAAAGCACTCTATGCGAACCGTGTCTCCATGGAGTACACAGGATTGTCTCTCGAGGAAGTGCGAGCCGACGATTTTCGCGATCGCGTATTCCATCCGGAGGACATTCAGAGGCTTCGAGAACAACGCCAGAACGCACTCGCCGGCACAATTCCTTTCGAAAACGAGCAACGTGGCTTAGGAAAAGACGGCAAATATCGGTGGTTCATGATCCGTTATAACCCATTGCTGGGCGAGAACAGAAAAGTGATTCGCTGGTACGCAAGCGCCACTGACATTGAGGAGAGAAAGCAAACGCAGGAAGCTCTAAGAAATGCGCTCGACCAGGTGCAAAAATCCGAAGCCAAACTTCGGCAGGTGATCGATACCATCCCGACACTGGTCTGGTGCGACCTGCCGGATGGTCCAAACGAGTTCCTGAACAAGCGATGGCATGAGTACACGGGCCGCTCCCCGGAAGAATCGCATGGTTGGGGATGGCAAGCTACCTTCCACCCGGAGGACCTGCCACCGCTAATGGAAAAATGGCGAGAGCTATTGGTCTCGGGAGAACCAGGCGAGATCGAGGCGCGTCTTCGCCGACACGATGGCGTCTATCGGTGGTTTCTTATTCGCGTCGAGCCGTTCCGCGACGAAAGCGGAAAACTTGTCAGGTGGTACGGAACCAGCACGGATATTGAGAACCTCAAGCAAACAGAAAGAAAGTTGAGGGAGGACAAGCGCGAACTTCGTCAGCTCACAGACACGATATCGCAAACGATTGTGGTTCTGGACCCGTTCGGAACGCCACTGTACGCGAACGAGGCGACGCTCGAGTACGCGGGTCTCAGCAGCGAAGATGTGGTTGCTCCCAATTTTCGAGAGCGACTCTTTCACCCAGAGGACCTCGAGAGATTGCGGGACCATCGAAAGGTTGCTCTTGGGCAGGGACTCTCCTTCGAAGTCGAACACCGAGCGCTTCGCAAAGACGGTCAGTATCGCTGGTTCCTGACTCGTTACAAGCCTTTCCGAAACGAGGAAGGACAGGTGATTCGCTGGTACGCGGTGGGTACCGACATTGATGATCGTGTCCGGGCCGAAGAGAGGACACGCAATGAGAATCTGGCATTGCGAGAGCAAATCGATCGTGATTCGATGTTCGAGGACGTCGTGGGCTCTTCGGAAGCGCTGCGTAAGGTGCTGCGCCAGGTCGACAAGGTGGCCGCTTCCGACTCCACCGTTTTGCTTTTAGGCGAAACTGGTACTGGCAAGGAATTGATTGCTCGCGCCATCCACAAGCGATCCAGGCGTGCGGAACGAGCATTCATCGGCGTGAATTGCGCCGCCATCCCGCTTTCTTTGATTGCGTCGGAACTCTTCGGCCACGAAAAAGGCGCCTTTACGGGTGCGACGCAACGCCGCATGGGACGCTTTGAATCGGCCAACGGCGGCACGATCTTTCTCGACGAAGTCGGCGACTTACCTGCGGAAATCCAGATTGCACTGTTGCGAGTTCTGCAAGAACGTGAAATCGAACGCGTTGGCAGCAGTCGGCCAATTCCGGTCGACGTGAGAGTGGTTGCAGCCACGCATCGCGACTTGAACGCGCTTGTTGCCGAAGGCAAGTTCCGCCAGGATCTTCTGTACCGGTTGAATGTCGTGCCTATTCAGATGCCGCCGTTGCGCGAACGAGTATCTGATATTCCCTTGCTGGTTGAGTATTTTATTGATCGCTTCGGAAAGAGGGCTGGAAAGAAATTAAGAACGATCGACAAGAAGTTTTTAAAGGTGTTCCAGGCATATGGCTGGCCAGGGAATGTCCGTGAACTACAAAACATAATCGAGCGCGCCGTGATCCTCAGCGACGATGACACCTTGGCCGTGGACGAGACATGGCTGAAGTGGGAACCAGCCCAAAATCCAGTGCGGGCCCGTGCGCTCGATACCGCCCTCGTGAGGCAGGAGAAGGAAATGATTGAAGCAGCGCTAGCAGAAAGCCAAGGCCGAATTTCGGGACCCGCCGGTGCGGCAGTTAAACTCGGTCTGCCGGCACGGACCCTCGACTCCAAAATCAAGCGTTTGAAAATCAACAAATATCGATTCAAAGGCCCACAGAGTGACTGATCGGCTGTTGAGCGCCGATCGCGTTTTCCTCATCAGACAGGAATTCCTGAAATTTAAGGACTGCCCACAACTCTAACTTCTATCCCTGCAAGGAATTGCGAATGGCTTGGTTATTGCATTCATCCGACTGTTCTTCAGAACAGAGATCCATGACGCTGAAGATCAAGCGGATTGCTGGCAAGCGCGAGATACGGATTTATTTGAGCGGGCAGCTTCGATCTGAGCACCTTGATCAGTTGAACTCTGAGGTCGAGCGTGGCGGACCACGCGTCACGTTGGATCTGGAGGAACTCGATCTGGTGGATCTCGAAGGTGTTCGTTTTCTCAACGCGTGTGAGTCGGCAGGGGTCTCGATCCTGCACTGTTCGCCATACATCAGGGAATGGATGCTGCAGGAGAGAAGCCGACCGAAAGATCATCCGGAACTTGGATGATTCATTGAAGCTGAAACTGGAGAGGAGAATAATCATGAAGAAGATTTACGGGGTTGTAACGCTCGTTGCTATGCTGACTGGCGCGATTCTGCTGCAGCAGAGGACTGTTAAAGTTGCGGCAGCGGCCGCGCCAACCGGGATCAAGAACGTGGTTCTGGTCCATGGCGCATTCGCCGATGGCTTCGGCTGGGATGCCGTCGCGAAGCTCCTTGAGAAGGATGGCTACACGGTGTCGGTGGCGCAGCCCCCCGAGACTTCCTACGCCGACGATGTAAAGTACACGAGGGCCGCAATCGACGCCATGAACGGCCCGGTTGTTCTGGTCGGTCACAGCTACGGTGGGTCCATCATTACAGAAGCCGGCAACGACTCAAATGTTGCGGCACTGGTCTATATTGCTGCCTTTGCGCTCGATGAAGGTGAAAGCTGTGCGACGATCGAGCAGGCTTTGCCGCCGGCCACCAAAGCAATCAAGCAGGACGGCAACGGTAATTTTTGGATAGACCAGGAGCATTTTACGGCCGACTTCGCGGCGGATGTTCCCCCAGCCGTATCCCACTTCATGGCCGTGTCGCAGGTTCCGATCTCCGCGGACTCGTTCACCCACAAGGTCACGGCGCCCGCCTGGAAGTCCAAGCGCACTTGGTACATGGTGGCGACAGCAGACCGGTCGATCAATCCGGACCAGGAACGCATGATGGCGAAGCGCGCCAATGCCAAGACGGTCGAAGTGAATGCCAGCCATGTAGCCTACATGTCTCACCCGAAGGAAACGGCCAAGCTCATCGAAGAGGCTGCTACCTCTGCGCCCGTCCATCAATAACCTGCAATCTTGATCAAGGGGTTAGTTCGCCAAGTGCGTTCTCGCGGCTTAACCCGCATCGCTCGAGAGTGGGCCTCCGCCGATCCTGACGACATCGGCAGAGGCCTCGATGAATGTCGTCGTCTGAGGAGAATACGAGGAGAATACAATGACGGATCGTATCACCATAAAAGGGCGAGATGGCGCATTTGTCACCTATATCGCGCGTCCGAAGGTCTTGCCAGCCCCTGCTGTCGTCGTTTTGCACGAGGTGTTTGGGGTGAACGCCGACATCCGCAAGACCTGCGACGAACTGGCAGAACAAGGCTTCCTTGCGGTCGCGCCAGACCTGTTCTGGCGGCAGGAGCCGGGCGTCGACCTTAACGTTACCTCCGAGGCCGACTGGCAACACGGCCTTCGTCTGTACGGAGCTTATGACCGAGACGCGGGCGCCAGGGACGTCAAGGACACCGTTAACGCAGTACGCAACCTCTCGGAGTGCAACGGCAAGGTTGCCGTCCTCGGCTATTGCCTCGGTGCGCTGATGGTCTTCGTGACAGCCGTGCGCTGCCGCGGCGTCGACGCCGCGGTCGCTTATCACGGGGGCGATACTGAAAAATATCTGGAAGAGGTTGATGGGCTTAATGCGCCCCTTCTAATGCATCTGGCCGAGGAGGATGAGTTCATTTCCAAGGCTACGCAAGCTCAGATTAAAGCGGCACTTGCTAAGAAGGCAAACACGACAGTCTACAGCTATCCGGGTCAGAATCATGCCTTCTCTCGGCACAACGGGGCGCACTATAACGCTGCGGCGGCGGCACTCGCCAATGGGCGGACAGGCGAGTTTCTGCATCAACACCTGCGGTGACCTTCGGTCGCTCCAGCGTTGCGGGCGACTGGAGCGCCTTCGCCTTCCGTCAGAATGATGTTTTTGCTCAGATGAGAGGCGCAGTCGAAAAAGGCTGAGCGATGCTATCCGTTTAGGAAGTGACATCAGAAAATAAACCGTCGCAACTCAGGAGGATCTGATGAACGCTGATGTTCTGACGACAAGAGCAGCCGATGGAATTGCGGTGATTACGCTTGGTAGCGCAAAACGCATCTACTTCGACGCGGAGATGGGCGACGCGCTCACCGAAGCGTTGGACGGATTCGCGGGCGACCCCAACGTTCGCGTTGTCATCGTGACTGGCGGCGCACCCGGCTATTTCAATCGTCATTTTAATATCCCTGCACTTATCCAAATCGCGGAATCCCTGCGCGCTTCCGGTCGCCAGTGGCCCGAGAACGCCACCTACAACGGCGGATTCTTCGATAAAGCCATGGCGCTGTGCGAGAGCATGCCAAAGCCGGTAATTGCGGCCATCTCCGGCACAGCCCTAGCCGGTGCCTTCGAGTTCGCGCTCTCTTGCGATCTTCGTATTGCCGAGGATGGCGACTACCTGATCGGGTTGCCGGAGGCAGACCTTGGTCTCCTTCCCGGTGCCGGCGGCACGCAAAGGCTGCCGCGCACCATCGGAACACCATCTGCACTCATGCACATTCTCATGGGTCAGCCACTGAATCCGCGTGAAGCCGAAAGGAAGGGACTGGTGCACGAAACGGTCAGCGGCAAGGCTCTCGATCGCGCAATGGAGATTGCGCGGCGCCTGTCGTCGCATACGCCGGAATCGCTCGCCTACATTAAACGTCTCGTCCGCAACGCCACGGAGACGCCGCTGGCGCAAGGCCTTGCGCTTGAACGAAATCTCTTCTTGAAATTATGCGTCAGCGAGTCTGCACTCGTGCGCATGCGTTCCTATGAAGAAAAGAAGATCACCTCGCCGTCCCGCGGTTTCGAGGTCTAAGACAGGGAGAAACATATGGCTAATACTAATTCTGCGGCGCACGTGCGGGTGATCGAGGAAACGCCTGCGTATTGGAGGGTTGTGTTCGATTACCCGCCTTTCAACATCGTAGACGCCGGCATATTCGAAGCCCTACAGGATCTGCTCACGCGAATGAACGCCAGCCCGAGCCTACGGGTCGTCGTATTCGAAAGCGCGAACCCCGAGTTTTACCTTGCCCACTTTGATTTGACCGGCAAGATAGGAAACATCATGACTGCTGTCGGGGTTTCGGGCCTCCCGATCCTGATGGATACGTTCGTGCGTCTCACCAAGTCCCTGGTGGTCAGCATCGCGAAGATACGAGGCTGTGTCCGGGGCGTGAGCAGCGAGTTCGTCCTCGCCTGCGACATGCGCTTCGCGTCGCGCGAGAACACGCGACTCGGCCAACCCGAAGTCGGGGTAGGATTGCATCCCGGCGGCGGGGGTACGGAACGTCTTCCACATCTGGTCGGTCGTGGTCGGGCGCTCGAAATCGTTCTCGGCGCGAATGACTTCGACGGCGATACCGCAGAGCGATATGGATACGTCAACCGCGCACTTCCGGACGCGGAGCTGGACAGCTTCGTCGACGCGCTCGCGCGCCGGATCGCCTCCTTCGACCGGCGTGCCATCGCCGCCGCGAAGAATCTCGTCAACCATGTTTCGTTGCCGTCCACCGACCGGCTCCTCGCCGCCATCACTTCTTTTGACACCGCGCTGACTTGGCCTGAAACGCAGCAGCGAATCCAAGCTCTGTTGGAGCGCGGACTCCAACGAGACAGCAACTTCGAAACTCATTGGCCCGTGGTGCTCGGCACGCTCTTCGAGACGTAATCACCTTGTGGCGGTACGCAGCATAGCCAATGTAGTTGAAATCAAAAAAGGAGAGGATATGAAATCGAAATCTACAGAAACCAAACCAAGTATCGTGTTCTGCCACGGGCTCTGGGCCGATGGCTCGTGCTTCAACAAAGTGATTCCCACGCTCCAGGCCGAAGGGCACGGAGTGATAGCCGCCCAGTACGGGCTCGACACAACCGCGGACGACGTCAGCAGCCTTAGTAACTGTTCAGTTGGGTTGTGATGATTTTTCGTCCAATCCGGCTGAACGGTTACATGATCGAGCATGTCTTTTTGCATTGGGAAGGCCTCAGGCAGGAGCTTCGAGATGATAAAAAAATCGAGATCGAGCGATTCAGCCTTACCTCTTCTAAACCGTTCGATCAGGTTGTGGCGGCTCTTATAGCTAGCCTGTTAGCTCCTTGTGGGAATTCTGACGCTCTGGAGGTTGCCGGCAATTTGGACATGAAAGTCGAAGAACTCCTGCGAAAGGCTGCATCTTGAACATGACTCGCTGTCATTGAGAATTTTATGCGGCCGTAACTGACCGGGTTGAATCTACTCTAAGGCACGTCCCGTACGGAAAGGAAATCCCCATGGCTACCAGAGCTGAAGTCGAACAACGGCGCAAAGCGCCGTTGCGTACACCCAATAATTTGGGGGCGAACACCAAAGACATTGCTGGGGCGCTCAACGCGCTTCTTGCCGACGTCTTTGCTCTATACCTCAAGACCAAGAATTTTCACTGGCACGTAAGCGGCCCGCACTTCCGTGATTACCACTTGTTGCTGGACGAGCAGGCAGACCAGATTTTCGCGATCAGCGATGCCATCGCGGAAAGAGTGCGCAAGATCGGCGGCACGACTGTGCGCTCCATTGGTCACGTCGCCAAGCTGCAACGAATCGCCGATAACGACGCTGATTATGTTGACCCTCAGGACATGCTGGCTGAATTGCGCGAAGACAATCGTGCTCTCGTTGCCAGCATGCAGGCGGCGCATGATCTCTGCGAAGAAGCCAGCGACGTTGCAACCACCAGCCTGCTGGAAGTTTGGATCGACGAAGCTCAGCGGCGCATCTGGTTTCTATTCGAAGCCACTCGTACTCGATAGCACTAACGCAAACGTGTGTGCATTCGCTAATCGGCGTTGAAAGGAGATGCGCTCGGGTCCATCTCGGCAACACTTAGCTGACATCAAAAGTCTGAACAACGGGGAAAATGGGTAAAGCTACATTGAATATAGCACCGCCCGATGGGTTATTCTCGGCCCAGAGTCGGCCGCCGTGGGCTTCGACGATGGAACGCGATACCGCCAGACCGATCCCCATTCCATTTGTCTTTGTAGTAACAAAAGCATGGAAGATTCTTTCCTGATCGGCAACTCCCGGCCCATTGTCTATCACCTGAATGAGCATCTGATTTTGATCCGTTGCGGATGCTCGAACGATTATGTGCGGAGAAATTTGGCGACCCTCGAACGCTTCCATCGCATTCGAAAGCAAATTGATGAACACCTGCTGAATCTGAGTCACGTCAACGGAAACCGTGGGGAGATGCTCATCCAATTGCCAATCAATAGGAACGTCGTGCTTTCTTGGGTCCCCATGCAGGAAACGAACTGCTTCACGCACCACGTCCCGGATACTTACTTGCGTTTTTTCGAAGGCTTCGTGTTTGAAGAGTCCACGAATGTGAAGCATGACCTCGTCGGCTGCACGAGCATCCCTTATTATTCGCTCAATCGACGCCTTGGTCTCCAGCAGATTTGGCGGATTCGCCGCCAACCAACGCTTGCCGGCTTGGGCGTTAGCAAGTACTGACATGAGCGGTTGGTTGAGCTCGTGAGCGATTGAAGCCGACAGCTCAGCAACAGTCGCGATTCTTGAAGCCTCCGCCAGGTAGAATTCTGCTTTCTTCCGCTCTTCAATGTCAGTGACGACACCATACCATTTGACGATATTTCCGGCTTCATCTCGCAATGGCACGCCGCGGTCTAAATGCCACCGATGCTGTCCGTCCGCACGGCGGAAACGCACCTCACTTTCGTGAGGCTTGCCGGTGGCAACCGACGCCACCCATTTACTCAAGTGTTGTTGAAGATCATCGGGGTGAATTGCCGCCTGCCAGCCTGACCCGGCTGCTTGTTCCGCCGATAACCCCGAGTACTCTACAAATCGTTTGTTAACGTAATTATTAGAGCCGTCGGGCAGTGCGCTCCAGGCTATCGTCGGAATAGTATCGATCACCTCGCGAAGCTCTTTTTCGCTTCGGCGTAATTCCGCCTCACTGCGCTGTAAGGCTTGCTCGGCGCGCTTCGCGTCGTCGATGTCGTGATTAACTCCTATCCAATACAGCAGAGTTCCATCGCTCGCTCGAAGGGGCTCGGCGCGACTGAGGAACCATCGGTACTGCCCTTCAGCGTTACGGACTCGAAAGCTTACCTCGTCGGCGCGGCTCGTGCGTAAGCAGGTTGACCAGACTCTCCGTGTCTCTTCGTGATCATCCGGATGAAGAAAGGGGACATGGGAATCCCAGGCCGCCCGTGTATCTACACCAGAACGCAAAGGGTGGTCCTTCGGGAGGCCTCCGTAATCCGCGGCTTCCTTATTCAGGAATGTGAGCCCGCCGGATGGAAGAGCGTACCAGGCATGTGCGGGAATCACGTTAAGAGTGCTTTGTAATTCTACCCGCTTCGCTTCGGTAATATCGATGACTGCCCCGGCAAATTCGTAGGTTTCATTCGACAAGCCCGATCGCTTCGCGAGGACTCGAACATGCTTGGTGCGACCGTCGGGAAAGAGAAGACGATGCCCAAAATCGACCGCGCCGTGGCTGCGCAGCGCGTTTTCCAACGCCTCATTCACCAGATTCCGATCCTCGGGATGAACCCGTTCCAGAGCCATGTCTAGCGTGATTTTCCTCGTCGGATCATATTCGAAGATTCGGTAGGTTTCATCCGACCAGTAATCAAATCCCTTGGATGGGTCAAAAAACCAACAACCGATCTGGCCAAGGCGTTGCGCCTCGGCCAGATAGAAAGAACTTCTTTCAGGCTCCTGAGTGCTCCCATGTAGATGCTCTTCGGCCTGCTTTATGTGCTGGATCTCGACACTCGATCCATTCCAGTTGATGATTCTTCCATCGCCATCGCGGAACGCGATATGGTGGAACAGCATCCAGCGATATTCCCCGTCAGCCCGGCGTATTCTGGCCGTTCCCTCGAAGGGCATGCCAGTTGTGATCGACTCTTGCCACTTCTGCACAAAAGCCCGGACGTCCTCCGGATGAACATTGGAGGTCCATTTCCAACCCAGGAGGCTTTCTAGCGGCTGCCCAATGAAGTCGAGCCACGTTCGATTGAAGAAATCCAGGTCGCCATCACGTCGAGCTGTGTGGATTAGCGCAGGAGACGAGTCAATAATCTGGCGAAAGTTCGGCTCGCCAGCCTTGTCATTTTCTGCCTGCAGAGGCGGATGCGGACATGAGGCGGCGAGGCCTATGCTGGTTTGCCGGTCTTCGTCGGCAATCAGAATAGAAGAGTTTTGCTGAATTTGCATAATCCACCGGAGACGAAAGGCTGTCGGATTCTGTGTCCAGTCTTATGTACTGTTGGCGACTGGCGCCTGATTCACCTGTGAGCCCCGGGATTGCCGGAGGAGGCACCAGAAGTGTGACAGTTCCGACACGATGCTTTCGCATTGACAATCTCGACTGTCAGTTCCGTTGGCGGAGCTTGTACTTTTTACCTGGTCGCGAGCATGCCCCTTTTTGATGCGTGGCGACGCCTAAAAAAGCTTTCGCTGCGAAAGCGCTCACTGAGAATTTGATCCTTAGCCGTTTCACCGACAATGCATCTCCATATTATTTTTTTATTATTTTGGATATCTTATTGAAAGAGCGAACGTTAGGCTCTAACTGGCAAGCCGCAATCCAGGTGAGGTGCATTTATGGATGCCCGGCGTAACGAGGTCTATGGCCATTCACGTCTCAGAACGAGTGCGATTCGGAAGTTTTGAGCTGGACTTCCGAACCGGCGAACTTGTGGCGAATGAGCCAGGGGTTGACGGCGCTCCGCCTCGGAAGGTTCTGCTCCGGGAGCAGCCATTCCAGATTCTTCGAATTCTCATCGAACGCCGGGGCGGAATTGTGACCCGGGATGAGATCAAGAAGGTGCTCTGGCCGAATGACACTATTGTCGATTTTGACCGCAGCATTAACGTCGCGATGGCGATATTGCGGAAGGCCGTCGGTGATGCCGCTGAGAACCCCAAGTATATTGAGACTCTGCCGCGCCGAGGATATAGGTTCATCGTCCCGGTCGAATGGCAGGAAAGCTCTACTGAAAACCCGAAAGTAGAAGATCTGCAAACCTCGGCAGCCGAGCTGCGCAAGGATCTACTGCCAGTCCAGAAAGAACTGCGTCCCGGCGTTCACTTGGCACGAAGTTGGCTGGCGATGGCTGCGGCGATCCTGGTTCTCTTTACCGCTGGTGCGCTTTACTGGCGCTTTCACAGTAGGATTGCGTTTTCTTCCTCCGACACTCTGGTTCTTGCCGGCATGAATAATCAAACTGGCGACGCTGCTTTAGATGACGGCATGAACATAGCTCTGCAAGTCGCCTTGCAGCAAACTCCATATCTCAATCTCCTGGGCGGCGATAAGGTCCATGAGACCCTTCGGCTGCTTCGACTGGGCGAAGATACCAGGATCACGCCGGATGTAGCTCTCGAGGTCTGCCGGAAAACGAATAGTCGCGCGGTCATTTCCGCTTTCATTAGCGACGCGGGCAACCGTTTCCGTATCGAGTTGAGTGCAATTGACTGCCAATCCGGCAAAACTCTGCAGCATGTGGTTCATGAAGCGGAAACTCGCGAAGACATCGTGCGGACTCTTGGTTCATGTGCGTCCCAGATGCGTTTAAAGCTGGGTGAATCGAGCGACTCTGTGCGCAGATTTAATCAACCTCTTGATCAAGCGACCAGTTCTTCACCGGACGCCCTCCAATTTCTGGTCTTAGGCTACAAAAAGCAGCTAAGCGGGGATGTCCCCGGCGCCCTGGCCTACTATGGGCGCGCCATCGAGAAGGATCCGAACTTCGGACTCGCATACGCAGCCCAGGCCAGCGGGAACGATTGGCTTCATAAGCATGAGCTGGCTTTGGTCGGATCCTCTAAGGCCTTCGAACTACGCAGCCGGCTAGCGGTCCCCTCACGCTTTCAGGTGGAAACACTCTATTACGGGGAACGACAGGAGTGGGACAAAGAGTGCCCCGTCGCCCAGCAATGGGTGCAAGCCTTTCCACGCGACGTTATCGCGCGAACGAATTTCTCCGTCTGCCTCGCATACTTGGGACGGCACGACGAGGAGTTAGTTCAATCGCGCGAGGCGGCGAGGCTTCTACCCAGCGAGCCCACTCTAGTGCATCTGGTGAGTGCAGCAATATATGCACAGCGAATCGACGAAGCAAGAGAGGCGTATGATGAGGCGATCTCACGTCGATTGGACTCCCCTCGCCTTCACTTGTATCACGCGCTCCTGGCATTCCTTCAAAATGACACCTCCGAAATGCAGAAGGAGTGGGCCTGGGCAGCACAAGATCCTGTCCGAGGCCGCTTTGTTCTTTATCGGGAATCGAGAGCCGAGGGTTTCTATGGCCGTTCCCGTAACGCTCATCGCTTAGCGCAGCTGGATGTAGATTCCTCCACGAAAGCGGGGTTCGTGCCGGATGCTGCCGGTTTTGAGACCCTCGAGGCTTTAATGGATGCCGAGATCGGTAATCTGCGACAGAGTCAGGCATTGGTTAAAGACGCAGTCCGGAAGAGCCAGGATCGCAATGTCCTGATGCTGGCCGTATTCACATTCGCCCGTGCGGGAGATACAAAACAGTCTCAAGAGCTAATGGAAAAGTTGAACCAGCTCTTCCCCAACGACTTTACGATTCAAGCTTTCAGCTTGCCTGCGACGCGAGCTGCCATAAAGCTAAAGGAAAATGATCCTGTGGCTGCAATTGAAATTCTTCGGTCGGTCACCCCGTACGACCTGGCTGTCACCGAAGGACTCTACTATGTGTATCCTGCGTACCTTCGCGGTTTTGCTTATCTCCAGCTCAAGCGAGGGGACCTTGCAGCAGCCGAGTTTCGAAAAGTTCTCGAGCATTCCGGTGTCGGTGCCGGTTTCGTAACTGGCGCTCTTTCCATCCTGCAGTTGGCGCGTGCCCAGGTACTCATGCACGATGAAAAGGCAGCGCGGAAATCGTATGAAGATTTCCTGGCGCTCTGGAAAAACGCCGATCCCGACCTGCCCATATATAAGGAAGCCATAGCGGAGTACGCTGTCTTACCCAAGACGAAGCAGTAACATTCCCGCCTGAACAAGCTGCAGCCAAGGCCTGATGTGATGCAAAACGAGCTGTAGCAACTTAATCGGGATTTGATCTATTGCACACTGAGCCAATTAGATCCACAAGTGCATCACAATCCACGGGCTTTCTGAAGAAGCCGATTGCGCCTCTTTCAAGATAAAAGCTTTCGGAATTTTCCGAGGGCTTTCCAGTAATAAGCACTACTGGAACCGCACAGTTGCTGCTCCTGATGTGTTGGAGAAGGCCGAGCCCACTCATTTTTTGCATCTCGATGTCGGCGATGATACACATGCACCTCGAGAGTGCATCCGATCCCAGAAATTGCTCCGCTGAAAGATAGCTTTCTGCCTTATACCCACATGAGGCAAGAAAATTAAGTAGCGATTCGAGAACTCTGGGATCATCGTCTATGACCGCGATCGTGCGAGCCTGTAGGTTCATCTCAAACCCAATCCTCGCCTGCATTTCTACAGGAATCCGCGAAAATCTTCTCTCATGTATTCCTGTTAGGTGTCCCGGTCGGCTCAAGTTTGAGCTTGGCCGCCAGCTTGACGAGAGTGGCAAAAGAGTCTGCTTCCATCTTTCGCATAATGTGTCCCCGGTGAATTTGGACGGTGTACTCAGTGATCCCCAACTCGAATGCAGCTTGTTTGTTTAGCAAACCGTTGACCAATAGCGGCAGTACCTCTCGCTCTCGTGGTGTAAGAGACTTATATCGAGCGACCAACTTTGCATGGTCGATCGCGTCTCGGCGGTTCGCGCGATCCTGCTGCAACACTCTTGCAACGGAAGCGAGTAGCACAGCTTCATCAACCGGTTTCGTCAGGAAGTCAATCGCTCCTCCTTTCATCGCAGTCACTGTCGACGGAATGTCGCCCCGGCCAGTGATGAAGATGACAGGAATCGATGTCTTAGCGGAAATCGACTTCTGCACCTCTAGCCCGCTCAATCCCGGCATCTTAAGATCCAAAATCAAGCAAGCCGATGAGTCCTCACGCTGAAAATCAAGGAACTCTTGACCTGAAGTGAATATCCGGACGTCCTTACCGCTCGCTCGTAAAAGCGAAGATAAGGCCTCCCTCACCCGAGGGTCATCGTCGACGATATAGACCATCTCCTTTGTCGGTTCCATAAAAGCCCTGAGGCAAAACCACCCGGCCATCTACGGGGTGTTGCACAGCACATTTCTCATCGACTTGAGTCGGCATCTTAACCGAAGAAAAGCGTGCCGAAAACACTCTATGAATCATTATAGAGATTCGAGCGGTTCCCAGATCAGGCACAGTTCATTACATAAATATGGAATAGATTCCTTTACGGCCCTGATTCTCCTGCGATGAATGTGCCTGCGAGATTGGGCGAGCACTCCGGTCTCGCAGACTCCGACCGATCGCCTGACAATACTAGGAACATGTAATTTATTTGGTTTTTCGCGACTGCTACTATCCAGACGAAGGCGGCCTTTTCGCCGGTGTGAACATCTAGGTGAGCCCGAAGCCGGAATGCCGCCTAAGGAATGAACAACACCGTTGCTCGTTGCCGAACTGCGCAAGAGCTTCGCTCAAGTGCGCTGACTACGGGATAGATTTTCCGATGACCGCGTGTTTGTGCCTGGCCTAACGGTTCAGAGGCTTTCAACGGGATCAATACGAGGAGGTGATGAGTAATGTCATCGAAACCGAGGGAACATCAAAGAGTGGAGCCCCATGCGATGTCCGCCACCCAGGCGGAGGCGGCGGAGACCAAAGTAGCGGATTCGGCGCGCCACCAAGAACTCCGAATTCGCGCATATGAAATCTATCTCGAACGTGGCGAGCAACACGGCCGTGACTTGGATGATTGGCTTCAGGCTGAACGTGAGCTAACGACGAATCACACCCGCGAGTAGCACCGGGCGAGGTGATTGATCGGAGCCAACTCTGCTTCATCCGAAATGTACAAAAAACAGATGACGAAAATGCGAGACGGTTACAAACGAAAGCGCGACCAATACAGACCCACGCGGCGTGACGTTATGACCGCGCTGGTCGCTACGTCACTCTCGATGAGGCTTGCCTCGAGAACGGGACTCATCCACAACCAAGCTACCTCTGAGGGGAATGTCCACATGGCACAAACCATCGAAACTTTGCTACGTGACAACTTACACGGCGTCTTCGGCGAACACGACGCTCAAAAGCGCCGGAACAACATCGCACGACTGTGGGCGGAGGACGGTGCCTTTGTCGATCACAACTCCCGCTATGAGGGACACTCGGGCATTGACCGTGCGGCTGCGGGGCTTGTCGAAAAGTTTCCCGACTTTGTCTTTACGGAGCGTGGGCTTCAAACGTTCAACGGCATCGGAAAGCTCGATTGGGGATTCGGCCCTGCCGGAGACAAAACATTCATCACCGGCATCGATGTGCTTGTGATGAAGGGCGACAAGATCGGCGCTCTCTACACATTCCTTGATCCGCCCAAGAAATAGTCAGGTCAGTACCCCATATCTGGGAATAGGGCTTCACGGGGAAATGGAGACGAAATGAAGGTAGATCAGCGAAGCCGAGAAGCGGACCCCCAAGGCCATGGATCATGCCTAAATGCCACACAGGCTTTTGGACAAAGTGTGCGTCATCACGGGAACCGGCGGGAACTTGGGCCGCGAAGCCGCTCCTCCATTAGCGCGGCAGCGCGCTTACCGGCTTTCTTGAGCGTCACTTCAAGGCCACGAATCTCCGCCGGGCTTAGTTCGGAGAACACTCTCTTCATCTGCCCGGAATGCTTTCGGAAGGCTGAAACAATAAGATCCTTGCCGCGTGGAGTGAGGGCAACGATTCGAACACGCCGGTCTTCGGCGCTCTCGACCCGGCTGACCAGGCCCTTCGCGACGAGGCGATCGACAGCGATACTGATCGAACCTGCGGTCAGATCTACGATTGGGCCTATCGTATTGACGGGCAAAGGCCCTTTGTGCAGCAGGAGTTCCAGCACACCGAAATCCGAGAGGCCGAGTCCGGTCTCTTCAATACCAGCGGCTGCGTACCTTGTCAGGGCGCGCATCGCCTTCATCATTACTAGCCAGACGTGGTCCGTCCCTGGAATGCCTCGGGCCATAGAAAACCTTGAATCTTCCAGAAGTATACATCATCAATTATATTGACATCAATATATTCGACGCCATGCAATGGCGCTGATCGAAAAGGAGAATCCGGTTATGAGGACCGCTTCCGTAGTCGCCCGATATCTGGCGGGCGTGACCTTTCTTGTTATGGGGCTGAACGGCTTCCTGAACTTCATTCCCCTTCCTCCGCCGGGGGGCATTGCTGGGCAGTTCATGGGCGCCCTTTATGTCTCGCATTACCTGTGGGTGATCTTCGCATTTCAGGTCATCGCAGGCCTACTTCTGCTGGTCAACCGCTACGTACCGTTGGCAGTGGCCGTGCTGGCACCGGTGATTGTCAACATTCTTGCTTTCCACGTCCTTATGGCCCCGAGCGGCCTTCCGCTGGCACTCTTCGTGGCCGTGCTGTGGGCCGCGATCTTCATCGACGTGCGACCAGCCTTTTCCGGGTTGTTCCAGTCGCGCTTGCAGCCGCAGGCCTGAGGAGGCGCGGCATGGCGAGCACTCATAACGTCGAAGGCAGAGTCTGGCAAGGGAAAGGAGTCTAGAAATGCAAAGAACGGCCGATCGAACGATTCTCATCACCGGAGTGACAGGCAATCAGGGCGGCGCGGTCGCGCGGTCACTGCAGGGCAGCGAGTTCCGTCTACGAGGACTGACGCGCAAGCCGGACAGCGAGCAGGCGGTGGCGCTGGCGCGCCACGGCGTCGACATCGTCAAGGGCGATCTGGATGACGAGGCGACGCTGCGGCGTGCCTTGGCCGGTGCCTGGGGCGTCTTCGGCGTGCAGAACGCGGGGGAGGCTGGCGTCGAGCGGGAAGAGGCGCAGGGCAAGCGTCTTGCGACGCTGGCGCGCGAGGCCGGCGTCGAACACTACGTCTACACATCCGTGGGATCGGCGCACAAGCAGACGGGCGTCCCGCACTTCGACAACAAGTGGCGCATCGAGGAAACCGTGCGCGGCCTCCGTTTCCCCTCGCATGTGATCTTGCGTCCCGTGTTCTTCATGGAGAACCTGCTAGCGCCTTTCAGTCTCCAGGGATCCACGCTGGCCTGGGCGCTTGGGCCAGGCACGAAGCTACAGATGATTGCGGTGGACGACATTGGCTGGTTCGGCGCGCGCGCGTTCACCGATGCCGCTGCCTTGAACCGCCGCGAGATCGATCTCGCTGGTGACATACGAACGATGCAGGAGTCGGTGGAGATCCTGACGAAGGCGCTGGGTCGGCCGATTGCGTTCGCGCAGACGCCAATCGAACAGGTCCGGCAGTACAGCAAGGAGATGGCGTTGATGCTGCAATGGTTCGAGCGCGTCGGCTACAGCGCCGACATCGCTGGCCTGGAACGCGAATTCGGCCGCCCGCTCACGAAGCTCCCAGACTGGGCACGCCGCCATGCGCCTGAGCCCGTGGCGCCCTCTGGGCAGACTCAAGGAGAGCTCGCATGAAAGCTGTCAGATTGTTGGAATACAGTGGTCAGTTGGTGTTCGAAGAAGTATCGACGCCGACGATTGCACGCGACGAGATCTTGGTCAAGATCAAGAGTACCGCCGTCAATCATATAGATCTTGTTAAGGCCTCCGGAACGGCGAGACAGATACTCCCGATCGACCTGCCGTGGACACCCGGTCATGAGTTTTCGGGCGTCGTCGAACAGATTGGCAGCGACGTCGCGGCATGTGCGCCAGGTGATGCCGTGTTCGGTGCCACCGAGATGGGCGGCGCGTACGCCGAGTATCTGGCTGTCAAGCCGGCGGCCATCGCAAGAAAACCATCCAACCTCTCCTTTGAGGAGGCGGCATCCGTGCCGGTGGCCTCCCAAACCGCGTGGCAGGGAATCTTCACCCACGGTCACCTGGAAAAGGGACAAACGATCCTGATTCATGGTGGTGCCGGCGCTGTGGGCGCCTATGCGGTGCAATTGGCATCACATGCCGGTGCCATCGTCATTGCTACGGCAAGCGGCGACGATAAGGCGTACCTCAAGTCCATCGGAGCCAGCAAGGTTATCGATTATCGAGAAGCGCAGTTCGAGAAGGTTCTGCGAGAGAAGGTCGATGTGGTCTTCGACTTAGTCGGTGGTGATACACAGCAGCGGTCGTTCCTCGTCTTGAAGGAAGGCGGCTATCTCGTCTCCGCCACCCAACCCGTATCGCAAGAAGAGACCGCGAGGCACCGTGTGTCGGGCGAGATGATGAGGCTCGCGCCGTCAGGCGACGTACTCGGCAGAATCGCGCGACTGCTGGAAGAGGGGACGATACGACCAGACGTCGCGACCGCGTACGTGCTCCAGGATGCGGCCAAGGCCTGGAAGGACATCGCCGCGAACCTGCCAGGGGTTCATGGGATGTCGCCCAGTGGGCCGGGAACGGCAAGACGCAGGTCACACGGCAAGATCGTACTTCGTGTGGCCTAGACATCTCCAACGAGTGACATAGCTCTTAGCTTACGGCTGGGCTTATTGCAAGCGAGCTGAAGGGCACTACTAGGAATATGTAATTTCTCCAGCTCTCCGCAATCGGTACTGTCACTCTTGACGCGCGACGATCCTTCTGACCTCCCGCGCTTCGGCGTTTATTGCCGGGCGCTATCACCGTACTAGGAATATGTAATTTCATTCAGCTCGTTCCAAGTGCTACTTTCACGCTGCCGCTATGCAACGACTCCGACACGCACTGCCAGGTTGATCAAGCAGGAGGTCTTGATATGGAATCTGCACAAATCGATGTGAGGGAATATAGCTATTTCGCCAACAACCAGTGGCGAAAAGCGGCAGATAAAAAGTTCTTCCAGGTCCACGAGCCCCATAGCGGAAAGCTGTTTGCCAGCGTCGCAGCACGATCTCGGACGGATGCACGAACCGGTGTGGACGGTACTTGGGGGGTAGATGCACCATTTGGACGTGACCCAGGTGAACGCATCTCACCGAGACTCGCAGGGCGAGGTCTTATCGAATTTGGCGGTCAAGTAGCGGCACGGATAATTGCACTGCTGATCGTGGGCATGTTATGGGCGGCAGTTACCCCAACCCCTGCTTTGGCTCAGGTCAAGCTACCGACCGTGAATCTGGGCGAGACGAACTTTGAGGATGGTTTTGCCCTTCCAGGCTGGTTCCTGCAGGAATTCCCGGAAAGCTACGTTGCGGGCGAACTGAGGGATGGCCACGGCAACGTAGTTCCAGGTACGAATCGCCTCACCGCCGACAGCACCACGACACACGTCGTCTACATAAGCAACATGCGTTTTCTCGGGGGATGGCTGAGCGGAGAAGTCTTACAGCCAATTGTTGATCTCGATGTACGGCAGGCGGCCAATGGCATCTCGTCGAGGGTGCGAGGCTTTGGCGACACTGTCTTGGGTGTTGGATTGCAGTGGGCGCCAAAGAAAATTGGGGAGGGCGTCTTTGTCGATCGGTTCATTTTTGACGTTAGCGCGCCCACCGGCACCTACAGCGATAAGCGCGCGGTAAACATCGGCAATCATTTCGTCTACGTCGATCCCTACTACTCAGTCACATATGAGCGCAAGAAAGTCGAGGTCAGCGCCCGCCTCCACTATCTCTGGAACTCAGTCAATGACGATCCGTTTGTGGGGCTGGGTATTAGAAACCTGCAACCGGGACAGGCCTTTCACATCAACTACGCGGCCTCCTACGAGGTGCTCAAGAACGTGAGGCTTGGCTTCAACGGGTACTGGCTAGAGCAGTTGACCGATGACAGGATTAACGGTCTGGCCGTTCCGCATTCCAGGGAGCGCACTGTTGGCCTCGGTCCAGGACTTCAGCTGAGCGGTCGAAACATATGGTTCCACCTGAATGGCTACCTGGAAACGGATGTTCGCAACCGCCCCAGCGGAGTCAAGGTGATCTTGCGGGTCTCGAAGGCTATCCCCTCCAGGAGAACATGACCAGTGAAAGTGAATCCTGCACGCACTCTAAGGAAATGATCACGATACGAACGTTAACGAAAGGATGAGGTGAAATCATGAGTCCTACACAAATTGATGTGAAGGAGTATGGCTATTTCGTTGGCAACCAGTGGCGAGAAGCCGCAGATCATAAGTTCTTCGAGGTTCACGAGCCCTATAGCGGAAAGCTGTTTGGCCGCGTCGCAGCAGGATCTCGCGCGGATGCACGCGTCGCTGTCGACGCTGCGGCCAAGGCGTTCCCAGCCTGGGCCGACTCCACGCCGGCCGAAAGAGCCCGTCTGTTCCTGAAGGCATCCGAGATCGTAAGACTCCGTCGCACCGAGATTGCTGAGATACTCGCTCGCGAAACTGGGTCCACTATCTCATTCTCCACGTTCCAGATGGACCTGGTTGCGGCAACCCTACAGCAGGTCGCCGGGTGGGTTTATCTGCCCAAAGGCGAGGTCCTTGAAACCAATCTGGCCGGTACGCACTCGGTTGGCGTGCGGCGCCCGCTAGGCGTTTGCGCAAGTTTCACTCCATGGAATGGCGCAAACATTCTCTCCTGGCGGGCTGTTATATCGCCGGTGGCCGCCGGAAACACCGTCGTGGTCAAGCCATCTGAGTTCGCTCCGATTTCAGCAGGAGTTATGCTCGCCGAGGTCGCGGAGGAAGCCGGGTTTCCTGCCGGGGTAATTAATGTTGTTACTCATGCGCCGGGAGCCGCAGGCGCTATTGCGGACGAGTTCTTCGAGCGTCCCGAAGTTCGAGTCATCAATCTGATCGGCGGAGTCAAGACTGCGCGCATGCTGGCGGAACGTGCCGGGCGCCTTTTGAAGCGGACCGTGATGGAGCTCGGTGGTTTCAATCCGATGATTATCCTCGACGACGTCGACATGGACTACGCGGTCCGCACGGCGACGTTCGGCTCGTTCTTTCATCAAGGCCAGATCTGCCTCAATACGCGCCGCATTATCATTCAGGGCAAGATCTACAAGGAGTTCCTCAGCAAGTTTGTGGCCCGGACCAACAGCCTTCCGGCCGGTGACCCGCTGGACCCGAAAACCATCATCGGGCCCATCATTACGCGCGAAGCCGTAAAGCTGATTGATGACCGTGTGAAGGAAGCGGTCGCGAGGGGAGCCAAGGCCCACACGGGCGCGAAGCACGATGGACAGATTTATTACCCCACGATTCTGACGGACGTTCCTCTGGATGCCGCCATCGCCAACGAAGAGACCTTCGGGCCGGTCGTCGTGGTCGAAGCGGTGGACACGCCGGAAGAGGCGATTGCCGCAGCAAATCGTACCCTGTACGGCCTCACGTCTTCGATTCTCGCCGGGAATACTTACAAGGCATTCGAGATGGCGCCCAAAGTCCTTGCCGGAATCGTGAATGTGAATTCACCGACCGTCAACGACGAGATTCACGCGCCCATGGGCGGAGTTCGCGACAGCGGCTGGGGCCGTACGGGACCCCGCAGCCTGGATGATTTCAGCGATGTGATTTGGATCAACTCCCACAGCGGCCAGCGACAATATCCTTTCTGACCGCAACGCGGGTGAATCGAAGAAATCAAATCTCTTTTACAGTAATTTCGTTCAACACGGATGGAAAACACAAACAAACGAAACCAAGGGCCATCATGAGCATTCCAGTAGATATAAAGAGGGGCATACCATGAAAGCTCAGTCTAACGACCTGTTTGTCGGTGCCGACCTGATTGTGCACAATGCAAAAATCACCACACAAAACCCTGCACAACCGCAAGCGTCTGCAATGGCCGTAAAGCGAGGAAGGATTTATTCAGTAGGCAGTGATCCCCAAATCCTCAGTCTGAAAGACGGCAACACACGGCTCATTGATGCCGATGGCAGACGCCTGATACCGGGGCTGAATGATGCGCATATCCATGTGCTGAATGAGAGGAACTACAACTACAACGTAAGGTGGGAAGGGGTACCTACGCTGAAGCAAGCGTTAACAATGTTGAGCGAGCAAGCCCAAAGAACTCCGGATGGACAATGGGTAAAGGTGATCGGTGGATGGTCCCCATACCAATTCAAGGAAAACCGGCACCCAACCATGGAGGAGCTAGTCGAGGCAGTACCAAACAGACCCTTTATTGTGCAGTATGGCTATAACCGGGCTTTTCTAAATGAGCTAGCCATGCATGCGCTGGGAATTGGTACTCCACGGTTTCCGATGCTGCCTGGAACTGTGCTTGAGAAAGACAAGAATGGACGTTATACCGGAGTAATAGAAGGCTATACGCTTACATTCTTAAGTTTGGAAGGAATGGTCCCGCAACCTTCTTTTGAAGAGCAAGTAAGTTCGCTCATTAATGTGATTCATGATCTAAATTGGTTTGGCGTTACATCCGTTGTTGAGGCAATGAGTCTCATTGCCTATCCCCAAGGGCATGCTCCCCTGCAGGCATTGGAACGGGACAATCACTTGAATATCCGTTTCTCTTTTGTCGATCTTGGTTTTGGCGATCCCAGTAGAAGCTCCTGGGTAGATGCAGAGATGAATGCCATAACAAGAAAGTCCCCCATAAGCCCGGGAGAAAATATTCATCCGACTATGGTGCATGGTCATGAGTATGAAGGTATGGGTGAAGCGCTTAGGGTTGAATTACATGACCATGAGAATTTCGACAAGGCCGCGGTCATCATCGATGCGGATACGATGCGCCGGTCCGTCGAAGAAGATGTGACCAGACTGGCAGAGAAAAGGATTCCTTTCCGAATGCATATTAGTTACAACGAAAATATAACTCCTTTTCTGGATGCCTTGGAAAAAGTGAATCAACATACGCCTTTGGATGGATTGCGTTGGAGTATAGAACATGCGGAGACTATCACCCCCGAAAATATCGAAAGGGTCAAACAACTTGGTGGCGGTATAGCCCTGGACGGCAAAATGGCATTAACCGGGGATGCTTTTATTAAAACTTACAACAAGGAAAAAGCTTTGCAAACGCCTCGTTTACGGACCCTGGTAAATAGCGGTATTCCTCTGGCCCTGACTTCGGATGGATTTAGGGCCTCTTGCTACAACCCCTGGGTTGGCATTTGCTGGGCAGTTTCCGGTAAGTCCGTATCGGGTTCTGAGGTACTGGCCAAAGACAACCGTTTGAGTCGGGAAGAAGCCCTCAAGTTATATACGCTGGGTGCTGCCTGGTTTGAGAAACAGGAAAATGAAAAAGGCCGGATCGCCCCGGGTAATCTGGCAGATTGTGCTTTGCTTAGTGCGGACTACTTTACTGTGCCGGAAGATGAAATAAATAACATCTCGTCCGTATTGACCATAGTAGACGGAAGAGTTGTATTTGGTGCCGGGCAGTACAGCAACTTATCGCCCAAACTACCAGAGCCACTCCCCGAGTGGTCGCCGATAAAACATTTTGGCGGTTACTACGGCGTGAAATAACGGCTAAAAGTGCGGATTGCCGGCAAAGAGGGGAACGTTGGTGTTGGACGCTTTGAAGTAGCCAACCGTGGCGCCATTGTCCTTGACGAGTTGGCGATCTGCCTCCGGGTGCTCAAATTGCATTATTGCGGATGCTACAGGAGTACGAGATCGAACAGAAAATGACTAATTTGCCGTGACCTGCTTCGTTTAGCTGTTTTGGGACAGCGCACGGATCCATGGAACATGCGAAACCAAGAAAAGAGGACCATCTTATGTCAACCAACTTGAGCACCGTGCTTCAAGAGCTTTTGCAGAACACGTCGAACCTCAAGGTACTCCAGCGACTCATGACGCCGGACGTCACCTACGTTTCGTTGAACTTCGACAATCCTGAACTGAAAAAAGTTGAGCCCTGGACCGGCACTCACAAAGGGCCTCAAGCGCTATCCGATGTTTTTGCGGCAATCCGACGCTTCTGGAAAACACTCGATTTCAAGGTCACCGACACCATTGAACAGGGTAGCCGCGTCGCCTTCTTCGGCTCCTTCACCTACATATCGAACGTGACCGGGAAGGAAATCACATCTCCGTTTAGCCTGCTGGCGCGCTTCGAAGGGGAAAAGGTGGCCTACCTCCAGTTTCTCGAGGACAGCTATGGTACTGCAGGCTCGTTTAAAACTGGGGGCGTCACACGGTTCCACAGCGATCCCTCGGGGAAAGAGGTCGAGGTCTAACGGCGGGCGGTCAGGTACGGGAGTCACGAAACGGTTGCTCGGTCGCGACAGTGGCTGGGGCCTTCGAGGCAGTTATCGGGGATCAGATTTTAAACGCGGGGAATTCAAAATGACCAAAGAAGAGCGATATGACTTCATCGTGGTGGGTGCAGGCGCGGCCGGTTCAATCCTGGCGGCTGAATTGTCGGCCTCCGGCGCGCAAGTCCTCGTGATCGAGTCGGGTGGAACCGATGACGCGCCGACCATCGCGAACCCGAGCATCTGGTTTTACAATGTTGGCGGTCCCCTTGATTACCACCTGCCCATCACCCCGTTGCCTCAATTGAACAATCGCAAGTTCAACATGGCCCTCGGCCACGTGCTTGGTGGAGGCACCAGCATCAATGCCATGGTATGGATGCGCGGCATGCAACGGGACTACGACGGGTGGGCGAAGAACGGAGCCAAGGGTTGGGCCTTCGCCGACGTGCTTCCAGTCTTCAAGAGTCAGGAGGACTGGGAAGGCGGCGCGAATGAATGGCGGGGTTCCGGTGGCCCCATACACATCCGCCGGCCAAAAGATCCTCACCCAACAGCGCCCGCCTTCATTGATGCCGCTCGAGAGATGGGCATGCCCATTCTGGACGACGTGAACGGACCGATGCGCCCCGGCGCCGGTTATATCAACATGAACATCGCCGCGGATGGGACTCGCGTGAGCGCCGTTCGCGCCTTCCTGCGCCCAGCCTTGTCGAGGCCAAACCTGACTCTGCTGCTCAACACCAACGTGGTGAAGCTGAACTTCAAAGGCACTCGTTGCGTGGGCGTCAAGATCAATACGGATGGCGCGGTCAGGGACATCACGGCCGGCAAGGAAGTGATCCTTGCTGCGGGCGCCATCCATAGCCCGAAGCTTCTGATGCTCTCAGGCATCGGGGAAGCGAAAGCGCTTGGCAGTCTTGGAATCGACGTCGTCGAGAACCTGCCCGGTGTTGGCGAGAATCTGCAGGACCATGTGCTCCTGTCCGGAGTCGTATTCAAGTACAAAGGCAAGATGCCGGATCGGCCGGCCGACAGCAACGCAGTTGAGGCAGAGGCATACTTGTCGAGCGGTCCTTCGGGGGACACAGACATTAGTCTTGTTCTTCATCAACTCCCGGCAGTTACGCCCGAAGTAGCTTCGCGCTTTGGTGCGCCTCCACCGGACGCGTTCACAATCGCGCCGGCTCTTGTGCAGCCGACGAGCACAGGCTCCGTCCGTTTGGCCAGCAATAACTTTCAGGATGCCGCTGTGATCGATGGCAACTATCTCGGCACGGATCGTGATTTTGCGGCCATCGTGCGCGCCGTCGAAGCCGCGCGTGAACTTGGGAACCAGCATGCCTTCGGCAGTTTGCGCGAGAGCGAACTCATTCCAGGGCCCAAGGCGAGCGCCGAGGAGATCCGAGAACTTGTCCGACTTGCCTCGGCGAGTTTTGGACACGCAATTGGCACGTGCAAAATGGGCGTGGACAAGCTCGCTGTTGTCGACCCAGAGCTTCGCGTGCACGGCATTTTGGGTTTACGCGTGGCGGACGCCTCCGTGATGCCACAGATCATTACGGGGCCGGGGACAAACGCGTCGACCCACATGATTGCTGGCCGCGCCGCCCAGGTGATACTCGGCAAGAAACAAGGGATCGCATGACCGGCAATCCGGATAGGTCGTTGACCATCGACACCCATCACCATTTATTGCCCGACTTTTTCTGGCAGGCGACGGAGAACGCGCATGCTCCCGTCGGAGGACTTGCGCCGCTTCGTGGTCCAAGGAAGGAAGAAGCGGGCATGAATAACGCTACTAACGGTACGAAACGAAAGGGGTGGAATTATGCCTTCCACGCGTGACGGACAGAAAAAGCGTTCCGCCGTAATCACCGGTGCGGGCAGTGGGCTTGGCCGGGACATTGCACTTGGACTCGCGGCGAAGGGCTACCGCGTGTTCGGGACGGCAATGTCGTTAGACGAGATCGCGGACCTCAAAAGGGCGTCGGGTGGGGCGGTGAATCTGAGCCAATGCGATATTACTAACGAAGCCGCCGTCAAGGCTTGGGCGGGCGAAGTCACGATCCAGAATGAAGGCCGAGGCTGTGCGAGGGCAGGACATGATGCGTCGGTTTTAAGTCATTAACCCAAACGAAATTTCGAGAGATCGAACAGAAAGGATTTTCCTATGAACAACGAGCAGATCATTCGCAGAGCGTACGAACTGGCCGAAAAGGTGGACGTCAAGGGTTGGGTTGAGTGCTTCACGTCCGACGGGACGTTTACCGACATGTCGGTCGGCGTCACGTACCGCGGGCCCGACGGCCCCACCGGCCTCGGCAAGACGGTCGAGGTCTATGCGAAGGCGTTTCCGGACATGCATCGCGAGCTGTACCGGTTTTTCAGCGTCGGCGACGTCGTCGTCGTGGAGCTCGCCCTCCAGGGTACGCACAAGGGGCCCCTGCCGACGCCTATGGGGATCCTTCCGCCAACGGGCAAGCGGATGGACGCGCCGTGTTGTGACGTCTTCCGTCTCGTGAACGGCAAGATCCAGTCGTTCGACTGCTACCCCTCGGGAACGTTGATCTTTGCGCAGCTCGGCGTGCTCTCGAATATCGAAGCAGCCATCGCTCGCTCGTAGGGGCACTCTTTTGATAGAGCGCCTTCGGCTGTGCGCCGCTGCTGATTATCGACTCGCTCCCGAACATCCGTTTCCTGCTGCAAGTTCGGGACCTCCAAGCGTGCTATCGCGGACTGTTCGACAAGGGAATCACCAAAATCGCCCTTACCGGCGACTCGGCAGGAGGCGATCTGGCCCTGGTGCTCTTGTCAATCGCATCCTCACAAGCCTCCAAGGGTGGCGTTGCTCCCGCGGCCGCGATCGTATTCTCTCCGATTACTGACCTCGCGCTGACGAGCGGGAGCTTTGACACGCGAGCGGAGACGGCTCCACTGAAGAAAAGCAAAGAACATAAGCGCAGAACGCCATGATCTCGGCGATATTGTTTCCGTTGGTGTTGTTGGCAAAATCCCGTCAGGGACGCCAATGTTGCTGAAGTTGTTCAGTTTTTGGTGTATCAGCGTAAATCCGCGTAAATCAGCGGTAAGAATTTGGGTTTTTCTTTGGTTGCGGCTTGCCGCGCTGCGACCTCTGTATTGCTAACAATCAGATTCGTGTCAGGCCGCGAAGGATTTTGCGAAGATTTTCTTTGCTTTCTTCGTGGTTATGGGTTTTGCTTTCCTCTGCTCCCTCTGTTCCTCCGTGTTTCAAAGGTTTTGTTTTGGTGCGGCTTGCCGCGCTGCGGTAAAGAGGGATTTTTGCTTTTTCCTCCCTCCGTGTCTCACGTTTTTGGGGTTGGGTCTGCCGAGCTATGTTTTCCAGGGTTATCAGCGTGAATCAGTAAGATCAGCGTCATCAGTGGTAAGCAGTTGCTTTTGTTTCTCTCTGCGCTCTGCGGTAAAGAGGGTTTTGGTTGCTGATATGTAGATGTTCTTATGGCATTCTCGCCAAATATCATGAATAATCCAGGCGGAGGCACGGCCATTCGTGAAGGTCGAAAAAGAAAACACCCGTCTATCAGCCAGCGATCTTAGCAATCAATTGGCGTGTCCTCATCTGACCCGCTTGGACCTTGCCGTCGCGCGAGGCGTACGGCTGGCTCCGCAATGGAGAAATCCGGACACCTGGGTCCTGCAGCAGCACGGACTGGAACACGAACAGAATTATCTCAAGCATCTGGAGCAATTAGGGCTGTCCATTGTCGATCTTAGGAAAGTTGATTCCGAGGAGGAGGCAGTTAAGGAAACATCGATCGCCATGAAGGGTGGCGTCGATGTGGTCGCGCAAGCGACCTTGCGGACCGGTCGCTGGCTGGGGCGGGCCGATGTTCTCCGCCGGGTGAATGTCCCAAGCCGCCTCGGAGCATGGTCCTACGAAGCCTATGACTGCAAGCTGGCGCAGGAAACCAAAGCTGCGACGATTCTTCAGTTGTCTCTCTATTCTGAGTTTCTCGAAACCGCGCAAGGAATCTTGCCGGAGTCTATGCATGTTGTTCCGCGTACAAAAGAACTTGTTGCTGAGGTCTATCGTGTCCTGGACTTTGCTTCGTACTATCGGCAAGTGAAATCGCGGCTGGAACAGGCCGTTGACGTCGACACCTCTCTGCTGACGTATCCTGAACCGAACTCTCACTGCGCGGTTTGCCGTTGGTGGCGGGAATGTGATGCGTGCTGGCGAAAAGACGACCATCTTTCTTTGGTAGCGGGAATCAGCAAATTGCAGCAGAAGCAACTGCTCGCTTGGAATACCGATACGCTGGAGAAATTGGCAGTCCTCCCGCTCCCGCTGCAGCAGCGCCCCGAACGAGGCTCATCCGAAGGATACATTCGTGTGCGTGAGCAGGCGCGAGTGCAGGCAACCAGCCGGCGCGAAGGTTCTCCTGTGTTTGAGCTGTTGCCGGTTGAACTCGAATGCGGCCTAACCCAGCTTCCCGAGCCCTCTCCGGGTGACTTCTTTTTCGATATAGAGGGTGACCCGTTTGTAGGACATGGTGGGCTGGAATATCTATTGGGATTGGTGACCTTCACAGAGAATGGCGGCCCTGTTTATCAGTGCCGCTGGTCGCAAAATCCAGTAGAGGAGCGGAATGCTTTCGAGTGGTTTGTCGATACTGTCATGGAAGCCTGGTCGCGATGGCCTGCCCTTCATGTCTATCACTTTGCTCCCTATGAACCCTCCGCGATCAAAAGACTGATGGGAAGGTATGCTTCACGTGAGGACGCCGTTGACAGAATGCTGCGAGCATCGTTGTTTGTGGATCTTCATAGTATTGCCAAGCAAGCGGTTCGGGCCGGCGTTGAACAGTATTCCCTCAAGAGCCTCGAAGAGCTTTACGCATTCAAGCGAGAGGTCCCTCTCAGGGAAGCGGGCTATGCAATTCGAGTGACCGAACATGATCTGGAACTCGCGCGGTTGTTGGATGTCGGGGAAAAGGCCCCCAGGACCGTAGAGGGCTACAACCGGGACGACTGCTTTTCCACGCTGGAACTGCGCAACTGGTTGGAACAACAGCGCAGCAAGCTTGTCTGTGAAGGCCGCGATGTGCCGCGCCCACAATCCGAGGCTGCGGAGCCTTCTGCCAAAGTCGATGAACGCCAGCAGCGCGTGGCTGCGCTCCGCGACAAACTGACTAACGATTTTCCGGTCGATTTGGAAAAGCAATCCGAAGAGCAGCGGGCCTGCTGGTTGCTGGCAAATCTCCTGGAGTGGCACCGGCGAGAGGAAAAAGCGGAATGGTGGGAATTTTTTCGCCTTAAGGAACTGGCCGACGAGGACCTGCTCTACGAGAAATCGGCCCTTGCCGGATTGAAATGGCTGGAACGGCTTGGGATCGACGGCAAACTTCCCGTTGACCGCTACCTCTTCGATCCGCAGGAAACGGACATTCGCAGGGAAGAGAAGCTTCATCATCGCGGAGAACGGATGGGCACGGTTTTCGCAATCGATATGGCGGCGCGGACGATCGATATTAAGAAAACCAGGAAGACAGAAAATGTCCATCCGTCTTCAGTTTTCTCCTTTTCCCATGTGGACTCGAAAGAACTGGCGGACTCATTGTTCCGCCTCGGTGTCTGGGTGCAGGCCAACGGAATCGATTCTCCAGGGGCCTATCGTGCCGCTCGGGACCTGTTATTGCGGCGGCCGCCTCGAATTGGCGGAGAAAGTGAAGCAAGCGGAGAAAGTTGTGGGCCCTTGATTCGTGAGGGTGAAACAACGCTCCAGGCCGCTCAACGAATTGCGCTTAAGCTTGATTCATCCGTATTGCCGGTTCAGGGGCCGCCCGGAGCAGGCAAGACCTATACCGGTGCGCGCATGATCTGCGAGCTGGTGCGAATGGGGAAAAAGGTTGGAATCAGTGCGCTCAGCCACAAGGTGATCCGGAATCTGCTCGATGAAACGGTGAATGCGGCCCGCGCAATGAATCTGGCGGGTCTGCGCTGCGTCCAGAAAGTAAAGGAGAGGTCCGAAGCTCCTTCGCCCTTCATCCACGAAACCGAGGACAACGCCGAAACTCTGAAAGCATTGCAGGCAGCCGGCGGGCAAGTCGTGGCCGGGACTGGATGGCTGTGGTCGAGAGAAGAGTTCTTTGAGACGGTTGATGTCCTTTTTGTCGATGAAGCCGGGCAGATGTCATTGGCTAATGTTCTGGCCGTTGCGCAAGCCGCAAAGAGCATCGTCCTATTGGGAGACCCGCAACAACTGGAGCAGCCGCTCCAGGGCAGCCATCCCGATGGAGCCGAGGTTTCTGCATTGGAACATTTGTTGGCGGGTGTTCCGACCGTTGCGCCGGATCGCGGTCTGTTTCTGGAGAAAACCTGGCGGCTGCACCCGGCCATCTGCTCCTTCACCTCAGAGCTCTTTTATCAGGGGCGTCTTCATTCTCGTCCCGGCCTGGATCAGCAGCGTGTCCATGGCCATCCCTGGCTGAGCGAATATGGTCTTTGGTTCGTTCCTATGGACCACGAGGGAAACCAGAATTCATCCCCAGAGGAAGTGGAGCGCATCAGTGACTTGGTTAAATCGCTGCTGACGCCGGAAGTCACCTGGGTCAACCATGAGGGGAGCTGCCGGCGCCTGGCGTTGGATGACGTTCTGATTATTACTCCATACAACGCGCAAGTCTCGGATATTGCCGGACGCATCCCCGGAGCGCGCGTAGGGACCGTGGATAAGTTCCAGGGCCAGGAGGCGCCAGTGGTCATTTATTCATTGACGACCTCTTCCGCCGAGGAGGCGCCGCGAGGCATGGAGTTCCTCTATAGCCTGAACCGGCTGAATGTCGCTACCTCTCGCGCTCGCGCCTTATGCATTCTGGTAGGCAGCCGCCGCCTCTTCGGCCCCGAGTGTCGCAGCCCCCGCCAAATGCAACTGGCAAACGGCTGGTGCCGCTATCTGGAGACCGCGCAAGTATTCGAAACCAGAGACATCGGAGCAATGGATGCAGCCAACAAACTAAGGACAACCGCCTGACGATAAAAAGCGTTCGTCATCCCGAGGCTTGCCTGCGCGTCAGCGCGGGCAGGCCAGAGGGACCTTGTGTTAAGCCGTTGCTTGGTTCAGAATCAAAATGAAGGTTCCGTTTTTGGCTAACTACTAAGGGCTAACTACAATACTGTTCACTTAAGGAATTTGGAGGGTGTCTGGGACTCCAATGATCCAACCCCTGAAGGGGGTGGAATAGTTGTAGCCCAGTGCGGAAGCGCTGGGAAATGTTGAAGATAGACAGGTAGAGCCCCAGCGGGGCGGCACAGATTTGCTCTTGTTTTCTCGACAAATCTAGCAATCGAGAAGGTTCATTGAAAGCTTAAGTGAACAGTATTGGGGCTAACTACTAATTGCTAATTGCCATTTGCTAATTGCTATTTGCTAATTTTTACGGTGAAAGAACGGCCCTTCAGAGCCTGTCCTGAGGCAAGCCGAAGGAGCCGTGTAAAGAAAGAACACAAAAGAGTGCGCTTTAGCGCTGGGCGTTGATCTTATTAGCTCCGCTTGCGGAATGCGAAAGAATATGGATATTCCAAGGATTCGCGCCAAGTTCTTTTGCAGAAGATTTTAAATGCGTTGGTCCTTGGTTCAGAATCAAAATGAAAGGTTCCGTTTTTGGCTAATTGCTAATTGCCATTTGCTAATTGCTCTTTTCCATGCCCACTCTCCTTAACCACGCCTTTCCCGTCGGCGTATTCCAATTCACCTTGGCGCCCCAGGAGATTTTATTTGTCCCTGCAACCAACAAGGCAAACATGCTGCGCGGCGCCTTCGGACATGCCTTTCGTCGGCTCTGCTGCATTCCACAATGCAAAGATGCCCATCACTGTCCGGTGGCCTCATCTTGTCCGTATAAAAGTATCTTTGAGCCCTCTCCTCCTGCGGAGGCCCAGCGCCTCTCCCGCAACCAGGACATACCCCGGCCTTTTGTCTTCCGCGCTCCCGCCAGTGAGAAAACCAAGTTTCATCCAGGCGAAGAGTTTGAGTTCGGCTTGGTCCTGATAGGCCGCGCCCTCGACTACCTGCCCTATTTCGTATTGTCATTTCGTGAGCTTGCGGCGCAGGGCCTGGGCCTGAACCGGGCCAAATGCGAGTTGAAATCGGTCTGCGAGACAAGCGAAAACGCTCTCCTCATGGCGGTAGCTTCCGGGTCCGGCCCCCACGCCGGTCAACAGGAGTGCTGTATCTACAACTCAAAAGATCAAGTCTTCCAGTCGCCCAAGGGACTGGATCTTTCCCACTGGATCGCTCAGCGGGCAGCGGCCCTGTCAGGAAATGGCCAGATCAGCATCCGCTTCCTCACGCCAACATTGTTGAAGTCCGAAAATAATGTGAAACGCCAGCCTGAGTTTCATCATTTATTAAAAAGGCTCCGTGACCGCATCAACGCCCTGAGCACGTTTTTCGGCTCAGGACCGCTGGATGCAGACTTCGCCGGGCTGGGCCAACGGGCCGGGCAGGTGCGGACCGTTTCCTGTGATGTCCAATGGATTGAGCAGTTTAGGAGATCTTCCAAGACCCACCAGAGGCATGAATTGTCCGGTTTTACCGGAGCAATAGTCTGTGAGGGCGATCTGGAAGAGTTCCTTCCGTGGCTGGCCGTGGGAGAGCTTGTGCATGTAGGAAAACACACAGCCTGGGGGAGTGGAAGGGTAGCAGTGAGCAAAAATTCTTGAATCCTCGATCAGAACCAAAATGAAAAGGTTTCGTTTTTGGCTACAGCGTGTTTCAAAAATGCCGTTCAGGATTCTTTTGGTGGAAGAGCAGGCCTTTAGGCCTGTGTTACTGGCCCTAAAACGACCAGGGCTTTTAGCCCTGGTGACGAAACGCCTATTTTTGAAACGTGCTCTAAACACTAATGGCTAACTACTAAAGGCTAATTACCAATTGCCATTTGCTATTTGCTGAGTTTTACGGTGGAAGAACGGCTCTTCAGAGCCGTGGTAACGGATGACGCTTCAAAGAGTGCGCTTTAGCGCTGGTGATTAAGGTTCTGTCTTACTTGTTTTACAAAAGATCTCTATTTGCCAATTGCTATTTGCCATTTGCTGCTTTATCAGCGTCATCAGTGGTAAGGTTTTGATGTTCTGTTTTTCAAGGAAATAAGAACCTGTTCGAAGTTCAAACGCACCAGCCCCCGAAGGGGCTAAAGATAGTAGCCCAGGCGCGTACCGGGGCCCCCAGACTGCGCCGTTTTGCCGGGGTCCCCGGCGACCGCCGCTTTTGCGGTTGCTGGGGTGCTTTCTGCGCAGTCTGGGGTGGTTAAGCCCTGGGTAACGTGGAGATAGCAACCGAGTCCCGTAGGGACGACAGAGTTGTTGCACACCGATTCAACCAAATGGCCAATCAGCATAACCTCCAAAATAATGTGAAACGTTGGCTCTTGTTTCATCACTTATTGAGAAAGAGGCTCCGTAAACGTTCTGAGCACTCTTTACAATTTCGGAACCGTTGGATGCGAATTTCCTCAGTCAGGTCAAACGGGCTAGGCAGGTGCGGATCAACCCCAAAGGGGAAGTAGTAGCCCAGATGAAATCCTGGGAATATTGAAGATGTTAAGCTAAGTCCCGTAGCGTGGATTATTCATGAACTGACGAACGACATGGATGATTCCAAGCATCAGCGCCGTAGGCGCGTTAAGAAGTTAGCCCAGGGTGAAAACCCTGGGAAATGTTGAAGATACGCAGCCGAGTCCCGTAGGGACGACAGAGCTTTTTGCGTAACGATTTCGAGCAAATAACCGATCAGCATAAATCCAAAAATAATGTGAAACGCTGGCCCGAGTTTTATCACTTATTAAAGAGGGCTCCGTGACCGCATTAATGCCGTGAGCACGTTTTTCGGCTCTGGATCGTTGGATGTGGACTTCGCCGGTCGGGTTAAACAAGCCGGGCAGGTGCGGACCGTTTCCTGTGATGTCCAATGGATTGAGCAGTTCAGGAGATCACCCAAGACCCATCAGAGGCATGAGTTGTCCGGTTTTACCGGAGCAATAGTCTGCGAGGGCGACCTGGAAGAGTTCCTGCCGTGGCTGGCTGTGGGAGAGCTTGTGCATGTAGGAAAACACACGGCCTGGGGGAGTGGAAGGGTAGCAGTGAGCAAAAATTCTTGAATCCTCGATCAGAACCAAAATGAAAAGGTTTCGTTTTTGGCTACAGCGTGTTTCAAAAATGCCGTTCAGGATTCTTTTGGTGGAAGAGCAGGCCTTTAGGCCTGTGTTACTGGCCCTAAAACGACCAGGGCTTTTAGCCCTGGTGACGAAACGCCTATTTTTTGAAACGTGCTCTAAACACTAATGGCTAACTTACTAAAGACTAATTACCAATTGCCATTTGCTATTTGCCATTTGCTGAGTTTTACGGTGGAAGAACGGCTCTTCAGAGCCGTGGTAACGGATGGCACTTCAAAGAGTGCGCTTTAGCGCTGGTGATTAAGGTTCTGTCTTACTTGTCTTACAAAAGATCTCTATTTGCCAATTGCTATTTGCCATTTGCTGCTTTATCAGCGGTAAGGTTTTGATGTTCAGTTTTTCAAGGAAATAAGAATCTGTTCGAAGTTCAAACGCACCAGCCCCGAAGGGGCGAAAGATAGTAGCCCAGGCGCGTACCGGGGCCCCCAGACTGCGCAGTCTGGGGTGGTTAAGCCCTGGGTAACGTGGAGATAGCAACCGAGTCCCGTAGGGACGACAGAGTTGTTGCACACCGATTCAACCAAATGGCCCCAATCCGCATAACCTCCAAAATAATGTGAAACGTTGGCTCTTGTTTCATCACTTATTTAGAAAGAGGCTCCGTAACGTCCTGAACACTTTTTACAATTCGGAATTGTTGGAGGCGAATTTCCTCAGTCAGGTCAAACGGGCTGGGCAGGTGCGGACCAGCTCCAAAAGAGGAAGAAAACTGCGGATCAGCCCTGAGGGGTGCGCCCCTGGGGAATGTTGAAGATAGCAACCACCCTCGGCTGTCATGAGACGATCTTATGTCGATAATGACTCTAGTTAGAAAAGAGGAACGATGTCATCCTGGAGCGTAGCGAAGGAACTGCTCCGCCGCACTTAAGGTGCAGGAGACCGCTCTTAATCTGACTGGTAGTTGCGACTAAATTAAAAGGGAACTGAAACATTATTCATTTTGGGTATCGAGGGCTGAATTGAAATCAATGGTATTGGCGCTGTTTCCTTGAAACGTTAAGGTCCTGCCAATCACTATTATCAAGGCTCCTGGATGTTTGTAGTTAGGAGATTGAATGACTACGCAGGGATCACAACGACAGCGAGACGCCGCCGACAAGCCCTTTGATGAAGCTTATTACAAGGAGTTTTTCACACGTCTTACGGGACAAAAGCCTTACCCATATCAGACAGAACTTGCCAGGAAGTTAATTCAAGGGAAATCGGTAATCCTGCGGGCTCCCACCGGGTCCGGCAAGACTTGGGCGACCGTTGCGCCTTTTATTTACTCGGCTGCAAGAAACAGAAAATTCTCCGACCGCCTTATTTATGCTTTGCCGCTGCGATCACTCGCCAGCAATCTTCACGACGGCACATTTGAAAAACTAAAAGAGGTAACTGAATTCCAGGGACGCGTCTGCAGTTCCGCCAAAAATCGTAGATATCACCCAGAAGATCCCTTTTATTTAGGGCTGCAGATGGGAGGCCAGCAGGACGATCCCTTTTTTGAAGGTGATGTCACTTTTACCACCATCGATCAATTACTGTCCTCCTATTTATTTGCTCCTGTGTCTTTGCCTGACCGCGTGGGGAATATTGGCGCTGGAGCGCTAATCGGAAGTCTTCTAATATTTGACGAAGTCCACCTGCTGGATCCACAGCGCTCTCTTGCTACCACCATTGAAATGCTGGTTAGGCTGAAAGGCCTCGCACAATTCGTGCTGATGACGGCCACTATGCCAGATTCAGTGATGCAGTGGCTGGAAAACACATTGGAAGCAGAATCAATTTCTCTCTCTGCTGAAGAAGTCCTTGAGCTTCCGAGCCACGCTGAAAAACAACGTGAGTTCGAATGGCGGTCCTCTCCGCTGAGTACGGAAGATATTATCAATGAACACAAGAATCGTACGATTGTAATAGTGAACACAGTAGGACGAGCCCAGGAGCTTTTTGGGCACGTGTGTGAAAAGGTGAAAACTCAATCTGATCCGCCACAGATTTTCTTGTTGCATTCTCGGTTTTTGCCGGAAGATCGAAAAAGCTGGGAGTTAAAGCTGGCTGAGTATTTTGGGCCTGACGCAGCTTGGGGCAATGCGATTCTGATCAGCACTCAAGTGATAGAGGCCGGTATCGATATCTCCGCTGATGTGCTTCTGACGGAATTGGCGCCGCTCAATAGTATCCTCCAGCGTGCCGGCCGAGTTGCACGATATAAAAACCGCAATACCGGAAAATTCCTCGTATTTGAACTTATGACAAATAATCAGGGCCGGGCGAAATTAGGACCTTACAGAGAGACCCCTGACATCATTGTTGCTACAAGAGAATTGCTTGTTTCAAAAAATAAGCTGCCATTGCTGGATTATGCCGAGGAACTGGAATGGCTCAAATGCATCCACGATGCTCATGATCTGCAAGACTTGGCCCATTTAAATTCACTATCTACCCATACCCAATATGTTTTAAATGCGATGGACGGTCTAGACGGGGCTACTTGTTCGCGACTTGTGCGCGAGACCAGCTCTGTCAACGTTGTGCTGACAAACGAGCCGGAGGCTCTCAGGTTCAATTCAAGGGAATGGCCCCAGCTCTTGAGCGTGCCGCGCACCAGTCTCTTTACACTCAAAGAAGCGTGCGCCGAAGCTGGTGCTTCTGAATGGGTGCTCAAAGTCCCAGATGAGATGCAATCTGAGTCAAACCAGGCCTTGAATTTTCAATGGCGCATGATTAAAAATCCTGCAGGCATCGCTTGGCTGGTCGCGATCAATCCAGTTTATGCCAGTTATTCAGCGAAGGTCGGGCTGGAATTAGGTAAACCGTCCAATCCAGTTGCTGAAATTAAATACAAATCTTCTCCACCAATTCCTCGTTACTCATATCAAAAAGAATCATTTGTAACGCATGCGAAGCGTGTAGCTGATCGAGGAGCGCGGATTTTAGAGCAGTGTTCTCATGCATTAGACCGGCTCAGTCAGCGTTATGGAAGTCTTAGCCTACGCGACGTTTTTGTCCTCGTCTGTGCTCTGCATGATACGGGCAAATTACAGATTGCGTGGCAGAACCAAGCCGAATCGTGGCAACAGCATATTGATGCAAAGCTCGGGAGAAGTCACAAACCTGAGCCGCTGGCGCATACGGATTTTGACCCAGAACGGGATCGCGGGGATCAATGGTGCAGATTCCCTCCGCACGCAGCATGTGGAGGTTTTGCGCTTCTGCGATATTTTCTCGAATATTTTCCTTATGAAGTTGCAGTGGTTCTTTGCACTGCCATAACTAGGCATCATGGCACACATACGAAAGAATTGAATAAGTTTGAGTTAATACAGGAAGCAGCGACAATATTGGGGCAGTGTTTGCCTGATTCAGCTTCTCAACCCATAATGGTCATTACAAAGCCTGAACCAAGTGATCTCGCGTGCTTTTATGAAGATCGGTTGCTACATTTGAATGAAGAACCAAACTGGTGGCCACTTTATGCCAGTATCGTCAGAACACTTCGGTTAGCGGATCAAGGTAGCTTTCAAGATTGACTATGGATATCAAAGTTCCCAAAAAAACCGGTACTTACGCGGATGCACTGCAAGCTATAGGAACTGCAGATCTTCTGCGGGAACTCTGCGAAGAGCTGCCGCGAATTATCGATTATGGCTCTGAATTCAGAATTACTGTTGAGAGATGGCGGCCGGACAAATGGAAATCCCCTAATCCTGGATACCCATATATTTGGGATTCTCAAAAGGAGAAAAAACCTTCCGCAGGAGACATTCTGGATTATCGCACCGAGATAGAGAAGCGGAAGGTAATGCAAGAGCTGTCAAAACAAAATATTAAAGGTAAAGGTCGTAAGCAGCTTAAAGCTCAGATGTTGCAACAAGATTTGGAAAAAGTAGACAAGCCGCGAGCAGAACTCGTAATTGCATCAATCTTGGCCTCAATGCGAAAGGGATGGGATGGCGATCGCCAGCTTTACCGATGGCTCACGGAAAATCCCGCACGCGCATTGATTTGGACAAAATTCAGGTTGAATGTTACTTCTGAGCCTGTTGCTGATCCCAAATGGAGCAATACCCAGTTTCTAAATCCAATCACTGGCAAAGGTGTGCATTCCGCGAAGACTGTGGCTAAAGCAGCCAATGCTATCAACAGTGAACTAATTGATCCGTTTGAAGACTGGTTAAAGCTCCGGGCTTGCTTTAAAGCTATGTTGGCTTATCGCGACGGGGACGATTTCAAGTTTTTTGTGGTTGAACCGGGTAATATTGCACAGACGGCTATAGAGAGGGTCGTTGCCGCAGTTCGGGACCTTAGTCTATGGGGAGGAGTGCGCCTCGATATTCTTGCTGTGCTGCGCGCCACTGAAACATTAATCGAATATTCTGACCTGCGGCCACAGGGATCGATCTCCATGAAAGGGAAATCGCCCCGAAAGATAATCGCGGGGCTTTGGCAAGCCTATTTCAAAAGTCTGGGAACAGCCGCAGCGCTGATGAATAATGCATTATTTCCTCTTCCTGACTGGTTTGATCTTCAAACACCCGATGACGCAATTCGGATGCTTGCGCTCATCAAGGAATTCATCGGTTCGACGGAGCATGCAGGCTGTTTAAACAGCTTGGATGTGAAGCATTCTGATGACGGAGCAATCCTGCAGCAGTTTAGGAATTGGCTGAATTCTGGAGAGTTATCGGACTTTCTTTCCTTTGATGCGGCCTTTGCCATTCACTTGATGCAAAGACGGTCCAGGCAAGAGTGGGCACGACCTTTTTCTACCGAGGGTCTCACATTTCTTTTTTCGAGAGGGTATAACATGAATGAAATAGTTTCGAATCCAGGCTTCCTGAGCATTGCCCGCGCTGTGCGTAATGCAACAATTTATTCCGTGGGCGAGAAATCCGTTGATATTGATACCAGATTTGGCTTGGCGCAAGAGTGGAAGCAGAAACTGAGAAGCGGAGGCTCTGAGTTTCTAAGTGCTGTTGCGGATTTTGTACAGCAATACAACTGGGAAGTAATCAATCGCAGGAAACGTAAGTATCATGTGATTTCGACTACTGATTTAGACCAATTGACAGAATTGATACCGAAATATGGGGCCGAGACTGTGGGATTGCTATTGCTTGCCTATGGCTATTCTCAAGCGCCTAAGACTGAGGCAAAAGTTTCCGCACAAGGAGCAGACTAATGAAGCACAAATCAATTTCGATTAGTGGATTGCTTACGCTTGACCTGCACGCTCTGAATAATGAAGGAGCCGAAGGCAATACGATGATGACCCGGATGGTTGATATCGTGGACGGTTTAGGCAAAAAGCACACGGTAAATGCCATCTCCGGCGACATGTTCAAACACATCCAGACGGGACACTTGATTGAGGAATCTTTGGAGATGGGTCTGCCGTTGTGCGAAGGCTGCCGGCGCTTCGATGCTAATCGCATCTGCGGTGATGAGTCATTTGTAAAGAATCCGATGTTCAATAAAGAAACGCTTGATAGCTCAATATTGTCTGCTGCCTTGAAGAAATGTGTTATAGACGACATGCAAGGCATCTTGATCACCTCTGAAATTGGCAAGAAAAGGTCGATTGCAAGGAAATCCTGTGTGGAATTTGGGTGGGCCGTAGGCAAGCCAGGGGCTGTAAGCACAGAATCTTATTTCCATGCGAAGTATGTGCCCGAGGGCCGGGGTAAGGGCTCCGATTCTTCGGACAATCTGGGGCAGAACATTTTTCATCGTCCTGCTTCATCAGGGCAATATGCAGTAGTGGTTGGCATTGATCTTTTTCGTGTGCTAAGGAATGACATTTCATTGGAAATCTCTGGAACCGAAAAAGAGGTTCTTAATCGCCAAGCTGCTCTGACACGAAGTGTTATGAATACATTTGTAAAGCCCACCGGAGCTCACCGCAACACTCAGAATCCTCACATTGTAGACTTCCAGGGAGTGGTTACAACCTCGTCGTCTTCGCTCCCAGCGCCGAACATGAGCGCTCTTAATGGCGATTATGTCTCCGAAACGTCGCGGATTGCTCAGGTACTCAATCAGATCCACCCCGGTGCTGTTGAGGTTTATGAGTTCAAAAGTTTATCGGCATTCGCTGAAACGGTAGCTACAATTCTCGGCTCGGCGATTGCGCGAGCGCATGCTTAGGAGATGATGTGGACCATCCTGCAATTCCAAATGAGTGGCTTATTTGCCACTTCGCGCCTGTTACACTTTTCAGTCTGCGATCAACTTATGCCACCAGTAAAGGCGGAAAAACTCTTCTTGTGCCGACTCCTTATGCTGTAAAAATGGCTCTCATTGACGCTTGTTTCCGTGCTTTTTCAGCTAAAGATGCGGAGAAGAGCGCTCGAAAAATATTTGACAGCGTCAAAGGACAGGCTGTGCGGATAAAGCCTCCAGAAGAGTGCGTGGTTCAGAAGACATTTCTTCGTGTACTGCAACCTGCAAGGGATGCAGAAGAAGGAGTAATTGGATCTGGATCGTTTGCAAGAACGATTGCCTATCGGGAATTTGTATTCTTCAGAGGGGAAATGGAAATCGCAATAGGTGTAGATTTATCAGTATTTTCGGATATTCAATTTCTTTTAAGTCATGTTAATTATTTTGGAAAACGCGGCTCACATTGGCAATTTCTTAGCTGTCGCAAATTTAGCGGGAATCTGCCATTCGGATTTTCACTGGTTGCAAATGAAATCACACAGTACCCATTGGATCTAGTGGGCCGCTATCGTGTAACAGAGTATTTGGATGACTTTGGACCCAAGCTCTGTGCTGCAAAAGATGGATTTGAGCGAATAAGCACATATCATGCTGCCGATATAAAGCTGGGAGAACACAGAATACTACAATCTACTTTATTGCCCTATGAGCGAAGGACATCTGGTCGTCACTTCACCCATTATCGGCGGGCTGTTTAGGAGATCACATGAATGCCACCGCTGAGATTTTTCCGGTGACTCTGCCGAACACAGAAGCCGCCCAATACAACCTCTTCACCGGCGAGTTGGAGCCCTTACGGACCGACGAAATTCCTGAGAGCGGTTGGTTGTTTGATCCCGACTTCGGTATTGTCCTTCCGCAAGACGTAGCCGGACGCGAGATCGTCATTGCTGATGGCGTCTCCCTCGCTTTTCCAACTACTGCTGGCTTGCAGACCGGTCGGCTCGTGCTGAGGAAGCCGGCCGTAAGCGTCGGGGCCGCAGCAGAGGTAGCAGCCACATCGAACGGAGGCGTCTTTATATTTCCGAATGGCGGCAAGCGTTATCCCGCCGCTGAGCCTTGGGTTGCCCAGACGGAAGATGCGGCCCAACTGATTCTTTCCGGCTTTGGCATTTACCTGAGCAAGAAGAGCGAGCGCCTTCAGATCAAGATCCAGGGCAAAGTAAAGTATGAGTTTCCTTTTTTCCGCATTAGCGAGGTGGTCGTGGCCTCGCGAGGCGTTTCTCTCTCTTCCGATCTGCTGAAAGAATTTTGTGAGCACGGCATACGTCTCACTTTTGTTGAGTCCTCCGGTCGCCCTTACGCTATGCTTTCTTCTCCTGTGCTGATGGCTACTGTGGCATCAAGGCGGGAACAACTCCTCGCCTACAACGATGAGCGCGGACTCGAGCTTGCCCGCCTGATCGTAAGAGGCAAGGTTCGTAACCAGCGCCATCTTCTCCTGTATTTCGGTAAATATCTGAAGAGTTCGGCGCCGGAGCGCTATGCCACTCTGGCAAAAATCGCTCCCAGGCTGCGCGCCTTCGAATTGCAGATCCGGCGCGTGGAAGGTGCTTGCGTGGAAGACTGCGGTGAAAAGTTAAGGGGACTCGAAGGCGTTGCCGGACGCCTCTACTGGGAAGGCGTAAAAGCCATTGTTGAAAACAAGGTTGAGTTCGCAGGCCGCATCCATCAAGGTGCTTCGGATCCATTTAACTCCCTGTTGAATTACGGATATGGAATCCTCTATGCCCATGTATGGGGAGCGGTAGTGAATGCCGGCCTGGAGCCCTTTGCTGGATATTTGCATGTGGATCGTCCTGGCAAGCCGTCTTTAGTGCTCGACATGGTGGAGGAATTCCGCCAGCCGGTGGTCGATAGGACAGTAATCGCCTTCACCAACCTCGCCCAGCCGGTCGGTATGAATGATGGCATGTTGGATGAGGGGACAAAGAAGGCCCTCAGCCAGAAAATTCTGGAGCGGCTGGCGGCCCGCGAACCGTTCCGGGGACAGCAGTACCAGATTCGATCGATCATTCAAATGCAGGCGCGCGCGTTGGTAAGCTTTCTGCGCGGGAAGGGAGTGTACCGTCCGTTCAGCTTCCGCTGGTAAATTGTAGCGAACAGGCGTCCTGGCTGCCGATGTGAGCACGGGAATGAATGGTTTTTTTGGCAAATGAACTTTGAGTGAACGGTTTTTGTTTTGCTAGAAGCTATCTAAAAAATATGAAATTTTACATACAGCTTTGGGCGTCCCCAGTGTTTACGCGCTTTTCTGGTCCCAAGTCTGCCGGTCATAGCATTTTTGAGATGGCTCCTAAGTACTAAGAACTAACAGCTAATTGCTAGTGGCTAATTGCAATACGGTTCACTTAAGGAAATGAGAATCTGTTCGAAGTTCAAATGCACCAGCCCCGAAAGGGGCAGAAGAATAGTAGCCCAGGCGCGTAAGCCCTGGGTAACGTGAAAGATAGCGACCAAGTCCCGTAAGGGACGACAGAGCTTTTTTGCATACGGTTCGAGTAAGTGTATTGAACAGAATGGTTCAATAATCCTTAAGTGAACAGTATTGTGGCTAATCGCCATTTGCCAATTGCCATTTGCTGAACTGGTCATTCTCCATTGACGGATAGTAGTAATATGTGTATAGTACTTATATTTCATGGCAGCTCTTGTCCCAGCCGCGGTCGTTAACATCAAAGCGTTGCAACCGTGTCCCTGGGACGCAATTAAGCGGCATGCCGAAGCGATTCAGGTCGGAACAAACAGGTTTCAAGTTGGCACCCCAGACGTTCAAGTCGGCAAAACAAGGCCTCAGGTCGGCACAAATGGCCTCAAGTCGGCACAAATTTGCAGGTCGACACAGATATCCCCAATGTTTTCAACGCTGGTGCTCAAATGTGCCGTCTTGAGGCGGTTTTTTGCATGTCTACGGCCAGGAGTAGTACCGAGAAGCGATTTAGCAACGGGGGTTGAACGGGTTTTTGTTTTTGGGCTAGTGGCTAAATGGCTATTTGCTAATTGCTGTTGGCCCCCCCCTTTTTAGATACGCCATGGATACGCTATGGCTATCGGAATCCTGGACGGAAGGCCCCTTGGCCGCCGACGTAGCAACGGAATCAACGGGGGGGGTTGTTGTTTTTGGGCTAAGGACAATACTGTTCACTTAAGGAATTTGGAGGGTGTCTGGGACTCCAATGATCCAACCCCTGAAGGGGGTGGAATAGTTGTAGCCCAGTGCGGAAGCGCTGGGAAATGTTGAATATAGACAGGTAGAGCCCCAGCGGGGCGGCACAGATTTGCTCTTGTTTTCTCGACAAATCTAGTAATCAAGAAGGTTCATTGAAAGCTTAAGTGAACAGTATTGTGGCTAAATGGCTATTTGCTAATTGCTGTAGGCCCCCCCTTTTGAGATACGCCATGGATACGCTATGGCTATCGGAATCCTGGACGGAATGCCCCTTGGCCGCCGACGTAGCAACGAAGTGAACGGGTTGTTGTTTTGCTAAGTACTAACGGCTATTTGCCATTTGCTTGCATCTATGACTGAACTAATCACAATGGTCATTTACGACGTCGAAGATGACTGGGCGCGCAGTCGCGTAGCCGAGACATGCAAGGACCTTGGCCTGGCCAGAATCCAGTACAGTTGCTTTAGCGGCAAGCTCTCCGGGAACAAAAGGGAAGAACTGTACGAGCGCTTTCGCAAGATACAGAGTGAGTGGCAAAAACGGTGGTATAAAGATCTGCCTGAGTCGCGTTTTCATCGATCGGATTCACCGGATTTTCCAGACAAGGACGCCTCCGGCTGTTGGCAACCGGCCTTCAAGATCCTGATCCAGCCGCTGTGTGAAAAGGATATTGGTTCAGCCCTATATGCCTACTTGTTTATGGACGTTCCTCAGGCAGTCGCTACCGGGACGAATGGTTCGGCCCAGGCCCGGCCTGCCCCAGAGCGTGACCCAGGGGACCACAAGGAGGACAACTCGTGATTGAGCTACAGCCCCAATCGGTCCTGCTGCGGGTCAATGATCTCAAGCAGTTTGAATACTGCGCTCGAATTGTCTTCTATAACACCGTCATGCCATTGGATCGTAAAGTCACCTTCAAAATGCAGCGTGGCGCAGAGGCTGAACTCCAGTTGGATGCCTTGGAAAAACGCCGCACCTTGCGGCGTTACAAGTTGGCGGCGGGAGAAAGACGCTTTCACGTCTGGCTGCACTCAGATAAGCTGGCGCTTTCAGGCAAGATCGATCTTCTGATCGTCTCGTCGCAGGGCTATTTTCCGGTGGACTTTAAATATACTCGCGGACGTCCCCACCGGAATCATATAATGCAGTTGGCCGCGTATGCCGTGCTGGTCGAAGAATCGTTTCAGACCGTGGTGAATACGGGCTTGATCTACTTGGCCCCAATTCAGGAACTCGTCGTCATTGGAATCACAGATGAGTTGAAGCAGAGGGTGATGTCAAATCTACTGGAGATCCGTCAAATGGTTCAGGAGGCGATCCTCCCCGCTCCTACCCCAGTACGGGCACGCTGCCAGGAATGTGAGTTCCGAAATTATTGTGGAGATATTTTCTAGATGCAAAAGGAGATACCTGATTTTACGCAAATCCACTGGGCTTTTGAGCAAGTGAGCATCTTTCGTAAAATCCTATTTTGTAAACAAGTTAAGTTCTTTATTTTATGCAACTTACAAAGCGGTTGAGAAGTACTCCCCGAAGAAGAGGGGACTGAAACGGTTGGTTCTGAATTCCCTGATTCGCTCCGGTTGCCGGTTGAGAAGTACTCCCCGAAGAAGAGGGGACTGAAACCTGAAGCAGCAACCCTAGATAGTTTGTTGTAAGCTGCGTTGAGAAGTACTCCCCGAAGAAGAGGGGACTGAAACCGATGCGGATTCTTGTTTCTCCCTTTTCTCCGTTTGTTGAGAAGTACTCCCCGAAGAAGAGGGGACTGAAACCTGGCTTCCATGTGATCCCTTTGAGTTTATTTGTCTTGTTGAGAAGTACTCCCCGAAGAAGAGGGGACTGAAACTAAATCCATCTACCGCCGATGCGGAAACAGATGACGTTGAGAAGTACTCCCCGAAGAAGAGGGGACTGAAACTGCTAAGAGTCGATGGTCATGGGTATAGTTCGACTCAGTTGAGAAGTACTCCCCGAAGAAGAGGGGACTGAAACTTAAGGGATTGCCTGCAGTTTGCAGGATTCGCGTTGTTGAGAAGTACTCCCCGAAGAAGAGGGGACTGAAACAAAAGCATATATATGGAACGCGCGTTTTTATGCTGGTTGAGAAGTACTCCCCGAAGAAGAGGGGACTGAAACTCATTCCTTCCGGCACTCCCATCTGGGTATTGTTCGTTGAGAAGTACTCCCCGAAGAAGAGGGGACTGAAACGCTAATCCCCATCCGGCTGCACCCGTTCATTCCACCGTTGAGAAGTACTCCCCGAAGAAGAGGGGACTGAAACTCCGCACGGCATGGATATACCGCGTGGGTGTGTACCGTTGAGAAGTACTCCCCGAAGAAGAGGGGACTGAAACTCGAGCGGTGCCGCGATACAAGATCCACATGGCAAGTTGAGAAGTACTCCCCGAAGAAGAGGGGACTGAAACTGAGTTTCGGGTATCGGCGCTTTCATCAATTCACGTTGAGAAGTACTCCCCGAAGAAGAGGGGACTGAAACCAAAGACGTTGAAGGCTGAAGCCAGCAGTGGACCGAGTTGAGAAGTACTCCCCGAAGAAGAGGGGACTGAAACGAGCCGTAACAATCGGTGGAGCTATTACCGGTGGCTTCGTTGAGAAGTACTCCCCGAAGAAGAGGGGACTGAAACGGTGCAGCCATTGCCACGCCGTAACCATGACGGAAGTCGTTGAGAAGTACTCCCCGAAGAAGAGGGGACTGAAACCGGTCATCGCCCGCTTAACCATAATGAGCCGAAACCTGGTTGAGAAGTACTCCCCGAAGAAGAGGGGACTGAAACTATCCGAATGGATTCGAACACTCGGATGTGTACTAAACGTTGAGAAGTACTCCCCGAAGAAGAGGGGACTGAAACAACTAGGGGATAAACCGGCAGGCCGGAATGTCTAAGTTGAGAAGTACTCCCCGAAGAAGAGGGGACTGAAACGAACTCTCAGCGCGATCCTTTCTGCGCGTTGAATACCGTTGAGAAGTACTCCCCGAAGAAGAGGGGACTGAAACATAGTACCCGTACACGCAGCGGCGCATGATGTGATAGTTGAGAAGTACTCCCCGAAGAAGAGGGGACTGAAACGGCAGGAAATGTCGCTCGGTTGTATCAGAGTACAGCGTGTTGAGAAGTACTCCCCGAAGAAGAGGGGACTGAAACTCAACGCCATTAAGACCTTCCGTGAGAAGTGGCCGGTTGAGAAGTACTCCCCGAAGAGAGGGGACTGAAACCAGCTATCCGCTTGGATCTACCGTTGAGGTGACGCTGGTTGAGAAGTACTCCCCGAAGAAGAGGGGACTGAAACGCGCCAAACGGTGTCCGCCGTGAAAGTACCACTAATGTTGAGAAGTACTCCCCGAAGAAGAGGGGACTGAAACTTAAAACGGGAGGCGTAACGATAGGCTTTTCCTCATGTTGAGAAGTACTCCCCGAAGAAGAGGGGACTGAAACTTCTTGTGTAAGTGATGGAGTCTTCTGCAACTTCTTGTTGAGAAGTACTCCCCGAAGAAGAGGGGACTGAAACTGATACACGCCTACAGTATCTCCTACACCCATCTTTCGTTGAGAAGTACTCCCCGAAGAAGAGGGGACTGAAACTAACTCACTTGATAGACAAATGGCTGGATGCCAATAGGTTGAGAAGTACTCCCCGAAGAAGAGGGGACTGAAACTGCCCTGAAACTTCTATCAAGTATAGTTATACACACGTTGAGAAGTACTCCCCGAAGAAGAGGGGACTGAAACACTACGGCAGTTGCGCCTAGTGGGAGCGGTGAAATTCGTTGAGAAGTACTCCCCGAAGAAGAGGGGACTGAAACTATATACACGGAGCCAAAAGACATAGGTAAAAAGCTCCGTTGAGAAGTACTCCCCGAAGAAGAGGGGACTGAAACAAGCATCCGAGAGCAAACCACCATTTACGTTAGTTGAAGTTGAGAAGTACTCCCCGAAGAAGAGGGGACTGAAACCAACACCACTCACCTGCGTGTTGACGGTGACGAAGCCTGTTGAGAAGTACTCCCCGAAGAAGAGGGGACTGAAACGACCAAACACTATCAAGGTGAGCGGAGCAAGTCTTACTGTTGAGAAGTACTCCCCGAAGAAGAGGGGACTGAAACCTGAAGCCCGGGTTGTTTGGGAAAAGTTTACGCTTGGTTGAGAAGTACTCCCCGAAGAAGAGGGGACTGAAACAATCTAGCGATACACAAGTTTATTGGGATGGTTGAGTTGAGAAGTACTCCCCGAAGAAGAGGGGACTGAAACGCATGATCGTAGAAAAACTGTACCTGAGTATCGCGGATGTTGAGAAGTACTCCCCGAAGAAGAGGGGACTGAAACCCAATGATTACGGCATACTGTAAATCGCTGGGACTAGTTGAGAAGTACTCCCCGAAGAAGAGGGGACTGAAACATTTAACTATAAAGGAGAAAATATGAGTGGTAAGGGATGTTGAGAAGTACTCCCCGAAGAAGAGGGGACTGAAACATTGACGAATATGCTATTTGCCCGGAAGAAAATTGCGTTGAGAAGTACTCCCCGAAGAAGAGGGGACTGAAACTGGCTAGAAAGGAATTGCTCCCAACCTTGTTGATTGTTGAGAAGTACTCCCCGAAGAAGAGGGGACTGAAACTCGTAAAGTATATAATCCAGTTCAACAGTCCCGTCGCCGTTGAGAAGTACTCCCCGAAGAAGAGGGGACTGAAACTGCATTTGCAATAATCGGGTTTCGGTCAGGAGGCTGTTGAGAAGTACTCCCCGAAGAAGAGGGGACTGAAACGCTACCGTAATAGTAAGAGTAGTATTAGTCACGACGTTGAGAAGTACTCCCCGAAGAAGAGGGGACTGAAACTTGCTGCTGTATCCTGCAACACCGCAACACTTTACAGTTGAGAAGTACTCCCCGAAGAAGAGGGGACTGAAACTTGTTGCTACCAAGCGGATACTGGAAAATTTGACCGTGGTTGAGAAGTACTCCCCGAAGAAGAGGGGACTGAAACTCTAAAATTGCTGATCCTGTGGCGTCCATCCATAAATGTTGAGAAGTACTCCCCGAAGAAGAGGGGACTGAAACCAAATGCTGCAATCGTGTTCTTTAAAGCATTCACCTGTTAAGAAGTACTCCCCGAAGAAGAGGGGACTGAAACCTGTCAATATGTGCATGTGATCCAGGGTGCGGGTATGCGTTAAGAAGTACTCCCCGAAGAAGAGGGGACTGAAACCAACTTACACGTCTCACATTCCGCCACCGCAGTCTTCGTTAAGAAGTACTCCCCGAAGAAGAGGGGACTGAAACCCCAACGTGATAGTCCCCCTGGGCTTGGCCTTCACAGTTAAGAAGTACTCCCCGAAGAAGAGGGGACTGAAACTGGGCTTGTCAGCCCGAATGTATATCTTGCCCGCAGCGTTAAGAAGTACTCCCCGAAGAAGAGGGGACTGAAACGGACTTGGCTGGGTACGCCTCAGCAAATCTACAAATGGTTAAGAAGTACTCCCCGAAGAAGAGGGGACTGAAACGCATCCGGGCCAAACGCACTGTAGCCAACATGCCCGGTTAAGAAGTACTCCCCGAAGAAGAGGGGACTGAAACCGGCTGTATCCAGGTGCGCGCATAGGACGGCATCTGTTAAGAAGTACTCCCCGAAGAAGAGGGGACTGAAACTTGAAGCATGTAGGCCATTGCCGCGCTTGGAGTCCTTGTTAAGAAGTACTCCCCGAAGAAGAGGGGACTGAAACAAGTTGAATCACGCTTCTATTTGCTCTTTTTCCGCCGTTGAGAAGTACTCCCCGAAGAAGAGGGGACTGAAACAGCCGCCTCTTTGACTTGCTGACTGATCTGCTGGACATGAGAGCCAAAGTTCTTCAGCAACACATTTTGCGCCCACAGATATCCTTGCAGACCAAAGACATAGCTAATCTTGCGCAACGACCCGCGCAAGACTAGCCGATCAAAACCACTTAAAACACCAGCAATCTGAGATTGGTACTTCGCGATAAACTTTTGCAAGCGCTTCCTCCTGCTCGTTGTCGTAAGTTTGGTAACTCACATCATACGAACTGTGGGGAAGCGCTTCCCTGGCTTTTGTTTGGTTGCGGCTTGCCGCGCTGTGCAAATCCGCGCGGCATACTTTTGGTTGCGGCTTTGCTGCGTTGTTTATTGGCAGCTTAAGATTTTTCATGGGTCGTTGGGAGAGAGGCCGGGCCACGAGATCAGAAAAGGCTGTGAGCCTTTTCTCTGTTCATCGTGTTACCATCACCGCCATGAAAATACGAGCTGCGATTGCTCTTTTCCTGCTGGCGCTTTTTTCCAGCGCGGCTTTTTGCGTCGAGTCATCTGATTTTACGATCAAGAAGATTGGCGACGGAGTCTACGCCGCTATTGCCACGGAGGGCGGCAAGGCGGGCAGCAATTCCGGGTTCATTGTGGGCAGCAACGGTGTCGCCGTGGTGGACACATTCGTAAGCGCCGCTCCTGCCAAGGACCTTCTAGCGGAGATCCGTAAAATTACGAACCTGCCTGTCCGCTACGTGATCAATACCCATTATCATCTGGACCACACCGGCGGCAATGCGGCTTATGCGGAGGCAGGAGCTACCATACTGGCCCACCGCAACCTGCGAAGCTGGGAGCGGACTGAAAACCTCAAATTTTTTGGTCCGAACCCTAAGCCAGAGGACAAGGCGAGGGTCGAGTCGCTGGTGCTGCCCGATATGGTATACACCGACGCTGTTGACCTCTATCTGGGTTCAAGGCTGATTCAAGTCCGTTACATGCTCGGACACACCGGGGGAGATTCGGTGGTGCTGGTGCCGGATGCCAATGTGGTGTTTGGCGGGGACCTCGTATGGCAGAAACATCTTCCTAACCTGATTGATGCCTCGACACAACCTTGGATCCAGACGCTGGACAAACTGCTGGCCGAACACCCGTCCGCGACGTTTGTCTCGGGCCATGGCGATGTCGCGTCAGTTAGTGATGTGCGTGATTTTCGGAACTACATCGCCACTCTGCGTGAAGATGTTGCTAAGGCCCAGAAAGAAGGAAAATCTGGCGATGCCCTGGCCGAGGCGGTTTTACCTGACTTGCAAAACAAATACGGCGCCTGGGGATTTTTTAAGAATTTCTCCAAACGCAACATCGACCAGACAGCGGCCGAGCTTTCAGGTCAAAAGAAAGTTCCGGTCCCGATGAACGATACGGACGCGGCGGCGAAATAGGCGCGAAGAGCAAATGGCAAATGGCAATTAGCCAAACACAAAAAGTTTAGCTGCTGATTTGCCGTTCGCCCTGGCGGATAGGTCATTTTACGAATTGCTAATTGCGCTAATTGCTCTTTTGCCAATTGCCATTTGCCATTTGCTCTTCGCCTTCCACTCGCAGCCAGCAGCTAGTAGCTATTAGCCCCTGATTGATTTTGTCTATCTTTGACTTGATGATTGAGTTGTTAAAACGCATACGCGCCTTAAAGCCTGCGACCAAATGGGCCATTATTCTGGGTATGGGGCTGGTAGCTGTTGGCATTGTGTCGAGTCTTAACCCTGTTCCCCAGCCGCAGTCCTACCACAATTTCGCGGACAAAAGGTCCATCCTGGACGTTCCCAATGGAATGGATGTTCTTTCCAATCTGCCGTTCATGGTTGTCGGTCTGTGGGGCCTCTGCCTTGTAGTCATGCGAAGAGCAGCCCTTGACCGGCGAGAACTCTGGGCCTACTTCACACTGTTTGTCGGATTGGTATTGACCGGGCTTGGATCGGGCTACTATCACCTGGCGCCAGACAATCAGCGCTTGGTGTTTGATCGCCTGCCTATGACGGTTGCTATGGCTGGCTTCATCAGTGTGCTGCTGATAGACCGGTTTGGCCCGAAGACCATCTGGGCGCTGCCGGTGGTAGCGGCAACAGGTCTGGGCAGCGTGCTCCAGTGGGCGCTCAGCGAACAGCACGGACACGGCGATCTGCGCTGGTATGCGCTCTACCAGGGCATGATCATGCTCTTCGCTGCAGCATTGCTGCTGCTGTTTTGGTCGCGCACCAGCAGTTCAGGCGCATTTGCGACTGCCGCTATCGCCAATCTGGCTGCCAAGCTCTTTGAAGTGATGGACAGACAGATTTACCAGGTGGGCGGCATCGTCAGCGGACACACATTAAAACATCTGTCCGCCAGTCTGGGGTTTCTCCCGCTGGTGTTTCTGATTCGCGGAAATAGCAAATGGCAGATAGCAAATGGCAATTGGCAAATAGCAAAACAAAAATTCTTTGCCGCTGATTTGCGCTGATAGACGCTGATTAAAGGCTGAGCTGCTGGCTCCTGGCTGCTGGCCATTTGCTAATTGCTAATTGCCAATTGCTCTTGTTCTCGCAAACATCGTGTAGAAGTTCTCAGTTGTTCTTTGCCCGATCTCTTCTTTGCTCAGGCCGAGCAACTGGCCAAGAGTTTCCGCAGTGTTGACTACGAAGGCGGGTTCGTTGCGTTTGCCCCGGTGTGGCACAGGCGCGAGGAATGGTGAATCGGTTTCAATGAACATGCGATCCAAGGGCACCTTTTTCGCTGCCTCGCGTATATTTTGCTTCTTGGGGAAGCTGATATTGCCGGCAAAAGAGATATAGAAGCCCATGTCTAATGCTGGTGCGGCATGTTTCCATTCACCCGTAAAACAATGCAGGATTCCCCCCAAGCCTGAAGATGCCCAATGTTCACGGAGCATGTTCAGGGTGTCGTCCCAGGCATTTTCACTGTTGTCCGATGGCCGGCAGTGGATCACGATGGGCAGGCGGGCAATGCGTGCTAACTCCATCTGCCGGCGAAAAATTTCTTTCTGCACATCGCGTGGAGAGTGGTCGTAGAAATAGTCCAGGCCAATCTCACCCCATGCGATGATTTTGGGATGTTTCGCCAATTGTTCCATCTCGGCAAAATCGGCATCGGTCGCCAGTTGTGCTTCGTGCGGATGAATACCCATGGTGGCGTAAATCCAGTCATGCTGCTCGGCAATTTTGATGGCGCAGTCGAGCGTCCCCGGTCCTGTTCCGCTGCCGATGGCAAGGATACGCTCCAGTCCTGCCTCACGTGCTCGCTCCAGGACTTGCATGCGGTCAGCGTCGAACTTCGGACCTTCAAGATGAGCGTGTGAATCGATGTACAAAGATTATTGCCTTTTTGTATGAAATGGGTCCTGCCACGTTTGAGTTGTTTGAGAAAACCAGTTTTACAAAAGATCCTCTGCCAATTGCTATTTGCTGCTGGTAGTGTCCTAACTAAGCTGAGAGAGGTGAGCGTAGTCCTAATGCGGCCAAATCAGCAGCGCGGCATGCCCCGCTGCAAAAAAGAGCGCCGCAGTACAGAACTGGACCCAGCCGATAGCAGTAGAACTGCGATACTTCCGCAATGACCTGGTGATTAGGGGACATGCGGCAACGCCGGAAAACGCGGCGAACCATCCGTTAGTCGGCGGCCATGGGCCTCTTGTGAGCAAGAGCCAGAAGCCGCCACCACCTGCGATTAGCGTCCACGCCCAGCCCACACCCCAGGCCAGCCAGAGAAACCAAGATCGGCGGTTCATTTTACCTTCGCCTCTGCCACGATAGCAACTCCACCTGTGTGGCCCCTATCGGGGCAAATATCTAACACGGCAAAGAACCGGCGTTTGCCGTTCTTGCGATCAAGCATAACAAAATTCAAATTAGGACACTACCTCGCTGCTTTATCAGCGGCCATCAGTCAAATCAGTGTCATCAGCGGTAAGGTTTTGATGTTCCTTGGCGACCATTGCGCCCTTGGCGGTGAAATTTCAAATGTGTTTGGTTAGATTCTGCCGTCCGTTAAAAATCTATTTCAGCTTGGCCCCGACGGGCACATCTTCCAGGAAGCCTGCAAGGACAGGTTTGCCATCTTCGCCAACGGAGGCAGCTACAATCATTCCATTAGATTCCAGGCCGCGCAGCTTGCGCGGCTGAAGATTGGCAACAATGACCACTTTGCGTCCAATCAAAGTCGCGGGATCGTAGGCCAGAGCAATACCGGCTACCAATTGGCGCACCTCGGTGCCTATGTCGACTTCCAGGCGCAGCAGCTTGTCGGCGCCTTTCACTTTTTCGGCGACCTTCACTTCGCCTACACGCAACTCTACTTTCAGGAAGTCATCAATGGTAATTTTTCCGTCCTTGGTAGATGGCGCAACGCTAGCCGGAGCGGGCGCCGCTTCGGTTGGACCATGAACAGCCTGGGTTGCCGGTTGTCCGGGCCGCGCTCCTTCTCCCGCGGGAGAAGAAGTTGATGAGGGTTGCGTTGCTGCTGGCGCCGAATTGGACCGCTCCTGTTCCATGGTCTGCATCCTTTCAATTGCACTTTTATCAGTACGAGGAAATACAGGCTCTACTTTGCCCAGTTTTCCTCCGAGCGGCAGTTGCGCCCACTTCAACCCGCTGAGATCGAAGCGGGAGATGTCGCCCAATCCAAGCTGGTTCCAGATTCTTGCGGTCGAATCCGGGATCACCGGATGCGCCAGCGCAGTTACAATGCGCAACGCTTCCGCCGCAGTGTAGAGAATTGTTGCCAATCGTGCCTTGTTCTCTTCGCCCTCTTTTTCTGCGACGATCCACGGCTCCTGCTCGACCAGGTATTTGTTGACCGATCCTATCAGCGACCAGGCAGTTTCCAGAGCGCGCGAAAACTGGTAATCGTCAAAAAGTTGCGCGAACTCCGAAATCACAGCCTGGGCGGCTTCTTTGATGACATCGTCCGCATCCTTGCGCGCCACTGTGGGCGAAGGATAGGGAACTGAGCCGTTAAAATACCTGGTAATCATGGTCAATGTACGGCTGGAAAGATTGCCCAGATCGTTGGCCAGATCGGAGTTGTAGCGTTGCACGACCGCATCAAAGCTGAAAGAACCATCTTGTCCGAAGACAATCTCGCGCAGCAGGAAATAGCGCAGGGCATCGTTACCGAGCACATCGAGCACGGTTTCCGCCCGTACGATGTTGCCCCGCGATTTTGACATCTTGCTTTCTTCAAAGAGAAGCCATCCATGGGCGATGACCGATTTGGGCAGCGGCAACTCCGCAGCCAGAAGGAACGCCGGCCAATAGACGCAATGGAAACGAATGATCTCCTTGCCGATCATGTGTACATCGGCCGGCCAGTAGTGCTCAAATTTTTTCTGCTCAGCTTCATCTTTCGAGCCCAGACCAATGGCCGTGCAGTAGTTGCTCAGCGCATCCAGCCAGACATACATCACATGCTTGGGATCGCCGGGGATTGGAATGCCCCATTTGAAGGTGCTGCGGCTGATGGAGAGGTCGCGCAAACCGCTCCGCACAAAAGCAATGACCTCATTGCGCCGCGTTTCCGGACGAATGAACTCCGGATGCTCCTGATAGTACTTCAGCAACCGGTCGGCAAAGGCGGAGAGCTTGAAGTAATAGTTTTCTTCGCTGACGGTTTCGGTGGGTCTCCCGCACTCAGGGCAGGGTGCTCCTGGGCCGACAGAGTCAACATAAAGCTCGTCAAAAACGCAGTACTGGCCGGTGTACGTCCCTTTATAGATGTAGCCATTGGCTTGCAGGCGGCGGAAAAGTTCCTGGGCGCCCAGCTTATGCCGGTCGTCGGTGGTGCGGATGTAGTCATCGTAGGTGATTTCCAGCCGGTCAAAGAGCTTGCGAAACTCGGCAGAGACCTGGTCCACCCACTTTTGCGGAGGAGTGTTTGCGGCAGTTGCCGACCGCTCCACATGGACGCCATGCTCATCCGTTCCGGTCAGGAAAAACGTGTCATATCCAAGCATGCGTTTGCGGCGGGCAATGGCGTCGCACACTATCGTGGTATATGCATGGCCGATATGCGGGCGTGCATTCACATAATAGATGGGCGTCGTAATGTAAAACTTCTGGCCCTTATCCATTTTCTCTTTCCAGGTAAACCTTGATTGCTTCCTGTATGACTGCTTTAAGAGGCACCCGCTGTTGTTCTGCGATGCGGCGGCAATCCTCGTATTCAGGAGCGTAGTTGCTGATGCTGCCATTTAGGTTGGCCAGCTTGATCCTGACTTCGCCCCATTTTGTGTTGACCGTAAGATGGCGACGCCCCAGCCGGGTTCGTTTCTCCTCCCTGGTGCGAACACCCAGAGTAGTGGTCTCAGCAAAAACCAACTGGGTCAATCGCTGGGCATCTTCGGGATAGCAGAGCACAGTCAACAACATTGCCGGGCGGTTCTTCTTCATCTGCACAGCGGTGGCAAAGACATCCAGCGCCCCTTCCTGCAAGGCGCGGTCCATCACATAGCCGAATACCTGAGGAGTCATGTCGTCGACATTGGCTTCCAGGATCGTGATAGTTTCTTCCGGCGCCAGCACCTTATGGTCTTCACTGGTTTCACCTAAAGTCAGCCGCAGCACGTTAGGAAAATCTTTGAAGTCCCGCGTGCCCGCCCCATATCCAATCTTCTCAGTCTTCATCCTCGGGAATGAGGCAAACCTGTTAGCCAGGACATTTACAATTGCCGCTCCGGTGGGAGTGACCAGTTCTTTTTGGATCTCTCCGGAATAGATAGGAGCGTTCTTCAGCAATTCCAGGGTGGCCGGGGCCGGTATTGGAAAGGTGCCATGCGCACATTTCACCATGCCACCGCCAACATTCAGCGGCGAACAGATGATCTCGTCGACTCCCAGGGCTTCCACGCCGGCAGCAGCGCAGGTGATGTCCACGATAGCATCAATCGCTCCAACCTCATGGAAATGGATTTTCTCAATGTTGGTGTTATGGATTTTGGCCTCCGCCGCTCCCAATGCCTCGAAAATTTTAGTGGCGCGTTGTTTGGTGGATTCACTCAATGCGGCCTCATGGATGATCTTCCGGATCTCCTTCAGGCCGCGATGGTGAGAATGCGAATGGCCATCACTATGCTGCTGGTGTTCCTGGCCGGAATGGCTGTGCTCAGGGGTAGGGTCCGAATGCTCATGCTGCTTGTCGTCGCGTGCAGAGTGTCCATGCTCATGCTGCGCATGTTCATGTTCATGATGATGGTGTCCCTGCTTCTCTAAGAATTCCTCGCGCGGAAGTTCTTTTTCTCCGGCAGCCACTACATCGAGCTTAACTGCGCTGATGCCGCTGCGCTGCACGCGTGAGATTTCCAGCCGGGCTTCTACCCCAAGTGCTTCGACAGTCCGGGTGAATAGCTCCGGTGGGACCCCAGCGTCCAGCAAGGCCCCAAGGAACATATCGCCACTGATACCCGAAAAGCACTCTAAATAGGCAATTCGCATAAACAAAGCTCAAACTTTTCATCATAGGGTCGGCGCGCCGTGGCGTCAAACCGGTCTGGGTGCGATGCTTTGCTATAATTCCTTCTTTGCCAGTGACTTAGGGCAGTTTTTCGGGGTAGCAGCAGCATGGCCAGCCGCAATTTAAACCTTACCGCGTACTGTGTTGTTGCCCGAGGGATGGCAGCAATTCTTCGCGACTAGAAAAGAAATCAACAAATAGCAGTACAGCCGCTTGCGGCCTTTGCAGACAGTCTTCGTGTTTTCGGCGTTAAGTTTTAGATTGAACAGGGGAGCCATTGTATCTCGAATTACAGCAGCAGCTTATTCAGCATATCCGCGAACTTCTTAAGAAGCGGTACGATCTCGAGCTGCCACGCATCGTGGTGGATCAGCCTCCGAGCGTCTCGCTGGGAGAATATGCCCTGACTTTCAGCTTTGAATTGGCCAAGAAGCTGCGCAAACCTCCAAGAAAGATCGCCGGAGAAATAGTTGCCGCTCTGGGCCAAGTTCCAGGCTTTGAGAAGTTTGAAGTTGCCGGCAGCGGATACATTAACGCCCGGCTGGACCGCCAGAGTGCCGCGCAACTGCTGTTGCGGGAGGATCGAGAGACCCGGATTCAAAGTGTAGATCCCGAAAAAGTTTTGGTCGAGCACACCAGCATCAATCCCAACAAAGCGGCGCACATAGGGCATTTGCGTAATGCGATTCTCGGGGACACATTTGTGCGGCTGTTGCGCGCCACCGGCGTCCATGTCGATGTCCAGAACTACATCGATAACACTGGAGTGCAGGTGGCGGACGTGGTCGTGGGCTTTCTCTACCTGGAGAAGAAAGGGAAGAGCGATATTGAGAAGCTGCTAAGCTCTTCCTCCCCTAGGTTTGACTACTACTGCTGGGACCTTTATGCCCGGGTTTCGCAATGGTACGAAGAGGACAAAGAGCACCTGAAATTGCGCTTGCAGACACTGCACGACATCGAGCGTGGCGGCAACGAGGCTGCTGAAATCGGCGAGCTGATCTCAACGGCCATCATTCGTACCCATCTCCAAACCATGCAGCGGCTGGACATTCAATATGAATTTCTGCCGCAGGAAAGTGAGATCCTCCATTTACATTTCTGGGACCTGGCCTTTGAGCAGATGAAGCAAAAGGGTGTCCTCTATTTTGAGACTGATGGCAAGAACAAAGGTTGTTGGGTTATGCGCCGGGCTGGGAGCAAACCGTCTACGGAGCAGGAGCAGGGTGGGCCGGATGAAGATGCCAAAGTTATTGTGCGCTCCAACGGCACGGTTACGTATGTGGGCAAAGATATTGCCTATCATCTGTGGAAATTTGGTCTGCTGGGCCGGGACTTTGGCTACAAGCGGTTTTATACCTATCCTGACGGTCTTCAGGTATGGATTTCAGCGGAATCGGGAGAGCCGGAGCATCCCAAGTTCGGCGGCGCCAATGCCATCTATAACGTGATTGACTCACGCCAGACCGACCCCCAGAGCAACGTAATTGAAGCGGTCCGGGGGTTGGGCTATATCGAGCAGGCTGGGAACTATCATCATTTTTCGTATGAAATGGTCGCGCTCACGCCGCGCTGTGCCATGGAATTGGGGTATCTGGTATCGGAGGTGGATCAGAAGCGCTCCCACATCGAAGTTTCAGGGCGAAAAGGATTTGGTGTTAAAGCTGACGATCTGATGGATGCGTTAATCGCTGCCGCTCAAAAAGAAGTAGATGTTCGCCATCCGGAGATGGGTCCGGCGGAACGGCAAGACATCGCTTCACAAATCGCGATTGGCGCTCTGCGCTACTTCATGCTCAAGTTTACTAAGGGCTCAGTGATAGCCTTCGATTTCAAAGAGGCACTGGCTTTCGAGGGAGAGACCGGGCCGTATGCCCAATATGCGGTGGTTCGCGCAGCCAACATTTTTCGCAAAGCGGGAACGACTCCGCAAGAAATTCTGGCCGGCAATATTGATCTTGATTTTCTTCAGGGACCCGAGTCGGATGAAATTTGGCAATTGTGGCTGACCGCCGGACAGCTTACCAGCATCGTGCAGCAATGCATTGCCACAACCGAGCCGGCCTATGCGGCTAAGTATGCCTTCCAGTTGGCCCAGCAGTTCAATAACTTCTACCACAAGCACCACATTCTGACCGAAGCCGATCAAGCTCGGAAGCTATTTCTCCTGGCAACGGCGGCGGTGGTGAGCCGTTCTTTGACCCAGTGTCTCGAATTGATGGGGATTACGGTGCCGCCGGTGATGTGATGAACCAAACCTTACCGCGGATCTGCGCGGATGTATACGGATTCAAACCTTGGCTGCGTCTTTTTAGAAAACCCAATGCGCACCGCGGAGGCGCGAAGACGCGGAGAAGACAAAGCTAACTTCTTACCGCTGATAACGCTGATCAACTGATTCGCGCTGATAACCCAAAAACCTTTGAAGGCGTGAATATTACTAAAAGCCGTCTCATAAATGGGTCGAACTTGCTTTTGGTGGAAGAGCGACCCTTTAGAGCCTGTCCTGAGGCAAGCCGAAGGAGCCGCGTTACATGCGTGTAAAAAGCAGGGCTTCAGCCCTGGTGCTTCAAGAAGCGCCATTTATGAGATGACTTCTAAAAGGAAACCAACGCCCGATATCGTTTTCGATTTGAACAAGAAAAAATGAGTACTGCGCAAGCCACGCGATAAAATTCAATGTCTCCGAGGAACTTTCCATGGCACGAGATTTTCTTGCAGGTGTATGGACGTATCGTAGTTTTCTGAACAAGCCTGATCCGGTCGAAGACTTCAATGAACTGGTCTTCGGCCAAGGTGAGATGTTTTTTCAACCGGCGTTGACTGAGGGCATCCTCTCAGGTCAATTGGCGTTCAGGTCTGCTCCGCCCAAGAAAAATGATGCCAGGCTCAAACTAACTGGCTCGGTGCAAACTGGTAACCCATTTTCTGTGCGGTTTCAGGGAACGGGTGTGGAAGGAACTGAGGCCCAGGGCTGGGTATACGACTATATTGGCTACTTTGTTCCGGAGTGGCCGGCGGGAAACGGACAAAAGCCTGCCTTGGTCGGCTCGGTAATCCGGACCGTGCCTCACAATGGCAATCCTGCCGGCGTGGTTGGCTCATTCATTGCTGTTGCCAGGGACTTTGTTGAACCTCGTCTTCCCGGCGTTATTCCCTTGCCGTCCTCGGTGATCAAGATGATGGCTTCTCGCGATCATCGTTTTCTTCACATGGTATGGCATGGCACAAGAAATTCGTGGACGCGCCTGGACAAGGACCAGAAAGAAGCAGTTCGCAAACTGGGCTGGCAACCGGGCGGCAAAGAAGAACGGCCCTCGGTCAGTGCAAAGGGAAACCCGATCATCGACAATGGCTGCGGAGAGGACTTCCTTTTCATGCACCGCCAGATGATTGACATGGTGGATGAGATGTCGAAAAAAGAAACGGGAAAACCGGTCCCCAGGTGGGCCACCATACCCGCGCCCGGACCCGTGGTGGTTGAACCTAATTTTGGCTCCAAGCCGCTGGTGGTTCCGGTTCCCGGGAATCCCGACGGCTATGCAGTGCCGGCTGCCTGGAACAGCGGCAATGAAATGATGGACCGCAGGCTGGCATCCCTTAAAGCCGATTCGTTCTACTGGACGCGCATGCGCTGGTGGGACCGGCAATTCAAGAACCCTCAATATCTGCGAACTCTCACCCTGGGAGAGTTGGGAGCGCTTCTGGAATACTCGGTACACAACGACATGCACATGCGCTGGGCATCCATGCCGCAAGACCCGAGAACGGGTGAGCCAGTGCCCGGCGGCAGGCCGGACAATGATGTAAGGACTCTCTGGGATGATCCCAAGTACGATTATCTAGGCGAGTTCTATTCCTCGCATCTGAATCCTGTTTTCTGGCGTCTGCATGGATGGATCGATGACCGTATTGAAGAGTGGTTTCAAGCCCACGAAGCTGCCCATCCGGGAGAGATCAAGCCCATAACGCTCCATGGCACGAAGTGGTTTGAAAAAGGCAAGTGGGTCCACTCGGCCGAGCCTTGGGCGGGAGCGCCTGGCCACCATCCTGATCTTCAAAAGATGACCGAGGTCGCGCGTATACTCTTTGGGCCGCTGGTGGAGGACCCTCCAGCCACTCGCAAACAACTACGCTTGGCGGCGGCTACCCAGGCATCAGCGCTACAGGTAGCTCCAACACCTGAGCATGTAAGTTGGTTTTAGCCGCTTGCAGGGTTGGTGACAAAGAAGACTGCCGGATACGAGAGTAAATTTAGAGGGAAGCCAAGAACTTCTCCCTGTGGTTGCTACATTTCAACCAGATATATAGGGTTTGCGAGGAGTCCCGAAAGGGACGTTTTGAAAGTAGCCCAGCACGGTTCGGCCGCAAAAATGTTGGTCCCTCCAAACTGTGTTTTGCCGAACCCAGTGCTGGGTAGCCTGCCAAAAACCCAACCAAGTCCCGCAAGGGACGATTGAATCATTTCTCACTTTTGTAAAAACACAACGTGAAGCAGGTACCAATAAATGATTTGGCAACATAGCAACTGCTGGCTCCTAGCAGACTGCAAGCACCTGCCATGTTCAATCCTGTTCTTGAGATATTTCGCGGAAGTTCCACTTTCTTCTCAATTTTGGCAATTACCAATTTTGGCAATTACCAATTCCCACCGTCCCCTTCGCATCGGGGAACTCATTCCAACAAAAGTTGGTTCTGTATCAAGAAGTGCTGGGGAGTTTGGTAAGGTCTCAATCCCCTTCGCATCGGGGAACTCATTCCAACTAACGATTCTTGTAAGGCAAAACTTGTCCCTCACAACACGTCTCAATCCCCTTCGCATCGGGGAACTCATTCCAACGAAGACAACCTACAATTCGACGGCCGGCACCGAACGTCTCAATCCCCTTCGCATCGGGGAACTCATTCCAACACCAACTCTCCGTTTAATGTGGACCCGGCGGGCGTCATCGTCTCAATCCCCTTCGCATCGGGGAACTCATTCCAACCCTTGCTAAAAATTACCCTTTGGAATCAATGAATTATACCCTGTTTTTCCAACACCCCTCAAAATAACGCTTTTCCTTCGCCTGAACTTTTCAGCCGTGTCCTCAAAAATCACTCTAAATCATTGAAACTGCGGCAGATCAAGGTTTCCACGCACCCCTGCCCATATTTGGTGCACAGTTGGAATCGCACCAGATAATTGAAAACAAGACGCTTACGATCATTTTCGGTTCCTGATCAGCGGTCATCAGTCAAATCAGCGTCATCAGCGGTAAGATTTTGATCTTCCTTCCTGCACGGTGAAAATCGCTAATTGCTTTTACCAGTCCCGTTTCCTTCAAATGTCTTGACCCATTCCACCAGGCTCCGAACGCCTATTCCTGAAGGTCCCTTGGCGATCCAACTTTTGCTTTCTTCCATCCAGGCGCAGCCTGCAATGTCGAGATGGATCCAGGGAGTTTCTTCTACGAATTCTTTCAGGAACATGGCTGCGGTAATGGCTCCGCCCCAGCGCCCGCCGCTGTTGATGATGTCGGCAATGTTGGAACGAATCATCTCCTGATATTCAGGATCGAGGGGCAGCCGCCAGAATTTCTCGCCGGAGCGCTGCAGCGCCTGGGTAAAGTGCTGGTAAGCATTTTCGTCGTTGGCAAAGACTCCGGCATTCACCATGCCCAAGGCCACTACGCATGCGCCTGTCAATGTTGCCGCATCAATCAGGTGAGTGCAGCCCAAGGTCCGCGCATAGTGCAGGCCATCAGCCAGCACCAGACGGCCTTCAGCATCGGTATTGATGATCTCAATGGCCTTGCCGGACATGGCAATTTGAATGTCGCCGGGCTTTTGCGCCTTGCCGCTGGGCATATTTTCCGTGGCGCACACGATAGAGATGACTTTCACCTTGGGCTTGAGCAGGGCAATGGCCCTCATGGCGCCGATCATGGCGGCGCCTCCAGCCATGTCGTACTTCATCTTCTCCATGCCATCCGCAGGCTTGATAGAGATTCCGCCCGTATCAAAAGTAATGCCTTTGCCGATCAGGCCGAGCACCGGCTTTTCCGGAGCGCCCTGGGGCTCATAACGGATCACAATCAGTCTGGGCTCTTCATCCGATCCCTGGGCCACGCTCCAAAAGGCCCCCATCTTCAATTCTTTGATCTTGTCCGGGCCCATGATCTCGCATTTCAGGCCGACACTCTCACACATCTCCTTGGCGCGATCGGCCAGAGCTGTCGGTGTGAGCCGATTGCTCGGCTCATTGACCAGTTCACGGGTAAAATTCTGCGACTCGCCAACAATGTGGGCCTGTTCCAGAACACGCTGGAGTTTTGCCTGGTCAGAGCCAGTGGGTGCGATGACCGTGATTTCTTTCATCCGCAGGTCTTTGCGATCGCTACGGTAGGTATCAGGATCAAAATCGCCTACAAAAGCGCCTTCCACAACCGATCGGACAGCATCTTCAGCGCCACTGGGCAGCTCAGGAACAGCAAAAGCGCAACTCTTGATCATTTTGGGCTTTAAGAAGCGGACAGCCGCTCCAGCCGCTTTGCGCAATTCAGTGTGGGTGAAATTTTTCGCCTTACCTCCGCCAACCGCCAGCAGCCTCTTTGCCTTTAATCCCTGGGGATGATGCAGCATGACCGTTTCGAGCATCTTGCCCGTTATCTCGCCAGCGGCAGCCAGTTCAGCTAAAGCTTTCTCAATGACCGGGTCTTTAGTTGCGGGTCGGGGCTCATTCTTTTGTTTTTCACCGTGGTCCAAAACGACCACTACCAGGCATTCGGTTTCCGCGTCGGCAAAACTTCCCACAATCAATCGTGTATCCATGCTGTTCCCTCGTGCTCCTAGTTTTAGCTTTTTCTGGACCGGGCCACCGCTTCGCGCGCTTCCCGGTCAGCAGTACGTCGGCGCTCGGTTTCGCGCTTGTCCCAGCTCTGTTTCCCTTTGGCCAGGGCAATCTCACACTTTATTTTTCCATTCTTAAAATACATGCGGGTGGCGACCAGTGTATAGCCCCGTTGCTGGCTCTTGCCCAGCAGTTTTCGGAGTTGGTCTTTGTGCACCAGAAGTTTACGCGTTCTTAGGGGAGCATGATTGGCGTAGCTGCCATGTTCATACGGTCCGATATGAGCATTCAGCAGCCACAGCTCGCCATCTTTTACCAGCGCGTATGCATCTTTCAAATTGGCGTGGCCTGCACGGACCGATTTCACCTCAGAACCGGTCAACATTATGCCGGTCTCCAGCTTGTCCTCCAGGAAATAGTTATGGCTGGCCGCCCGATTGAAAGTTGCGTCGCGTTCTCCCGCGGCGATCGGGTCGCGTTTTATTTTCTTCGGTTTGTTCGGCTCAGTTTGATGAACGGTTTGGCGCGCCATGACAACACCTGGTAGGAACTCTCACTCTTTACCAAAATTTTTATGCTAGCACAGTGCAAAACTTCCGCCTAAGTCCGTTCTACTGGGGAAGCGCAGGTGATAAGCGCTATGAGGCGCACTGATATGCGGTGTATAATCACGGTTTCCGACAGTCTATGGCCGTATGCTGACGGCAAGGCATCTTTGTGCCTGCATGGTTTAGGCCATAGCGATTCTGGATCGACAAGGAGCGTATGAGAGGTTTAAGACGAACGCTCGTGTTTATAGTTCTGTTCTCTTCCATCGTAACGGTCGGTGAATCCGTCCGTTCTCTTTTTAATAAAGGAGTGAAGGCTGAGGCACGGCAGGACTATGAGGCCGCCTATGATTTTTATAAGGCCGCTTATACAAAAAATCCTACTGATCTGAAATACCGTGTTCCCTACGAACGTACCCGCTTTTTGGCAGCTTCTGTGAAAGTGCGCAAGGGGCAGAAACTAAGAGACCAGGGCAAGCTGCAAGAGGCCCTGGAGCTGTTCCAAAAGGCCGCGGAAATTGATCCCAGCAATGAGTTGGCCGCGCAGGAGATTCGGCGTACCCAACAGATACTCAAAGGTCAGCCGACGGCTGACGCCAAACCAACTCCCACACCGGAGGACCCCCTGCGTAAGAGGTTGGACGAGGCGGGTTCCGCAGTCTCGTTGAACGAGATGTCGAATGTTCCGCTGGCAGCGTTAAAGATAAACAATAGTGATACCAAAGCCATTTATGAGACCATCGGCAAGCTTGCGGGAATCAATGTGCTTTTCGATCCGGACTATCAGGGACGCAAGCTCACCATCGAATTGAATGGCGGAACGAGCTTTCAGGAAGCTCTAGACATTATCGCCCTTGAGTCCCGTACCTTTTGGCGTCCGGTTACTCCCAATACGATTTTTGTCGCGGCCGATACTCCCACCAAGCGCCGCGAGCTTGAGCAGAGTGTTATAAAGACTTTCTATCTGGGCAATGTTTCTACACCCACGGACCTTCAGGATGTTGTGAATGCCATCCGCACGATTCTGGAGGTCCAGCGCATCCAGCAGATACCCTCACAGAATGCCATCGTCGTTCGCGGTACGCCTGATCAGATGGCCCTGGCCCAGAAGATGATTGATGATATCGACAAGGCCAAGCCCGAGGTTGTAGTGGACGTCATCGTCGCCCAAATCCGGCGGGATAAAGTGCGTGATCTTGGCCTCCTGCCGCCCCAGAACGCCACAGTGGCCTTGCAAGGTACAACCACTACAACGACCGGTACTGGAACTGGCACCGGCACCGGAACGGGAACTGGAACCACGACAACCGGTACGGGCGGCAGCCTGAACTTTAACGATTTGCAGCACCTCAATTCGACCAATTATGCGGTGTCGATCGATCCGGTCCATGCGCGCGCATTGTTTACCGATGACAACACCAGGATTATTCAAAACCCGCAGATTCGTGCCGGTGATGGCATCAAAGCCAGCTTGAAGATTGGTGATCGAATTCCAGTGGCAACCGGTTCATTCGGCACACCGTTGGGAGTAGCTACTGGAGTCGGCGTCGGACTCGGTGTGAATACCCAGTTTCAGTACTTGGAAGTTGGAGTCAATATCGATATCACTCCCAAGGTCCATCCGGGAAATGAGATCAGCATGAAGGTGGTGCTGGAGATCTCCAACGAGTCGGGCACGTCCAACATTGGAGGCATCACCCAGCCGATCATCAGCCAGCGCAAGATCGAGCATGAGATCCGTCTGAAGGACGGCGAGATGAACCTGCTGGGCGGCATTCTGGAAGAACAGCAGATTAAGAGCAAGAGCGGAACGCCTATCCTGGGGCAGATTCCGATTCTGGGACATCTTTTCTCCCAAGAGAAAAATGAGAAGGTCAATAACGAGATTGTCTTTCTGCTCATTCCCCACATCGTGCGGGGACAGGAGCTTTCCGAGCTGAACCAACGCTCCTTCGACGTCGGCACTGGAACGGGGATTGGTCTGCGGGCGAATCCTAAGCCGCCAGCAAAGACGGCTGAAAATACTTCCGGGCAACCATCCCCCCCTGTAGCCGGAATCCAGCCAACAACGCAAACAACTCCAGTACAGACGGTGCCCACGCAGCCTCAGGCGGGAGTCCAGGGCATTCAGCAGCAGCCAACATCAGTTCAGCAGCAACCGGGTGGGCAGCCTCAGCAACAACCTGCGCCGGTTGTTCCGCAGCAGGCGACGCAAATACCTGGGCAGCTCGGGGCCGGTCAGCAAAATCCTTCAGTACCGCCAGCAACTACACCGGAAGGCAAGCCTTCACCAGCTACTCCGGCGAATGGGCCCGTCACTCTTCAATTGACACCTGGGAGTATTACGCCCGCGCAGGGAAGTTCCTTTACTGTGAATATTGTTTTGTCGGGAGGACAAGACGTATTCGCTGTGCCTTTGCAGATCATCTACGATCCGCAGTTGCTGCAGTTTGTGAATGTTTCCAATGGTGAATTCCTGTCCAAAGACGGCCAGCCGGTTGCGCTTGTCCATCGTGATGATGCCAATGCCGGCACCCTGCAAATTACGGCGCAGCGTCCACCGGGAGTAGCAGGGGTCACTGGTGATGGAACTGTATTTAGACTGGTTTTTACTGCCAAAGCCAAGGGGTCGGGAGTTATTGCTATTACCATTCCCGGCGCTCGCAACAGCCAGAATCAGCCCATCCAGGCAATGGGTTCTCAGGCTGCTGTGACCGTGAACTGAGTTGAAGATGGATTATTTCATGCTCTTCGGTTTTCGGTACAATTATAGAAAGAGAAGTAACATGCAGTATCGTGCACAACGTGGCGTTACCTTGCTTGAAATGATCGTCGCCACCACCATCCTGCTCATCCTGATGGGCGCAGCCGTTCCGGTGGTTCGGCTCAATGTAAAACGACAAAGAGAAACTGAATTGCGTCGCGACCTGTGGGAGATGCGTTCAGCCATTGACCGTTACAAGGAATTGGCCGACAGGAATGCATTTCAGTCGAAAGTCGACAGCCAAGGTTACCCCCCTGACCTGGATACTCTGGTTAAGGGCGTTGATGTGCAAGGCAAGAAAATCCGTTTCCTCCGTCGAGTTCCGGTTGACCCCATGACCGGCAACACGGAATGGGGCATGCGTTCCATGCAGGACGATCCAACTTCTGATTCCTGGGGCGGCCAAAACGTCTTTGATGTCTACACCAAATCAGATGCCACTGGCCTGAACGGGACCAAATACAAGGACTGGTAATATGAAGTCAAGCAGATATTTCCGGCGCAAAGAACGCGGCTTTACCATGATCGAGATGATCATCGTTATCTCGATCATCTTGATCCTGACCGGTATTGCGGTTCCGATCTACAACTCCCACATTCTCCATGCGCGTGAAGCAGTCTTGAAAGAAGATCTGTATTCCATGCGTAATGCCATTGATCAGTACACCATGGACAAGGCCAAGGCCCCGCAAGACCTTGGCGAGGTGGTTACTGCTGGATATCTGCATGCCATTCCCAAAGATCCTTTTACCAACGCCACCGATACCTGGCAGGTGGTGCAGGAAGATACCTTGCTCAGTATCGATCAGACCGCACCAGGCATTAGCGATGTTCACAGCGGCTCCAACCTGACCGGCTCCGATGGCACTGCGTATAGCAGTTGGTGACTGCTTTCCGACCAGCACGCAGGACGAAGCCGCGGAAACAGCTTCTTACCGCTGATCAAACGGAACAACGCTGATAAATCAGAAAACCTTTCAAACGAGGCGCGGCAAGCCGCAAATAAATCCAACCGTGGAGCGCAGCCGCCCTCGGCTGCGATGGAAATGATGCTATAGCGGTTCCACAGTTGCTATATCCCGCACACCGATGTAAGAACGGCCCTTTGGGGCCATGTTAAGAGCACGAATACAAAGCTTTTAGCCCTGGCGCAAAAACACCGGCGGGGATACACCAATTCTGGAATCGCTTTAGTACCGAGAATTAGGGGGTGAATTTTCTCCGCTCCTGCCGAGGAATGCTCTTACAATAAACAGGTAGAAGGATCTCTTCGACAATTGACGTCCTCCGCGAGGACTCTAACTTTCGTGGCCTTCATCTCTCTAGCTCCATCTCCATCCAAATTTATGAGGAAAAACCAGAACCAAGGAATTAGAAGTCTCCAATGGAAAATTACCAATTCGACGATACCCCCCACCCCCTGTGGGTACGCCAAGGATACTGTAAGGATATTTTGAGCCAGAAAGAGCTTTGCAACTGCTAATAAAGAACTGGGGTGCCGAAGGCGCGTTTAGTTTAGAGATTAGGCCTGAACGGCAGTGCGGGCTTGGCCAAAGATAAAAGATAAAAGATAATCGCAGAGTTGCCGTAAGCGACGGCAGAAAATCTTTGCGCGAGGGGAAGATTTTCAGGATAGTAATATAAGGAGAACTGGTTGAGACGCATTTGGCGCCCACCCTCGCTAGATTCCTGAATTTTGTTACCATTTCATCATGCCAGTCGAAGCGGAAATCCAGACCACCTATCCTCCTCCCTTAAAAGCGCCGCGTGGCAACGAGCTGACCTGCAAAGGCTGGTCGCAAGAGGCCGCCATGCGCATGCTCATGAACAACCTGGATGAAGAGGTTGCTGAGCGTCCGAGGGATCTGGTCGTCTATGGAGGTACGGGGAAGGCAGCGCGCAACCAGCGGTGCCTGGATGCCATTATCACGCAGCTAAAGTCTCTGGAAAGCGATGAGACCCTGCTGGTTCAATCAGGCAAACCCATAGGTGTCTTCAAGACCCATGAATATGCTCCCCGCGTGCTGATTGCGAATTCCAACCTGGTTGGGCACTGGTCAACTTGGGAAAAATTCAATGAACTGGAGCGCGCCGGATTGATGATGTATGGACAGATGACCGCCGGTTCGTGGATTTATATCGGCTCGCAGGGAATCATCCAGGGCACATTTGAGACCTTGTCCGCGGCCAGCGAGAAACATTTTGGCGGTGATCTGGCGGGCAAGCTGATCGTGAGTGGAGGCATGGGTGGTATGGGTGGCGCTCAGCCTCTGGCGGCGACTATGACTGGCGCCTGCTTCCTGGGTATCGACGTAGACGCGGAACGCATCAAGAAACGCCTTAAGACCGGCTATTGCGATTTCATGGTCAACTCCTTGGATGAGGCGTTGCGCATCCTCAAAAATTCGATTCGTAAGAAAGAGGCGGTCTCCGTCGGATTGATTGGAAATTGCGCTGAGGTCATTCCGGAGCTTGCCGAACGGGGTGTCCTGCCGGATATCCTCACCGATCAAACTTCTGCCCACGATCCGCTCAATGGATATGTTCCCGCAGGCATGTCTCTGGAAAAAGCCTTGGAACTACGCCAGCGTGATCCGAAGTCTTATATGGAGTATTCGCTGGATTCCATGGCCCGGCATGTCGAAGGCATGCTCCGTCTGCAGAAGATGGGCAGCGTGACCTTTGATTATGGCAACAATATCCGCACCTTCGCCTTTCAACGCGGGGTGAAGAACGCCTATGATTTCCCTGGGTTCGTTCCCGCATATATTCGTCCGCTGTTTTGCGAGGGACGTGGTCCTTTCCGTTGGGTGGCACTCTCCGGCGATCCAGCCGATATCGCCGTCACCGATGACTTGGTGCTCGAACTGTTTCCACAAAACCGTATTCTGGGCCGCTGGATCAATCTGGCCCGCAAGCGGATCAAGTTCCAGGGGCTGCCGGCGCGCATCTGCTGGCTGGGTTATGGCGAGCGCGCGCAGTTTGGGCTGGCCATGAACGACTTGGTCAGGAAAGGTAGAATCAAAGCGCCTATTGTGATGGGCCGCGATCATCTGGACTGCGGCTCAGTTGCTTCTCCGTATCGCGAAACGGAAGGCATGAAGGACGGCAGCGACGCAATTGCGGACTGGCCCATCTTGAACGCTTTGTTGAACACTGCCAGCGGCGCCAGTTGGGTCTCTGTTCACAATGGTGGAGGAGTGGGAATCGGCTATTCGTTGCACGCCGGCCAGGTTACCGTTGCGGATGGGACAGAAGCCATGGCCCGCCGCATTGAGCGCGTGCTTACGAATGACCCTGGAATCGGCGTTGCCCGCCACGTTGATGCGGGTTACGATGAGGCCATCGGGTTTGCTGATCGGAATGGTGTTAACATTCCCCTGCGCTCGGACAAGAATGAATAAAAACGCATCCTCTGTTGATCGGATGAATTGAGCCGCGCTTACTAAAATGCACAATTATCGACGGCCAGATGACCCGATCACCCGATCACTCAATCGCTCGATTCCCAAAAATCCATCTCCATATCTGCTGCTGACGAATATCGGCCAGCTTCTAACTCTGCGTGGAGATTCGAAACCGCGACGTGGCTCGGCCTTAAAAGAAATTGGATTAATCGAAGATGCTGCAGTTTTGTGTGGCGGAGGGCGGATCATAGTTGCTGGCCCACAGAAAGAAGTTCTGCGTGAGCCATGGTTGCGGAACAAGCTGCGAAGTACGCTACGCAAGCATAAGGACAAGCTGAAGGAAATCGATTGCCAGGGAAGAGTAGTTCTTCCCGGCCTTATCGATTCGCATACCCACCCGGTATTCTCTGGACCCCGCCTCCTCGATTTTGAGAAGCGGATCGCCGGCGCTTCCTACCAGGAAATTGCTGCCGCCGGTGGCGGTATCCGCTCCAGTGTGGCGGCAGTCCGTAAAGCCACGCGCAAACAGCTTGGGCAAAATGTATTAGCTGCTTTTCTCGCCATGCTGGAACATGGTACGACTACCGTTGAAGCCAAATCCGGCTACGGGTTGACTCTGCAGGATGAGACCAAATCCTTGCAGGCCATTCGCGATGCAGCGCGTTATTGGCCGGGTACGGTTGTTCCTACTTTACTCGCCGCACATGTAGTACCTCCTGAGTTTGCCGGCAACGAGGAGCAGTATGTGGAAGTCGTCTGCCAGGAAATAATCCCCAAGGTGGCTCAAAGGAAGCTGGCCAAGTTTGTGGACGTTTTTTGCGAACGTGGAGCCTTTACCTTGGAACAATCAGAAAAGGTCTTTACCGCTGCCCGAACACAAGGGCTCGGAACCCGTGCTCACGTTTGCCAATTTACGCCGTCAAAATTAAATACACTGCTTTCGCATCAGCCGGCCTCATTGGACCACATGGATTGCGTCGGGCAGGAAGATATCCAATCCTTGGCGCAGGGAGATACAGTGGCCACGCTTCTGCCCGGAGCGAATTACTTTCTTGGCCACAGCGGATTTCCGGACGCCCGGCGGCTGATTGATTCAGGTGTGGCGGTTGCCCTGGCTACAGATTACAATCCAGGGACTTCGCCTACACCCAGCATGGCCTTTATCATTTCGCTGGCCTGTACACACATGAAGATGAGTCCAGGGGAAGCGATAGCTGCCAGCACGATGAATGCTGCCTGTGCGCTTAAATCACAGCAGCGCAAGGGAAGTATCGAACCGGGAAAGGATGCTGATCTGGCCCTGTTTGATGTGAAGGACTATCGCGAAATCGGCTATTGGTTTGCCTGGAACCGTTGTTATCAGGTCATTGTGTCCGGGCAGGCTGTTCTGAACGAAGAATGTTGAGTTTTGCTTGTTTGTTGCTCCGAGGAGGCTTATGCAGTTGAGAAAGTTTCTGGCGGTCTTGATCGCTGTGGTTCCGCTTGTCGCCGGTGCGCAGAGGCTCCCGGGGAATATTGCTCCTGAGCATTACAGCCTGGTTTTTACGCCTGACCTGAAGAGCGCCACTTTTGGAGGGCAAGAGACTATTGATGTTCGCATTCTGCAGCCAGGCAATTCCGTGACCTTGAATTCGGCGGAGATCGAATTCCAAAAGGTAAGCATCAGCCAGAATGGTCGGACCCAGGAAGCTAAAGTCACCGCCGATCCCGCCAAAGAGCAAGCAACCTTCACCGTATCCAGTCAACTGGCTGCTGGTCCGGCAAGCATCGAGGTGCAGTTTACCGGAGTCCTCAACGACAAGCTGCGCGGTTTTTATCTGGCCAAAAGCACACTGAGAAGTTACGCGGCCTCGCAATTTGAATCTACCGACGCTCGCCGGGCCTTTCCTTCGTTCGACGAGCCGGCTTTGAAAGCAACGTTTGACATCAAGCTGGTCGTTGATAAGGGCGATACCGCTATTTCCAACGGTCGTATCATTTCCGACACTCCGGGTCCTGGTCCCGACAAACACTCCTTAAAATTTTCTACCACGAAGAAGATGTCCACTTACCTGGTCGCCTTAGCGGTGGGCGATTTTCAGTGTAATGAGGGAACGGTTGAGGATATCCCCATTCGCGTATGCGGCACGCCGGACAAGAAGCCGCTGGGGGTGGCCGCTGTCCGCTACGCGCAGGAAATCCTGAAGTATTACAACCAGTATTACGGCATCAAGTATCCATTCGAAAAACTGGATATTGTCGGTGTGCCGGATTTTGAAGCAGGCGCAATGGAGAACACCGCAGCCATCTTTTACCGTGAATCGCTGCTGTTCATCGATGACAAGAATTCGTCTGTTGATTCTCGCCAGGCGGTCTTTGAGGTCCTGGCCCATGAGATGGCCCATCAATGGTTCGGCGATTTGGTGACCATGAAATGGTGGAACAACTTGTGGTTGAATGAAGGCTTTGCAACCTGGATGGCGCTCAAACCGTCTCAGGCCCTGCATCCGGAATGGAAGGCGAACCTGGGAGCGGTACAGGCCACCAACGGCGCTCTGCAATTTGACGCTTTGAAAAATACCCATCCGATTCGCGTCAAAGCTGAGACTCCACAAGAGATCAATGAATTGTTCGATTCTATTTCTTACGAGAAGGCTGCGGCTGTTCTGCGTATGATCGAGTCCTACGTGAGCCCCGATGTGTTCCGCCGGGGGGTGAACTCCTACCTTCGCAAATTTGCCTACAACAACGCTACGGCCGAGGATTTCTGGGACGCAATCACCCTGGCTTCAGGACGTCCTGTGGATAAGATCATGCCCACATTTATCAATCAGCCGGGCGAACCACTGGTCACAGTCAAGACTGATTGCATTACGCCCCCGCCGGAAAAGGTTTCCACGCGGAAAGGGCGGCGATCAAGGCGGTCGATACAGCCCCATCCAAAAACTTTGGTCACAGTCTCGCAGCAGCGGTTTTTTGCCGATCCCGGTGCAGCACCGCAGAGCAGCGAAGTATGGATGATCCCAGTGTGTTTCAAGTCGTCTGACGGTAAGCCGTTTTGTCAGATTTTCAGCCAGCGGCAAGAGACGGTGCCGCTGACCGGCTGCTCCTCATGGGTATTCACCAACGCCAATGCCGTTGGCTACTACCGCACACAATACGATGCCAAAGTTTTCCAGAAACTCGACGCGTCAGCCATGGCGCAGTTGGTCACGGCGGAGCGCATGTCTCTAGTCAACGATGAATCCGCCCTGGTAAGAGCGGGTCGAGAGAGCGTTGCTAGGTTGTTAGAGCTAGTTGCAGCATTGAATCAAGATTCTGAACAGGAAGTGGTGGAGAGCTACATCCGTCCTTTGGGATCAATCAACAATTATCTGATTACGGCCCAGGATCGCGCTGCTTTTCATTCCTGGGTGCGCTCCAATTTCCATTCGATGGTAGAAAAAATTGGTTGGACATCCTCTCCCGGTGAGAGCGTCGATACCGCCCTGCTGCGATCAGACCTTCTCGCGATCATGGCAGGACTTGGCGAGGACCAGGAGGCCATCCGGCAATCGACCAGGTTCGCGGAACAATATCTCGATAATCCGGAGTCAGTCGATCCCAGCATCGCCAGGACCGTTTTGGTAGAGGCAGCCCACTATGGGAGTGCTGAATTGTTTGATCATTATTTGGCCGCTATGCACAAGGCACGTTCACCGGAGCAGTTCTACAACATTGCAACCTCAATGTCCGGGTTCCGGGAGCCCCAGCTCGTACAACGCTGGCTCCAGATTACTGTTTCGCCGGAAACTCGGAACCAGGATACAGCCGGCTTTATTGCAGGCGTTCTGGCCAGACGTGAGATGCAAGGAGTTGCGTGGCAATGGGTAAAAGAGCATTGGCCGGAAGTGGAAAAGAAAATTACCATGTCCAGCGGCGGGACAATCGTAGGAGCCACTCGCAATTTTTGCGATGCGGAATCACGCGATGATGTTCAGAAGTTTTTCAGCGAGCACAAAGTCGCATCATCGGAGCGCGTCCTTCGAGTGGTCGCGGAAAGCATCAATGCCTGCATCAGCTATCGTGACCACCAGCAGAATAACCTGGCTTCCTGGCTGGGGCAGCATGGAGGTTCAACTACAGTCGGCAACAAATAGCGGTGAAATGCGACATCGGTTCGCTGCGGGTACGTCGAAGAGCCCGTCCTGAGCCAAGGACAATCTTTCCGATCGTCAATACTGCCAGAAGCAAAAATCATTCTGTCATCCTGAGTAAGCCCGAGCGACGCAGGAGTGAGGGCGCATCGAAGGACCCCGAGATGCTTCCTACACAATGACGTAACGAGGCATTTTCACGAAGAATCTTCTCCCGTCAGTGTGCCGTTGAAAACAAACCTATACGGATCTGGCTGCCAGAGAGCGAAGAGCTATCTTCCACTCAACTCATATCGGATCGATATATTTCTCCATCGCTCCTCATGCTTGTTGACAACAGCACAGTTGGCGCACCGAATTGTCAATTGGTCTGGGGAGTTCCAGACCAGGGACAGATTCGCATTTCGCGTTTCGTTTTCAACCAGGAAAACTTCGCCATCCCCGGCCATTCCCGAGAAGAATCCATAGCGGATCGATTGCGCTGCAGGTCGAAGATTCACATGAGTAAAAAAGGATGATTCCTCCCCGCATCTGCGTTGCATGGCCGTGGCCGCCCACTGCCGGTCAGGGCTCAAAGACTCAAAAACAGCTTCGTCAGAGCATCGCGGGCGCACGTGTAGATAAACCACAGTGAGCGTGGTGAATAGGACGATGAGAACAGCCGCAAACGCCAGAGAGCCGCGCACCATCTTTTTTGCGAAGGGATCCATGGATGTTTATTTTGCCGCGTAGCCTCTGATGGCACGCCAGAGCTCGCTCTGTCCATTTCCGGTCTTTGCCGAATAGGGAAGAATGGTTTCTACGCCATGTTCACGGGCAAGGGACAGAAGGGCATTGCGCAGCTTGTTTCCAGAGAGCTTGTCCGCCTTGGTCGCCACTACCAGGATTTCCCGGCCAACGCTGCGGAGAAAATCAATCAACTGGTGGTCGCTTTCCTGGGGAGGAATATTGGCGTCAATCAGGCAGATAGCCAGTTGCAGGGTGTTCCGTTTTTCGAGATAAGGCTCGATAAATTTCGGCCATTCTGCTGAGATCTCGCGCGAAAGCTTCGCATAGCCATATCCGGGCAGATCGACCAGCATCAATTCGGGATCAGGTTGGGTGGGTTTAGCGTAGACACCGATGAAGTTGATCGTGCGGGTGCGGCCAGGCGTAGAGCTCACATGCGCAAGCTTTTGGCCCAGCAGGGAATTAATCAGGCTGGATTTACCTACATTGGAGCGCCCCAGAAAAGCAAATTCCGGCGGCCCTTCGGCAGGGAAGAGACTGGGGCTGGCGGCCGACATAAGAAATTTGGCAATGATAGGTTTCACGAATAACTCTCATCAATCCGGAATCAGTTGATATTTTGACGAATCTGGCCAGTGATAGTGGAGCACTTGCAAGAAGATTATTGTTGGGCAGTTCCGATCCACGATCACCCGATCATCGGACTTGTCCCGGCTATTTAGCTGTGGATCTCCCTACCTGTCCCGGCTGGCAGTGGATTCCCGACTTCCTCTGTTACCTCCGCTGCCTCCGTGTTTCAAAGGTTTTGGTTTATCAGCGTCATCCGCGCAAATCAGCGCTAAGAAATTGGTTTTTCTTTGATTGCGGCTATGCTGCTGTGTTTCAACCGTGTTGGATTTCGACAACAAAAAGCCCGCATTGCAGCGGGCTTTTAAGAACGAGACAAAAGGATCAAAGATACTGTCTTGACACCGGACTCTCCGTGGTTGGTGGCACGGGCAGCGACTCAACCGTCTCCACTGGTATATCCGGCAATGGCTTCTCCAAAGCAATCTTCAGTACCTGGTCCATGTTTTCCACCAGATGGATCTTCATATGATTGCGAATGTTCTCAGGAAGTTCCGGCAGGTCTTTGTCGTTTTCTTTAGGGATCATGGCTTCGGTAATACCTGCTCGAAGGGCTGCCAGAAGTTTCTCTTTCAATCCGCCAATGGCAAGCACTTTGCCACGCAGCGTAATCTCGCCGGTCATGGCTACATCCCGGCGCACAGGAATCTTGCTGAGCGCGCTGGCAATGGCTGTTGCCATAGTGATGCCGGCAGAAGGACCGTCTTTAGGTATGGCCCCTTCTGGGACGTGGATATGAATGTCCACATTGCGATAGAAGTCTCTGGGAACTCCCAGCCGCGCTGCCCGTGAGCGCACATACGACATGGCGGCCTGAGCTGATTCCTGCATTACATCGCCTAGCTTGCCGGTCAAGGTCAGCTTGCCTTTTCCATCGACAATTGCAACTTCAGTGCTGAGAATGGAGCCGCCTACCTCGGTCCATGCAAGTCCTGTGACCAGCCCTACCTCACTCTTCTCGTTGGCGAGTGTGTCGCGGAACTTGACCACGCCCAGGAACTCAGCCACGTTCTCGGCGGTCATGGTGATGCTGTAACTTTGTCCTTCTTTGATCACCTTGCGCGCCACTTTGCGGCAGATATTTCCAATTTCACGTTCCAGATTGCGTACTCCTGCTTCCCGTGTGTAGGAGCGAATGAGCTCTTTAAGGGCCTCTTCTGTGAACTGAATCTGACTCTCGGTAAGCCCGGCCGCCTCTCGTTGCTTGCGGATCAGGAACTGCTTGGCGATCTCGACTTTTTCCAGCTCCGTGTATCCATGCAACCGCAATACTTCCATGCGGTCTTGCAGTGCGGGAGGGATGCTGTGCAGCACGTTAGCGGTAGCTACAAAGAATACCTGCGACAAATCGTACTCAACGTCGAGGTAGTGGTCCTGGAACATCCAGTTCTGTTCTGGGTCGAGCACTTCCAGCAGCGCTGCTGCGGGGTCGCCTCGAAAATCAGAAGCCATCTTATCAATTTCATCCAGCATGAGAACCGGGTTCTTGGTCCCGGCTTTCTTCATCATCTGAATGATCTGTCCGGGAAGAGCGCCAATATAAGTGCGACGATGGCCGCGAATTTCAGCCTCGTCACGAACACCGCCCAAAGACAGCCGGACAAACTTCCTGCCAGTGGCCTTGGCGATTGACATGCCCAGCGAGGTCTTGCCAACACCTGGAGGTCCAACGAAGCACAGGATGGAACCTTTGGGGTTCTTGACCAACTGGCGGACCGCCAGGAACTCAAGGATGCGTTCTTTGATTTTTTCCAGACCGTAATGGTCTTCGTTCAGGATCTTCTCGGCGTGTTCAATATTGCGGATTTCTTTGGATTTTTTCTTCCACGGAACGGCCAGCAGCCAATCCAGGTAATTACGGGAGACCGTGGACTCAGCCGACATGGGCGGCATGGCTTCCAGCTTTTTCAGCTCCTGGATGGCCTTTTCATGCACATCTTTAGGCATGCCTGCGGAATCAATTTTTTTCTTCAGCTCGTCAAACTCGCTCTTTTCGCCCCGTCCCAATTCTTTCTGGATGGCCTTGATCTTCTCGTTGAGGTAGTACTCTTTCTGGGCGCGTTCCATCTGGCGTTTTACCCGCGTCTGGATGGTGCGGTCCATGTTCAACTTTTCAATCTCGATGTCCAGAACGTCGGCAATCCGGTTCAACCGCTCGACCGGATCAAAGATATCCAGCAGTTCCTGCTTTTCTTCAATGGAAAGCTGAAGATTTTCGGCGATCTTGTCGCTTAGTTTGGCAGGGTCGCCCATGGCGGCGGTGTTGATAATGGGATCCAGGTTAAGTGACTGGCAGAGCTTTACGTATTGATCAAAAAGAGTGTTGACCCGCTGTATGGCCGCCTCAATAACCGGCGTCATCTCAGGGAAATACTTCACCGTGCGGACTGTGGCCTCAAAGTACCCGTCGGTGTTCACCAGTTGCAGTACCTTGCCGCGCTCCACGCCCTCGACCAGGACCTTGATGTTGCCGTCTGGCAGCTTGAGGTTCTGCACAATGTTGGCGATCGTCCCGACCTGATAAATCTCGTGCGGCTTCGGTTCATCGACGCTGGCATCGTGCTGGGTCGCCAGGAAGATCTTCCGGTCGGAGGCCAAGGCCTCTTCCAGTGCGCGCACGCTGGATTCACGACCCACGACAAATGGGGTCATCATGTGCGGGAAGATGACCACATCGCGTATGGGCATCATGGGGAGCTTACGAGTTTCAAATTTCTCTTTGCTTTGGGTCACAAGGATTCCCTTTGTGCTGCTAAGGAGACCTTAACAGCCATCGAATATTAAAAGAATATCATGCATAGCAAGCTTTCTTGGCGAGAGTATATAAGTCCGGTTCCGCATTTGCTAATAGAATCAATACCTTCCGCGAAAAAAGAGTTTCACGTAACACGCATGAGGGTGAGGTTGTTTGTCCAGACGGCAATGTGCAGGCAGGTGGATCCTTCTTTGAAAGGTAAGGGAAATGAATCAGCCAGCCTTTTCCATGGCTGGCAGCGAGATATCTCTGCGCTCCACCATTTCTTTCGTGACTTCGAATTCTTTTACACGTTTCTGGCTGGGGAGATGATACATCAGGTCGAGCATCAGCTCTTCCAGTATCATGCGCAGTCCACGTGCGCCGACTTTGCGGTGCATTGCTTCACGGGCAATAGCTTGTAAGGCGCCGTCAGTGAAGCGCAGTTTTACGTTCTCAAATTCAAACATGCGCTGATATTGCTTGATGATGGCATTGCGCGGCCTGGTTAGAATTTCGATGAGGGCGGCTTCGTCCAGATCGTTCAATATTCCGACTACGGGCAAGCGGCCCACAAATTCGGGAATCAGGCCGAACCGGACCAAGTCCTGGGGCTCCGACTTCTGGAGCAGTTCGGTGTCACGCTTGCTCGCCTCGGTAAACTCCTTTTCCTTCTGCTCGTTCGTCCGGAAGCCCATGGATTTCTTGCCGATCCGCCGGGCCACAATCTTTTCCAGCCCAACAAAAGCGCCACCGCAGATAAAGAGAATGTTGGTGGTATCGACCGGAGTAAATTCCTGATGCGGATGCTTGCGTCCGCCCTGGGGTGGCACATTGGCGATCGTGCCTTCCAGGATCTTCAGCAGGGCCTGCTGGACACCCTCGCCGCTTACATCGCGTGTGATAGAGGGGTTCTCGTCCTTGCGGCCGATTTTGTCAATTTCATCGATGTAGATAATTCCGGTCTGGGCCCGTCCTACATCGCCATCAGCGGCTTGCAGCAGCTTGAGGACGATGTTTTCAACATCTTCACCGACGTAGCCGGCTTCAGTAAGGGTCGTGGCGTCTACGATAGCAAAGGGGACGTCCAGCATGCGGGCCAGGGTCTGGGCCAGCAAAGTTTTGCCGGTGCCCGTAGGGCCAATCAGCAGGATGTTGGATTTGGTCAGCTCCACCTCGCTGCCCTTGGTGCGATTCATGTGAATTCGTTTGTAGTGGTTGTAAACCGCCACTGAAAGCTTTTTCTTGGTCTGGTCCTGCCCAATTACATACTCATCAAGAAACACCTTCACTTCCTGGGGTTTAGGCAGGTGATTGGGAGCAGCGGTGGCATGGGTTTCAGAGCGGTCATCTTCCAGAATGGAGTTGCAGACGGCCACGCACTCGTCACAGATATAAGCCCGGGGATAATCGCTGGGTGAAGAAATAAGTTTGGCAACAGCGTCTTGCGACTTATGACAGAACGAACAACGTAGAGTTTCTTCGGGAGTCCTCGGCTTCACATCCACTCCTTCACATACCACAGGCGGTCCGGCGTCCACAGATCAGTCCGGCCCGGTTGTTGACGGCATTCAGCACTTACTTGTGCTTATAAATAATGTCGTCAATAATGCCATATTCTTTAGATTGTTGCGCATTCATTATAAAGTCCCGCTCCACATCTTTCTCAACTTTCTCTAATTTTTGTCCGGTATGCTTGGCCAGCAGTTGGCTGGTGATCTCCCTCATGCGCAAGATCTCTCTTGCATGTATATCAATATCCGTGGCTTGGCCGCTAAGGCCTGACATTAAGGGTTGATGAATAAGAATCCTAGAAGTGGGTAAGGCGAAACGTTTATTTGATGCTCCGGCACACAGGAGAAGCGCCGCCATGCTGGCTGCCTGGCCACAGCAGATAGTCATCACGTCGGGCCGCACAAACTGCATGGTGTCATAAATAGCCATGCCCGCGGTAATGGAGCCGCCTGGCGAATTGATATACAACTGGATGTCTTTCTCCGGGTCCTCAGCCTCCAGAAAGAGAAGCTGGGCGATGACCAGGTTGGCAATGGTGTCGTCAATCGGTGTGCCGATAAAAATGATATTGTCCCGCAGCAGCCGGGAGTAGATGTCATAGGCGCGCTCTCCCCGGCTTGTCTGCTCTACGACCATCGGTACAAGTGCCATAATCAGGTTCCTTTCACTCCAAAAAAACCAGCTATAAAGGCGCAATTACGCCGACTTGCTGTATAGAAGTTCCAATGCTTTCTCACTGCGCATGCGATCCCGGATACGTTCCATCGCGCCATCTTCAGCCAGGCGCTGTCGCACGGCTTCCGTTGTTTGATTCATTTGCTGTGCCAGAGTTTCGATCTCTTTATCCAGCTCTTCATCGCTTACCTGAATATTTTCCGCGTGGGCAATTTTCTCCAGCAACAGGTTGGATTTTACTTCTTTGAGTGCAGCCTCCCGCTGGGCGACACGCAGGCGGGCAAAATCCATGCGTTTCATGTCCTCAGTCTTCATGCCCTGGGCGGCAAGGGCCCGTAGGCCGCGCTCCAGGCGAACATCAATCTGATGCTCCACCATGCTGTGAGGAACAGGGAAATCATGCTTCTCGACCAACTCGTTAAGCAGCTTTTCTTTGGCCTCATGCTCAGCCTTGTGTTTACGCTGCCCCAGGATGCCCTCACGAATGCGCGTCTTCAGAGCATCCAGGGTCTGGAAATCCTGACTTAGCTCTTTGGCAAACTCATCATTCAGCTCAGGCGTGGTCTTTTTCTTGATGGCATTTATTTTTGCCGTGTAGGAGAGAGTTTTTCCAGCCAGTCGGTTGTCGTAGAAATCCGCCGGGTAGGTCACATTAAAGGTGCGCTCTTCACCGGGCTTGGCTCCGCGTAAATTCTCCGAAAAATCGGCGATTGTGTTGGGGCCCCCAATCTCCACCAGGACCTCTTCCACTTCCACGGGTTCAGCCGGCGCGGTTTCCTCCTTCTCCTCTTTTTCCTCTGAGTTGGAGGCCGGATGGGGTATGGCCTTGAAGGTGATCTGGGCGAAATCTCCATCCTCCAGCGCTCGGTCTTCATTGACTGGATCGTAGCTGGCTTGTCGCTCCTGGAGGCGCTTTAGCTCATTTTCAACTTCTTCATCCGTTACCTGAACTTCCGGCTTCTCGACTTTAATGTCCTGATAATCGGTGAGTTCAATCTCCGGCAAAACTTCAAAAACTGCCTTGAAACGGATTGGCTGGCCCTCTTCCATTTCCAGATTGCTTACCACCGGTTGCGACACGGGCATGAGTCCTTCCCTGAGTACCGCCTCGCGGAAATGTTGGGGCACCAGCGATTCAAGAACATCGCTCTTGATCTCCTGCCCAAACCTTTTCCGTATGATGCTGGCCGGAACCTTGCCTTTGCGGAAACCAGGCACTCGTGCCTGCTTGGAATAGTTGTGGATAATCCCTTCCCATTGCTTGCGGGCCAATTCGGCGGGGATTTCTACGGTGATCTCCCGGCGGCAAGCGGCGTTCATTGCGTCTGTGATTCCCGGCGGCTGTCCAGCAACACTGGGCTGAGTTTCGGGATTTTCTATTTCTTGGTTTTCGCTATCTGTAGAGCTCAATTGACTTCCTTATGTCCTTGTCGGTAAAGGATTAAACTTGGAGTCCTCGGTTGCCAACTCCTCGTCTTTCAGTGTAAGAGACGTTGCCGCAGGGGTCAATGTACGCTGGCCAGTTGTCCACAGGGTGAAGATCTCTACAGTGCCCAATCTTTGGTGCATAATTTGATCTGACTCACAAGTATGTAAGGTGCGGCATTTTTCGGCCAGGCATGAAGGCGCAAATCGCGAGCACAATCATAGATGCTGCTAAACTAAAAGTTAATGGCTTCCTGCTTGGTCCAACTGAATAAAGAAATTATCTCCTGCACACGATGTCCCCGGCTGATCTCCTATTGTCAGAAAATTGGACGCGAAAAGCGGCGCGCCTATCAGGATTGGGACTACTGGGCGAAGCCCGTCCCAGGGTGGGGTGATGCGAATGCACGCGTGCTTATCATGGGCTTGGCGCCTGGCGCCCACGGCTCCAACCGCACCGGACGGCCTTTTACTGGAGATGGCTCTGGCAATTTCATGTATCCGATTTTGTATAAAGCCGGCTTTGCATCGCAGCCAACCGGGACCCATCGTGAAGATGGATTGCGTCTGAAGGATGCCTATATTACCGCTGCTGTACGCTGCGCGCCTCCGCAGAACAAACCCACGCCTGAAGAGATTTCCAACTGTTCGAATTGGCTCGACAAAGAACTGGCCGCACTCAAGCGAGTGCAAATCGTAGTGGTGCTGGGCAAGATTGGTTTTGATGCGTATCTCAACTACATGAAGCGCCGCGGCCTGCTGGCCTCCAAGGCAGGTTTTGCATTTGCCCATGGCGCGCAGCATGAACTGCCGGACGGCCGCATTCTTCTTTGCTCCTATCACCCTTCTTTGCAGAATACCAATACCGGGAAGCTGACCGAGAAGATGTTTCTGGATGTCTTCTTAAAAGCCCGAAGATTGCTCGCTTGATCTGGATTATTTCGAGAGTAACCGTAACTTCCTGGTTCTGCGAGTAGCGCTTTTTCTATTGTTGTGGTGCCCTCAAAAGTGTTGCTTTTCCTTCGTGTCCTTCGTCTTTAACTTTGTGTTCCTTCGTGGTTAAGGGTTTTGGTTTCCTCTGCTTCCTCTGTTCCTCCGTGTTGTAAAGGTTTTGTTTTGGTTGCGGCTTGCCGCGCTGTGGTAAACGTAGGGTTATCATTTGCAGTCTCCCGAAGGGCCGAAAAGTCCTCCAGCGCCCGCTCGCGCAGCTTATATTTCTGCAGCTTCCCGCTGGCCGTCTGAGGGAATTCAGAGACGAATTGAATGTGTTTGGGAATCTTGAACGATGCGATCTGGCCTTTACAGAAAGCTGCAATTTCTTCGGGAGTGGCCGAAGCACCTTCCTTGAGCCGGATGGCCGCGGCTACTTCTTCGCCGAATTTGCGATGAGGCACACCGTAAACAGCAATATCGCTGATTTTCGGATGATTCCTCAGAAAGTCCTCAATTTCTTTCGGCGAGATGTTTTCACCTCCTCGGATGATCATGTCCTTTTTACGTCCGCGAATTGTGATGTATCCATCCGCATCCTGGGCAGCAAGGTCGCCGGTGCGCAGCCAGCCATCGGCAGTAATAGCGTCTTGGGTGGCCTCCGGCTTGTTGTAGTAGCCCTTCATGATCAGGTAGCCTCGCACCCACAGCTCTCCGGTCTCTCCAGGTGGTAGAGATTCGTCGGTAGATGGGTCAACGATTTTAACTTCAGCTCCGGGGAGCGGCTTGCCCACAGTTTGTGTCCGGCGGTCCATGTTGTCGTTAATCTCGGTCATGGTCACTACCGGCGAGGCTTCAGTAAGACCGTAGGCGATGGTGATCTCAGGGATATGCATGTCGCGCATCACTTTGCGCATTAATGACTCGGGACAGGGCGCTCCCGACATGATTCCCGTTCGCAGGCTGGTCAAATCGTAGTTGCCAAACGCCGGGTGCTCAAGTTCAGCGATGTACATAGTCGGCACGCCGTAAAGCACGGTGCAGCGTTCGCTGGCAACAGCGTGCAAGACCTTTTCCGGATCGAACGAGGTCAGTGGGACGATGGCCGCGCCCCAGGTGTAGGCCCCGAGTATCCCCAACACGCAACCGAAGCAATGGAAGAAAGGGACTGGAAGACAAACGCGGTCTTCTGCATTGAACCTCTGCGTGTGCCCGATCCAGTGGCCGTTATGGACGATGTTATGGTGGGAAAGCATCGCTCCTTTAGGAAAGCCGGTCGTTCCGGAGGTGTACTGGATGTTGATGACCTCGTGAACATCGAGGGCGGGCCAGGCGAAGTCATTGGCTGGCGTCTGTCTTCCTAACTCTTCGACATCGCAATAGGCCATCATGCCGGCTGGCGCGGCGTCTCCCAGAAAGACAACATTACGCAGACAAGGGAGTTTTGCGCAGCAGAGTTTGGATTCACGAGTGTGCGTGCGCAGCTCCGGCGCTATCTCGTAAATCGTCTCCACGTAATCGACGTCACGGAAACCACGAGAGAGAATCAGCGTGCAGCATTCGGACTGGCCCAGCAGATACTCGACCTCATGCCGTCGCAGCAGGGTGTTTACGGTCACCATAGCTGCGCCAATCTTGGCCAAAGCAAAAAACAGGACCACCCACTCGGGAAGGTTCGTAGACCAGAGAGCGACCCGCTCACCTTTACTGATCCCCAGGCGCATCAGCCCGCGAGCACAGTTCTGCGCCAGCTCTTCCAATTGGCGGAAAGACCAGCGAAGTCCCAGCTCCGGATAGATCAGAGCATCCTTGTCGGGATATTGTGCCGCCTGCCGCGAGAGAACATCACCGAGCAGGCCGGATGAAATGGGTTGGGGTTCCGCTCGTGTCATCTCCTGCCTCCGTGCTTGAAGCAGGATATTTTCTCATGCAATGCGGCCTTCGGGCATAGATAGCGGCGCAACATGGTGCAATTAAAAGTGCGAGTCAAGCTAGTGATAAGTGGGAAAAATTGAAATCGTCATCCCGACGGTCTCCCCGCGCGCTAGCGAGGGGAGATCGGAGGGACCTTGTGTTTAGCGTGGATCACAAAGGCCCTCCTGCGGGTCGCAATCTACCGCATCGTGACTCGCACTTTTTATCACACCCGGCGCAACATGGCCGTGCTGTGTTGCAAAGGGTTCTGGTTTATCAGCGTCAATCAGTTTAATCAGCGTCATCAGTGGTAAGAAGTTGGGTTTGCTACCGCGTCCTCCAATCTGTAGCGGTCTCAAACGCTTTGGCGGCACTGATAAGCGTAGTTTCATCGAAATGCTTGCCGACCAGCATCATGCCTACTGGTAGCCCGTCGACTTTCGCGCAGGGGATGGTAAAAGCCGGGTGGCCCGAAACGTCGAAAGGGCAGGTATTCTGCTGCATGTTCAACGCGGCATCCACGTAGACTTCACGTGGGGCATCCGCCGGCGGAATGCGGGTCGCCGGAAACGGAATGGTTGGCATCACCATCAGATCGTAGTCCTTGAGTATTGCATCATAAGCATTGCGCAATAGCACGCGCAGGTTCTGCGCCTTGGCGTGGTAGCGGTTGTGATAGTAGCGGTGCATGTAATCGCCCAGCAGCAGGACCAGCTTTACCGTCTCCGAAACATCGTCGGGACGGGCGCTCCAGCCTCGGGCAAAGGCCTCCTGGAGAGAAGTGGTGTAGTAACCCATCCAGTTGTTGCCCATGGCGTAGCCCTTGATCATCATCTCGGCTGCGCCTTCCAGAATCACTCCTGTCCAGATGTGCGGTCCGTCGTAATGCATGGGGACCGATACCTCTTCGACTGTTGCGCCCAGGATTTTAAACTCGGCAATGGCTGCGCGAACCTTGGCGTCGGTGGCTGCCGCTCTGGGATCGTTGGTAGGATGGCCGAATCCTTCACGCAGCACAGCGATTTTCAGCCCCTTAATGTTCTTATCGAGCGCGCCCATATAGTCGCCGATGCGCGCATGGATGGTTCGCGGATCATGGACATCAGGTCCGGCAATGGCAGTCAGCAGCCGGGCGACGTTCTCCACGCTGTCGCAGATAGGTCCGCAGTGGTCCACCGAGTAAGAGATCGGCATACCGCCGGTCATGGGCACCAAGCCCCAGGTAGGCTTCATCCCGTAGACGCCGCACCAGCAAGAAGGTGTACGGATCGATCCACCTTGATCGCCGCCTAGCGCCATCTCAACCTCGCCTGCGGCCACCAGAGCAGCGCTGCCGCCCGAAGACCCGCCGGTACTGTGTTCAGGGTTGTGCGGATTGCGAATGGGACCGGTGGCACAGGTATGGCTTCCAGCCGAGAAGCATAGATCTTCGCAGGCCGCCTTACCTGCTACTGTGCCGCCGCTATCAAGGACACGGGTGACCACAGTGGCATCCACATCTGGGACATAGCCTTCCAAGACCTGCGAGCCGTTCATCATGGGCACGCCGGCAACACAGATGTTGTCCTTGACTGCGACTTTTTTGCCCGCAAGGACGCCTTTCGCATTTCCTTTGATCTCGGTCTTCCAATACCACGCGTTGAAAGGATTCTCCTCCTGACCAGGGCGATGACCGGGCGTGCGCGGATACTTTACCGGCAGCTTGGGCTCAGGAAGTTGGTCGAGCCGGTTATACGACGCAATAGAGCCGGCCATCAGTCCTCGGAACGACGCTGCGTCTTCATTGGTAAGCGTCATGCTGAAAGATCGGGCAATTTCCAGGAGTTGATCTACGGTGGGCAGGCGTACAGGCATGGTTCTTTCCTTGTGGAGAACGATTTCTTGAAGACAAAAGCGGTTCAGTGTACGCGAGTCACCCAAAAGATCGCAATCACTAGTCTTGTCCAATGTAAGATGAGCCCTGGAGGAGAGGCTTGATTCCAATACAGGATGAGCCTGGAGTGACATGCTGAGGATTGAATCAGCGTGCAACAAGCAGAGAAGTTGAGTCTGGAAATCCAGGCTTTTTTAGCATCCAGCGAGGGAATCCACTTTGCGAGTGAAAAACCAAAACAGGTTTACGACTGGATAGAGCGGGTCCTGCGCCACCAGCAGTACTACAAACAAGGTCGCAGCCCACGAGGATTACTGCGCCGCTATCTCCCGATTCCCGACTCCCTCTGCTTCCTCCGCTGTCTCCGTGTTTCAAAGGTTTTGGTTTATCAGCGTTCATCCGCGCAAATCAGCGGTAAGAAGTTGGTTTTTCTTTTGGTTGTGGCTTGTCATCCGGGTCACGCTCAGGCGCGCTCTACCACCCGCAACACGCGCTCCGCAGCCGTTACTCCTTGGTATTGCGCTTCCTCAAAAATCGAAATTCCACTCAGGTCAGAGTTAGCAAAGAAAAGCCGGTCTTTGGGGTTTTTCAGCAAATATCGCTCCGCAGAAAAGATCGAGCCTATGCCTGGTCGCACCATGGCATGGCCATTACGCATAATGTCCACGCGTGATACGCATTTGCGAATATCTTTATGCACGTGTTCCAAGTCCTGCAGAATGGCCTCTTTCCAATAAGCCCAGTCTTTCTGCAAAAGCATTTGCCGATTAGCGGAAGGCGGGCCCTCTGCCAGCGCCCAATAAAAAGTCCAGACCGTCTTGTCGGCAAAAGTACGCAAAGACTGATGCATCGCATCAACGTAACCCAATGTAGGCGATTCCATGAAGACGTTGTCCCAGGCGGGCTCGAGGCCATGGGACTCAGGAATCGATTCCAGCGTGAGGTTGGCCGTAAGCCAGGGCGAGTACTGGAAGTCGTGCAGATGTGGCATGCCTTCCATCAAGTAAGGCGCAAGAAAAGTAGGAGCGGCGAAGATCACACACTCGCAGAGATACTCCGTGTCCCCTGCAAAGACATGGAATCGGTTGCGTTCACGCTGGATGCGGTAGACCATCTGGTCTGCTCGGACGAACTTGCCCACCCGCGCCAGCAGTTGTTTCGTAATCCAACCGTTGCCTTCCGGCCAGGTAAGAGGACCTTTTTCTTCCTGCTCACGCGAGGAAAAATAATGAATGCCGGCCCAGGCCGAAGTATCAGCAGCCATCGCGCCGTAATCGTCGCGGCAGACGTAATTCATGTACCAGTGCAGCGGCTTGGAGTTGAAGCCGTTCTGGTTAAGCCAGTCAGCAAACGAGATGCGATCCAGGGCAGCGTCTTTTTCTGAGCGGCCCAGCTCCAGAGGAATGGTAAAGCCTCCGCCGGCGTGAAAGGCCCGCATCATCTCGGCAAAGCGCCGGAATTGCTCGCGGTCACCCGGCGCGAGACCAATCTCCGGTTCGATCCCTTCCTGCCAGCGTCCATAGAGGAAAAGGCGTTCTTGGGGAGAAAAACAAAGATAGCGGTCATCCCATTTGCCATCTTTCAGGACCCCAAGATCGGTAAACAACTCGCGAACATAGACGGCCTGCTTGCCGGGTACAGGTACATAATGTGCAGCCCACGGATAGCCTGTAATGTGGTTCTGGCCCGAGCGCGCATTGCCTCCCGGCTGGCGATTCATCTCCAGCAGGACAAAATCGTTGAAGCCGCGTTTTTGCAGACGCCATGCGGCGCTCAACCCTGCCATGCCTCCGCCCACAATCACCAGCGGAATACGGACCGCCTGTTTCGGAACAGGGAACTGAGCGCGGTCGCGGAGCAAATGTCCTAACTGAAATGAGTCGTTGACGAACTCGCCTTCGATTGGGCGCTCTGATTTGAGCGAGAGTCCCACCAGCGCCGCCGCGCCTAGAGCGCAGAATTCGCGCCGGGTAGTCTTCAATGGCTGATCTCCCGCCATTCGTGGTCGTAGGTGCGGACCAGCACTTGGTCGTTTAGATGATTGGCCGGCATGGCGACCTGGGCCATGTCGGGAGGAAAGTCAAACATCCCCGGCAAGGCCGACAAGGTGAGAAAGCGCATGCCTGGCGGCAGTGATGCCGGCGCAGCGTAATCATGCTGGGAGGCCAATACATATCCCCATTCGCCAAACGACGGCACATACACATGATAAGGACTGGTCTTAAACCCCGATTGCTTGATGGTCTCCACAATGCACCAGAAAGACTTGCGGGCAAACATAGGCGAAGTGCTCTGCACCACAAACATGCCTTGCTGGCTCAAATGATGGGCCAGGGTGGAATAAAAGGTGGTGGTATACAGCTTGCCCAGAGAATAGTTGGTTGGATCAGGGAAGTCGACAATGATGAAATCAAAGATCTCTTGCGATGAGTCGATCCACAAAAATGCGTCGGCATTGATGATGTGGACTTTGGGTGAGAGAAAGGATTTCTGATTCAGTGCGGTAAGAAAAGGATGACTCGAGAATATCTTTGTCATCTCCGGATCAAGGTCCACTAGCGTGATGTTCTCCACCTGCGAATACTTCAGCACCTCGCGCACAGCCAGTCCATCGCCACCACCCAGCACCAGCACGCGCCTGGGAGCAGGAACAGCCGCCAGCCCCGGATGGACCAACGCTTCATGGTAGCGGTATTCGTCACGCGAACTGAATTGAAGGTGGGAGTTCAAGAACAGCCGGACATCGTCTTTCCATTTCGTCAGGACAATATGCTGATAATGGGTGTCGCGGGAGAAGATGATCTCATCGGCATAGATGTTCTCTTCCGCCAGCCCGGTAATGCGCTTACCTTCCACCAGCCCCACTGCCAGGATGGCCATGATTGCCACGCTTGCGACTTGCAGCCGCCGGGGAGCGGCCAGTTGCGGCTTGAACAGAAAGGTGCTCCACAAGGCGACCGCTCCATTGATGATTCCGAAAAGCAACGCCGAGCGCACCAACCCCAGCATGGGCACCAGCACAATTGGAAAAAGGATAGACGCAAAGAGCGCGCCAATATAGTCAAAAGTCAGGACGTGGGAAATTGCCTCATGAAAATGATAGCGATCACGGATGATCCTCATCAGTAAGGGAATCTCCAGTCCTACCAGAATTCCCAGAATTATCACAATCAGATACAGGAAAACCTGAAAGCCTTGGGTGAAGGCAAAGGCCAGAAATAACAGGCTGGAGGAAAATCCGCCGATCAGCGCCACCAGCAGCTCGATCCAGATGAAACGATAAGCCAGTCCCCGGCGGATAAACCGGGAAAGAAAGCTGCCCACCCCCATGGCAAACAGATAGCTGCCGATCACGGTGGAGAACTGAAAGACGCTGTCGCCCACCAGGTAGCTGGCAACGGTACCGGCAATCAGTTCATAGATAAGCCCGCAGGCAGCAATCAGCAGTATGGAGACAAAAAGAAGTATCGCCACAGCTTAGTGCACGGCCGCTGCGATAATCACGCAGATGCCAATCGACATTGCGCCTACCAGGATCGCCAGCGCCATGTTGTGCTCCTGCACGATCTCTTTCCACAGGTGATAGGGCGTGAGCTTGTCCATGATAAAGAACGCGATCACAAAGATGAAGATTCCCGCAAAGGCAAACACCAGGGCGTTGATCAAATTGTGTACGATCTGGTCCATTATTTTCCTCCGGTGTAATGATGGTAGTAACCGTAAACAGAGCGATAGGAGCCGGGATTGTCACGGACGGACTTGGGTGAAACCATAAGTTGACTCACTGGCGACAAGGTCCATCCACGGAACTGGGCGAGGCCGAGACCGCCTAGTACGGCGAGGCCATAAATCAAGTAGAGCCTTCTAATCATCGTTGTCTCCAGAAGAAAAAGCAGAGAGCGCAGAAGACAGGCCGGAGGATGCGTGGTCGCTCTCCTGCCAGCGCCGGTGCTCAAAGTTAATAGAACGCCAGGTCGTCAGCACTGCAGGAACCACCAGCAGACCAAGGGCGATCAGAAACCAGGCGGCGACCGGATGATCGTGGGTAACGGTGACAGCATAGCTGATCTGTCCATGGCCACGATCGCTTTCCGGTTCAACGCGCAGGTAGTAGTGTCCCGCAGGAACGCTAGGCAGTACAACGGAATCATGCGGCGAGCCTTCCGACCATGAGCCATCGGAATCGTAACCGGAGTAATAGCTTACCTCGCGGCCAAAATCATAGGTCTGTCCGGTATCTTCGTTGATCAGCGCGTAGTTGATATAGATCCAGTTATTGTTGAGGCTGGCGCGGGTTTCAACCTTCACTGGGACGGCCCGGCCAGTCAATTCAAAGGTGTCGGTTACGAAGGAATGCTCGCCTGGATCATTAGTGTCAAAGGTGTAAGTGTTGTTGTAGACAATTTTGTCCTTGGAGATCACGTTGTTTAGCACAAACAACAAGACTGCGCCGATCAGCAACAGGGCACAGTTTTTCCAGATAGCTTTGGTGGTCGCGCTTAAGGGGGACGGTTGGTTTTCGTAAACACCGGTTGGCGGGGAGGGTTGGCCGGAAAGTGAAAATGCCTTCCAGATGTCCACACCACTCATGTACTCGCCCAGCGACCAGGTGACTTCTTTGTTTTCAGTGGTCTCGGACGACAGCACGCGGGGGGGAGAGACGTAATCGCTGACGGCCGCTTTTTCTCCGACACGTACCTGCCAGGGAAACTCGCCGATCACAAATACGGTTTGCGCTTCGGCAGTTTGAAAATGCTTATACGTCTGGCCGAGATATCTTACCGGCGCAGTCCAAATGCCAGGGGTGGCGTCCGGCAAGGTACGCAGCGGCGCAACATCGTTCCAGTGTCCGTTGTACTCCGTAAGGTAACGAAAGCCTTTGTAAGGGTTGAACAGTACGTATTCAGCCCAGGAGTATGGCACTCCCTCCACCATGATTTGGCGGCGTTGATAACCGATCGCTTCATAGAGGGTTCCGCGCAGCTTGCCTCTGGCGCCCAGGGGGATAAGAGGTTCGAACTTGACTGCCGCCTTAAATTTTTGCAAGACCTGAACATTGGGATCTTGCGCGTCGAGAATCGAGTGGCAGCCTCCACAAACGACGGTCACCGCCTGGCCGAAGGAGCGCACAATCACCGTGCCCCCGCAATTAGGGCAGCTCAGCGAGCGGACACTGACCGACGGGATCGTTTTGCCGGGACCAGTCTCAGGCATTTACCAGCCCTCAAATTTGCGGGTGTTCATAAGACGTAAGTCGTCAAAGTCAACTGCCTTGCCAATGTACAAAACCGGCGTTTCATCGCTGTAATCCAGAGTGGCAAAATCATTCTTGTGGGAGCGAAGATCAACGAAAACTATGTCCTGCTTGTCCCAGTATTCGAACGGCAGCTCGCCTTCCACACCGGCGTAGTGGGCATCGGTACGCGAGGTCACGGTAAATGGAATGCCGTCCCACTGGTAGCTGTTTCCCAGCTTTGCATCTTTTTCCAAGGGCAAGACTGAGATGTTCTTAGCGAACGAAATCATGTATTCATCCTGCGCATCGGAGAGCCAGCCATCGCTGCCGTCGTTAAAGACGATGTGCCATTCGTTCCAACCACCCTGGTCGTATTGATAGATGATCCTGCCCACAACGACGAAAGAGCGGTTGCCATACACGCCTTCGGTATTGATCTGGAGCGGAGAAGCGTCGGGCGGCAGGTCGGCAACCTGGCCAACTTTCTTCAAGTCAACATCGGTTCGCACCAGAATGGATTTGCAGAACGCGCACACCGTCTGCACGCTGCTGGACCAGCGAAATGCGATGGGAGCGCCGCAATTGGGACAGTTCGAAGTGCGTTCAGTCACTCTGGCGCAGGCCCCCTGGCAGCATAACGTTCGATACAGCAGAGGATGAGTTCACAGCCGCTACGGCATCAGGAATGGAGAAGTATGGCCGCTCCAGGCAGCGAATATTGACCACAGCAGCGCCAAAAATCTGCTGTAGGCAGCCGGTAAAGTCCCACTCCGGCCGCGGGCGGCAGCAAAACAGGTTCAGGCACAGCGACCCGAACTCAGGAAATGTGTGGCAGGCCAAATGAGATTCCGAAAGAAGGCAAAGTCCGGTAATGCCTCCGGACTCTGGAAACTGCCGCCATTGCGCTTCGCCGCAGGGATGCAGGTTGAGTTCACGCACCATGCGGGCAAACAGTCCCTTTAGTGTTTCAAGATTGCTGAGCGGTGCATTTGCGCACCCGTAGGCCTCAACAATCCATTCAATTCCATTCATTCGAGTTGTAGGCCTCTATTGTTGTGGCTTGCCGCACTCCGGACAGAATTTACCGGCGCGCGGCATGGGCTTGCCGCACTCCACACAGAACTTGGTATCGGCTGCCGCGACAACGCCACCGCCACCCGCACCGCTGGCGCCCGGCGTGCCGCCCCCAGCAGCCGGTCCCCCGGGAGCCGGTGGTTGCTCGCTGCCGGAGCCGGGCCGCATGGCGCCCATCATCGTCTGCGCCATGCCCATGCCAACACCGAGTCCTGCGCCCAATCCCGCCCCGCCTCCACCCTCATTAGCGGCAGCAATGGGCATGGATTGCGCCACCTGAAACTGCGTGTAGCGGTTCATGTCGCCGACCATGTTCATGCCAATGCGCTGATCCAGCAGCTTTTGCAGCTCGTCGGGCAGCGAGAGGTTCTCCACCACAAAGGTATCCAGGTTCAAGCCCAGATCTTTAAATCCCGGTTGCAACAGCGTGGCCACCTGCTGCCCTAATTGGGTCTGGTTGGCCGCCATGTCGAGGAAGGGAACATTGCTTTGCGCAAAAGTATTGGTCAGCGTGCCCACAACGGTATTGCGGAGCTGTCCTTCAAGATCGGTGACCATATATTGGTCGCGCGTTCCGCTCACCTTCTGGTAGAAGGTCTTGGCATCGACAATGTGATAGGCGTAGATTCCAAAGGCGCGTATTCGGACAGCGCCAAATTCCTTGTCTCGGATTGTGATAGGCGTGGGCGTGCCCCAGTGTTGGTCCACCTGCATGCGCGTGGAGAAGAAATAGACGTCTGACTTGAACGGCGACTGGAAAGCCTTGTCCCAATTCATGATGTAAGTCAGGATGGGGAGCGTGTGGGTGCTCAGCTTGTAGAGTCCGGGACTGAACTGGTCGGCAATGCGGCCTTCGTTGACAAACAGGCCAAGCTGCGAATCGCGGACGGTAAGTTGGCCTCCATTCTGGATCTCCCGGTCTTGCATGGGATAACGATAGGCAAGAATGCCGTCTCCGGGCTCAACCCACTCAATAACATCGATGAACTGCTTGGATATAAACGTTCTCAGGCTCATATTTCCCTCCCTACCCAGTTAATACGCAACAATGAGAGCAATTGTTCGAATCGTATGGCGAGTCTCAGGCAAATGTCAATGAAAACAGGAAAAACAGCTCAATCCAAGACAGGTTGGATTTATCACGGATCGACCCTACATGATTGCAATTAGCAATGTTGCCCCTGGCAAGACGGGCAAGAAGTACTTAGTCATTGGTCCTTTCAGTGAGAATCAGTCAAATCAGCGTCATCAGTGGTAAAGTTTTTGCCGCTTTCGGAAGCTCCGATCACCAGATCAACCGATCACCGGATCACCCGATTCTTCGCCCTCATCCCAGGTTGTTCGATCTCCAAAATCGTCACCCATTCGGCCTTGCGCCGCGCTAGAAAGACAATCTTGCCGCCCAGGAATGCTGCTGCTGTCTCCGGTTCAACGTCATTGTGGTATTCAAAATAGCGGCGATCCAATGTGTCCCAGAGCTTCGATCGGAACCACGTAGGGCGGTCGTACTTGGTGGAAAACAGGTAAGCCACCTGATAGTTGTTGCGCATCTGCCGCGCCTTGATGATCTCTTCCACCGTGAAATTCTTGACTGCAACTGTCGGTATGGGAGTGGCGACGTAACCGAGATACGGTGTTCTCAATTCGTCCACGGCTGGAAAGGCGGTAAGGACCGTGGCGTTTTGCTCATGGGCCGCGAGAAAATGTGCTGCCTGGACATGGAGTTCCACAAAATCCCTGTAGGTCAGGTTGTCTTCCGGTGAGAACCGGTACGGGGGATCAAAGAAAAGCCCCAATATGAAGAAGATGACGACCACCGCAGCCGGCCACTCCCAGCGCGAGACTCGTCGGCGCAAGGTGGACATCCCAATGATGATCAGCAGCGGAAACACCGGCAGCAAGTACCGGATGAGCAGCGCGCCGCCTACCAGGGAGAACGTGACCAGATGGGCGAGCATAATCAACGCAAACTGCATCTGGATGGGGACAGTGATCCGCGCTCGCTCCACCCCATTGTCTTTAATAGCGGGGAACCACATGGCTGCGATTGTGGCTGCGGTCAGCACCAGCATGTTCATCGAGCCCAGCATTTGCCAAAGCCGCATCCCCAGCGCTAAAAGGAATCGCAGCGGGTTCATGACACTGGCGACGTTGTATTGATAAAACCCAGCATCGCCAAAGAATCGTCCAGTCACATGATGATGGTAGAAAAGCCAGGCTATGAGCGGCAGCAGAGGAGTGAGCCGGATTGCCGCCCGGCGAAATCTAACGGCATGTTCTTCCTGTGAAAATAAGATCTCCCACACAGCCAATGCCATTGGCACGATCACCGCGGTTTCTTTGCTGAGTGCAGCCAATGAAAAAGCCAATTGGCTGTGCCAAAGTCTGCCCTCAACTCCCAAGCGAATTCCCCACAAGGCAAATGCCGCTGCTGGCAGGTCAGAGTGGGTCAGGGAACTCTGGGTGAAGAAGACCGGATATAAAGCTGTGGCGATGGTGGAAGCAATAGCGACTGGAGCGTTGGCAATGCGGCGCGCCAGCAGAAAAACATTGGTCAAGCCAAAGGCTGCTACGAGCAGCATGGCGATGCGGGCCACAATAGGTTTCCATCCGCTGATGGCAAGCCACAAAGCCAGATATGCGGTAGGAAGGGGAGGATGCCCCGTATCCATCGTGGTTTTAGGGATAATCATATGCGAGGAGGCAAGTTCATGAGCGGCTGGAACATAGAACCCTGCCTCATCCCAGAAAAACGGCAGCCGCAACAGCGGAGCGTGCAGAACGAGAATGGAAATAAAGACAATGGAAAAAATCTGCAAAGAAGAAAAATGCAGCGGACGGGTTGGAAAAGACTTAGTCAAGGTATTTGCAATTTTCCGCCACCCGTGCCCTGAAGAACAAAACCGGAAACCCTTTTAGCCGCGAATTTGCGCGAATGAACACGAATAAGAGTAGCAGGTGGTAAATGACAATTAGCAAATTCAAAACCCTGGTCCACTGCAAGTTTTGGTTTTCCTCTGCTCCCTCAGTTCCTCCGTGTTTCAAAGGTTTTGGTTTATCAGCGTTCATCCGCGCAATCAGCGGTAAAGGTTGGTTTTCCTTTTGGTTGCGGTTATGCCGCGCTGTGTCCTCCGCGTTGAATAAGGTTTTGATTTTGGGTCTTGCTAATTGCCAGTTGCCATTTGCTAATTGCTGAACTTATTGCTGAACTTAGTGAATCGGCCCTTGTGGCGACAGGTTCGGGTCCAGCTTGATTTCACCAAAGGTCTTCTCATACTGGATTACATTTTGTTCCAGGATGGTCATCAATGCCTTCGCCTGTTGGGGACTCAAATAGATGCCTTGAAAATTCTGGACCTCGACTTCTGAGCTCGTCTGTTGTTGCAACCGGCCAAACACCAGCAGGAAGTCCCACACGCTGACCCGAACTTGCACAGAGTTGGCATAACTTTCCCGGTAATCCGGCATATTAATCAAACGAATATTGGGCTGCGCTGGAATCGTCATTGATTAGGGTCTCCCGAAGCCTAAACATGAACATAACATAAAAGCATTCAGGACTCAGGGAATGCAGCAATTAGCAATTGCCATTTGCCAATTGCTCGATTGTTATAATTCCCTCTTTCGGAGACTCAATGAAGACCACCATTACTGAAATTCGCGCCCGGGAGATTCTTGACTCGCGCGGCAACCCCACTGTTGAGGCGGATGTCCTCTTGCAGGATGGCTCGCTCGGGCGGGCGGCTGTGCCCAGCGGAGCCTCTACCGGCGCACATGAGGCAGTTGAGCTTCGCGATGGCGATCTGGATCGCTATTCTGGCAAGGGTGTCCTGAAAGCCGTAGGCAATGTTAACGAGCGCATTGCCGGTGCGCTTCTCTCCATGGATGCTGCTGCCCAGCGCGAGATTGATGATGCCATGCAGGAGCTGGATGGGACACCGAACAAAGCCAGACTGGGCGCCAATGCTATCCTGGCGGTCTCGATGGCCTGCGCACGTGCCGCAGCGAACTCGTTCAAATTGCCGCTGTATCGCTACCTGGGTGGAGTCGGTGCTTGCGTCCTGCCTACTCCTATGATGAACATCCTCAACGGAGGCGCGCACGCCGATAGCAATGTCGATTTTCAGGAATTCATGGTCATGCCTGTGGGAGCAGAGTCCTTTTCTGAGGCGCTGCAATGGGGCACAGAGGTTTTCCATACGCTGAAGGGAGTGCTCAAGAAGCGCGGATACAACACTGCAGTCGGCGACGAAGGTGGCTTTGCGCCATCTTTGAAAGCCAATGTGGAAGCCATTGACTTGATCCTGGAGGCAATCCAGCAAGCCGGTTTTGATGTGGGAAAAGATATTGCTATCGCGCTCGATCCTGCCAGCAGCGAGTTCTTCGACAAGGAGAAAGGAAAGTATGTCTTCAAGAAATCCGACAAATCGGTGAAGACTTCTCAGGAGATGGTCAGTTTCTGGGCCGATTGGGTACGCCTGTATCCTATCGTCTCCATTGAAGACGGCTTGGCTGAAGATGATTGGGAGGGTTGGCAGCATCTTACTGAACAACTGGGAGGGAAGATCCAGCTTGTAGGCGATGATCTCTTTGTGACCAATACCACGAGGCTTACGCATGGTATTGAAGATCAGGCCGCCAACTCCATCCTGATCAAGGTCAACCAGATCGGTACGGTGAGCGAGACCCTGGATGCCATCGACCTCGCGCGACGTAATGGCTATACCTCGGTCATCTCGCATCGTTCCGGCGAGACCGAAGATACTTTCATTGCCGATCTCGCGGTTGCAACCGGGGTGGGCCAGATCAAGACCGGCTCAGCTTCACGCACTGACCGCATCGCCAAATACAATCAGCTTTTGCGCATTGAAGAAGAGCTGGGTGAGGCCGCGAGCTTTCTGGGTCTGGGAGCATTGAACTACAACGGATAGAAGAAGAGGTTGCAAATTCAAAATTTGAGATTCTAAGTTGAATTGCCTTTGCAATTCCGATCACCCGATCACCGGGTCTCCCGATCTCCCGATTCTTGTTTTCTCGGGAGATACATCCATGTAGAATTTCAACTCCCATGAGCCTTCCTCCAGTGGCTGTGCCTCAGATTTCTCCTGCCGAGCGTGCCGATCGGCGCAATGCGGTCCTTTCCGGTTTCTTGGGCTGGACCTTTGATGCCTTTGATTTCTTCATCCTGGTCATGCTGCTGGATGTGGTTGGCAAGGATTTTGGCCGCTCTCGTCCTGACATGGCCCTCACGCTGAGTGCCAGCCTCTTTATGCGTCCGCTCGGCGCAATCATCTTTGGCTTGATGGCTGATCGTCTTGGCCGCCGCCTGCCTCTGATGCTGAATATCGTCTTCTATTCAATCATTGAGGTGCTCTCCGGTTTGGCGCCTAATTACACCGTGTTTTTGATTCTGCGTCTGCTCTACGGCATTGGCATGGGCGGTGAATGGGGAGTGGGTGCTTCGCTGGCATTGGAGTCAGTGCCGGCAAAATGGCGCGGCATCCTCTCCGGGCTGTTGCAGGAAGGCTATGCTGTCGGCTATATGCTCGCGGCCGCCGCCTATCTTTTTATCTATCCCCATTTCGACCCGGTTCGTGGCTGGCGCTACATGTTCTTTATCGGAGGCCTGCCAGCCCTGCTGTCGCTGTTCATCCGCGCCAAAGTAAAAGACCCTGAAGCCTGGCATCAGACGCGCACCGATTGGGCCGGCTATCGTGGAAAGATATTCAGCAACTGGCCCCGGTTTCTCTATCTCGTGGCGTTAATGACCGCTATGGGCTGCCTCTCTCACGGCACTCAGGACATGTATCCCACCTTCCTGAAGAAGGAGTTGTTGCCCGAGTTAAAGTTGGATCCGGTGAAGTGGTCTTCACTGATCACCATCTTCTCCATGGTGGGCGCTGTTATCGGCGGGATCGTCATGGGCCGCATTTCTGACCATATTGGCCGTCGCCGCGCCATGGTGCTCTCTGTGATTCTCGCTCTTTGCCTGATTCCGCTATGGGTCAACGTGCATACCCTGCCCTTGGTCTTCATGGGGGCCTTCCTGATTCAATTCATGATCCAGGGCGCATGGGGAGTGATTCCGGCGCACATCAATGAGCTATCTCCCGGCGCCCTACGAGGTTTCTTTCCCGGCTTTGCCTACCAGATGGGTATCCTTTGCTCTTCGGGAATCGGGTGGATCGAATCCAAGGTAGGCGAGAGGCTGACCTATTCCCATGCCTTGGCCTACACCATGATCGTCGTCATGATTGTGGATGCGATTGTGATCTGGGTCGGGCCGGAAGAGAAAGGGATACATTTTGGGAAACCCAACGCTTGAACGGTTACGAAGTCATCGGGCATTTCCCAATTTCTTAGATTCTTCTTTGCTTTCCCTTCGTGTCCTTTGTCCTTAACTTCGTACTACGAGGTGCTTTGAAATCCTATTTTTTCTCGCAAATTTTCTGCGACTTCCCCAAAACAAGCCTACCAACTTTCGATTCGTTGATTTTCGGCCTCTGTGTCCTCTGGTCTATTGGGTTAATCGGCGTGATCAGCGGTAAGAAGTTGATCTGTCAAGATTTTCCTCTGTGTTCCTCTGTGGTTCCGGTTTTGGGTTTTTCTTTTATTGAATGCTTCTTTTGGTTGCTGCTCGGCTGCGTTGTGTTCCTTCGTGGTCAAGGGTTTTGATTTTCCTCCGCTACTTCTGCTTCCTCTGTTCCTCCGTGTTTCAAAGGTTTTGGTTTATCAGCTGCAAGGTATTGCCGCGGTCGGTCCGGTCGTCAAAGGTATGCCCAGCACTACAAGGCATAGATGAAGGTGTGGCGGATCGTTGTTATGGGATCGGCAGACGACCCATCACTGGCTGACATTTGAATCCCAGCTACAGCGAACTTCCGGCCTTTGCGCTCGAAACATTCCTGAATCAAGCCGCTTACTTTGACCTCTTGCCCGCACACAGCTAACTGGTGGTGGCGCACCTCGCTCGCGGCATGAATCCAGGGACTCATGCGAAAGTTCCGCACCAGGATTTCGTTCGCCATGCGCAGCAAACGTTCGGGAATAGCGGTGATGTCCTCCACATCCAGCGTTGCACGAATGCTGCCAAGGGGTGTGCCCGGCAGGATCGTTGCGGACGAGGCTACCGGCCGATGGTCCATTTCTGGCAGGGGGTGAAGCGGAAAGGAGGATATACCTTGACCGGTGCTGTCCTCGATCGTTACTACACCTGAGGCGTAGAGCGCCCCATTTTCGTGTTTCGCGCTCACCTCCAGGCCGTCGCAACAGGCCACGACAGTATCACCCTCGTAGCAAGGCGCATGAAAACGCACGGCAATGCCGCCACTCTCGAGCCAGCGGCGTCCGAATTGTTCCAGCACTGGCGGAATCATGTAACCATACATCGTCACACCCGGCACCAAGCCGCCGCGGAATCCGTAGGTAGACGCAACCTGGTCGTCGTGGATCTTGTTCTCGGAATCAGAGGCGGTGTTGTGCGCGCGGACACGAAAAATAGATGGAGGCTGGTTCGAAGTGGTCATTGCCGTCTTCATGATAGCGCGAAGATCAATTCTCCGTTTCTTCTCGAACTAACTAGGGCATTTTCCAGAGTTGGTGTTAGACCAGATTTGTCCCGGCTCGCCGTGGATTACCCAATTACAAAATCGCCAAATTCTCAAGCGGACAGATTTGTGCCAAACGCCGGCGTTCTGACTTGTCCTGGCTAGCCCCAATACTGTTCAGGGTCGAAAATCACATCGTTCATGGCGTCCACTCAGTCCACCACGTCCACTCAGTCCACACTTCGCTACGGAAATCGAGAAGGTTCATCGAAAGCTTAACTGAACGGTATTGTGGCTAGTCGTAGATCACTTGATCTTGGTGACAATTTACCCCCAAATGTTGCGACCGTATGGATGGTCAGGTACGCTGGTTGTGCCTCCATGGCGTGGGTGCCAGAGTGTGTTGAGTTGTCTTGGCGGGCGTGATCCTGAGTTGGTCGAAGGGTGCGAGGAGAGACCCTGGCCCCACAAAGGGCCGCCCACCGAGGTCCTTAGCGAAAGCGACTGCAAAGGGAATGCGTAACATTTCACCCAATAAAAATGCGGCTTGTAACACTGTTACGCTTTGAGGGGGTATAGTGCCCCCCCCTTTTTGGATACTCCATGGATACGCTATGGCTACTCGAACCCGAGCGAACGCGCGCAGATTTGCCCCTAAATGTCGTCGAGACGACATAAATGCACAATATTTTGTGCAGAATGGCGGTCGAAACATGCCTGAACTATCGAACAGCAGGTTCGGTTGTCGAGTCGCAAAAAGTTATACGAACATTGTTCGTCGCCTGAAATCGCCCGCAAAATTGCTATACAAAAGCGTTCTGCATATTCAGGATCTGGGAGCTATCAAAGTCCATTGACACAGTTTTGCTGATCTACAATACCGGTGGAGGCTGGAATGAATCGATCGTGGGTTCTTTTATTCATAGTTGTGGGTTTGCTTTCGATAACGGCAGTGGCAAAATCAGAGCCTCAAAAGCAAAGTATCACCTCAGAAGGCAAGCAGCGGACCTACTATCTTTTCGTGCCTTCTAACGGCTCCGGACCGATGCCTCTGCTCTTGCTTTTGCACGGCTCAGGACGCAACGGCATGTCCTTGATCGATCCGTGGAAAGGACTGGCGGAAAAAGAAGGCATCATTCTTGTTGCGCCCGATTCGGCCAACTCCCAGGAATGGGGATTCCCAGTGGACGGTCCAGATTTTCTGCATGATGTTGTGGAGGCGGTCAAGTCCAAATACAAAGTAGACGGCAAACGCGTTTACCTGTTCGGACATTCGGCGGGCGCAATCTTCGGGCTGTATATGGGCATCATGGAGTCGCAGTACTTTGCCGCAGTAAGCGTGCACGCAGGCGCCTTGAAAGAAGACAGCTATGCGTATATGGAACATGCAGAGCGCAAGACTCCCATTGGAATATGGGTAGGCACCAAGGACCAGTTTTTCTCGCTTGATAGTGTTCGCGCTACTCGGGACGCATTGAATGCGCGTGGATTTCAATCGCAATTGGTTGAAATGAAAGGACACGATCACAATTATTACGAGGTGGCCGGCGAGATCAACAAGGCCGTATGGGAATTTTTGCATGGTCACGAATTAGATGGCGAAGCGGAATGGGAGTCATATAAGAGACACTGAAAAGAATAATCATTGCCCGGCAGCCGCACGCCAGCCGCTTTGGTTCCCTCGATTTCCTGTGCAAAACCTATTTGCCTCAGCGTTCTGTTCATATCAACCTAAGCCACCGAAAGGCGCAACCAGAATGCAGAAAACCATCATTTTTACTCTTGTTGTACTGGCAGCAATGGTAGCAACGAGGGGCCCTGCTCAAAAAATGAAAGTCACCTGCGATCATACTCAATGGATTGACAGTGTTTTGCGGGCGAGCGCAATCATCAAGCCGGGAATGACGCGTAAAGAGCTACTTACAGTGTTTGCAGAAGAGGGTGGGATCTCCACGCGCCAGTGGCGAAGATATCGTTATAAGGACTGTCCCTACATCAAGGTTGACGTGGAGTTCAAGCCGGTAGGAGAACCCGACGGCCAGATGGGTGAGAGTGCTGATGATGTGATCGCCAAGATCTCAACTCCTTTCCTGGAATACAGCATTATGGATTAAAAAAACATGAGAAGACAGCTATCAAGATATGCGTGCGGCATTCTATTGATTTGGTCGTTATGCAGCGGCGGTTTATTGATGGCCTCGGAGCGCCTGGGACAGCTCAAGCTTGCATCCGCAACGACCAATCTTCTCAATGGCCGCTTGACAGTGTGGGTGCCTGCTCAAGGCAAGACGACAGGGATGCAGAACAGCATTATGGCAGCGCCGGGATCCGACGCGGAAGTGACTCGCATTGAGATGAATGCTGGCTCGAAAAGAATGGTGCTGATGGCCTATGAGGTGTTCGCCCGGACTGGAAAAGAATTCGATAGTGCTGTCCGGAAACAGACCGCTACATTCCCAATGAAAGTCGCCGTGGGGCCGTGGCCTCTTTCTTCTCCATTGCGAGGGTATGCGTACTTTCCAGTCACGCCAACGAAAGACCAGGAAGCAAATCTGGTGATGGGCGTCTACGTTGCGCAGTTGGATGGGACCGTTCAGAATCTGGTGTTTTATGCTAACCCCTCTGCGGCAAAAGATTTCAGCGAAGCCGCAGATTTAGCTAAATCGATTTCAAGAACGATTGCGGCAGGGAAGAAGGGGTTCAATACCTCCGCAGGAGACCGCGAACTCGCAGGATACTCAGATCCAGTGATTGTCACTGTTCCCGAAGGCTACGCGACAACTATGCAGAATGGAGTGGACTTTCTGGTCCACCACATCCGCAAGATCGCTGTTTTCGGCGAGGCTCCTGCAAGTATTGGTTTGTATCTGGGAAATTTTCCCTCAAGTCCGAGGCAGGACTTGGTCAAGAAAGGAACAAACATCCTATTTGGCAAACAAGCCGAATGGCTCGAGGAAACATCCTCTGAAAATGGACAGATTAAGATGATCGACAATGCCGTGGTCGCACTCGGACGTTCGTTTCCATCGTATGCCCACGTCTTTCTGGAGGCTGGCGATGGAACTGTAATGGAAGAGCTGAAGAAAATCGCAAGTATGCTCAGGTTCCAGAAATCGGCAAGAGCAAAGTGAAATGCAAAAAGCGCTGAAAGAACAACCCCTTCAGAGCCTGTCCTGAGCCGTCGACCGTTTCTTACCGTCAGTAGTGGCAGAAGCAAAAAATCATTCTGTCATTCTGAGCAAGCCCGAGCGACACAGGAGTGAGGGCGTGTCGAAGAACCCCGAGATGCGTCTTCCAAAATAATGTAACGAGGCATTTTCACGAAGATCTCTCCGAGTCGTCTACGTTGAAAACAAACCAAGTTACGGATCTAGCTTCCCGAGAGGCAAAGCCGAGGGAGCCGTGTAAAGAATAAAGCTTCAAGAGTACGGTTTCGCAGTGAGTGCGCCCAACTACAATGGAAAGATCAGGCACGTAGTGGTCCCATGAGCGTACAGCTTGCCGTGTGAATCAACGAGGCGTCCTTCAGCCGTGCCCACACGTTTTCCCACAGAAATGACTTTGCCTTCCGCCCGTACCAAGCCAGTGTTGCTGGTGATGGCGCGGACAAAGTTGATCTTGATTTCCAGGCTGGTATAGGTCATTCCCACCGGAAGCGAGGAATGAATCGCGCAGCCCATGCAGGAGTCGAGCAATGTGCTGGTATATCCTCCATGCACCGATCCGAGTGGATTGTAGTAGTCCGCCGATGGGTGGGCGCTAAACACCACCCGGCCTTCCTCCACCTCTACAAGGTGAAACTGCATGGCCTTGCCGATTGGCGGAGCCGGAAACTGGCCTTCCTGCATGCGCTTTATAAAATCATAACCGCTTAAGGACTTTATCTCGTCAGGAGAAACGACTCCAAAGCTTATATTGTTCATTGCCGGCTGCCGGTCCATTTGTGCTTGTCCTTTGCTCTCTTCAGAATCGATCTTAATCGCTTTGCAAATTAAGAAGCATCTAGGATACGCCAATATACGCTTGCCGAAAAACAACATCGAGAATCCAGAGGAAGCCTTGCAATGAAGAATGCTTAGTGAGATTACTGATGTAATGTTGTGCTTCACTCACCCACATCTGATAATCAAAACAATCGGGAAAGTAGATCAATATTTCATGATCTACCTTCTGTTCGTTTGCCCAGACAATGATTTAAGAAAGTGCATGCGGCTCCTCCACACCCCTGAGGGAGTCTATTGTAAAAATCCTGTCGAAACGAAGGCGCTGCTTGTAAAGCAAGCTCAGTAGCGCTGGAACATGTCGGATGATTGGATATTTCCGCAGATAGGACATTGGAGCACTGTCAATTCCCCACAACATAAACATGGTTCATTTTCCGGATAGATAAATTAAAGATTTGAGTAGGGAAGACTTAATCATCTCACAATCGAATAAGGAGAGAGCTTTGAAGAGAACAAGTATCAGATTCATCTTACTGGCAATTGCCAGTATTCTGGTGTTGACTGCCGGCAGCGCCTTTGCAGGCACTGCTACCAGCAACATGAGCGTGTCGGCCACGGTGAGTGCGAACTGCACAATCGCGGCCGGGGCATTGGCGTTTGGGGCTTACGATCCGATCGTGGCCAATGCCGCTGCTCCGCTCAACGGTACAGCCACAATCAACGTTACCTGCACCAATGCCTCGAGTACAACCATCACCCTCGATCAGGGTTTGAACCCTGCCGGCGGTTCCACGAACGCTGCACCGCTGCGGCAGATGGCCAGTGGTGGCAGTTTCCTCGGCTACGGCCTTTTTCAGGACAATGCACACTCGATCACCTGGGGCAATACCGGAGGCACCGGCGTTGTTTATACGGGAACCGGTGTTGCAGGTTCAGTCACAGTCTTTGGTCAGGTAGCCGCCGCGCAGAACGTGCCGGCTGGTACTTACAACGACACAGTGGTTGCCACGATTACCTTTTAACGTTGCAGAAAAGCTGAACTGGCGTGGGGACACGCCAGTTCAGAGCATTGAAGGGACTCCGCTGGGAGAAGAAAGCCGACTGTTTCCAATGCAATTCAAGACATCAAAAGGACGATTTAGTTTTTTCGCAGTTTTAGCTCTGCTAGCTGCGAGTGCGACACCAGCACTGTGCGGTACATTCACGGTAAGTCCAGTTAGGATTCAAGTCTCTGCTTCGCGTCCCAACGCAATCTTACAGGTTGCAAATCGCGATGATGACCCGGTCACCTTGCAAGCGCATGTGGTGGCCTGGAGTTTTGAGGGTCAAAAAGATATTTACGTAGACAACGATGAGGTCATGCTGAATCCGCCGATTGCCGTGGTTGGCGCTCATCAGACACAGGCGATACGCCTGGGGCTGCGCCGCTTGAATGACAGCGCGCAAGAGCGTTCTTACCGGTTGATTCTGGAAGAAGTTCCACGACCGGCGAAACCCGGCTTCGTAGGGGTGCGGACCATAGTAAAGATCAGTATTCCGATCTTTGCTTCTCCCAAAACCGCAATTGCGCCAAGACTGAGCTGGCAAGCCGTGAAGATGAGCGATTCACGGGTTAAGTTGATTGCCACTAATCATGGGAGTGCTCACATTCAAATTAAGTCCCTCAACGTGACAGGCGCAGATTCCCCGGAAGGCTATCTGAAAGATGTGCCTCCAACTTATCTCTTGCCCAACCAGCAGCGCGAGTGGGTGATTGATGATGAACGGGCCCGCGTAGCCAATCGAATTAAAGTAATTGCTGTTACTGATGCCGGAGCTTTGAATGAAACCATTGACATCACGCATTAGTAGCACGCTTTTGATCGCTTGGTTATTCATTCTGCCGGCGGGCGCGTGCTTCGGTCAACTGGTTCTGGAAAGCTCTGCAGCCCTGCGTCCCGGGGTTCTTTATTGCACCAACGAGTCGGGGTCATTGGTTTGTTCTGATGATGGAGGCCTGACGTGGCACGATCCCAAAGATTTTCAGGGGAAATATAAGAAGGCCTGGTTGCTGGCCCAGGGACGTGCCAAGGGCACAACGGTTCCCGTTACTACTGAAGTCAAACCCTCCCCGGAAAAGAAGAAAACGGATGTTGTTCAGCCGCCACTCGGTCCACGCGAGGTGGTGCTGGCTGTACAGATCAATGGGAGGCAGGCAAGCGACTTTGCCCGTCTGGTCCAGATGGGCGATGGCAAACTCTATGCATCCGCAGAGCTGATCACGCAATGGCGGTTACAAGTTCCCACGGGGAAGACAGTAACTGTGGGAGGCCAGACCTTCTACAGTCTTGACGGATTGACTGGAGCCAAGTGGCAGCTTAACAATGCCGACCAGATGCTCTCGATCACTGTGCCGTCCTCAGCCTTCACGCAAACAGTGGTCAACGCTTTGTATCATGAGCCTTCCGAAGCGGTTCGTCCAAGCCCCGGACTCTTTCTGAATCACCAACTGGTGTTTAGTCACCTGGACCGGAACTCGGCGCTTGCCGGACTGTTTGAGGGTGGGTTTTTCAGCAAGCTGGGCGTAGTGACCTCGCGCTTTGTAGACCGGGACTTCACATCTTCTATAGCGCCGATTCGCCTGGATACCAAGCTGGTGCGTGAATTTCCCAATCAGATGGCGGTACTTACTATCGGCGACTCGATTAGCGCGATCAATCCCTGGTCGCGTCAGGTCACCTACGGCGGCATTCGCTGGGCCAGCGATTTTTCTACGCAACCATCATTTGTGCCTATCGTCTTGCCTAATCTGACTGGTCAGGCTACACAACCTTCGACCGTAGATATCTTCGTCAATGGTGTGCGCACTTCACACCAGCAAGTAGATCCGGGGCCATTTGCGATTCACAATGTCCCAGTGATTACCGGCCAGGGTGACGTCCAGATGGTGGTGACGGATTTGCTTGGACGCCAGCAGGTCATTACGCAGTCATACATAAGCGCGCGAGAACTTCTCCGCCCAGGAGTGAACGAGTACACCTACGAGGCTGGCAGCCTGCGGCGCAACTTTGGAACTACCAATGCCCAATATGGCTCGGCCTTCTTCGAAGGCACTCACCGGCATGGCTTTACTGACACTTTTACATTGGACGGGAGAGTGGAGACGTCAGGCAGGCAACAGACTGTCGGCGTTGGCGCGGAATACGGATTGCTGCCCTTCGGAATCATCGGAGGAGGGGTTGCTGGAAGTCACAGCGACATGGGACCAGGAGGCTTGGCGTATGTTGTCCTTCAGCGGCGTGCACGTCGTTTGGGGTACTCAGGGACGCTGCAAGTGGCCAGCAGCACTTTTCAGCAACTAGGCATGATTACGAACGAGAGGGCTCCAAGATTGCAAGCGCAATTCCAGGTGAGCCAGGCGTTGGGCAGCCGCAGTTCATTTTCAGTGGGATATCTGCGGCAGGAGAATCGTGGGTTCCTGAATGGCTTGCAGGCCCAGAAGCCGGATTTCAGCGGCATCAGCAGTTCTTTCAGTGTTCGTGTAGGCAGCAGAATGTACCTGACTGCGGCCGCCAACCTCTCCCACAGTTTCAAAGACGCCAGCTCGGCAACTGTGAGCCTGATTGTGCCCCTGGGTGGCCGGAGCATACTCTCAGCAACCAGCGACATTCAACAGAATGGAAGCCAGGCTTCAACAGTTGAGTACACGCAGCAGGTACCGATTGGCACAGGTTATGGTTATCGTCTCCGGACCGACATCACAGACCACAGTCGGGTTGATGCTGGTGTCACCTACCAGACCAACAATGGGACGATCGAGTTGGAATCGAGTGAAGATAAGTGGAAGATAAACTCCAGATTCACCGAAACCGGAAGCCTGATCATGATGAACGGTCACATTCTACCGTCCCAATGGCTGAATAATAGCTTTGCGATTGTGGAAGTTCCTGATACGCCGGGCGTCAAGGTCTTTGCCAATAATCAATACATTGCAAAAACAAGCTGGCGCGGGTTGGCAGTACTGCCTGTGCTTGCGCCCTATAACAAGAACACAGTTCGGCTTGACGACCAGGGAGTCCCCATCAGCTTGGGCATAGACTTTGATGAGAAGACAGTGGTTCCCATGTCACGGAGTGGCGTGTTTTTGAAGTTTAAAGCCGCCCAAGTCACAGGTGCGCTTTTTCAACTGGTGACAGAAAAGAACGAGCCGATTCCTCTGGGCGCTGAGGTGACAATCGATGGATCGAGCACTGTCTACTCGGTGGCGTTGCGCGGAGAAGCTTTTATTCCCGAGGTTACATTCCCAGCGCATCTTCGGATTCGCTGGGCAGATCAGAGTTGCGAGGCAACGGTAGAGAGCAGTAAGACGAACGAGCCGCTACCTAAAATCGGCCCAGTTGTCTGTAAGGGGAGCCGATGAAAAAAATGAAGAAATACTTTCTGCTGATGGCGGCTTCTGCCCTGGCTGCAATACCGGCGTCCAGTACTGTGGTTTGCAGTGTATCGTCAACCGGCACTGCCTTCGGTGTATACGACACTCTGAGCAGCAGCAATAGAGACGTTGTGGGCATTATTTCGGTGACCTGTACCGGAAATATTGGAGACCCAGTAAATTATGTGATCGCTCTTAGTCCCGGAGGAGGCAGTTTTGGGTCGAGAACCATGCAAGCTGGTAGCCCGCAGCTTAGCTATAACCTTTACTCAGATGGCGCACACACTGCTGTCTGGGGAGATGGTACTGGCGGCACTTCAATGGTCTCCGACAATTACAGCTTGCCGGCCAGCTCCAGCACACGACAATACACTATCTATGGCCGGATTCCCGGCGGGCAAAGCGGGGCTGTCGCTGGCAGCTATGCCGATACTGTGGTTATCACGTTGACTTATTGACGGTACCGGCACATTTGTCTTATCACATGATGTTGTTCTGTTACCTATGTAATGCAGTTCGGCGGATATGTTCTTGTATTTCTTCCTAATGCGGTTCCATAATCAAAGACAACCAAAGGGTAAAGAAGATTCTGGTCAATCAGAATTGACTTGTGCCCGTTTTTAACGATTTGCTCAGGAAATCTCACGGTAGTTCGGCCCGCTCAGGCCAGTAAGAAAAATCTTACTGAACAAAGTGTCGTGCTGCCTTGGGAATGCGGCTCCATGGATTTAAGAACATTTCCTAAACGTCAATCAGCGTGGCGGATACTGCTTGCGGACATCGTTCGCAAGAGGATCAACTTTGGAGAATGGCTCAGCTCTCTTTTCCTGGTGAAAGATGACCCGCGTCGGCAAGTACGAGAGCAGCGTAAACAAGCTACATTAATCGTGATGCCTCCAATGGTTCGCCGACTGCGAAAGCTGAAATAACTGAAAGCAAACTAAGTAGTTTCTGAAAGGGCTTGGCCGTCCTCAACGCTGAGTCTCGTCAGGCGGGAGAAACTTCAGCCGTAGCCAGCCTGGGAAATCAGACCCTTGAAAACCATCTGTTTCTTAATGCTTACGCCATTGAAACTCATGCTCTGATACAGGTATTCAAGCAAATGAATCATGGCCGGGTTCGGGGCGATTGACTCAGAGCACCACAACCCTGTAATTTTCAAAGTTTACTCAATCAAAACCCAGAGTCCTGAGGTGGGCCTTGAAGCATAAGCACAAGGGTGAAGGAATTGACCGCAAGCTGCATGATCCGGTGAAAGACAAGCTTTCTCCCGTATTTCCGCTCGATCTATCTAAAACCAAGAACATCAGTGACCTGGTCCGGGGCATGGCGGACACCGCTTTCACCGGCCGCCAGCTTGGAGAGGCCGTAGATGTCCTGGAAGCCATGGCGAGGGACCATGATTGCTTCGTCGTCATGACCCTGGCCGGCGCAATGACGGTCGCCAAGCAGGGACTGATCGTTTGCGACCTGATCGACAAGGGTTTGGTCAATGCCGTTGTATCCACTGGGGCCCTCATGGCGCATGGTCTGGTGGAAGCCACCGGATGCAAACACTACCGCTACGATCCCCGGATGAGCGATGTCCAGCTCTACGAGGCGGGTTACAACCGTGTTTATGACACCTTGGAGCCGGAGCAAAACCTTGATCACGTTGAACTGGTCATGGAGGACGTGCTGGGAAAATGGAATACCGACGAAACCATGTGCTCCTGGAGGCTGAATCAGGAGATTGGGCGACACCTGAAAAAGCACACAAAAGGACGCGGTATTCTGAAGTCGGCCTTCGAAAAAGTTGTCCCGGTATTTGTGCCGGCTTTTACCGATTCTGAACTGGGGCTGGATGTGGCCCTGACCAACCGCATGAGGGCGCGTCAGGCCCAGCCTCAGCTCCGTTACGATCCATTCCTCGACCTAAATTACTTCGCCGAGACCTTGCTTCAGCAGAAGCGGATTGGCATCTTCACCATCGGCGGAGGCGTGCCCCGCAACTGGGCCCAGCAGTTCGGGCCGTATTGCGAGCTGCGGGTCCGGCGCGCTGGCGAGAGCGTTGAGCTAAAGAGATACCACTACGGAGTAAGGATCTGCCCGGAGCCGGTGTACTGGGGCGGCCTCTCCGGCTCGCCGTACAGTGAGGCCATCTCCTGGGGCAAATTTGTGCCGCCTGCCGAAGGTGGACGCTTTGGTGAGGTCTTCGTGGACGCCACGGTTGGCCTGCCAATCGCAGTCGCCGCACTGTTTCAACGGCTAGGCAGGGCATATAAGAAGCCTGCTCCAAACTCTGCAAAACCCTCGAAACGCAAGTAGGGGATTGGGTAAGCTTCATCCGCGCAAATCAGCGGTAAGAAGTTGGTTTCTTTGGTTGCGGCTATGCTGCACGGTCACTCGAAGATAAGAATTGCTCCGGCGATTACCGTGGTCCAAAGCCCTCGTTTATCGCCTACCGCAGTCTGGGTGATGTTGGTGGTGCGGACGATCTTATTGGAGATGCGGTAGATCTCTTTTTTTTCGTCCCAGGACTTATCTGAATCAAATTCCACATTCAGAGTGGTAGCCAGCATCTCCGCCGCCAGCTCCTCGGCATATTCACCGGCGATATTGTCGGGCTCACCAAAGGAGTGGTGTTCGCTGAGATAGCCATAGGTGCTCCGGTCTGCTGGTATGGCTAAGCCGATACTCGCAGCGGTGAGGCGGTGCGGCTCTCGGGTGGAATTTTCAGCAACTACGGCAAAAGTCACCTCGCCGGGATATAGAAACTTCACTCCCTCTTTGCGGGAGATTAGCTTGCAATGGGGCGGGAAAATAGACGAGACGCGCACCAGATTTTGTGCGGCGATTCCAGCATCTCGCAGGGCCAGCTCAAACGAAGTCAAGCGCTCTTTGTGTTTGCCTACTCCTTTGCTCAAAAAGATGCGCTTGGGCACCATGTTTATCCCCAATGTACTTGCCCTCCAAAAAATAGAGTTGTGATGTGAATCTCAAAAAATAACACACAGAAGCAGCGTAACGTAAAAAATCTATGAATTTTGAACAGAATTACCCGTTAGAGAGCTTTGGATAGTCCTGGCCCTGGGTTTGGGGCGCAGGTTCCCGGCTTTTTGCGTTACACGAAAGCGCCCTGAATTCAATTGGCCCACGCTATTTGTTTGTGTTCGAGCGTTCAAGAAGCTCGGCCAGATGATTTTGCCAGATGGCGGGGAGCGAGTGGGTCCCGTGTCCACGAGTCTGGTCCGTGATTGGCAGCACCACCAGCTTGCCCTTCTTTACTCGTTGAATATCGGTATCGATGATTTTCAACTCAGGCGGGTTAATAACGTCATCGGCTGAATTAATGGCCGTGAGCGGGGCTACGATTCTCTCCAGTTGCGGCTCCGGATTGTAGTTCCTTGAGGCGTCAAAGTAATACAGCATGTCATTGGCGTCAGTGGCTTTCATGCGGTTAGAAACATAATTTTCCAGAAAAGCATCCGCCTTCTCCCGGGTGGGCGTTTGTTTTTGCATCTGCAACGGACTGCTGCCCATGAACAGCAGGACGCCAAGGGCGGCAGCCAGTCCGTGCGGCGGTTTCGTATATTCGCCGTTGTTCCACTCGGGATCAGTGCGGATCGCATCCATGATCATCTTTCTCATTATCCGGTTGCGTCCGGCGATCTCAATGGGCTGGCTGGCCAGCGGCATCAGTGCATCCATGAAATCCGGGTGCTGCTCGCTCCACAGCCAGGTATGCATGCCGCCCATGGAGGTGCCCATAACCAGCCGCAGATGATCCACTCCTAATCCTTGGGTCAAAAGCCGGTATTGCAACTCAATCATGTCGTCATACTCGTAGTGGGGGAAGCGCATGTGCAGTCCATCGCTGGGCTTGCTGGATTGGCCGTGTCCCACATTGTCGGGAAGAATGATGAAGTACTTGGTAGCATCCAGCAGTTGGCCTGGCCCAAAAAGCACACCGGCAAAGGTAGGACTGAGGAACTGGGTCCCCGCTCCGCCCGTACCGTGGAGAATCAGAACCGCGTTACGCACCATTCCATTGGCGTTTTTCTGCGGTGTGCCCAACGTGTAGTAGTGGAGTTTGACCTCTGCCATACGTTCACCCGACTTGAACTGAAAATCTTTGACAGTGAAATTTCCTTGTTGAGGAGAGGGATAATCGGCGGCCTGCGCCGCCACACAAACCAGCACGAGAAACGAAAAAAGACCTGCTCGGCGAAATTTCATGGAACCCTCCGGGTATTTATTTCTAAAAACCTGAAAGCATTGATTCATGGAGCCGAGGGTTATTTTACAGACGTCGCGGCTGAAAGAGTTTCAATTGAGCAGTTTTTCAATTGAATAGAGTCGACAAACTTTGATGTCAAGATATAATGGCCAGCCAATTCAAAAAATCCAAGGAGACACTCAATGCTCGACCGCAGGAGCTTTCTTGCCGTTTGTTCGCGTTTAGGACTGACTACCACGCTGCTGCCTGGTGTCCTCTGGGCGATGGCGGACGAAAAAGGCAAGGTCACCCGCGAGATGATTGATCATGCCGCCGCCATTGCTGACGTGCATATCCTGGACGAGTACAAGGACATAATGCTCGACTCCTTGACCGAGTACACCAAGGATTACGAAGCTATTTATGCGCTGAAGATCCCCAACCAGGTGGCGCCCGCGATCATTTTTGATCCTGTGCCTCCGGGCATGAAATTGCCGACCCAGCGACAGCCGATGAAGATCTCGGTTGGACCCAGCGTCCACGCTAACGGAGCTCCCAAGAACCTTGAAGATGTGGCGTTCTACTCAGTGCGCCAGCTTGCGGAATTGGTCCGCAGCAGGAAAGTCTCTTCCGGTGCGCTGACTGAAATGTATCTCGGGAGGTTGAAACGCTATGATCCGGCGTTAAAGTTTGTCATCACGTTGGTTGAAGACCGGGCCCAAGCCAAAGCCAAAGAGGCGGACCGCGAGATTGCAGCAGGGAAGTACCGGGGCCCACTGCACGGACTTCCGTGGGGCGCCAAAGACCTGCTTTCCGTAAAGGGCTATCGCACAACCTGGGGCGCCGGAGGCTTTGAGAACCAGACGATTGATGAGGACGCGACAGTGGTACAGCGTCTGGATGCGGCCGGAGCCGTGCTGGTAGCCAAGCTTACGCTCGGCGCTCTGGCTCAAGGCGATAAATGGTTCGGCGGCATGACCCGCAATCCCTGGAATACCAAACAAGGTTCCAGTGGATCTTCTGCCGGTTCAGCTTCGGCGACCGCCGCTGGCTGCGTTGCTTTTGCCATCGGCTCGGAGACCCTGGGCTCTATCGCCTCACCCTCTACCCGCTGCGGAACAACTGGCTTGCGCCCTACGTTCGGTTTGGTTCCACGCACTGGGGCCATGGCCCTTTCCTGGACCATGGACAAACTTGGTCCCATCTGCCGCGCGGTAGAAGACTGCGCCATTGTGCTGAACACAATTTACGGTCCGGACGGACATGATCGCTCCGTCAAGCAAGCGGCATTCAATTGGGATGCGGCCCTGGACTGGCGCAAGCTGCGAGTTGGCTATCTGGCGAAAGACTTTGAACTCCCGCCGTTCAATCAGCCGGAGCCACCGAAAGAAGAAAAAGACATAACTCCCGAAGAGATGAAAAAGCGAGAGGAAGACCGCGCCAACCGGCTCCTGTTTCGCGCTCGCCGCGAATACGACAAGAAATTTGATGATGCTGCGCTGGAAAAACTGCGCAAGATGGGCGTTAATCTCATTCCACTGGAGTTGCCCAAGTTCCCGTATCAGGCGATGCGTCCCATCCTCGTGGCTGAAGCCGCAGCAGCTTTTGATGATCTCACGCGCAGCGGACGCGACAAACTGCTCACTTCGCAAACGCCGGATGATTGGCCCAATACGTTTCGCATTGCCCGCTTCATTCCCGCAGTCGAGTACATCCAGGCCAACCGGGCGAGAATGATGGCCATTGAGGCCCTCGCTAAGGTTTTTGAGCAGGTCGATGTAATTGTCGCGCCCACTGGAAGCACGCAATTGGTTGTTACGAACCTCACTGGCCATCCAGCCGTGATCCTACCCAATGGTTTTCGCGGTGATGATGCGCCTAAACCGCGTGTGCGCGAATCAGGAGAATTAGAGCCCGGAGGTCCGGGTACACCTGTCAGTTTGACCTTTTTGGGAAAATTATACGGAGAAGAAAAATTGCTGGCCTTCGCTAAAGCCTATCAGGATTCAACCGATTTCCATCTTAAGCATCCGAGAATTGAAGGTTAAAACTTGCCAAGAATATTGGGAATTATAAGAACTCGTGGAAACCACGTGTTTTGAATACGAGTATGAGCACGGTGGATAATGCGACAAAGCATGATTCGCTTTTTGTTCCCTTTTTGGGACTGTCTCAGGTGCGATAAAGACAGTTTAATAAATATTAAAAATAATTAAAAAATACTAATAAATTAGTATTTACTAATTGAACGTGCCGTGCAATAATTCGCAACTGTTGTGCCTGTTCCCCAGGTACTACCAAATAAAAATTAAAAAACTCCAAGAAAAGGTAGACCCTCAAATGAAGAATGCTCTGCGTCTGTGTGCCCTTGTAGCCATATTAATGGCTACATGCTCAAGTACTGTGAGGACCAATTTCGATGGTCCTTGCCCAGGTTGTCCACCTCCGGTTTGTCCTCCCGGACAGACTTGTGGTTAAAGAAAATATATCCGGCTTTTGTAGTTAAAATTTTTGGTTCGAATTGGGAGCCAGACTGATAATCTGGCTCCTTAATTCGTGGTAACAATTTCAGAATTCGCCAGTTGGTTGCCCGTTGTCTTGCTCTTGCCAATGATAGCGGCAGTTTTTCTCTGGAAAAAACTGTACCGCAGGTTCCCTCTATTCTTTTCCTACATTGTCGTAACCGAGTTGGTTGCCTGGATCCGGTTCTTCGCTTACCGTGGTTCGTATGGGACCTATTTTTACGTCTATTGGATTTCTGATGTAGTCCTTACGATATTTGCTTTTCTTGCCCTATACGAATTATTCATTGGGAATCTCTTTACCCGGTTTCACAAAGTGCGCTTTTATCGTTTTCTGTTCCCCTTGGCCGGCGTGGTGATGCTCGGCTTTACAGTATTCAATGCACTGCGTGCTCCAAAGTCGTCTACCATCCTTGTTGCGGCAAATACTTTTGATTTCCTTCGTGCCTTGGTGCTCATGTTTTTTGTGCTTCTGGTGCTGTTCATGGGGCGAGAGTGGAAAAAGTATGAGTTTGCAATCACTCTCGGTTTCGGTATTTACGCGTCTGCGTTGGTGGCTTACGCTGCTGTAGAAATGAAAACGAACCACAAGTTTGACCCAAAAGCAAATATGCTTTTGTCTATGGCATACGATGTGGTGTGTTTTATATGGCTGGCCTGTTTTTGGGGCCCCGAGAAGGTTGCTCCAGCCCCTAAAGACAGGATTGATCCTGAATTATTGAATGAAGCCAAAAAATGGGAAGGCGCTTTAAAAGACTGGTTGATACCCAAGAGCCGGTGAGATCATGCTGTGTGTTGAAACCTACAAGCTCTGAACCAATCCCTCGCGAAAGTAACTGTCTCGGAGCGTAGTAAGGCTCTCGGCTTTAGATCGGAGCGCTTCGTAGGCTGGAATAAGACTCCGGCTCATCAGCTCCCTAACGTCAGAAACTTTAGGGAGCGACACGAAAGGGACCGCATAAAGTCCCAAAAGCCGCCACAAAAAAAGTATGGTCAAGCCAACAAAAGTATAAAGCCGGACATGAACGCCGGCATCGATTAACTCCTGGGCCTGGCCGGAGACCAGAGAATTACTGCTATGCACCTGGCTATAACCAACGCGTTGCAGCAGCGCTGCGTTGTGACTCATCCTGCGAAGGTATTCGACGGTCAGACGTGCACGCTTGCGCCGGAGCTTCTGAAACTCCTCCCTGGTGCAGGCATGGCGGGAATAAGCCTCTTGCAGAGGGTCAATGAGTTGTGAAAGCGCATCTACGTTTACCGGCAGAAGAAAGGGGATAACATCCCCCAGATCAACTTCCGGCTGGTTCCTTCTGCGCAGATTGAGAAACGCTGCGTAAAAAAACAGGAGGAGCAGCCCTGCCGAGAGAATGATCCATATCGCGAATAGGTAGTTAGACATGTGCCAGACGCAAATTGACGCTTAGAGAATGTAAAACGACTTAGCGTTTTGGTCAATAGAAAGTTAAGAATTTATTAAATTTAATCTTCCCAAATCGGGAAACTTTAGTAACCATGAAATCAATGGTTTGCAGACAATTTCCCCAAATTTGTATCATTCTGGGCAGGTTTTCCAGGGTTCTGAGCCAGCCAATATCACCTGTTTTCCACAGCCTGCCCGGGCTTGGCCAGAATAATTGCTGGAACCTCTTGTTTGCGCACAACCTCATTATAGGCCGGAATGTCTGTGCTTAGGATCTGGTTCCATTTGGCAATTTGCTGATCAAGCTGCTTGCTCAACATCTCAAAGACGTCGTAAGACGCCTGGGTAGGGGCAGAATCGGCGCTGGCCACCACTCCTCCCAGGGCCACCAGTTGATTATTGAGCCTGATGGGATAGTTGAGCACATCCTGGCTGCTTTTGGCCTTAGTCTGAATTAAGGCTTCTTCAACCTCCGTCATTCTCTTATCAAGCTGCTTGCCGGCATCCGCAATTACTTTTGCATGAGGATCGTTTTCCAGGCGTTTGTTCAAGATGCCGATCTGTGCACGAATGTCGCGGATCTGGTTGACCGCGTCGTGGGTTTGAGTGACCCTCTCACGGATCTTGACGAGCAGATCAAACTGCTTCTCCAACTCCTGTTGAGTGGCTTTGAGCCGGGGATCAGCTTTGATCTCAAGTGGCGCAGTATAGGATTTGCCATTCACGGTGAGCCTGATTTGGTAATTCCCGGGTACTGCCTCCGGGCCGTCGGTTGTTCCGGCCCAAAGTGGAGAGCGGGGAACGCGGCTGGCGCCTTCATAGTGCAGGTCCCAGACAAAACGGTTCAAACCAGCTTCTGCAGGCAATCCGCGCTCTGGTGGACGCCCAAAGCCCTCGTCTGGCTCTTCTTCCTGGCCTTGCTGTTTGGGGGGGAACTTGCGGACCACCTGTCCTTTTTGATCGAGGATCTCCAAGGTGATGGGCGGGTTTTTGGCGCCCGCTTCGGCTTCGTTCGCAGTGGTGTCTGGCTTGGGCGGTTCTGGGGACGTTGGCGGATGGGTTTGCCCGGGCTCCTTTCCTTCTCCTGTCGCTTTGCTTCCGGACGGCGCTGCCTGTGCCGCTGCGTTTTTCCTGGCTTCCGGTTTCTTCAACGCCGTTTTCAGGGAGTAATAAATGACCGCCCCTGGGGGTGGATTCTGTCCTGCCGCTCCTCCTCCGCCAAAGCCCCCGGAGAAGTCAGTACGGATGGCGGTGTTAGGCGCGTACAGGTGAACATCCTCATTGCCAGTTTGAGAAGTGAATTGCCGGAGCGGAGAGAGATCATCCAACACCCAGAACGATCGTCCGTGGGTGGCCACAATCAAATCGTTCGCATGGATAACAAGATCATTGACCGGCGAAACCGGCAAGTTCAATTGCATAGGCTGCCAGTTGCTGCCATCGTCGAACGAAACGTAGACGCCCTTTTCAGTTCCGGCGTAGAGCAAGCCTTTGCGCTTCTTATCTTCGCGGACGGCATGGACATAATCATCTGCTGGGATGCCATTGGTGATGCTGGTCCATGTCTTGCCGAAGTCCGAAGTTTTGAATGCGTAAGGAGCGAAATCGTCCATTCTGTGCCGCTCCACTGCCACATAAGCTGTGCCGGCTTCGAAGGGCGAAGCTTCAATCATGCTCACGGTGCCCCACTCCGGCATGTTCTTGGGTGTGATGTTCGACCAGTTCTTCCCGGCGTCGGTCGTGATATGGATCAACCCATCATCAGAACCTGTCCATATCAGGTCCTTTTGCAGCGGCGATTCAACCACCGAGAAAATCGTGTCATAGACCTCGATGCCGGTGTTGTCCTTGGTTATAGGGCCGCCGGCTGCTTGTTGTTTGCTTTTATCGTTGCGAGTGAGGTCCGGGCTGATAATTTGCCACGTCATGCCTTGGTCGGTGGTCTTGAACAGCACTTGTGCCGCAAAATACAAAGCATTCGGATCGTTAGGTGAGAAGGCAATCGGTTCTGTCCACTGGAACCGGTATTTTTGGTCTACTGCCGCCGAGCCGATGGGGTTTAGAGGCCAAGGTGTAATGTTTTTTGTCTGGCCGGTGTGGTGGTCGTAGCGTGTAATCTCGCCACCATAGGAACCGGCATAAACGATCTCCGGATCATGAGGATCGGGAGCTAAATATCCGCTCTCGCCCCCGCCTACCGGATACCAGTCAGGTCGGTCAATGCTGCCATGCTCGCTGGCCGTAGCTGTGCCAACCGTGCTGTTGTCCTGCTGTGCTCCATAGACGAAGTAGGGGAAACGGTCGTCGGCGATCACGTGGTAGAACTGGGCAGTTGGCTGGTTGCCCTGGGTGGTCCAACTTGCGCCGCCGTTGGTGCTTACGTTGGCGCCGCCGTCGTTGGATTCAATCATCCGGTCGGGATCATTGGGATCGATCCACAGCCCGTGGTTATCACCGTGGGGAACGCGGATGGGTCTGAAAGTCCTGCCGCCGTCGATGGAGCGGTACATGCCGGTGTTGAGAACGTAAACACCCTCTGCCGAACGGGGATCGGCAAAGACATGAGTGTAATAAAAGGCGCGCTGACGATAGCGCCGGTCATCATTCACCAGGGTCCAGTTTTCGCCGCCATCGTCGGAGCGGAACAGTCCGCCCTTATCGGCTTCGATCAATGCCCAAACCCGATTGGAGTTGCCGTAGGCAACGGCCACTCCAATGCGCCCAATGGTTCCGGTGGGCAAGCCGTGCCCTTCAAGCCGTTTCCATGTACTGCCACCATCACTCGATCGGTAAAGACCGCTGCCGGGACCGCCGCTATCCATTCCCCACGGAGAGCGCCGCGCCTGCCACAATCCAGCAAACAGAATGCTGGGATTGCTGGGATCGAAGGCAATATCAATCCCGCCGGTGTTTTCGTCTTTATATAGAACCTTTGTCCAGTTCTTGCCGCCATCGGTAGTGCGGAAGATGCCCCGTTCGGCGTTGGGGCCAAACGGATGTCCGAGCGCAGCCACAAATGCGATGTCGGGATTTTTAGGATGAACGATGATGCGGCCAATAGCGTGTGTGTCCTTGAGTCCGGCAAATGACCATGTTTTCCCTGAGTCGGTAGATTTATAAACGCCATTTCCGGAGATGATATTGCCGCGAATGCAGGCCTCGCCTGTAGCTGCGTAGACTATATTTGGATCCGATGTAGCAACGGCCAGGGAACCAATGGAGGGCGCCATGTCCTTCACCTTATCGGTCACAGGGCGCCACGTCAGTCCGCCGTCTGTGCTCTTCCACACGCCGCCACCCACGCCTCCAAAGTAATAGGTGTGCGCGTTGCCCACCACGCCGCTTACGGCCAGTACGCGTCCTCCGCGAAACGGACCGATGGAGCGCCACCGCAGCCCGTGCCACGGACCTTTCTGATCATCTTGCTCGTCTTCTTCCTTTGCTGAAGCATCAGAGGCCGATTCCGATTTGCTGGCCGTCGGTTGTGCGGGAGACGATTGCGGCGTGGCCTGTCCTGTTTCGCTGCTTTTCCTAGGGTTTTTCTTACCCTGTCCAACCGAGAAAGTGGCAAGCAGCAGAATTCCAAGCATTAGGAAAATATTGTGCCTGGACGCAAATGATGGAAATGACATCGTGGAAACTACCTCCAAAAGCCTGCATGTGTGAACCGCACATCCTAAATTTGTTTTTGCAATTTGGCGAGAGGAATTGGAAAAAGAATATCTGATGGCCTGCTGTGTAACTTTGTGGCCGCATCTGCGTTGACCTCGCATTTTGTGCACAGGAACGTGTGGTTACTTTGCTCTTTGTACTACGACGTACTTTGAAATCTTGTTTTTTGCGCAAATTTTCTGCAACTCCAGGGCATAGCTTTGTCGTTTCCGATCATCAGACCTGTCCCGGCTGGCCGTGGATTCCCGACTTTCCGCTGCTTCCTGCGTGTTTCAAAGGTTTTGGTTTATCAGCGTTCATCCGCGCAAATCAGCGGTAAGAAGTTGGGTTTGTTTTGGTTGCGGTTATGCCGCGCTGTTTTCTTCAATGCTGTATCTCAGCGATGAATCGAAAGATGATGTATGAAGTCGAGATTGCACTGAAAAGGTTGCGCTTTCAAAAAGGTTGCTCACACTTTTGTGATGAAGTGGTCTTCAGCCGCGAAAATTCACATCTTGATGGGCATCGTACTCTGGATTGGCGCGCATCATAAGACGAACTCAGTTATTCAATAGCGCCCTATCGTCACAAGGAGGACCATGCCTACCTTCACCGAACAGGTGCCATTTGGAGCTACGGAATTTGCCGAGAACCCGGAACCGAGATGTCCTTGCGTTCTGTTGCTCGATACTTCCGGCTCGATGAGAGGGCAACCGATTTCCGAACTCAACCAGGGCTCATTGCATTCAAAGATGAATTGGCCTCTGACAGCCTTGCAGCGAAGCGCGTCGAAGTGGCAATTGTGACCTTCGGGCCGGTGCAAGTCCAAAATGATTTCCAGACCGCAGATATTTTTCAGCCTCCGGCACTATCGGCTTCCGGCGAGACACCCATGGGGGCCGCCATTGAACAAGCGTTGTCGTTGCTTGACCTGCGTAAGCATGTATATCGCACCAATGGTGTTTCGTATTACCGCCCCTGGGTTTTTCTGATTACAGATGGAGGGCCCACTGACCCTTGGAAAGCCGCAGCCGAAAAAGTAAAAGCCGGCGAGGCGGCCAAGAATTTTTCGTTCTTTGCTGTGGGCGTGGAGGGCGCCAAGATGGACGTGCTGGCACAGATCTCCGTTCGCGAGCCGATCAAGCTGAAGCAATTGCGTTTCCAGGAGCTGTTCGTATGGTTGTCGAATTCGATGAAGGCTGTATCGCGTTCCAACCTTGGCGATCAAGTGCCCCTGGCCAGTCCAACCACGCCGGAGGGCTGGGGCTCTGTATGAGCTGGTGCCCTCGATGAACGTGGGACCGTGGAGACATGTTTCGGCCTCGGTCATAGGCACGTCGCACGAGCGTGTGGGCGGAGTATGTCAGGACTCGAACACTTGTGTTGTGCTGCCGAATTTGCCCGATGGGGATGTCCTACTCGCTGTGGTTGCTGACGGAGCCGGCAGCGCAAGACAGGCCGAAACAGGGTCTACTGTTGCGTGCCGGTCCATAAGAGATTCGGCTGCGCTGTTCTTGGCGACGGGCCGCTTGAGCCACATTACAAAGGAAACAGTGCAGGAGTGGGTCACCGCCTTTCAGCAGGAAATCGCTGACGCGGCTTCCGAGTTGAATTTGACCTTACGTGACTACGCCTGCACCCTTCTTGCCTCCATTGTTGGTATGGGCCAGGCAGTATTTTTCCAAATCGGCGACGGTTCAATCGTTGTGGCTGATTCAGAAGAACAGAGCTATGGCCACGTTTTTTGGCCAGAGCGAGGCGAATATGAAAATGCTACGTTCTTTGCGACAGATGTTGAATTTGCGAATAATTTGCAGTTTGAGAACGTCCCCAGAAATGTAGTGGAAGTAGCAATGTTCTCCGACGGCCTGCAGCGACTTGCCCTGGATTTTGCCAAGTCAATGCCGCACGAACCGTTCTTTAGAGGCCTTTTTCCGACGGTCCGGAGAATGCCGGCCGAAACTACCGACCAACTGACACAATCGCTTAGCAACTTTCTCGGCTCATCGAGAGTCAACGAACGCACAGACGACGACAAGACACTGGTTCTCGCCACCAGGCTTTGCGAGACAAACGCGGCGACTGAATATGCCCACTCGAAATGAGGTCGTATACACTTCGACGGGCTTGCCCATCCGTCTGGGCAGGGAAATCGGCCGGGGAGGCGAGGGCATTGTCTACGAGGTAGAGGGACGCACTGAGCAAGTTGCAAAGCTCTACTTGGCGCCGATTGATTCGTCAAAAACCGCCAAGCTCCAGACAATGGTTCGCCAAAGGACTGATGCCATAGCTAAGTTCGCAGCCTGGCCCTCCGATCTGCTTCTTAAGGCGCCTAAGGGGCGCGTGACCGGCTTGCTGATGAAGAGAGTCAGCGGGTTTCGGCCTATTCACGAACTCTATACCCCGAAGAGCCGGTTGCAAGAGTTTCCACGCGCGAACTGGCCCTTTCTAATCCATACAGCCGCCAATGTAGCGCGCGCATTTGCGCTCCTGCACTCCTGCGGAATTGTCATTGGCGATGTGAATCATGGCAATGTGTTGGTCAATGATGCTGCAATTTGCGCCCTCATCGATTGCGATAGCTTCCAGGTACTGAACAATGGCCACCGATTTATCTGTGAGGTCGGCGTATCAACGTACACGCCCCCTGAACTTCAGGGCAAGAGGCTGTCGAGCATTGTCCGAACCGAGAACCACGACAACTTCGGCCTGGCCCTGCTGATTTTCCATCTTCTCTTCATGGGACGCCATCCGTTCGCCGGGCGATTTTTGGGTACCGGCGAGATGCCGGTGGAAAGGGCAATCCGGGAGTGCCGGTTCGCCTTCTCAGCCAATTGCAAAGCTGTGCAGATGGCTCCGCCTCCGAATGCTCTGCGGTTAGCCGATCTGCCCGCGGACATGGGGAATCTTTTTGAACAGGCATTTTCGCCGCTCGCAGCCCACGGCGCTCCACGTCCTCATGCGACGCAGTGGATCGATGCTCTTGACGGCCTTTCCCACGAGATCGCGAAGTGTGCGCGCACCTCCAGCCATCACTACTACAAGCAACGATCAAGCTGTCCTTGGTGTGCTATCGAAAAAGGCAGTGCCTTGATGCTTTTCTTGCAGCTCGATTGGGCCTCGTTGAATTCCAATTTCAGTCTGACAACCATCTGGGCGCAGATTACCTCGGTCCCTGCTCCCGGACCTGCTCCGCCGCTGAAAGGACGACAGGACCTCCAAAAAACATTTGCTATGGGCATGGCACGGCGGCGCAGGAAGAAGCTGACGCTTGGAATCGGGATGGTTGTGACGGCTATCGCTGCCTGTCTCGCGCTGAAGCTAAGTGCAGATATGAGTTTCTGGATTACGCTTACCGCAGTTTGCATAGCGTTCGTCGTAGGCAAGGTAACTAGCAAGCCTGTCCGGCGCGACGCCAAAATAAAGGACGCTGCTGCGCAATACCAGAGCATTCAGGAAAAATGGAAGCAAGAAGCATCGGACGCAGCATTTACCGTCAAACTGAGCGAACTCGACGCTGCCCGCAAGGAACTGGAAGCATTTCCTCGGAGACGTCGTGAAGGCTTGCAGGAATTAGAAAAAAACCGAAAGCAGATCCAACTGCAAAAGTGGCTGGACCGTCACTACATTCGCGATGCCAATCTTGCTGGAATCGGCGCCGGCAGAAAAGCCCTGCTGGCAAGCTACGGCATCGATACCGCCGGTGATTTAAGCTGGCCGTCGCTGCAACCTGTGAATGGAATAGGTCCTCGCAATGCGGCCACGCTGATGACTTGGCGCGACTCGGTGGCTACTCAATTTATCTTCAATCCTGGCCTGGGTATTGGCCAGCTAGAAATTGCCCGGCTCGATCGAGAGCTAGCCGACCGCAGAGCAGGACTGGAGCAGAAACTTACTGGCGGGGCCGGAGAACTCCAGATCATCCGGCAGCGCATTTTCGATGCGCGCGCCAGCTTGCAGGCCGATGCTGAACAGGCTTTGAAGTTGCTCATGCAGGCTGAAGCTCATGGCAAACGCATCGGTTCCCGGTAAGACAAACCCAATACCATGAGATAAGAGTTAACGCCGGCGTACGCGTGGTGCGACGGCATAGTTAAGCTGAACAAGGACGATGAACGCGATGCTCCAGTAGGTGCTGATAAATGCAGATGCGGTTGTAAAGAGTATTCATCAGAATGAGATTATCGATGCACTGAAATCTCCCCAATGCTGCGATTTTCTTTGGCCCAGCCTGACTGGTTTTGCTTTCGGCGGCTGCCTGCGGCTGTATTCCTGATCCATCGGGGTAGTTAGCTCCAGTGCTTTATTAGCGATTGCAAAGCTCTTTCCGGCTCAAAATATCCTTACAGTATCCTTGGGGTACCTCAAGGGGGTGGGGGTATTAGCTGGGTATTAACGAATTGATAATTTTCAATTGGAAACTTCTAATTCCTGACCGGTTTGGTTTCATCATAAGTTTTGGACGGAGATGGACCTCGAGAATGAAGGCCACGAATTTTAGAGTCCTCGCGGATGACGTCAGGTTCTAACCCTTCCATTGTAAGAGTATTCATCTTCAGGAGCGGAGAAAAATTCACCCCCTAATTCTTGGTAACCTATCTCCCTTGATCTGTATTGCTATCCATGAAATTCGTCTCAAGCAGTTCCTTCGCTGCGCTCAAGGATGACATCGATTCTCTCTCTGCATACAGTTAGTTTGACGCCATAGCATTTTCGACAAAACATATCGTGGCAGATCGTTAAGCAATCTGTGAACATCCGCGCAGATCCGCGGTAAGGTTGTGGTTGCGGCTATGTCGCGCCGTGCTTCGAAGTCTGTTTTGTTCGTCCATTTGTTGTTCTTGACCTGAGCATCTGGCTCAGATATAACTCAAATCGTCTGATGTCTGGGAAGTGCGGTGAAAAGCCGCCACTGCCCCGCAACTGTAAACGCCGAGAACTGAGCATATTGCCACTGGGTCACTGGGAAGGCGCTCAGATTAGTTGGAGGCGTAAGTCAGGAGACCAGCCAGACCCCCGTCCAGGGTGTTTCCGGCCTCGAGGGAGAGCCGGACAGCTCCTTAAATTAATCGGGTGATCGAGTCATCGTGAGATCGGGTAACCGAACTTCTTCAATTTGAACCGAGGAATTGAATTCCCTTGGACTGATTGAGAGATTCGATAACCGGTCGATGGATCATCGGAGTGATTGCATGGCAACTCAGGGAAAATCCATCACGCTGCTACTGGGCGGCGCGAGAAGCGGGAAGAGCCGTTTTGCCCAGCAATTGGCTTCGGGTTGGAGCAAAGTTACGTTTATTGCTACAGCCCAGCCGATCGATGATGAAATGCGCTTGCGAATTGAGCGTCATCGTCAGGACCGCCCTGCAAGCTGGTCTACGGTGGAAGTGCCGGTCGAACTTGATGCGGCAATTGATCAGCACGGCGCTATATCAGAAATTCTGGTAGTCGATTGCCTGGCTTTGTATGCAGCCAACATTATGGCCTTGGAGCATGACCATGAAGAAAAGATCCAAGCCAGGGTTGATCGCTTGTGCCAGGCGTTGCGGTCGTCAGTAGCATCAGTGGTATTGGTCTCGAATGAAGTTGGAAGCGGTGTGGTCCCTGCGTATCCCAGTGGCAGATTCTTTCGCGATCTGCTGGGGAGAATCAACCAGCAGGTGGCTCAGATTGCAGACAATGTTTTGCTCATGGTAGCTGGTATCCCACTGGCAATTAAAGGAAGCGCAGAGGCGGAGTTTTCACTGCAAACAACACAAAAAAAGCAAAGTGCGATATGAAAAAAAGAGTCTCTATCCCGATAGCTCTCATGGTACTGGTTCTGGGTTCCAAGTCATGGGCCGTGCGCCAGGTGCAGGATGAACTTGGCCGGACCATGACTATTCCAGATAAGCCGCATCGTCTGGTATGCCTGACGCCCAGTGTTACGGATACTGTCTACGCCCTGGGAGCGGGTGAAGATGTTGTGGGTGTTAGCGACTACACAAAGTATCCACCGGAGGCCGCGAAGAAGCCGAGTGTCGGCCAAGTACTGAATCCGTCGGTCGAGGCGGTGGTTGCTTTGCATCCTGACCTGGTGGTTGGAACTGGCGACCTGAATACCGAGGTGTCTGTACACAAAATCGAGAGGATGGGAATTCCGGTATTTCTAGTTCTACCGCGTGGAATTCCAGGAATTTACCGGTCGATTGAAGATATTGGCAAGGTGATCAATCGCGAACTGGAAGCCAAGCAATTGATCGCTACTTTGCGTCACCGCGAAGAGGCTGTCCGCAGCCGGATAAGTGGCAAGCCGCTGGTAAGGGTGCTGATGCCTTTGTCGGATGATCCAGTCATCACCATCGGCAAGAATGCTTTCCTGACTGAATTAATTGCCGCTGCCGGAGGGAAATCGGCTACCGATGATCTCGCCCAGGATTGGCCCAGCATCAGCATGGAGGCGGTTCTGGCCAGACAGCCCGATTACCTGCTGGTTATCGAGGGTTCACCTTTGACCATGGACGAGCTGAAGAAAAGGCCGGGCTGGAAGAGCCTTGCCTGTGTGCAACAGAACCGAGTTTTTTTTGTTGACGACCGGATGAACTATTCCAGTCCATTGGCATTCGATGCTTTGGAAAGTCTGGCAAAACAGTTTCATCCTTCAGAGAAGCACTGATCAGCGATAAAGTTTTGATGTTCTTTGTGTCCTTGGCGGTCAAAGCTTTTCGGTTGACCGCCAATTAAAAACAAATTGCAGATGGATGTTCGGGAAAGCGGTGAGATTCCGCTACTGCCCCGCAACTGTAAGCGACATTGCTACACATCGGTGAAGCCACTGTTTCTTTACGGGAAGGCCCCGGTGCTGGTCGCGAGTCAGGATACCGGTCCTGCTGCTGGTGTGAATGCCTCTTCCGAGGGGAAGGAGACTTTGATATGAGAATAATCGAAAGCGCAGGTGTGGCAAGAATCCTGGTGTTCTTGCTGTTTCTCTTCACTCAACCCGGGTTTGCAGCCGACACCGGAACTCTTCGCGGAACCGTAGCCGATCCACTGGGCGCAGTCATCCATGGAGCCACTGTGGAACTCTTGCATAACGACAAGCAGATAAGCTCCACCACCACTGGCCAAGATGGAAAATTTCAGTTTGCCTCTCTTCCGTCCGGGCACTACATGGTCCGTGCCAATGCAACAACCTTTGCTCCTCAGGACAGCCCTCTTATTTATGTTGGCGCGGGAAATGTGGCCGAGGTCAACCTGACCCTAAGCATTGGCGCCATCGCACAGCAGATCGTAGTCTCTTCCACTGGAACTGAGGCGCCATTATCGCAGGTAGGGGCCTCGGTATCGGTCATACCAAGCAGGCAGTTTCAAAACAGGCTTGATCTCTTGGAGCCGTTGCGACAGTCCCCTGGTGCGCAGATTTTACAAACCGGTCAGCGAGGTGGCATTACGGCCCTTTTTGTTCGGGGTGGGGATGCCGATGCCAATAAAGTCTTGCTGGATGGAATTCCCATCAATGACATTGGCGGACTGGTGGAATTCGGGAACCTCGCCACCACAGGGATTGAGCAGGTTGAGTTCCTGCGCGGCCCGAACAGCGTTCTGTATGGATCAGATGCCCTGGCGAGTGTGGTGAACCTGGCCACTCGCCGAGGGGCAACGCGTCTGCCGGAAATCAGCTACGCTTTCGATGCCGGTAATTTCAACTCCTTGCGGCACGATGTCTCCTTGGGTGGAGCGTTTCGCCAGTTCGATTATTTTTCAGAATTCTCCCGCTTCGATACCGGCAATAGCGTGCCCAACGATAGTTTTCACAATGGCACCTACTCCGGAAACTTTGGCTGGACACCCAATGCTTCGACTGATGTGCGCCTCACGGCACGCTATACGACTACGGCTGTAGGCGTGCCGAATGCGATTGAGTTGTTCGCCATTCCGGATGATTCTTTTCAAAGAGAACAGGATACCTATATAGGAGTGACCGCGCAGAACCAGACGACTTCGCACTGGCACAATATGCTTCGCTATGGAGCAACTCGTCTGCGGTCACAATTTGAAAACCCTTCACCAACCGGCATTCCTTTTGATCCGTTTGGCTTTGGGCCAAACTTTCTGGGCCAATTGGTTACCATTCATGGCGCAAATGGTTTCACAACCACCGGCCAGGCCATTCTTGATTTTGGCGGCATCAATTATCCAGTGGTATCCGGTTCTTCCAGCAAACGGGATTTTGTCTATTTGCAATCGGACTACAGTTTTGGTCCGCATCTGGCGGCGCTATTTGGGTTTCGCTATGAGAATGAGCGCGGATTTACACTCTCCTCCGGCTTGAAGACGCCTACCGACCGCAATAATTTCAGCTACACCGCACAATTTCAAGGCAGCCTGGGTAGCCGCGTGTACGCCACAGCCGGCGCAGGTGTTGAAGACAATGCTATTTTCGGCATGGCGGTTACACCGCGTGTTTCACTCGCCTACTATTTGTTGCGGCCAAGGTCAGATGGTTTGCTGAACGGCACCAAGCTGAGATTCAACTATGGCCAAGGCATCAAAGAGCCCAGCATCTTTGAGGAGAGCACGTCACTATTCGGTCTCTTGTCCCAGCTACCGAATGGGGCACAACTTATCTCTCAGTTTCATATTTCGCCCATCGGAGCAGAGCGCTCCCGCAGCTTTGATTTCGGGGTTGAACAGCTTGCATGGAATGGCCGTGCCAAGCTGAACGTCACCTTCTTTCATAACCGATTTACGAACCAGGTGGAATTTGTGAACAATACTGTTCTCCCACAATTGGGTGTTCCGCCGACGGTAGCTGCGGCCACAGCTTTCGGCGCAACCGTCAATTCAGCCGACACACGCGCTCTAGGAGCAGAGACGGAATTGGAATTCAACTTCGGGCATGGCTTCAGCGCCAGGGCCGCGTATACGTACCTGGATGCCATTGTGCAACGCTCATTTAGCAGCGACAATCTGTTTCCGTCGTTCAATCCAGCATTTCCAACCATACCCATTGGCGCATTTTCACCGCTAGTGGGCAACCGGCCGTTTCGGCGCGCTCCACATACTGGAAGTTTCTTCCTGGGCTATTCAAGACCAAAATTCACACTGACGTTAAGCGGTTACATGGTGGGCCGCCGTGACGACAGCACATTTCTTTCCGATGGATTCTTCGGCAACACCATGCTCCTGCCCAATCGTAACCTGGCTGATGCCTACCAGAAGATCGATTTTGGTGGAAGTTATCGATTCAACCATCGGGTGAGTTTGTATACAACCGTTGAAAATCTTGCGAGCGAACACTACGACGCGGCTTTCGGTTTTCCGGCGCTTCCTCTCACTTTTCGAACAGGCCTCAAGCTTACTCTGGGAGGCGAGTCTTGGAAGTAGAGTTGGAAAAACGAATGCCCGCTGAAACCGGGATGGACCGTCGTAGTTTGCCGCGTTTTCTCCTTGCGATTGGCGGGCTCTTCGTTTTGCTTCTGATAGCGATATTGATCGGCACGGCAGTGGGGGCTGTTCGAGTGAAATCAGGGGCAATTCTGTCGATGCTGTTTCACAGGCATGGCTCCCAGACCACCGCGGAAGAGGCAATTATTCTGCAGCTCCGGCTGCCCCGGGTGATAGCATCGGCGCTGGTAGGAGCGGCGCTCTCAGTTGCGGGAGTTTTGTTTCAAGGACTCTTCCGCAATCCGTTGGCTGATCCTTACGTCATTGGATCTCAAGGTGGCGCCGCTTTGGGCGCAGCCATGGCCATTCTTGTGTTGCCACATTTTTCCATCCTCGGTTTCAGCGCCACAGCATCATTGGCGTTCCTGGGTTCAGTGGTGACTATGCTTGTGGTCTATTCGCTGGCCCGGGTCGGAGGACGGACACCGGTGGTCACCTTGCTTCTGGTGGGATTCGCTCTCAGCACGATTCTCAGCTATTCAACAACATTCTTCGTGTATCTAAATCCTCAGTCAGATTTAGCCAACCGGCTGCTGACCGGGTGGATGCATGGTTCCATATCCAGCTCTGAATGGCCACAGATCGTTGTCGCCACCGTTCTGATTGGAGCAGGAACTATCTTGGCCTTGCCGTTGGCCCGTACCCTGAATGCTCTTGCTCTGGGTGAGGAATACGCCGAACAACTCGGAGTGCGGGTGGAGACGGCGCGCCTGGGAATTATTCTGGTCGGTTCTTTGTTGACCGCGGGAGCGGTTTCACTTGGCGGCCTTATTGGGTTTGTAGGCTTAATTGTTCCTCATTTCTGCCGGCTACTTCAGGGACCGGACCACCTGCGCCTGGTTCCCATAGCGGCGCTCTCGGGCGCTATTTTCTTGATTTTGGCGGATACCCTTGCGCGGACAATCATTGCTCCTTCCGAATTGCCCGTGGGAATCCTCACGGCATTTATCGGTGGACCATCATTTCTTTATCTCTTGCGGCGGAACAAGCGGGAAGAATATCTGGCATGAAAGCTTTGTTGGAATTTGCGGACGTCACCTTCTCTTACGGGCGAACTCCGCTGTTTCAAGAAACTTCTCTGGTAGTACTCGGGGGCGAACGAGTTGCCTTGGTGGGAGCCAACGGCACCGGCAAGACAACTTTACTCAAGCTAGCAGCAGGGCTGCTCAAACCTGCTGCAGGAAGAGTGCTTCTTGAAGGCCGGGACGTCCGCTTGACTCCACGCCGCGACGTGGCACGAGAGATTGCCTATGTGCCCCAGCAGTTGATAGTGCCGTTTGATTTTACGGTGCAAGAAATCGTGGAGCAGGGGCGCACACCGTATTTGAGGATGTTCGGCAGCCTTCGCAGCTATGATCGTGTTGCTGTGGGGCACGCCATGGAGGTCACCTCGATAACCCATCTGCGCCGTCGCATTTTTAACCAGTTAAGCGGTGGGGAGCAGCAGCGAGTGAAGATCGCGGTGGCCCTGGCCCAGGAGCCCCGGTTGCTGTTGTTGGATGAACCTACCCAGCATCTGGATATCGGGCGACAGGCTGAGATTCTGGAGTTGATCCTCGAGTTAAATGAGCAGGGTGTGACGATTATTTCCGCCTTGCATGACCTAAGCGCGGTCCGGGCGGCCTTTCCTTCCATCATTCTGCTGTACCTGGATCGGCAAATTGTTCAAGGAGCAACCTCGGCCATTCTGCGCCAGGAAACAATTGAACGTGCATTTGATATCAGGGTGCAATCTCGCTTCACAAAGATTGCTCTGTGATCCTTGTGTAACGTTTCGCATTCAGGAGTGATATGAATGATCTTCTTCAGCCCTTAATACAAAAAATCAAGGCTGCGGACCTTGGTTGGCAGCAGCATGCTCGGGAACATCTGGATAGTCTCACCAAACCTCTAGGAAGTTTGGGTCGGCTGGAAGAGCTCGCGGCAATGATGGTTGCCATTCAGCAAACGAAGCGGCCCAAAATCGAAAGAAAGGCAGTCTATGTATTTGCGGCCGATCATGGAATCACCGAAGAAGGGGTGAGCGCATATCCTAAAGAGGTGACCCGACAGATGGTCCTGAATTTTCTGCATGGAGGAGCGGCGATCAACGTAATTGCCCGCAAAGCAGAAGCTCAGGTGATCGTGGTTGATGTCGGCGTAGATGGAGATCTTGCAGACCAGGAGGGGCTTGTCCATCGCAAAGTTCGTCGCGGCACCTGCAACATGCTGCACGGCCCTGCCATGAGCGAAGCTGAGTTGGATGCCGCCCTGCAAATTGGCATTGATCTGGCTGGTTCGGCTAACAAGCAGGGCATTGATCTGCTGGCAGTTGGCGAGATGGGAATCGGTAATACGACCGCAGCCAGCGCAATTGTGTCTGCATTAACAGGGGCAGTTCCGTTCGATGTTACTGGGGCCGGAGCAGGCCTGGGACAAGAGGCTGTAAGGCACAAGGCCAGGGTCATCGAAGCGGTTCTCAAGAAACATGAGTTGTCGCCTCCCACGGTTGCCGACGCTCTGTACATTCTCCGCTGCGTAGGCGGTTTAGAAATTGCCGCCATCACGGGGATGATTCTGGCATCGGCCAGCTTGCGGATTGCCTGTGTCATCGATGGTTTTATCTCCACTGCCGCCGCAGCTCTGGCCTATTCCTTACAGCCTAAAGTGCGCGATTATCTTTTTGCGGGACATCAGTCGGAAGAACCCGGGCACAGACTTCTGCTCGAGATGATGGGACTTATGCCGCTATTGAAATTGAATATGCGATTGGGTGAAGGTACGGGCGCCGTGCTTGCCTTTGGTTTGATCGAGGTGGCAGTCAACATCTTCAATGAGATGGCCACCTTCAGCCAAGCCTCGGTAAGCGGAGCCATCTAATCATGAAGGTCTTGCAAGATCTGGTCGTTGCTTTTCAGTTTCTCACGCGAATTCCTCTGCCAGGCAATACCCACTCACAGGATTCACTTGCACGGGCAGCAAAATTCTTCCCTCTGGTAGGACTGGTTGTAGCTTTGGGCGCAGTGGGGCTTCATCGTGTCTTGAGCGACCATGTTGCCAAGCCAGTGATGGCGGCGCTGGTCCTCTCTTATCTGGTCCTGATCACCGGTGGATTTCATGAGGATGGGCTTGCCGATGTCGCTGATGGCTTCGGTGGCGGCTGGAGCAAAGAAAAAATCCTGGCCATCATGCGCGATAGTCGTATTGGCAGTTTTGGCGCATTGGCGCTAGGTTTGTCACTCTTGGCCCGCTATAGCCTGTTAAGCAGCTTGCGTCCGGACAAATTTACAAATTATGTGATCGCAGCCCATGTGTTGTGCCGCTGGACTACCTTGCCTCTCAGTTTCTTTATGCCTCCAGCGCGCCAAGAAGGGCAGGGAGCAGGCGTGGCGCAGCGGACATCAGCCTGGTCGCTGGTGTTGGGCACACTCCTATCGCTCATCATTTGCTACTTGTTCATGCATCAGGCTTTATGGCTGCCGTTGGGAGTTGCTGCCGCGATAACGTTGTTTACCGGTTTGTACTATCACAGCCAGATTGGCGGAGTGACGGGCGACTGTTTTGGCGCAACCAACCAGCTTGCCGAGATTGCAGTCTATCTATGCGGCGTGTGGGCATGATGAAAAGTTTGTTGCTGGTCCGTCATGCTCACACCGAAATGGCAGGACGCTTCTGCGGGCATTCTGATCCGGATCTGAGCAGTGCCGGCCGTAGTCAACTGGCGGAAATTGTGGTGCGCCTTCGGCAATGGCCAGTCTCCAAGGTCTATGCAAGTGACCTCAAACGTACCATTCAGACGGCACAGGCGATTGCCTCGTCCCTCGACAATCTGTCGATTCAAGTGAGACCCGGCCTGCGCGAGATTCATTTTGGGGATTGGGAAGGGTGTACCTGGGAAGAGATTGAAGCCAATGATCCAACTACAGCATCCGCATGGCTGAAAGACTACCCCAGTTATACGGCCCCTGGCGGAGAGGCTTTCCATGATTTCCAACAACGGGTAAGAGAGGAACTGTCGGTGCTGGCTGGGATCACCAATGATGAGTGCGTGGCGGCAGTGACCCATGCGGGATTCATCCGTACCGCCATTTCTTTAGTCGCAGAAGCGCCCATCGTCTCCATTCCGCAAGTCGATTACGGATCGGTAACCGAGTTGCAACTGGTGCAACAGACATGGATCGTTGCTGGTCAATAAACCACGATGGAGTCTCTCTGCATCTTCGGTAAGGTCAACATCGTCGTTCATTTCCGCAATTCGTACGGCATGCTCTTATCCGCGCATATCCGCGTAGATCTGCGGTAAGGTTTTGGTTGCGGTTTTGTCGCGTGTGGTAACCAAAGTACATCGACCTAAGGGCCGTATCTCTGCGAGCAAACGGCCAGTATGATGGGGTAGAAATAAGTTGCATTTTTGCTCCCCATGGAACTTATTGCAGATACCAAACTCGTTTTTTCAGCGCAGTACTTTCCAACTTCAACCCCCGTTTTGGATGTCCTTCGCCCTTTGTCGTTTCGGCGGCGCGACCGCCTGAGCACGGGCGCTTATTTTCTCATCAGCAGCGCGATCATTCTGGGCGTTGCGGAGATGTCGCTCCTTCGCTCATTTGCAGACTCCATTTCTTTTGCGCAATCCCCATCCATGTTTTGGATAGCATTGCTCGCAGTCCCTTGTTGCGCTTTTCTGGCGGCCATTGCCGCCCACGAAGCAGGGCATTTACTGGTTGGACGAATGGCAGGATTTGAGCCGGTCCGCATCAAGGTCGGGCCGTTCTGGTTTGCCTCTCAAGGAGTACATCAAAAACTTCGCTGCGAAGAAATTCTATCGCTGGGGTTTGCTGTCCTTAAGCCCAAGAACAAAGAACATCTGCATCGCCGTCTGCTGTATTTGGTGCTGGCTGGTCCTCTGGCCAACCTGTTCGTGCCTCTGCTGCTGGAAGCGGTGTTCTATCTGCTTCCTCTCCAATGGGGTGCAGGATATTTTCTGGCTTCCTTCGGCGTGCATGTGTTCTCCATCGTCTCTCTTCTGTTTGGTATAGCCTCTCTTTTGCCTGATACGAATGCCACCGGCAATTTCTCTGACGGAGCTCGCATCCTCATGCTCCTTAAAAACGATCTCCGGGCAGCGCGCTGGCTCACCATTATTGAATTGCAGTTGGCGCTGAACCTGGGAGAGCATCCCCGGAGCTGGGACGAGAAGCTGGTGAATCGCGTGGTAGCGATCAAAGACGACTCACTCGACACAGTTGTAGCCAACTGGCTGGCCTATCTGTGGGCCGCTGGACGCCAGGATCTGACGCCAGCCACGAGATATCTGGAGGATGCGCTGGCGGTGATCGCCTCTTCACCCAGCAATTTGCGCGACCGGTTGTTTCTTGAAGCCGCGGTCTTTCAGGCCTGGTATCGCCACAGCGCGTCGAAAGCGCAGTTCTGGGTTTCTCAGATCGGAAACACAAGCCTGCTCTCTCCGTCGCAAAAGCTACGGCTGGAAATCGCCCTGTTGTGGGCGGAAGGCCGGCCATTCGTGGCCTGGGAAAAGCTGGGAGAATATCTCCAACTGGTGCGCGGATTGCCCGTTTCCTCGGTGCGTGATCTGGCTGAAAAGGGAGTTCTGGAATGGAAGGCACAGATGGAATCGCGCATGGTAGCCGGAGCTTGGGCAACAATGAATGCGTGGTCTGAGGAAGTGGAAGCACATTCTTCCGTGTAAATTCAGGACGAGAGTAGCAATTGGCAGATAGCAATTGGCAATTAGCCAACACACGAACTCAAAGCCTACCGACCACGAACGACGCGGCGCGGCCGCAGTCAACAAAAAAACCAACGGTACTGCGGAGGCACGGAGCAGACAACCAATTTCTTACCGCTGATCTTCGCTGATCAACGCTGATCAGAATTGAGAGAATCGAAAGAGCGATCGCGTTCAGACTCTTAAAATTTACAATTTAAAATTTGCAATTCTGAAATCTAGCACTTGATTCGCGTCAATTCGCGGCCCAAAGGTTTGTTCCTTTGCGTTGAATTCCTTTTCTGAAAAAAACCATCATGGTAGTATCGGCTTGTGCCCACTTCGATGAAACCCATTGGGGCCGCCCGCCGGTCAGGGAAAGCCAGTCGCAGGCCACTTACAAGAACAACTCAACTTGTCATTATTACCGGCATGTCGGGTTCTGGTAAGGCCTCTGTGCTCAAGGCTTTTGAAGACCTTGGATATTACTGCGTCGATAATCTTCCTATTGAGTTGATCCGCCGTTTCGCCGAGCTGGCTAAGCAGTCCTCAGAAATTGAAAAGACAGCTTTAGTTGTGGACATTCGTGAAGGCGACCAGCTCAAAAAACTTCCGCCTATCATTCGCACGATCAAGAAGCAGGTCAACACTACGGTGCTTTTTATGGAGGCCTCCGATGATGCTCTTTTGCGGCGGTTCAGCGAGACCCGCCGGCCGCATCCTTTAGGTAAAGAAGCAACCGTAAAGGCCGCGTTGGCCAAGGAGCGCAAGCTGCTGAAGCCCATTCGGGCGATGGCCGATCTGGTGGTGGACAGCTCCAAATTCAACGTACACGAATTGAGGGCCCACATCACCGACCAGTTCCTGCATGGCTCAACCGACAAAAATATTTTGATTTCCTTTGTCAGTTTTGGGTACAAAGCTGGAGTACCGAGCGAGGCCGACTTGCTGTTCGATGTTCGCTTCTTGCCCAATCCTCATTTTGTTCCTGAATTCCGTAACCTCACGGGACGTCACCCGCAAGTAGCCAAGTACATCCGATCTTTTCCCCAAACCCAGGAGTTCATTCAGCGCATCTCTGAGCTGCTCATCTATCTGATTCCGCATTATGTTCGGGAAGGGAAGAGTTACCTGACAATCGGCCTGGGTTGCACAGGCGGGCAGCACCGCTCGGTGATGATTGCCGAAGAGATCAAAAAACAACTGGCAAAAGCAGGATATAAGGTCAAGGTTACGCACCGTGATAGCCCACGGTAATTAACAATACTTTACTTTAGTACTCTGCCGGGCAATCGCGGATTCCGGCTGCTCCGTTTAGAATAGGAGCCGATGCGTCCAGCGGCCATGGGTGATTCATGCAGCAACTGATAAGGTTGCTGAGGTACATTCGCCCGTATTCGTTGCAGTTTTTTCTCTCCATCATTCTCATGGCGATTGTGGGCCTGCTGGATGCTTTTCGGGTCCTGTTGATTGGCCCAATTTTCGATCAGGTCTTGAATCCCGGCGCGCCAGCACAGAATATTACGCTGTTCCAACGATTTCCTGGATTCCAACATGCAGTCTATCTCCAGCAATTTATTCCTAAACATTTTCATAATCCGTTGACAGTGGTTGCTGTGGCGCTAGTAGGAGCGACGATCATCAAAGGGCTATGCGATTACCTGGGTACGTACCTGGTCAGTCACGCTGGGTACGGGCTTGTTACTGATCTGCGCAATGATCTTTATAACGGCATCCTGAAGCGCTCAACCAGCTTCTTCTCGCGGTATCCCACCGGTAAATTGGTCTCAACAGTCATCAACGACGTTGAAAAGATTCAGTTCGCGCTGTCCACGGTGATGGCGGAGTTCTTGCAGCAGTTCTTTACCCTGCTTTTTACTGCTTTGGTGGTGGTGGCATTGGGTGGCAAGTTGGCCTGGGTCCTCTTGATTTTTATTCCCTTCGTGATTGTCTCCGCGGGAAAAATCGGGTTGCGCGTACGCCAGACTACACGCAAGGGCCAGGACAAGCTCTCCGACATCCAGAACATTCTGCACGAGACCATTACCGGCAACCGCATCGTAAAGGCCTTCAGCATGGAAGCCTGGGAGAGCAGACGTTTTTTTGCTGCGGCCAAAAAACTTTTCAAGGCCAATCTACGCTCGGTGCGGGCCCAGGCGATCAGCTCTCCTCTTATGGATATGATCGGCGCGGCGGCGATCGCAATCCTGCTTTGGCTGGGCCGCAACCAGATCAAGAGCCACTACTTCACTCCCGGCGTCTTTTTTGGTTTTATCATTGCTGTCTTTAAACTGTATGACCCCGTACGCAAGTTTGCCCTTTTTAACAACAGCTTCCAACAGGTGGTGGGTGCTTCCTCTGAGATTTTTCGGTTTATGGATGAAGAGGAAGAGATTCGGGAGAAGCCGGAAGCTGTGGTGCTGTCTCCGTTCCACGACAAGGTGCAGCTTGAGAACGTCAGGTTTTCATATTCAGAACCTAATGGCCACACGCCAGCGGCAGTCCTGCGCAGCGTAAATCTCGAAGTCCATAAAGGCGAGGTGGTGGCCATTGTGGGGTCCAGCGGAGCCGGCAAGAGCACGCTGGTCCAGTTGATCCCGCGCTTTTTTGATGTTACTGCGGGGGCCATCAAGATTGATGGTCATGACGTTCGTGATGTGACTCTGGCTTCGTTGCGGGCCCAAGTCGGTGTCGTTACCCAGGAGACCATCCTGTTCAACGATACCGTCCGCAACAATATTGCTTACGGGCAGCCGGATGTCAGCCAGGAAATGGTCATAGAAGCGGCCAAAACGGCATTAGCGCATGACTTCATCCAGAGAATGCCAGAGGGGTACAACACCATCATAGGCGAGAAGGGAATGCGGCTATCTGGCGGCGAACGCCAGCGCATTGCCATTGCCCGGGCTTTGCTGAAGAACGCCCCCATCCTCATTCTGGACGAAGCCACCTCCGCACTGGACTCCGAGTCCGAGGCCCTGGTGCAGTCCGCGCTGCAAAACCTGATCGCAGGCAGAACAGTTTTCGTAATTGCTCACCGGCTTACCACCATTCGTCGCGTGGACCGGATCGTGGTCCTGGAAAATGGCTGGATCTCCGATTCCGGAACCCATGACGATCTGCTGACCCGCCTGGGGACCTATCGCAAATTATATGAATTGCAGTTTATGGATTTAGAGCCGAAAATAAGTGAGCAGACGGCAGGGGTAGCAGCTAGCGAAGCCCCGCTTGAGCGATAATTGCACAACAACTCCCCCGCATAGGTTAATAAGACAAATATGGCCATCCGTTCCATGACCGGATACGCGCAGGTGAAGGCCCAAGTAAAAGACGGCACCCTGTTTACTCTGTCGGTGAAGTCTGTTAATCACCGCTTCTTAGATCCGCAACTTCGCATTCCTTCCGAACTGGATGACCTGGAAGTCAAGATACGCCGGACTCTGAAAGAACGGCTGGCCCGAGGCCATGTGGAGGTCACCCTGAATGTGGAGCGCCGCTCTGGCGAAGGCTTCGAACTCAACCGTGACCTGGTGGCGGGTTATGTGATGGCATTCAGAAAGGCAGCCAGTGAGTTTGGGGCGCCAGGTGAGCCTGACTTAAACGTTATCTTGCGCATACCTGGAGCACTGGGCGCAGGAGCGCCCCTCAACGGCAACTTTGAAGCCACAGTGCTCGCCACGCTGGAGCAGGCGCTCACCAAGCTCAACACGATGCGCGAAGAAGAAGGGCGGGGCATGGATGCCGAGCTTCGCCGCCGGATGCAGGCGCTGGAACAGGTGACCCACGAGGTGGGCCAGTTGCGGGGCGCGGTGACTCGCGCTTACATGGAAAAGGTGCGCACCCGCATGCAGGAGCTGGCGGTAAACGCCGAAGAGGACCGCATCCTGCAAGAAGCCGCCATTCTGGCGGAGCGCAGCGATATTCAGGAAGAGCTGGTAAGGCTGCATACCCATATTCAGCATTTTGTCACCCTGCTCGACCAGGGCGGTGAGGTCGGAAAAAAATTGGATTTTCTGCTCCAGGAGTTGAACCGCGAAGCCAACACCCTGCTTTCCAAAACCTCCGGGATCGCCGGAGAAGCTTTGCGGATTACCGAACTGGGACTGCAGATGAAGTCCGACATTGAAAAGTGCCGGGAGCAGGTGCAGAACATCGAATGAGCGGAATCCTGTATATCATCTCCGCCCCGTCCGGTTCGGGGAAATCGACCCTGGTAAATGAAATGCGGAAGTTCGTGCCGCATCTGGAGTTCTCCATTTCCTACACCACGCGGTTGCCACGGGGCAGTGAGCAGAACGGCAGGGAATACTACTTCATCACCCGTCCGGAGTTTGAGGAGATGATGGCGCGCAACGAATTCCTGGAATACGCCAAGGTATTTGACAACTATTACGGAACTGCCAAGAGCGTGCTGGAGCAGGCCGCCCGGCGGGGCAACGATCTGCTGCTCGACATCGACGTACAGGGTGAACGGCAGGTGAAGCAGAAGATGCCGGAAGCCGTGAGTATTTTTGTACTGCCCCCCAGCCGGGCGGAGCTGGAGTCCCGCCTGCGCAAGCGGAGCCTGAGCGAGAATGTTCGTTCCGAAGAGGTGATCCGCCGGCGGCTCGATACGGCAAGAAAAGAGATTGAGAACTATCCCAACTACGACTATATTCTGGTCAACGACCGCTTGGAACAATCTGTAGACCAGTTGCAGGCCATCGTTTTGGGCGAACGCGCTAAGCGTTCAGGGAAACCTCTTTCACCCGAAGATAGACGGTACCTAGAAACGGCCGAAAAATGCCTGAAGTCCAATATGGAAGAGACGATCAAGAGTATTCTGGCCACATTCGCCGTTTCATACCCCACCGCAATGTAAACATAGAGGTCAAGAGCTTATGAAGCTGATGGATGGATTCGACAGCAATTACCGTTATGTTCTGGTGGCCGCGCGCCGCGCCCGCCAAATCAGCGGCGGAGCGCCTCCACTCGTGGATACCACTGCCCGCAAGCCCTCCAGGATTGCGCGGGAGGAAATTGCTGCGGGTAAAGTCCAGTACATTCTGAAGAACAAAGGGACTCCGTCGGAGCAGTCACAGAAATAGCTCCCATAGTATTATTGTCCGCTTATGAGAATCCCCAAGCTGCTGCACATGCTGCTTTGTGTCATCTTCTGTGCGGTCATGGGCTCTGCCCAAAACCACAGTTTTACTTTGGAACAGGTCATGAGTTCGCCTTTTCCATCGGATCTCACGGCTGCTCGTCAAATGGGACGGATCGCCTGGGTTTTTGACAGCAAGGGCGAGCGAAACGTCTGGTCTGCCGATGCTCCTAATTTCGAAGCGCGCCAGGTGACCCATTACCAAGGCGATGATGGCCAGCAAATCGCCAGCTTGCGGCTTACTCCTGATGGGCGCACTGTGGTCTTTGTCCGGGGCTCAGAGCTAAGCAGCACGGGGCATGTGGCGAATCCTGTCAGCCAGCTCAAAGAGCCGAAGCAGCAGGTATGGGCAGCGGAGGTGAATTCAGGGAAAGTCCGTCTACTGGGTGATATTGGCTGTGAGTCGGAAGGCTGTGAGGACATACAGATCTCCCCCGACGGACAATGGGCAGTTTGGTCGGCAAAACATCACCTGTGGCTTGCGCCTGTGGCCGGAGACAAACCAGCCCGCCAACTCACCGAACTGCGCGGTGATGAGTTCGAGCCGCAGTGGTCTCCGGACGGCAAGCACATAGCGTTCACCTCCAGCCGCCAAGACCACAGTTTCATTGCCATCTATGATTTTTCTCCGGAGCGGATACGCTACGTCGCGCCCAGTGCAGATCGTGACCAGATACCTCGCTGGTCTCCGGACGGCAAGCAGATTGTCTTTATCCGCACAGCGGGTGCTGAGAGCCACCTCCCGCTGATCCCGCAACGGGCCCGGCCCTGGGCGATCTGGCTGGCGGATGTCGATACGACTGACGCCCACGAACTTTGGCACAGCAGCAATGATCTGAACGGATCTTTGCCTCCATTTGCCGAGCAATCACTGAAATTCACCTCCGATGGACGGATTATCTTTTGCTCAGAGCAAGATGGACGCAATCATCTCTATGCGATTTCTATTCGTGGTGGCCAACCTACCCTGCTGACTCCCGGCGACTTCGATGTGGAAGACGTGGAGCTCTCTCCCGACAATGCGTCAATACTCTATACTTCGAACCAGAACGATGTAGATCGTCGCCACATCTGGCGCGTGGGCGCTTCCGGCGGCAGCCCCCTGGCACTGACCCAGGGCGCGACCATTGAGTGGCATCCTCTTCTGCTGGCCGATGGGAAGACCGTGGTCTGCTTCGGCTCCAACGCTACCTCTCCAGCCATGCCTTACCGGCTCACTACCGGTGGACGGGAGATGATTGCCCGCAATGCTCTTCCATCTGATTTTCCATCCGCCCAGTTGGTAGAGCCGCAGCAGGTCACGTTTCGCAGTGAAGATGGCCTGGAGATCCACGGACAGCTATTTGTCCCACGCAACCGTACCCAGCCGGGGCCAGCGCTCATCTTTGTTCATGGCGGCCCTGTCCGGCAGATGGTTCTGGGGTTCCACTACATGTACTACTACCACAATTCTTATGCGGAGAATCAGTACCTCGCCAGCCTGGGATACGTAGTGCTCTCGGTGAATTATCGATTGGGCATCATGTACGGGCGGGCTTTCCGCGACGCTCCCAACAGTGGCTGGCGCGGATCCGCTGAATACAAAGATGTGGTGGCGGGGGCGAAATATCTTCAGGGTCTTTCGTATGTCGATTCCAAGCGTATTGGAATATGGGGAGGATCTTATGGTGGTCTTCTTACAGCCTTGGGACTCTCCCGCAACTCCGATATCTTTTCCGCTGGCGTAGATTTCCACGGCGTGCATGATTGGTCGGCCTTTACTCGCCGTTGGGGGACCGGCGCCGATGCAGCCCCCGATTACCAGGAGGCGGTCAAACTGGCTTACGATTCCTCGCCTATCGCGACGGTATCACGCTGGAAATCCCCGGTGCTGCTGATGCATGGCGACGATGATCGCAATGTCCCTTTCCAGCAGACCATCGATCTGGCCCAGCGATTGAAAGCTCAGCATGTGGAGTTTGAAGAGATCATCTTTCCCGATGAGATCCATGATTTTCTGTTATGGAAGACCTGGATTCGCGGCTACAAGGCCACTGCGGATTTCTTCAACAGAAAATTTAGCATGGGACACTAAACTAAACCTTACCGCGGATTTACGCGGATGAATGCGGATAGATAAGCAGGCGGCTGGCGCATCCACGGGGTTTTGGTTTCTTCCGCTTCCTCTTTTCCTCAGTGTCAAAGATTTTGGTTTGTCAGTGTGAATCAGTTGATCAGGGTTATCAGTGGTAAGAGCTTGGTTTTGTCGTCTCCGCGTCTTCGCGCCTCCGCGGTGAATAGGGGGTTGGTTTTTCCTGGGCTGTGCTGACTGCTAAGTACCGAGTGCTTCTTTCATTACAAAACTTACAAATTCTCTAAGTACGTTCAGGCTTGGAGTCCGGTATCCTATTAGTGGAATTCCATGCGCATTCGGGTGCTGCTTTTCGGGCAGCTTAAAGACATTATTGGACGGCCGGAGGAGAGCCTCGACTTGCAACCGGGCGCCAAACTCTCTGCCGTGGTAACACATTACGCAGAGTTGTTCCCAGGCTTCAAGGGTCTGGCCGGTTCGATCGCATGTTCTGTGAACCAGGAGTATGCGGCGGGCTCTTCTATTCTCCATGAAGGAGATGAAGTCGGCCTGCTGCCGCCGGTGAGTGGAGGAAAGAGTCCGGCCGCTCCAACCCCCCAGGAGATACAACTACAATCGGCGCATTGCGCCATTGTCAGAGAAAGAATTGCGACCCAGCAGATCGCAGATTCCATGAAGGCTCCAGAGGATGGAGCCACGGTCATCTTTGAAGGGATTGTCCGTAACCATACCCGCAACCGGCGTACTTTGTATCTCGACTATGAAGCATATCAATCCATGGCACTCAATGAGATGGAGAAATTAGCGGAAGCAGCACTTGAACGTTTTCAGATCAGAGATGTGCGGATGGTGCACCGCCTGGGAAGGCTGGAAATTGGGGAGACAAGTGTATTTGTGGCTGTAGCTGCCGCGCACCGGGGGGCGGCCTTTGAGGCCTGCCGCTGGTTAATTGATACATTAAAAAAGACAGTACCGATCTGGAAAAAGGAGCACTTTGAGGATGGAGTAGTGTGGGCCGACGGGGAGCCATTTCCTGAGGAGATTCGAACAAAATCTAACCTTGGGACTCGACCCGCATCTAAGTAGGGCAGAGAAGCTGCTGAAAAACCCATGAGAACCAGACGACCCCAAACCTTGGTGAAGCAATTCTTCCGGCCATTTTGCCTTGTGCTGTTGTGTGGCTCTTTGGCCGGAAGCCAGGCCCCGAAGAAGGACACTCCAGCAGGCGTTGACGATCCCAACACCTTTCGTGTGAATGTCCGCCTGGTGAATGTGTTTGCGTCCGTCACAGATGCCCACGGCGCGCCGGTCGGCAACCTGAATAAAGATGATTTCAAAGTATTGGAAGACGGGGTGCCGCAGACCATCAGCGTTTTCGACCGAGAGTCTGAATTGCCGCTGAGCATCGTAATGGCGGTCGATACCAGCGAGAGCACCCGTCGCGACGTAAAGCTTGAGACACTCTCGGCCAAGAAATTCGTCCGGTCCATCGTGCTGCGACCGGTAGACCGCCTTTCGGTTTTTCAAATCACCGAAAATGTGGACCAGCTCAGCGGCTTTACTTCAGATCTGAAAAGCATTGAACGCGCTATTGATCGGCTGCAAGCGGGCGCTGGGACTTCGGTTTTTGACACGATTTACCTGGCGGCAGATTCCCTGATCGACCGCCAGGGGAGAAAAGTCCTGGTGCTCATTACCGACGGAGGCGATACCACCAGCAAGACCGACTACCAAAATGCTTTACGCCGCGCTGAACAGGCGGAAGCCATTATTTACAGCATTATTGTCGTGCCGGTGGCCGCCGATGCTGGAAGGAACCTGGGCGGCGAACATGCTCTCATTCAGATGTCTAAAGATACCGGAGGCAAATATTATTATGCTGACAGTATTGGGGCCTTGGATGATGCCTTCCGGCAGATCAGCGAAGAGTTGCGCTCCCAATACCTGATTGCCTATTACCCCAACCGCCGGGTCTCAGACTCGGCTTTCCGGCGCATTCAAATCGAGGTAGCGAAGAAGGACGGCAGCGGCGAGGCTTTTCACGCAAGACATCGCGCCGGCTACTACACAGCGCCGGCACGATAGAGCTTCTTACCGCTGATTTGCGCGGATGAACGCTGATAAAGCAAAACCTTTGAAACACGGAGGAACCTTGGGGTGGTTTTGTCAATAATTTGAGACGGTAGAATCGTGTTCATTCGCGTCGATTCGCGCCAATCTTTTTGCGATCCTGGTTTATCGGCGTCAACCAGTTGAATCAGCGTCATCAGTGGTAAGAAGTTGGTTTTTTGTTTGGTTGCCAATAGCGAGAGCTGAATTTATCGTGCGCCGATCCATATCTGGTAGACAACCACGGCGACCATGAACAAGACATAAATCCGCATGGACCAGAGGATGAGAATTTGCGACCCCCGGAGTGCGCGCCGAGGAAGGCGCTTTCTTTTTGCCTGAGTGAGTTGGCCGGCTTCCAGAGATCCCAACGTCCAATTCTGCTGGAGCGAAGACCCTTCGCCGATGGTTAAGTTTCTTTCCGTCATAGATTCCTCAATTACCAAACCTGTCCAGGCTAGCCGTGGATTACCCAATTACAAAATTCTCCCTAGCTGCCGCCTAAGAACGTGAAGACCCTGGGCGCGACCACGCTTACCCCAAAGAGCACACCGGCGCTTACCAGCAAGATCACAATGAGTGCTGCCAGCATGTTGGCCCAGCGCGGACTGACCATGTTCCCCATGATTTCCCTGTCGTTCACCAGCATGAAGAGAAATACCAGCGCGGGTGGCATGGCCAGCACTGCGATTACGTTGACGATCAGAACAACATTGACGAGGGGCAATCCAGGGACCAAGACAATGGCCGCTGCTGCGGCTGCGCACAGAAATACCACCGAGTAGAAGGCTTTACCTTCTCGCAGTGGAAGATTAAGGCTATGGGGCCTGCGGGCCACCTCGCCGAACGCGTATGCCGACGAGGTCGAAATAGTAATGGCAGCCACGATTCCGGCTTCGACCATGCCGAGCGCAAACAGGGCCGCGCCAAAACGGCCAATGATGGGCTGCAGCGCCTGCGCGAACTCGCCTGCCTGAAAATTCTCCGCGCTCATCTGGTGAGTCAACAGCGGGGCCGTGACCAGCACCATGCCCAGGGCTGCGGTAGCAGCCAAGGCAGCCCCCAAGATGGTATCAATGCGTCCGAACCGGACATCGCGGGTGGTCAAGCCTTTATCAACAGTTGCACTCTGCTGGAAGAAGAGCATCCAGGGAGTGACGGTGGCGCCGATATCGGCCAGCACGACCAGCAAGGTGTCTTTGGTAAGACCACCGGGCAGCGGCTTCCAGTGCACCAGCGCGTGACCGACAGAGCTCCAGTTTGGATGCGCCAGCAGCGCAAGCGGCACAAATATGAGATTGAATACGGCCAAGGCGAGAGTAATACGCTCCCAGGTCCAATAGCGGTGGGTCATCAGGGCCAGGTAAAGAACGACAAGGGCACTGAGCACCGCGGCCCAGGGAGGCACGCCAAAAAATCCAAGGCCTGCCCGGATGGCAATGAACTCTGTTATGAGTGTCAGGAAATTGCCAAGCCCAAGGTCGATCATCGAGAACCATCCCCAGAATGGTCCAAAGCGGTCGAAGATCAACTCAGCATGTCCACGGTGTGTAACAGCTCCGAGACGGACGGTCATTTCCTGGACGACAACGGCCATCGCAAAGGTAAGCACGATAAAGGGAAGGAAAAAGCCGATCCCAAAGCGCGCTCCGGTGGCGGCGTAAGAGAGCATACTGGGCCCGTCATTCTCACCCAGCATGACCAGAATGCCGGGACCAACCAGCAACCACAACAGACGGAATCGGGACGCGAATCCTCCCTTGGCCCGGGCAATCGAGACGCGCTCCCGGTCCTGCGCCCGATCGATGTCCTCGTGAGTAATGGCAAACTCTTCCGCAACCTCGGCCGCAGGGCCGGATGGCAGAATGCCAGGTGACGCATTCGAAAGTGTGCTCATGCAGAAATTCAGCAAAAAGCCCGGAATACAGGCTAGTTCATTCAAGTATACACATTTGATTAACTATAGTTAATAAAAATATATTAGCTTGATAATTTGATGGATCACTACAATTAGAAGCCATCTCACAAATGGTTCAAATTGGGTTTGGTGGAAGAGCGGCCCTTTAGGGCTGCGTTAAATGCTTGTAAAAAATAGGGCTTCAGACCTGGCATTTCAAGAGTGCCATTGATGAGATGACCTCTAAGGGTTTTGGTTTTTCCTCTGCTCCCTCAGTTTCCTCCGTGTTTCAAAGGTTTTGTTTTTGGTTGCGGCTCGTTGCGCTGTGCCGCATGTTGGGCGTTGGGATTTTTGCCTTGACATCTAATTGAAAATGAATTTCAATTTCAATTCCTAATTGAAAATGAAATTCAATTTCAACTTCAGGCCGGGGGCGCAAGGGGAAGGACTTGCGCCCGCCGCTGATGATTCCTGGAAAAGGAGAAGTGGAGATGCGGCGACTCATTTCGTGCTCTGCCGGTTTTTTTGCGCTGCTGGTCTTTGCCCTGGGTGCGGTGTGCACCGGCCAGGAGCGGCCTTACTTCGTGACCTATTCGCATGAGATGGAAGAGCCAGGCAACCTCGAGATTGCCATGCTCAGCGTTACCGGCAGGCCATCGGCAGGAAATCGTTTCTGGGGCAGCGCCGTCGAATTCGAATACGGGGCCACCGGATGGTGGACAACAGAGTTGTATTTGGATGGAGTGAGCATTCCACATGACAGCACCATCTTCACCGGCTATCGCTGGGAGAACCGCTTTTATCCTTTTTCTCGCCAGCATTGGATCAACCCGGTGCTCTACGTGGAATTTGAAAACATCAACGGAGCGGACAAGAGCATGAGGGAAGTCGTGGGCCACGACGGTGTTGCCGATTTCGCCGACCGCAATTCCGAAACCAGAAAAGAAAAGAAGAGGGAGCTGGAGTTCAAATTGATTCTGGGAAGCAACTTTCGGGGCTGGAATGTCAGCGAGAACCTCATCTTCGAAAAGAACCTCATCAATGCGCCGTGGGAATTTGGCTATGCCGTCGCTGCCAGCCGCCCGCTCAAACTCCTGGCCAGCGCCAGGCAGTGCGCATTCTGCGCAGAGAAGTTTGCTGTGGGCATTGAGATGAACGGCGGACTGGGAGACCGCTATACCTCGGGACTGCACAATACCTCCCATTATCTAGGACCCACCATGAACTGGAGATCGCCTATCGGCGCCACTCTGAGCTTTTCGCCCCAGTTTGGGTTAAATGACTTCAGCCTTCGCCGCCTTTTCCGTTTCGGCGTCTCTTACGAGGTCGATCAGGTGTTTGGCCGCATGGGCTTTTTGCATAGGCACAAGGAGGGGCAATGAAGGGCCGATTGCCGGCGTTGATCTTTGGGCTGTTTTCGCTCGTGGTCTTGATGGGTATGGCCGGAGGCGAATGGCTGTCCAAAGTCCCCTCCAAGGAACATCAAAAGGTGAATCCCTTCCAGAATCAGCCGGAGGCCGTGGAGGCGGGCCAAATGCTTTATGCCAGTCACTGCGCTGCTTGTCATGGAAAGAATGCAGAGGGCGATAAGAAGCGGCCACCTCTCCGTAGTTTGCGCGTGCAGCAGGAAGCGACCGAGGGCGATCTGCATTGGCTGCTGGTCAATGGAAACCCGCGCCGAGGCATGCCATCGTGGTCGCGCCTGCCCGATCCACAGCTCTGGCAACTGGTCGGCTATTTGAAATCGCTGGGGCCCGCCCATGAATGAATGTACGTGGCTGCAACAACTGGAATCGGGCTCTACGCGCGTAGCTGGTCCCATCGGGGAATCCGTTTTCCCCTTCACCGCCAGTCGTGGTCCTGCAGGGATGGGAGCAGGACCACTGTAATATTCGCAACTTAAGTAGGTAGCTCAAGTACTTTATTAGCGATTGCATAGCTCTTTCCGGCTCAAAATATCCTTACAGTATCCTTGGGGTACCCTCAAGGGGGTGGGGGTGTTAGCTGGGTATTAACGAATTTGTAATTTTCAATTGGAAATTTCTAATTTTTGCAGTTCTGGTTTTCACCATAAAATTTGGGATGGAGATGAAGCTGTGGACGAAGTGGACTTAGTGGACTGAGTAGACGGTGCCAATGGTTACCAATTTTCACCCGGTCAGAGCACTAGTATAGTTACCATTCAGTTAACCTACCAAAAAAGGGGGGTAACGCTGTAACTCCGTGCAACTTGTTTAAAAATAATGAGTTGATTGTTTCGGAACGCCTCAAAAAGGCCTCTTCTGTTCCGGAACAGACGGTCAAAGGCGGCGGAACAATACCCCATACATCCGTGAAACTGCCCCTGAAGCCTGGCACAATCTCCCGGAGTGCGCATGCGAGGCGGCGCTGGCCTGCCTAAACTGCCATCTATCTATCGAGTCTAGACAGGCCGGGAGAAGAAGCTTTTGGGAATGGAAATATTCGGTTGTCAAAGAACACTTGGTGCTGGCCGCCTGGGCGGCTGTTGAATGTCAATTACAAAAGTACTATAACATAGCTACTAACAAATTGCAATAAAATTGGTCCAGTTTGGGATCTCCTGTCGGCATTACTAATCCTTGAAAATCTTTCCTTGTGGGGAACTTCGGACTAATAGCAATGTCGCGGAGGCAATCGAAAAACATCTGCCGCCCGGGGCTCGATTGTAAATATCAGCGTCCCCACCGCTTCCGCCCTCCACCCCACCACACGCAACCCCGGCGCTGGACTCGAACTATTCCACCCCCCTTTGGGGGTTGGATCATTGAGTCCCAGACATCCTCCCAATCCTTAAGTGAACTGCATTGGGCCTACTCTCTAACGTGCCTTCGGCACTGTATTTTCGGCAAAGCCACATATTCATCGTTTATTTTATAAGTCTTAATGGTGTCCGCCTATCCGCGTGCATCCGCGCTAAAAGTCTGGTTGCGGCTGTGCTACTATGCTCGGAAATCTTTTCCGCGCACGACGATTTTCAGCCGTCCCTACGGGACTTAACTCGCTTATTTACCCTACCCAGCACTGCGTGCTGGGCTATTTTCGCTGCGTCCCTGCCGGGACTTGGTTTATCGGCTGCCATAGCATTTTCGACAAAACATAGCGTGGCAAATCGTTAACCAATCCGCGAACATCCGCGCAGATCCGCGGTAAGGTTTTTGGTTGCGGCTTGCCGCGGCTATGCCGCGCTGTGTTGCAAAGGTTTTTTGGGTTTATCAGCGACAATCAGTTGAATCAGCGTCATCAAGTGGTAAGAAATTGGTTTGTCTTCTCCGCGTCTTCGTGGTGTACGGTTGGGCTCTCTTTGGTTGCGGCCCGGCCGCACGGTGTATAAAAAAAGGCCGCGGATGACTTGCATCCGCGGCCTGGCCGCGCGTCGGTTTTACACACGGTCAAAAGTAAGCAAGCCTTACAGCGAACGCAGGAAGTTCAGCACGTCCTGCTGCTGGCTGGCAGTCAGGTTCTGGTCGAAGATGGCCTCAACCGTAGTGGCTTCTCCGCCTGAGCTCTCGTGAGCTTCGATGGCGCAGAGCAGGTCGGTGCAACGGCCATCGTGGAGGAAGAAGATCCGTTGTCCAAGTCCCCACAGTGGGGCCGTGCGGAACTGGTCGCCGCCGGCTGCGCCCTGCGAGACGTTATCGTTCAATACCGTGCCCATGTGATGGAGCTCGATATCAGAGAACGCGTTCACCGGGGCGTTACCCAAAGAACCAGTGATATTCGACGCTTGCGTGTTGCCGCGTACTGTTGGATTGTGGCAGATCGCGCAGCCGACAGCGCTAAACAAAGCCCGGCCGTTGGCGATCGATTGGGCGCTAACAGCCACTCCATTCCGTATGACTCCACCGGTGGGCGGCGGGGCCAGGGTGCGCATGAAGTTAGCAAACGCTGAGGCGTCATCCAGGACCGCTGCGGCCGGCGATGCAGCGGGATTGGATGCGTCTTCCGGATAGCCACCTCCGCTAAGGTTCAGGCAGTTTGCCGGAAGCCCTCTTCCAAGCTGGTCTTCCCCAGGCAGCGGACGGTCTTGTGGGAACAGTAGATTAGAGATACCCATTTCCACGTTGTAGGCTTCACCGGAGAAGATGTGCAGCGACTTGTTCTGGGCCTTCCAGCCGAAGCGGGTGATGGTGCCATCGTTGCCGTTGCGGTTGAATGTCCCGGCGACGCCGACATTATTATTGAGGTTGGCGGCCTGGTTGTTGAGCAGGGTTGAGTCATCCAGGTTCTCGATCAAGCCTGCGCCAAAGACTGGTGTAGGAATGCGGAAGATGAGGTTGTTCGCTGCCGCCGCCGTATTAAAGCTGGGCTGCTGCAGGGAGCAAGTGCCGGCATCGGCGCGGCCGGTAACGGTAAACAGGTCTTCCACTCCGCCATTGGGAGCGTTGAGGTTGGCCGAACCGTCGGCATTGAAGAAGAAGGGGAAGCGAGCTTCACGGGTTGGGCCGTTGGCGGTGATAAAGAACGGGGTAGTGTCTCTGGGTGCGGTACCGTTGCTGGTGAACGGGAATTGTGGGTTCACCGCAGGACCTGTGCCGCCAACCGCAGGTTGAGCGTGACATGAAACACAACTCACTGAGTTAAAGCGTGGTCCCAGACCGTTGTTGCCAGTGGGGCTGTTTTTAACGGACTCCACGTCCTGGAAACGTTTCTGACCATCGTTGAAAAAGGCCAGGATTCCGGGATTGTCGTCCGCCAACACTGAAGCCAGTGCGGCGCCGGTGCCACGGTTGCCACCCTGGACTCCAGGATCTGTTTGGGCAAACGCCATCCCGGCAAGGAAGGCGGTCACCAAGGCAAAAGTAATAACTGACGCGAGCTTAGTGGTTCTCATTTTTAAAGATTCTCCTGTTTTGGTTGATCTTCACGGTTATTTCATATGCCACGCATCGCCGCGAAAACTCCGCAAATGCGCGTTGTTTGAAAGCCCCCCTAATTTCGTTTCAAGAGACACCTATTCCCCACACGTTGCGGAAACAGATGGAGTCGCTCCTGTCGGAACCAGCCGCACCCGGATTCAACAAGCTACTTTGCTGAAGAGGTGACAGCCCAGGTTGTCGAGCTTTTGGTGCAGTAGAAAAAACCAGAGCACCCGAAGCGCGGGAAATATTAGCAGCTTTTAATATGAAGTCAAGATAAATAAAATATTGATAGTTAAGTTAACAGATTTATCAAAGTATATGTTTTAAAGTGCCGATTGAAACTCCATGACAAGCGTCGGGGCCGGACTGTTTTTCATATCGCAAGATGTGGTGTGAAACATCGAGGCATAGCCACAACCAAAAACAAAACCTTTGAAACACGGAGGAACTGAGGAAGCGGAGGAAAACCAAAACCCTTAACCGCAGCGCGGCAGAGCCGCAACCAAAACAAAACCTTTGAAACACGGAGGAACAGAGGAAACAGAGGAAACCCAAAACCCTTAAAGACAAAGGACACGAAGGAAAAGCAAAGAAAATCTTCGCAGCAGGAAAAGAAGGCTATGGCTAGTGTTACAGTGTGCTTTAAAATCTTGCTTTTTTCGCAAAATTTTCCTCTCCCGAGGCAAGGTTTTGGCAGTTCCGATCCCACCGATCACCCTGTCATCGGATCTGTCCCGGCTGGACGTGGATTCCCGACTTCCTCTGCGACCTCTACGGTTGAAGAGAATTTTGGTTTATCAGCGTTTATCTGCGCAAATCAGCGGTAAGAAGTTGTTTTTTCTTTTGGTGTGGCTTGTCGCACTGTATTACTATGGCCGGAAATCTTTTCCGCGCGTGAAGATTTTCTGTCGTCCCTACGGGACTTACACGCTTTTTTAACTCACCCAGCACTGGCGTGCTGGGCTACTTTCGTCGTCCCTGCCGGGACTGATTGTCGGCGCCATAGCATTTTCGACAAAACATATCGTGGCAAATCGTTAACCAATCCGCGAACATCCGCGGTAACCGGCAGTTCGATTCGAGCAGTTCTTCCATACCTTAAGTGCAGCGGAGCAGTTCCTTCGCTGGCGCTCAGGATGACATCGATTCTCTCTCTACATAAAGTTAGTTTGGCTCCGTAGCATTTTCGACAAACCTGTTATGGTAAATCGTATGAATATCCAGGTTAACCGATTGATGATTATGCAGGATAAACATTAGAGAGCTGGCAGGTATTGAGGCCTGGAATCAAAAGATCTTTTGTGGTTCCCTCCATTCTGTAATATAGTGCCGGTCTACTCGAAGGAGGAACATGTTGGGACGTAGATTTTCGAAGATGCTCTTCTTGTTGTGCTTGTCTTCATGGTTGTTGGCTGTGTCTCAGAACTCCGGGTCGCAAAGCGCCGCGCCTCCCAGTGGAAATTCACAGAGTAAAGGTGGAACCACCTTCAGCCTGGACGGCATTCCTACCGGGAAAGGAACCGGCACAGCAGATTCGCAAAACCAGGTACCGGGAAAGGTGCCCACCGATGTCATTATCATCAAAGGCGCGGTGGCGAGCGCGAGTGATTCCGCGACTCCTCTGCCGGAAGGCGGAGCCGTGACCAACAACATTTATACGAACCAATATTTTGGTCTTTCGTATCCTTTTTCCTCCGACTGGATCGAGAAGTTCAAAGGGCCGCCGCCCTCCGACAGCGGTGGTTATGTGCTGGCGCAACTCCGGCGGCCGGATTCATTCAAAGGTCCAAGTAAAGGGACAATTTTAGTCACCGCCCAGGACCTGTTCTTCGGATACACGCCGGCCAGCAATGCGATGGAGCTGATCAAATACACCAAGGACACTTTGACCTCTGATTACAAAGTCGAGCGGCCACCCACAGAGATCAAGATCGCCAACCGATCTTTCGTCCGCTTTGATTACATGTCCCCTGTAGCGGAGTTGCATTGGTATGTCCTAGCTACGGAAATCCGTTGCCATGCGGTGCAATTTGTCCTGACCAGCCGTGACAGCACGCTGCTGGAAAGCCTCATCCGCGACATGGACAAGATGAAATTGCCTGACGGAGCCGGCGCTACCGCCGGGACCGGCGGCGGAGACTCCCCAGTGTGTATCAAAGATTATGCCAGTGGAGAAAATGTGATCAGCAGGGTTGAGCCGTTCTTGACCGACCGCAAATTCAACCCTATTCCAGTGCGCATCATCATCGACAAGAATGGCAAGGTAAAGCACATTCATCTGATCAGCGCTTTCCCCGAGCAGGCCAGGACCATCACCGACGCACTTTCACAGTGGCAGTTTAAGCCTTACCTGCGGAACGGGCAGCCAGTGGAGGTGGAAACCGGCGTTATGTTTGGGAATGTGCCGCCCCCACGTAGACCGCCAGCCAAGACAGCAACCACCGTGGCCAACTGAAGAAGGTTGAGAATTGCCAAAACTGCCAAAATCGCCGGAATTTTGGGTTACAATTACGCCTTTTCGCGAGGTAAGCAGAGGTAGGCTGCGTTTGGTTCTTGCGGCCGGCCGAATATGCATCCTGTTGGGCGTGACCGCAATGGCTTTTGGCTGCCACCTAAAGTGAAAATTCGAAAGTGAGGAATTTACGGTGTCACTTATTGGAAGTTGGAGCGTGGCGGTATTCAACGGGAGCGATAAACCGGAGTACCATCCAGTGCATTGGCAGTTCGCCGGAAATGCGGGGGGGGCGGGATGGTGATTGCCGGAGATCTCTGGAGCGGTTGGTGGAACACGGACCAGCTTGTTTCGCTAAATAGCGCCAAATCTCAAAGACATCTTCTTCCGCTTCGACTGAAAGGATGTAACCGCTTATCAACGCTTGCGCTCAGCCAGCCAAGCGGCCTTTCGCTCCTGCAAGCGAGCACGCGCCAAGTCACCGGAAATCCCTTCTCCTGAGTCAAGCTGGGCCAGACCGCGAGCGATTTTCGAATTGATGGCTTCCTTATTTTTCTGGAGCCAGTCTTCTTCGGCGTTCTGCGAAGTCAGCGCATCATGGATCACTTCGTCAATGGTATGAAAAGCTCCGCTTTGGAGTCGTTTCTGAATAAGCTGTTCGTCTTCGGGTTTGAGTTCAATCTTCATAAGTTGTCCAGCTTGTCAAATTCGACGATGGCTTCGATTGGCTTACTCTGCCCTCAAATTACCACGCATGATGCGCGCATCAAGAATAAATCAGATCGAGGATTGCAAAGGCGTTTTCATGAAGAGACCCACTGACTTCCACGGCACATCTTGGCAAACACAGAAAATGCGAAATAAAGAAAAGAACTCGTCATCCCGAAGGTCTACCCGCGCGCCAGCTCGGGTAGATCGGAGGGACCTCGCGTCTAGTGGCTCTGACCACATGATTATGGAAAGAAGGTTAGTGTGGACGAGGTGGACTTAGTGGACGGTGTCATGGTTACCAATTTTCACCCGGTCAGAGCAAGAGAAAACCAGGGCAATCTGTGTCGCCCCTCCGGGGCTCGTTCCGTATTTTTAACGTTTCCCAGGGTTTCACCCTGGGCTACAACTAGGCCGCGCCTCCGGCGCTGATGCTTGGATGATCCATGTCTTTTGTTGCCTCATGAATAATCCAAGGTCAAAGGCTTGACTCGCACTTTTAATTACACCCGTAATTTAATGCAGTGTAACCGAATGTGGCCGCTGATGGCTAAGCTAGCAGACCAACTGTTCACGCGAGAGCTTCAGGCCGTCGAGGTTGCCCAGCGCAGTGATGGCTATCTTGTCGGTTTGGAATAATTGATTGGCCATCTCGGAAATTTCGTCCGCCGTTACCGCTTCAATCTGATCGATGGTTTCATCCAGGCTAAAGAAGCGCTCAAAGTACATCTCCTGGCGGGCCAGGTTCGACATTCTCGAGGTGCTGGACTCCAGGCTCAGCATGAGGCTGCCTTTCAGTTGGTCTTTAGCCCGGCGCAATTCGTCCTCAGGGATGTGGTTGTCTTTCATCTCGCGAAATTCAGCCAGCACTGAATCCACAACTTTGCGCGTAGATTCCACGGATGTTCCTGCGCAGACCGTCATGCAGCCAGTATCGCGGTAGGGATTCAAATCGCTGTAGATGGCATAAACCAACCCTTGCTCTTCACGGATCTTTTGAAAAAGACGCGAACTCATGCCGCCACCCAGCACCGTATTCAGCACATAGGAGACGTAGCGCCTTTCATGAGAGATCGAGTGTGAGGGCACGCCAATGCAAAGCTGCACCTGCTCCAATGATTTCTTGTTCCGGGTGATAATGCGGGGCGTGATGTTGGGAGCGGGTCCGTGAAAACCATTGGGCGCCTGCGGGAGCCCCGCAAAGCGCGACTTGATCAATTCCACAAAATGGCCGTGATTCAGATTCCCCGCGGCGGAGATGATGATGTTATTGGGAGCGAACCGATGGCGATAAAAATCAAGCAATTTGCTTTGCTCAAATGAGCGCACCGTTTCTTTGGTCCCTAGAATAGGCTTGCCCAAGGGATGGTCCTTCCAGAAGTTCTGAGTAAAGATCTCATGGACGAGGTAATCCGGATTGTCTTCGTCCATCTTGATCTCTTCCAGGATCACTCCTTTTTCCCGCAGGATGTCTTTGGGATCAAACACTGGATTCAGAACCAGATCGCTGAGAATGTCGATGGCGATAGGCACGTGCTCATCCAACACCTTAATGTTGAAGCAGATGGTTTCTTTGCCAGTAAAGGCGTCCATGTTGCCGCCAATGGAATCGACCTGGCGTGCAATCTGCTGGGCTGAACGCGTGGTTGTGCCCTTGAATACCATGTGTTCAGCGAAGTGCGAAATACCGTTGACCTCCGGGGCTTCATCCCGAGAGCCAGTCTTCATCCAAATGCCTATGGAGATGGAACGGATGTGAGACATCTCTTCACTCAGGACGATTAGTCCATTGGGCAGGACTTCTCTCTGAATGTTTCTGGCCTCGTTCACTGGGCGGTTAAGAGCGGTAGTTTCCTTCATTATCGTCACTTACGATTCTCACACACTCCGGATACCCCATCCGGCAAATATATGTACTTTGTAATCAACAGTTTGCCAGCATCGAGCTTTGGAGAGCGTACTTCCCTGGGGCGAGTTGTAAAATCTATGCAGTAATTCGATGCGTGGCTGAGATGCAGCAGAACGAACTTTTAGGCCTTGATTTTCAAGAGCTTGCAAATATCGCGCAGAAACATGGCCAGCCTGAGTACCGGGCCCGGCAGCTATTTCAGGCAATCTATCCCCAACGGGTGCAGGGCCTGGATTCTATTTCCACATTGCCCAAGGTATTTCTGTCTGCTCTTAAGGAAGAAGGCCTGGAGATCCGTCTGCCTAAAACTGAGAAGAGCTTCCACTCCACCGACGGTACCATTCGTTATCTAATCGCCATGTCCGACGCGCAGACGGTAGAGACTGTCTGGATGCCCGAAGGCGATGGCGGCGAAGCCGGGGATGGAAGCGAAGCCGGCGACAACGAATGGAATCGGGCCACAATTTGCGTTTCCAGCCAGGTCGGGTGTGCCGTGAATTGCCAGTTCTGTCTTACGGCGCTGCTGGGAGTTCAACGTAATCTCCTGGCAGGCGAGATTGTAGGGCAGGTCATGGCAGTGTTGAATGATCGAAAAGTCGACCTGCAACGACAACGGGTCAACATTGTTTTTATGGGAATGGGCGAGCCATTCCTGAACTACGCGAATTTCATCAAAGCCACGCGCTTACTCGTGGAAGGCGTGGGGTTTGCGGAGTCACGGATGACCGTTTCGACCTCTGGGATTGTGCCCCGTATCTCTGATTTTGGCGATGAGCAGGTGCGTCCTAAGCTGGCCATTTCCCTGAACGCTTCCAATGACAAGGTCCGCGATCGTCTCATGCCAATCAATAAAAAGTGGAATCTGGAGTTACTCATGCAAGCGGCACGGGAGTTCCCGTTGCGCAATCGAGAGCGGATCACCTTTGAATATGTCCTGCTCAACGGCGTAAATGACGAGCTGGTCCATGCGCGGGAGGTCGTTGAACTGGTGCGCGGCATCCGGTGCAAGATAAACCTGATTGCGCTGAATCCCGGTCCCGGCATTCCGTTTGGCACCCCATCCGATCAACGCGTACGCGCCTTCCAAAATCTGCTGGTACAGGCTGGCATTCCTGCGTTCATTCGTCGCCCGCGCGGCCGCGACATCTACGCCGCCTGTGGGCAGTTGAAAAGGACGCTAGCTTAGAAGCATTTAGCACTCTGCCGGCCCGTGTTCTAAGCAACTGACTTTGCCTAAATAGCACCTTATCATCCATGCGGACTGCCTCTCTGATTTTCCTGGGAATGCTCTTTCTGTGCCTGGCGACGGGTTGTTCCAACCGCGAGGTAGAGCGGGCGCGACGACTTGAAGCCCAAGGGAAATATCTGGAAGCGGCCTTGGCGTATCAACAACTGCTTCCTGGCCTGAGCTATGAACCCAGAAAACAGTCGGAATTAAGTGTGCGGATAGGGGATTTGATGCTGCATGGGCAGCGTCCGCAGGAAGCTTTCAATGCTTTTCAGAAAGCAACCGAATTGGACCAGTCCAACACCGTGGCTCACCTGCGGCTGGCCCAGCTCTATGTTGCCGGCAACACTCCAGACAAGGCTTACGAGCATTTACAGAAAGTGCTGAAGCAACAGCCCGACCAGCCTGACGCTCTTGCCGGGATGGGGGACTATTATTCTTCCATAGGACAAACGGAGAAAGCAGAGCAGGAATTTCAGCGGGTGTTGGCGCTTCAGCCTGGCCGGCAGTCTATTGCCGTGGCCCTGGCCGAGTTGTATGGCAGCTCTGGGCAGATAAGCAAAGCCCGGGAGGTGTTGACTTCTTCCGCGAAAGCGAACAAAACCGATCCCGTCGCCTGGCTTGCTCTAGGAAGGTTGGAAGAGCGGCAGGGAAATGGCGACGCCGCCGAGAGCGCCTACCGCAATGCAGTGCTTGCGGAGGATTCTGCGGAAACCAATGTCAGGCTGGCCCAGTTCCTCTTGCGGGCCACCAAAGTGAAAGAGGCTGAAGAGGTGCTCGGCCGTGCCGACAGCCGAAGACCGCTGCAATCCACCTGGGCTGCCGATTTTCAGTTGAGTTCCGGTCATGCCGTGCGGGCGGCCGTTGAGTATATGTCCGCATTGCAGGGTCGATTAGCGGGCCGCCATGAGCGTGATCCAGAGCAGACTGCCGCCGTGGCATCGCGGGCCATTGAAGCGGATCTGGAAGTTGCTCGCCATCTGTCTTTAACCACCAGGGCTGGTGCAGAAGGCGTCCAATCGCAGACTGCCCTGGCCCGCATTCATCTGGACGCCTACCGTGCCAACCTGGATCCAACGACCATACAAGTGCTGGAGACGGAGCTCGCCCTGGTGGCTGGCGATCTTGCTCGGGCTGCGACCACGGCCCATCAAGCGGTCGTGAGCGGTCCCGATTCTCCTGCCGCCCACTTTGTGCTGGGAGAGGTGTATCAGAACCAGGGTGATGAGAGTGCGGCCATTGCTTCATGGAACACTGCGCTCGGATATGACGAAGGCTATATCCCAGCCTTGCTCGCCATAGGACATTTTGAATACGCACATAAGCAATATCCATCAGCGGAAGAGCATGCCGCCGCTGTAGTGCGCCACGATCCTGCCAGCCTGGAGGCACTTCTGTTATATGCGCGAGCGCTGGCCGCCGATGAACAATTTGCCGCCGCCCGTTCCGTCGCTGAGCGTGCCCGGGCCCTGGCCCGGCACTCTGCGGAACCGTATGTTGTTCTGGGCGAGATTGAGATGAAGCAACAGCGGCTCGGGGCTGCGCTATTATATTTTCAGCAGGCCATTCTCATCAATTCGCGTTCCCAGACGGCTGTGGAGGGATTGGCTGCTGTTTATCGGCATGCCATTGTAGATCCAAGGATGATTGCCAAACTCGAACGCACAGCAGATACGCCGCCGCGTTCCTCAGCACTAATGGAGATCGCAGGACGCCTTTATGCCGGTCATCATCTGTACAACGATGCTGCACGCTGCTTGAAGCGCTCCATAGAAATTGACCATCGCCAGGTTACTGCCGCCATGGTTCTGGCGGAAACAGCAGTGGAGCAGAAAAAAGACCACGGGCTCGATCAACTAGAGTCTATGGTGGAAGAACTGGGTGGCAGCGCCCAATCCTTGCTTGCGGCCGTGAAAGCCCAGGATGAAAATCAACTTGATCTGGCGATGGAAAAGTATGAAGCCGCAGTCCGCCAGCGTGAGCACAGCGGCGTGGCGGCCAACAATCTTGCGTGGCTCTATGCCCAGCGCGGACAGAACCTTGACCGCGCCCTGGAATTGGCCAGATCTGCTCATGACTCCGACCCTAAAAATCTGGCCATTATGGATACGCTTGGTTTTGTCCATTTGGTCCGCCGGGAATACTCGCAGGCGGTAGCGGTCCTGAAAGACGCCACACTCTTGGCCAAGAACAAGCAGATGGCCTCGGTAGATGAGGAGACTCGCAGCTCTCTCCGGAAACATCTCGCAGAAGCTTATCTTCGCATTGGCCAGCCCGAAGATGCTGATTCGGCACTTAGAAATAAGTAAGGCGACTGATAAAGCAGCAAGGTTTTCCAGCTAGCAGCCGGCAGCTATTCTGCATTAAAATCCTCACTGTGTTGTCCGGCGTTAGGGAGATGCCCCCATCCGCAAGTTGTGCCGGATTTCGATATTTCAAGAAAAACGGGTGCCCATGAACATCTTCCGTTCCGTTCCCAAAGTAGTTCTTCTGCTTTCATTTCTTTTGTTGGTTGTCTCTTTCTGCGCGGGCCAGACGATTACCGGAACAGTCCACAATGAAACCACAGGGAGGTTTTCGGCTGGGGACCAAGTGATATTGCTGCGTTTGGACAACGGCATGCTAGAGGAGACCCACACAAAAACTGATGCTCAGGGCTCATTTAAGTTGAGCGTGCAATTTCCCGGCAGCCGGCATGTGGTGCGCGTGTTTCACCAGAAGGTGAATTATGACCAACCTGTCGATTCCAGTGCTCCGCTGGAAATTCAGGTGTTTGACGCAAAGCCTAAGATCAAACAAATCAGAGAATCGCTGGGCATTCTTAAATTGGAACCGGGTGGAAAGACATTGAATGTTACCGAATTGCATGCCGTCGATAACGATTCAAAACCGCCCCAGACGCAGGCCAGCCCCAATAATTTCGAGATTTCGCTGCCATCGGATGCCCAGATGGATTCCGTCATGGCCAAAGGCCCAGGTCCAAACAGCATCGCGGTGAACATCACCTCCACCATGGTGCAGAACGAAGCAGGGCATGTCACCATCCGGTTCCCTTTGCGTCCGGGAGAGACACAATTCGCCATTCGATATCACTTGCCCTATCAGGGGAAGCTCACTTTTCATCCCCGAATTCTCTACCCCACAAACAGTCTGGGCATAATGTATCCGCCCTCCATGGAGTTCTCAGCACTGAAATCCGACAGGTTCCAGTGGGAAAGTGACAACGGCATGCAGGGTCAGATTGTACGCAATATAACGCCCGGCGAAGTTCTGGATTTTGAAGTCTCCGGTACCGGAGCGCTGTCGTCCAGGAACCCAGGAGCTACATCCCCATCGGCTGTTTCACAGCCACCGGCCTCTGGTGGAAGCCGATCGGACAAAGCTCCGGCAATCCAGGCCCAAGGCAAAACACCGTCATCAGGAAAATCGATACTCTGGTTGGTCGTGGCAGGAGCGTTCATACTCTTCGCCGCTGGGGTATTCCTGGTTTGGCGCATGAAGGCGGCCAAACAACAAGCAGCCGTGGAAGCCTTGAAGGAAAAACTGTTTGCATTGGAGAATGCGCGTCTCCGGGGTTCAATCTCCGCCGAAGAATATGCTGCGAGCAGGAAGAGCTTAAATCAAAACCTCGAACAGGTTGTGGCCAAACAGGACAATAAAAGCAAAAATCTCGTAACTAGGTAATAAAAGATATTTGAAGTTTGAAGCCGTACCGCCAATCGGGTGATCGGTAGATCGGATGATCGGGTGATCAAAAACTAAAATCAGACAACCCAATCTCATGGATACGTCATCAACACTCCAGATTATTGGAGTGATTCTGTCAAGCACGTAAGCCCTAAGAAGCTAAACTGCTCTAAAGTCATGAAATAGGGATGCATCGAGTCAAGGTTCACGATTTTTCTACTTTCTCTATTTCCTCGTCGCCTCACTCTTTGGACTCCACTCCCAATCTTTGTAGTTTTGGTGTAGAGATCATCAAGTTTCTTCCAAGATTAATATTTATTACCGCTAATAAGCGTGTATTGAAGAAGATTAGAATGAAGATTAGAACGCAATTGAACTGATTGAAGAAATATAGAGAATTAAGGTAAGAAAATTCTATTTTTTGCGCTTCTCTGGATTGACAGAAGATTAATATTCCGTTAACTTTGCCCCGCTACTTCTTAGCAGATTGTTCAGCGCTTAAGAAGATCTTCTCAAAAAGCTGTAGCGTGTTTAAAACCGTGGCCTTTCTTGCAGGTTGACTTCCGGGGCTCCCTGGGTAACGGGCAAATCCAATTCAAAAATTTGAAAAATTTTTACGTTGTCATTCGTGGCTGCGTAAAACGGAGGATTTTACTGCATGAGTAAGAGTTCCCTTAGAAGTCTGTCGTTAGCGTCGGTAATGCTTTTATTTGCAGGAATGGCACTTGCCCAAACTGATCCTGGACCACGTGGAGGAGCAGCTGGGGCAGGCGGTCCGTTAGCTGGTTTGAATGCAAATGAATCAGCGTTCTTCACGGCCGCCAAAGCCAGGTTTGCAGAGGTTGATTCAGTTTCCGGTACGATTGAGGCTGGTGTTGGTCTTGGACCGCGCTTCAACGGCAATAGCTGCGCACAATGTCACGCGCAACCTGCGGTTGGAGGCAGCAGCCCGATCTCTATCAATCCACAGGTAGCGCTGGCCACGCTCGATGGCGCTACCAATACGGTGTATCCGTTCATTCACTCTCCCGGCCCAGTCCGCGAGATTCGCTTGATCAATGTTCCCGGCACGAACACTCCGGACGGCGGCGTGCATGATCTCTACACTATTAAAGGCCGCAGAGATGCCCCTGGTTGCAACGCCGCACAGGAAGACCTTCAAGGCCAGAATTTGGCCGGCAACGCCATCGCTCGAATTCCTACTCCCACGTTTGGAGCAGGACTGGTGGAACTGACCGCTGATACCACCTTACAGAACGATGCCAACAATCCGAACAATGCCAACTTCGGCATCTCGCCCCAGTTTAACCGTAGCGGTAATGACGGCACGATCACCCGCTTCGGATGGAAGGCGCAAAACAAGTCATTGCTGATCTTTGCCGGGGAAGCCTACAACGTGGAGCAGGGCGTGAGCAACGAAGTGTTCCCGCAGGAGCGCGATGAAACTGCAACCTGCCAGTTCAATCCGTTGCCGGAAGACATGACGCCTTTGACCAACGGCAATAACAGCGGCAGCAACGCTTCAGACTTCTCGTCTGACACGGTAAACTTTGCTGCCTTCATGCGGCTCACAGCGGCTCCGGTTCCGGCGGCTCCTACAACCTCAATTACCAATGGAAAGAACACCTTTATCGCCATTGGCTGTGCTCTGTGTCACGTGCAGAACCACAAGACCGTTGCCAAGGCCAACATCACAGGCCAAAGCGGCGTCACCTATACACCGTGGAGTGATTTTGCGACCCACAACATGGGTACCGGCTTGTTCGATGGCGTGACTCAAGGCAATGCTGGAACGCAGCACTTCCGCAGTGCGCCACTGTGGGGAGTGGGACAGCGCTCCTTTTTTCTCCACGATGGCCGCACTAATAACCTGATTACCGCTATTGAAGACCATGCGTCCAACGGATCAGAGGCCAACACCGCCATCAACAACTTCAACCTGTTGTCAGCCAGCCAGCAGCAGGACGTTCTGAACTTCCTGCGCTCTCTGTAATCTGCTCGTCGGGTTTTCTTCACCGCGGATGTTCTTTTCATCCGCGGTGATTTTTTTGCAGACCCCCGCAGGGAAAAAGCAAAACTTTACTGCTGAATAACGCTGACAAAAAAACAGCCGCTTTCAAGTGAAAGCGGCTCTGTGCGGATGAACAAAATTTGCCTATTTTACAGATGTCTGCTGCTTCGGGACGGTCGGAGGCTTCGGTGTTCCTCCGCCAGGTTTAAATTCAAACATGATGCCGGTTTCAACCTCCATTGGTTTTCCATTGACCGTATACGGTTTGAATTCCCACTGTGCCAGCGCCGCTTCCACGCTCTTGGCCTGGTCGGGAAAAGCATTGATCACGTGGATATGCTTGACCTTACCGTCGGCACCGATGATGAACCGCGTTGGCACCTGCGTATATTTTGGACCGACAATTTCCGGATCGACCTTGTGGATCACATTGTCGCCGGTCGCATAGTCTTTAAGGCAGACAGGCAATGAGGAATCTTTCTCAATCGCTGATCCTTCGGAGATCTTCATGTTGCTGATCGCCTGAACAAGTTTGTCCAGGACTTGTGGGTCCTTGGTCGTAACTACGAAGCTCACAACATGGCAACGGACGTCGGTAGCGAACTGCGTGAAACGAAGTCCGGCGCCGGAGAAATCAAAGCGCCCGAAAGTGTGGCCCGAAATCTTAACTTCCACAGGACCGCTTTCAGCCTTTTGAGCTTGATTCAGGTTCTCCTTCACATCCTTGAGCATCTCTGCGGAGTTACTCACTGGGCGGGTATAGAAAAACATGTCCTGTGCCGCGATCAGGATCGTGCCATTAAGCTCTCCGCTGGGTTTTAGCGATGCCAGCACATAGTATCCGCTGCTCGACGGTTTGGGGCCTTTGTAGCCCTCCTTCCAATTTTGGGGAAGAGCAAAGGTAAGACCGAAATACCTGTTGTCATAGTTGCCGCCCGCAACTTCTCCGCCTTCTGGTACGGCAGCAGTCGCGCCGGCAATGGAAGGATGCGGGTCGCGGTTGAGGACATTCGGGGATAGCTTTGGTTTCGGGACGGTAGGATCGTCACCGGGTGCTGGTGTCTGCCCCAAAGCAAAAGCGCCAAACAACAGAAAAATGAACGAAAGAAAAGGAGTTTTGAGTTTCACGGCTTTTTTCGTCTCCCTGAGAAGTGAGCGATATCTTACCTCAAAACCGCAGGCAAATCTCTTCCCCGCATTTAAACAATTTAATAATCACAAAGTGGATCGGATTGTTGATGAGATAGACTTGCTTCTCTTTGAAAACAGGCAAGATACATCCATTTGGCTTTTCAAGTCTTGTGCCTGTTTAGTCGAAATCTTGAATCTATTGTGGCTGGACAGTCTTTCGGTGCGTCCCCGCGAAGGCTGCCCATATCTTATGAATTTAAGATTAATACAAGCAAAAACCTTATTTTATTAGGTTTATGGTTCGCGAGTTCAGGATACGTTGATTTGAACTGGGGTATGACGCTTGGCTGTGAAGGGCTCAACCATTTGTTTTCAATATTCTAGCCAATTGATTAATTTTCTTTAATTGTTCTTGACATCACCTGCCGAGTTGCTGTATTTTTTCGCCCGCTTCTTGGTGGCCAAAATATATGAAAAATAAATCTATAAGCGCTCCAAGAAGATTTTCTGATGTTTCTTTGCACCGTGGCCTTTGTAGCAGGCGTACCTCTCTTGCGCCTGGGTACGGTGGTGATCCCTTGAGAAACAATATGCGCCTATGGGATGCATTCAAGCATGGGCACAGCATACTTAGGAGAATCTCTAAAATGAAAACAGCTAAGCTCGCGTCGGTTATTACACTGGCGGCGCTCATCCTTGCCGGGATGGCGTTCGCTCAAACAGATCCAGGAGTTCGCGGCGGCGCCGCAGGAGCAGGCGGTCCATTGGCTGGACTCAGTGCTGATGAATCGGCTTTCTTCAGTGCCGCCCAATCTCGATTCAGAGAAGTCGATTCGGTTTCCGGCACCATTGAGGCAGGTGTTGGTCTCGGACCGCGGTTCAACGGTAACAGTTGCGCGCAGTGTCATGCTCAGCCAGCCACGGGTGGCAGCAGCCCTGTATCTATCAACCCGCAGGTGGCCCTGGCCACGCTGGATGGCGCTACCAACGTTGTGTATCCGTTCATTCATTCACCGGGACCGGTTCGTGAAGTCCGCCTGATCAACAACCCAAACGGCACCCCGGATGGTGGCGTACATGATCTCTACACTATCAAGGGCCGCAGGGACGCCCCTGGCTGCAATGCCGCACAGGAAGACCTTCAAGGTCAAAATCTGCAAGGCAATGCCATCGCGCGTATTCCTACTCCAACCTTCGGGCTGGGATTGGTGGAGCTGACCAATGACAGCACCTTGCTCGCTAATGCCAATAATCCGAACAATGCCAACTTCGGCATCTCGCCCAAATTCAACCGCAGCGGAAATGACGGAACCATCACCCGCTTCGGATGGAAGGCGCAAAACAAGTCACTGTTGATCTTTGCGGGTGAAGCCTACAACGTAGAGCAGGGCGTGAGCAACGAAGCGTTTACGCAAGAGCGTGACGAGACTCCGAGTTGCCAGTTCAATCCGTTGCCCGAAGACATGACTCCTTTGACCAACGGCAATAACAGCGGCAGCAACGCTTCAGACTTCTCGTCTGACACGGTCAACTTTGCTGCTTTCATGCGTCTGACTGCGGCTCCGACACCGGCCCCGGCCAACGCATCCATTAACAACGGACACAACCTGTTTGTTGCTATCGGCTGCGCGTTGTGCCATGTGCAGAACCAGAAAACCACCGCCCATGCCCACATCACCGGTCAGAACGGCGTCACCTATACTCCGTATAGCGACTTTGCCACCCACCTGATGGGCGATGGCTTGTTTGATGGCGTCACCCAGGGCAATGCCGGAACCGAGCACTTCCGCTCCGCTCCTCTTTGGGGCGTCGGACAGCGCGCTTTCTTCCTGCATGACGGGCGCACCAATAACCTGATCACGGCCATTGAAGACCATGCCAGCAACGGATCGGAGGCCAACACGGTCATCAACAACTTCAACTTCCTTTCAGGCAGCCAGGTTCAAGACATTCTGAACTTCCTGCGCTCTCTGTAATTTCTTGCTAAACGCTTGACCGCGGATGCTTTATCATCCGCGGTTTTTTTTATTCTTTCGCCCATGAAAGAACCGGAAAAGTCCCCGGCACTTGCCTGGTTTTGTTTGTAAATCGCAGCGTTTTCGAGTGGTTTTACCTAATACCGCCTGCTTTCTTCTGAATATTTCTTTACAAATTAGAGTGTACTAATTCTTGCTTGACACCGCTTGGGTACTGAAGTAATGTCGGCTCCACTTTTCCCAGGGATTAGGACGAAAACACTAACTTATTGGGAAAGGTGTAGAGAGATTCTCCAAAATTCGCCCAAACTTTTATAGCGAGCTTCCGGGAAACACTTTGCTTGGGTTGGGCGATTAACGCACCAATTTTAGGAATTCTTGTTCCCAAGGAACACCTTCGTGGGAACCAGTCAACGGATGAGGAGACTTTGAATGAAAACTGCTAAGTTTGCGTCGGTTGTAACTATTGCTTTGGGCATGCTGATCCTTGCCGGGACAGCATTTGCCCAACATGATCCTGGAGTTCGTGGCGGTCCGGCGGGTGCTGGTGGCCCACTGGCTGGCCTGAGCTCTGATGAAGTAAGTTTTTTCAACGCTGCCAAAGATCGGTTCAAAGAAATTGATTCGGTTTCTGGAACTGTCGCTGGTGAAGCTGGCGTAGGTCTGGGACCTGGCTTCAACTCCAATAGCTGCGCTTCCTGCCATGCTCAGCCAACGGTGGGCGGCACAGACCCGGCCGTCAATCCACAAATTGCTGTGGCACACGATGCCGGGGCAACCAACACCATACCACCGTTCCTTACACTGCACGGCCCGGCCCGTGAGACGCGCTTTGTCAACAACCCTGACGGATCGCCTGACGGCGGCGTGCATGACATATTCACCATCGCCGGGCGCTCGGATGCTCCCGGTTGCAATCTCGCCCAACCTGACTTTGCAACCCAGTTGGCCAATGACAACGTGATCTTCCGCATCGCCACGCCTACTTTTGGCGCCGGTCTGATCGAGAACACCGCGGATGCTACTCTGGAAGCCAATCTGGCCAGCAACAGCTCAGCCAAAGCCGCAATGGGCATCTCCGGCCACTTGAACCGTAGCGGCAACGACGGAACCGTTACCCGCTTCGGCTGGAAAGCCCAGAATAAATCGCTGGTGATCTTCGCTGGTGAAGCCTACAACGTTGAGCAGGGCGTCAGCAACGAAGTATTCCCCAACGAGCGCAATGCGGTCCCCGGTTGCGTGTTCAATGGCACCCCGGAAGACACTACGAACTTGACCAATACCTTCCACAGCGGCAGCGATGCATCGGACTTCGCGTCTGACACCGTGAACTTTGCCGCTTTCATGCGTCTGTCGGCCGCTCCGGCTCCAGGACCGCAAAACGCCTCCACGCACCGTGGCGAAGAGATCTTCGAAGCCATTGGCTGCGCTCTCTGCCACACCGAAACTCTAACCACTACCAAGTCCTCTTTTACTGGCCAGAGCAATCAGTCCTTCACTCCATTCTCCGATATAGCTGTACATAATATGGGAACCGGGCTGCAGGATCGTGTTTCGCAGGGCAACGCCAACGGGCAGGAGTTCCGCTCCGCGCCTCTGTGGGGCGTAGGCCAGCGCATCTTCTTCTTCCATGATGGCCGCACCACGAACCTGCTGGCGGCTATCCAGGCCCATGAGAGCACGGGATCGGAAGCCAACCATGTCGAAGAAAATTTTGACATGCTTTCAGCAAGTCAAAAACAGGATGTGCTGAACTTCCTGCGCTCACTGTAATTAGATATCTCCTTGTAATTTGAAATCTCCTTTCAAGGCCGTGGATGCAACGTCATCCACGGCCATTTTTCTTGTCTCCATAGCACGTTTCCAGCACAGCCCCAATCAACCCTTAACGCAGATTCCGCGCGGATGTACACAGCGTGGCAAGCCGCAAATAAAAACAAAACCAACTTCTTACCGCGGATTTACGCTGATAAACCAAAAACCTTTGAAACACGGAGGAACCCTTTCGCTACGCTCAAGGCGTCTTTTAGGGACTTGTACGGACGACACTCGTCAATCCAACAAAAAAGCCCGCCTGGCGGCGGACTTTTTTGGCTTGCAAAATTAAGTTATTGGCTGGTGTGTTGCGCTGCTGCGCGTTGCGCCAGGACCTTTTTGGCTGTATCCGCCAGATCCTTGGCTTTGGGAAGCAGGTTCAGAGCCGCCAACACCTGCGGATCGCTTTGTGCCCGTACCTGAAGACCTTCTTCTTGTCCGAACTGAGCAATAAAGATTTCAGACTTGATATTGGCCTTAATCCAGTCGATGCCTTCGTTCAACTCGGCTTCAGTATAAGGGACCTTCTGCGACTCCAGGAACTTGCGGAAATCCTGCATCACCGAATCAGTGACCTCAAAGTTTTTGTCCGCCTGATGGCCGGTCAGATAGTGCCGCGTGAAGTTGAAGAATGCATATTTCTGCAGCAGAGTATCTTCAAACCTGGTGGTTTTGAGGGTAGGGACCTTGACGTCCGGAGTGATGCCGCCGCCGCCGTAAACGGTGCGTCCGCTATCGGTCAGCTTGACCTCTTTATTCGTGGGCTCTTCCCCTTCGCGATTGTAGTAGTAGTCGTAGAGGGAGACACCGGTGTAATCACGCTGAATCAGGCGTCCGCTGGGCGTGTAGTATTTGGCAGTAGTAAGCGCCAGGCCCGTGTTTTCGGAAAGTGGATATACGGTCTGCACCAGGCCTTTGCCAAAAGTGCTTTCGCCCGCGATCAGTCCACGATCGTGGTCCTGAATGGCTCCGGAGACGATCTCCGCGGCTGAAGCTGTTCCGCGATTTACCAGGACCACCAGCGGGTAGTCTTTACCAGCATTACCATGGGCTGCGCGGTAGACCTTTTCCGGTGAGCTGCGGCCATGGTGAGAGACAATCACTTGGCCCTTCTTAAGGAACTTGTCGGCTACGCCAACACCCTCATTCAGCAAGCCGCCGGGATTGCCGCGCAGATCAAGGACGAGGCCTTTCAGTTCGCCAAATTGCTCCAGAGCGTCTTCCACCTCGTGCTCGGTGGTCTCGTTAAAGCCGCTGACGTGCAAGTAGCCGATGCCGGGCCGGATCTGAAACTTGAGATCGACGCTGAAGCGGGGAATCTCGGCGCGCACTACGTTGAATTCGAGTGGCTTGTCTGTACCTTCGCGCAGGATAGTGATGTGTACGTTGGTGCCTTTGGGCCCCTTAAGAAGCTCAGCCACCTCGCCGGTATTCATGTTGTCGGTGGGCTTGCCGTCCACGGCAATGATTACGTCACCGGGCCGGATACCGGCCTTATACGCCGGAGTACCAGCAAATGGGGCCAGGACAATGACCTTGTTGTTCCGGGGGGCAATTTGCATGCCGACTCCGTAGTACTTGCCCTGCTGTTCTTCGCGCAACGCTGAATACGATTTGGGATCAAAGAAATTGGAGTGCGGATCAAGCACGTGCAGCATGCCGGGAATGGCGCCATTGTAAATCGCCTTGTCGGCGTTGACCGGCTCAGCATAGTTCTGCTCTACCAGGTCGTATATTTCAGAAAACTGTCGCAGATTTTCCCGGACCTCCGAATCGCCCGCCCCAGAGGGAGAAATTCGTTGGCTGTAACTGATGCCCAGAAAACCGCAAAGGACTATGACGAGGAGGACAAAGAAGAGTGACCGTCGCGTACCACGAGACATTGAGCTTCCTTAAGCCGCTGAGCTGATGCTCATTTTGCGGGACATTTTCAAAAGTATAACACCACTCCTGGCCGGATCCACCGCTTTCTGCCGCTGCCCTTTCGTAACGCGGCCAGGACCTGCCGTCTTGTATGTAAGATGCTCGATGGGCCACTCTGGCTGCGAGTTTTTTGGGTTTGAATGGATTTTTGCAGTGAGCATTCGGTCATCAGTTTGGTCAAACAAAAAGATCGTGTCAAAAGACATTGCCTTCCAAAAAGACTCGCCATTTGAGCGGCATCATGGGGTATCATTGTGACTGTACGATTATGAATTTTGGCGCAGAAATGATCTTTTTCGCGGTGCTGGCCCTGGTGTTGTTTGGGCCCCGCCGGTTGCCGGAGATTGCCCGCGAACTGGGCCGCTTTATGGCCGAATTCAGACGCGCCGGCCATCAGTTTCAGAATCAGATGCACGAAGAAATCCGCAAGCTTGAGCTGGAAGATTCGGTCCAGTCGGTCAAGAACATCTCCACCGGAGCGGGTGAGATCATTTCGACCGTGAAAGACCCCAATCCTGTTGCCAGCGCGCTGGGCCGCTTGACCGACCGCATCAAGAGCATCCCGCAGGACCACGATGCCTGACCTTGCTGTAGAACCAGAAGAGGAAAAAGAAGAGCGACGACAGTTAGGCTCGATGAGCCTGCTCCAGCATTTGGAGGAACTGCGCAAACGTATCATCTATTCGCTGGTTGCCGTTGCCGTCTGCTTTCTTGCGTGCTGGAAATTTGCGGGTGTGATCTATCTGAAGATGGCAGGGCCTCTCCTGGCGGCGCTTAAGGCCCATAACCTTCCGCTTGCCGATCAAAAACTGGCCTATCTCAATCCCACCGGCCCCTTTAACCTTTACATGAAGGTTGGGTTCATCGTCGGTATTTTTGTTGCCTCTCCGATCATCCTTTATCAAGTCTGGATGTTCATCTCCCCTGCCTTGTACCGCCGGGAGAAGCGCTACGTTTTGCCGTTCCTGTTTCTCTCCATCGGCTTGTTCCTGGGCGGAGGGTACTTCGGATTCAAGATCGTCTTTCCCGTGGCCATGGATTTTCTGATTGGCTACGGCGGCGACTTCAGGCCGGTTATCACGATCGATGCCTACATGAGCCTGTTTCTGACCGTTATTCTGGGATTGTCGGTTATCTTTGAGCTCCCCATCGTGATTGGTTTCATGGCATTGATGGGCGTTGTGGATGCAAAATTCCTGTTCCGGCACATTCGCGGCGCAGTGTTCCTGTTCTTTGTGATCGCCGCTGTGCTTACACCCACAACCGATGTCCTTAATATGACCATCTATGCCGCGCCCATGATCGCTCTCTATATTCTTAGCATCGGCATAGCTTGGCTCGTCCATCCCAAGCAGCGGCGCAAACGTAGAGAAAAGAACCAGACCTAACAGGAATTGGAGAAGCAATCATTGCCTTGTGTTGAATCCAAATAAAGCGGTGCGAAGGAGAGAGCCTTGGTTTGTCTCATGAGTCGGATGCTTCTGCTGTTTACTTTATTTCTGGCCTTAACCAACCTTGGATGTACCCGCGGAAAAAGCACCGAAGCTTCTAGTAACTCGGTCGCCCAGCAGCAAAATAGCGAAACATCGCCCACGCCCCAGGCTCGCCGCTATGCTGAACCCACCGGCCCTGCCATGCACGTTAATGCTGACCGGGCCATGCAATACACCAAAGAGATTGTCGCCATTGGCCCCCGCTGGGACGGCAGCAAAGGCCAGCAGAAGGTCGGCGCCTATCTTCACGGTAAATTGAAAAGTGAGCAGGTGGAAGAAGACACCTTTGTGGCCGACACCCCCGCTGGGAAAATTCCCATGCGCAACATCATTGCCAAATTTCCTGGGACAAAAGATGGCATCATCGTCCTGGGTTCGCATATCGATACAAATTATCCGCTTCGCAACACCAGCTTCGTAGGGGCCAATGATGGCGCTTGCACGACCGCTCTGCTGCTGGCCATTGCCGATGAACTTCGGGGGAAGAAGCTGGAGGGTTACAGCGTGTGGCTGGCATTCCTCGATGGGGAAGAGGCCATTCAGGAATGGTCAGAGACTGACAGTCTATATGGCAGCCGCCATCTGGCTGCGAAATGGCAGCAGGATGGAACCATCCTTAAAATCAAGGGTTTTCTGCTGGCGGACATGATCGGCGATGCTGATCTGGATATCTTGCGCGAGCAAAACTCCACCCAATGGCTGGATGATCTGGTCTTTGAAGCTGCCCGCCGCTTGGGCTATCAGTCCTATTTTTTTGCCGAAACCAGCGCGATTGAAGATGATCATCTGCCTTTTGCCCGGCTCGGCGCCCCCGTGGCCGATCTGATTGACTACACATACGGTTACAACAACGTTTACCACCATACCACGGAAGACACGATCGACAAGCTCAGCACCAAGAGCCTTAAGATCAGCGGCGACGTGATTCTCGAAACCATCCGGCTGCTCGATGCGAATGCTGACACCCTGTCTGCATCGGCAAAAGCCAATCGCAAGTAAATCACAGCGCGGCATACCGCAACCAAAAACAAAAACCTTAACACTGATAACGCTGATTTAGACTGATCAACGCTGATCAAAATCATGGCCGTTTCAACACAAGATCGAAAACGCTCTTGAAACGCGCGCTAGATTTTAAGTGTATTAATTTCAGTAGCTTATAAGATTTTTATTGAAGAGTTCCTTGATATCTGGCAGCCCTCCATTGCTACATCTATGCCTCTCCGAAAAATTTCCTTGAAACGATGCAGCCCCTGCCATCACTAGCTAAAAAGGAATGATCCCGTTATCGCCCAAGTCTGAACTGGATGATGCGAGGAGGCCGGTCCGGTTCCATTCTGGGAAGTTCCATTTTGGAACTAAGTTGCTGATTTTTTTCAAATTTTCATGAGACATTTCTCGCGTTTGCATTGAAAATGTACAGATAGTGCCCAAAGAAAAGAAAGGAAAGGCTATGGCAGAGGGTAAACCAAAAATCTCTAAAGACGACTTTGTCGCCAAAGTTGTAAAAGATCCCAAGCAGCCACCAGACGCGCTTCTGTTGACGGGCTATCTGGGAGACTCGTCCGAAGAAAATCACGTCAGGCTCCATTTTGATCCTGAACTTAAACATTATGTGGAGATACCTGAGGATGCGATCCTGCACAGCCAGGCAATTCCCAAGGAGGCTTCTCCTCTGGGCGGCTCCCATGTGTGGATCAAGCGCGACGCGGAACTGATCCACGGAACGGTAGGGCCACAGCGGACCAAGGCCAGGTTCTTTGAAGGGCCCATTGCTGCTGCGGCTGCGGCGGGAGGGGCTGCCGGTCTAGTGACAAGTTTGCCTAACTGCCACGTTACAGCTCCAACTGGTTGTGCGTGTCCGTTGACCATACTGCCGGCGCAGTGTCCGCCATCGTCGCTGAACTGTCCGAGCCATGCTCCTTTGCTGTGCGTGTCGCCGCCGCCGCATTGTCCGCCGTCGCCGCTGAACTGTCCGACCCATGCGCCTTTCCTGTGTGTGTCGCCGTTGCCGCATTGCCCGACTCATGCTCCCGAGTTGTGTCCGATCTCACACTTCCCAGGGCACTGTCCGCCGTCGCCGCCACCGCTCTTGTGTGTGTCGCCGCTGCCGCATTGCCCGACCCATGCTCCCGAGTTGTGTCCAATCTCACACTTCCCAGGACATTGTCCGCCATCGCCGCCACCACTCTTGTGCGTGTCGCCGCTGCCGCACTGCCCGACCCATGCTCCGGCGCTGTGTCCGATCTCGCACTTCCCAGGGCATTGTCCGCCATCACCACCACCATTGCTGTGTGTTTCACCTGTGCCACACTGCCCGCAACCTACAGCCGTGTGTCATGCAGTGACACCGCCGCAACTGTGCCCAACACCGACCGTTGTTGTGTGTCATACCCCGCTTCATGGGTGTCCGACACCGCCGGTTTTGTGCCCGCCGCATACTCCATTCCATGGATGCCCGACACCGCCGGTTTTGTGCCCCCATACTCCATTTCATGGATGCCCAACACCACCGGTTTTGTGCCCGCACACCCCATTATGTCCACCTACGCCATTGTGCCCGCATACTCCGGCTTGCCCGGTGACCCCGGCGTGTCCACATACACCATTGTGTCCACATACGCCGTTGTGCCCGCAAACGCCATTGTGTCCACATACGCCATTGTGTCCGCAGACTCCGTTGTGTCCGCAGACGCCTTTGTGCCACACACCGGCATGTCCTTCTGTAGCCATACCTTGCCAGAGTATCCCGGCATGTCCTAGCGCTATCGGATGTCCCTCTGGTCCGGTATGTGGCGGAGGTGGGCCGGTAGGTGGAGGTGGCAACCCGGTTGCTTAGTTGAGCAGCTTTAACCAAACAGGGGTTCTGCATGGAACAGGACCCCTGTTTTTTGTGTAAACTGCGTGACGCCACCGCAACTGCATAGTTGGGTATCCGAACCAGATGCTATTGAATTCAGACAGCGTAGCTCATTACCTGCTGCAACGTGGATTTATGACCTTCGATTCCGTCGTGGATGGCGACCTTCTTGTGCTGGAGGTCACGCGAAGAAATCGAAACTTCAAGATTATTCGCCAGCGATATCCCGGACTGTTCGTAAAACAGGTGCAGCAGTGGGACCCGCAAGCGATTGCGACTCTCCAGCGGGAAGCGTGGTGTTACTCGCTGGCGCAAACTGTGCCGGAACTGGCAGCTTTGGCCAAGCTATTGCCGGGATACCGCTCGTATGATCCCCAGCGCAATGTCCTGGTGCTGGAACTGCTGTCAGGCTATGAAAGTCTGGCGGAGTATCAGCACCGGCTAGGTAAGTTTCCAGTTGAGATAGCTATGACCCTGGGGGAAGCGCTGGGCCAATATCACAGCGCGACCAGGGAAAAGCTGGAGCGTATTCCGCAAGCCTCGATCTTCCCCAAGATGGCGCCATGGGTGCTTTCAATTCATCAGCAACAACCTACATGGTTTCAATCACTGAGCGCAGCCAACTCGCAGTTGCTGGGGATTGTCAAGAAATATGATCAATTTGCAACCACGCTCGACGATTTACGCAGCCACTGGAGCCACAGCAGCCTGATTCATGGAGACATTAAATGGGACAATTGCCTGATTCAACCAGCCACCGAAACCAATGACAAACCAAATTTGAAAGTGATCGATTGGGAGCTGGCTGACCTCGGCGACGCGCTATGGGACGTGGGCGCAATTCTCCAGTCGTATCTGTCGTATTGGATTCTGTCCATGCCTACCTGGCCCGGAGCCACTCCGGAAGAGCTTATTGCCAAAGCGCCTTACCCGCTGGAAGCATTTCAAGCCGCCATCCAAGCTTTTTGGAGCAAATACCGGGAAGTTGCCGAGATCTCGAAGAAACAGAGGAAGGAGTGGCTGGGGCGCAGCATACGCTATGGCGCCGCCCGCATGATTCAGAGTGCCTATGAGGCCCTTACATTTTCCATGCAAATGAATCCTAACGCGCTTTACCTGCTCCAGGTAAGCATGAACATATTGTTGAATCCGGAAGAGGCCACGCAGGAACTCTTCGGAATTGCGGAGGCCTGATGGCAGAGGCAAAGCCCTCCTTCGAAGAAGAATTGCGGACGATTCTTTCCGCCATCACCATCATTTCGCCTTCGTCTTTCACCCTTGCCGGGCAGATGATGCCGGTCAATGAATTGATGGCCCCGGCAGCTTCATCGATGGCGCAAAATCCGGCGATTGTCACGCAGCTCCAGGATTGTTTATATCAGTACTGCTACTGCCGTCGCTTTCAGCCGGGATTCATGAATCAGCTTCCCACTGATCCTGTGGCTGCCGACAGTTCTTTTCTGGCGCAGCTTTCGCAGGCCAACCGTAGCAACTCACGCTGGGACATGGGATGGGTGGTGCGGCGGTCCGAGCCCACTGGCCAGATATGGGCGGAAAAAGGCGGTGTGAACCGCATGTTCTCTCCCGGCGAATTTGTGAATTACAACGGGCCTGGTTCTCCGGTCAACACGGGAACGGTCGTTGGCGCTTACATTGCGAAGGAATCCACCACCGTGCAGCCCGGTTGTTACTTTGCTTTTGGAGAGACTATCTCCTCCTCGGGATACTTCGATATTGTCCGCTTCTACTGGAATATTGACAGCGCCGGAATCGGCCAATTGGTGCAGATAGTTACTCGTGATCTGAACCGTTTTCAAGTTCCATTCCAGTTCAAGTGTCCCGTCTATCCGCAAGCGTACTTCCGCCGGGATGCCGCAGTGCTATATGTGAATAAAAGATATTATTTCTTAGTGAGAGAACTGGTAACAGCCTGGCTGCAGGAGTGCGAAAAATGCTTGCAGGATGACGTACCTCTGTTCACGCTGCCGCTGGACAAGGGCATCGGCCTGGCGGAAGATCCGGCCACCGGCGAAAGCTTTGGGATTAACCGATGCCGGCATGTGGCTGAGGCAATTTGGAAGGCCCACAGCAAGGAAGTGCCGCAGTCGGAGCGCCTGCCGGCCGTGGTACAGCACTTCCGTGAACATGGATTGGATTTTCAACGGCCCTATCTCAATGCCGGTTCGATCGATCAATACAACTCGCGGGCCGCAGCCTGAACTGAAAACGCATGAGCGAAACTAAATTCTTGGAAACTGCCGATGCAATCGGGGCGCGTTTGTGCCGCGACGCTTTGTGGTCAGGCCGGCGCTGCAACTGGCTTGGCGATGCCATGGAGTATGTTGACCTGCGTTGGCAGGTCGCGCATCGCGCTTTCGGGCCAGACCTCTACAGTGGTACCAGCGGCATCGCGTTGTTTCTGGCGCATCTTTTTGCCTCTACCCGCGAGATAATTTTCAAAAAGACTGCGGAAGGGGCAGCCGACTGCGCTCTTTCTCAGATGGAGCGTTTCAAAACCAACGGTGATTTTGGTTTTTATTCCGGTCTGACCGGGATTGCTTACGCGCTGGTTGAAATAGGTGAACTTCTGGGCAGGGAAGAGTTTGTTCAAAAAGGCCTGGAAATACTGGAAACAATTCCGAGGCAAGGCATCACTTCCCAATCGTGGGACGTAGTTTCCGGCAGCGCGGGCGTGATTCCGGTAATGCTCAAATTGCATCGCAGGTATAACAAAGATTTCTTTCTCGACATAGTTTTTCAGCATGGCGAGATGTTGCTCGCCAGCGCCAATCGCGGTAATGAAGGCTGGTCCTGGAAGACCCTGCAAATGGGGGCCGAGAAAGATCTCACCGGATTTTCCCACGGTACGGCCGGAATTGCATGGGCATTCCTTGAGCTGCACGTAAAGTTTAAAGAGCAACGCTTTCTTCATGCTGCGCAGGAGGCCCTGCGCTATGAGCGGCGCTGGTATGACCCTCAGCAGGAAAACTGGCCGGATTTTCGTTCACTTGGCGAAACAGGCGGCACGACCGGATTCGGGGCAGCGTGGTGCCACGGTGCGCCGGGAATCGGCTTGTCGCGAGTACGCGCATACCAGATTCTCCAGGATGCAACCTGCCGCGCGGAAGCCGAAGCTGCCATCAGGACTACGACCCGGACACTGCAAACATCCGTCCAGAGCGGGCAAGGGAATTACTCTCTGTGCCATGGCAATAGTGGCAATGCCGAACTCTTGCTCTACGCCGGGGAAGTGCTGGCCGATAAAGATGGCATGAAGACAGTATTGAACGTTGCTGAGGATGGCCTGCAAAAATATCAGGTGGGACGCAATCCCTGGCCCTGCGGAGTCTTGAATGGCGGAGAGACACCTAATTTAATGTTGGGACTGGCCGGCATCGGCTACTTCTATCTGCGTCTCCACGATCGAAAAAACGTGCCCTCCATCCTGCTTGTGGCGCCGGATTGATTGATCTTCCCGAAGTGTAGCCAGAGTCGCATGAGTGATGCGCGACCTTTTCACTGGATGAAATGACATAGAGTCGCATGTTGGGAACTAGAAAAACACGGCACTCGACCAGCCAATGTCCTTTCGTAACTCATCGGGAACCGAATGTAATTACTCTAGACGAGGCGATCTTGGGCTATCATCATGATTCTCTCCCACCCAGGTCGGCCCATTGGTGTTTTCTATGTCAGATACCTCTACTACCAGCACTGTCAGCCCTAGAGTAGACCGCCTTTCGCTGGTGCAGCAGTTGAGCAGTGGGAGCATTGGAACGGTCTCTAAAGCAAGGAGCCCTAAGTATGAGGGGTTCGTCGCTCTGCGCCAGTTTCAAGTTCCGGAATGGCTAGATGATGTAAACGACCTCATCAAGCGGCTTCTTGCTGAAGCCCGGGCCGCGAACGCGCTCGACCATCCCAATATAGCTCGGCTACATACCGGCGGTTATAAAGGTTTTACCGTTTTCATTACCTCGGAATATGTAGAAGGTCCTACTCTCAAACAATATGTTTCCGGACGGGTCCCCACTTTGGAAGAAGTGCTGGCCCTGGGCAAGCAGCTTTGTGCTGCACTCAACCATGCCCACGAAAAGGGAGTGATTCACCACTGCCTCACTCCATCCAACATCAAGATAATGGCCGATGGCACGTTGAAAGTATTGGATTTTGGCCTCATTCGAGACAAAGATATTTATGCGCCCATACCGGCCAAGCGGCTGGAGAATGAGCACTATCTGTCACCCGAGCAGGTGAGAGGCAAGCCCGCGGACCGCTTGTCGAACCTGTTTGTTGCAGCCACGATTCTGTTCGAACTGTTGACCACCCGGCATCCCTTTGCAGGTAAGCATCTGGGAGAAGTGGATAAAAATATCACCGACGTAGAGGTGCAGCCACTGAACCTAGTCCATTCCCGGGTACCTGAAGCTGTTTCCAGAGTGATTGTGCGCGCTCTATCGAAAAATCCCAGGGAGAGGTTCCAGAGCGGTGCGGACCTGGCGACAGCCTTGGAAGAGGCATTCAGCGCATCACCCGCGAAAGCCGCTACTGCGGTGGCTGGAACCGCTTCGGGGCAGAGGGCCAATGCGGTACCGATGTCCGCATCAAGCTCGCAGAAAGTGGCCGTGGCGCCGATTACGCAAAAGATTCCGGCGGTTGTGGCTCCATCAGTTACTTCTGCAACGACCTCCTCACGAATTCCAGCGGTGCCTGCGGCCGCGCCCAAAGTCTCAATGCCGCCGGCAGCTTCCGCAACTGGAGCAAGAGACGCAGAAACTGCGTCTAAGACACCTACGGCATCCAAGCCGGCTTCGGCTACCACGACCAAGGTGGCCGCTGCATCTTCACCCAAACCGGAGAAAATGCCGGTGAAGCTGCTTGCCCAGTGGAAGCTGGCAGCGGCGGCGGTAGCTGTCTTGTTTGTGGTTTCCGCGCTGGCCATTTCGTTGAGTCACCGTCCAAAAGAAAAGCCGCCAGAGCCTCCACCGGAGGCTGCGGTCCCTGTCCAACCAGCGACAAATTCGCAGGAGGTGGCCACGACGACGGCATCCCCGATTGAGGTGCGTGAAGTATCCTCGCGAAGAGGAAGCAGAGAAAAGGCCGCCAAAACAGATCCTGTTGTTGCTGCTCCCGCTCCCGTAGCTGCCGGAGAGCTTTATATCTCCTCTGTTCCAGCGGGCGCGACCATAGAAATTGCAGGGCGCGCGGGCGAATCGTGGAAAACGCCGCAAATCATGAACTCGCTTACGCCGGGGTCTTACAAGGTCACCGTGAGCAAGGCAGGCTATGTGACAGAGACGCGAAGCGTGGAGGTTGCCAGTGGAAACCGCGCCTCGCTGGAGATAAAGCTGGTCGCCACGAAAGGGTATCTGACCATTGCCGGTACGCCCACAGGCGCGAATATCCTGATCGACGGCAAGGACACAGGCAAATTGACTCCCTCTGATTTCACCCTCGATCCTGCTGTCCACAACGTCACAATCCGCAAAGCCGGCTATCTCGATACCAATACAGATATCAAGCTCGCAGCCGGGCAGACGGTAAGTTATGCGCCCAGCATGAAGATGGCGGGCCGTACAGACAACATCAAGGTTGTAGGCGGCGGGATCAAAAAGCTTTTTGGCGGCGGCTCATCGCAGGGGATGACGGTTGTGGAGTTTAAGACCGAACCTAAAGGCGCGCAAATCATCATCAATGGAAAGACGCTGGATAAGACCACGCCGGTTCAGATCCAGGTTGAGCCTGGAAACTACGAGATAACACTTCAGAAGGAAGGCTACAAACCTGTCCATACAAGTTTGGCTGCCGGCGCCAACGAGAAAGTGAAAATCGAAGAGAAGCTGAATCAGTAACAGAGATGCTTACTGTTTTCCCACCGTCCTCATTGCCCGTGTAGCACAGCGCGGCAAGCCGCAACCAAAAATCTTACCGCGGATCTACGCGGATGTTCGCGGATTGGTTAACAATTTGCCACGATATGTTTTGTCGAAAATGCTATGGCGCCAAACTAACTGTATGTAGAGAGAGAATCGATGTCATCCTGAGCGCCAGCGAAGGAACTGCTGCGCTTGCACTTAAGGTACGGAAGAACTGCTCGAACCGAACTGCCGGTGACCGGCCAAGCTTCTTGTTGTACTTGTCTCTGGACAAAGCTTGTATCACGCAACTGTGCAAACATAAAAATGGGCCGCCCCCGGAAGGCCGCCCAATTTTTACTTCATCCGTCAACAAACTTCTTATTTCTTGTCGTATTCCAGAGCTTCTTTCAACTGTTTGATCGCGTTGTCGCAGGCTTCCAAAGCTTCAGCTCGGTGTCCGCCGAAGTCGTGGCTTGCATGGTTCAGATCATACTTAGCTTTCTCCAACGCCTGGATGGCCGCGCGAATCGCAGGGTGCTTTTCCTTGCCCTCATGCTTCTCCTGCTTTCCTCCTTGCGGGGGCGCGGCTGTCATCACTGCTGGTGTTATGCTCATCAAACCGAGCATCAGAGTTACTGCAAGAATTTTCTTTAGCATAGTTATATCCGTCCTCCTTTAGCAGACGGTATTCCTAACAACCCAGGGATTGAATAAATGTTTTGTCGTTGCCGTCTTGTCCGGCCATTGTATCGGAGCGGCAGTTTGACGCCAGTGCCCTTGTGCATCTTATATTTAACACGCCGGCTTACCGCTGGTAATGCTTTGCCGATAGAATAGAGTTACGACAGTAATCAGAAGAGACCTATTTGAATTCTGCCATTCGAAATATCGCGATTATCGCCCACGTCGACCACGGAAAAACTACGCTCGTAGACGCCATGCTGCGGCAAAGCGGCGCTTTTCGCGCCAACGAAGCAGTCATAGAACGAGTCATGGATTCCAATGAACTGGAGCGCGAGCGGGGCATTACCATCCTGGCGAAAAACACCGCGATCTGGTATCACGACATCAAGATCAACATCGTGGACACGCCCGGACACAGCGATTTTGGCGGTGAAGTTGAGCGGGCGCTAAAAATGGTCGATGGCGTCATGCTCCTCGTGGACGCCAGCGAAGGGCCGTTGCCCCAGACCCGCTATGTTTTAAGCAAGGCCCTGGAAGCCGGACTTCCGCCAGTTGTGGTGATCAACAAAATTGATCGCCCGGATGCTCGCGCGCAAGAGGTGCTCAACGAACTCTATGACCTCTTCATTGACCTGGATGCCAACGAAGACCAACTCGACTTCCCGGTGCTCTACACCAATGCCAAGGCCGGTACAGCCTCCAATGTGATTGATGTGCGCGGAGAAGATTTGCGCCCTTTGTTTGACGCGATTCTGTCCACTATTCCGCCGCCTGCCGGCAATGCTGAACACGCCTTGCAGGTGCTGGTGGCAAATTTGGATTACAGCGACTACCTCGGCCGACTGGCGATTGCCCGCGTTTTCAATGGCAGTCTGCGCAACGGCGAGGACGTTGCCATCGCCAAACTCGATGGCTCGCTGCAGAAGATAAAAATCACCAAGTTGTTTTCCTTCAGCGGGCTCAAGCGCGTGGACATCGACAAGGTCGAGATGGGCGACATTGTCGCGATTGCCGGGGTAGAGGGGATTGCTATTGGGGAAACCATCACCAATGTGGAGACTCCGGACCCGCTCCCCGCAATCATTATCGATGAGCCCACTATTGCCATGCAGCTTACGGTGAATACCTCACCCTTTGCGGGAAGGGAAGGGACGTATGTCACCTCTCGTAACCTGCGTGAGCGTTTGGAAAAGGAGCTGCTGACCAATGTTTCGCTGCGCGTGGAAGAGACCGACAGCACCGATTCTTTCAAAGTGCTGGGCCGCGGCGAACTCCAGCTCTCCATTCTTATCGAGACCATGCGGCGCGAAGGTTACGAGTTGATGGCGGGCAAGCCGGAAATTGTGACCAGGAGAATCAATGGCAAGTTGATGGAGCCGGTCGAGAAGCTTACGGTGGACATCCCCGAAAGCTTCATCGGAGTTGTGATCGAAAAGCTGGGTTCGCGCAAAGGGCAGATGATCAAGATGCATAACCACGGCTCCGGACGGGTGCGCATGGATTTCACCATGCCCAGCCGGGGAATGATCGGATTGCGCTCCGAACTCCTGACCGATACGCGTGGAACAGTGATTATGAATTCCTTGTTTGACGGCTACACCGAATGGCTCGGTGAGATACCGCATCGTATGACGGGGGCCTTGGTGGCCGATCGCGCGGGCCTTTCGACCTCGTATTCCCTGTATAACCTGCAAGAGCGTGGAGTACTGTTTGTCGCCCCTGGAGTGGAAGTGTATGAGGGAATGATTATCGGCGAAAATGCTCGTGAAGTTGACCTGGATGTAAACGTTGTACGAGAAAAGAAGCTTACCAACATGCGCGCTTCAACCGCAGACGAAGCCATTCGCCTGGTGCCGTTCAAGCAACTCACCCTGGAGCAGGCCATCGAGTTCGTCGCCGATGATGAGATGGTGGAAATCACCCCACATTCTTTGCGCCTGCGCAAGAAAATCCTGCAAGCCAATCGGCGGCCTAAGAAGAATGCTTTGCCGGTAAACGCGCCTGTTTTCTAATAATATCCTGAGCGAAGCTTTTCTAATAACATCCCCGAGCGAAGCGAGGGATCGCTACGATAACGAGGTGCGAAGGGCTCACTTGACATGCTGCTGGTTCTACTTTCTTCTTCACCTTTTAGGTTTATAGCAGATGATTTTTGATCAGCGTTGATCAGTCTAAATCAGCGTTGAGCAGTGTTAAGTTTGTTTGTTTTTGGCAGGTGAACTACTCCAACTGTTTCCCTTTGGTTTCCGGCAATTGTGTAGCCATCAGCATCGACAGCAGAAAGCCCACGGCGCATATCCAAAAAGCCCAGCTCAAGCCTTTTCCCGGTCCCAGGTTGTCTGCGACTTTGCCGATCGTGTAAGGCGCAACGGAGCTGATCGCACGTGCCCCGTTGTATGTGAACCCCAGGCCTCGGGAGCGCACGCGGGTAGGGAAGATCTCGCTGCCAATCAGGCCTGAGCCCACAAAAAAACCGGTCCCAAAGAAGGCCACCATCGTTCCCAGCAGCATGATTGCCCACGGAGCGCGTGCCATGGCGTAGACAGGAATCAGGAGCGCGGCGCAAAGAGTGTAGAGTATGAGAGAGGGTTTGCGTCCCAGTCGGTCCGCGATCAGCCCGAAGGTAAGATAGCCGGGAAACATCCCTGCCAGATTCAAGACCACCAGCAAAGTGCTGGTACCCATGATATGGAAGCCACGCCCACCGGCCTCCACTGGCAGAACGAGGTAGGAAGGCATCCAGCTAAACAGTCCCCACCAGGCAAACAATCCAAAGACGTTGAGCAGCAGGAGGAAGATGGTTTGCTTGCGATATTGCGGGGAAAAGATCTCCCAAAACGACGATTGTGCGTCCGTAGTTTGTCTCTGCTGCCTCCACATCTCCGATTCAGGAACACCTTTTCGAATCCACAAGGTCACCAGTGCGGGCAGAATCCCTACAAAGAAGACCAACCGCCAATTCTTATTGGTTAGGTTCAGAAGCACTCCGGCAACCAGAGCAGCCGCAGCCAGGCCCCAGGCCCATGCGCTCTGCACAATGGAAAGGGCTTTGGCGCGCAGATGGATAGGCCACGTCTCTGCAACCAGGGTGGCTCCCGTGTTCCATTCGCCACCCATGCCCAGGCCCAGAACAAAGCGAAAGAACACCAGAACAGTGAGTGAGGTTGCCAGCCCCGAGCCCAGGGAGCAGATAGAGTAAGTCAGGATGCTGAGCATCAGGGCCGTTTTTCGTCCAATACGGTCGGCAATGAATCCGAATAGAACTCCGCCGATACCGGAAGCCAACAGCATGAACGCATTCGGCAAACCAGCAACGGATTTAGGGATATTTAATGCTGACATCACGGTGGGCAAGACCATGCTGTAGAGCATCACGTCGAAGCCGTCCAGCCCCCAGCCCAAGGCGGCGGCGATGAGCGTACGCTTCTGTGCCGAACTGACGTCAGTGAGCCGGAATGTTGCTGTAGCCATTTTGCCTTTTCTTTATCCCGAGCGTTACTGAGTGCCGATTGCTCATCTCACATCAGCAACCTCAGTCTTTTTCAGCAAGTGAAAATACCTCTGCGCCCGTTCCACATCTCTTCCAATCTGCTGTCTCAATGCGTCCACAGAAGGGAACTTAATCTCTGGCCGGCGCCATTGCAGGAAAGAGACTTCGACCTCAGTATGAGGATTCAGTTCAAGCGGATGGAAATCCAGCAGATGAGTTTCAATGGCAAACAGGTCATCGCCGAACGTGGGGCGGATCCCTACATTCGTAACCGAATTGAAGGTTTCGCTGCCAACGCGGGTGCGGGTCAGGTAAACGCCATTGCCAGGGACGAGCTCATCGTAACGGCCAAGGTTGATGGTTGGGACTGTATATTTGTGCCCATAGCCTCGTCCGCGATTGGGGATGGTGGTAACACTGAAGTTACGACTCAAGAGACGCCGGGCCCGGCTGACCTTGCCTGCCGCAATCAATCCGCGAATATGGCTGCTGGAAACCGGCTCTCCGCGAATCAACATGACGGTACAGGCCTTCACGTCAAATCCAAATTCGCGGCCGTAATCGGTCAGGCGCTGGAGAGTGCCTTGCGCATTGTGGCCAAAATGAAAATTCTCGCCTTCGTGTACCTCTTTGGCGCGCAACTTGCCGGCCAGAATGTTTTTGGCAAAGTCAGCGGCTGAGGTCAGCGAGAAGTCGCGAGTAAAAGGGATAACGAGCAGCGCATCCAGACCTGCCTGTGCCAGTAGCGCCTCTTTGAGGGGCTGGGGAGTGATCAATTTAGGGGCTGCATTGGGACGCAGGATCCTTACCGGATGCGGATCAAAGGTCACCGCGATTGCCTGGTTCCCGCTTTCGCGGGCGCGCCGTATGACCTCTTTCAAGACAAGCTGGTGGCCGCAATGTACTCCGTCAAAATTACCCACAGTCACGATGCTGGGGCCAAAATCTGTGGGGATTTCTTCGAGTGAACGGAAGATCCTCATGCGATCTCAAACTCCAGTTTCAATCCATCATGCGCCAGCCGGACATTCCCTGGCAGGGCCCTGTTGGTCTCATCATGAGGGAGATCGTGTGAGATATGGGTAAAGAAAGCCCGGCCTGGTTTAAGCTCTTCTACCAGCCGCAACGAGTTGGCCACGGTGGAGTGCGTAGGATGAGGGCGGTGACGGAGAGCATCCAGAAACAGAATGTCCAGATCACGCAGCCGCTCCATCGATTCTGCTGGTATTTCGCTGAAGTCGGTAAGGTAGGCGGCTGAGCCAAAACGAAACCCATGAATTTCCGCCTCGCCATGAATGACCTTCACCGGTTCGAAGTGTGCGCCAAAAAGATCCAGTGAACCGTTGATGTGGTTCATCTGCACGCGCGCCAGGCTGCCGTATTTGTAGTCAGGGTCGAAGATGTAGCGGAAAATCTTCCGCAGAGACTCCGCTGTGGCTGGGTGGGCATAAAGAGGTATGCGGTCCTGATGCCTGAAGCTGAGCGGCCGTACATCGTCAAGTCCCAGGATGTGATCGGCGTGGGCATGAGTATACAAGACCGCGTCCAGCCGTTTTACCTGCTCGCGTATGGCTTGCTGGCGAAAATCGGGGGTTGTATCGATAATCACGCACCGGTCAGCATACTCCAGCATGATAGAGGGCCGGGTACGCCGGTCGTGGGGATCATCTGAGGTGCATACGCGGCAAGTGCAACCGATGGTAGGGACGCCCATCGATGTGCCACTACCCAGCACCGTAAGGACTGCTTTCATTTCTTCTTCCCGCCGGGAGCGACAATTCCAGAGCCAGGCGGCGGAGCATTGGCAATCGCGTTGGTAATCTCAATCCATGCCATGCGCAATTCAAAGAGGACGTTCTGGAGCATGGTTTGTTCCCGGTCGGTAAGATTGCCCTTGGTTTTGTCCGAAAGAACGCTGAGCGAATCGATCGTCTGGCGGGCCCCGATAATATCGACGCGGGGCTGCTCATTCTCCTGCCGGATTGCGCCAAGCTGCAGCAGCGCGGTCATATAAAAGGATTCGATCAGCCGCTCAAATGTCATTTCTCCGGGAGCGTTCTCCCGCGCCCCTGCCTTATTGATCATTTCATCGATTTTCTTGCCCGAAGCCTTGTAAGCTTCGTGTTGCTCCTGCTGCTCCATAGCAGTAGGAGGCGGTGGCAACTCTTCTTCTTCATCGGCTGCGGCTGGTTGCTGGGTTGGTTGTTGCTCTTGCTGGAGCGGCGGGGCCACGGCGGGTGCAGGAGCCGTGGAAGGTTTTTCTTCTTCCACAACTTCTACGTCTTTGCGCAGTTCGCCTTCCGGCGCAAACCTGCGGCGGTCACTTATGACAAAATCTTTCTTGTTTTCAGACATACTCCCTCAAGTCAGTGAAATCTCAAATGGCGGATTCGTAATCCTTGCAGTCTTTCCGTTGAGTTGAATTTGCGATCCGGGCGCGCCACCCTCGCGGCGAATGTAGCCCAGCGCAATGTCTTTTTCTCCCGTGCCGGAAGGTACGCGGGCGATGCTGGTAATCTCAGCTACAACCCGGCCGTTCTCTTCAATTTTTCCCAGTTCAGGCAAGCCGTTTTGAAACTCAAAGCCTGTGAACTTGCGATGCACTTGGCCGCGAGAGCGGATGCGCTCCACAATTTCCTGTCCGATGTAGCATCCTTTGGTGTAATTCAGGGCATGTTCCTGCTCGGTTTCCTGGGGCAGATCACGTTCCCGGATGTCCTTTCCGTACCTTGGGATTCCTTGCAGAATGCGCCATAGCTCCAGGGCCTCCGTGCCTACTGGCTGGCCTCCTACCTGTATCAGCGTATCTTTTATCAGGGTATCCCAGATTGCCTCCGCGTTGGGGGTGCTCATCCAGATTTCATACCAGCCGGGCTTTTGCTCTGGTCCACGTACCACGCTTACGCCCAGGTCTTTTATCAACAGGTCTCGAACTTCGATTGGCTGGAGTCCAGATAAATCGATGCCGGAGGCGGAAAGTACTTCTTCGGCTTTTGGTCCGCAAAGCCCGATAGCGGTAAGAGTCTCGCTGGCATCCTGCAGCTCTACGTCATCCATGATGATGAAGTGATCGAGGGTCTTGATGACTGTTTCAATCTGGGAGCGGTCGGTGTCCAGAAGCAGATACTCTCCCCGGTTGTAAACATAAATATCCGCCAGGATGCGGCCCTGCGCGTTGAGCAAGAAATTGTAATTGCCTCGATTCGGCGGCAGGTCGCGGACATTGTTGGTAAGCACTCCGTTGAGCCAGCGTACCCGGTCCTGGCCAGTAACGATGATCTTGCCGCGCCAGCCCAGGTCGAACACGCCTGCGCTTGCATATAGCGTACGCAGCTCCTGGGCAGGGCCGGCAAAGCTCAGGGCTGTCTCAGAGCCGCTGTAAAGGCCGAGGTGGGCGCCGCTGGAAGCCAGCCGCTGGTAGAGTGCCGTCTGTGTCATGGTTGAGGCCAACATTTGATTATAGCCAACTCGGCAAGGTTCCTTTGTGTCGCCGGAGCCTGCCCTCAAGCGTAGCGAAGGGTTTCTCCGTGTTTCAAAAGTTTTGATTTATCAGCGTAAATCCGCGCAAATCCGCGGTAAGAAGTTGGGTTTTCTTTGGGTGCGCGCTGTGAACGCCCTTGCATCGAGTGCCTGTTACGCCGCAGAATGAATGTATGCCCGATGAGCAGAACCCCAAGAAACAATGGATCAAGGCGGAAAAAATTGTGCAGTTGGGCATTACGTTGCCTGCCGCCACAGTGATTGGATGGGCCATTGGCTCCGGCCTGGACCACTGGTTGCATACCCGCTGGCTGTCGCTGGTTGGCCTTATTGTTGGCATTGCTGCCGGTTTCGTTCACTTCATTCGTGTTGCAGTCGCTGCCATGGATTCTAAAGATTGATGGGTCTGACCATTCCCAACCCTGCTCCGGCCGATTCCTCTGCCGAAGATTCAGAAGCTTTTTTCGCCGCTGTCTATCGCCGGATCTTGCGCAACATGGTTATTCTCGCTGTGATTGTCATGCCGGCGTTATGGTGGAAATACGATCGCAGAATAGCCCTCGGATTTATTGCCGGATGCGCCATTGCAGTGCTCAATTTTCAGTGGCTCAAGCGTACGGTGGTGGCCATCGGCGAGCGCGTGGTGAACACCGGAAGAAAGCCCTCATCCGCAGGCGTGGTCATCAGATTTCTACTGCGCTACGTTTTGATCGCGGTTGGCGCCTATGGTATATTCAGAAGTTCTGCTGATAGCGTTTACGGCCTCTTTGGGGGCCTGTTCTTGCCTGTAGGCGCCATTTTCATTGAAGCCGTATACGCAATGTATGGAGCGTTGCGGCATAGGTTCTAACTTCCAGGATATCCGAGACGATGCACGAACAACTGTGGTTTACTGCGTTCCTGAACAAGGTCCTCGGCGGGCCGGTCAACTCTTTTCTTCAAGCTTTGCCCCCTGCTTTTCATCCGGCAAATACTCAAGAGCCCATCAGCAACTCGGTTGCGATGGAGGTCCTGGTGGTTGGGACCATCATTTTGCTTTTCATCCTGGTGCGCTCACGTCTCTCAGTCGAAAGACCCGGCCGGATGCAGCACGTGGCCGAGATGCTGCATGAGATGGTGACCAACCAGAATGCCGAGATTATTGGCCCCCATAGCGAGAAATTCACTCCGTTCCTGGTTTCTCTTTTTATCTTCATTCTGATCGGCAACTTGATTGGGTTGATACCCGGTTTTGTCTCGCCCACTGCGGACACCTCAGTGACACTAGGCTGCGCAGTGGTGGCATTTTTGTACTACAACCTGCATGGCCTGAAGACTCAAGGTCCGGTGGGCTACATGAAGCATTTCATGGGGCCGGTCTGGTGGCTGGCGCCGCTGTTGCTTCCCATTGAAATCATCAGCCACCTCGCCCGTGTGATGTCGCTGACCATCCGTCTTTATGCGAACATTTTTGCCGGTGACACGGTAACGGCTGTCTTCTTCTCGCTCGTGCCCATCGGTGTACCGGTCATCTTTCTAGGGTTACACGTGGGAGTTTCGTTCCTGCAGGCCTACATTTTTATGCTGCTGACCACCATCTACCTGTCAGGAGCGGTGGCCCAGGAGCACTGATTTTCGCTTCGAGCGTGAGGGCCTTGCTTCCCAAAGCAGGAGTCAACCACCCACTGGAGGCGATTTCATAAGGAGAGAAAATGCGAAAAACAATAATGTACATCTTCCTGGTCATGACCATTTTGTTGGTGGCCATGCCCGTCTACGCTCAGGGAACGGCGCCGGCAAAGGAAATTCCCTGGGGGCCTGCCATTGCCGCCGGCCTGGGAATGGGACTGGCCGCCGGCTTGTGCGGATTGGGCCAGGGAAAAGCTACCGCCTCGGCCGCGGAAGCTATGGCCCGCAATCCTGGAGCACGACCGGGAATCTTCCTGTTCCTGATCCTTGGTCTGGCGCTTATCGAGTCGCTTGCACTCTATACACTGATCATTGCCTTTAAAGTACTGGGTTAACACACTTCCTGGACACACAAACGGCGGAAAGTGTTGTGGAAAGATTCCGGGCGACTGTAAGATTCAACTTCGGTCGCCCGGTATTGTTTCATTTGCGGTGGAAGAACGGCCCTTTAGGGCCGTGTAAAGATTAACGTTGAAGGAGTGCGCTTTAGCGCTGGTGGTGCCAGGGGCTAGCTCTGCCTGCGGGATGCGGATTCCGTGTTCTCCTCAAAGGACCGTGCGGTTTTCACAGCGATGAGGCAGGGGTATCAACCTTGAATACCGAGTCAGGAGCTTTGCTATTCGGTTCGACCGTACTGCTGGCCTTTTGGACGGTATTGATCGCTGAACTCGTGGGAGATAAGTCGCTTTACACGCTAAGCTCCCTGGCTCTCCGTTTTCGCAGCGCGATTGTGTTCCTGGCGTTGATTGTGGCCTCGGCGGGTAAGATGCTGGCTTCCGTGTTGTTGGCCAGGGTCATCTTCCAACTGCACTCCAACTGGACAGGAATCCTGAGCGCGATTGCATTCTTTGTTTCCGCCATACTGATCTGGTTTGAGGATCCCAAGCCGCTATCGAACACTCTCTCAGCGGCTTCCGGCTGGGCGAAAGCAGCGTTGGCCTGCTTTACCTCGCTCTTTTTTACGGAGTGGGGAGATCCCGGCCAGATATCGGCAGCCGCATTAACGCTGAAGACCCATTCCTTGGTCGCGGTATGGCTGGGTGGAACGCTAGCCATGATGACCAAGGGCGGTCTTGCCCTGACCTTGGGGGTAAAGTTGCGCGACCGCCTCCCGCAACGCATGTTGAGGCCCCTGGCATCCACCTCATGTTGCATACTCGGCATCTTTACATTGGGGAAACTGATATTGAGTTGAAAGGAAAAACCTTACCGCTGATAAGCAGCAAAGTTAAGAGCCATCAGCTAAGGAATTAAATTGTGTTTGCTTTGAGGCTCGATTTTGGCAATCAGCAATCATGGCAATTTTGGCAATGCGTGATCGGGCCCGCACACTCCCCTGCATTGTTATGCCGGTCGTTATATTCTTAATTCATGCCAAGCCACGCAGCGCTTGAGTTCGACAACGTTGCCAAGCGCTATCGCAGCTTCTTTCAAAGCGATTCGGTCAAAGCGTTGGATGGATTCTCTCTCCAGGTTGAACCCGGCGAGATATTTGGTTTCCTGGGTCCGAACGGGGCCGGCAAGACCACAGCCATCCATCTTGCGCTTGGTTTTATCCTTCCGACCAGTGGTCATGGACACATGCTGGGGCGGCCTTTTGGCGATGCGTCAACCCGCCGTCGTGTAGGGTTCTTGGCGGAAAACGTGGCGCTCTATCATCGTCCAGCGGCCAAGCTGGTGCATTTCTATGGGGCTCTGAACGGACTGCGCGATCCCCAGCTTCGCCAGCGCACCATCGAGGTACTGAAGGAACTCGATCTGCAGAACGTCTCCGAGCGTAACGCAGGCAAGTTCTCCCGAGGCATGTTGCAGCGTGTAGGGCTGGCCCAGGCGCTGGTCAATGACCCGGAGCTACTTATCCTCGACGAACCCGCCTCGGCGCTTGATCCCCTGGGCCGGATTGCCGTCCGGGAAATACTGCAACGAGCACGCAACGCAGGGAAAACAGTGTTCCTAAGCTCCCACTTGCTGTCTGAGGTTGAGCAGATCTGCGACAGAATTGCCATCGTAATTAAAGGACGGGTGGCCCGGGTTGGCACAGTGTCTGAGCTGCTGGAATCCCAGGACCGTTTTGTGGTTACTGCCAAAGGCATCGACGCCATGATGTTTGAAGGCTCGCAACAGAATGGTTATATCAAGATCACGGTTCCTGCCTTGCGCCAGCGCAGCCTGATTGAACAGATCTGGCTGGCAGGCGGAGAGGTAGTTGCCGTGAACCCAATCAAGCGCACGCTTGAGGATCTGTTCGTAGAGTTGGCCCACCAGAACGGCACATCAGCCGGACAAAGCAGCGAAAAATAAAGTCAAATACAAAGTCCGATAAAGATTGTGATCCAGCCGGCAATCACGCACCCTTGATGAAAAGACAAAACTCCAAGGCGTCGATTTGCTGGTAAAATTTCACCGCTTGTAAGGGAATTGTGGGCTTATGGCGGTTTAGGAAATGGTGTAGCTGTTTTTGGTGGAAGGACAAGGGGGCGTCCTAAATGAAGTTGCGCTTCATGCTCATGTTGGTCCCGCTGTGGCCGGTGCTCGGCAGCGCACAGGAGTTGCAGGAGCTTTGGAAAGCTGACCTGCGCGAGAAATATGCCTGCCAGAACTTCAATCGGGAGATAGAGAAAAACTGGGTAAGTCAACAAGGAGTGGTATTTCTCACCCCGGAAGAGATCGCTGTCTATCAGGTGAATAAGAGAAAGTACTGGGCGCGGCTCGGGGCCAGGGACACCAGCGGCGGGGCCGGCAACTTTTTTCTGGATGTAAAAATTCTCGACGCCCGCGATGGCCGCTTGCTTAAGTCCCTCAATTTTCCTACCAATGCGGAACTTTCCAAAGTGCTCCCTACCCACGATGGAAGGTTTATCGTGCGCACCGGAGAGGTGCTGTATCTTTATGCGCCGGATTTCCAGCAGTTGGCCTCCAGAAGCTTGCCATTAAAGCGCATGGCCCCATTGGAAGATTGGGAGATTAATGTCACTCATTCCGGGCAAGAGGTCTTCCTGGTGCATCAGCAGATGTTTTTTCATGAACAGCCGGCGGCCAACGATAGTTCGGGGAATTCAGGAAAATCGCAGGCTGACATCGAGGTCCTCGATGCCGATTCCTTGCGTGTTATCAAGAAATTCAGCGTTTCAAATTACATGGCCCATTGGTCGGTAGGAGACCGCTTTTTGGTTGGTACCCATCCTACGGGGCCCTCCCATCAAGACGAGTTCGGCAAGATGGATTTCGATGGCCAATGGACCTCCCTCAACTCGGCATGGAAGATCCCCCGGAATACATGCTCTTACACCATGGATGCGCTCGACCGTCAGTTGATTGCCGTCTACGGATGTAACCGCCTTTTGGTGCTGTCGCCATCAGGCGAAAGAATCTTTTCCACCAAGGCCGGCGCCAACGAATTCTTTGCCTCAGTGGCGAATGCGGACTCTTATCTGGCGGCGGAGTCTGACCGTCCGGAGGTGAGGTTTGGTAACAGCACGGCCAAGCCTATACGCATTGAAGTATATGATTTGGGCCACAAAGCTACTCTTAAATGGATATCTGTGGCAGGCGGGAATGTTTATTATGATGTCTCCAAAAATGGAGACTTGGCTGTAGTGGATGGCAACCGGCTTACCCTATATGCAAAAGAACGCTGAATCGCCTACGTTCTCGATCAGTATCAAATATGTGGCACAGCGTGGCAAGCCGCAACCAAAAACCTTACCGCGGATCTGCGCGGATGTTCGCGGATTTCGTGCGATTTACCACAACATATTTTGTCGAAAAATATTGCGGTTCTGAACTAATTTTACGCAGATAGAATCGATGTCATCCTGAGCGCCAGCGAAGGAACTGCTCCGCTCCGCTGCCCTGAAGGTACAGAAGAACCTCTCGAACCGAACTGCCGGTTACCGGCCAAGCTGCTTGTTGTATTTGTCTTAGGAGTGGGCGAGGGATAGGCAAAAGAAAATCGCAGAGTCGCCAGAGGCGCTGTGGTGAAGGATCTTATAGTAAAAATAACCGGATGCAGAGAATGGATCAGATCATTTGACTCCCAGACACCCTCAAATTCCTGAAGTAAACAGCATTGAAGGACGAACTGAGTTACCGCCTCGAAGAAACCAAACAACTTCTTTCACGGCGGCGCACAAGGGCGTAAGCGATATCTTTGAAGAACGAGCCAGACAAGAACGTCCATCAGCAACAAAGGGTTTTACTGTAACATTCTTGCCCGCCGTCCCGCGCGAAAGCTTCTACGGTACTGGCCGTCGCCCTTCTTCGGCGTCTGCGCTAAAGACTGGTTCTGAAAGGATGAACTTGTCTGGCTGACGATCCGAGGGCAGAACTACCCTGCTGCGGCGAATCGCCGCCCTGCCATCGTTTTGCAGATGTTCACCATCGATGTCAGCCTGGCCGGTTGAGGGCGCGCAATATGGCGACCTTCCCTAACGAATTGTATTTCTATCTCCCGAGGTAGCAAGGGGGATGCATCGAACTTGAATGTTAGTTGTGCGCTAGACGCAATCATTCCTGCTCCGACATTGCGTTGACTGGGAACCATCGCCATCGGAGTGGGCGATGGCATTGGCGTGGGCGACGGTATTGGAGAGGGCGATGGCACCGGCGTGGGTGACGGCATCGGAGTGGGTGACGGCGTCGGCGTGGGAGTGGGCATCGGCGAGCCGGGCGCGGAAATCACTTGGATCAGATATTGTGACCGAAATGAGATGCTATCTCCCACGGCGCTCGGGGTCCAATTCGGGCCCGAAAACATCTGCAAGGTGTAACAGGCATTTGCACCGGGCACATTGGCTGCGTTGCTGGTCCTGTTCCAATTGATCGCCATGTTGTTTGCGAGAGGCCGGTTCTGAAAGAAATCTACATCGGGGTTCTGCCCCAAGATCGTACCGTTCACCACAAAGTCGGCTGTCTGCAGTGTATTAGCATTGTTCGATGAAACCGTTGTGCTGCCCGAAATGGTAACGGCCAGATTCTCCGCCGGAACCCCTAGACAGAACCGCCGGGTGGCGACCCAGTTGGTATCAACCATAGTCCGGCCGTCCACCGAAGCAATGGTGTAGGCATAGTCGACCATAAATCCATTGGGGAGTTGCGTTCTCGTCAGCGTCGCAAGATTGTCGGTGACAGTATAGGCCCCCGCAACGCTGGGAATGGCCTGAAAGCCGATGGCATTATTGCCAAAGTTGGGAATGGCGGCAGCATAAATTATCAAAACAACAAAGAACACGGCCATGAATATCGATCTACGACCACACACAGACATGACAAACCTCCTTCAAAAACCGCAAAAGACGCACAAGATTGTTTGTTGGGTGGGTGGAATTTCAGGAAGAGTGTTTGCTACCAATCCAATCCTGACATGCCGGAAGAGACTCCCAGCAGGACACTCCGGCTTGAGAGACTAGCCAGCGGTCTTATCAAAGTCAAGGAAAAACGAATGCCTCTCTGACTAAGCAACGTTGTTCATGGTGATTAAAGTATCCGGGTGTCCAATAATGGGCCGTGAAAACTTGCGATCAGAATGAGAAGCTTTTAAGAAAAGCATGGATGGGTGTGACTTTAGGAGCATTGGAGAAATTTACCGGCTCTTAACCTGGCAGATCTCTCTACTGCGGAGCGGTCCCGGCACTCCGGTTCCTCTATACGTCCCTATCGCAAAAACGCGATTCCGCCAACTTCAGCCGGACTGAATCAAATTCCGAAATGCGCCAACTGCGAACTCTCATAGTACAATTCGCGCGGCTTTGTTCTAGCCAGGAGTGCTTACTCCCTTCTTGAGCATTTCAATGGCTTTCTCTAATCTCTTCAATCGTGTTTCTTCCTTCTTGGCTTCGGCAATCCAGCGGCAGTATTCCTTGCGATGGGTGTAACTCAGTTTCTTGAAAACTGGAAGCAGGCCTTCTTTCTTCATCAAGCTTTCAAATTGAGCAGGCACTTCGACGATTCTTACCGCTTCATCTTTCCAAACAACGACTTCAATAGTATCGCCCGGGCCTTTCCCAGTTTGGTCGCGTATGGCTTTAGGCATGCCCAGCACATGAAGTGGCTTACCGTACTTGATAAGCGAGCCCGCATACGAAACACCATTGAAAGTCGCCTTTACAGGCACCTTCCCTTTGGTGGCGAATTCCTCCTCAGTATCGTACGGAAAAAGGATATAAGCCCCGCCGCCATCGCCTGCTTCAATTCTTGCCTTGAATTTGTATTTCTTCATTGCTTTGGCAGTTTTCTCGCCGTGCAGTCCTCAATCACCTGGAATTAAACCACTTTCCCTTACAGCACGCTAGCCAGGCGATAATTTCCGGTTTGTCGGCAACCCGGGAAATTGTACCTGTTTTTCAGTTCACTCTGGTATTGACTGCACCTTTTAGGATATGCACTGTATATGATTTTGTAGCAGTCCAAGCCTCAAAGAACCGCGCAGTTCAACAGCTCTTGCTCCAGGAGTCAATCGGTTGCCCGATCCAAACAGACCGCGAGGGACATAACAATCTCCTACTGGTGCTCTTGGCTTGGGCCCAGAAGGTCTACCCGTCGGTGCTAGGCGAACATGTTGGCGTTTCTGTGGCGCGAGTCATTACTCACAATTCATGCTCTGGCACGGACGAAGCTATTTTTGAAAGACGCTCTGTTTGGGCCATAAGATATTTCTATATACTGCAATACTGAGGGCGACATGTAAGAGCGTATTGTAGGTTGGGAATCCTATTTCAGAAAATGTATACAGGCGAACGGCGGCGAATGATGTGAGTATGTTGAATAGTGTAGCTGTGTAAGCAATACCTGATTCTGTTTCCGGAAATTGCCAAGTCTTTCTTAATGTGGGCAACGCAGCCAATCCATCACTCAGAATCGCGAAGACAACTGCGACGCCTGGCACTCTGGTTACGGCCCACAGAAGAAGCGCGATCAACGAGAGGCCTCCACACAAATAGCTGAAAGTAGTAAGCTGCCAAATGGTATTTCTTTTGATCGATATGCTAATGACTACCAGTAGAGGACAAAAACCAACCATGAAAGTGGGCAACACTGCCCATCGAGCTCCTGCTGAAAATGCTGCCGCCGATGCGACAAGCGGCGCGATCGCCCAGAGCACCCAAGTGACCAAGTTCGGCTTTGTCTGCTGGCGGAAAATGCCACGGATATAAAAGGCAATGCCATAGAGATTGACTGCCGCGCCCACAATAACTAGATAATGCATCAAAGTGTTCTGCCGATCAGCATCTATGGGGACCTGAACTTGAGAGGCGCATCAGGAAACTAGTTCATGCCCTGCCTCGCTTAGCACAACTAATGCATTTTCCCAATGCTTTTTCTGAATCAAGATCCAATCTGTGTCATAGGTTGATAGTGCAAATACGGGCACACGAGACCGAGCAAGAGGCGCCAGGAATGATTCCAGGATTCCAGTCTCCTGAAAAGCAAATGGCCCTTCCAGTTGTATGCACTGGAAGCCGCGCTCAGCCTTGACATCAGCGGGCACGTATGCTTCTTCACAAATAACAGAAAGCTCATTCGCAGTTCGCGTAATCGAAGAAAAAGCTCCGCTTGTACCCCAGCCGGGAACCTCTGCGGTGGCATCAAGTCTGCAAATCGCAAACGGCCCGCACAACGTTGTGAATCTCATGATCAACGAAGTTCCCGGTAGAGTCCCATACAGGGATTGATCACAGTTTGCCGGAACAACTGACGGACACTCTCAGGCACGACAATTACATTGGGATAAAGCGTCCAGATGGCGTGGGGATCGGGCAATTGTAGTTCGCGGCGGGTCAGGGAGACGGCGGACGCACACATCATTTCGGTTGCACGAACCAAGCCGGAAAAGGTAGCGTCGACAAAACCAAGCCGGTGGTCAGGATGAACCCTTAACATGCCGGATTCAATCAGGGAATGAAACGTCAGCAGTGCGGAATTTACGTCCGTGTCCAGGTGAAGCGCACCGCCCCTATGCGCATCAATGCCGAATCGGGTGATGAAATTTGAAGCAATCAGGGTGCCTGCGGTTTCTGCCGGCAGCGAGCGACGAGCGATTTGGAACGCCACGCCATCGGAGCGCCACTCTTCAACGGCGCCGTAAAAAGGAGAATTAAGTACCCCGGCAGCGAACTTGTGATTGAGCCCAATACCTGACGCATGGCCGCCTTCATGGAGCGAGTACTCGGCATTCAATGTGGCCAATAACCTGGATTCTGGCTTATACACGGAGAGCAGCAAAGTGGAGGAGGCCTCATCGAATATCGCGGCAATTGCGTCAAAAGCAATCTTTACGCGTGACAGTTGTTCAGACATGTTGTTTAGAACCGGCCCGTCGCCGTCCGGCAGTCCTGCCCAACCGTTGGGCACGAGGAAGGCCTCTCCCGACTGTCCGGCGAACCAACCTGCTCCAGCATGTCCGATGACAGGCACTATTTGCGGGACTCGCTCATGCACCACTCCGAACAGATCGAGCAAGATCGGCAGAATGGTGGGAATCTCGCCAAGGTTCAGACGAGTTCCATAGATTGCACTGAGCACCGTCTCCGTCTTGGCCTTTCTAGACGTGGTATAAGGCGCCAGAAGGAAGAACCGGCCTTCTGCTCCCAGGAACTCAAAAGTCTGTAATGCTCGGGCAAAGCGGCTCCAGTCTCCAGTTTCCAGGCTTTGCTTGATATCGGCCAGGAACGGTTTGGGTAATCCAAGCCGGCTGGCAGCTTCAATCAGACGAGTCATCGCGTCGCCAAGAGATGAAGAATCTTTCTTCTCAACTGCCTCGATGGCATCCATTACAGGGAGAGGAACTCTATCCGATAGCGAATATGGGTTGACTGACGTGGTCTCCATTAATGTATCGAACTGCGGCATCGCCGCGCTTCCTTTTCTCCGAGACTCTTTTCTCGGTGCGAACCGGGCCAGGCGCCCTAGTTTTTGTGGCTGGCGGTGGTTGGGGCACGACGCTAGTGCGTTGGGTCTCCAATCTTAGCGCCGAAGAAGACTTCTTAGCCGGGAATCTCCGCTCCTCATGGCTAGACCGGAAGGTTGATATGTTCTTCGGAGTTTTTTGTTTAAGTTTGCATCAACGCCTGGATCCATTATTGATTGGTCCAGCAGCTGCAGAGGTCAGACTACTTTCATCTGACACGTTACCGTTTGTGCGCACAAAAGTATAGCCGGAAGATTGCCTAAATAGCATAGGAATTTCCTATTTAACTTTGCGGCATGGAGTTTGCCGTGTCCCAAAATGGTTAAAAATTTCGCCGTTAATGGGAATATTGTTAACTCGATTTTCGTTTGCAGAGTAGTAAGTCTTAGTGTTTTCAAATCTCTGGTGTGGATCGATGTTAAAACTGCACAGCTCGTTGACGCTCACAGGGATTGGACCGTTAAGAACTCGGTCCCGTTATCAGCCTCTAAGCCCGTCTCTGGCTTTTTTGAGATCGCAGAATATTTGTGTTTTGCCATGATCGAAGCACAGGAGGAGAGATGATCCATGAACTCCCGCTGTGGCCGGGATCGAAAACGGCTTTGCAACCGAACGACCCCGACGCGCCGGATGGCGCGCTCATCTTCAATGGGAACAAACTGGCATTCGCTGCGCGGGTCAACCGCCATTTCGGGCACAATCGTAATACCCATGCCGGCCGCTACCATGCCTAGAATGGTAGCAAAATGCCCGCTTTCGAAAACCACATTGGGCGCTATCTTTGCCCGCTTACAAGCGGCAATCGCCGTCTCCCTAAAGCAATGGCCCTCTTTGAGGAGTAGAAAAGGCTCAGTCGCCAGGTCCTTTAAGCAGACCGAATCTCCGCGACATAGCGCATGATTGATGGAAGCAGCCAGATAGAGCCGCTCGCGCAGGATCTCCTGACGCATCAGCTCCGCTCCCTGAACCGGTAGCGCCACGATTACCATGTCAATTTCTGTTTCTTGTAGCTTCTGCAACAGCATTGGGGTAATGTCCTCGGTAATTACGATCTCCACCTCGGGAAATTTCTTCGTAAAGGGAGGCAGTAGCTTGGGAAGCAGGTAAGGTGCGATGGTGGGAATCACTCCGATCTTTACCGTTCCCCGGGTAGTGCTGGTCATATCGTGAATCTCGGACTTGGCGGAAGAGACGGCCCGGAGAATGTCCCGCGCCATAGGGAAGAAAGCTTTGCCGAACTCGGTAAGACGGATTTTGCGACGGAAGCGATGAAACAACTTGGCGCCGAGTTCATCCTCGAGCTTGATGATTTGCTGGGAAAGCGAAGGCTGAGCCACACGTTCGCGCGCAGCGGCAGCGGTAAAGCTGCCGGTTTCAGCTACAGCGCACATATAGCGCATCTGGTGAATTTCCATGAGCGTGTTCCTCCCGCCATTAGTTTGCGCGAAGCTAGGTTAGCTTCGTTAAGTGCTGATCCAGCAGGAGATCATCGGACCTGACATAGTTCATGCAAAATGAGTTACTCCACATTGACTTACTACAGCGCTTGTCTTATAGGAATCAGGAAAATACTCGGTTATAATGATGACTGGCTGTTTCCGTGTAACAAGCCTGTAACTTCGCCTGAGCAACAGATTGCTCGCTGCGGTGGAATCAAAATACGGCAGCAGCTTGCTGGGCGAGCATTTGGATACGTGAAGCAGCTCTTTACGCGTCTCAATTTCATGTTCTGACCAGAGCCGTCCTATTGGTTTGTTTGAGCCGATCAGTTGTTCACGAAGCCCGGCGGGAAGCCGATCGATCGCCAGCGTCGACTCCGCATAAACATAATTCTTATCGGTGTTCTGACCGTAAAGCAGGATCGATCTCTCCATTCGAACCTCGCCAGCTTTCAATTCCAGCGGTTCGACGGGCATACTGGTTTTTCCAACATCCATCTTGAGCTTGAGGACCCCGATTGGTTCAAGGAATGCGACCTGCAATAGGTCGGTTAAGGTGCCATCCGTTACCAGGAGCATGCGTTGTAAAAGCTCGATTGAGCTTAAATCGAAGTCGCTTATCTCATTTAGAAATGACATATCTACACCTCCTATTCTCATACTGGATTAAATTTCAGCTACAGCCAATGCGTGGCCCATTTATTGAACTTCTGTAAACGACGCGTCTCCAATCTGCGGTTTGCGCGAAACCGCACTGCCCTGAGTTGCCGAACTCATTTGGAGCGCCGTGACATTGAGCAAGCCCAAAAGTGGCGTGGTCATAAATGTTGTAACCAGGGCCATGATCACCATCATGGTAAAAAGCGCAGAGGACAGGATTCCCAACTCCAGGCCGGCATTCAGCACGACCAATTCGACCAAACCGCGCGTATTCATGAGGACGCCCACGGCAAGGCAATTTCTCCATTCCATACCACTCAATCGTGAGGCCAGGGCCGCGCCTGCCAGCTTCCCAAATATGGCAATTGCGATGATGGCCGCGGCGCATGCCCATGCGCGGCTTCCGGTGAGCAAGTCAATCCGTGTTCGCAGGCCGGTGAGAGCAAAAAAGAGAGGCAGCAAGAGTGCCAAGGTTACAGACTCAATTCGCTGGACGCTCTTTGTGGCCCAACCGTTATCTTTTGGTACTACGAGGCCGGCCATGAATGCTCCGAAGAGTGGATGAACTCCCAGCCGGTCCGTCGTCCAGCCCGCGGCAAGCATCAGCAGGATAAGAACAAAAAAGAACCTGCCTTCCGCATCGTCTTCTTTGAGACGAAGTTGAAGAAATTCAATAGCCGGGCGAACCAACATCAGCATGATTCCAATGAATGCGACCAAGCCAAGCATGGTCCCCGCCAGATGAGGCCAGCTTTGCGCCGAATGAACGACGCCAGTAACAATGGCGAGCAGGAGCCAGGCAGTTACATCGTCGACTGCAGCACAGGAGATCGCGACTCTTCCCAAATCGGTCGAAAGAAGGTTCTTCTCCTTTAAAATCCGGGCCAACACCGGGAAGGCAGTGACGCTCATCGCTGTTCCTATGAAGAGAGCGAAGGATGCAAAGGCCACGTGCCCTCCGGCCAGTTCTGGATAAATGAACCGAGCGAATGCCACCCCCAGTACGAGCGGCGCAATGATGCTCACGTTACTGGTCAGCACCACGGTAAAGCGCTGCTTCAGGATGAGTTTGAGGTCCACCTCCAAGCCAACTACGAACATGAAGAGGAGCAGCCCAAGTTGACTCAAGGAAGTTAGCGTTGGCAGAGATGATGCGGGAAAAAGATGCGCTGAGGCGGAAGGAAAAAATAATCCCAAGACTGAAGGCCCGAGCACAATGCCGGCCGCCATCTCACCTACTACGCGCGGCTGCCCGATGTACTGGAAAATGGAGCCAAACAGGCGTGCAACCAGCAAGATGATGCCGATTGACATGATCAGTTGCCCAGTATCCATGGCTCAACGTCCTTTCAACTTCCTTGCATTACCGTTTGGCGCCGCATAGCGAGCTCTCCACCCGTGACAGCAGAGAGAAGGCTCTGCACGTCATCAGGAATTTCATCTCCACACCACGCAATGTAGTGGTCGGGCCGGACTAGAACCAGACGCTTTTGATAAAGCTCCAAAGCCGGCGCCTCTGGAAGATCGATAACCGTCATTGGCATTCGAAGTTCACGGCTCGCCACTTGAAACGCCGTGGGACTTGGCGCAGCTTCTCCAATTCGAATCAGGCTGAAGCCGCGGCCAAGCTGATCGAAGACGGAACGGCGACCGGGACCCGGAGAGTCAATCCAGAGGTGAGGCAGACGTCCTCCAGGAATAGAGCTGGGAGTGTAGGTTACCGGATCATCGGATGGCGGCGGATCGTTGGAATGATCCGCAAAAATGATCGACGATCCATCATATCTCGCGCCCAGTTCCATTCCGGGAGCGCTAAACTGCCCGCCGAAGCTCTTTAGGAGTTCTCCTAGCTTGATCCGTGCAGCTATCCCTTCGTTGGTTGAATGTTCAAGTTCATTTGGAATTCGAATATCGCCTATCCGTTGGGTAAGGCTGCGCGCAGCGATTGTATTTCGCACCGCTACTGGCCGGCGCTCCATCTCATAGGTCGAAAGCAGATTCTCGCCGCCCCATCCCTGGACCGATGCAGCCAGCTTCCAGGCCAGATTGGCTGCATCTTCAATGCCTGTATTCATTCCCAAACCGCCCGTCGGAGAGAAGAGGTGCGCAGCATCACCGGCGAGAAAAACGCGGCCTCGGCCAAAGGAGTTCGCGACCAGCGCAATCCCGCCGGTCCATGTCTGGCGGCCAAAAATTGCAACGGGAAGGTCCGCGCCGATGGCGGCCCGCAGGTATGCCGCCAAGCTGGCGTCGTCGAGCAACGATGTGGCGGATGCGGCGTTCACCATCATCTGGAAGTCATCGTGTCCATCCAGGCTGAAGAGCAGCATTCGAAGCTCTGGGTTCAGTATGTTGTATAACCATCCCTCGCGGCCACGCAGCATCTCTGCATGTGCGCCGCGAATCCGCACATGAGCCGCAATCATTTTCCCGGCCATGAAAGCGGAGCCATGGGGCGCATCGCCGGCATAAGAAATCTCAAATGCCTGACGAACGAAGCTCTGGCCTCCATCGCAACCTATCACGTAGCTGGAACTCCATTGCTCAGCCTTGCCGTCGCAATTTTCTGCGTGAAGTGTGACACAGTTCGCCTTTTGCTGAAGATGCCTGACGTGCCAACCGAAGCGCAGCGTAATGCCGCGATGCCTGCGCGCTTCTTCGAATAGAAAGCGATCAACATACATCTGATTGGCGCGAAGCAGCGGCTCAACGATCTGCTCTGTCGCCGGGGCGGTCGCCGCCCTATACTGACGCTGGCGCTCGGAACCCATCGCGATCCGAGCCAGTTCATATCCGTTCAGGCGCGTGAGGTATAAGACATCGCGCGGATGATCAAGAGGCAATCCAAGTTGTCGAACCTGCTTCGAGAGGCCAAGAGTGCGGTAGTGTTCCATCGTGCGACTGTTATGAGTACTGCCACGAGGATGCCGGCGAGTGGTTGGCTCGGCATTAAATACGACCGTCTCGACACCAAGACGATGCAGCAGGAGGGCAAGCACGATTCCTACGGGGCCACCACCGACAATGGCGACCGGTTTCTGCAATACTACGCAGGACATTAAGCCGCTTCCGCCTCAATCAGAGTGTGAAGACCGCGTGTGGGAATGGCGCGCAAGAGCCGCAGTTTTGCAGCGCTCAGAATTTTGCCGTACTCGAAGAGTGTCCGCTCGCGGCCCTGCAGCAGCGTGAGCATGGTGAGGTCCATGAAGCGGCCAAAGTCCGGCTCGTTTGAATCTTTTAGCAATAATTCGATGATGAGAATCTTGCCGCCGGGACCCATCGCCTTGCGGCAGTTTTGGAGAATCGTCACCGCGTCTCCGTCAGCCCAGTCGTGAATAATATGCCGCAATAGATAAAGGTCACATTGATCAGGAACACTCTCGAAGAAATCTCCGCCCATCGCTGAGTATCGGTGATCGAGTTCACTCGGTACGGGAACAGCTGCTTGCGCGATTACCTCCGAACGGTCGAAGAGAATACCCTGCGGTATCTTTGTCGCAGAGAGAATCCCGCGCAGGAACGATCCATGCCCACCTCCGATATCGGCCACCCGTTTCACTTGCGAGAAGTCGTATGATTCAACAGCTTCACAGACACTGGATGAGGAATACGATGTCATTCCGCCGGCGAAGATCTCTCCCATTGCATGGTCGGCAGCAAGATACTCAAAGAGCGTTTTTCCAAACACTTTAGGGAAGACAGGCTGGCCGGTCATTACTGAATATTTCAGCCCTTCGAAGGTACGGTTGACGACATTGGAGGCCATGTATCTGGCCCAACCTGCCAATGAACCTGGCATGTTGCGGCGTAGCGTCGCGCTTAGTTCCGTATTGCGATGCCGGCCGTTCGAATCCTGCGCAAATACTCCAATGCTGTTCAACGCCTGCAACATTCGGCCAAGCGCATCGGCATTGGTTCCGGTTTTTGCAGCCAGCTCATCGGCAGTCAGCGGATGAGCTTCGACCAGATCGGCTATACCCATATCAGCCGCAATGGCTATTGCATGTACTGGGAGAGCGTGCGCTCCGAGAAGGCTCAGCATCTGGCATCGGGCAGATCGCTTTGGTTCTTGATCACCACACATCAATTACCTCTTCCAAGGCTGGGTTTTGGACTGAGTTTTGGGTTGAGCTTTGCCCCTTTCTTATTCCTAAATCGGGTTCGGTGACAAGGTAATAATCTCCGATGGTTGTATCGTCACCTACCAGGTTGCGCCATGGCCCCCAGGTTGCGGTGACGTCCAGAGAGTGCAGGCCATTCGAGCCACCCTCCGCTGCTTTGGCCATCTGCGCTGCTTCCGCCTCCCCGATCAACTGTTGGTCCAAAATCCGTGTGTCCACCTGCGTTGCTTCGCGCATATCCGCATTGCCGATAATGATGTCGGTGAACGATCTCACTGGTTCTGCGTGATGCATCTTCTGGTGCACCAGCTTCTGCGCTCCCCAGAAATAGTCGTCTTTACCGTTGTATTTCTGGTAGAGAGTGGAGACCAGCACCAACATCCGTGTGTAGGCTCTGCGATAGATGTACTCGTAGAATCGATAGGCTTCCGGCTCTTCTATTTCATCTTTGACCGTACTGCTGATGGAGGCTGCGGCCAGCATGGCACTGTATTGCGCCAGATGCACTCCAGTTGAGAGCAGTGGGTCCAGAAAACACGCGGCGTCGCCTACCAGGAAGTAGCCAGGGCCACAGAAGCGATCCGATACATAGGAGTAATCTTGCTCGGCCTGGACCTCACCGACAAGCTGCGCGCCCTCGGTTGCCATTTGCATGGCGGACACCTGATTCAATCGGCCCAAGTAATAGTCTTTAAGGGAGAGCCAAGGCTGCTTGGCCTTAGCATATTTGTGCTTATGGGTTACCAGGCCAACACTGTAGCGATCGCCACCGAGCGGAATATGCCACCACCAACCATCCGGCGAAGAGACTACATTGATGCCGCCTGACGGACTATCAGGAAGAAGCCTGGCCCCTTTCCAATAGCCCCAGATTGCAATGTTTTGAAATATCGCGTGCTGGCTGCGCATTTTGAAGTGCTGCTGGGACAGCACGCCTGTGCGGCCCGATGCATCGATGATGTATCTGAACCTGACATTGTTCACTTCAGAATCATCGCCGCGCGTTGTCCACTCGGCACCCGTTGCCCGGTCTCCTTCAAATAGCACGCGCTTGACGGTAGCGCCTTCAATGACTTTGACGCCTTGCTCCTTGGCGTTGTTTAACAAAATGTGGTCGTACACTGCACGATCGACCTGCCAAGACCAGGCATTGGGATCGATAAGCTTGGCCCAGTCCAGTACCCAAGTGTCCGGACCCCAATGAAATAAAGCGCCACGCTTTACCTGAAAGCCATGAGCAGCGACCTTGTCGTAAGCTCCGGATAGTTTTAACGTCGGAAGACAGGAGGCAAGAAGAGATTCTCCTATGTGATAGCGAGGAAAGGTCTCGCGTTCCAGCAACAGCACGCTTAAACCAGCCTTGGCCAGAAGCGCGGCTGCAGTTGCCCCTCCGGGACCGCCGCCGACGACCAGTACGTCAGTCTCTTGGTGTATAGGCTTCAAATTTGGGTTGTTCAAGAAATCTCCTCCATTGGTAAAGCTTGATCTTTCACATGTCGCTTGCGTTGGACTACGATCTATATCGCTGTCGCGACCGCAGCTTTGCGCAGACCTAAAGTCGGTTCAGTTGTCAGATATAGCTCTTGTATTTCCGTGTCAGGTCCAGTCAACCCAAACCATCCGGAGAATAAAGGCTTCATATCCAAGGCAGTGACATCATGCGGGGCTGAGCCGGCAAGACTCATATCCTGCATCTCCTCTGCTTCGGAAATCAGAGCTTCATTGAGCACGCGCGTATCTACTTGGGCAGCCTCATGAATATCCGTCATGCCTGCGATGATGGCGGTGAAGTCGCGGACGGGCTCTTCCCGTCGGACTTTCTCGTGCACCAGCTTTTGCGCATTCCAGAAATAATCATCGGAGCCTTGATATCGTTCGTACATGCGGGATACAAGCACGAGCATCCGCGTGTAGGCGCGGCGATATACATACTCGAAAAAAGTCCAGGCTTCCGTCTCACTCACTTCGCCTTTGGCCACGCTGATGATGGAGGCGGCAGCGACCATGGCGCTGTATTGCGCAAGGTGCACGCCAGTCGACAGCAATGGATCAAGGAAGCATGCAGCATCTCCGACAAGCAGGTAACCCGGCCCGCAGAACCGGTCTGATACATACGAGTAGTCCTGCTCCGCTCGGACTGGACCGATATAGGTGGCGCCCTCGGTGACTATCTTCATCGCTTCCGTGTTGTTCAGCCGGTCCAGATAGTATTTTTCAAGAGTCGAGTAATCCTGACGGGCCTGCGCGAACTTCGTCTTGTGGGTAACGAGGCCAACGCTATAAAGATCGTTGGCGAGTGGAATGTGCCACCACCAACCTTCGGGGGACGACACTACATTGATTCCGCCTTGCGGGGTGTCCGGCAAAAGTTTCGCCCCTGTCCAGTATCCCCAGATGGCGATATTCTGAAATACCTGATGCTGCTTGCGCATTTTGAACTGCTGCTGCGACAGCACACCAGCTCGGCCGGATGCATCAATCACATAATCAAACTTCAAGGTGTGGACGGTCGATTCAACGTTTCGGTATACCCATTCCGCGCCTATCGCCCGGTCACCATCGAACAAAATGCGCTTCACAGACGCGCCTTCGACGACTTCAGCACCCTGCTCCGCGGCGTTTCTCAACAGGATCTCGTCGTAGGCCGCACGATCAACCTGCCACGACCAAATGTTGGGGTCGACCATCTTGTTCCAATCCAGGACCCACTTGTCCGCGCCCCAGTAAATGACGCCACCGCGCTTCAAGGTAAATCCGTGGGCTGCGACCTTGTCGAAGGCCCCTGAGAGCTTAAGCGTAGACTGGCAAGAGGCCAGCAGAGACTCACCTATGTGATACCGCGGAAATGTTTCGCGCTCCAATAGCAAGACATTCAGCCCGTTTTTTGCTAACAGCGCCGCCGCAGTAGAACCACCCGGACCGCCCCCGATCACTAAAACATCGACCATTTTTTCCATATATCGACTCCCTTTGTCGCTAATAGAGATCTGCTAAACTCCGTGACGGCAAGCAATGCTCGTCTTAAATGTGAAAGCTTAAAGCCATTGATGGTCCACTTTTCAGAACCTATCCTTTTTTTCCTCGAAACCTATGCGTTTTGTTCCATAGCTTCTCTCTATGTCGCCTGCCTGTTTCATGCCAATACATCGTAAGAGCCCCCACAGCACGTTGGTCTGAAGAGAGCATCGGCTTTAACCAGCATGACCGCAGCTCGTGTGCCAAGAGCCAGGCTTGCCATCCGTAAGTGCCCCACTGCAGATCCGAAACTACGTTTGACACAATCACCTGAGTCTTGCGGCGTCTAAATCCATTGATTTATTTTTTCAAGCCTCGCACTTCGTTAAAGAATCAAAAATATGTGGACTCTATTTATGGGTAAAAAACGGAGGGAGTAGTATAGGCAAAAATGTATAGGGCTCAGCGAAAAAATGGATAGGTTCGTGTTGGGACAAAATAGATATTCGATAAGAGCCGTTTAGAGGCATAGAGATATATTGCTCATTTTCAGGGAAGCCATTTGTAAATACCATCATTCTTTTAAATGCTTAAAGTCTATTTACGCTCAGATTCTGTAGCCTATCCTCTTTTTCAGTCCAACCTATATTCCTTTGTCGAACCTATACTCTTTTATCGCAATAGCTATATGTTTTTGTGGTCCACATTTTCCTAATTCTTTAATAGAGTTCCCGTCCTGGAAAGCTGAATTCCTAAGCCAAAGTTAGACGGCGCTTACAGTCGAGCTCAGTTTCTACGTTAGTGGAAAGAAGGGGGTAAGTCTGAAAACAAAAATGAGCGCCCTCCAGCCTGTCCGTGAGGTTGAAAGGCGCCTTCAACTTAACAACAAAAAAGGGGATTTCTTAAATGAAAAATATGTTCGCGTCAGTTTTTACCTTGGCAGCGCTGATGTTTGCCGGCATGGCGTTTGCTCAACAGAGTCCGGGTGACGATCCAATTGTCAAAGCCGGCGTACATGATCCAGGGGTGCGCGGAGTCACAGTCGATGCCGGACAGCCGCTAGCCTCTTTTGTGAACGAAAGCCAGACTCCCGGCGGCGCTGAATTCTTCAAACGCTCCTTGGAGAATTTCCAAGCCGTAGAGGTAGTACAAGGCGGCACAGACAACGGTCTTGGACCGCGGTTCAACGAACGCTCCTGCGTGATATGCCATTCGCAACCAGCGGTCGGCGGGGGCAGCCCGAGCACTACGGACTTTCCATTTGTCGGGCCCAACCCGCAGAGCACCGTGGTTGGAGATTGCACTCACGGCGCCGTGGCCTGCAACAACACCAACACTACACCATCATTTGTCCTGGCTAACGGTCCGGTCCGCGAGGCCCGCTTCCCGTTCTTCTTTGACGCCAACGGCAACCCCAACCCCAACGACCCCAACGGCGGTGTCGAAGACCTGTTCACCATCGCCGGACGTCCTGATGCGCTCACGTGCGTAGCGGGCACCTTGCAACAGCCCAGCTTCGCCCAGGCACAGGCCACCAACAATTTAATCTTCCGGACTCCGTTACCGTTATTCGGCGACGGACTGATCGATAATGTCGACGACAGCTTCCTGCTGACAAACCTGCGCAACAACGCCGGCAATGGATTTGGCATTGGCGGCACCTTTAACCGCAACGGCAACGACGGGACTATTACGCACTTCGGACACAAGGCCCAGAACAAGTCGTTGCTGCTGTTCGCCGGTGAGGCTTACAACGTAGAGATGGGCATCACCAATGAGCTGTTCCAACAAGAGCGCCCGCTTCCGGGCGAGGGACGCACCACTGGGCTTCCAGCGGCCTGCCGGGTCAACCCCACGCCGGAAGACACGACCAACTTCGTGGTGGCTACGGTAGCGGGATCGGAAACCAACCCACAACTGCAAGCGCAGCAGAATGCCAACGTTCCCAGTGACATCGAGCGCTTTGCCATCTTCATGCGCTTCCTGGCGCCACCCAAACCTAACCCGGCCCACGTGGCCGGCGCTACTGCGGCTTCCATCAGCAACGGAGCCAATGTATTTGCACAGATCGGCTGTGCAGTGTGCCACACGCCGACACTCCACACTTCACCCTCGTCAGAGACGAATGATCTGAACAATGTGGACTTCCATCCGTTCGGGGATATTGCGATCCACCACATGGGTGTGAACCTGGCCGACAACGTCACGCAGGGCAACGCGGGCGGAGACCAGTTCCGCACAGCATTCTTGTGGGGAGTAGGACAGCGCATCTTCTTCCTGCACGATGGCCGTTCCCGTACTCTGCAAGATGCGATTGCGCAGCATGAGAGCAACAACTCCGAAGCTACCATTACCGTGGAAAACTTCGAAGCGTTGCCAGCGCAATCGCAGCAGGACGTACTCAATTTCCTGCGCTCCCTGTAGAACTGTTGCACTTAACTTGGCTGCAGGCGAGACCCGGGAAAACTGTCTCGCCTGTTTTTTTATCAATTGAGATTGGTTGCGGCATTGGCTTGAAGGAGAAGATCATGCGCAGTAGATTCATAGGGTTGCACCTATTGGTGTTTGTCTTCTTGTGCTTGTTGGCTGAAGCGCAAAACACCTCTGACCCGTCACATTCGGCGGCCAGTTCCAAGACTAATTCGCCTCAAGAGGGCGGGACTCCTGTCTATGACGGCGACGGCAACATTATCCGGCGAGAAAACCGTCCCTCCGAACCAAAAAATCCAGTACCCAAAAAGCTACCCGAAGGGGTCATTCTCGTCAGGGGGGCAGTGTCCAGCGCCAGCGATTCCACTACACCAATGCCTGAAGGCGGAAAGATCGACGGTACTATCTATACAAACCCATACTTCGGCATTTCTTATGCTCTGCCCTCCGATTGGTACCAGAAATTCGAAGGCCCGCCGCCTACTGATCAAGGTTCTTACGTGCTGGCCCAACTAAGGCCTTCGAGCAACTTCAAGGGTGCGAATAAAGGGACCGTTTTGGTGAGTGCCCAGGACCTGTTCTTCACTCCTTTGCCCGCCGCCAATGCCCTGGAGATGGTCAAATACAGCAGTAATGCTTTGATGAAGGATTACAAGGTGGAACGGCAGCCAACGGAGATCAAAATAGCCAACCATTCATTTGTGCGCTTTGATTACTTTGGGCCAGCCGCCGGCCTACATTGGTATGTTTTGGCTACGGAAATCCGCTGCCATATGGTGCAATTTGTCTTTACCAGCCTGGATACCAAGCTATTAGAAGATTTGATCCAGGACATGAACAAAATAAAACTTCCGGCCGGAGCCGACGTCTCTTCCGGAACCGGCGGCGGCAGCGTCCCAGCATGCGCCAAGGATTATGCCAAGGGGGAGAATTTAATTCATCAAGTCGATCCAGTGCTCCCGGACCGCAGATTTAATCCAATTCCCGTAAGAATCATCATCGATAAGCAAGGCAAGGTGAAGCACGTTCACGTGATCAGCGCCTTTCCCGAGCAGGCTAAGATCATCACCACTGCCCTGATGCAGTGGGAATTCAAACCTTACTTGCAGAACGGACAGCCGGCAGAGGTAGAGACGGGTCTCTTGTTAGGGGCGGCGCCACCACTGTCGCCAGCACCCCAAAGGAAAGCGAAGTCCGTGCTACGGTCCGTCGGCAGCGTTTCCAACTAAAACGCTGGGTACTCTGGCAAAAGCCCGGAAGCGGAATTCTCTTAAGAATGGTGGGTTGCGGACATGCATCGTTGGATTGTTAAGGCTTGTATCATCTATCTCTTCTTGTGTAGCGTGGCTCTAGTTTGCTCCGGACAGCGTAAAGTCCGCCAATTTGTTGAGCCGAACGACCCGCAAAACCTGTCACCGACGCCTATCTCCGCGACGGATTTGCCCCAGGCGCTTTCTCCTCAGCCTTTGGCGTCTGCTCCCGCTTCGGCCGTTCCTGTGATGGCTCGTGAATCACAGAACATTGACCAGCAGCTTCAGTTGAGAATAGCGCCTCGAGTCATTTTTCATGATGGCTTGTTGACCGTGGAAGCTCTGGACTCTACCTTGAGCAGTGTGCTTGAGGCCGTTCACCTTCAAAGCGGAATTCGATTTGAAGGAGCTGAAGGGGCCAACGATCGGGTTGTAGTCAAGCTGGGACCAGCCCCACCGGTTGATGTGCTCTCCGAGTTGTTCCGAGGATCCGATTTTGGTTATGTCATGCTGGGTTCGGCCAACGCACCGAATGCAATTGAGAAAGTGATCATGATCCCACTTTCGCGGGAACCTTCAACCAGCCACCCAGCAACACCAGTAATGGCATTTCAGGAGCAATCACCCACTCCTTTCGTCCGCCGGGGACAGCGGTTCGTGCCGCAACAGGGTGAGCCCCCCGCCGAACAGCCTTCAATACCCGCCCAGACGCAGGCAAATTCACTTTCTGAACAGTCATCATTCGCTCTGCCTCAACAATCTGGCAGACCGCAACCTTCCGCTCCAGCACCCATCCTAACGGGAAGACCCAACGATTAAGAGGTAATGGCTGTCTCGAATATAGATTTTATTCCATAGCTTCTTTCTATCTTGGATATTCACTAGCTGGGCTATCTTTCGTCATTCAACTTCTTTAACTTGAATACTTGAAAGCAATCGAAAACGAAAGGCAGCATGATGGAAAAAGAGCAACTCACGACAGCAGCAGGACGCCCGGTCGGCGACAATCAGAACTCGCTAACCGTCGGCCCTCGCGGCCCTATAGTGTTTGAAGATTATCTACTTTTCGAAAAGATGGCCCATTTCAATCGGGAACGGATCCCTGAGCGTGTCGTCCATGCCAAGGGTTCCGGCGCCTACGGCAGTTTTGTTTGTACCAATGAGAACATGCCAGCGTACTCGAGCGCCCGGCTTTTTTCCACGGTTGGCAAGCGCACGCCTGCGTTTGTCCGCTTCTCCACTGTGGGAGGTGAGAAAGGCTCAGCCGATACGGAGCGGGACCCGCGCGGATTCGCGGTGAAGTTCTATACCGAAGAGGGCAATTGGGACATGGTGGGCAACAACACGCCAATCTTCTTCATTCGCGATCCGCTGAAATTTGGCGATTTCATTCATACCCAGAAACGCGATCCGCAGACCAACCTCAAGTCGCCCACGGCGATGTGGGACTTCTGGTCCCTTTCCCCGGAATCGCTCCATCAAGTCACCATTCTTTTCTCTGATCGCGGCACTCCCGACGGCTACCGGCATATGGATGGCTTCAGCAGCCATGCCTTCAGCCTGATCAACGACAAGAACGAGTTGTTCTACGTCAAGTGGCACTTCAAAACTCTCCAGGGAATCAAGAACTTCACCCGCGAAGAAGCGGATGAAATGCGGGGCCATGACCCCGACTATGCTCAGCGTGATCTATTCGATGCCATCCAGAACGGAGATTTTCCCAGGTGGCGCGTGTTGGCCCAGGTCATGCCCGAAAAAGAAGCAGGTACCTATTACATCAATCCCTTTGATCTCACGAAGGTCTGGCCGCATCAAGACTACCCGCTGATCGAGGTGGGCGAGTTGGTGTTGGACCGCAATCCTGAGAACTACTTCGCTGAAGTGGAGCAGGCTGCATTCGAGCCAAAGAATATCGTGCCGGGCATGGGGTACTCACCCGACAAGATGCTGCAGGCGAGGCTGGTCTCTTATCCGGACGCACACCGATATCGCCTGGGCGTCAACTACGATACTCTGCCGGTCAACCGGCCAACCTGCCCCGTCCATACCTACCAGCGCGACGGCGCGATGCGCTTCGACGGAAACTTCGGAGCCGCGCCCAACTATGAGCCCAACAGCTTCTACGGCCCGGTTGAGAATTCCTCGTACCGCGAGCGCCCGCGGACCACGGGTGGTTCGGTGGACCGCCACAGCTATGGCTTGGACGGCGACTACTACACACAGCCGGGCAAGCTGTTCCGGCTTATGAAAGCTGACGAACGTGAACGTCTCATCAGCAACATTGTTGCCAGCATGAAGGGTGTGCCCGAGCACATCCAGGAACGCCAGATCTCGCATTTCAAGCGCGCGGACCCCGCTTACGGAGCTAGTGTAGCGCAGGGACTTGGCTGGGAAACCAATGAGATCAGACTTCCAAAACGTGAGGAAGTCGCAGCCGTTGAAATGGAGACGCAACAACTATGAAAAGCTGTTTTGGCACGATATATCCTGATCTGGAAAATCTTCGCTTTGGTCAGGCCGCGCGAGGGAAGGTATTCCAGATCTGCGTGAACAGCCAGGGAGCTGGTCACAGGGACCGCAAGCTCGATGTCGACCTATCTGCATGGGAAAGCTGCCAGCAGTGTGAAGACTTTCGAAATTGCTTTGACTTCTCGATGGCGAAGCTCCAGATGCAGAGAGCGCTTCTGGATTTATGAGACTATTCCTCACCCTTCATCACGCCGCGGCGGTGCGTTCTTTGCGCAACCGGCCGCGGCGGGTTGAAGGCAAAGCCTTCACCAGGTGCTCGCGCAGCTTTTTCCTGCCGCGCGACAATCGTGACATGATCGTTCCGGCTGGGAGACCCAGGACCTCGGCAACATCGCGATAACTCATCTCCTCGATGTCAACCAAGAGAAGTACCTTCCGAAACTCAGGCGGCAATTTCGCGATAGCTTCATGGACCAGTTTAGTATCTGCGCACTGGATGAGGACCCTTTCAGGATTGTCTTTGGTGACCTCGACAGCTTCATATTCTTTCCAGCAATCAGCCTGTTTCTTAAGTGAAGTGCGCGTATTCAGGAATATGTTACGCAAGATGGTGAATATCCATGCGCCAAAGTTCGTGCCCGCATGAAATGAACCGAAAGCTTTCAGTGCTTTGGCAAAAGTTTCTTGGACCAAGTCTCGCGCCTCATCCGGGTTGCCAGTTAGCCAGCGAGCGGAACTGTGGAGACGATCAAGTAGCGGCAATACGAGTTCTTCAAAATTGCTGCCCTGAAGGCCATTCAGATCTTCACTTAGCTCATCATTAAACATCTGCGCTCTTTGCACGATGCGTACGAGCTCCTTCGCAAAGTGCCAGGAGATCGCGCCTTCTATTCACGCGTGTTTTGGAAAACATATTTGAGATATGAAACTTTACTGTCACTTCAGCAATATCCAAGACATGAGCAATTTCCTTACTGGATAGTTGATACCGAAGCAAGTCCAGCACCTGGGCCTCACGCTGAGTCATCAACGACATAGTGAGCAGCGGTGCTCTGTCTGGAGCGGGGGCGTTGGACGGAAAGGCAGCGTCCGAGACAGGAAAGCCCAGGCCAACTCTCCTGACCGTTGAAACAAGCTTTTTAACAACATCGTAATATGCAACGAAGCCAATCGGCCCTTCGATGCCCAATTCGCGAATTTCCCCCGCGAATTTCGGAGTGGCTACAAAAACAACAGCCGAGCCCGGCCAGAGACGCCTTAAGGCGGCCACAAATTCCGGCATGGGCATCGACATTCCGTCTTCGGTAGTGATCAAAGCAATTGGTCGCTCTCTCAGCGCCAGATCGGACAACGCAGACACGTCCCTGACTGTCCTGAGCGACAGATGGGCATCTCTCTCCAAGATTCTGCCCAAATATTCCGCAGCCAAGAGGTTTCTCTCAACGATGCAAACCGAGATAGACCGCTTGCCAGCGTGACATTTGATCATGGTCGCCATGACGATATTTGCTAATATAGGGCATGTATACGGATAGGAAAATACACTTGCTCTAATATTACATATAGGGAATATCTATGGAATTAATTTGTTTATCAACTGAAGAACACATTTATGGAACTCAATCAATTGCGTTACTTTTGCGCTGTTGTCCGCAACGGCAGCTTCACCCGTGCCGCCGAACAACTGGGCATCGCCCAACCGTCATTGTCCCAGCAGATCCGGGCGCTTGAAAATGGTATTGGCGCTCCGCTCTTCGAACGCTTGGGCCGTTCTGTCCGCCTGACCGAGCATGGGGAAGCCTTAAGCGTATCGGCCCTCGACATTCTGCAGCGCGTAGCAGAGGCCGAATCCTCGTTGGCCAACTTGCAAAAGGGAGTACGGGGAAGGCTTCGGGTAGGCGTGATTCCGACCATCATGCCCTACTTGATCGCGCCCCGCGTCAAGTCATTTCTGGAACAGTTTCCGGAGGTTGACTTGCAGTTTATCGAGGACACCACGTCAGAACTGATCGATCAATTGAAATCAGGCGACTTGGACCTCGCCGTAGCTGGACTGCCCATTCGCAATCCCGACATCATTTGCAGTGAGCTGTTTCGAGAGCGCTTGTTTTTGGCCGTCGCCCTTGGTCACCCATTGTCGCGGCAGCAAGATGTTCATCTGCACCATATTCAGAACGAGCGTTTTCTCTTACTGAAAGAGGGGCATTGTTTACGCGACGACGTGCTCACAGCTTGCAATCGCGCTAAGGCAGAACTTCGCTCGGTATTTGAAACCAACCAACTAGAAAGTATTTTCCAGCTTGTGAGGGCCAACTTCGGGCTGACTCTGGTGCCGGCAATGGCGAAACACCATGCAACGGGTTGCACGCTTGTCCCGCTCAATTCAGATGCGTTCAGGCGCATCGGCTACCTGCGAGTCCGGCGCCATTACGTCAGCAGATCTATGCGGGCATTCATCGATTGGCTACGGACGTTGAAAAACAGCACGCACTCTGGCGATGCGTGAGTTGTCCAGCCAATAACCGGCCCTGTTGATTTGTCCCGCCGGTTGTTTGGCTCGATCAATTCGCCAACTGTACTCCAATGATCAGAAGCGCCACAAAAGCTCCCAAAGTCATCACGCACGGAGAAGAGACAAATCGGCGGACCTGGTCCCACGTTGTCGCCCTCTGCAAGTATGCTTCCAACAGTCCAACCTTGCCGTTCAGCTCAGGATCGAGGTAAGCAATTTCTTGCAAGACCGACAGCTCTCGAAATCGAGACATGATTGGAATATCCTCCGGGCGGGATTAACGTCGTGCCCACGCGAACATGTGCAGACCTGTATCGATAATGGGTCTGAGACAAGTGCTGTTGTGATCTATAACAATCCACCAAGCTATTTATTCCTGGCTTCGCCATCTTTTTCTTCGTCTTCTGTTCTCTTGTCCTGTCCCATCTGGCGAAAACCCGGGCGATGCAGAAAAGGAGGTGTAGAATGCTGTGCGCAAGACGTACAAGAACACTACTTGCAGGTCAGTACCCTGCCTTCTCGATGGGCCAGGCGGGGTGAGAGGTGCATCGTATCTCGAGATCGCATCTCAGCACTGATACAGCAGTCGCATTGACGTGCGTTCTGCGGACGAACGGCGTGATGACTTCAGGGAATTGGATTCGTTCGTATGACAACCAGAACGAATCGCTGTCTGCGATCTTTACACCCACCGCGATTGCAGCGAGGGAAGCGCACTTAACGATGCGGTTGATAGGCATCAAGCAGTCCTTACGAATTCTCAACAGTGAACGCCAAAAAATCAACTCAATGGAAATGTGCGAGGAAAACAGTGTCACATTTTTACCTACTGCGGGATTTCTAAGGCTTTGAAAAGGCTTGTATGTTACTGAATGTCCGGCCTGAGACATAGGTAACAGAACGTACCGGAGACATGGGTTACACTTTTCGGCCCGAAGGAGGGCAGAAGAGGGGATGCCATGGAAGGAAAGTTCTGTGATGGACGAACGGATGCGTTTCGTGATCCGGCTCAAGGACGGGGAGAGCATGACCTTGCTGTGCCGCGAGTTCGGGATTTCACGCAAGACCGGATACAAGATTCTGGACCGCTACGAGCAATGCGGTGTGGAAGGGTTGAGCGATCGCGCCCGCCGTCCGCATCGCTACGCCAACCAACTGCCCGCGCCCGTGGAAGCCGCCATCGTGGCTGCCAAACGAGAAAAACCCCACTGGGGAGCACGCAAGATCCACGAACGCTTACTCCGGCGCCTGCCTTCGGAAGTGAAGGTGCCAGCATGCAGCACCATTCACACGATCTTGGATCGCCATGGTCTGGTCGCCCGGGCCGGCCGACCCAGGACACGGGCCGAGGGAACGCCGCTTTCTGCTGGCTTGAACCCGAATGACTTGTGGTGTACCGACTATAAGGGCGAGTTCCAACTCGGCAACAAGCGCTACTGTTATCCGTTGACGGTTACCGATTACGCCTCGCGCTACTTGCTGTTGTGCGAAGCCATGGAGTCCAATCAAGAACAGCCCGCTTTTCTGGCCTTGGAGCGGCTGTTCCGGGAACGTGGTTTGCCCCAGGCCATGCGCTCCGATAACGGCGTGCCCTTTGCTTCCCCCAACGGACTCTTCAATCTCTCCAAATTATCCGTGTGGTGGTTGCGCCTGGGGATCAGCATCGAACGGATTCGCCCCGGCCATCCCCAACAAAATGGCCGCCACGAGCGCATGCACCTGACGCTGAAAAAGGAAGCTACTCGGCCTGCCGGCGCTAATACCCTGCAACAACAGGCCAAGTTCGATGCCTTTGTCGAGGAGTTCAATCTCGAACGCCCACATGAAGCCTTGGACATGAAGTGTCCGGCCGAGGTCTACACCGCCTCCATCCGTCCCTATCATGGCATTCCCGATCCCTACTACCCCTTTCACGACAAGACCGTCGTGGTCACCAACTGCGGCCGTTTGTGCCTTTACCGCAAGAAGATCAATCTCAGCACCAGCCTGGCTGGCCAAGCCGTCGGCGTCAAAGAAGTCGATGACGGCATCTGGCTCGTCAGCTTTATGAATTATGATCTCGGTTATATAGACTTGGAGGAGAAATCTCTGCAGCCCCTTGACAATCCCTTCGGGCCAAAAGTGTAACCTGTGTCTCCGGTACGTTCTGTTACCTATGTCTCAGGGCCGGACAGATTTTGATTGGTCGGGGAGAGAGGATTTGAACCTCCGACCCCCTGGTCCCGAACCACATTCCAACCCTTAGTGAAATCTATTGAAATATGTGGTTCTTAAATGATTGATATTGAACCTCTTGCAAACTGGCAGTTGCAATCTATTGTTCTTTAATGAAGTTGGAAGCTTTCGCCGCCTCAATTTCATCTACACATATCTCGTTTCTTTGGGGTTGAGTCCACGTCTATCACTTTGGGCTCATTTCAAGCCCATCAAATAATGATCGGTCAACCTAGGCCTACCGAGAAGGTCGTGAGACAAGGGTTGAGAGCGATCCAGGCTGGGTCTGATTTTGGGTACGTCGGCTTGGCCTACTTCCTTTGATAGTTCGCTATTCAATGCGGCACGTTTTTGCAGGAGAACCATGGCCGCGTAATACTTAGTACTGCGATCCTTGTAAGTGGTCTTGTGAGGACAACCGGCGGCCCAGATCCGTTGACCACGTCTCTCGGTTCTCCGCATAACTGTAATAATTTTGATCAATGTCTTCTGCTCGTAGCTTTTCCAAACGCAACGACAAAGCACGTACGGCACTCTTCAAGGTTTTCATCATTCGACCTAGGTTGTTCGATCCTACATGGAAGGTCTGATTCATAAAACTCATATTCCACGGCACCGCTCCCGTCGGGACATAAAGCGAAAGCAATGAAATCCGTCAAGGGTTCTTGTCCCCGCCAATGCAATAAAGCGATGGCGGCCAACGGCGGCCATCGCTTTTCTCGATCCGGATGATCAACCGCCTCCGGACAAGCTGGTTATGGTTTGCCTCGCAAGGTGATATGAACCGCGAAGTTTCTCTGCACAGTGACCCCATTCTCAAAATCAAAAGCGGATGCAGTGGCTGTTACGTCTGCCGGGCCGCCTGTGAATAGATCAGCCAGCGCGCGTCCGTGGAAGGTCTGGCCTATTGTCTGGATGGAGGCGCTCCACGGAGTAGTTCCATTGCAGGGAACAAATACGGAGAAGAAACCGAAGGTTGAGGCGGGCCCATGCGTTTGCTTCAGTTGTCCGGAAATGGTGACAAAGGCCAGTTGCGAACAGGAAACGGAGCCGGAAATGGTTGCCGCTCCGGTCGAGGGGTCCACCGATCCGAACTGGAAGATGCTGGGCGCAATTGCGAGCAGCGGAGGAGCTGGCACAAGGTTAAAGACCAGATTCGCATTGGAAACGGGGAAGAACGAGAAGGACGAAACCATGAAGTAGTAGGTCGTTCCCGCCACCGCGTCAAACCGTATGCGCGATTGCACGCCCTGCGAGTCATCGTTGCAGCCCAGTTGCGTCAGCGAACCGCGAGAGCCAGTGTAGACGCTCAGTGTCGTATCGTAGTTGCTGCCGAAGGTGTTGGCCTCGATCCGCATGTTCTGAGTGGCCGTGAAGGCGAACCAGACTGTCTGGGTACGGCCTGCGCAGAACGGATCGTCAACCGCCACAGTAGCATTCGTTACATTCTGGCTGGTAGTAAAAGGCATGGAAGGTATGACGGTTGGAGCATTGAAATCGTCATTGGGCGGCGGCACCGGAATGACTGAAATCTCAGTCACGGCCAAGCCGGTGCTCCCGGAGAGATTGTCTCCTTGGAAAGTCACAAAGAAGTCTCCGGCCAGGCTGCCGGACGGCGTCCAGTTGAAAGTGCCCGTGTTGTCGCCATTGTCCACGAAGGTTGCGCCTGCCGGCACGCCACTGGCCGAGAGCGCCACGTGGCGCGATTGCGCATCGGTAGCGGTGACCGTGAAATGCACGTTCTGGTTTTGCACTACGGTCAGATGGCTTGGCGCTGTGACCAACACATTTGGATGCGCATTGAAGCGTATCTCTCCGGCTATCGGTATAGGAGAGCCGCAGAACTGTTCAAAAGTGGCATCGAAGGAGACCACGCCGTTTGCGTCATAGACCGCCTCCAGGACCGTAAAGCTTCCGGTGAGCGTGTTGCATCCGAAGCCGTCACCGGAGACGTCAAGTCCCGGCTCGCCAAGGGCCTGGAAGGGAAACCGCGTCGCGCCCGTATAGGTCCCCACCGTCAAGGGCAGACCACTGGGGGCCGCGAAATCTAAAAAAAAGAAATGATTGGAGCCGAAGAAGGACACAGAAACCCCGTTGTCGAGCACGTTGTTGAAAGTGGGGAATGCGCTGAAACTTCCGTCCGCGGGAGTGAAGAAAAGGGGCGGGCCAAATCCTGTAATGCTGAGCGAAGTGGTCTGGGCCTGCACCGTAGTAGTTGCAAACATTGATGCCGCCAGCAGAAATAGACTGATGCAGAAACGTTTCATTAAACTCTCCTCATACATATATAGGTTTTTGTGAAGTTGTAGCAGGGCGGCTGATTCATCGGCAAATTTTTTGCTCCGGATAACTTCCTCCAGGCTGTCGGTTACCCATGAATCTCCACCTGATAGTAATAAGTGATAGTAGAGTGTCTATCGTTTCAAGTTCTCTTGGCAAAATTAACCTATCACTCTTACTAGAGGACCGCCGCGCCACGTAAATTCCCTTTGGCTAAATACTTCATTCATTTGGACACCGCTGGGGGATGAATCGGTTCCTAGCGTAAGGAAGGCAAATCAATCAGGAGGTATGGCCGATTCATGAGTAATGCGGAAGTAGAAACCGCCCACCTCCCACAAGAATCATCTTAATAGGGCACCTGATGCAACATCAGGAGGTTGTGGAAGCAGGTACAAAGGTTTAAATGTTAAAGGCGGCTAATGTTCGAGTGCGCTTGGTGGGCTGAGTGTAGTTATCACGATGTTACTGCTGACGTTGACACACGTCTTGAAGCGTGGATAACTATGGTGAAGGGTGTGGTGACTACTATAGTCGTCATCTCGGTTCCTTTTCTTGCCTCATTGCCGCACCCCGCCTGGATGGAACAGCGGTCCCCGTAGCTGCATTCAACCCACTGGCGTTTCCCTAGGATTTCCCGGTGTCTTCCGGCGGTTCGGCCTTCGCTTGGTTGTGTCTTCTAGAAGCATTGCAGTGCGGACGGTTTGTTGTCAATCCCGAACAATCAACAGCAAGTGTACGTTTGGATTCGATACATTGAATCCAAGTATTTATTTAGAATTCACTAAGAAATCGCGACGAAGGAAGCACTTGAAACCATACTTGCCTCTGGTAGGGGCGACAGTTCAATCGATCGAGATTCGAATCGTCTCACCGAACGAACAAGCAACAACTTACCGATGAGGGCTATGCTCACAATTCTCGAGGCCTGTGGTGCAACATCAGAGGGTCTACCAAACTAGTGTGGCCAGCTACTACTTTAAATTGATGGAATTCCAAGAATGGGATCAGCGCCCGGGATCATTCCAGTTTTCCGAGGTCGATTTCTCGACCGTAGCTCTGCTTACACTCCGTTTGGTCGGGACAAACCAACCGTGTAAACAGCTAGCACTTCTTGACCAGAGTAATGCGGCCCTGAGGATTCCCGACGACATGGCTCTTTGCAGTCTCGCGCATCAGCGACACCTATTGAAATTGGAGGCTTTCACCGTCACAGAATTGCCTACAGCCACTCAATATGACATACATTATCGATAACCTTGCCATGCAGTTTCTCAAACGATTTTGCAATGCTCAACGTGCAGTACGGAGTCTTGCGGACCACAAAGGCAAATCTCTCATGAACTGTGTGGTTAAGTTAAATCAGATGCACTGAGATTCTAACCCCGATTGGATTCCTAGGAAAACCGAGCCGCCCATTGAACTCATGCTAATTGTGTTAGTTACACGTGTACCGCTCACGGGGCACCGGGCAGCCACATTGCAGAGTTAGAACTTCTGAGATTGCGATTAGGGGATGGCTTTCTTGCTTAACGAGGCGAATTCTCCGAAATCGTTCCTCCTCTGGCAGGGCTTGTAACAAATCCCTTCACGGCTCCGAACACCAGTGTTTGTCCGCCGACGATCCGTTCTTTCCCATCCACCTCTTCCAATTGTGTAATCCTGATTGCGTATCCCGTTAGTGGTTCGGCCGGATTATGAGGTGCAAATCTGATTTTCAGCGTCCCGGAGTCATTCGGGTCGAGGCGGATGTTGGGCAAAACCGTGCCCTCCCTCGCGACCTCGAAGGTGCCGTTACCAGTGTCGGTAGGAACGGGCAAGCGGTGGGCGATGTCTCCGGGGCCTGGCCTGAGGTTAGCATCTGCTCCAGGGCCGCCAGCCAGCAGCCGGTCACGTTGGATAATCTCTTGCAGCTTTCCGGTTACAACCACCTTTAGCGTCCCTTTCTCCAGCAGGATGGGCTTGCCGTCGGCATCTACGGCGGAAAATTTCAGCTTGGCTTTCATCGTCCGGCCGGAGAAGTTGCCAACAAACGTTGTGGCTACCGTACCGGGCAGCAGGTCATATAAGTCGAGGTTCTTCTGCGCGACGTTGTTGTTGTACTGAACATTTGTCCAGTTATTCGACGTCTCCTGATAGCTCATTCCGAAGGGCGTAGTGTTGCTGGTGGTGATACGAGCTAAAAGACAGAAATGGTTTTGATCGAGTCCGAACGGAAAGTAGTTAGCCGGATCTGGAGGATCCCACTTGAATTCAAGGATATAGCTTCCTCCGCCCGGAATCTGTGGAATCGTTTTCGTGGCGATGGAGCCGCCCATCAATATGCCGCTCATGTACGCTCCCGTCCAAGGGCTTGGCCAGCTCGTACTCGAAGAGTTTTTGGCCCAGTAGAGGCTCAGTTGTTCGGTGCCATTACTCGGCGCTCCGCCCCTGTTATCCACTTGCACGTAGACGTAGTTATGATTCGCCGGCAGAGTGTTGTACTCCGCATTTTGACTTTGGTAGATGAAAGCGTGCGTGGAATCTTGTTGTTGACGCAGCCAAATGTAGGGGCTTTCCCAATTGGGCACTTGAGAAAGACTGGGCTCAGCTCCCAGATCGGCCAGGTCATCTTTTATGTAGAGATCGGAAACCGGCGGAACGCAGGTCCATTCCGTTCCCCATGTGTTGGGTGGGCTGGCGGCGTATTCCTGAAGAGTGCAGAGCGTAAAATCATTCGGATCAACCACGGTGCTCGAATAGTCTCCCCATCGGTTCCGAGATCCAGCGTACGTCTTATAGTAGGGTGCTGATCCTGCCTTGAACTGGACGCTGGGCTGCATGACGTTCAAAGGGTCTGAACCTAACCTAAACGAATAATTTGAACTTGCGAATTGGGTCGCCGAAAAACTTGAATAGCCCAGCAATACATCACTATAGCCGTTCACAGCTATGCTGGGAAAAGCATAAAAGTTCTGAGCCGTGAGGTCTTCCACCCTCCCAAACTGCTGGGTATTGGCCGACACAGGATCGATCTGCCACCATTGCACCGCCGTGTGCGTAGGGACAGCGGTCGGCAAAAAGGCAGTCTGGGCCGCCCAAAGCGAACCGTTCCGGAACACTACACCCTGCATGCGGGAGTCATTGGTCTGGATTTTTTGGATGGATCCCAGTTGGGGCGCAAAGTCCGGTGAACCGGTGGGACTCGGCGCATACATCCACGTCTGGTTGACACTCGGGAACGCTGTGGCTATGTTAATGGTGAGACTTGTGGGCGGATTTGTGGCCAACCCCGTGTGAGTGATCGTAGAGATACTTACAACACCATTTCCCGTGCCATTCCCATTGGGGTTTCCATTCCAATCGGCCAGCAGGTATTCCGTGTTTTGCGAATTATCAAGCGTGACCGCCGGAGACCAGGTAAAGCCGAGAGTCGGTGGAAGATTGAGTACGCCCGGGACGCTGGTGCCGTTGTAAAGCGCCTGTTTGTTGATGATCCATATCTGTGCGCCGTTAAAGGGATCAGCGTTGCCCGGCGGAACCACCGCATATAAGTTTCCTGTCACCACCACCCAGTCCTTATTGAATCCAATACTGGGATAGTCGAACCAATTGGTATGGGTCGAATCCACCCAGAACGCAGCGCTTTGCCAAGTCTGTGTGGGGTCGCTGGTATCCGAGGCCGCGATCAACAACGCGGAAGCACCTGAATTTGAATTGGCAGGGGCAACGATAATCCAACGCATGTCAAAGGGATCGTAGAGTACCTTTGGATCAAAGACGTTAAAACCATTAAAACACGTGCACATGGCGAGAAAAAACGCGTTAAGACTTACGGGAAAATTCGTGATTGTGGTACCAAACTTGTCCTGAATATTTACTTGTGAATTCAGCACTGTCAAGAAATGGTTCGGTCCAACTGCGCCTCCCATGTCTGGGGGAATCACCGTATTGTTATCGCCAATAGCCGGGAAGTTTGTCGCTGGGCTACTGCCAGTGCCGGGAAACACTCGCCTCTCCGTCTCGGCTCTTTCAACCGGCTTTACCACAAAAGTTGTGCCTTTTGCACCTTTTGGAACCGGAAGGTTATGTGGCTCGTTGACGAGGTGCTCGTTCTCAACCTTTTTCCGTGCCGTCGGGGTAGGCTGTTGTTTCTCGCGCCGTGCAAGATCCGTTAGATTGACTGAACCGCCGCCGAATGGTTTGACGGGTTTAGGGATTAGCTGCTGAGAAAACAGTGGGCTCACCATGCCGACAACAAGAAAAAACAACACCGACCTGAGTGTCGCGTGTCCGGTACGGGCACCCAGAGCTGGAAAAACGACAGGGCAACGCCTTTGGTGCGCGTACTTGATCATTGCAGCCTCCGTTAAACTGATAGGACGTTCGATAACCATGCACTTGGTGCAACCCAGAGGGACAATTGAAACTCCTATTCTGCGGTGTGTCTGCTCAAAATTGCACACATTGGTAGGAGAATCAATTCGAGCATCTGATGCAACATCAGGAGGCTTAGCAAACGGGAACCATCCAGTTATTGTTTTGATTGATCAGCTTATCGTGGGAATGAAGTTTCGCGACTGGGTAACAGAGAAGAATCTGTGGTTGCAAAACCCTCAACCTTCACCAGAACACTAAAAGCTGCAATCCGACTCCGACATATTAAGAGTTCCTAATACTCTCGCTGAGGTATAGGACCTTCTCTTCACCTACCTTGCGAAGTGTCGCAACCTCCAGGACAGGCTATGCCCGAATGTCACTACTTTGCGTTCATTGTCACGACTCTCATCAAAAACCATTACCGCCCCTCCCACCCCAACACGCGCAAAAACGGCGCGTGTCGGGGACCCCGTCCGGGGCTCATCTTCATTTTTTTTTACGTTTTCCCAGGGTTCCGCTGCGCTCTACCCTGGGCTAACTTCTGGTCGCGCCCTTCGGCTGGCTCAGGGCAGGCTCTCCGGCGCTTTGGTTCATCGTTCTGCAAGCAATCTCTAGCCCCAAAGTAAGTGACATTGGGCTATGCCCTGATACAAGTCTTCACGCAAAATGCCCCACTACCAGAATGCTGCAATGATTGGCGCTATCCATATACAATGCTGCCTGTTGAAAGCTTGTCGTTCAAGTGACAAAGGGCTCCTCAAGATCTCAGCTTAATATCAAGTTCATCGAGGCCGACATGAAGATACAGAATATGAAAAATCTGTTTGTTTCTTTGCTGGTGTGCGGACCGGTGATCGCTGGGCTTGTCTCCTGCAACCAATCGCCGGTTAGTTTTCAGAAACAACTGCAGGAGCAGTTGATCAAAGCCAAGGCGGGCGACGTAATCGAGATTCCCGAGGGTAAGTTCCAGCTCGACCGCACGCTTTCGCTTTCGGCCGACAAGGTGACCATCCGCGGCAAAGGTATGGACAAGAGCATCCTATCGTTTACCGGGCAGAAAGAAGGCGGATCAGGTCTGCTCGTGAAGGCCAACGACTTCCTTATTGAAGATGTGGCCATCGAAGATACCGCTGGAGACGGTTTGACCATCCAGGGCGGGAACAACATCACTATACGGCGCGTTCGCGTGGAGTGGACCCGCGGGGCGAACACGGCCAACGGTCCTTATGCCATCTATCCCACGGAATGCAAAAACGTGCTGGTTGAGGACTCCGTCGCCAAGGGCGCGGTGGACACGGGATTCTACATTGGACAGTCTGAGTACGTGGTGATGCGCCGCAATCGTGCAGAGTACAACGTAGACGGATACGAGGTGGAAAATTCCCAGCATGTAGACGTCTACGACAACGTTGCCACGCACAACACCGGCGGATTGGGCGTTTTCAACCTGCCCAGCCTGCCGAAGCAGGGCGGCCAATACGTGCGCGTCTTCCGCAACCAGATTTACGATAACAACACCGCAAACTTTGCCCCCAAGAGCTTAGGGAACATCTATTACCTGCCTGCTGGGACCGGCATGTACATTATGGCCATTAACAACGTGGAGGTCTTTCAGAATAAGGTCCGCGACAACAACACCACGAACATCTATGTGATCGCGTACAACCCCAGTCTGGGTGAGGTCAAGGACGCGCGTTACCGTCCTTTCACCGAGCAGGTGTACCTCCATGACAACGAGATTTTCGGCGGTGGCAAGTTGCCTGATGTGAGTAAGGACGATGTGAAGGTCCTGAGCGCCACGCTAGGCGGTCCGCTACCCGATGTGATCTACGACGGTGTGGTCGATCCGGCAATCCGCGCCGCCAACAGAAGCGCGAATCCGGGACGGATCTGCATCGCCAACAACGGTACATTCACGTTCCTGAATTCTGACAGCAGTCACGGCTTCAAACATCCGGTGCGCGACTTGAAAATGTATCAATGTTCGCTGCCTGTGCTGGAGGCCGTGGCGATCCCACAACTGCCGGCCACTGCCGGCGGACAAACCGGCGGACAGTAGCACCTGATGCTTTGAAAGCATCTCTTTTCATGTATGAAGTCGCTTCTGGATAAACCGACTCTACAAACTGTCTGCTCTTTCACGGTCGTCGTCTGTTTGGCGCTTCTCGCCGGCTGCCGCACAAAGCCGTTGCCGGTGAAGTCTTCTATCGAAGAGCCGTTTCCGGAGAAGCTCTCCGGCTGGCATCTATTCTTGAGCCTCAATGGGAGCTTGCAACCGAATGAGGGCGTATTGCCGTACGATCTCAACACGCCTCTGTTTTCCGACTACGCCGCCAAGTACCGGTTTGTCTGGATGCCGCCGGGAACGTCGGCCCAGTATCGCGATGACCGGGTATTCGATTTTCCGGTAGGTACCATCCTCGCGAAGACCTTTGCTTTTCCTGCGGACGGCGGCAAAGAGAAGTTGATTGAGACACGCCTGCTCGTTCACGGCAAGAGCGGATGGATCGGACTGCCTTACGTGTGGAACGAAAGCCAGACCGAAGCCAAGCTGGACCTGGCGCCCGACCCGGTTTCCGTCAGCTACGCGGACTCTTCAGGGCAGAAGCATACATTCACCTACTTCATTCCCAATGCGAACGAGTGCAAGCAGTGCCATGAAAATGCGCGTGTTATGCTTCCCATCGGCCCCAAGGCACGCAATTTGAATAAGGACTATGTGTATGCCGACGGCGTTGCCAACCAGTTAATCCGGTGGACACAGGCGGGGTATCTGCAAGGAACTCCTTTGCTACAGGCCGCCCCGAAGGCTGCGAAGTGGGACGCGCCACAGAGCGGAACGCTTGAAGATCGAGCGCGCGCCTATCTCGATAATAACTGCGCTCACTGTCATCAGCCGGGATCTGGTGCGGGCTACACCGGATTTGATTTGCGGCTGACAACGACAGGGTTGAACTCGTTGGGGCTGTGCAAGAGCCCGAACTCCGCCGGCAGAGTGGGCAACCTGATCTACGATCTTGTGCCGGGGAGGCCTGAGGAGTCCATTTTGGTCGCGCGGATGGAGTCAATCCGTCCGAAAGAGATGATGCCGCAAATCGGCCGCAGCGTGGTCCATCAGGAAGGGTTGGCCCTGATTCAGGAGTGGGTCCGCTCGCTCCCAGCGGATGGGGCCCCTTGCGCTATGCCGGTATCCAAAAGCAAGCGTCTGGAGCAACGCAAATCGGCCGACACTATTCTGCCGGCTGAAACGCTACCGGGTAAGAGATCAACCCTGATCCGGTGAGCACAGCACACACCTGCGAAGTCGAACTCTTTCTGGCGTGTTCGTGATGAGCCAGTCACATACTTCGATCGGTTCGACTGGAGGCATGGGGAGATCAAGCGATTCGACCGGACCATTTGATAGGAGGGTCCGAAACGCATGCCCCTCGCGACCCCTTGAAAATGTTAATATTTCCGTGACAAGCTTTCATCGAAATCCATGGGAATGTTTAGCAATGTTCCGAACGGGTGGCTCTATCGTTTTCCCCGCAAGCGCAAGTTCCAGTCGGCACGCGCATTTGCAGTGTGGTGTGGCCTGCTTCTCGCAGGGAGCGCTCCGTTAGATTTCTTCTGTTCTACTGCGCGCGCACAGCAGACTGATCCGGCGGCGCCTGTAGTGGTCCAGCCGGGCGCGCCGGGCAAGCCGAGCAGGAAGCTGCCGCCGTCCACAACGGCAAAGCTGCCGCCACGGTCGCAAGCGGAAGTGGAGTTCATGCGAGGCATGATCATGCATCATTCGCAAGCGGTGGAGATGACGGCACTGATTTCGTCGCATACGGAGAACAAGGACCTGCGGTTGCTGGGGGCGCGCATCAGTAGCTCGCAGTCGGACGAGATCAAGTTTATGCGGCGCTGGCTGGCGGCCCGTGGACAACCAGTTTCCATGGCGATGCCGGGAATGGCGGACATGGATATGTCGCGCCATCCGATGGCCCTTATGCCCGGTATGCTTACGCCGGAACAGATGGAGGCGCTGCGGAAGGCGAAGGACACCACGTTCGACCATTTATTCTTGACAGGGATGATTCAGCACCATAATGGCGCTTTGACAATGGTGAAGGATTTGTTCGACACCGCAGGCGCGGGTCAGGATGCCGAGCTATTCAACTTTGCGACGGATGCGGACAATACTCAACGAGCTGAGATCGGGATTATGCAGACAATGTTGGAGAAAAAAATTCCAGAGGAGAAACAATGAACCGAGTGCCCAGTGTTGCTTTTCGCGTGGCGGCCGCCGCGATCATTTTATTTTCCGGTATGAGCCGACTGCAGGCGCAGACGCCTGCGCCGCCATCGACCCCAGCGCCCGCGGAGGAAGAACGGAATCCGTTTGCTCCGGAGCCCGCTCCTGTGCTGCCACCGGGCATGACAGGGGCGGATGTAAACGATCCACGCGCAAAGCTGGCCCCGGGCCTCTATGACGCGGGTGAAGCAGCGATGGGCATGAAGCACCTTATGCTGGTCAAGAAGCCCGAGGCATTTCAACTCGGGTCCGGTGATCCCGATGATCCAAAGGTGCAGAAGACGCTGGGCAAGCTGGGCATGGGTGATACCTCGAAGATTCCGAAGCCGATGCAGTTGGTACGCGCGCAGCTCGCTTTCGCGAACTCGGATTTTGCGTTCCAGGGCAACTACCTGTTTCAGGGGAATTTTTATGGCGTGAGTATCTATGACATTTCCAATCCGGCGAATACCAAGTTGCTGACGTCGCTGGTGTGCCCTGGCGGGCAGGGTGATGTATCGGTGTATAAAAACCTGCTGTTCATGTCGGTGGAGGCGCCGAATGGACGTCTGGATTGCGGCACGCAGGGCTTTCCGCCGGAGCCTCCGCCGCCCGCAGGCGATGAAAAAGAAAGAAGACGTCGCTTGCCGGTAGCGCAAAAGGACCGTTTCCGCGGCGTGAGAATCTTTGACATTTCCGACATCAGGAATCCGAAGCAAGTCGCGGCGGTGCAGACGTGCCGCGGATCACACACGCATACCCTGGTGGTCGATCCGAATGATAAAGACAATGTTTATATCTACGTGTCGGGCACCTCGTTTGTGCGTCAGCCGGAAGAACTGGCTGGTTGCTCAGGTGAAAAGCCGGACAAAGACCCGAATACAGCACTGTTTCGTATCGAAGTGATCAAGGTCCCGGTGGCTGCGCCGCAGGACGCGAAAGTAGTGTCCAGCCCTCGGGTATTTATCGACGCCCGGACGGGAGCGATGAACGGCCTGAATAACGGCGGCACTCATGGCAAGAACGGCTTGGATAAGCCGTCGGATACGAACCAGTGCCACGACATCACGGTGTATTCGGCGATCGGGCTGGCGGCGGGCGCGTGCTCGGGAAATGGAATTTTGCTCGACATCAAGGACCCTGTAAATCCGAAGCGTGTGGATGCGGTGAACGATCCCAACTATTCGTACTGGCATTCGGCTTCGTTTTCGAACGATGGGACCAAAGTCGTGTTTACCGACGAGTGGGGCGGTGGCCTGGGGGCGCGGTGCCGTCCGAACGACCCGAACAAGTGGGGTGCGGACGCGATCTTCGGTCTGAAGGACGACAAACTGACTTTCCAGAGCTATTACAAGATGCCGGCTGCGCAGAGTGACACGGAGAACTGCGTGGCGCACAACGGTTCGCTGATTCCGGTCCCGGGCCGGGATATCGAAGTGCAGGCGTGGTACCAAGGCGGCGTCTCCATTGTGGACTTCACTGACGCAGCGCATCCATTTGAAATTGCCTACTTTGACCGCGGGCCAATTGATCCAAAGGTGCTGGTGCTGGGCGGCGAGTGGTCGGCGTATTGGTACAACGGCTACATTTATGGTTCGGAGATTGCGCGCGGCCTGGACGTGTTTGAACTGACACCGACCCAATTTTTGACACAGAACGAAATTGACGCAGCGAAGGTGGTTCGGGTCGCTGAGTTGAATGTGCAGAACCAGCAAAAGATCGAGTGGCCGGCAAAATTGATCGTCGCGAAGGCATACGTGGATCAATTGTCCCGGTCGCAAGCCCTGCCGCCAGACAAAATTGCAGCTCTACAAAAGGCAATTCAAAGCGCGGAGAGTTCGCACATGAGCAAGGGTACGCTCGAGAATTTGAAACGCATGGCGTCGTCATTGGCAAAGGAAGCCGGCACGACGAAAAATCAGGCAGATTCGACACGGCTGCGTGCTTTGGCTGAGATTCTGGAGCATCCATCAGCGTAACCACTATAGGCGTTTCGTCACCAGGGCTAAAAGCCCTGGTCGTTTTAGGGGCAGTAACGCAGGCCTAAAAGGCCTGCTCTTCCACCAAAAGAATTCTGAATGGCATTTTTGAAACACGCTCTAGAATGACGGATGCAGTTAACCCCCACAGGGCCGATTGTAGTGCGCGCGAAAGTGCGTGGGAGAGTAGGTCGTTGCCGCATTAAATAAAGACCAGATTGAGTGACCAATCCGGCCTTTTCCTTTGGCCTAAACTCGCCTCCGCCAGCGATGATAAACTCCAAAACTTATGGATCTACCGAGATTCAAATATCATCCGGATCCCCTTAGTACGGGCAGCATTGTCCGTTCTGACCAGAGGTGTGAAGTCTGCGACGAAGCCAGAGGGTTTCTATACGAGGGTGGTATCTATACCGAAGAAGAGGTAGAAGCTGTCTGCCCTTGGTGCATTGCAGACGGCTCAGCCCACGAAAAATTCGGCATCGAGTTCATCGATCGGAATTCCGTGGGAGGCAATGGCTGGGACTCCGTTTCACCGGAAATTGCGGACGAAGTAGCCTTCCGCACACCGGGCTTTTCTGCCTGGCAGGAAGAACGCTGGTTTACGCACTGTGCTGATGCCGCAGAATTTCTTGGCCCCATGGGCAAGAAAGAGCTCCAGCAAGCGGGGGCGGAGGCTATTGAGGCGGTAAGGGTGGAATCCGGCTACGACGCAGATGAATGGGCAGACTACTTCAAGTCGATGCATGTGAAGCACGGTCCCACAACAGCCTATCTATTCAAGTGTCGTCACTGTGGAAAACTGGGCGGCTATTCTGATTGCAACTGAATTGCTTTCGTTTTCCCATAATTGGCCAACCTGGTCTTGATCCTCGGCTGATCATCGGGCCTCACAGCAGATCATGAGTAATGGTGGTAGTCATGAGCATAGACTGGTACGGGTTCCACGTGGACATTGTGAACCAGATCTGTGAGTAGTTCCCCTCGGAGCCTGAGGCGTAACGCGTGATCTGATAAGGGCCATATTCGCCTCCCCACTCGTTGTCCCTGAAACTCCCGAACAGATCGTCCTGGACCTGATCACAACGCCTGACGTTCCAAGGAACGTGCATGAAACGTCCGTAGCCAGCACCGGAGCAAGGGTTGTTGGGGTCGGCCAGTGTGCCTGGGTCGAAGATCATCACCGGTGGTGAAGTCCACGGCCCCCAAGCATGGGGAGCGCTACGCATCAGGATTCCGCGCGGGTTCCCGCTGTTGTAGGTGACCAACCATCGACTAAGGAACGGATTCCAGCGGGCTGACAGTTCCCCAACGTCACTGGCACAAAACAGTGGCGCTGCATCGTCTTCGTTCGTGCTCCACCCCCCTCCTGCGAAGTAGAGAACCGGCTGTAATAATTCGATACGGTCGAGGCGAATCACAGAGAGGTATACGGAACTGGCCCGGTATCTCCCGCTGCCAAAGATCCAAAGGACAGGAGTGCCGACCGGTACACCCAGTATCTGTGCGATGTCGCCGTGCGCGGTTCCAGGCTCAACCGAGACGTTGATGAACTTCTGGCGAGAAAACTCACCAATATAAACATAGTCGTATCCGTCGTTGTCGGAGCGACCCAGTACGGAGCGGCCCATAAGATCACGCCCATCGACTGCGTAGTGATCGGTCGAAAAGAAAACGTACATAGCCCCATTCCAACTGACTCCATCGAGCGGTACATTGAAGGCCCCCTGGTCGATGGCGGAAAAGAGCGGCGGCTGCTTGTAGAAGGTCAGATTGAGCCCAGCAGAGGGAGGTCGGTATCCGTGCAAAAGGCGATGCTGTCGAAGTTGATTGCCCACTCAGAGCCGTCAAAACGTACACTGTCGCCGAACAGAAAGTAGACACGATTCTTGTGCTCGAACGAAGATCCTAAATCGGAGCCGTGGATGCCATAGCGCGACTCCGTACGGTTGAATGCTAATGGCGGTGTGCCGACGCCATTCCAGCCTTCGCGGTCATATTCGCCCGTGAGCTGAGCAACCTTACGGACGCCGCTGGCAGCGCGGGCGGGATAAGGCTCAAAGAGCAGGACTTGGTCGCGCATCCAGGGCAAAAGGACGTTCTGGTTAGGATGCCAATAGCCAACGAGCGACTGGCTGCATTCTTCAACCAGTACTTCGAAGTTGCCGTGCTCCGGCGAACCATAGTTGCTGCGCATCAAGCTGCCCCACCCGCCACAGGCATCGGTGATGTTCTGTCCACGCTGCCAGGGAAGGTTGACATCAGAATTGTTGTGAAAGAAGTGAACGAGCGAAGAGCCGACCGGAACGACGACCTCGAAATTGCCATGACCGCCGGAGCTGAAATCACTCTGGATGATAACGCCTGGGCCGTCGACGTTGACGGCAACTTGCTGTCCACGCTGCCAGGGAAGGTTGACATCGGAATTGTCGTGCCAGAAGTGCCACAGGTCGCGTGTGCCATCGGAGGAGTAAAGAGGCGCGACGACCTCGAAGTTGCCGTGATCGCCGGAGCTGAAATCACTCTGGATGATGACGCCTGGGCCATTGACGTTGGCAGCAACTCGCTGGCCGCGCTGCCAAGGAAGGTTGACATCGGAATTGTCGTGCCAGAAGTGCCACAGGTCCATGGAGCCGTCGGGCGCCCACAGCGGGACCACCACTTCAAAATTTCCGTGGCCGCCACCAGTGAAATCACTCTGGATGATGCTTCCAGCACCGGCGACGTTGGCAGCAACTCGCTGGCCGCGCTGCCAAGGAAGGTTGACATCGGAATTGTCGTGCCAGAAGTGCCACAGATCCATGGAGCCGTCGGGCGCCCACAGCGGGACCACCACTTCAAAATTTCCGTGGCCGCCACCAGTGAAATCACTCTGGATGATGCTGCCGGCGGCAGCGCAAGAAGGAGCAATTATCTGACCGCGTTTCCACGGGAAATTTGCAACGCTGTTGTCACGCCACCAGTGAACAAGGGAATCCTCCTCAAGAATCACAGCTTCGAAGTTGGAGTGATCGCCGCCGCCAAAATCGCTCTGGACTAGACTGCTCAGAATTCTCGACATTGATCCGCCTTTCTAGATCGCCGGGTAGTTGCTGATTGCACGGGATAACCTCGCAATATTCTTGCGTCGGCTCTAGCAATCACAAGGCAAAACTCATCTCATGCCAGCAAGCTATTCAGAACCGAGAAAGAGATCTTGCGTTTCATACTAAATAACGTAAGGAACAGTTACTTCCCTGAAGGGGCTACACAGGGTTTACTCACTAAAGCGTGTTTCAAAAATAGGCGTTTCGTCACCAGGGCTAAAAGCCCTGGTCGTTTTAGGGCCAGTAACGCAGGCCTAAAAGGCCTGCTCTTCCACCAAAAGAATTCTGAATGGCATTTTTGAAACACGCTGTAAAAACTTTCTAATTATTAAGACGATCCCGCTCCGTTCACATCAGATCGGCGCGGATGAGTTTGTCGAGTTTTGGAAACTCCCGGTCCAGATACGGATTGCCTTCTTCAAAGAGTTTGGCTTGTTTTCCTCCACGCATTCCTCCGCCTGAGCTCTCGCCATATCCAGAGTAGAGCTTGTCTACAACTTCCATTCCTTCGACCACTTGGCCAATCGGGGCAAAGCCTTGGGCATCGAGCCGCGAGTTGTCCGTGAGGTTGATGTAGAGCTGAGTGGAACGGGTGTTGGGGCCGGTCATGGCATAGCTGATGAATCCGCGTTTGTTGCTCTGCATCACCGGGTCGTCAGGAATGGTTTTGTCCTTCCACGCCGCCGCAATCTTGGGGTTGCCGGCGATCCCGAATTGAGCGATATAGTTAGGAACAACGCGAAAAAACCGCGAGTCGTTGAGGATGCCGGTCTTTACAAGCTGATGGAGACGATCAACGCCGTTGGGAGCCCAATCTCGGTGGGCTTCAATGATAAAGCTGCCTGTGGTGGTTTCAATTCTGACGCGAAAGACGTCCGGCGCGGGACTCTGAGCAGTCTGGCCCGCTGAAATGAAAGCGAAAAATAACAGGAACAACGGCAGACGAAGTTTCATGCACGATTACTATATTCCAACCGATGACTTGGTTTATAGCAGTTCCAGAAATTGGTGTAGTCAGCCGGGATTTTACACCAGGGCTAAAAGCCCTTTGTACTTTACACTCCAAACACGGCCCTAAAGGCGCCGTTCTTCCACCCGCGACTAGGGATACAGCAATTATGGAATTGCGCTAGGCCAACGGTTGTGCCTGTCGATGGGAATACATCAGATCCAAGACGTGCATGTTCCTCAATTTGTTGATGGTGTTACTTCGATCGATCCGCGCGCACATCCGCGAGAATCCGCGTTAAGGTTTGGTTGAAGTGCGTCTGAGTACTTCCAGAATGCCTGTGAGAAGCATACTGGGAGTGGGTGGGCAGCCGGGAATATAGCCATCCACTGGAATCACGCTATCGACTGGGCCTACAACGGCATGACTTGCCGCAAAGATGCCTCCGCTACAGCCGCATGCGCCGACTGCCACTACCAGCTTTGGAGCAGGGACAGCCTCGTATGTCTTTTTCACGGCAACAGCCATATTGCGGGTAACGGGTCCGGTGACCAACAGCATATCGGCGTGCTTCGGGGATGCTACAAAATGAATCCCGAACCGTTCCAGATCGTAGTAAGGATTCGTAAGTGCCGTTATTTCTGCCTCGCAGCCATTGCAGGAGCCGGCGTCGAGTTGGCGGATGTTGAGCGCTTTACCCAGCATACTGAAAATTTGCTGCTGAACAATCTCCGGAGAGTTTGGATTCACTTCTACGCCTCGCTCAAAGTCGAAGTACCGCGCGAGTTCGCCTTTTGACACACCACAGCACCCAAGACGATCAGCCGGAATGAATGCTCTTGGTTCTACTTCCATGCAGCGTCCGCATCCAATGCACTGGCCATAGTCCATGCATAAGAGTTTTTGGCCTTGCCGTTCAACAAGCGCCAAGGCCCCCGTAGGACAGGTCCGGCATGCGCGATCAGCGTTCTCCCTGGTGAGCAGGGACGGCTGAACTTGCGGCATGCGGCTGCCAGCAACATTGCCGGCCAATGCTTCCACCGGAATGATCCGGTTGGGAGCTTTGAGACTGCATTCAATAACATCAAGAATCATCGGTCACATCCCGAATAAGAGAGGTTGAAGCTCTTGTTGATCAAAGGGAAGTCAGCAATCACGTTTCCGGCCACGGCGTGAGGCAGCGCCGGCCAATTCTGGAATGAGGGAGACTTGATATAGCACCGGGAGAGCAGATCGTTTTCGCCCTTGACCCAGTACAACAGCTCTCCGCGCGGAGATTCGACAGCGGAAAAGCCTTCGAAGGGAATACCTTGTGGCAGGGTCTCCCGGACAGCACCGCCTGGCAGACTTTTCAAACTGTCGATGATGAGCTTGGCGGAAACCGCAACTTCATCAATTCGAGTTCTGGCCCGAGCGAGAACATCGCCGTAGTGAAACGATGGAATCTGAATCGTGGATTCCTTATAGGCGCCATAAGGATGGTCGTGCCGAACATCGATATCCACACCACTTGACCGGGCCACCGGCCCAACCACGGCGAGGTCTGTCGCAACCGAGCGCTTCAGAATTCCAGCGGCTTCGAAACGACTCTGGACGGAAGGACGATCCAGGATGATCGAAGCCATTTTCTTGAAATCAGCGGCCGCCTGCTCTACAGCCTGGCAAAGCGCCTCGCTTGCAGATGTACTGAGGTCGCGCGTAACACCTCCGGGGACAGCGATTCCGCGCCAGTAACGCGTACCCATGGCCCGCGAACCAGCTTGAAGCAAGTCCTCTTTGATGCGGCTGCAATACGCCGCAGGAACGACAAAGGCCACATCTCCAGAGAGAGCACCCACATCGGCAACGTGGGCCATCATCCGCTCCAACTCCAAGCCAATCAAGCGGATGAATTCGGCGCGTCTCGGTACCGGGACATCCTGCGCTTTTTCTACGGCCTGGCAATACGCCACGGCATGAGCGAAGCAGTTGTCTCCTGAAACCGACTCCGCGATCATCTGTCCGCTCGTCACCGGAGTGCCCTGAAACAACTTTTCCGTGCCTTTGTGAGTATAGAAATGTCTCAGCTCCAGGTGTAGGACATTGTCGCCAACTACACTAAAGCGAAAATGACCCGGTTCGATCACACCCGCATGGACCGGGCCGACTGCCACCTCGCACACTCCATCGCCTTCGACCTTCAAGAATGGATATTCGCCCTTCACCCAAGGGACGGATTGTGACGGAGCAGACATCGGATGGCAATCCCTAGGCCAGTTTTCGTGTAACACAAGAGGACGAGGGTCGGGATGGTCGGATAACTCAACTCCATATTGATCACGCAGCTCCCGTTCGTACCAGACGGCAGCAGGGAACGCCGAGGTGATGGATTGAACAAGAGCAGTCCCATTCGAAGACTCGGTTTCTTGCAGGAGACGGTAGCCGATCCCTGGAACGTCAAGGATGTAATGCACTCTTGGACGGTTTGTTGTGGCATCCATCGATCCAAACAAGCAAACCAGCCGCGCTGGTCTGCCTGCTGAGCCGCGAAGCAGACGCGCCACCTCTACCACGGCGGAGGAAAGAGCGTTTTGTTCAGGCGCCGTACTCATGGATTCAAGACCGCCATAGCACTGTGGATTATGTTGATGAGCACCGGCGGCAAATACATGCCGAGCGTAATCACGACGCAAGAACAGAGCGACATGGCCGCGATCTCCGACACCGTGGTACTAGGTTTCTTGGACACCTGTGAGCTTCCGCTCATCATTCCCTGAAGTTGGAAAATGAGAGCGCCAAAGCCGATCACCAAAGCCAGCAGAACCACGGTGACGATCAGATGTCTTTCCTGGCTAAATGCTGCATTCAGGATGGCAAACTCGCTGACAAATAACGAGAACGGGGGCAGGCCGGCAATCGCCAGCATTCCAATCAGCAGGAACGCACTGGTCCAGCGCATGCCACGCGCCATGCCGGTAATGCGGTCCAGCTTGAGTGTGCCGAAGTGCTCGCGCACGTTGCCGGCAGCAAAGAACAGCAGAGATTTCGCCGCAGAATGATTCAAGGTATGCAAAAGCGCCCCATAAATGCCGAGGGGAACGCCCACTCCTATTCCTGTGGCGACCATACCCATGTGCTCGACGCTGCTATAAGCGAACAGGCGTTTCAAATCACGTTGGACGATCATCAGCAGGGAAGCCCCAACCAGTGACAAGCCTCCGAAGATGAGCAGCATGGTGTGGCTGAAACCGGGGCCAATGGCGCGTACGCTGATTGCGTCATAGCGCAAGAGTGCGTACATGGCGCAGTTGAGAAGAGCCGCCGACAGCATGGCGCTGATAGGAGAAGGGGCCTCGGCATGCGCATCCGGCAGCCAGCTATGCATGGGCACAAAGCCTACCTTGGTGCCATAGCCCACTGCTACAAAGACAAAACTCAGCTTGACCAGGCTGGACACGCGGCCCAACCCCGAACCTGCGCTCATCAGAGCTGTCCAATTGAGCGCAGAAGATGAGTCGATTCCTGAGCGTACCGCTGCGAGATAGAGAGCTATGGTCCCAAAGAGCGCAAAAGCAATTCCCACTGTGCATACCACCAGATACTTCCAACCGGCCTCCACTGCGCCTTCGGTGTTGTAAAACCCAACCAGCAACGCGGATGCAAGCGTCGTCGCTTCCATCATGATCCACAGCAGGCCCAGATTTTCTGCCAAGTAGGCCGCCACCATGGCAAATACGAAAAGAAACAGCAAGCAATAGAACCAGCGAGGCGAGGAGAACCGATAGACTGGAACATGGCGCAGATAATTGATGGAATAGAGCAGCGTAACCAGCAGCACAAATGCAAGGCCGACCAGAAACAGCGACGTCAATCCATCAGCGCGAAGGTAGCCGAACGCAATTGCGCCCTGCGTGTGAATATGACGGGCCAAGTTGATAAGCAATGCGATCTCTAGAAAGCCGCCAGCCAGGGCCACGGCGGTCGCCCGTATGCCATCCTTAAATGGCATTACGGCGAGTGCGACGAAAACCGGCAGCACGAGCGGAAGCAGCAGGACCATTGTGACTATCCCCTCAGCTTACGCAGCTTCGAGACATCCAGGTGGTCGAATGTGTCACGAATGCGAAATGTGAAAACTCCCATCAGTAGAACTCCCATGACCAAGTCGAAGACTACTCCAATCTCAATGACCAGCGGCATGCCGAAGGTGGTGATCAGCGCCGCCATGAAAATGCCATTTTCCAGAATGAGCAACCCCAGGATCTGCATCAGCGCCTTGTTGCGGCTGACCATCAAAAAGCAGCCAGTCAGGATGATGGCGACCGCCGCGGCCAGCGGGTCGCGAGCAACATGCAGATCTTTTGCATAGGACTGGACAGCAGAAAATGACACAAAGATCAAAGCTGCGGCAATGAAAACGGAACGCGCAGGCGAAAGGGACGCCTTGACGTCCCGCGAAGTGCGCAGTCGTCGGGTCAGAGAATATAGAGCGTACGGGATAGCGATCACCTTAATCAGGACCACAAGAGAGCCAACAATGTAGGCCTCGGTCGCTCTGTGCAGGTATCCAATCGCAAACACCTGGGCCGCGATAATGGCCGACTGAATCACAAAGAGATTGATACAGGTGGAAACCCGTTTGGAGGCGGCCAGCAAAAGAAGAGTAAGAAAGATGAGCACAGCCGATGAACTAATCACACGGCCGGCAGCGATGTTGATGATCCCCATAGTTACCTCTTCAAAATCACCGTAAACACAATGGCAAGCACCGAGAGTGCAAAAGCAATACCTAAGAATTCCGGCACAGCATACATGCGGAGCTTGGCCACACTGCTTTCAAGCACAGCCAGCGCAGCAATAGCGACAAAGAATTTGATCACGTAGACGGCAGCAGAGATGATCACTGCGCCGGCTCCTGCTCCACCGGCAATTCCCCAGGGCACGAACAATGCAATCAGCAAAGCAACCATCAGATTCAGCTTGAGGGCATGGGCCCACTCGATGAAAGCCAGACTGGGGCCGGAATACTCAAGAACCATGGCCTCGTGGACCATCGTCAACTCCAGATGGGTTGCCGGGTTATCTACAGGCATTCGCCCAGTTTCGGCAATCACGACGAGAGTCAACGCCGCAAAGGCCAGCATGTGGATGGCCGACATGTCGAAAAAGCTTTGCATTTGGGTCCAGGCCACAATCGAGGCCAGGCTAGCGGACTTGGCAGTTACAGCGATTGCCGTCAGGGAGATGAGCAGAGGCGCTTCAGACAAGACCGAAATCATGACCTCACGGCTTGCGCCCATGCCACCGAAGCTGCTTCCCCCATCCAATGCGCCCAGCAGAAGCAGAAAACGGGCGAAGGCGAGCAGGTAGACAAGCACGATGAAGTCGCCGGTAAACGAGAGCAGCCCCCCGGAGAAAACCAAAGGCACAAAAGCAACGGCGGCCACTGTAAACGCGAATCCCAGCCTCGGGCTGGCCCGAAACAGCCAGGAGGCTGAAGGCGGCACAATGTCTTCTTTTCGAAACAATTTGAGAAGATCGGCATACGGACGCCAGATGCTTGCTCCACGGCGTCGTTGCAGCAGGGCCTTGAGCCGGGCAGTGATCCCGCGCACCAGGGGCGCGGACAGAATCAGCAAGACGAATTGTGCCACCTTAACGACCGGCATTACCTGAACCTCATGAACAACAACATGAAAATCAGCGCCAAAAAGATATAAAGCAAATACCACTGGATGTTTCCGGTCTGGAGCCGCCGAAGTTGCTGGGCAGCCGCCAGGATGGAATTCACCACGGGACGATAGAGCAGCTTTTCATAAGAAACAGTCCTGGTGGATTGATACGAAATGGCCTCAGGAAAATATAGCTTTTCCGCCGGGGAGACTTCCAGCTTTCGCTCGGCACGATAGACCGTCGCAAACACCGTGCGCAACGGCTTGGAAAAAGAAGTAGCGGTGTACTGCATCCTGGCGGTCAATGCTGCCAGTCCACATCCCCAGGTGGGGGAGGAACGTACCACCACCCTGGTCAAAAATCGGACCGCCAGGGTCGCGGTGGCAGCAAGCAGCACCACCACAGCCATGGCCTGAATGCTGGACCCGATTCTGGCAACACTGTCAAAATTACTTCCAGGAATCAATGTTTCCACCACGCTCCACAACGGACGAATCAACAGCATCGGCATCAGGCCAACAACCAAGCAGGCGGTTGCCAGGAGTCCCTGAGGAAGCAGCATTGATAACGACACTTCGCTGGAAGGACGAATCTCGGGTGAGCGGGGTCGTCCTAGAAATGCGGCGCCAAATACATTCACAAAGCATGCTGCGGCCACTGCGCTTGTTAAGGCCAGCGCGCCGGCTGCGAGTGGAATCACTACTTGTGCGATAGGACCAGACAACTTGCCGCCGGCCAGAAAGCTTTGAAAGACAATCCACTCGCCTATAAAGCCATTGAACAGGGGCAAGCCGGCAATCGATACGCAGCCGATGAGAAAAAATGTACCGGACATCGGCATGAGCTTCAACAGCCCGCCTAAGTCATTCAACTTCAAGCTGTGCGTTCTCGAATGGATGGCGCCTGCGCCCAGGAAGAGCAGGTTCTTAAAAATCGCATGGTTCAAGCTGTGGATCAAAGCTGCGAGCAACGCGAGGGCAGCATAGACCGGAGCCTGGTTCTTCATGCAGATCATGGCGGCCCCCATGGCGAGATAGATGATGCCTACATTCTCAATGCTCGAATAGGCCAGCAGACGCTTCAAGTCGTTCTCGAATAACGCATAGAGAATTCCCAGCACGGCCGAAATTCCTCCAGCCACCAACAGGAGATACCCGCCCCATGCTGGTCCTCCGGAGAGAAAATCGAATACAAATCGAAGAAAGGCATAAACGGCCGTCTTCAACATGATTCCCGACATGAGGGCGGAGACCGGTGTGGGCGCAATAGGGTGTGCTCTGGGCAGCCAAACATGCAGCGGGATGATACCGGCCTTGGTGCCGAAACCGAAAAAAGCCAGAAGGAAAATCGCCGTTTTCTCCGGAACGGCCATCGCGCCGGCCGCCGTTCTAATGGAGGCGAAATCCAAAGAGGGCGCACGCGGCGCAAACAGCAGAAAGGCGGAGATTACCAGCGCTGCTCCGGCATGCATGGTAATCAAATAGAGAAAAATGTTGCGCCGCCGCTCTTCCGAATCGCCTTCCAGATATATCAAGGCGGCAGAGAGCACCGTCATCAATTCCCATCCCAGAAAAAACGCGAAAACCGTTGCCGCAGTTACCACCACTGTCATGGAGAGAAGAAACAAAGGCAACAGGGACCAGTACCACACAGCACGTGACTTTTCGTAATGCTGGGCAACGTACGGAAGAGAAAAAGACACAGCCGGTATGGAGACAGCGCAAACAATAAACAAGAAAAACCCGCTCAGCCGGTCAAGGGAAAGCTGGAACGAGAAGGGACTGAAATGAGACAGATCGAGCCCGACCGGGATTCCGCGACACCATGCGACCAGAGCCGCTCCAGCGCCACATATTAGCGCTGCAATCGTAACCAGGGCAGCGCTGAACCCTATCCACTTTATTGGCGATTTGCCGGCCCGCGTTGCGCCAGCCACCAGGGGTGCGATCAGAAGCAAGCAAAACAGACTGCTAAAAGGAATGAGCATGAATCCGGTGTTTCGCTTTCAGTGTTCGTCCTGCAAGTTCCAATTCGTGTAAGGATTGAACGACGGCATGAAAAACTAAATATAAGAATATTGTGATATATGACGCGAAAAAAAATGAGGTCATCGATGTCCTTCCGGCGTGACCTCAAGCTGCGACAGCATGTCCTGAACGTTGATCAGGTGATTGTTAAAGATGTCTTTGGCTACATCCAGCAGCCGAAAAATGGTGGTATCGCGGATCGAATAATAGACATTTTGCCCTTCTTTTCTTCCGACCACGATGTTTCGGCCCCGTAATTGCGCCAATTGTTGCGAAAGCGTGCTCTGTTCAACGCCCAGTTTGATGCAGAGATCGTTGACTCCAATCTCCCCGCCTCTTAAAGCATCAATGATCCGAATGCGGAGGGGATGGGCAAGGGCCTTAAAGAACTCCGCTTTGAAATTAGGCAGATCAGGCATGCGCAATGGATTGTGTCACGCAGTAACCCAGTGTGTCAAATATACATTGCTATATACAAATATAAATATATAATCATGGAAAATGCCGATCGCCCGTGACCACTTTAGAATTGTTGTCCAACAGGTGTCCGACGTCGAGGAAGATGTCCTTGGGTGTCCCTATTATCGGTTGGTTGTCTACAATGCCAGGCAAGTATTCAAACCGGTGAAATTTGTTTCGCCCCAGGATTTGTTAAGCAGACTTGGTTCCGTGGTGACCGATTTTGCCGAAAGAGATCTTCGGTTGAAGGAGGCGCGAGGAACTCACATCGTATTTACCGCAGAGATGAAATTAACGGCCGCGCAGTTATCTTTGCTCGGACTCGAACGCGCCGATTGAACTATAAGCGCTTGTGCAGAGATCCACGAATGCCCTTTGCTACGTAAAGATGAATTCGTTTATGAGGCGTGAAAGGCCATTCTTGCTTCTTCAATCACCGAAACAGCAGCCACAGTCCAAGACCTAATCCGAGCAAGAACATTAACGAGAGTGTGCCCTCGCCAGGATGGTCGCTTTGTGCGCGAATAGCTCGCACAACCAGAATGACTGCCGAGATGCCAGACATGGCCAGCAGAAAGATGGTAACGCCGTGTAATAACGATTGGTTGGACACTTGGTTATCTTCGGGCATCATAACATGGTCGTCGCACAGTGCAGATGCATTCTGCCTGACACTGCTGTGGGGCGCCCCACCAGAAACAGGAAGTCCAATTTGCCGCTGATTTGCGCAGAAATACGCAGATAGATTCGGGATTAGATCGAGAATAACGCGAGTCTTAAGTCTGGTTTCTTTAACACACGAAGAAGCCAATGACCTGGTAGCTCAGCCTCAACTATTTGAGTCATCTATAATTGATTGAGGGCTAAAAGTCTTACCAAGATGACTATCCAGACTATTGCCGTAGCCATGTCCGGTGGAGTGGACTCTTCCACCGTCGCGGCCATGCTGCGCGCCGAGGGCCACAACGTGGTTGGGCTTACCATGCAGCTCTGGAACCAACGCCGCCTGGCCGGACACGAGGGAATGCCCGAGCAGGTGCAGGGACGGTGTTGCTCCATTGACGATGTTTACGACGCCCGACGGGTAGCTGAGGACCTTGGCATCCCTTATTACGTGGTCAACCACGAAGAGCGTTTTGAGAATGATGTGGTGCGTCCCTTCGTGCAGGAGTATCTTTCCGGCCGCACTCCGATTCCGTGCAGCCTCTGCAACAATCATCTTAAGTTTGACCAGTTGCTGATCACTGCGCGGCAGATCGGTGCAGATCTGCTGGCCACCGGCCATTACGCCCGTTGCGAGTTCGATCCGCAGCGTAACCGCTGGCTGCTCCAGCGGGCTGCCGATCCAGCCAAGGACCAAACCTATTTCCTGTTTGGCCTGACCCAGGAGCAGCTTAGCCGCACTCGCTTTCCTCTGGGGAATATGACCAAGCCACGAGTGCGAGAGCTGGCTCGTGAGCATGACTTGGCATTGGCCGACAAGCCGGATTCGCAGGAGATATGCTTTGTCCCCGGAGGAGATTACAAGCAGTTCATCGATGCCTATCTGGCCGATCAGGGAGAGTCGCTGCCGGACACCTCCGGCGAGGTCGTTACCACTTCCGGCAAAGTATTAGGCCACCATGAGGGTGTCCATAACTTTACCGTAGGCCAGCGCAAGGGGTTGGGTGTGGCCACAGGTACTCCGCTCTACGTGATCCAGATCAACGGTGAGAAAGGGCAGGTCACGGTGGGAAGCAATGAAGATCTGATGTCGCGATCGCTTCTTGCGCACAAGCTGAATTGGATTGCTATTGACCAGTTGCGCGAGCCTATTCGCGTCACAGCCAAGATTCGTCACCGGCATGAGCCTGCGCCAGCGGTGGTGGAGAGCGCTGCTAACGGTGAAGCCCTGGTGACCTTTGATGAGCCTCAGCGTGCCATCACGCCCGGACAAGCAGTGGTGTTCTACGATGGTGACTTGGTCGTGGGCGGGGGATGGATTGCGGAAGCGAGGAGATAGCGGTTAGTTCATCGCAGAGAGCGCAGGAAAAACAAATTTAGCCGCGAATTTACGCGAATGAACACGAATTTGTGTTTAGATCTGGGTGACTGTGTGGCCGGAGCTTGTATTGATCCTTAACCTGCGAGGAAATTTGTAGTTGATTTTGTTTTCCTTCGTGTTGCCTTCGTTCCTTGTGGTTAAGGCTTTTGGGCTCTTTCTCATAGATCTTGTCGCTGCTATTGCTTTTAATATGCAAATCAAGCCGGCCACGAGCGTTCTTGGCTTATGACCAGAATCCTCGTACATATCTTGTTCCTCGTGTTGCTGGTTGGATTTCCTGCTGCCCAGGAACAGATCTTTCGTACCCAAACGAACGTGGTGCTGGTGCCCGCCCTGGTGAAAGATGGAAATGGCCACGCGGTATATGGGCTGCAGGCCAAGGATTTCGTCGTCGAAGACGATGGCGTCGAGCAGACGCTCAAACTCGACGAAACCGTAGAGGCTGAGCCAGTTTCGCTGGTGATTGCCATTCAAAGCGGTCGCACCGCATCTGCTGAATTCAAACGAATGCGCACCCTGGCAAAGATGCTCGATCCAGTGGTCAGCCAGAAGCAGACACAAGTTGCGATCGTAGTGTTCGATAGCCAGGTGAATCTGATCCAGGAGTTCACCAGCGACGCTGGTGTCATCTCAGGTGATCTCACAAACCTCCGAAGTGGAGATGGTGGCGCGGCAATTCTTGACGCAGTTGATTATTCGGTCAAGATGCTCGACAAAGTGCCAAATGGCCGCCAACGGGTATTGTTGCTGATTAGCGAAACTCGCGACCACGGAAGTCACATGGCCACCATTGAGGACGTCGTGACCGCGGTCGGTAGAAGCAACACTGTCGTCTACACTCTGGCATTCTCACCTACAGTATCCGGCGTACTCGACAACCTGCGCGGCAACAAGAACGACGATGCGCGCCCCATCGGCAGCATTCCTAACACGCTTGCAGTGCTGGCAGCTCAAGCCATGAGAAAGAACACTGCCAAGGAGATTGCCGCCATGACCGGTGGGGAGTACGAGCTATTTAAGTCACATCGCAGCTTTGAGACTCTCATGAACCAGTTTGCCAATCACCTGCATATTCGCTATCTGTTGAGCTTTGTGCCCAGGGACCCGCACGGTGGGCTGCACGAGATTCGCGTCCGGCTCAAAGAACCGGCAAACGTGAGTATCCTGGCGAGGAGTCGTTATTGGGCGATCGAGACCAGCCAGTAACCCGTCTCGCCAAGGCATCAAGGTTTTTAGGAAACAATGCTATGTGCTGATTCTTAATTGAATGATCTCTCCAGTTATCTTCCCATTCACAATTTCCAATCTGCCTACACTGATGGGCAGCTTGAACCTGCGTGGTCCGGCGCTGCCAGGATTGAAATAAAGCACACTGTTTTTCAATTCCTGCATGGGCTGGTGAGAGTGGCCGCTGATTACCGCCGCGAATCCGGCTGCGCGCGGATTCAGATCGAGCGCGTTGGCATCGTGAATTACGTAGAAGTGCAGTCCAGCAAGTTCTACCACGTTGGTTTCGGGGAACTGGCGGGTCCAGGGTTCACGGTCTACGTTGCCGCGAATCGCTGTTACCGGAGCAATCTCTTGGAGAGCAGGGATGATGTCCGCTGCTCCTATGTCGCCGGCATGAATGATGTGCTCCGAGCCGCGCAGGGCGTCTACCGCCTCCGCCCGCAGCAATCCGTGAGTATCAGAGATTACGCCAATCAGCATTAGAGGCCGGCCTCGATGCGGGAGCGTGGGTCCATGTAGTCGCGCAGGGCATCGCCGATAAAGTTGAAGGACAGCACAGCCAGCATAACAGCGCCGGCAGGGAAGAGCACCAGGTGGGGCGCGTCGAAAAGATGAGCGCGTCCGTCATTCAGCATGGAGCCCCAGCTTGCGGTGGGTGGCGGAACTCCGAGTCCGAGGAAGCTCATGGTAGCTTCAGCCAATATGGCGCCCGCCATGCCAATGGCTGCCTGCACAATCACTGGCTGGATGATGTTGGGCAGGATGTGACGGGTCACGATACGCCAGTCACTGGCGCCGAGTGCGTGCGCCGCCTCTACAAATTCTTTTTCTTTGACGCCCAGGATCTGGGCGCGCACCAGACGGGCGTATCCCACCCATCCACCGATGCACAGCGCCAGAATCAGATTAAAAATGCCTGGACCAAGAAAAGCCACAAAGGCAATGGCCAGCAGGATTCCGGGGAAGGACAGAAAGGCATTCATGACCACTACATTGAAGAACTTATCTGCAAATCCGCCGTAGTAACCGGCGATCGATCCAAAGATCAGTCCGAGGAGAAGGGAACCTGCAACCACGCTGCCGCCCACCAGCATGGAGATGCGCGCGCCGTAGATCACCCGGGAGAGGATGTCGCGGCCCAACTCGTCAGTGCCGAACCAGTGGCCTGCGCTGGGCGGATGAAGTCGTGAGGGTAAATCTATCAGCGCTGGATCCTTCGGAGCGATCCAGGGAGCAAACAAGGCAAAGACAATGAATATGACGACAAATACCATGCCTGCTGCCGCGAGCCGGTTGCGACGTCCCAGTGTCGTGGCTGCAGTCCAAGTGGCGGATAGGGCCATTACAGAGATGATAATGCCAAAGTGAAATGCAATGCTATGAATCTCTGTTTACCGGAGAGGACGCAGAGAGCGCAGAGAAACCTTGAGCCGCGAATCCACGGCACGCCGGGACAGGTTTGCGCGAATGAACACGAATTTGTTTCTTGGGGTTCCCTCTGCACTACTATGCCTGAAAATCTTCTCTTCCTGCGAAGATTTCCAGCCGTCCCTGCGGGACTTAACTCGCTCATTTACTCCTACCCAGCACTGGCGTGCTGGGCTATTTTCGCTTCGTCCCTGCCGGGACTTGGGTTACCGGCGCCATAGCATTTTCGACAAAACATATCGCGCCAAATCGTTAACCAATCCGTGAACATCCGCGTAGATCCGCGGTAAGGTTTTGGTTGCGGCTTGCCGCGCTGTACAGGCGATCAGAAGCACAAAGCTTACCGCCCCCACCAGGATCACGAGCACCGGCCGGACCTCGCCGCCGATGGCGACCCGCAACGGTACGACGCCTATGGACTCCGTCTTACTTACAATGTCGGCGTGGGCAGCACGAAATTGATCTCCGATGACCTGTAGTTCGGCCTTGGCTGATTCAATCGAAGCGCCGGGCCGAAGACGCCCAGCAACAAGGTAGATGTGTCCCTGATTGTTGCTGTTGGGGTCGAATTGTTCAGGCAGGTACAAATCAGTCGGTGGATCAGGCTGGTAGCCTTCCGGTAGAACACCCAATACCATGTATGGCTCAGAGTTCAGCGCAATGGTCTTACCCGCCATGTCGCGATCGCTGCCCAGGCGGTTCTTCCAGAAATCGAATGTCACCACTGCGAACTTGCCCGCGTTGGGAAGATCTTCCTCTGCAGAGAAGGTCCGCCCAAGAATCGGTTTTACTCCGAAAACATCAAAAAAACCCGATGTAACGTGTACTCCATTCACAGGATTGGCTTGGTCTCTGGAACCCAGATTCAAAGTGATGCTGCCGAAATCATAAGCAGCCATGGACTGGAAGGCCTGGGCCTTTCGCCAAGCCATGAATTTTGGTATGGAAACCGAGCCTCCGTCGCCTTCAGAGAAATGACGTTGCACTCGCATGATTCTCTCCGACTCGGGAAATGGCAACGAACGAAGCAGCACCCGGTCAACAACGGAGAAAATCGCCGTATTGGCGCCGATTCCAAGCGCCAGCGCAAGAACAGCAATGGTTGTAAAAGCGGGACTCTTAATTAAGGATACGGAACGAATGGCGGACGTCTGCCCAGAGGTTTTCCATGCCCTCTAATACGAATGGCAGCCTAAATGGTTCCGCAAAAACAAATCTTTCTGAGTATTTTTACCTTTGTTTTCTTATCAGTGGTAATTAGCCGGATCCGTGGTGCGGTTTGGCGTAGCTTTGTTTTTTTACCTTGTGTCCTTCGCGCACTTGCGGGAGGAATTCTTTAGTTCGTCGATTCTCACAAGACCCCTAAACGTTCTTTCAACTCCCGGACGCGATCACGCGCGACATTCAACTCTGTGTGATGTGGATCTTTCAGGCGGACAAGCATTCTTCCGGCAAACAAAGGGTGCAATTCATGCACGTAGTTGAGAGCGACAATCGTGGCGCGGTGGATCCGTACGAACTTGTGGGGATCAAGTTTCTTCTCTAGTTCCTGGATAGTGGAATCGAGGACGTGGTTCTTGCCTGCGGTAGCTGCAAACGTGAGTTTGTCGCTGGCAAAGAAATGCGTGACTTGGGCAAGCTCAATGAATTCAATGCGCTCGCCTACCCGTGAAGGAAGGCGAACCGGGTATTGCGGTGTACTTGTATTTTGGGCGGCAGCGGCAATCTGCGCCAGCAGCTTGTCGATTTCTGGGCGGCCCTCGCGTCCGGCCTGGATCTGCTCCAGCTTGCGCAACGCCCGTTCAAGCTGCTGTGCTTCAATGGGCTTCAGCAAATAGTCGATGGAGTTCACCTCAAACGCCTGTAAGGCAAATTGGTCGTAGGCGGTGGTAAAAACCACCAGAGGTTGAGGATGAATCCGGGCAAGCACATCGAAGCCGGAGAGCTCGGGCATCTGGATATCGAGGAAAATAACTTCGGGCTGCGCCTCCTGAATGGCGCTTACCGCAACCTCGGGGTCAGTCGCCGTGCCCACGATCTCCACGCGCCGGGTGGCTTCCAGCAAGCGCGACAGGCGCCGAAGGGCCAGCGCCTCATCATCAACGAGGAATGCCCGAATCATGGTGGTTCTCATCATAAGGAATGACTACCGAGATCGCATGGCGGCCTTCGAGGTACGTGGTGTGCAATTGTGCGTCGTCACCAAAGATGGCAGCCAGCCGCGACCTCAAATTATCAATTCCATGTCCGGCGGGTACCTGGGCCAGGTCAAACCCTGGGCCGCTGTCCGCCACTGCCAAACGCACGGAGGAGTTTTCACGTTCTCCTGTGACCCGAATATTGCCTCCGGCACGGCTTCCGGAGACCGCGTACTTAACGCTGTTTTCTACCAGGGTCTGAAGCGAAAACGGTGGAATTCGGACCTCGGCCAGCTCTTCAGGAACGCAGATTTCATAGTGCAGGCGCTCACCAAAGCGGGCCTTTTCGATCTCCAGGTAGTCGGCCACGATCTTCATCTCATCCGCCAGCCGGACAACGTTGTGGGCGTCCAGAGAAGACCGCAACAGCGCCGCCATTCTTTCTACCAGACGGTCGGCCCGGGCAGGGTCTTCCTGGATCAACGAAGAAATTGAGTTCAAGGTGTTGAAGAGAAAATGGGGATGGACGCGCGACTCCAGCGAAGAAAGCCGCGCTTCCGCCGCCAGTTTCAGGGCGCGCTCCCGCTCCAGCTCCTTGGCGCTCAGCGCCAGGCTGGTTTGCGCCAGGCGGCCGCGCATAACCTCATCCATCGACGTAACAGAGCCTACGATCAGCGTAATCACCATGGCGATCTTGAGGCTTCCCAGGAATACAGTCCAATACTCAGAAGATGGGATCCAGCCAAAGCCCAGCAGCAACAGCCCGGCAAGCAAGCAACCGGTAACTGCAATCAGGATCAACAGCGGCGCCAAAGCGAGCCAGCGGAGAAGTGGCTTGAGCGGCAACAGGAAACACCAGCACCAGCCAATGACCAGATGAGCCAGCCCGCCGATGACTTGGGAATATACAAAGGAATACTTGAAGGTCGCCAACAGGTTTGCAAACGAGACATGCACACTAAAGCCCCAGACAAACGCGGGCACAGCCAAGGCGGCAATCGTATTTACGCCGACTATCTGTAACAGTTGTTTTGCCCGGGGCATCATGGTTTGGATATTGTGGGTCTTATTCTGCTGTATGGCAACCTAAACATCCGGCCTGCCGGGGAGAAAGTGATTTGGTCTTTAGCCATGTAGTGGCAGAATCCTCATAGAGAGAGCCTTTCAGATCGGTCTGGATGCGCTCGAACCACTGCTGGGCCTTGTCATTCTGACCCAGGCGGCTATACCCATCAGCTAGACCCAGCATGAGCTCTCCTCGAGGGTGGGTCCCAAGTTGCTTGAAGTAGTCTTTCTGTAGCTCGTAAGTCCGTTCGAAATCGGCCACCCCTTTTTCAATCAAAGGACGCGCCACGGCGGGATCGGGAATGAAGTGAGAACCCGTCAACAGGACTGCGCCTCGCGGAATTCTTACGCCGAGCCGGTCTGGTGCAAGAGCCACGGCCCGGTCCATCTCGTCGAGGCCACGGCGCCACAGCTCCATTCCTTTCTGCTGGTCACCTTTTTGAAAAAATTGGCCGGCCTGGAAGTACAGACCCGATCCATGCCAGACCAGGGCTTCGGCATTCTTGGGGTCCGCAGCCAGCGCTTCTTCACTCATTTTCATTCCTTTTTCCAAGGCAGCATCGTTGCCCTGGAAACCGGAAAAGAAATACTTGCGTACTTTTAAGTCAAAGCGCTCCTGGGCGCGGGCAAGGGCTACGACGCCGAGCACGATCAAAAGAGCCGACACTCCATAGGAGATCAGCCGTTTCGCTGGGTGTAAAGTTAGAGAGTTCATAAAAGCTCCTTTTCACGATCCACAATACGGAATAGTTTTCCGGCTTTCGCCGGTAACACGACGAACCGTCATGAATCCTGACCAACGGTCGTCTTGGAGGGATGGACAGCAGCTCCGGTCTTGCTTTATGCTCCCACGCCATGAACCGAAGAGATTTCCTTGCAAGCGCTACGGTAGGGGCTGCGGCTTTAGCGTGGCCTCGGGTTGGTGTCGCTGATGATTCTGACTTCAGCCCGATCTGGACACAGATCGAAAAGCAGCACGACGAAACCGTACAACGTCTCCAGCAGTGGATCCGGCAGCCCTCCATCGCTGCCGAAAATCGGGGGATGACCGAAGGCTGCGAGCTGACGATGCGTATGTTGCGCGATGCCGGGTTCGACCAAGTAACAAAGGTCTCCACCGACGGTCAGCCAGGAATTTTTGCAACGCTGGATGCCGGAGCCCCTCGAACTCTGGGCATCTATTTCATGTATGACGTGAAGCAGGTTGATCCTGCGGAGTGGTCGTCGCCACCTTTTGAGGCCGCGCTGGTCGATAAATCGGGGCTGGGGAAGATCATCGTTGGCCGGGGCGCCGTGAACCAGAAAGGCCCTGAAGCCACGTTTCTTGCTGCACTTCATGCCATTCGCGCTGCCGGCAGAAAGCTTCCGGTAAATCTGGTGTTTGTCGCCGAAGGCGAGGAGGAGATCGGTTCACCTCATTTTCCGCAGATCGTCCAGCGGCCTGAAGTGCTTTCAGCATTGAAGCGCTGCAATGGTGTATTTATGCCTTTTCCCTCGCAAGATCTTAGCGGCGAGGTGACGATCAACTTGGGCGCTAAGGGAGTTGTGGAACTTGAGCTGGTTTCGAGTGGTGAGCGCTGGGGACGCGGGCCGAAACGCGATGTCCATTCCAGCAACAAGGCGCGGGTAGACAGCCCGGCATGGCACCTGGTGCAAGCACTCAACTCGCTGGTCTCGGCGGATGGGAATACGCCTGCGATCGAACACTACACCGACAAGGTGCGTCCACTCTCCGATGCGGAGAAGAAGATGATTGCTGTTGCCGCGGGGCGCATCAGCGAGGAGGGTACGAAGAAGCAACTTGGTATCGAGCATTGGATTCATGATGTGGGTTGGCACGAAGCGCTGGAGATGTTGGTATCGCAACCGACCGTGAATATCGAGGGTTTGGTGGGTGGCTATACCGGTCCGGGCGGCAAGACCGTGCTTCCTCACAAAGCAGTGGCCAAGCTTGATCTCCGGTTAGTGCCGGACATGACTGCGTCGGATGCGCTTGCTGCACTGAAGGCGCATCTCGCCAAGCATGGGTTTGGTGACATTGAGGCGAACATGACTGGCGGATATGATCCAACCAGTACTCCAGCGGATTCGGCATTGATTCGCGCCCAGGTGGCAGTGTACCGGCGGGCTGGCATTGATCCGATCATGATGCCGCGACTCGCCGGCTCATGGCCGGGATATGTCTTCACCGGCAATCCTTTGCGGCTGCCCGCAGGTCATTTCGGTCTCGGCCATGGCAACGGCGCGCATGCGCCGGACGAATACTACATAATCGAGCCGGCAAATCCCAGAGTGCAAGGGATCGATGGCGCAACCCGCTCCTACGTTGAGTATCTGTATGAGGTTGGCCGGACAGCTTGAGCAGTTAGAACTCTTCCATTTTTCAGGGAAGAAACGGTGAAGGAACGGCCCTTCAGGTAAGCCCGCGCGTCAGAGCGCAACCCTGCGTTTACTGTGCCAGCCAGTTCTCAAGACGTGCCTTCACTTCCGGCCATTCAGTATCCAGAATGCTGAAGTAGACGCTATCGCGTACACGGCCTGTCCAGGTCACCAGATGCTTGCGCAACGTGCCCTCTTCTTTCGCGCCCAGGCGGAGGATGGCATCCCGTGACCTTTGATTCAAGGCATCGGTTTTGAGTTCGACCCGCAGGCATTGCCACGTCTCGAATGCATGGCGCAGCATAAGGTACTTGGCTTCGGTATTGACGGCGGTCCGCTGCCACTCCGGAATGATCCAGGTGGAACCGATCTCGACCCTATGGTTGACGCGGTCGATGTTCATGTAGCGCGTGCTGCCCACGACACGCCTGGAAACCCGCTCGACCGTGGCAAACACCACCGACTCCCCCCGCTCCTGCTCCGCCAAGGCCTTGGCAACGAGTTGTTGAAAATCATCCGGAGTCTTTACGGAGTAAGGAATCCACTGAAAGATATCGTCAAGAGAGTCCTTCGCGGCCTCCCAGAACAACTCAGCATGTTCGTGGCGAATCGGCTCCAGTCGAACCACCGGTCCCTCGAGCGTTAGCGGCGTGACGATATTCAAAACAGAAGTGGCAAGATTCAAGGCGCGGGGTTCATTGCTGGGCGTTGCCATACCATCTATCTTAGCCCGAAGATGCCTAGCCCGACTGGGGGAAGCGCATCATGCCTTGTTGCTCGGCCGTCAGGGATTCCCACGTCGCGCGTGGAAGGTCTTCCACATTGCGGCTGGCGTCTGCATACCAACGGCGAACGTAGCGAATCGTGGCGAGGGCGCGGGGCACGTCAGTCGTATTGGGCGTGCCCCGATGCAGCGCCCACGGATGGCGAATCAGGACATCACCGATCTCCAGCGGGACGGCCTGCATACCAATCTCACCGGCCTCGACCGCCCGAAGCGCGTCCATCTTCGTCATGCGATGGGTACCTGGCGCAATTTCGATAGGGCCGTGCTCCCGCGCGATCCGGACCAAGCCAAAACTGACAACCAGCGCATACGCAGGGAGCACAAGATCGGGAACCTCCGGAAAGAGCGGACGCTGATAGTCCACATGCAACCCCTGATACTCCGATCCGCGCAGAGGCACATCGCATCCCCATTGGTCAGCGACGACCCGGTCATCCATCAACCCACGCACGATACACAGTACGTCATCATCGAAGAAGAATTGTGGGATGAAAATGGGTGGCTCGAAAGGCATGGCGAAAAAGTGGCGATGCAAGCCCCGGTTCGACACATGGCCACTGTTGAGATACGCGAGCAGACGCGGCCAGAACGCCTGCCGGCAAGCCTCCACTAAAGGCGGCGCGAAGTGGTCTCTGAGGATGCAAAAGCCTCGTTCTCTGACCTCACTGATCTTCTCGCGAATTGACTCGATGGAAGCCATGAAATGGTAGATGGGGCACATCATGAACAGTTCGGATTGCGAACACCCAGGCGTGATTGTAGTTGCTTGCGGTAACGCCGGCTTAACCGAAGTCTGCTTCCATTGTCGAGCAGTACCGCGTATTCGCCATCCTCATTGAGTTTTAGGCCTTGGACCCGATCGAGATTGACGATGGCCGAACGGTGAATACGGCAAAAGACTGTCTGGTTCTGGAATCTTCCAGGACCCGTCGCAGAAAGTCGCTCAATCCCGCAATCATGCTCACTGCCGCATCATTTTTTCTCTCGCGTACCAGCCCCGCGATAGCATTCAGCGTATTGAACAGAAAGTGCGGCTCGATTTGTCTCCGCAGCGCATTGAGTTGCGCCTTAGAGAGCTGCTCGTTGAGGCGCGCAGTCTCGGTTTGTTGACGGGCCAATCGCTCCCGGGAATCCAGCATATAGCTGACCGCGAGGATGGAGACGTACAACATCAGGGACGAGAGAAGCCCGCTGTAGAACTTGCCAAACCAAAGATGAGCGAACGACTCCGGAGCCGGGAACTTTGCCCACGGGTTGAGCAGCTCTTCCAACCACGCATTCCAGGCAGCGGAAACCAGAGCGACGATAGCGCAGGCGGTGATGTGGATGAGCCACGTGGAGAAGGGCCTCAATTGTACCGGAGGGTATTGGCGGCCCAGACGCAATACCAGTGGTGTCGCCAATGCCCATGGCAGCCAGCAAAGGAGCAGTGTTACGAAGAGATGGCTCCAAGCATGATGCATGCCTTCCGCACGCATGGCGAAAACAGTCTGCGTCGCATCGAACAGCCCAAGACTTAACCAAATCGATGCAATCCAGAACCAGCGTGGCAACTGAGGGCGTAGACGGGTCGCGTCCATGACTACAATCGTATTCTATTGCTCTTCCGGAGCGGCCAAAAATGCAGCCAATCGCCCGCGCCGTGCAGTAACTGGTCTGGCCCTTCAAAGAGCGCGATATGATACTTATCGCATGATGACCAAAATCAAAATCGTACTGCTCAGTGCAATAGTTCTATTTTTCTTCGTTGCCTTCGGCCAAAACGCGACGGCGCCGAGTTCGGCCCCGGAATATACCAGCGACAGTCAGCTCAAGTTTCCCGAGCACTATCGGGAGTGGGTGTACCTGACCTCGGGATTTGATATGAGTTACACCCCACCGGCAAAAATGGCCGGCCATCACCACATGTTCGACAATGTCTTTGTAAATCCTGAGGCGTACAAAGCATTTGTGGAGACGGGCACCTGGCCCGACAAAACCATGCTGGTGCTCGAAGCCCGAGGCGCGGAGGGCAAAGGCTCAATTAACCAGCAAGGCAATTATCAGGGCACTGATGTCATGGGGCGTGAGGTACACGTGAAAGACGAATCGCGTTTTCCCGGCAAGTGGGCTTTCTTTGGCTTTGATGACGGTAAGACCGGCAAAATGTTTCCTCTATCCGCCAACTGCTATAGCTGTCACGCCGAACACGCGGCCGTGGACACCACATTCGTCCAGTTCTACCCAACTCTGCTGCCGATCGCCAAGAGTAAGGGTACGCTCGCCGGTTCGTACCAGAAGGAGATTGGAGCAGTCACACAAAAGTAGCAACTTGATTCTGGAGGCCTACACCAGTTCCTTCCCAGTTGGTTTTGGAAATTAGGATTGATCGCCCTCGCGAATGGCACGCCAATCATGAAGTGGTCATCAATCCGGTGACCCGAGACCGGATGCGCGCCGTCCCCAGTCGTCTCGCCAACAGATAATAGCTCGTTTCAAATTCTTGAGGCGGAATCACAACGTAGGGATTCTGTGCGGAGCACAGTGGATTCTCGGCTTTGACCGTGGTATCCTGTCAAAAGTCTTCCCCTACTATGCGAGGTTTGTTCGGTGGCCTAATCGAGGCCTGCTCACCATCTTACTAAGTCTTGCCACAGATAGTCGTAAATTGCGAATTACTTTAGCAATTGGATCGATCGAAAACGCCGGAGGCTCCGAGCGGTCGCTCACCATGCTGGCCAACTCGTGGGCCGAGATGGGCAGAGCGGTCACCATTCTTACGTTCGACCGTGCGCATGTTCCCGCGTATTCACTGCATTCTTCCATCAACCTCTGCCATCTCAGTCTCTATGGGTGGTCCCGAGGTTGGCTCCAGAGGGCGCGCCGCATCCTTTGGCGAAACAGTGTCTTGCGCCAAGCTATTCGGGGGTCTCGACCGGACATTATCGTCAGTTTCACCCCCGAAGCCAATGTCCGTTCGATTCTTGCCACTCGAGGATTGCATATTCCTGTGATCGTGTCCGAACGAAACGATCCATCTCTTTGTTACATCGGAAAGAAATGGGAAAATCTCCGCCGTGTTGCCTATCCTTTTGCCGAAATGCTCGTCTGCCAAACCGGAGCAGCTCTCACCAAATTCCAGAAGATGATCAAGGTTAACGGAGCGGTCATACCGAATCTTATCGCCGTGCCTCGGGCGTGGATTCCGCAGCGTGTGGCCAAAGACGTGGAGAAGAGAGACTATGTGCTGGTGGCGATGGGCCGGTTGGTTCCGCAGAAGGGATTTGACATCCTTCTGAGGGCATTCGCGCAAATCATGCAGCGGCATTCCTCCTGGTCCCTGAAGATTCTAGGAACCGGCCCCCTACGAGATGATCTGCAGAAGCTGACCGAACACCTGAACATGACTGGCAGGGTTCATTTTGCAGGTCTGCGCATGGAGCCCTTCGCGGATCTTTGCCAGGCCAACTTGTTTGTGCTTTCTTCACGGTTCGAAGGCTTTCCCAACGCCCTGTGCGAAGCCATGGCATGCGGCTTACCTGCCGTCAGCTTTGATTGCCCTTCAGGCCCGAGCGATATCGTTCGGGATGGGGTGGATGGGATACTGGTTCCTCCGGAAGACTGTGGCGCACTAGCAGGTGTTCTGGATAATTTGATGACCGATCGCGCAAAACGAGAGCGGCTCGCTTCACGCGCGCCCGAAATCGTTCAGCGCTTCGCCGTGGAGCGAGTCTTGGCGTTGTGGGACAAAGCTTTTGCGGAGGTGCAATGCGAATCACATTGGTGATTTCGTCACTTTGGGGCGGTGGAGCAGAGCGAGTAGTTTCCTTGCTGGCCAATGGCTGGGCGGAGGAAGGCCAGGACGTCTCGCTTCTCACGCTGGAAAAGGAAGGCGGGCCAGAATATTTCATCCATGACTCTGTGGAGATCCGTCACCTTGGCCTATCGCACGTCTCCAACCATTTTCTCGAAGGCCTGGTTCACAACTTGCGCCGGATTTGGGTCCTTCGACGGGCTATTCGGCACTTGCAACCGGACATCGTGGTCAGTTTTATGGACCAGAACAACGTTCTCACGCTCCTGGCCACCTGCGGGTTTGGAACTCCGGTTGTTATCTCAGAGCATGGTGATTTACTTCCGGACGACATCCGGCGCATTTGGAGCCTGCTCCGCCGGGTGGTCTATCCCCTCGCGAATATGCTCGTTTGTCCTAATAGCGCCAGCCTCGCGAGACTGCGGACGAGCATCAAAGTTCCTGGAATCGTCATTGCAAATCCGGTTGTCGTGCCGCCCATCTTGAGGCAGGGCGGCCAACGGGCTGGCCCTGCAGGCACCTTTTTCCTGGTCGCCATGGGACGTCTGGTTAGGGGAAAGGGATTCGATCTTCTCCTGGCAGCTTTCTCGCGCGTTGCTGACCGACATCCTGACTGGTCGCTCACAATTATTGGCAAAGGTCCTCTGCGGTCCGAACTGGAAGAGCAGAGCGCAGCCTTGAAGCTGGCGGGCCGGGTTCATTTTGCTGGAGAGCTCGCCGATCCCTTCCCGATGCTTCGCGCCGCCCATCTGTTTGTGTTTTCCTCTCGTTCGGAGGGTTTTGGAAATGCTTTGGCTGAAGCTATGGCCTGCGGTCTGCCAGTGGTGAGTTTTGATTGTCCCGAGGGGCCGCGCACCATCATTCGCGATGGCATAGACGGAATTCTGGTACCGCCCGAGGACGTAATTGCCCTTGCCCAGGCTATGGACTCCCTCATGGCCGACTCTGGTGCACGGGCAAGGCTCGCCGCACGGGCGCCGGAAGTCATCCTGCGCTTTGGCCAGCAGCGTATTTTGTTTTTATGGAAGCATCTTTTTTCTCAGTTGCTCACGGCAAGGACACCTGTGCTCCGCAAAAACTCCGTACTGCGAAGAGAAGAGTGCAAAGGATCAGCAAAAGCCGCGCCGCATCGTCAAACCGGCGCGATCTAAGCTTCCGTTCCTGGTAGAAAGCAAGTTGTTTGCGCAGAAACAGAGCCTCGGCCGCGAGTTCGAGTCGTCGTCCCTGCTATATCTTTTTTATGAACGCAGCCAATCTTGGGCCTCGTGCCACTCAACGATTGGAAGCTTGCTGATGTTGTCGTAATAATAAGAGAACTCTTTATTCAGAAGTTCGTTCGTCAAATCTTTTAATCTGACGCCTTTCCGTACCAGCTTTATCACGCCAACACCGAAATCGATTTTTAGTACCTTGAACTCGATTCCTTCCGTTTGTAATAGCTCAAAGGCCACCTTCCAGACATGACCTGTCCAAGGGTGCGAAATGATGGGAAGGTGATGTTCCATCCAGTTGCGTGGCAGCATATCGTGAAGAGCAATCCAGCCACCATCATTCAATGAGTTGATAGAGTTGATCACATCTCTCCGCACCTGTTCATATGTGTGTAGCCCATCGATGAAGACCACATCAAATCGAGATTTATTTTCTTTAAAAAAATCATCCGATGTCTTTCTTACATTTCCACCCCAAAATGGATCGACTCCTATCTTGTTTTGAGCAGGTATTGAATTGAAGAGGATATCTGAGCCACAGCCAATCTCTAAGTAGGTTGGATTATTAAAATTGCTCACTAGAAGATTTACAACGGCTACGCGGTTATAGTTTGTTTTTTCCCAGTCCCAGTCTAACGATCTGCTGTCTGCGTGATGAGCCCACTTTCTCAGCAACATGCGGTGCTTTATGGGGCTAACACATGGACCAAGATAGTAGCGTATGGCTCTGTAAAAGATATTGTTCTTAATGTTTGATTTAGATTTGATTTCGGGTGAGACCACTGTTCGCACGTACATAATAAAAAGTGTCTCCTGCCAGCTTGTTATCTGCCATCGTGGCCGTGAGCTTGCTTTTAGTGTGGTTCAATCATCGGTCCGCTACTGACTATTTGTTTGGCGAGTGTGTGGACGTCTGTAGAGTTTATCATCTCGTTGATTCTCCAGCAGGGATGGGGTGTGTATAAATAAAGAAACTTGTTCCACCAACTCGGCTTAAGGCTGTTGGCTGAATTTTGCGCCAGCAGAGGGGTTGCAAGACAGAGCAAGAGAGTGGCCTTCAAGAAAAGTTTCATGGTGACGATCCTCCTAACGAAATCACGGCGCAATATCTTAACCCGAAAACTGGCTGCGATAGGCATGGATGCCGGGTTTCGAAACAAAATGTCTTTTTGGGAAAAAATGTCTGGCGACAGCGTTACCTACCTGGAATCGATAAAACCTGAATGATGCATCGCAACAGAATTTTATTGAATCGTTTTATCAAAGGGCGTATAGTCGGATTTTATTTTGCCGAGGCGTGTTGGGATATCCCGTTACCGGAAATCTTTTTTTGGCAGGAGCTGTCGGCCAGTTTCTGCGCCCTACCGCAGCGAAGAAAAAATCTATGTATCCCTCTGGATGAAAGGAGCCTTCCATGAGATACCCCTCCCTGGCTGTAAAGGTGATCTTGTCCGCAATTCTCGGGGTAACGGCAATGCCGGTCAACGTCAGCGCCAGTGCAACTCAGATTCAGATCTACGGCACCTGGCATTGCGGCAACGATGGCTGTAGCTGGAGCACGGTACGCGACATGACGGATTTCGATACCAAGAACCATTGGATTATCGACCGGGGCGACGGAATCCCATCTGTCAATTTGGTGATTCTTTCTTTTGTAGATCCACTCAAGCTTCTGAATCAGACCAACGATTCTCAAACTGTGAACGGTGTGCCCATCGGCATGAACGCGCAGATCGTCAGCTACTTTACCAGCCGAAATATCCGCGTCATGCTTTCCATTGGGGGTATTACTTTTGTCAGCAACTGGAACAGCGCTCTGGCGACCAATCCTACGCAGTTAGGATTAAATGCCGCGGTTGTGGCCAAGAACTTGGGGGTTGGCATGGAGATCGACTATGAAGAAAATACCACTCCCAATCTCACAGGTCTGCAGGCATTCATCAATGCATATCGCTCCCAATTGCCCTATGACGCCACAGGAAGCAATCCGGCCGCTCGCCTGACCATTGACGTGGGCGCTGGCGACCGCTTTCTGATCGGCATTGACCGGATGGCTACCACTCAATGGCTCACGACCGCCAATCCGATATTGGACTACGCCAACGCACTAGTTCCCAGCAAACAACCAACCAGCGCCTCGGCTGCAACCGGCAACTGGCTGGAGCACGTTGTTGGTAAGTCTAATTTCGCGCCCCCCATTCCGCCTTTGGCTCCTGCAAAATTTACCGGCAGCCTGTTTATTACTGACAGTACCAGGGTGATTCCTGAATGCAACAACTTTAGCTCCTCGCTGGAAGACTCGACCGGCAGCTTTGTTCAGACCGTGGCTCCGGCTGGAGCCGGAACCACGTCGGGGATGCTTGGTTACATGTTCTGGGCATCCGAATGCCCTTCTTCGCGGAACGTCTGCACCATTCCGCCCAACACTTGTCAAGGCGGCGTAGGAGTGGGCGCCAAGATCTATAACATTCCTATTCCCATGCCGGCTCTTCGCCAGCAGTAACTAAGTTTAGTGACGGGCGAGATCATAGATGTCGTGAATGATGTCCATGATCCGCTGGGTCCGCGAGTTCGAACTTTGCAATTGAGTACACACCCGGACTCCAGGTGACTACGCGCCAGGCTTGGACAATTCGATCGTTGGGCACAAGTTCGAGATGCCGTCCCACAATATGGCCGCCGAAGAGTGAGAAGGCGCCACCCACTTCGCGGCTGATTTCTATGGGTGTAGTTCCCAAGGACATGCCGGCTGCACTGAGCTGCACGACCTTATTGAATTGCTCTGCATTGGTGAGTGCTTCGTAGACGCGCCGCCGGTTCCCTTTGAAAATGACCTCTTGGTGAATCGCTTCACCCGTATGAGAGATCTCCTCGCTTCCGGCAAAAGGCGCCATCCGGGGAAAGCTGTATCCAAATGCAGTTCCGGCAACCCCGAGCCCCGACAAGAATGCGGCGAGCCGCATGGAAAAATCTCTGCGGTTGAAGGGAGTGGATGTCATTGAAAGCTCCTCTTTCTAGAAGTCATCTCATAACGCACTCTTGAAACATCAGGGCTGAAAGCCCCGCTTCTTACCCGCATTTAACGCGGGCCCTTCGACTGGCTCAGGGCAAGCTCTAAAGAGCCCGCTCTTCCACCAAACCCAATTTTGAACTATTTATGAGATGGCTTCTAGCAAAGGATTCAATTATAGAAGGGCAACGTGCCCTATTTACTTCGCAGCACGATCATCGGTTCTACATGACTAGCCCAGTCTTTAATCCCGGACGATTCATGAAAATACGAAATAGACTCGTCATCCCAAAAAGCAAAGCGTTAGAGCGTTAGAGTGTTAGGATCCGCGCCAAACCGACGATTTTCCTAACACTTTGGAAATTTCCTAACGCTTTGAAGTGTTAGGCCGGATGCTTCGGGACGGCTGGAACTGGCCACGGGCAAAGCCTGCGGCAGACAAGCAGCGTTTCCAATGCGCCTGGAAATCCCCGTAACGGCGACCTTCGGCAGGTCTGGCACTGCTCCAATCAAGACAGCCTTTGATCCCAGTGGGAGCGGGTGTGCAACATTTGGGGGTAAATTGCCACCAAGATCGGGTGATCCGGTTAACCGCAATACGGTTCACTTAAGGATTACATTGAACCATTCTGGTCAATACACTTATTCGAACCGTATGCAAAAAGCTCTGTCGTCCCTTACGGGACTTGGTTGCTCTTCCACGTTACCCAGGGCTTACGCGCCAGGGCTACTATCTTCCGCCCCTTTCGGGGCTGGTGCGTTTGAACTTCGAACAGATTCTTATTTCCTTAAGTGAACCGTATTGCGGCTAGCCGGGACAGGTCTGGGTAGCTACATCTGCATTTACACCGGGTGCGATTAAAGTGCGAGTCATTGTGCGCTGATTACGACTAGCCAGGATGACATCAGCAAGTTGTCTTTCGAATTGCCTTGGTTATCCAACTGAGACCGCAATCGCCGGAAGTGGCCTTGGGCAAATATCGTTAGCTTAAAGGCATTTCAGAAGCCTTTTGCTGTTCATGGCTAGACGCGAGGTCCTTCCGATCTACCCGCGCTGAGCGCGCGCGGGTAGACCGTCAGGATGACGAAATTTTCTTTCTATTGCATTCTCGTGAATAGTCCGGGGGCAAAGGCTTGACGCGCACTTTCCTGGAAGCCTGAATTTATTCATCAGTTAACGAATGACGATATGACATAATTTTAATCGTCTCTGCCTTACCCAGAAAAGCTACAGCAACTCTGGAAATGCTTAGCATTGTTCCCGATGGAACTGCAACATTTGGGGGTAAATTGCCAGCCAGTATCCATGGCGTATCCATGGTGTATCCAAAAACGGGGGGTGGGGAATTGGTAATTTCTGAATTTGCTCCTTTCGGGGAGTTGGATTGATTTTAATGCCAGCACCCTTCGCTTCCTTGAAGTGAAGGTTTCGATTCGTCCGCTAGCGCCATGACTGCATGATTTATGGAAAGAAGGTTAGTGTGGACGAAGTGGACGAGGTGGACTGAGTGGACGGCGCCATGGTTACCAATTTCACCCGGTCAGCACTAGTTACCATTCAGTCGACCTACAAAAAAAGAGGGGGTAACGCCGTAACTCCGTGCAACTTGTTTAAAAATAATGAGTTGATTGTTTCGGAACGCCTCAAAAACGCCTCTTCTGTTCCGGAACAGACGGTCAAAGGCGGCGGACAGCACCGCATACATCCGCGAAACTGCTGGTGCAGATGACCCCTGAAGCCTGGCACAATCTCCCGGAGTGCGCATTCGAGGCGGTGCTGGCCTGCCTACACTGCCATCTATCTATCGAGTCTAGACAAGACCGGGAGAAGAATCTTTTGGGAATGGAAATATTCAGTTGTCAAAGAACGCCTGGTGCTGGCCGCCTGAGCAGCCGGGAATGTCAATTACAAAAGTACTATAACATAGCTACTAGTAAATTGCAAGAAAATTGATCCAGTTTTGGTTGTTGCCCCGTTCTATAATTTCTACATTTGAGTAGGATGTGTGATCTGCGACGAATCCCAGAAGGGACACATGAAAATGTTGGCCCCCTCCAAACTGTACTTTGCTGAACCCAGTACTGGGTAGCCTTCCAATACAAAAAGAAAGCCGATGTTCTGGAAGTCAACTGGATTCCCTGGCGCGATTACTTGGTCTATGCGATTGATCTCGCAAACAACCCTCATCGCAAAAGGGCTCAGTCCTATGGATCGGATATCGGTATAAAGAGTCCTACCAGAAAATAAATTTACAAAAGCACCTGAGCCGATGCGTCCATCACTTGCTGAATGGTGTCTCGAAGACCTGTAATGGTTATGGGCTTGGGGATAAAGGCATCCATTCCTGCCATCAAACAGGCTTCCTGGTCGCCTTCCATAGCCATTGCTGTCATGGCGATAATCGGAACGTGAGTACCTTGGAGGCTTTCCCACTCTCGGATGGCACGAGTGGCAGCGAGCCCATCCATCTCCGGCATGTGGCCATCCATGAGGATGAGATCGATGTGCTGGGACTTCACTTTGTCCAACGCCTGCTGGCCATTTTCAACAACTTCGACATGGTGTCCCATCTTTTGCAGGATCCTTACCGCAACCATCTGGTTCACCAAGTTGTCTTCCGCTAAAAGGACATTCAGCGGACGTGCTGTGCCAGATTCCACAGTCGCAGGAGATTTGACCTCATTGTGCTTAACATCGTGAGTATTCTGAGTATCGTACCCAGGCAAAATCCTTTGAACAGCAGAAAGGAGTTCGGACCGTTTGAATGGTTTAATCAGATGAGCGGCGATTCCAAGCTGGTGACAATGAGCAACTGCGCCCCGATAGTTTTCCGAAGTCAGCATCAACACGGTTGCCGGTAAGGGAGTGGCAGATTGCTTGATTTTCCCGACCATTGCGAAACCGTCCATCTCCGGTAAATTGTTATCACAAAGGAGCAAATTAAAACCTTGGCTGTCGTGGTCCAGGAGGTAAAGGGCCTCCGCCGCAGCAGGAACAACCACGACTTCAAATCCCCACGAAGTGAGGTTGTCCCGCAGGAAAGCCTGGCTCGACGGGTCGACGATCAGTGCGCGCAGACCCCGTCTATTCAATTGGAAGTCAGGCGGAGCAACTGCATTCGCGGACGAACTGACCGCGAACTTTGCAGTAAAGAAAAAAGTGGAACCCTTGCCAACCTCGCTTTCCACGCAGATTCTTCCCTTCATCAACGCTACAATGTTCGCAGAGATGGCCAATCCAAGACCAGTGCCGCCAAATTTCCGAGTGACGGAACTGTCGGCCTGGGCGAAAGCCTGAAAGATGGTCTTCTGCTTGGCGGGTGGAATACCAATGCCAGTGTCGGCCACAGAGAACCTCAGAACGACTTCATCGGGATTTGATGTCTCGGTTTCCACCAGCAAGAGGATTTGCCCTTTCTCGGTAAATTTCACGGCATTGCCCAACAGATTCGCAAGCACCTGTTTCAGGCGCGCCGGGTCCCCGACGATGCGCTGAGGAACATCGGTAGCCAGTTGGTATTTGAGATCGAGTTTCTTCTGATGAGCGCGTACGAGAAGCATGCGGGCCGCTTCGGCCACGGTATCAGAAAGGTCAAACTCGGTTTGCTCCAACTCGGCCCTGCCCGCTTCGATTTTCGAGAAGTCCAATACATCATTGACCACCGTCAGGAGCGCCTCGGCTGATTCTCCGGCAATGATCAGGAGTTCTGCCTGTTCAGGGCTCAACTTGGTTTGCCGGGTCAGCTCAAGCATGCCCATAATGCCGTTCAGCGGGGTGCGTATCTCGTGGCTCATGTTGGACAAGAAATCGCTTTTGGCCTCGGCTGCAGCCTCAGCAGCCCGGCGCGCCCGCTCGATTTCAAGCTCGGCCTGTTTACGTACACTGAGGTCCTGGATCGAACCAATCATGCGGAGCGGCTTACCACTCGCATCTCGGATGACGTAACTACGGTCAAAGACAAAGGCGTAGGAGCCATCGGCCTTGCGGAAACGATAGTCACCTGACCATGAGGTCTTCTCACTGTCAAGAACCGCCTGCACGCTAGAGAGGACACGATCACGATCTTCCGGATGAACATTTTTAATCCACCAGTCCCGGTGACGTTGAGCCTCGGACAGTTGATACCCGAAGAGGGAGTAAACATTGTTGTTCCAAGTTATGCTTTCGTCCGCAAAATTGCGATCCCAAAGAACGTCGTTGGTGGCGAGCGAGACGCACTCGTAGCGGGTGTTACCTTCCTTGAGGGCCGCTACGTATCTCTCCTGCGCATCTTGCATCAGGGCACAACGAATGGCGTAAGAAAACAGAACGAGGCCGACAGCAATCAATCCTACCATTCGGGCGGCCTCCACGGCTTTGACTCCAAGGATCGCGCTGCCGAGAACCATGGTAGCCATGGCAATGTTGAAGCACAGCAAAGCTGCTCGTTTGCTGATGCGCGGTCTTGCAAGCTTGTCTTCCGGGTCGGAAGGGCTCCATCGGATAGCCAGCCCAGCGGCTGTAAGATACGTGACCATCCAGATGAGGTCATAAGCATCGCCCATGTGGGGAAGGTAAGCATCTACATAGCTGGTAGAAAACGCGACGAAACAATAAACGGTGAGGTAGGCGGCGAGCCGTCCAAAAAGAGAGTGCAGACGACCTGGCGTGGAGAAGGCAAAGCGTGCAATGGCCGCCAATAGGAGGAGTCCGTTGACCACAGTACCGGCAGTAATCAGCCGTCCGATGTTCGGGTCGTGGGCCTGGGTTTCTGCCATTTGCACTTGATACATGCACAGGCCTACAAGTCCAATGGCGATGCATCCGTCAAGAAAAGTTTCCAGTTTGGAGGTCCGTACATCTTCCGACAGAAATAAGGAAATCGCCATCGGTACGGCGTAGAGGCGATAAAACAATGAAGGGAAGAGAGCGGCTTCCGGCACCGTGATGTTAAAGTAGGTACAGTAAGCCCAGCCCGCATCCGCAACCAGCTGGAGCGCAAAGGAGCTACTGAACAGGAGCCAGAAAATACGATACACGCCTCGACTTCGCGTGCAGGCTACGATGGCGCAGGTAATGGCGAGAAGGTTGGCGCCTACTTCGAAGCAATGTGAATACAGCGATCCGGCCCGGCTGTCGCCCAGGACCACAAATCCGGCCATCCGGGCGATAATGAGAAATGCAACAACTGCTGTAACCTGTTTGCGCGATGGCATCAATAATGACATTCAAGATTTCTCGTAGTGGCCGGGTCTTATTTCGCACAGCATCATTCACAAATGGAACAAATCTTATGAGAACAATCGGCATTGAAGCTTAGGAACTTTAGTTCGGGGGAAACAAAGTTACTTCTTTTTGCAGAGTGTTTCAAAAGTATTGCCGATGATAATCCGCTTGAATTTAACCAGACGTTAATATCGCTTTAACATTTCTCAAAAATTGATTCGCGCTGAAAATTGCAAGCTGCGCGCCCCATAGCGTGGAGCAGTTGCCAATGGTTGGCCGAACATCGGATTCGCTGTCGCGTCCCAGAGATTCAAGCCGTTGCCCATGCCGTCGGTCCGTTGAGCAAGATTGTATTGAACATTGTTGACTACGCCTTGCTGGAAATTGGCATGGTTGAAAATATTGAACGATTCCACCCGCAGTCTCAGGCCGATTCTTTCGCTGAGTTTGAATGTCCGGGCAATGCTGAAGTCCACATCCTGCACACCGGCGTCTCGGAAAGAATTGAAACCCTCGCCCGGTACAATCGAAAAATTCACCTGAGGTGAATTAAAGACCGCTGTATAAGGACGGCCGCTGGCGAGAGTTGCGACCCCCGCAAAGATAAATCCCTTCAGAGGCCTCAGTTGCGGTATCCATGATCCGCTCGCTACAAACCTGTGGGTCTGATCCAATTGTGACAGGCCGCGTTCGGAAACCTGATCGAACTGGTTGAAGTAGCCAGCACCCTGATCGATGGTCTTGGAGAAGGAATATCCAATCATCCCATACCACTGGGAAGACCGGTAGCGCAATTCGGTTTGCAGCGCGTGATAGATCGACTTGCCGGAATTATCGATGGCATTGATCGCGCCGAAATTGGGATTCATAGCTCCATCAATCGATTCGAAATCAGGCACCACAAATGATTGCCCGGTGGGCAGGAAGACCGTATCCCTGGCAAAAGAGCCGCCAAAGGCAGGCTGCTGGCCAGGAGAAACAAGGTTCAGGTCGAAGCCGAAATTCCCATTGGCCTGCCTGGTCACACCATTCGAATTGCCGAGAAGCCGGAGGCCGTGGCTGTAGACATACGTCGTTCCAACGGCGAGATGTTTTCCAAACTGATGTTCCAACCCCAGGTTCCCCTGCTCCACATAAGGACTGCGGAAGTTGGGTGCGAAGACTACCACTGAGGGCGTAACTGAGACTCCCAACGGAAAAGCCGCCAGGGTGTTAGGGAAGGTAACGATAGGGCTGGAATTTCCGAAACCAGGACCAGTGGCGACCAGGAATTGCCGCGCGATCCCATTCGAAAGCAGTGCCTGTGAAACGTCGAGCAAGTTCTCCTGAATGTAGAAGAGACCAAAGCCTCCTCTTACGACAGTCGAGCCTCCAGGGCCAAATCCGTAGGTAAATCCGGCCCGCGGCGCAAAGTTGTTCCGGCCATAGGGAATCTTGCAGGTCAAAGCCAAGGCTGGATTACACGTACTGGGCTGGGGCAGAATCTGAAGGTCGTAGCGCAGGCCGTAGTTGAAATTAAGATGATTGGTGACGCGATACTCATCCTGGGCAAAGAACGAGTAGCTAGGAGAGCTGTACTTTGCCGTGCTCTGGCCAAACGCCTGCAGGTAAAGCTCAAATGCGCCGCTGGCAACACTGGCAAGATCGGCAAAACGGTATTCACCTTTTGGACCGTAAACGAAATAGTCGCGCTCGTGACTGAGATTGAAATCCGCACCCGCTTTGAAAATATGTTTGCCCATGAGCATGGTGATGTTGTCGCGGACCTGGTAGCGGCGATCGGTTTCCGAGAGTTGGAAGCGATTACCGCCATACACGGACCCCGTGTCGGGATTTTGGATCGTGACCGTTGGAGTCAATGGAGCAGTAGCGGGCAGATCAAAATGCGTGTCCTGACCGAAGTGCAAGGTGAGTTCGTTGACGGCCGTGGCGTTGAAGGTCGTCTGCAACCAGAATTGAACAAAATTACTGGTGGCGCCATCGGTCAGCGAGAGCCCGTCTCCCGTCGAAGTCGGACTGCTGAAGTAGCCGTGGGGGCTCCGGAACCGCTGGAAATTGTATGTGGCAGTGAAGGTGTTCTGGTCGTTGAGAGTACCGACAATCTTACCGAAGGCCGTATTTTGATTGAACGACCGCGGGTTTACCCCGATTCCAGTCAGGAATGGTTGTAACGACGGATTGGCAGCAAGAAAGCCCGCGGGTAAAAGGTTATTGGCAACAATGGGCTCGTTACGGACCTGACCCTCATAGTTGGCGATATAAAAGAGGCGATCATGCAGGAGCGGTCCGCTCACGGTTCCACCGAACTGCTGGCGGCGGTTGCTGGGCTTAGCGAGACCATTGCTCTTATTGATCGAATCGTTGGCATTGAGAGCCGAGTCGAGAAGGTAGTAGTAACCGTCACCATGAAGCTTGTTGCTGCCGTCTTTGGTGACGATGTTGACGATGCCTCCGCCGGCTTGCCCGAACTCGGCCTCAAAGCCGGTGCTCGTCACTTGAAATTCCTTGATTACATCTTCGCTGAACTGATAGGGGATGCTGGTTCGTCCAATCTGCTGCGCGTAAAAAGCATTATTGTTATTTCCACCGTCAACGGAGTAGTTGTTGAAGTTTCCTGCAATGCCGTTAAAGCTGACCATGCCGAAATCGCCGTCTGTAGTTGAACCCGAGGTAAGCAGGACGAAATCGACGAAATTACGGCCGTTCAGCGGTAAAACATCGATCGCCCTTTGATCGATTACCGTGCTCACGGCCGAGGTGAGGTTGTCGATTGCCACCTGAGTCTCTGTGGAGGCGTTGACAGTGATTTCCTGGCTTACGACTGCTATTGAAAGCGTGGCCTTCAGGGTTGCCGTGGCGCCGACATTTACCACAACATGGGTAAAGACTGATGGAGCAAAGCCGTTGGCGGAGACTGAAATGCGATAGGCTCCGGGTCCGAGCGCCGGGAACACAAAATGTCCTTGATCGTCCGCGGTCTTGCCTTCCGAAGCTCCGGTGTCTTCGTTGAGCGCACTGATCTCTGCGTGAGCGATCAAGGCCCCGCTGGGATCAGCCACTGAACCTTCCAGCCGTCCGTTATGGGACCCGGCCTGTCCATAGCTCTGACCTGTAAGCAGTAAGGCCGCAACTATGGCCACCAAAAGCAAATCTTGTTTGCGGATTACGCTTGTAATGGTTCTGCGTCCACTCTTCATACTCTTGCTCCTATCTTTTCTTGTCTTGCGGCGGCGGTCCGGCTTTCAACTTTCGCTCCTTCTCTTGTGCGAAGTAGAAATAGGTGAAAGCGAACAAGCAAACAGGAGGGCACAAAAGCGAGCAGCCATGCTAACCAACGGCACACTCCCGCCTTGCAGCTTTGAGTCTGTTTTATGCGTTCCATATCTCACACGTTTGCCCAAGCCACACGACACCGATGCCAGCGAAATGGAGTTCATTGGTTTCAATGAACCTATAATCGGCAGATTTGGCTGTTTGCTTTAGGCCAAAGGAGGTAATTGAGTTACCTGAGCAAAATTTCTGTACGTTGAACGCAGGTTAATAGGCCAGCAATTCGTGACAGCTTCATTTCTCATGAGCCGTTAAGACCAGCGTCTGAGCCCGTGCAACATCAGTAGGCCGCGTGATCAGATCGAAGAGTTACTTCTTTAGATTCAAGAGCTTCTTAGCAACTGAAATTGAACCGGGACCGGAGTGTTGTGTCGATTTTGAGGTTGCAGATACCGCAGGTTTCACTAAGCGCCAACATGTCATTAGCTTGTATTAATGTTGAACTGAAGGACTGGCAGTGGGCAGCGCGTCTTTACGGCTCGTTGACATGGTGCTCTTCGTACAACATGTGCCAGCCCAAACCGATATAGTCAAATGTAGGTCCATGCTCTTGCGCCTTTGGAGCGTAGAAGGTGCGCATTCCCCGCCGGCCGTCGGCGAAGACAAAAATTATCGTCTGGTTTTGAATAGAATAAGAGCCTCGCTGCGTTCGGGGATGGTCATAATAAGGATTGGGTACCAGCATCTGGTCCAAAACCTGATGATCGATGAAGGAGCCATCGGGAGCGAACTGAATATACTGACCGGAACCGTTCAGTCCCCAATTATATTTTCCCGAAAATCTCTTTCCCGTGCAGCGGCACATGGGAACATAAACATCGATTCCTGGATTGAGGGAGGTTTCATTTCGAGCGATGACCTGGCGATCCTCGGCATAATCTTGCCAGAGGATGTTGATCTGGTTGCCGTTTACCCGGTAACGACCCACCCAACTGCGGTTGGTATCGGGTGCATTACGATATGCGGTGAAATCGAAGCCGATCATCCCCTCCTGGGGTACATCTTTGACGACCCAGCCATCAGGATTGAAAAGAAGCCGTTTGATTTCCATGTGGCCACCGGCTCCTAGCCCGAAACCTGCGTAAATTCCCTCCAGCGCACCGAGCGGCAATTTGTGTGGCGTTTCCTCAACCGGGGCAGCATCCGGAACGGGCGGAACCTTCGAGCCGGGGAGCGCGTCGCCAAAACTCAAGCTGGCAAGAAATGTCTGCTGAAATACGTTTTGATAGGCGGAGAGCATCGATCCTGGCGGAACATTGCTCATGAGCATTACAGTTTGAATGCGCCGCTTGTACTGCGCGCCCATCACGTAAACCGTCCAGCGCGTTCCGTTTAGCTCGGAGGCGACAGCCGTGGTGTAAATGGCATTGTAGCCATTCCTGGCGTGCAGAGGGGCAGGCAGGCCACCTTGCAGAATTCGATAGGAATTCTTGAAATCGCCCCATAGCTCATTGAATAACTTTTGAAGGTCGCCGTCAAGATTGTCAGCCGCCAAAGCGATTTAGAAGCATTATGCGCGGTGATCCTGGCGCAGCACGAGCAACTGCTCTCCCGAGAATTCCCGGCGGTTTACTTGCCGTCCGGGCGAAGTACGGTGAACACAGCCGGAGCGGATTCGATCCTATAGCCCGGCGACGGAGGAGAAAAAAGGCAATTCCAATCGCCGTTAATACACAATGCATCACTACGCGAATTCAACGGCCAAGTCTTGTTGTTTGCTGCCAGGGATATTGGCCGCAGTCAGATCGCTTTTATGAAGATTAATCCCTATTATTGCTTCTTTAATTCGACTCTCAGGCTTCTTTCAGTTTTGCTCTATGACCCAATCGCAATCATTTCCCAGGCCGGCAAATGTAAAGTCCTCTTCCAACCTCTTGGGTGACACATCCAACCCGAAAGCCCAATAAATCTGGCGCAACATTTGAAAAGCTTGCTCGCGGAGTTCTTCTGGGTTTGCAGTAACCCTTTGACGAGAGTGCAATTCCACAACGTCGTCAATCATCGGGTAAGGTGTATCATGTACATACTTAGCCTCTACAATTCGATCTTTAACGCCCATCAGTCTAAATTCAAAATCGAACAAACCGAAATAACCCAATGCCTCGTATAGTTGCATCGCATATTTGAGTGCAGCGCCAATCAGCATCGCCGCTGCTACGCACGATACCGCATTTGATTCTGACCAAAATCCGAATTCACTATAGATCATCCCTTGTTGCTGGACTTCAGTATAGCGAAGATTGCGATTCCATAGATCGTGCCATAACACGCCTTCGGCAACAGGAGTCGGCGTTCCGAACGGAAAGCCAATCCCAGGAAGATATGTTTTTAACGCCAGTTGCTTGCCGACCTCCAGAATTCGCTTAGTATCTGCTAAGGGCAAGCGGGGGAATGTGGGTACTGTCCAGCACACGAACCTTCCTGATGGGTCTGAAGTGGACATCTGGTTTCTATGTCGAAGCATGATTAGATACTGCTGGGCATGACGGCGAACCAGATCCAAAATTCGCATTTTTTCTGCAAGACTCTTGCTCCGTTTTTGAGCAAACCACTCGAGGTCTTCTACGGTGGCCTTTCGAAAGGGGTCTGACACATTGTCAACCCTGAGATAAACGGTTGTTCTCTGGTCTATGGCGTGGCTGCCTATCTCACTCTCCTCGACTCGAATAACCACAACCGCGCGGTCGTCTTCGCCGAGAGACGGATTGCTCTTAAAAGGAACAACGCGAACTTCTGGTATTAACGGCGGGTATATTGCATCCAGACATGTCTGGATGACTTGCTCTCGAAGACCGCTTTTTAGTGAAACACCCTTAATGGGTAAGACTCCTGCTCCCGTACTGGTTTCTTCCACTCCGACTAGCACGATCCCACCGTATGTGTTAGCAAATGACGAGATTGTTTTTGCAAGTTTCGCAGGAAAGTCTTCCTTGAAATCAAGAGCAACCCCTTCGCGGACTCCTGACTTTAGGAACTCTTCAATGCTTTCCAATGTGAGACTGTCGATTGGAATGCCAAACATTTTAAAAACCTCACGTTTGTGATTTCCAATGTGAATGCTAAATGGAAGTCCGAAGAACTTTCTAGTTGGAAGATTCGAGAGGAAAACAGTGTCGCATTTTTACCTACGGCGGAATTTTTTCGGGAAAATAATGTCCGTAAGTTATTGTGTCCGTTCCGAGACATGGGTAACAGAACGTTCCGGAGACATGGGTTACACTTTTCGGCCCGAAGGGGGCGGAAAGGAGGATGCCATGGAAGGAGAGTTCTGTAATGGACGAACGGATGCGGTTTGT